>Ga0076236_11_pt1 | contig 585588 bp, 593 predicted proteins | sample RifGroF1_FD_67704 | JGI IMG/M metagenome (GOLD analysis project Ga0076236, IMG submission 67704) | Parcubacteria (Azambacteria) bacterium GW2011_GWF1_41_10 | reverse complement strand
TAGCTGGATGATCCTGAGGAGTAAATAAAGCATCAAAATTCCAGAAAGAAGTGTTAATTATATTCCCTTCCATCTCTTTAAAACCTAAGTCCAGCCAGATTCTTTTAGAATAATCTATTGCCTGATTTACGAAATGTCTTCTTCCTGAGTAGATTTTAGGAACGTTAATTTTAACATCATATCGTCTGAATCTTTTGTTTTTATAAGAACCAGTTCTTAACATATCAGAAGTCAAAGTTTCAATTAAATTTATTTTTAGATTTTCTTTTGATAATTCTTCCCCTAATTGGGATAAATTTATTTCAACATCTTTTGTTAAATCTTCTTTTAGAATTTCTCTTCTTTTTTTGAATTCATGAAAAATATATAGTCGTTCTTCAGATAAAGTTTTAGGATCTAAAGGCAGTGACTTTAAAAATTCTTCGGCTAGTTTTAGAATAGAATCTTCTTCTTTTAAGTCATTCCACAAATCAGACACCTCATCGGTAGTCCACGAATATGGTCTTTGATATCGGGGTATTTTATACTTTTCTTGTCCGGTAAAAATATCGCTTAATGATTTATCTTCTGCATCAAATTTAATAGACATAAAATTTATTATTTAATTAAATCATCAACGCTAACCTCAAGGGCTTTCGCAATCTTTTTAAGAGTATCAAGCGTTGGATTCTGGTTTTTACCGGCTTCAATTTTAATAATTGTATTGTTGGCGACATCGGCCATTCTCGCCAGTTTTTCTTGCGAAAGCCCTTTGGCTTCCCTCAATTTCCTTATATTTTTGGTTATGTTTGACATACTAATATCGTGGTAGTAGAATTAAAGTATCGGTGATACTTCCTTTCTATTACTTCAATGCTACACCAAAAATCAAAAATTGTAAACAGGCGGCGCATTTCGCAAAGCGAAATACGAAATTCGGCGGCGGCGGAAAGCGGGGGCGGGCAAAAATTCCTTCCCCCCAACCCCCTTCCTTTTTGCCCGCCCGAGCGTTCAGTTTGGCGCGCGAAGCGCGCCGTCAGTTCCGTTCAAAATAGGTTCGGACTTTGTCGTATAATTGCACCAGTATTTGACTTTCAGGAATTTTGCCGACCGATTCGGCCGCGCGAAGCGCGGAAAGGTATGGAAACACTGGCTCGCCGCGCACGGCGCGGCTCGCCAAGCGCAGGTTCGAAATCCCTTGCGATTTTAAGTATTTACTTTGCCCAATAAAAATATGAATAATCAACATAAATTTTTCCTCTACGCCCGCAAGTCCACCGATGTGGAAGACAAACAAGCGCGTTCTATTGAAGACCAGATCGCGGAATTGCGCGCCTTTGCCAAGCAAGAAAATCTGAATATCGTTGATGTCTTGATTGAAAAACAAAGTGCCAAAATTCCGGGCAGGCCGATATTTAACGAAATGCTAGACAAGATAGAACGAGGCGAGGCCAACGGAATTTTGGCTTGGCACGCGGACAGATTGGCGCGTAATTCTGTGGACGGCGGGCGTATCATTTACCTTTTGGACATCGGCAAACTTGCGAGCTTGAAGTTTCCAACGCTGTGGTTTGAAAATACGCCGCAAGGAAAATTTATGTTGAACATCGTTTTTGGGCAAAGCAAATACTATGTGGATTCTCTTTCCGAAAACACGAAGCGTGGTTTGCGCCAAAAAGTGAAGCGCGGAGAATATCCCGGCCCCGCGCCAATCGGCTACATCAACGATAGCCGCACAAAATCGGTGGTAGTGGACAGGAAGAAAGCAAAAATAATTCGCGGGGCATTTGAGCTATATGCCGAGGGAAATTCGCGACTAGAGGATATTTCAAACTTTTTGGCGCAACGCGGGATATTTTCCCGCGGCGGAAAGAGAATCCACAAGACGAGGGCGACTTTTATCCTCTCAAATCCCTTCTACACTGGATTATTTCGCTACTCCAAAGAATTACACGAGGGTAATTACGAGCCAATCATCGCAAAGAAAATTTTTGATAAAGTCCAAGAAGTTTTGAAGCAGAGAGGACGACCGCACCACAAAACAAAGTATGAACCGCAAGATTTTTGCGGACTTCTAAAATGCGATACTTGCGGAATGTCCATAACTGGCGAATACAGGGTTAAAAAGCAGAAAAATGGAAATGTCCACGACTATATTTATTACCATTGTACCAAGAAAAACAAATCAATCAAATGTCCCGAACCCTGTATTCGCCAAGAGGAATTGGACAAACAAATTTCCTCTCTGCTTCAAAAATTTTCTTTGCGTATGGATTGGGCGGAAAAACTTTTAGAAATGGCAGAAAAAGATAAAGCAGTATCCGCCCAATCCGTTTGTGCTTTTGTTCAAGAAAGCCAAAACAAAATCTGTGCCATACAAGTAAAATTCCAGCGACTTCTTGATGGATATTTAGAACAGGATATTGAGAGGGAAACCTATCGTGAGCAAAAAGCAGTTTTATTGTCTGAAAAGAAGTCGCTGGACGAGAAAATGGCGCGGATTGAACAAAAGCAGAATGATTGGCTCGAACCGATGAAAGAATGGATAAAAGTCGCTTCAACCCTCGTCAAAATCGCAAGGGATAGCAACCTTCAAGAGAAGAAGGTTGCCGCCAAAGAAATCTTTGGCTCGAACCTGCGCTTGGCGAGCCGCGCCGTGCGCGGCGAGCCAGTGTTTCCATACCTTTCCGCGCTTCGCGCGGCCGAATCGGTCGGGCAAAAATCGGAAAGTTTGATATTGGTGCGCAGGGAGGGATTCGAACCCCCGTAGCCCGAAGGCGTCAGATTTACAGTCTGATGCAATTGACCGCTCTGCCACCTGCGCATAAAAACAAAATGATCCAAAGCCAGCGATCGGAATCGAACCGATGACCCCATCCTTACCATGGATGTGCTCTGCCGACTGAGCTACGCTGGCGTTATTTAACCTGCCGTTTTGTTCTCTGTCTTACAATTTTTTTCACCGGTTTGATGTCAAAAAACTTTTCGGCTTCTGGATTGGTTTTGAGCGTTAAATCTATTTTTATTGCCGGTTCCGATTCGGGAATCGATTCCGATATCGCTTCCGGCTTATTCGCTAAGTCCTCCCAAAATTTTTCCCTTTCTATTTTCTCTTCTTGTTTTTCTTCTTGAGAAACTTTGCCTATTAACTTAGTTAGCTGATTATCGACTTTCAGAAGCGCTATTCTTGTTTTGCGCAATAACTTCTGAGTTAGAGACAACGACTGCGCTTTAACTTTGTCTAAGGGCAATTTACTGGTCCAATCGGCAAATTTTGCCTTAAAACTAAAACCCTGGCCGTCTGTTTCGTCATTTTCATCGAATTCGGCCAAATGATTGGAAACAACATAGACAATGCCGCCTAAGGCCGCTATCAATGTTGAAATGGGAATTAAATCAAACATATTTTAATTTAATATCGTTAATTTTTAAATTTCAAACCGGCAAAATTTGCCGACTTGGATATTTTCTCCAAACTTAGCGACACCGCTTTTTATAAGTTCATCAATTGTTTGGCTTGAATCTCTGACATATTGCTGCGCCAGCAATTCTTCAACGCCGGCAGGATTCATGGCGGCTATATGCATCGCCAATTCATGGCCAAGTTCTTGAAATTGTTCGGTGCGCGCCACAAAATCGGTTTCGCAAAAAAGTTCTACCAAAACCCCAATTTTATGATTAGCGTGGATATAGTGAAAAACGGAGCCGTCGTTGGTCTGGCGATCGGCTTTTTTTGCCGCCACCGTAGCGCCCCTGGCCTTTAGCAATCCCAAGGCGCGTTCCACTTCGCCTCCGGCTTCTTCCAACGCTTCGCGAATAGCGTCAATCGAAGCGCCAGTTATGGTCCTAATTTTTTTTAAGTCCTCAATTTTTGCCATTTGTTTCCGGTTCAACCGGTACCGCTATTTTAACATCCGTTAACGCTCTCTTTACCAGATCCAGAATAAAACTCACTGCGCTTATAGCGTTGTCATTGGCCGGAATCGGATAATTGAAAAGTGATGGATCGGAATTGGTATTGACAATGCCGATTACCGGAATATTTTTTTTGACCGCTTCTTTTACCGCAATTTTATCATAGTTGGCGGAACTTGCCCAAATAGCGTCCGGCAGACGATTCATGTCCGCAATGCCTCCCAAATCCTTCCTCAACTTTTTTATTTTCTCATCCAATTTTAACGCCTCATATTTTGTGTATTTTTCAAACTCGCCGGCGGCTTTTTGTTTTTCAAGATCTTTGAGATAATTGACACGTTTATTGATTGTAGAAAAATTTGTAAAAGTGCCGCCAAGCCAGCGCTCCGTCACGAACGGCATATTTAGATTTTCGGCGATTTTTCTTGTCAGTTCTTTGGCGGCGGGACTTGTCCCCACAAACAAAATAACGCCATTCTTTTTTCTTATATCGACAAGGAAATCTATCGCCGCCGTTAAGCATTGCTGGGATTGTTCCAAATCGATAACTTGAAAAGCGCTTCTGTTTGACCAGATATAACTTTTCATTTTGGGATGACCGCTCGATTTTGAGGCGCCCAGATGAATGCCGCTTAATGCCATGGCCTCCAAATTCGATTCTATGATATTTTCTTTTATACTCATAACTCTACGATGTTAACAAAATTGATTGAAATTGACAATAGGCATCAACAGTGATAATCTACCGCGTATTATGAAGAAAAAAATTCATCCAGAATGCTATCCCAACGCCAGCGTCAAATGCATCTGCGGCAATTCCTTTGAAGTTGGCTCCACCGCGCCGAAAATTAGCGTTGAAATCTGCTCAAAATGCCATCCTTTTTACACCGGGAAGGACAAGATAATAGACACGGCCGGGCGCGTTGAAAGATTTAAAAAACGGCTCGAAAAAGCGACCAAAAAAACAAAACCATTAAAGAAAGCCAGAAAATCATCGTCGAAATAAGGGCGGGAGCGGGCGGCGACGAAGCCGGTCTTTTTGCATCGGAACTTTGGCGGGCATACCGCCGTTTTGCCGAGCGCAACGGTTTAAAAACCGAAGTAATCGATTCGTCCCAATCGGAAATAGGAGGCGTCAAACATCTGGCGGCCGAAATTTCCGGATTTGATGTTTATGATTTATTTAAATACGAGTCGGGAGTGCATCGAGTCCAAAGAATCCCTAAAACAGAAAAAGGCGGGCGCATTCACACCTCAACCGCTTCAGTCGCTATTTTGAAAGAAGTGCCGGAAAAAGAAGTCGTTATTAATCCTCAAGATATTAAAACCGACACTTTCAGATCTTCAGGGCCCGGCGGCCAAAATGTCAACAAAGTGGAAACGGCTATCAGAATCACACACTTGCCGAGCGGCATTGTGGTTACTTCCCAAACTCAGCGCTCCCAAGCGCAAAATCGTGAGAGGGCGATGGCCATTTTAAGAGCCAAGCTGGCGGAAATTGAAAGAGAAAAAGCGCTGGGACAAATTACTTCGGAAAGAAAGGCGCAAATCGGGACCGGGGAAAGAGTGGAAAAAATCAGAACTTACAATTTCCCGCAGGACAGAATCACCGACCATCGCATCGGCAAATCCTGGCAACGTATTGAAAAAATCATGGACGGCAACCTCGAACCCATAATAGAAGCGCTGACAAAAAACTTAAAAAAACCAATATAAATTATTTTCCGACGCTTATGAAGCCATTTTGGCACGGTTCTCGCGTAGCGAGACAAAATGAGCTTCATCGGACAGCGAACTCGTCGCTGGCGAGTGAGCGCGCAAGGAAAATGATTTATATTGGTTTTTTACTTCTGACTTAAGATATTGATGTCGTTTTGGATTTTTGTCGCTTGCGCCATAACATTATTGGCATAAATTCTGGCTGTTAGAGATGTATTCCAACGACTGCCGGCAATATACATTTTCGCCGCTTTGACCTCCGACGCGTAGGTTTGTCTATCGGCGCCGGATTGCGCCAACATCAACCCGGAAGCGGTAAACGCGTCTTCTATATTCCACGGCGACGCCGGCCGATGACCGGTCAAGCTCGCCACCTTATCGGCATACAAAAGCCAAGTGGTGGGTATAAATTGCGCCGGACCCATCGCCCCTCCCCAACCATAGGCCGGTCTTTTGGAAACCGGCGTTGAGTCGGGGTTCAAGCCCAAAGAACTGGTTATTGCTTGAAAAGCGCCGAAATCTCGAGGATGCATATCGACTCGCCAAGTCCCCTTGCCGACATTGCCTCCCCAATCCGATTCAATTTTAACGATAGCCATAATAAAAGCCGCCCTGACTCCGGTTAACCGCGATGCCGGCAAAGCGTTTTTCAGCGCCTCCTCGAATGTCATTTTAAAACCCATGGCCAACTCATATGGTTGGTTTCTGATTTTATCCAAGTCCTCTCGCGCTTTAACCAAAAGTTGTTGATATGTTTTTTCTTGTCCTTTTGTTTGATCTAGAAGTTTTTGTCTTTGTTTTTTTGAACTTTCCAATTCGCTTCTCTGGCGCACCTGAACGCGTTTAAGTTGTTCCTGTTCGGCTTTGTCTGATTCCAAATCCTCTTTTTCTTGAATAAGTTTTTCTTTCAGCGTTTTAATGGCCGCCAGCGTTTCTTGAATCTGGCTTTGGACATTGCTTATATAATTTAAATCGCTGAAAAAATCCGAAAATTTGTTATTTTTAAGCAAAAATTCCAACAAAGACCCCGAGTCGCTTCTGGCGGCCTGTCTTAAATATTTTGCCAGAATTTCATTTTGTCTCGCAATCTCTTTTTCTTTTAAAGCAATGCTATTTTCTTTTTGTTTTATAGCCGAAGAAAGTTGAGCGATAGTCAAATTAGTAGCGTCAATTTCTGCCTGCGCTTGCTTGATTTGCAGTTCAAAAATTGATATTTGGTTCGCCAAGCTTTGTGCTTCCTTGCTTTTTTCTTGAATCTGCTGGTTATATTGGTCTATGGATGCTTCCAGCTGTCTTATTTTATCGCTTCGCGCATCGGCAAAAACCGCTTGCGGCATAAAAGCGACAAACGCCAAAAAACATAGGGAAATCAGAAAAAATCCTGATTTTTTCATTATGATATATGGGTTTATTCGGTTGCCTCTGTTTTTTCTTCCGAGCGTTCTTTAACTTTTTCTTCGGTTTCAACGGCCACCTCTTCAACTTTTTCTTCCACCTGTCCAGACAATGTCTCCATTTCCGCTTCCGATCTCGGAGGCGCGACGGCCGCCACCGAAGTTTCTTGATTTTCAAGAATTTCAACGCCCTTGGGCAACTTAATATCTCCTACCAATATATTATCATCAAATGTCCTGATTTGGGAAATGTTCACTTCAATTTGGTGCGGCAAATCGGTCGGCAGAGCCCTGACTTCCAATCCCTGCATGGCTTTAACCAATGTGCCTCCCAAATCGGAAACCGCCGGAGCGTCACCGATAAAAACCAGCGGAATATTGGCGGTTATTTTTTCGTCCATTCGAACCTCATAAAAATCCACATGAGTGATCACATCGGTCATGGTATCGCGGCTGACATCGTGAACCAAAACATTTTTCCAGCCAGAGGCTGGTCCGCCTTTGGCGGAAACCTTTTCTTCATTTACAAATAATTTTATCAGGGTGGTTTCGCCGGCAGTTTTGAAAAGCTTGGAAAATTCTTTTTGATTCAATTCTATGGGAGTAGTACCGTCATTTCCGCCATAAACAACCGCGGGAATAACCCCCTCTCTCCTCAAGGACTTCACCGCTTTCCCCAATATTTCCCTCTTTTTGCTTTTTATTTCCAAAATCGTCATGTCTGCCAAATATAACCAAACTTCCGCAAAAAGTCAACCTATATTTTATTTATACTGCCGAAGATTTTTAATTTCTGTTCGATGACTTTTTTCATCGTTTCGATGGAGGGCGTTAAAATTTTATACGGCGTGGTTTCTTGGGGCATATCGCCAAGGGTCTTTCTCAATGATTCCGTAAAAGCGACTCTGATTTCCGTATTGATATGAACCATGGAAATGCCCGCTTCAATGGCGTTTTTAAATTCTTGCTCGCCAAGGCCGGAACCGCCATGCAAAACCAGATAAACATTTTCCCACACCGCTTTTTTAATATCGCCTATTCTGGAAATATCAATCGATTCCGCGCTTTTGATGACAATGCCGTGGATATTGCCCACCGCCGGCGCCAGCATATCGACTCCGGTTTCTTTGGCGAATCGCGCCGCTTCTTCCGGCTTGGTTAAATCCTCCGGTTTTATTTCCACAACTTCCTGAATTTTTGATTCCCCTCTCACATAGCCCAATTCGCCTTCAACAATAATGTCCGGATTTTTTGATTTGGCGTATTCGACGCTTTGTTTGGTCATTTTGATATTTTCTTCAAACGACAAAGCGGAAAAATCAGCCAAAATAGCGTCATAGCCGGCGTCAACCGCCGCCTTTATCGTTTCAAAACTTTTGTGATGATCGGCGTTTAAAAATATGGGAATGGAAAATTCTTCCCGAAAGGCCTTAACCAAATAGACCGCTTCTTTCAGGCCGAGATGTTTGCTCTCGCCTTCGGAAGTGCCAACAAAAATGGGCGTTTTTAATTCGGCGGCGGATTCGACAATTGCCCGCAACGCTTCATTTTCGGAAAAATTAAAATGCCCCATCGCCCACTTTTCGGAAACTGTTTTTTTTAAGTAGTCCTTTATCATTCTAAAATTTTTGGTTCGTAATCGGGCGGCGTTTTTTTTAAATACTCTTCAATTTGTTCTCGCGTCAATAAACCGGCTTGCGCCCCTACCTGCTGGACTACCGACATCGGATTTACCGGCGCCCATTTCAGAGCGTCTTTTATGCTCAACCCTAAAGCCAAAGCGGCGACAAAAGTCGACGCAAAGGCGTCGCCGGCGCCGGTGCGTTCTAGCGGCGGCTTGGGATCCGGATACGGCCGCATGAACAGCGCTTCGGCGCCATCGTAGGAATAGGCGCCGTTGACGCCGTCGGTAATGACAACTATTTTGGGGCCCAAAACCGCCGTCATCTTTAAAAGTTTTGCGATATCATGTTCTTCGGTCGCCAAAATTCTCCGCGCTTCTTCTTTATTGCAAAAAAAGATGTCTGTTCTTTTGTATATTCCCGCCAGCGTCTCTTTTCCGAATTTCATCTGAAAAGTGCCCGGCTGAAAAGCCAGTTTTATTTCCGGATGCAACTGCAAATATTTTAAAATTTCGTTATGAAAAGACAGGGAACTCTCTCCAAGTGAAGAAAGATAAATCCATTTCGGTTCGCCAATATCGGCAAGTTTGTATTGATATTGCTCGTGTTTTACCAAAATCGTCCTGTCGTCTCCAAACCATAAAACAAAATGCTGATTCGTTTTATTGCCATTATCAACGGCGATAAATTCAGTGCCGACATTTTCTTTTTTCAAAATTTCAATGCAATCCGTTCCCTCGCGGTCATTGCCGATATCTGCCATTAAGGCGCTTTTTAATCCCAAGCGGGACGCCGCCACCGCGGCGTTGGCGGCGTTGCCGACGGCCGGCACATAATATTTTTCTTCATACGGAATTTTGTCGGCAAAATTCAGACAAAGTTTCGGTTTTTCGCCGTCGCCATCGCGCATAATTTGCGCCTCTTTAAGACGGATAAAAGTATCAACGGTAATATCGCCTATCCCCAAAACATCATATTTTTGTTTTCCAAACAAACTCATTTTTTTCTTTTTATAGCGTTAATAATCGCCGCTTTAATGTCTTTAACGCCCATGCCAAGCGCCTCAATGAGTTCGCTGGCTTCGCCTGACTCTCCAAAGCGGTCATGAACGCCGATAAATTCTTGCGGCGCCGGAAAATTTTGCGCCAGCATTTCGGCAACGGCCGAACCCAATCCTCCGGCAATCTGGTGTTCCTCAACGCTGACAATGGCGCCGGTCTTTTTGACTGAATTCAGAATCGTTTCCGCGTCCAGCGGTTTAACCGTGTGGCAATTTATCACTTCCGCTTCAATTCCTTCTTTTGATAATTCTTCGGCGGCCATAAGCGCATTATGCAAAAGCGCGCCGCAACCGATTACCGTCACGTCTGCCGCTCGCCCTGAGCTTATAGAAGGGTCCCTGAAAATAACCGCCTTGCCGATTTCAAACGGCGTTTCTTTCGTCGTAAATACCGGTGTTTTTTCACGGCCGAAACGAAGATAGGTCGGGCCGCCGCCGAAGGCGGCGGCCAAAGTGGCCTTTTGCGCTTCAAGCGCGTCGCAGGGAACAATCACCGTCATATTCGGCTGAACGCGCATTAGCGCGATATCTTCCAACGCCTGATGAGTCGCTCCGTCAGGCCCAACGGAAACGCCGGCGTGTCCGCCGCAGATTTTTACCGGCAATCTGCTTAAACTGACTAAGGTTCTTATCTGTTCGTTATTCCGTCCCGGGCTGAAGGCGGCATAGGAAGCGATGAATGGAATTTTTCCGTAATTCGCCAGTCCCGAAGCGACAGCAGCTAAATTTTGTTCGGCAACGCCGATTTCTATGTAGCGATCGGGAAATTTTTCTTTGAACCAATGGCATCGAGTTGATTCGGCGAGGTCGGCGCAAAGAACGACGATTTTTTCGTCTTTTGCACCGGCCTCAACCAATCCCTTGCCAAAGCCGTCGCGCGTCGGCGTCATTTCCGCTTTTGACAAATCTTCAATTAAATAAATATTTTTGTTTATCACAGATTTATTAACTAATATAATAGTGCATACTAAGATTTTTTATTAAATTATATGTATTGTGTATGAAATTTAAATTTTGATAAATCTTTGTGATTGGATTAAACTCCTTTGTTTTATAATAAAAAATTAAATCTTGCGTTAAATCTTCCAACAAATTGATAGAAAAAACCGCATTCCTAGTTTCATCAATGGGCGATAAATTCACCGAAGATTTGAAAGAACCGTCTTTTTGTTCAAAACTTTTCAATAATTTAAAACACTCCTTAACTTTATTCACCAAGCTCTTTAATTCATTATATTTTAACTCGGTTTTTGAATAAAGAAAGTCTACACAGTAAATTATTTTAGATAAATCTTCAGTTGTATTCTTGTTAGAGATAAAACTCAATAAATACACAAGCCACAAATTTATATTTTGAGGCGCCTTATTTAAATTATCCAAAATAAAACATACTTTAAAGAAACTATCTAAATCGTTCGGAATGATTTTAATAATTTTTTGTTCGTCTATAATTTGTTGCAACAAGAAAGATAATTTTTCTTTATTAATTCCAATAGGGTCGTGCTGAAAATTGAGAATATAATTTTTTACATCAATCATTTCAATAACGGACTTTAAGGTGGGGTCAGATTCCAATATTTTTATAAATTTATTCCTCGGTATTCTGTAGGCATCTTTTCTCCAAGCATCTACAAACCCTATCTTTCCATTTTTTAAAACCCATTCTGGATTAAAAAATGCAAAAGAATGGTTATTTTTTAAAATATATAAAATTTTCCTATCTTGATGCGGTTCTCTTTTCCCAGTTTTTTTATTCTTTTTGGCAATTTTAGAAATGGCAAAATCAAAATATTTCAAATCAATTTTATCGGCATATTGGAACTCAATATCAAAATCTTTATCATCAATCATTGCATGATAGTCCGGTTCTCTAGTCACTCCTCCCTTTCTTAAAAACCATAAAAAAGCATCACCACTAGATTTAGACACTTTGATTTTTTGCTTTGGATACAATGTCGACAGCTTAGATTTCAACCATACGAGTATTTCCAATTCTGCGATGGCTTTTTTCTTCATATCTTTTCTATATTCAAGATATGTTCTTGATTTTATATCGCTAGATTGCGCGTAAATTGTTTTTGCGTCCATATTATTTTTGATAGGTCACTTCTCTTTTTACTTTATTAAATAGATCGTCATTAATATTAGATTCTATTAACGGCAAAAATGATTTATTAATTTCATAAATTATTGAATTTCGTTTTTCTTGAATTGCCGCTCTTGCAGTTGTCCCCATCCCACCAAATGGATCTAAAACTGTTTCCGTTATATAAGAATAAGCCTTTATAAGTTTACTCGGCAATTCAATAGGAAATGGAGCCAAATGTTCCCTTGTCCCGCTTTTATAGGGTTTCATTAACCAAACATCGGAATTTTTTAACGACAACCAAAAATCTTTACTTATTTTTGAAGCTTCTTTGGTTTCTTTCGAGAGATGATCATATTTTGAACCATTTCCATTAGGTTTTTCAAATTCCAAAATTTGTTCGTGCATATTATTTATTAAAATTCCTCCTGGGTATGGATAAGTGCCAAAATGCGCACGAACACCATTAGTTTTGTGCCAAATGATTTCTCTTTTAAAAATAAATCCTAAATCCTCGCACATATCTATTGTATGACCAACAATATTCAGGGTTTTAAAAACATCTTTACCGTTTGATTTTAGGGGCAAATTCATTATATTGATAAACAATCTTCTGCCGGGTTGTAAAACCCTTAAACATTCACTCCAAACTTTTTTTATTTCATCTTTCCATTGTTCATAATCATTAATATTACCTATGTCTTTCCCGGAAAAATCATCGCTGTATGTTTTAGCATTAAAATATGGCGGCGAAGTAACAATGAGATGAACGCTATTATTAGAGATTCCTTTCATTTCGCGGCTATCGCCAATAATAATTTTTGTTGAAAGTTTTATATCTATAAAATTTTCAACATGATCGTTATGGAGAATTGATGTTGGTTTATTCATGTTCTGATTTTATCTTACCTCTCAAGGTTCTTAATTCATTCAAAAATTTCTTGCTCTCTTCAGATTTCGGCGAAACGCCATGCCATTTATAGTCAAATTCCATTTCCGGAATCCCCTTCCCAGGAATTGTATGGGCAATGATCACCGTGGGTTTTTCGTAAATCGCCTTGGCTTCCTCAATCGCATCGATAAATTCTTCTACATTGTGGCCGTCAACTTCCAAAACATGCCAGTTAAACGTTTCATATTTGGCGCGTAACGGTTCCAACGGCATCACGGTTTCGGTAAATCCGCTGATTTGAATATTGTTGCGGTCGATAATGCCCGTCAAATTACTCAATTTACTGCTTCCCGCAAACATCGCCGATTCCCACAAATTTCCCGACTGATGTTCGGCATCCGACATGGCGCAATAGATTCTGAATTTTTTTCCGTCCATCCGCGCGCCATAGGCGATGCCCGCCGCCTCTCCCAATCCGGAACCGAGCGGCCCCGATGTTGTTTCAACTCCGGGCAATGAACTTCTTTCCGGATGACCTTGTAGCCGCGAACCAAATTTTCTTAGCGTATTCAATTCTTCAACCGGAAAATATCCGGAATGTGCCATCGCCGCGTACCGCGCCGGACAAATATGGCCATTAGATAAAATCAGACGGTCGCGTTCCGGCCAGTCGGGATTTTTGGGGTCATGATTTAAGATGTGAAAATAAAAGGCGGTAAAAATATCGGCCATTCCCAAAGATCCGGCGGTATGGCCGGAACCGGCCGCCACCAACATTTCAATGATTGACTGGCGAATAAAATTCGCCGTCAATTCCAATTCTTTTACTTTGTCGTCATGAATATAATCGGACATGTTTTAATTCTTGAATGGCCGCGCGAATGTCCGGTGATTTTAAAATTCCGGAACCGATAACGAAAACATCCGCGCCGGCCTTTTTTAACTCTACGATATTCGCCAATCCAACGCCGCCATCTACCTCAATTTTAACATTCGGGAAATTCTGGCGCAATGATTTTATTTTGTCCAAGACCTCGGGAATAAATTCCTGTCCGCCTCTCCCCGGATGGACTCCCAAAAACACCGCCATATCGACGGCGTCAAGCCACGGCTCAATCATTACATTCGCCGTCTCGGGGTTTAACGCCAAGCCGATTTCAATGTTTTTTTCGCGGCAAACATCCAAAAATTCATCCATATTTTCCACCGCTTCTATGTGCGCGATAATTCTTTTCGGACCGAGCCGCGCCCATTCGCCGATGGTTTTCTCCGGCCTATCAAGCATTAAATGGAATTCGACACTTGCTTTTTCAGTAAAATATTTTAAATCGGTCAACTCTACATTGGTTTTAGTCGAGACGAATTTACCGTCGGTAATGTCAATTTGAACCCAATTATCAAACTCGCTTAAAAACGGTTGAAGTTTTTCAAACTTTAATTTCAATTCCTCAAAATCGTTTGTCGAATCCTCGTCGGATGTAATTAAAGCGGGAATAATTTGATTTGTATTCATACAATTAACGCATGTTATTTATCCTTATTTTAAGCCATTTTTTCAGCTATTGACAAATTCTGTGGATTTGCTATACTTATGGTGCAAGCTGGTACAGGCGGTGGATGGCTACAAGTCAGTGCTGGACCAACCCCATAGCACTGCCACCTAAATGTGTTTCCCCAAAAAGGGAGCTTGCGCGGCACCTGGAGAGTGGGTCTCTGGGTGTTTTTTTACCCTCACGCATAATGACACCTTTTATACTTCTTTCCTTAATATTTCTCGAACTACAACTCGGTCGTCCCAAAGAAAACGTTTTCCGCCGATGACGATTGATTGTTCAGAACCTTTCCCCGTTATTAATACTACATCATTTTTACTTGCCAAAGAAAGCGCTTTTTTAATTCCTTCGCGCCGATCTTCAATTACAAATAAATTTTGTTCACGAATTTTTCCAAATTTTTCCGCCGCGCTGGCGATATCCTCGCAAATTTCTCTCGGATCGTCTTCATATGGATCCACATTGGAAATAACGACAAAATCGGCCTTTTGGCCCGCGATCTCGCCCAGCGCGGGTCTTTTGGCTTTATCCCTTCCGCCACCTTCGGAGCCAAGAAGCAGAATTACCTTGGGCTCATGTCCCTTCGCCTCAACGGCGGGCAATATCGGCACGGGGACGGTCAAATCCCGCGCCGTATCCAATATCGCGGTCATCCCCTCTCTCTCATGGGCGTAATCGACAAAAACCAAAAAATTCTGGCTTTCATCGATTTTTTCCATTCTGCCGGGAATGTTTTTTAAATTTTGCAATCCTTTCTTTATGGTCTCCGGCATAATCCCAAATTCCAAACCGATAACTATCGCCGGCAGAGCGTTGTAGACATTAAAATTGCCCAGAATATTTATTGCGTATCGATCCGCGCCGACAAAAAATTCCAAACCCGCTGGCGTATTTTTAATGGCATGCGCCTTGAAATCGACGCCATCGGACAACCCGAATGTTAACTTTTTGTCGGCGCGAAAACTCAAAAAATAATCCTTGTGCGGGTCATCGCCATTGGCAATAATAATTTTTGATATTTTTTTACTACCGATGATTTTCTCGGCACCTTCAAACAAGGCCAAAAACATTTTTCCTTTGGCGATTTTATATTTCTCAAAACTGCCCCCATGAGATTGAAGGTGTTCCGGATACAAGTTCGTAAAAACCGCGATATCATAAAAAATCCCGCTATGCCGCCATTGTTTTATGCCCTCCGATGTCGTTTCCACAACGCAATGCGTGCAGCCTGCGTTAAGCATTTTTTTTAAAATCCCCTGCAGAATAAATCTTCCTGGCATGGTCATGTGATATTTATTGGGCGTCTCCGCATCTCCGATCCGGATATTGGCGGTGCCGACCAACCCCGTTTTATGACCTCCCGCGCTCAAAACCGACCAAATAAAATTTGCGGCGGAGGTCTTGCCTTTGGTGCCGGTTATCCCGATAACAATCATTTTCTTCGATGGGCAACCGTAGTAGACGGCCGCCGAAACGGCCATGCAAAAATGATAAAAAGAAATAATTTGCTTCGGTATTAATGTTCTTATTTGCGATTTGATGCCCATTTTCTTAAATTATACAGCCGATACCATATCGGCTTTAATATTAAATCATGAGAATCCTGATGTGCCATCACTTGTCCGCCAAAACTCTTTTTGAATTCCGTTATCCCTTTATAGGATTCATAATTATCGCCGGAACTGACGCCTCCGAAATTATAAAATTTACAGCCGCGATTTTTGGCCTCAATAATCCCCCGCCAATGCAACAGGCGCGACGCTCTTAATTGTTTGAACGCATCGTCGAACCCGCCAAAAATAGAGTAAGCCGTTTCTCCAAAAATCAACAGGAGATGCGTCGCGAAAAATTTATTGTCGTATTTTGCCAGCGTTAAAAAAGCGTTTTTGTTTTTTTCGCAATCGGCAAAAATATTTCGGTAATAACTTTTCGGATGGAGAGAAAAATTATTTCGCTTGGCGGTTTTGGAAAGCAGTCCGTAAAAATCTTCAAAATATTCGCATAGCCCGCTATCGACAATTTTGACCGTCACACCTTTATTTTCCGCCAATCGAATGTCATAACGGCCCTTTTGAGACATGTCGTTAAGTAATTCGCTTTCCGGTTTGTTAATACCCAAAACCCATTCGTATTTCGGTTGGAAATAAACGGAACGATAACCGTATGAAGGAACTCTTGTAAAATGCTCATCTAAAATTTTTTCATCGCCAAAAAAATCAAATCTAACAAAAATCGCGTTTTCCGCTTTGGCAATTTCGACTAATTTATCGTGAAATGTTTTTAAAAATTCCGCTCGCCATTCGTAATCCCGCTTTGCGGAACGAAGAAGAGGCGCGTGCGGAATGTAAATTATATTTTGGCCGAACGGCAACAGATATTTGATAAATTGAAAAAAACCGACCGCTTCTGAATTATTCAGTATCGCGAATCTCCCGACCTTCCGACCCATTGCTTCCTGCCATTCGCCATAAAACCACGCTTGCGTAAATGACGCGTTTTTATCAATCGATAACGGATTATAGTCGTTGCTATTCGTGATTTCTCTTATTTCAATCATTGTGATTATAATACGCGAATTTCGGCTCAAAAACAAATCAAAAACCCCGCAACCGCGGGGTTTTTGATTTTAGAATTAATACCGATTCTCTCGTCTCGGTCTTTCTTCCATTGGTCGCGCTTCATTCACTGTGAGCGCGCGGCCATCCAGCTCTTTGCCATTAAACATTTCGATTGCCTTTTGAGCTTCTTCATCCGTGGACATCTCCACGAAGCCGAATCCCTTTGATCTGCCGGACATTTTATCTTTTATGATAATAGCCGAATCAACGGAACCTGCGGCGGAAAAAGTATCTTTCAAGGTATCCTCTGTCATGTTGTACGACAAATTGCCTACATATAACTTTTTAGCCATTTGTTTTCTTTGCTTTTTTAATTCGTAAGACGACCTCTCTTTAAGTTCGTCCTACGTTTTTTAACGCAAGAACCGCAACTTATGCGAGAAAACTTACTATCGCCAGTGTACACTATGTCTAATGAAAAGTCAACAAAAAAACAATCCCGCTTAGGATGTCGCCGGCTCTTCTTCGCTTTGCGCCTCGGAATGATCCTCGGCGCCCGCCTCTGTCTTTTCGGTCATTTCACTTTCGCAGCAGTTCTCTTTTTCATCCGCTTCCCTGCCGCAAGATACGCATTTGTATGCCATTTTTTTATTTTCAATTACTTGCAATTATACACAGCGGCTTACGACTATTACCACTGTTTTGAGTGTAGCAAATTTATTCCAATTTGTCAACATTTGCAAACTAACCTGTTTTGTGTTAAAATAGACACCGGTGAATAAAAGTGTGGTATTTTAACAATTTTGACTAAGAAAGGAGAGGGTATGAAAATGGCGGAAAAAACAATTTTAATAGCGGATGACGATATGGGTATGCGGGAATTGCTCGCATATTTAATCAAAAAAATTTTGCCTGATATAAGTATCATTCAGGCGAGAAACGGCAAGGAAGCGGCGGATAAGTTGGAGGAATTCTCCCAAGCTGATTCCCTGCCAGATACCGTTTTGACCGACTTCGATATGCCCGTGATGAACGGGTTGGAATTGTTAAAATTTATCCGGAATCATTCCGACCCGCGAATCAAAAATCTGCGGGTAGTTATGCTGACAGGAAGCGCAACTCGGCGCCTGCAAATAGCGACAGAGGAGTTAAACTGTCGATTGCTTGAGAAACCGATGCGCCTTGAAGACCTGCGGGCGATTATATCGTCCGAGTTGACCAAAAAATAACCAGATATCGCCCCGCCAGGTTTTCGGACCGCGCGGGGCTTTTTTATTTTCAAAAAACCATTACGGAGAGGGCGGGAGTCTCAACCTACGGTTGATGACCCGCTGGGTCAGAACCCATTACGGAAAGGGCGAGATTCGAACTCGCGGTGCCATTTCTGGCACACAGTCTTTCCAGGACTGCCGTTTAAACCACTCACGCACCTTTCCAAATTTTTTAAATTTTTAATCCCCTCAACGCCGCGATTCTTTCCTCCACCGGCGGATGAGTCATAAATAATTTTACCATCCAATTGGCTTTTTGCTTTCCTTTGAATGGGTCTTCAAAATACAAATGGGCGGTGGCGTTGTTGGCGGTTTTTAAGGGAGTCGGATCGGCGGAAATTTTCATCAAGGCGCTGGCCAAACCGTCGGGATAGCGCGTCAACAGCGCGCCGGTGGCATCGGCCAGAAATTCCCTTTTGCGCGACACGCTCAATTGTATTAAAGTGGCTGCCAAGGGCGCCAACAACGCCACCGCGACGCCGACGGCGAAAAGAACGGCATTGCCGCGGGAATCGTTGTTATCGCGATTGCCGCCGCCAAACCAAGTCCAGCGCATAAACATATTGGATAACATAGCGACAAAGCCCGCCAAAACCACTATCACCGTCATAACCAAAATATCTTTATTGCCGATGTGCGATAATTCATGGGCCAAAACGCCCTCCAGTTCCGACCTGTCCAATCTTTCCAACAGGCCGCGCGTAACAGCGATAACGGCATGCTCGGCGTTTCTTCCGGCGGCGAAAGCGTTTGGCTGTTGCTCATTGATCAAATAAATTCTCGGTTTTGGCAAGCCGGCGGCGATGGCCAAATTTTCAACGATTCTATACAACTCCGGATTTTGATCAAATGGCGTCTCCTTGGCTCTCGCCATGGTTAAAGCGATTTTATCCGAAAACCAATAGGCCGAAATATTCATCGCCAGCGACAGAAAAATCGCCAAAAAAAGTATTTCCGGCGCGCCCAGTAGATTGGCAAAAAACCAGCCCAAAAAAATTATAAACACCAAAAACCCCGTCATTAGAATCCAGGTTTTTCTGACATTGGCCGACTGATTGGCGTAAAGCGTCGGCATAAATTTTAAAACTTAACTTTGACCGGTTCTCTTTCTCCGGCTTCGTTCAATTCGAAAAATTCTTGTTTCTTGTAATTGAAAACTCCCGCGATTAAATTTGCCGGAAATGAATCAACCAGAATATTGAAATCCCTGACATTGGAATTAAAAAATCTTCTGGCCGCTTGGATTTTATTTTCGGTATCCGCCAATTCTCTCTGCAATTCCAAAAAATTAACATTGGCTTTTAATTCCGGATAATTTTCGGAAACCGCGAAAAGGGTTTTCAAAGTACCGCTCAAGATATTTTCCTGCTCCGCCTTTTCCTTGGCGCTGGTTACCCCCATAGCTCGGGTTCGCGCTTCCGTAACTTTTTCGAACACCTGACTTTCGTGGGTCATATAGCCCTTGACGGTTTCAATTAAATTGGGGATTAAATCGTATCTTCGCTTTAACTGGACATCAATATCCGACCACGCCTCTTTGATTCTGGTATTAAATACGACAAAGCGATTGTAGGCAAACACAATCCAAAGAACTAAGACCGCGATAACTCCCAACACTATATATAAAGTAGTCATATTTTTGTTATGTTAATTTTCTTCCATTATACCACGGCGTCCTCTAATTTCAAGGAGAACAACTTGGAGGCGCCGTCATCGCCCATAGTAACGCCATAAAGAACATTGGCAGTTTCCATTGTCGATCGATTGTGCGTAATCAGCACAAATTGAGTTTTTTCCGCCAGGTTTTTCAATACCTTGGCAAAACGCACCGCGTTATCTTCATCCAGTGCCGCATCAACTTCATCCAATACCAAAAACGGCGGTTGACTGGCGGAAACAATGGCAAACAACAATGCGATGGAAACCAGCGACCTTTCTCCCCCGGAAAGCGCGTTAAGATCGCGAATTCTTTTTTTGGGCATATTGATATTTATGGCAACCCCGGATTCTTTTTCTTCCGCCGTTTCGATTGCCAGTTTAGCGGAACCGCCACCAAACATCGATTTGAAATAGCGATCAAATTCTTCGTTTATTTTAATAAGCCCGACTTCAAAATCGCCGCCGATTCTTTCCGCTAAATCCCCAATCAGATTTTTCAGCGACCCGACTGCGCGCTCCAAATCGGAAAATTCCTTTGTTAAAAATTCGTGGCGCCTATTAGTTTCTTCATATTCGCGCAACGTTTCCTCGTCAATATTGCCTATTTCGGAAATTTCACGCCTTAATTTTATTATTTTATTTTCCAGATCGTTACTAAAATCTGCTATAGCAAAATTTGGTAACATTGTGTCGCAAAACTCTTCATAGTTTTTGTTAGAACCCCACATTTCCGATTTCAGATCCGCTTCTTTAAGATTTATTTTTTCTTCTTCCAATTCGACGGAGCGCGCCGCTTCCTGGATCGACATATAAGCGCGGCGCGCGACTTCCATTTCTTTTTGGAGATCCGAATATTGATTGCGCCACTCGATTTCTTCGGATCGAATTTTCTGCAAAATATTTTTAGCGTCTTCGATTTGCTTTTCGACCGCAAAAAGCTTTCGCTTCAAATCAAACGCGTCCCGTTCATGCGGATTATCGGTTTTTTCTTCTAAGTCCGCCAGGTTGACGAGCGCCAGAATTTTGGCAATATTGCCTTTTTCAAAATAATCCCTGATTGTTTTGATTTCATCCGCAAGACCTTTAAGCGATTCTCGGATAGAGCCCGTTTCGGATAGCGCCAAAGCGGCATCAAGGCGCTTGGCCCAATATTTTATTTTGATCGCCAGCACCGCTTCCAGTGTTTTGGCATTGCCGATATTATTGTTTCTGGCCGATTCGATTAAGCCCTCCGCGCGGCCGAGTTCCCTTGTTATTTTCTGCCGCTCGGTATTCAGCGCGTCCAAACTTTCTTCCATTTTGGCGCTTTCCGCGCCCGTTTGCGAAAATTTTGCGATTCGGTCTTCAAAAATTTTTTCGCTTGCCTCAAAATTATTTTTCGCCATTAAAATTTTTTCTCGAAATTCTTCGCGAACTGATTGATTGGCATTTTTCTCGGCTAAAATTGATTTTATTTTTATTCCGAAAAATTTATTTTCACATTCGTTCAAATCGCCAACCAATGATTCTCTTTTTTGGAATTTTTCCGCCTGTCGCTTTAAAGATCGCAAATGAGGGCTGATTTCATTGATTAAATTGGCGGTTTGATCCAAATTGGCGCCGGTTTCAAGCAATTTTGTTTCCGCTTCGGTTTTTTTCAATTGAAACTCCCGAAGGCCCAGCGCCTCTTCCAAAATCCCCCGCCTTTCCTTGGGGAGCGCTTTTAGAATCTCATCGGCAGAACCTTGATTGACAATGGAATGCCCGCGCAAGCCCAATTTTGACCGCGCCAAGAGCTCGACAATATCCTTCAGGCGTACTTGGCTGTTATTTAGATAATATTCATTGTCGCCGTCGCGATAAATTTTGCGACCGATGACCACCTCATCGAAATCAACGGGGAAAAAACCGTCTCCGTTGTCAAAATGCAAACTGACGCTGGCCTTGCCCTGCGACGGTTTAATCGCCGAGCCGGCCCAAATTAAATCGGCGCCCGATTTTGAGCGCAGATTCTTCAGCCCCTGTTCTCCCAAAACCCACCTGATGGCATCCACAACATTGGATTTGCCGGAACCATTCGGTCCGACAACAGCGCTAATAGTTGTCGGAAATTCCAAAGTCGTTTTATTGGCAAACGATTTGAAACCGGATATTTCTAATTTCTTGAGCCGCATCCCGATATTTTAACACAAAATTACCAGTTTTTTAATTTCAAGGCATTGTCGGCCGCCCGTTGTTGGGCTTCATTTTTGGAAGAGCCCTCCCCTTGGGCGACCAATTCCTTGCCCAGATAAACGCCCACCTTAAAATTCTTGTCGTGATCCGGTCCGCTTTCAGACAGCACTTCATAATTTGGAGTAATGCCGACCCGTTCCTGCGCCGCCTCTTGAAACAAACTTTTATGATCGCGCCATAATTTTTTATCGATAATATCTTTCAATTCCGGAATCAGATTATGAATAATAAATTTTTCCGAAGCGCCATAACTCTGATCGAGATAAAGGGCGCCGATAAACGCCTCAAAAGTATTCGCCAGAATATATTGGCGGCCGCGGCCCAATTCCTTGGATTCGCCTTTTGACAGATACAAAAAATCGTTAAATCCCAGGCGGTCGGCGATTTGGGAAAGCATTTGGGAATTCACCAGGGCGGCGCGAAGATTGGTCATTTCGCCCTCGGCTAAAGCCGGATAATTTTTATAAAGATAATCGGTAACCGCTAATTCCAAAACCGCATCGCCCAGATATTCCAGCCGCTCGTTGTGCCCCAACTCAAACGCCGGATTTTCATTCAAATATGAACGGTGAACAAACGCCTGTTTCAGCAGGTTTTCATCTTTAAATTTTATTTCTAAATTTTCTTTTAGTTTCTTAAAATCTTTATCCATCTTTTTGGAAACTCTAATCTCTAATATCTAAACTCTAAATAATTTTCAAAATTCTAAATTCAAATTTTTAATTTTGGTCATTTGGATTTGTTTAGGATTTAGAAATTAGGATTTAGAGCTTACCCTTGCGGGGGCTTCCTTCTTCCTTGCCCGGTTCGCCTATCGCCCGATAAATCGTTCCTAAAACTCCGTTGACGAATTTTCCCGATGTCTCGCCGCCGAAACTTTTTGCCAATTCAATGGCTTCGTTGATCGCCACTTTCGGCGGCACTTCTTCGCGTTTGCCGAACAAGAGTTCGCAAATCCCGATCCGCAAAACATTCCTGTCCACCAGATTGATCTGCTCCAGCGGCCATTCGGGCGCCGTTTCAACGATAATGGCGTCAATCTTTTCCTTATTTTCCAAAACCCCGTTTATTAAATCCCTCGCGAATTGATCGTCTTCAAGCCCGGGGCCGAATTCTTCGATATTGCGCTCTAAAATTTCACTAATTTGCGAATTCTCGCGATTATTAAAATCCCATTCGTAAAGCGTTTGTATCGCGATTGACCGAGATAAATGTCTGTTTGCCATATTTTAACAACTTTTTTAAAGTATATCTAAAATAATTAATATCACATATCCCCCCAAAAATCAAAAAATGGAGGGTAGACATCTATAAATTTGTTCCTCCAATTTCCTAGCATTCCCCCACCCCAATAACCCCAAATATGAATTCAATATCTCTGGCGTGGGAGATTCTATAATCCTCCTCATCATTCTTCTTTTGGTGGAGGTTCTCAATACTCTGTGGTGTAGAAAATTAACCCAACCCAAGAAATCAACTCCGGAATACAGGGTTTTGATTGAAACCTTGTTTGGATGCAATTGGAGTTTAAGATTTTCAAAAAGGAATTTACTTATTGGAAAAATTAAATTTTCAAGTTCTTTTTTATTGTCAGATAAAATAACAAAATCATCGGCGTATCGTATATAATATTTAACTTTTAATTTATGCTTAACAAACTGGTCAAATTCATTCATATAGATATTAACGAATAGCTGGGAGGTTAAATTACCTAAGGGCAGACCAACTTCTGGTTTTGATTCAAAGCTTCCAACGATTTCTTTTAATAGCCAAATTATGCCTTTATCGGGAATATATAATTCTAAAATATCCAATAATATTTTATGGTCAATGTTGGCGAAGAATTTTTGGATGTCGCATTTTAGAACATAGCAGGTTTGGGTGTTGTTACTGCTTGCTTTGTATCCAAATAAGTGGAATCTGTTTAACGCTTTACGTGTTCCTTTTCCCAACCGACAAGAATACGAATCTGATATAAAAGTTTTATCAAAAAATGGATATAATATTCTGTATATTGCGTGGTGTAAAAGCCGATCTCTCACATTGGCTTTATGTATGTTTCTGGGTTTGGGGTCGGAGATGTTGAACGCGTGATAGCCGCCGTGGCGGTATGTCTCGCTGGCAAGATCTTGATGAAGCGTGATAATATTATCCATCAGACACAACGAGAATTCTTGAACATCTTTTTTGTTTCTTTTCCCTCTGATAAACTCTTTCCAGGCTTCCAATAAATTATCAATGCTGATAATATATTCCAAATTATGGCTCAATTGAATTTTCATAATAATTCTTCTATTACCCCCCCCCCCAACAGGTTTTTATACCGCTGATTGAGAAAATAAAAGCCCTCTATCTTATTTGGTTTCAATATTACCAAACAATACCAAAAACGCACAGACACTCTCTTGGTCAAAAAATCGATAATATTTTCACGGAGATTATAGAAACGCTCGCAATCGCCAGTTTTCTCGCGCGGGAAGAAAAATTGCCATATGTCCGTTTGGCAATAAGAAAAACGGATACGCTCAAGATTTTTTTAATGATACTTTGGGAAACAAAATCCATCGATAATAAAAAATATATAACATTATCGGTCAAGGTGGATGAAATTGGTAAAATGCTCGGCGGTTGGAATGGACAGCTTCAAAAACAAAACTCTCCCGTAAGATAGGGAGAGAAATGAAGCAATTTGCGAGGACGGACAAAAACGAAGCGGTTGTTGTCATTCCAGAAATTGTCAGAGTTACCGTTGTTGCCGTTCAACCACAGATCATCGTCATCATGTTCAACCTTGAAAATGTTGAGGTTGCCATCCGAGTCGGAAATATACAGAGCGTCACCTATGCCACTGCCCATTGAATAACTCTCCAGGCTGTATTGTATTCGGCATATTGAATGCCCTAGCGCTCTATACCAAGTATTTTCATTTTTTGTGAAGTTTCTACGTACACCGCTCTATCTCAAACCGTAATCGGAGATATTCTCGATGTATGGATACTGGTTTCGGTAGCGGGAAACCTTGATCGCCCGCGTATTCACCTACTGCCGTTTTTATTATATCAGAAATAAAAAACCCGCGCATTTCTGCGCGGGGGTTAAGGGCTAAGTTTCCAAGGGTCCAAGAGACCCAAAGTTGCAAAGTTCAAAGGACTACTTGCGAGGACGGACAAAAACGAAGCGGCTGCGGTCATGCCAGAAAGCGTCAGAGTCACCGTCGTTGCCGTACAACCACAGATCATCGTCACCACGTTCAACCTCGAAAATGCCGAGGTAGCCATCCGAGTCGGAAATAGGTTCCATCGCTATTCTAAGCCACTCGCCACTCGGTTGATCCTTATACTGCAGGCGCAGTTGGGGACCGACTTCGTTGGGACAAAGTTCAAGACCAAGACTGATGGCTCGTTCGTAGATATCTTTTCGCCTGGCTCCTTCTTTGAAGCCGAGCTCCGCGACAGAGACATTTGCGAGGTCAACTTCTGTTTCGGTATCGCTCGCCGTAAAGGCGGGCTCGCCGAGGATGCCGCTTCCCCAAGTGCCGATTTTGCATCCGCTCTGCTGGAGAGCCTTGCGAAAATCGTCGGCAGTTTTGAGACCGGTGCCGAGTTTGATGGTTTTCCAGATGGGAAAGGTTTTCTCGATTGCCTTAACCACCGTCTCATCAGACAAGAATCTGCGAACGCCTTTCATCCCGCCGAGTTTGTTCACAATTGCCTCAACCTGCCCTAAATTCAGTTCTCTGTATTTCATGATATTCTCCTTCTCCGACTTCTAGTCGGAAAGCTTCCCTCTGCCCGAGGTTATGGGGCCGCATAATTGCGGGATTTTAATATATTGAAAGAACTTATGTTTATAAGTAAAGTATAGCATATAACAATGGCGTTTGTCAAGCTTTTGGGCGATATGTGCTAGAATATGGCTCAAATGAGCCACTGTTTACCCAAATATAGGCGCTCAACACCTATATTTGATTGTTTTTTATTTTTTGACGGATATTTTCGACGAAGATGTTGAAGAAATAAAGATTGTGGAAAGTCAGGAGGCGCATCGCGGTTATTTCTTTCGCTTTCCAAAGATGAGCGATGTAATGGCGCTTGTAATTTTGACAGACGGAACATTCGCATTTTGAATCTAAGGGTTTTTTGTCTTTCAAAAAAATCGATTTACTTAAATTCAATTTACCCCCACTGACAAACGCAATCCCCCGCCTTGCGTAATGCGTCGGGACCGTGCAATCAAACAGGTCGATTCCGCTTTTGATAATATTTTCCATATCGTCAAGTCGTCCGATGCCTAACATGTGGCGCGGTTTTTCTTCGTCAAGATGCGGAATGATCCATGACAAAATTTTAGTCATGTCTTTTTTTGTTTCTCCCAAATCCCCGCCGATGCCAAAGCCGTCAAAACCGAGCGAATTGATATATTTCGCGCTTTCACTTCTCAAATCCTGAAACTTTGAACCCTGAACGATACCAAAAAGCGCTTGGTTGCTTTTTTTGTTGTCAACACAAATCTTGGCCCAATCGTGAGTTCGTTTGATCGCTTTTTGGACATATTCATACGACGAAAACGGCGGCGTGCATTCGTCAAACGCGAAAATAATATCGGCTCCAAGCGCTTCCTGAATTTTTATTGATTCTTTGGGGCCGATAAATAATTCTTCTCCGGTTATCGGGGACTTGAAATATGCGCCTTGCGATGTAATTCGGACTTTTTTCGGTTGGGCGGTTTTATCTATAACTAATCCTTCGCCTTTCTTGCCGGGGAAAAATCCCAAGACCTTACCGACACCCAAATCATAGCCGAACCCCAAACTGAAGATCTGAAATCCGCCGGAATCCGTCATCAACGGCCGATTCCAATTCATAAATTCATGAATTCCGCCGGAATTCTTAACAATTTTTTCCCCCGGCTTCAAATGCAAATGAAATGTGTTGGCGATAAGCATCTGGCATTTCGCCGCTTCCGCCTCCTCGCTGGTTAGCGTTTTGACGACCGCCTGCGTCGCCACCGGAACCAATGCCGGCGTTTCCACCAGTCCATGCGGCGTTTTCAATACTCCGAGCCGCGCGTTGCTCTTTTTTGATTTTTTAAGAATATTAAATTCCATAACAAGCGCTTCTATCTGGCGGGTAACGGAATTGGTTTTTCAAATGGCTGCGGCCCAAAGGTCGCCGTTTGTGTCTCGCATACTCGTCCTTTATCATGTCTCGCCCATTTAGTGGAATAGTAACCAGCAGAAAATTCATCCAAAGTAGACATTGCAAATTCGCCGCAAAGTTCATATGTGGAAGAATTATCAATTTCCGCGCCTTGATCGATTATTGAATACTCATAATCCTGTTTGGTTTCAGGATCTCCGATTCTTGAAACGCAATAGGCATACCGCGCATTACTTCCTAATTCATTCAAATCTTTGGGCAGGCGCACATTGTCATATGCAAAAGAATTAATACATGAAGATAATTCTTGTAAAGCGCCTGTTCGCTGAAGATCAAGATTTCTAATACGCGCCTCCTTAGGCGTGCCCCCCACGACAAAACCAAAAATAATGGCCAGAATTACCAATATACTCGCCATGCTTCCAATTGCCCAAAACAAACCCGAAGAAATATCTTTTTTATATTGAATTTTTTTTCTTTCAAAAAAGTAAAAACTAAAAACTATGCCTGCTATGGCTAAAAGCGTCAGCGCTTTCAATAAAAATCTTGAACTGTATTCGCCTTGTAGAAAATTATACACTATGGTAATTAAGTCACCGATTATAACGCCGCCGGCAATTAACAAGACAATGTAAGTGAGAAATGTTGATAGTTTAGATGCTATTTTTTCTGGTAAATTCTTAAAACTTCTGAACCAGAACCAAGTCATCCAGAGATAAATTGGAAAACCAATAATCAATGATGCCATTGCATAACGCATTTCAGACGCATCAAAATTGTTTAAGTTGTAATTCCTATACATACCAGAAAGAACATCGGGAAAATGTTTATTGATTACTTGAAAATACAAAATACCCGTTGCAGTCGCAATAACCCCAAGTAAAATAAAAGACAAAAAATTAATTACAATTTCCACCGCGCTATTTCTAATTTCTTGTTTGTTTAATTCTTCCATATTTTTTTATTAATAATATATTTTTAAGTGGAAAGCTCAAAAGTTTTTTATTGAGAAAGCCATCCGCCATCGACATAGATAGTGGTGCCGGTTATATAACTGGCTTCCTCCGACGCCAGAAAAATCACAGCGGCGGAAACCTCTTCCGGTTTGCCGATTCTTTTTAGTGGGATTCTTTCTGTATACTTCTTTAACTCTTCTGTTTCAGCTCCAGATTGGAGCATAGGGGCGTCAATCGCTCCCGGAGCAATAGCGTTCACATTTATGCCCAAAGACGCTAATTCAATAGCTAATGTTTCGGTCATCCCTATTATCCCGCCCTTGGAAGCGGTGTAATGAGCGCCCCATTCAATCCCTACACCAACCTGCCCTGAAGCAATTGAAGAAATATTAATAATTCGCCCCCAATTATTTTTGGCCATTTCTTTTGCGGCGCGCTGGGCGCATAAAAATTCTCCCTTGAGATTTATATTTATCGTTTTGTCCCAGTCCTCTTCCGTTATTTCTAAGGCCGGTTTTGGAGCAAAAATTCCCGCATTGTTCACCAAAATGTCCAAACGGCCGAATTGTTTGATGACCGCGTCAAAGACGGCATCCACATCGGCTTTGCTGGAAACATCCATCTTAAAAGCCGCCGCCTCTCCTCCCGCGGTTTTTATTTCATCAACCACCAATTGGCATTCTTCTTGGCTGATATCGGTTACCGCCACTTTCGCGCCCTGACGCGCCAAAACCAAGGCATGGCTTTTACCCATCCCCCGTCTCGCTCCGGTCACCAAAGCGACTTTGCCCGTTAAATCAAACATAAAATTAAATTAATTTTAACTATATTGATTATAACTGGCAACGAGGAAAAAGAAAAGATAAAAAAACCACACCTCTACCCCTGTATCGATGTATTAATACATAGTAACAGATATGAAAAACTTTTTCGCAAAATAAAGCCGCGTTAACAACGCGGCAATTTTAACTTTGACAGAAAAAATTTTATTTTTTTCTAAATACTTTATTTTGGTTTTTTCCCATGTCAACTATGCGTCCTTTTTCGTAAGAATCACATTTTCCAAAGGGAACCGTCCCTCCAAAATAACCTCGGTCATCCAATGTCAAGCCGCATAACAGACCATACAGATACACTGCAAACTTACAATTAAGACAGCATTGGATTTTCGGTTTTGTTATACGATAATTAGGGACACGCAAATCATTTGCTATGGGCAAATGCTCATCGTAAGACACTACCTCTATCGTTTTGTCTTCTATTTCAAAAATACTTTTTCCCATTTTTTCCTCCTCTTTAATTGTTATGGAACTTTTTTTCGATTTCAGATATCCTAAACAATTTTACTAAATAAGTCAACAAAAACTTCCCGCCCTAATCTTGTATCGATGTATTAATACATAAATACAAGATAAATAAAAAGTTTTATTTCAAATATCACTTCAGCCAGTTTGCTCTGCCTTTCATGTCATTTTTTTGAGGAGGGACAAAACTAACCAATTTTCCTATAAATTTATCAAATTGTTTTTCGAGTTTTTTCAGTTCGTTTCGTTTTTCCAATTTCTTAATGAATAATTCATAGCTCCCTTCCGTTTTATCCATTGCCTCTTTTATTTTACCAACGGTTGCCGTGCTAACTTTTAGAGCGTCACTAATGTCGCGATAGTTATAATTCTTACTCAATAGAAAAGCGATCGCTAATCTTTTTGCCAGCATTATTTTTTCTGTTTTGGTCAAAAGTCCATTCAAAAAATTTCTGATATCGGAATCATTATCCAATCGCGCCAATAACCACCATAAAGTGGCTTGGATTTCATAATTGCTTTCTTTGCTTAATGGGTTCTTAGAAACTTGGCTCATAATTATCTCTGTATCGATGTATTAATACATGATAACAGAAATTGAAATGATTTTAATTTTATACTTTGTGTTACACTTTAAATCTTTTGAGGCGCAAAGAGTTGAGGACGACGGAGACCGAAGATAAAGCCATGGCGGCGCCGGCTAACATGGGGTTCAAAAGAACGCCCCAAATAGGGTATAAAACACCAGCCGCCACCGGAATTAAAATGGCATTGTAAATATATGCCCAAAAAAGATTTTGTTTGATGTTTCGCAAGGTGCTCCGGCTTAATTTTATCGCTTCGTAAATCCCCATCGGATCGCCGGAGATTAAAGTAATGTCGCTTGATTCAATGGCGATATCGGTGCCAGTGCCAATGGCAATGCCGACATCGGCTTGAGTAAGCGCCGGCGCATCATTGATGCCGTCGCCAACCATGGCGACCTTCTTGCCATTGGCTTGTAGCGTTTTAATTTTTTCCGATTTTTCATTAGGCAGAACTTTTGCCATTATATTTTTTATACCAACCTGATTGCCGATGGCTTCGGCCGTCCGCTCGTTGTCTCCGGTAAGCATCCACACTTCCAATCCCAAATTTTGCAATAATTTTATTGATTCTGCGGCGCTTTCTTTTAATGTATCGGCGACGGCGACGGCACCAAGCAATTCATTCGACGCTAAAATTATTACCGTCTTCCCTTCCCTTTCAATCTTCTGAATTTTATTTTCCCGTTCTTGGGAAATTTCTATATTTTTCTCAGCCAACAACGCCCTGTTGCCGAAAAAGAATTTCTTTGTTTCGCCATCGGCAATGATATCGCCTTCCAATCCTTTGCCAGATATAGCTTGAAAATTTTCAATTTTGAAAAGTTTAATTTTTCCGCTTTCGGCCGCGTCCCTTATAGCCCTATCAAGAGGATGAGAGGATGTTTTTCCCAAACTCGCCGCGTAAGAAACAATGGCTTTAGCTATGGGATGTTCTGATAATTTTTCAAGCGAAGCGGCCACATGCAAAATATCTTCGCCTATTTTTTCATTAAAAACCATAATATCGGTAACCGACGGTTCGCCCTTGGTTAGAGTTCCTGTTTTATCCAAAACAACGGTCGTTACCTTGCCCGCCAACTCCAGCGCTTCGGCATCTTTTATGATAATGCCGCGCTCCGCCGCTTTGCCCGTGCCGACCATAATCGAAGTCGGCGTCGCCAGCCCGAGCGCGCAAGGACAGGCCACCACCAAAACCGCCACCGCGTTAACTAACGCGAAACTTAAAGACGGAGCCGCGCCATAAATAAACCAAACAACGAACGAACCGACGGAAATCGCCAAAACAACCGGCACAAAATATCCGGTGATTTGGTCCGCCAGTTTTTGAATCGGCGCTTTTGACGATTGCGCTTCTTCAACCAATTTTATTATCCGCGCCAAAAATGTCTCTTTGCCCACTTTAGTCGCCTTGAATTTGAAAGCTCCCATTTTGTTGATGGTGGCGCCAATAACCGCGTCGCCCGCTTTTTTATCAACCGGCATTGACTCGCCGGTAACCATTGATTCATCAATCGCCGAAGCGCCCTCAATAATAACGCCGTCAACCGGAACTTTTTCGCCGGGCTTAACCAAAATAATATCGCCGACTTTCACATCTTCAATCGGCATTTCCATTTCCTTGCCGTTCTCGTGGATGACATGGGCCGTTTTCGCCTGTAATCTTAAAAGTTTTTTAATCGCTTCCGAGGCCGATCCTTTGGCCTTGGCTTCCAAGTATTTGCCCAAAAGAACCAATGTCGTGACAACAGCGGCAACATCAAAATAAACTTCAAACGGCAATCTGAAAATCGCAATAATAGCGCTATAAATAAACGCCGCGCCGGTGCCGAGCGCCACCAGCGTATCCATATTGGCCGTCAGATTTTTAAGGCCGAACCAGGCGCCCCGCCAAAATTGCCGGCCGACCCAAAATTCTATCGGCGCCGTTAAAACTAAAAGCGTTAAATAGCGCCACGACTCGGGAATAATCGCCGTAAAACTGAAAAGCATAACCAGAACGGACAAAACGGCGCCAATAATAAATTTCTTTTTCAAAAGCGCAATTTCCGCTTCTTTCAGCATTTTATGATGGTCGTGCTCTCCCGCTGTCACAATTAATTTATATCCGGTTTTAGCCACCGCGACCTCCATCAATTCCGGAGTAGCCGGTTCTTCGTATTCTATGGCCGCTTTTTCCGACACCGAATTCACCGATACGTTTTTAACGCCCGGAACTTTTTTCAATGCCTGTTCAATCGTAATCGCGCAGGAGACGCAGTGCATTCCCTGAACTGAAAAATTTTCTTTTTTTACCATCATTTTTTTATTATACCACAAGCGTCAAACTCCGCAGCTGCCGCCGCCCTGATTTTGTTCGCGAGGCAAAGCGCTTTCAACTTTGGCGTATCCCGAACCGCTTGAATAATTGACGCCCAAAATTTCTTTGGCATCGGCATCTTGAAATTTTTTTCCTTTCGATTCAAGATATTTCGCTATCGTGGCGTATTGATCGGGAAACCAGAATAAATTTACTTGCAATGCCGTTTTATACATCTCGTCTTCGCCGATTCCCTGCGACGCCATCAATTCCAAAAGCCCGAGCATCGCCATACCGTGATTGCAATCGGGAAAGTATGTCGAATTGTTGCAACAAGGCCGATAAATATTCTTGCTCACTCTTTCAACCAGCGCCCGCTGTTCCGGCGTAAGAGTAATAAACAAGTGTTTGCCATAGTGTCCCATGGCATTCCCCTTCGCCAGTGTCCATCCGCCGGTGGAAGCGAATCCGCCGGCGCCACCATATTTCGGATCGGCCATCGGTCCTTTTTCAAGAATTTCATTTTTATTGCCCAGTCCCAACGCCCAAAGCAAATTCAATAGGATGCCGGAGTTTTCTTGATTGATTATCAGTTTACCGTTTTGCGAATCGTCGAGCAGTTTTTTATCTTCATCGTTTAATCCGCCGCGATTGGCATAGGCGGACTCAAATTGATCGCGATCAATTATCCCGACGCTTGTCATTTGCGCGCCAAGATTGCCCCAAACAACCGGCAGTTCTACCGTTTGAGCAACAATCGGCGCGCTTACGCTACTATCCTTCGCGCTCGGAATAAGTTTTTGATTCGCGCTTGTCCAGCCATAAGCGATAATGACGGCTGAAAGTATTATGCTTGCGGGTATCAGATAATTTTTTTCCATTTTATTTTATACGAGAAAAATTATAATTCCTAAGATAATCATGGCGATACCGCTCCATAATTTTATATTGCCCCTTTCCGCTATTTGCCATTCCTGAACTTTATCAAGCGTTTTTTTGTCGCTGGCAATAAAAAGCATGATAACCAGCGGCAGAACAAAAAGAAAATTGTACAAAATCAAATAGCCCATGCCCTGCCAATAAGCGGCGGTATCGTGCAGCAATCCCAGCACCATCACATATGCCCCGCCACTGCATGGCAAAGCGCAAATGCCCACCAAGCCACCCAAAAGAAACGCGGCGGCCAGCGAACTTTTCTCCATCAACTCCCCCATCTTTTTGTGCGCGATTTGCGGCACGCCAATTTTTATCGGAAATTTCGGAAACGCGATATTGATCAGATTTATCGCCCCAAGAGCGATGAGAATAACGGCACCGGCTTTAGCCATAAAATACGGCACATCGAAAAGATGGAATGCCTGCAGAACGCCCATGCCGATCAAAACATACGCCAGAAAAATCCCGAAAATATACATCCCTCCGATTTTCAAGATGCCGGCGCGCAATTGCCCGACGCTGAAAAGAAAAGCAATGGTAACCAGCAGAATCGAAAAAGCGCACGGATGGACGCTGTTCACGATGGCCGAAGCGACTACCAATGGAAAAAGAAACTTTCCTCCGCCGGACAAATTCCAAAGCATCGGCGCGCTTTTCATCGAGCCGAAAAACAGCGCGACGGCGGCAAAAACAACCGCGATGCCGATTAACCAAAACAGTTTGTTTTTCATGGCGTTACGACGGCCTTAAATTGCAATGATATGGGCAATTTATCCGCGCCCGTAAAAATTATTATTTGTCTCTCAATGGGACCGACACCGGACGGACCATGAGCCGACGGATCGAAAATCGCTTTAACGGTTAGTGTTTCGCCCGGCTTCACTTCCAAGTTGGCTTTACGTCCGCCTCCGTGCCCCTGCATGCCGAACGGGCCAGCGGTTTTATCGCCCGTTTTCAACTCAGCTTCGGTGCACATGCAGGAAGTAAACACTTCGCCGACTAAAATGATATTGAAGTTTTTGTTTTCCAATAAAAATTCCTTAGCGACTTTTCCTTTGGACATGGATATGGTTCCGAAATCGTATGCCAATTCTTTGGCCGTCAGATCTTCATTCTTTTTAACTTCCGCCGCGGTTGACGGCGCGTCCTGTTTTTTACCATTGGTCAGCAACACTAGACCGGTAATGACCACGGCGATGATTCCCAATAATATTACAATTTGTTTAATTTGCTCTTTCATATTTTTGATAATTAGTTAATGACAAAAATCCCTCTACTCAAGGGAACTTGAAACGCAGACAAAAATCGCAGAAAAACGATTATATATCCGCGCTTTATATGGTGTTCGGACTATTTTCAAAAAGAGAAAGCCAAGAAATTTGCCTGCGCTTATTGATGCTACCTATTTCAAAAAATCGGCTTACAAAAACTTTACTTGTTTCTTTTGAATAAAAACTTTTGAAATAAAAAACAAAAGAAATAAAAACCGCCGCGGATAATAGCATTGAAAAAATCACCGTCAGAAAAGTTTCGGAAAAACTTCTAAGAAAATCCGCGTGAATTCCGATATAAGCCAATGCGTCAAATTGAGGGCAAACCATGCCGGCCGCCCGGGACGCGACGCAATCGCCATGTAGATCCATGGTTAATAAACCGATCACAGCGCCGCCTATAAGTCCGGCAACCAATAAAATTGTCAGAAGTGATTTCATAAGCAATTAAATGCTAACACAAACGCTATTTTCGGGCAATGAATTTACTGCGATAAATCGGCCGACGCTTTCTTTTTACTGAAAATATAAATATATAGAATTTCCAAAATCCCGATATTTTATTATATCAAATTTCCAAAAAACTATCTACTTATCCACACCCCTAAAATTTACGCATAAAACTATTGATTCTTGGAATCAATAGTGAGAATTTCAACTATCTTTTGGCGGGAAGAGTGGCCGATGATGATATTTACCGACGAAACCGGAACGCCGAACTGCTGCGCCAGCGCTTTCACAACCGCCGCGTTCGCCCTGCCTTTCATCGGCGGTTCTTTAACGCAAATCTCAAAATTGGTCTCGCTCAATTTTTTTATTTTTTCCTCCTTCGCATTCGGCTTCACCTTAACAAATATTTTCATGGATTTATCGTTTTTTGGATCTGTAGCGGTGGATTAAGTAACTGTAAAGCAAAATCAGAACGATCCAGTTGATGGTAAAAAATGGCTGGCTGGCCCACAGAACGCCGTCAAATGTGTATGAGGAAAATGGGAAAAGGAATGGCGTCGGAAAAAATGTATTATTATGGGTCGGAATATCCAATAAAATATGGAGTCCCCACGCCAGCATTTCCAGCATCGGTTTTTTCCGGATAAACCAAACGACAATAAACGCGGCGGCGAAAATAAAAATGCTGTGCGTGAAATTATAAAGCGTGTGGACATACGATGGCGAAGTGTCCCTGACTGGCGGTTCAAAAACGGTAAAATCAATTTTGCCCAAACCGAACTGAACCAATAAAATCGTAAACGGCAAAAAGAAAGCTAACACATCCGGGGCAACACCAAAAGCAAACGCTTTCCAAAAACTTTTTTTTGAATTGCCATAAAACCCCGCCCCGCCGTATAGTCCGTGGGAAAATACATCCATAATTTTTTTACTTGCTCAAAACCGTCACCGCCTCGGAGGCAATCTGGCCCATTTCGTCAGTCGTAATAACCGCGATTTTTACCGGTGATTTGTCCTTGTTAATAAACCTGTCCACGCTGATTGTTTGACTGTTTTTCGCATCATCCAAAATAATTCCCAGATTTTCAAGTTCGGCGCAAATTTTTGACCGCATAATCGCCGACCGCTCGCCAATGGTCCCGGAAAAAATCAGCGCATCGGCGCCATTAAGCGCGGCAAAATAGGCGCCGATATATTTTTTGATTTTATAAACCATCACTTCCAGCGCCAATTTGGCGTTTTTATCGCCGCTTTTTTCCATCTCTAAAAGTTCCCGCACATCATTGCTTTTTTCAGAAAGTCCTAAAAGCCCGCATTGAGTATTAAGATAATTCTCCATTTTGTCCATATCATAACCGAGTTTTTTGGATAAATAAGTTACCGCCCCGGCATCAATGTCGCCCACCCTGTTCGCCATTACAATTCCTTCAAGCGGCGTAAAACCCATGGAAGTATCAATGCTTTGGCCGTCTTTAACGGCCGCAACGCTGGAACCGCCACCAAGATGGCAAATGATTATTTTTTCCGGCAGATTGCCGCCGTTCATATTTTTTATTTTGCCGACAACGGACTCGAAAGAAATGCCGTGATAGCCGAATCTGAAAATATCCAATTCTTCGGCGGTATTTTTGGGAATACCGTAATGGCGCGCGCGGTCGGGCATCGAATCGTGAAAAGCGCTGTCGGAAACGCCGACAATGGGAACGCCCGGCAATATTTGTCCAAGCGCCTTTATTTCGGCAAGCATCGGATTAATATGAAGCGGCGCCTGTTCTTTGGCGGTTTCCAGTTTTTTCAGATATTCGCCATCAATAATTTTATGTAGGGAAAAATAACTTCCCGGAGCGACGACGCGAAAACCGACGGCGGAAATTTCGCTTTTATTGCCGATTAATCTGCAAGATAAAAGTTCGTTAACGACATATTCGGCGGAATTTTCAAATTCTTTCTGCGACACTTCTTTTTTTTCTTCGGTCGCGCCGACTAATTCCACAATGAGTTTGCCGTTTTCTTTTTCAAAATGCACGGAAAAAACCCGCTCGCCATTTTGATAGAGCGCGTATTTTCGCGACTCACTCCCGACATTTACGATGAAAAATTTAGACATGTTTTAAAAATTAAACAATCTTGTGTTTGTTCTCGAGCGGGCTGTGAGCGCGAGCGGGCATGGTGTCAAGCGAAGCGAGACGAGCGAGCGCTTTCGCCCTCGTTCGCCACGCTGGGGCGAACGAGAGAAGCAAGAGAATGAACACAAGATTGTTTTTATCGAGACCATTTCCAATTTTCTATTTCTTCGGGGTCAATGCCGTTAATTTTAATATATTCGCTGTGTTCTTCCAATTTCTTTTTATATTTACCGATCAAATTTTCCGCTTTGCCGGTTTCCAAAAATCCGCGCGCCGCCATTTTGGCAAACGCCTCCATCGCCAGATGGTACCGGCTGGTTTCATTTCTGATGTGCATATCGAATGGCGTCGTAGTGGACCCGCTTTCAATATATCCGTGAACGTTGAAATTCTCGTTTTTTTCGTAATCGAATAAAAATTGTTTGATCGCCTGTGGATAGCCGTGGAAATTGAAAATGACCGGTTTGTCGGCGGTGAAATATTCCGAAAAATTCGATTTTTTGTTGAGAGCCGAAAGTTCCATCACGCTGACAAATCTGACTTTTATTTCCGGCGCTTCGCGCTTAACGATATCAATCGCCGCCAATGATTCATTGGTCAAATAATCCCCCGCCGCTGCAAAAATGATATGCGGGTTTTCTTCGCTAGCAAAATCCCAAATCATCAACCCATCTTTTAATTCCCGTTGCGCCAGTTCCGGTGTCAGCCACCGCGGCTCCAAGGTTTTACCCGCAACTATTATGTTAATCCTATTTTTCGATTCCAGACATTCTTTCAAAACGACCAGAGAGCTATTGCCGTCTGGCGGGAAAAAAACGCGCACAACATCCCCCGGCTTTTGGAGCATATCGGTGATAAACCCCGGGTTTTGATGCGAAAAGCCGTTGTGTTCCTGGCGCCAGCCGGATGAAGTGAGAATGTAATTAAACGATGGAATGTCGCCGCGCCATGATATTTCGCGCGCCACCTTGATAAATTTAGCGTATTGATCGGTCATGCTGGCAATTATCTGAATAAACGCTTCATAGGAAGCAAAAATGGCGTGGCGGCCGGTTAAAACATATCCCTGCGCCATTCCCTGAAGAGAGTGTTCGCTCAACATCTCCATCACTCGACCGTTGGGCGCCAAATCTTTGTCCCACTCTTTCTGGGGCATCGCGAAAGCGCGGGCAGTCGTTTGGAAAACTTCGTCCAGTTTGTTGGAATAGGTCTCGTCCGGCGAGAACAACCGAAAATTTTTATTTTCTTTGTTTAGTTTGAAGACCTCATTGAGATACGCCCCAATGCGGCGCATACTGCTGGAACCGATGGCGCCGGGAATGGTGGCGTCTTCCGAAAATTGTTGCACCAAAGGAAGATTCAAGGATTTTACAATATCGCCGCCGAAAGCGCGCCGATTGTCCCCCATTTTTAATTCCGCGCCGGGAATGATTTCTTTTATTTCTTGCGCGAATCCGCTTTCGGCGGAAAAAAGTTCTCCAAATTTATAGGATCTCAACCATTTTTCAAGCGCCTTTAATTCCGTCTTATCCGTCTTGGCATTCGGCGTCGGCACTTGATGGGACGGGTAATTGCCTTCCATTTTTGTATCCCCTAATTTTTTTATGCCCGTCCATCCTTTAGGCGTTTTCAAAATTATCATTGGAAATTTTCCGTCGCCATTAAACAGTTTTCCGCTTCTGGCGCGTTCCTGGATCGATTTTATCGATTGATAACTTTTTTCCAAAGCGCCAATCATTTTTTGATAAACATTCGCACCTTCAACTATAATCGGTTCATAGCCATAACCAATAAACAACGCTTTTAATTCTTTGTTGGTCATTCTACCGAAAATTGTTGGACCGGAAATTTTATAGCCGTTCAAGTGCAGAATCGGCAAAACCGCGCCGTTGATTGCCGGATCGATAAATTTACTCAAATGCCAAGCGGCGGCGGTCGGCCCCGTTTCGGCTTCGCCGTCGCCGATTACACAGGCGGCAATCAAATCGGGATTGTCCAAAATGGCGCCGTAGGCGGTGGCAAGCGCGTAGCCAAGTTCGCCGCCTTCCAAAATCACTCCCGGCGCGCTCGGACTGCTATGGCTGGGGAATCCGTAGGGCCAGCAGAAATTTTTGGCAACATAACCGATACCTTTTTCGTCGCGCGCCGCTTCCGGATAATATTTTCCGAGCGTTTCTTCCAAAAACAAATTCGCCTGAAGCGCCGCGAATCCGTGCCCGGGGCCCATCACAAATAAAATATCGGAGCGGTGTTTTTTAATCAGATTATTCAGATTGGCGTAAATAAAATTGATGCCCGGACAAGTGCCCCAATGCCCCAGAAGCCGAGGTTTGATGTCGCCGAAAGAAAGTTTTCGTTTCAGCAAAAAATTATTCCAGAGATAAATTTGAATGGCGGTTAAATAATTCGCCGCCCGAACATATTTCTTGATTGATTCAATCGCTTCACCCATTGTGTTTTGCATTATCAAATATGGTAATATCGCCCTTTTCATATCTGCCCATCTCAAATCCGTCGTAAATAAAATGATCGCCATTTTGATAAAAATAAAGCGCGGTTTTCCTGTCCAAGACCAAAATAAAGCCGCGGAGTCCCGACGCCGAAGGCAACACATCAATCCGCCGGACTTTGGAAAAAAGTTCCTGCGCTTCGTCAAACAGCGGGTCTGCGATGCCCATTTTTTTGGCCATGCTCATCATCGCCATTCCCGGCCACAACTTGAACATCAACTTCGTGAACCAACTTATCTTTATTTCGTTCATGGATGAGATTATAACTCTTTTTGTCTTTTGGCGCGAGTACGCGCCAATTCCGTCAAAAATTGCTTTCTCAAACGAATACTTTTCGGAGTCACTTCCAAATATTCATCGTCGTTGATTATTTCCAACCCCCTTTCCAAAGTAAGCTCAAGCGGAGGAGTTAAAGTAAGCGCTTCGTCGGACGCTTTGGAACGCATATTGGTCAATTGCTTGCCTTTCGTCGGATTGACGGACATATCGTTGCCCTTGGTGGCGTTGCCGATCACCATGCCGATATAGACCTCCGCGCCGGCGCCGATATAAAGCATTCCTCTGTCTTGTAGATTATATAATGAAAACCCCAACGCTTTACCATCGGCCATGGAAACCATCGACGCCAGCGTTTGTTTATTAATTTCTCCCGCGGACGGCTTGAAACCGATAACCCGGCTATACATTATTCCTTCGCCTTTGGTGTCGATGACAAACTCCCCGCGATAGCCCAATAATCCTCGAGTCGGCGCTTCAAAAATAATTCGGGAATTGCTCTGTTCCTGGCTCATATCCATAATCGAGCCCTTTCTTTTCGCCATTTTTTCTATAACCGTCCCCATCATAGTTGCCGGGACAATAATAGTCACTTCTTCAAACGGCTCCAATTTTTTGCCACCAACTTCCTTAAAAATAACTTGCGGTTTGGAAACCTGAAGTTCATATCCTTCGCGCCGCATATTTTCCAGCAGAATGGCGATATGCAATTCGCCGCGACCATACACTCTGAAATAATCGGCAAGAAAATCAATTTTCAATCCGACATTGACTTCCAATTCTTTTTCCAGCCGCTCCCTGATTTGGCGGCTGGTTACCAATTTGCCTTCTCGTCCCGCAAACGGAGAATTGTTGACCAAGAAATTAAGCGAAATGGTCGGCTCGTCTATATTAATTGCCGGCAATGCTTCTTGCGAAGCGTCGGCGCAAATTGTTTCGCCGATAAAAATGTCCGGCAATCCGGCAATCATTACGATGTCTCCCGCGACCGCTTCCGGAACTTCTTTTCTTTTTAGCCCTTCAAAAGTGAAAATTTTGGTCATTTTTCCCTGGCGCGCCTCCCCAGATTGTGCATTTTTTATAAAAACATTGCCGCCGGATTTAATGATGCCTTCGTAAATTCTGCCGATGGCAAGACGGCCCATAAAATTGTCATAAGCAAGATTGAACGGCTGAACTCGGAACGGTTTTTGATTTAATTCCTCCGAAGACGCTTCGGGGACTTCTTTCAAAATAACATCCAAAAGCGGAGTGAGATCTTTGGAATCATCGGTCAAATTGATTTTGGCGATACCCTCTTTAGCTATCGCGTAAACCACGGAAAAATCCAATTGTTTTTCGGTCGCGCCCAAATCTATAAAAAGATCCAGGACCTTTTCGTGAACCCATTCCGGCCGCGCTGCCGGCTTGTCTATTTTATTGATAACCACAATCGGTTTTAAGCCCAATTCCAATGATTTTTTCAAAACAAATTTTGTCTGAGGCATCGGCCCTTCCTGCGCGTCCACCACCAAAAGCACCGAATCGATGGAACGCAAAACCCGCTCCACTTCCGAGCCAAAATCCGCGTGCCCGGGCGTGTCCACGATATTTATCTTGGTATCTTTATATAGTATGGAGGCGTTTTTTGAGTAAATGGTAATCCCCCGCTCCTGTTCCAAAGCGTTTGAATCCATACTGACGCCTTCTTCAATCATCCCCGTCTGGCGGAGCAAAGCGTCGGTTAATTTTGTCTTCCCATGATCGACATGGGCGATAATCGCGATATTCCTGATTTTCATAAAAATAAAAACTGGGCATCCAGCGCCGATACTTTACAACAAAAAACTTAAAAAGTCAAAAAAATTACTTAATCCCCAGTAACTGGACTTCAAAGATGAGATTGGAATTTGGCGGAATGGCTTCGCCCGCTCCGCGCGAACCGTAGGCCAATGCCGACGGAATCCCCAACCTTCTCACTTCCCCGACTTTCATTCCCTCAACTCCAATATCCCAGCCAGGAATCACCTGACCGGCTCCCAAAGAAAATTCAAACGGAGTGCCCCGGTCAACGCTGGAATCAAACTTGGTTCCATTTTCCAGCGTGCCTACATAATGCGCGGAGACCGTATCGCCCTTTTTGGCGATCGCGCCCGCGCCCTCTTTTAATATTTCTACCTGAACGCCTTGTTTTTCCATTTTTGTCGTTTGCGGCGCCGCCAGCATTGTAGTTGTCGCGGGCGCAAGCTCCGGCTGTTTGGCGTTTTTATTCCAAATAAAATAGATCGCAACTATAACGGCGAAAATTGTGACTAAAATTATAATAATGTTTCTTGTATTCATATTTTTATACGCCTATGATAACAAAAACCGCCGGACAAGCCAAGCGGTAAAATTTTTTCAGGCGCCTTCGTAGCGCCAATGCCACGGCTCAAATTTAATGCCATGGCTGTTATTTTCGGGATAAGACAACGCAAACCCGAATTTATTGGCGTTTTTTGACAGCCATTTAAATTCTATTGTTTTTTCAAACCCATCCGGTTTTTCATCTGAAGCGATTCCGTCTTTCGTTACGAAATCGACGGCGCCCACTTGATGTTCGCTATAACCGGGAAAAGCTACGCTTTCAACGGTTTTTGCGAAATCAAATTCATATGACTTAAAGTAATACAAAAATGTCAGTAGCTGGCATGCCGGCGATCTATGGCCGGAATAAACTAACAGTTTTTTTCCGGTTTCTCTGCCAAGCGCCATATTTGCCTTACCATACGCTATCCAGACCGGCAGTGGCAGATACTGGTTCTCTATCCGTTTTTTACGACTATCAAGAATAATTATTTGTCCCTTGATGGTCATTAAATTTTTCGGCATTGAATCAATGCCGAAAAATTCTCCGACAAAGCCAAAATCTTTGGGATTTAATTTTAAAAAATTTTCAACAAAATCCATCTCCCTTTTGCTCAAACGTCTGTAAAGCACTTCAAAAGAAAGCGCGCCCAAGGCCTTTATTCTTGTCCCGCCCATTTTTTCAAGAATGGAATAAACCATGCCGTGATCCAATACGATTTTCATATCTTGTCCTCCCTCTCGTGTGATTTTATGTCAACGATCTTTTTACTCTACGATACTATATACGCCAAAAATAAAAACTTGTCAAATAAAAATTGCATTTTTTGCGGGTTTGTGATAACTTACCAAAAGTTCTTTAATGGGCTGTTTTTATTAACAATCCAACAAAAAAGAAAGGGGTTAAATTATGGGAAACGGCGTAAACGGAAAATTCTGTAGCGTTTGTTTTATCCAACTGGGGACACATCAAAAAGATGCGACTTCCTTGCCCGGTAGCGGGTTCGCGCATGAATCATGCCTGCTGGAAAAAATGAACACCATGTTCATTACTCCAGCAAAAAAAGTAGTTTCAATAAGCCCAATTATAGGGTCTCCTCGAGAAACTATGTTGTCTATTCTGGGGGAATTAAAAAGCCATCGCAGAACTTCGGGAGTCCCGCAATTACTGAAAAGAGCAAAAACCTTTTCCAGTAAATTCGGGCTAGGAATAAGGACGGATAGCCTTTAATTTATGGAAACGCCTGTGGAAACGCCCAAAAAAGAACGGAAAAGCCGGATACTAGCTATGCCGGCTTTTTTATTTTATGTAAAAATAAAAAGCGGTTTCGATATAATCTCCACCGCTTTTAAGCGATAGGTTTCGGAAACCTATCGCTTCTATCGCTTATGTCTTTGAAGCGTCCGGCTTGGACGCTTCAAAGACATTCACCAACCCGGCCATCACTTTCGACACATCGCCGGCAGGAATAATAACCTTGGTTCCCGTTGCGAATGACTTCGCAACTTCCAGCCCAATCTGGTATTGGGCGTATGCCTTGCCATCTTCGACAGTGGTTTTCCCGTCAACCGCTTTCCCGACAAAAGCGGCAATGTCAGCGTTCTTGGCCAGCGCCTTATTGCGCGCCTCCGTCAGTTCGGCTTGGGATTTGTTAACCAAAGTTTCAGAGGCCCTTTTTTGAACTTCCAATTTGGTATCCGCTTCGATAACTTCCGCCTCTCTCTCTAGCTCCTTCTTTTTAACGGCCTCAAGGGCGTCTAAAACATCCTGCGCGTCTTTTTTAAATTTTATATCCACGATCCGCAGAATCAGAAGTTCCGCGCCCAATCCGCCAAAGGTGGGCGCTTTTATTATCTCCCCTTTTATTTTTTCTCCAACCGGCACGCTATTGCCGTTTTCATCTTCAATCTTACGGCTTAGCGCTTCTCTAATTTTCATTGTCGCCAAAACTTCCCTAGTGCCGCCGACAACAAGATTGTGCAGCATTTCCATAAGAAATGGCGACTCGCCGTTTTCGTTAACGCCGAGGTTAAGCTCCAATATCTTTCCTGGACTGATAACTTTGTAACTGAAAAAAATCTCAGGAAAAATATTTACACCTTCGGCGGTGGAAAACGATTCCGCTCTGTTCCAATACGCGTCTTCGCTTTCGCCCGCCATCTTTCCGTTTATTTTTTGCTGTTGTTGCCGTAGAGAAATTTTGACTATTTTTTCCACAATCGGGCAGATGAGTGTCCACCCTTCTTTTTTCATCAGATATTCGCCATTGGATAGAACCACTCGGCTGCCAAACCGCAATACCAATCCGGCAAAAGCCGGCTGAACGATGCGGAACGACAGAATCAGCCAGAAAAACCCCAGCGCCAGCGCGATTGCTGGCGGCCACCATTCATCAGAGAGCATGAAAATAACGGCGCCGACAATTAAAAACATCACGAAAACCAACGGAATCGCCAATCCAAATAAATCGCCCTCCTCTTCCTGAATCTCATTTTCTTCATCAGCCATCTTTTCTACCTTCCCCTTTCAATTTTTATTGTTATTTCCAATTCGGCATTGTAAAAAAACTATCACCCTTCGGGTGACCACCCGTAGGGGTGGAAACACACCCATTTTTACCTATGTCGCCTATCATGTGCCAAATCAAAGTTACCGTCAAATGCCAGTTTCCACAATAGCACCCTTTCTATTCCGTGGTTGCCCCGTCAAATTCCGGACTGTCGGATTCCGCCTCCGCTTTGGTGGCGCGGACAACGCCGTCTTTGTGGTGCGCCGGTGAATAAATGGTGTAAAGTTTTAATTCTTCGCTGTCTGAAGTGTTGATAATATTGTGCCGGGCGCCGGCGGGAACAATAATCGCCGAGCCGTCTTTCAATTCGTATTCGTTGCCGTCAATAACGCATTTCCCCTGTCCTTTTTCAAAACGGAAAAACTGGTCGTTGTCCGGATGAACTTCCATTCCGATTTCTTCATTCGGTTTCAAACACATTAAAACCAACTGGCTACGCTTGCCGGTGTATAGCACTTTGCGAAAATTTTCGTTTTCCAAGGTTTCTTTTTCGATATCCGCGTTAAATCCTTTCATATGGTAAAAAATGCTAAATTATAATTTTTCAATTTCTTTAAGATCTTTGTCCGGAAGATAAAGAATGATCAAACCGAGAATAATTCCGCCGATTGCCATCGGCATATGGCCGCCGCCAAAAAATACGATATCCAGCGCGTCCAAAACATACCAAATCCCCCGCCAGATTAAAACCAAAGCGATAACAATGGAAATATTTTTGGCGAAATAAGCAATAATAGATCTTTGATTTTTCATAACATTACTTCAACATAAACAAAAATATATTCAGTAGAGAGGCCATTGGCGCTCCGGGGGTAAACGAGCTGGGAGCCGGGACTGGAGCAGTTTCTGGCGCTGGCGCCGGAGTTTCGGATGGAGGTAGTGGAGGCGGAGAGATATTATCTATTGGTGGCCGCATATCTGTCGGTTGTTGAAAATTTTGCGGCTGTTGGTCAATTGGTGGTTGCATCATTCCTTCTTGATTCTCTTGGGGCAGCATCATTCTCGCCCTTATTTCTCCTTCTCGACGCATCATTTCCTCCTTTATTTCACCCTCATTAGGTAACATCATCCTTTCTTGATTTTTTTGAAACGGCATCATTTCTTCGCCAGTTTCGCCTTCCTTAGGCATCATTTTTTCTCGATTCCCTTGAGGCGGCAAGAAATTTTTACATTGATCCGGATTGGATTCGCAATAAGATTTACATTCTTCCGGCCCCTTGCATCCTCCGGGACCGGCTTGCTGGGGCATCATTTGACTGCCCGGATTTTCCGCGCCGGGGCCCGGTTGAAATTCCCTATTCATATCTTCTCGATTTCCCTGATCTCCTCGATCACCGCGCCTGCCCTCTTCCATTCTCTTTAAGTCCTCTTCCGACATCATTCCGTTTTCTTTGGCAAAATTTAAGCATGTTTCCTGATTATCGGGATTCTTGCAAAAGGCCTCGCATTCTTCTCTTCCTTTACAGTCGCCGGGGCCTTTGCCCTTTGTTTTTTTCGCCATTTCAGCGTCTTTTTCATCCATAAAACCGGCCGCTACGGAAAAATTGACGCATTCTTCCACATGCGAATCCTCGGAACAATAGGCGTCGCACGCTTCTTTGCCCTTGCATGGAGGCGGCTTAACGCCTTTTTTAATAGCGGTCATCATTTTTTCCGAATTTTCCGCTTCTTCCGGAGTCATAAAACCGGCCTCCTTGGCAAAGGTCATACAGACCTCGATATTGTCCGGACTGGAACAATAGACGTCGCACGCTTCTTTGCCCTTGCAAGGAGGCGGTTTCGCGCCTTTCCTAACAGCCGTTAACATTTTTTGAGCGTCTTCCAGTTCCTTGCCTTGGATAAATCCGGCTTCCGCGCCGAAAGCGATACACTCCTCCATGTGATTGGAGTCCTCACAATATGCGTCGCACGCTTTTTTACCATTGCAAGCGGGCGGCTTTGCCCCTCTTTTGATCGCGGCCTGAACCATTTTTGCTTCCTTCAATTCTTCCGGAGGCATCAAATTATTTTTTTCGCCGAAAGCGATGCATTCATCGATATGGGTTATGTCGTTGCAAAAATTTTCGCATTCATCTCTGCCTGAACAACCCCCGGGGCCTTTGCTTCCCGCCGCTATAAACTTTTTTGCCGCTTCAATTTCCTCTTTGGGCATTAAACCATTTTTTTCGGCAAAACTTACGCAGGCCTCTATATTTTCCGGCTTATCGCAATATGATTTGCAGGCGGATTGATTCTGGCAATCCCCCAATTCCTTAACCGGAAATTGAACATCCTGCGCCCACGCCACCGAGACAATCGCCGCCAAACCGATAACAATAAAACCGATAAAATATTTTATTTTCATACTATTTAAATGGGTTGGTGATAATATTTTTAAAAGGATTGGCTTTGTCGGCCGGGTTGACATCGGGTTTGTTTTCCAAGGGATTCGTTCCTATTGAAGGCAGGGCGCCTTTAGTCGCGCTTTCGATTATTTTGTCCGCCGCTTTGTCGGCGTCGTTAAATTTAGAGAAGGTTGAATTTCGCCAGAAATAATACCCGACGGCCAAGCCGATTATTAAAACAGCCGCGATTATCATTATGATTTCTTTTTTGGGCGTTTCCACAGGCGTTTCCATATTTTTTATTTACTCCTATTCTATTCTACCACTCTCCAATGTGAAAACAAGCAAAGTTTTGCACAGAGAATAAAAAACTGCGTACAATCTGGCCCCCGAATTAAAACTCTCGCCCCGCTTTGAGCATTGGGTTGATGTATTCAGTTCGTGTTTCTGATTCGTTCATAGATACTATGATTTAATCCTCATTGGTCTTTTATTAACCTCTTCTAGAATTCTAAGCGTTGCTTGCACCGAAAGATTGTCGCTTGACAAAAGTAGCAACTTATCACCCAATTGATTCAGTAAGGGACTTAAAAATTCATCTGCCCATGATGGCGACAAGGTTAATACGCCGGAAAAATCTATTTCTAATTCTTCGTCCCTAGGTAGCTCGCGCAAAGTTGGCTGAAATGCTTTGAATGCTTCGCTGCCCAATTCTCGCGATATTAATGTTTTACCAAACTTTTCTAATTGTAATTTCATATATTTTATTTATTAAAATTCTATTTTTGCCAAACAACCTCGCACCAAACGCTCTCCACGCGTAACGCGAAATACTTTGTTTGATCCTTTCATACGCACTTCGGCATCGCCACTGGTATAGAAGAGATTAAACGGATGATCAATAACAACCTCACGAACAAGCTTCAAACCATTTCCTCGTTTCTCTGGTGCTCGACCAGAAATAAATTCAGTGAAGGCGACCTCGACAGCCGCCACATGACTCGGAAGCTCTGGACGAACTCGACGCAATGTTTCTAAAATTCCCACTCCTCGATCAGCAAGAACAACGACACGCTTTTCAAGATCATAACCAAAAAAGATTCCTGCCGTATCAGGCCACTTACCTATATTATGAGCAAATGAATTATCACCAATCTCTCCGGTAATCAATGTGATCAGAGAATATAATTTTTTGAACTCTGGCCGTTGCATCAGCGCATATTCCAATTTTGTCAGTCTGGCATTGAAGATTGAGCTTGTCGCGCAGTAAAAAGTACCAGGAAACTCAACCCCGTCTTCTATCCATTCGGTGGCAAACTTCATGAGGTTACTGGCAAAGATTTCCAGATCTTTTTCACGATAATAGCGATGGGTCCCACCATCCTTTTTAATCGCCACTAACTTACCACTTTCATCCCAGCGACGAAGCGTGTTTAAAGAAACCCCTAGATATTCAGCCGCTTGGCCAATTGTAAACAATTTCTCCTCCATATTGAATATACTATCATACTATCTAAATCTACACAAGTATCCTCATAATCTACCCAAAAATATAACAATCTACACATAAACCACCTATAACTCCCCATTAAACGCTTTCTTCAGCATCGACTTCTTAAGTTCTTCCAAATCAGCCGGTTTCGGGAGTTCCTTGCCCGCGCACGGGAGGATTGGGGCAAGAGCAGCGCTTCTTTTTTGGAAAATCCGAGTTCGTATCTAGTTTCTTGGCTCCGACACCTGGATTCGAACCAGGAACCCACTCCTTACACTTATTCCATTGTTTCCAATGGCGCTGACTATATCATCGCCCCGCAGTGGCGGGGCGCGAGGCGCTTCCCCCAATAAATTGGAGTACTCTCTTACGAGATAGTCGATACACCTTTCCCTCGATAAGCTTGGGACTTGGCTCGGTATTGCCCCGTAGGGTTTCACCGAATTCACCTCGTTTTTCAATCGAGATTACTCTCGAAAGCTGCAAATAATTTTCACAGGGAGTCGCTCTACCGTTGAGCTATGTCGGAATATGTTTAGTTTTTAATTTTCTAACCCCATTTTCAACCTCAGTGTGACAATTCTTACAAAGAATGACACACTTTTGCGCTTCTTGTAAAATAGTATCCCAAGAATAGCACAATCCCCTTACACTTAAAGCAAACTTTTTACCCATCGGATCTTTATTAAGAATTAACATAGTATGTGCTTAATTATCATTCCGAAAGCTGGTCGACTCCCTGTCCCATGGAATCGTCGCTGGTGGCGTTTTTGCCGCAGGATTTTCTTTCGGTGTTGAAATTCTTCCACGCGTTCAATCGCGATTGCTTATATGCTTTATTTGCGGTTCTCGCGGTTTCTTTATAGGCCTTCCACGCGGCGGCAAGGGCTTCTTTTCGCGCTTTTCTGTCGGTTTGCGCCCAGGCCGTTTTCAAAGCGTCTTTTCTGGCGGAAAGCGCCGATTTTACGGCCGATGTATGCGCGTCAACCGCGGCTATCACTGCCGTGTCGCGTTTATCAACCGCCAATTGGATGCAAGCCACATTCAATTCCGCCTGATTAGATTTCGCTCTGACGGCGTCCTTTACTTCCGCTAATCCCGGAAAAGCGAAGGCCATAATCAAAGCCGACGATACCAATATTTTCGGTGTTTTCATATTTTTATCTATTAATGATAATGCCTCTTAATTTTAATGCTGATATTAATATCCTTCAAGTTTTTTCAAATTGCCGTGCTGGCGGATTTTTTCCAGCGCTTTGAATTCGATTTGGCGAATGCGCTCGCGGGTGACGCCGAATTCATTGCCAACCTCTTCCAATGTATGCGCCACACCGTCATCCAGACCGAATCTCATTCGCAAAATTTTTTGCTCCCGCGGCTGGAGGTCGTTGATAATTTCTTTAATCTGATCGCCCAAAAGCCGCAATGATGCCGATTGAATGGGTGTCACGCCCTTTTCGTCTTCAATGAAATCCCCCAACGAAGAATCGTCGTCGTCGTCGCCCACCGGCGCTTCAAAAGAAATCGTGTCCTGGGAAATTTTAATGATATGGCGGACTTTTTCAACATCAATACCCATTTCGGACGCCACTTCCTCCGGCAAGGGTTCGCGCCCCAAATCCTGGAACAAGCGCCGCTTCATCTGGGTGTATTTGGAAATCGTTTCCACCATATGCACCGGAATCCGAATGGTGCGCGACTGGTCGGCCAGCGCTCTGGTGATCGCCTGCCGAATCCACCAGGTGGCGTAAGTGGAAAATTTAAAACCGCGGCGATAATCGAATTTGTCTACCGCCCGCGCCAAACCGATATTTCCCTCCTGAATCAAATCCAAAAGCGTCAAATTGGGACTGCGGCCGATATATCGCTTGGCGATGGAAACCACCAGCCGCAAATTCGATTGAATCAGTTTGTTGCGCGCCTCCACATCCCCTTTTTCTATTTTTTTAGCCAATTCTTTTTCTTCGTCGCTGGTCAGCAGAGGCGTTCTGCCGATTTCCCGCAGATACATCTGTACCGAATCGAAGCCAATTGTCTCATCGGCCTCGATATTAAGCGCCTTGTTTATTTCCTCCTCGCTCGGCGCGGGAACCGGCTCTTCTATAAACTCGCGCGTTTCTTCAACTTTTATATCCGCTTCTTCTAAGCGATCGTAAAGAATTTCCAATTCGGAAATATCTTTTTCCACATCCGGAAAAAATTTCAGAATTTCCGTCTCGGTGATAAATCCTCTTTCGCGGCCGCGATTAATAATGGTTTTGACCCGTTCTTCAAAAAGTCGCTCTTTTTTGCCGATTTTCGGCGCCGATTTTGTTTTTTTCTTCGGCAAATTCTTTTTCTTAGGCGCGGCCTTCTTTTTAAGCTTGGCCTTTTTGACAAATTTTATTTTACTTTTTACTTTCATTTTGTTTATATAATTTATTTGAAATGTTTTGAAACTCATTGGTCAATTCGCTTAGATCCAAATCTTCTCCGGCCTGCCCGGCTGCATCATTCAGGCGGGCTTCGCGCTTTTTTATTTCCATGCCGATCTGACGCATTTTTTCCTTATAATGCTCTTTTTCAATCGCTTTTGCCAGCGACGCAATTTCTTCGGCAATCAGAAAATCGCTTCCCGCCTTTTCTATTTCATAGTCGCCGGCAAGATACAAAAAATCAAGGCGAGGGCGCAAGTCAACGGCCAGCGCCGATCTGGCGCCGGAAAAATCTCCCCCATTGGCCGCCAGCGCCCGCAGAATCTCAAAGTCCCCCACCGGCAAAAACCCCGCCGCTTTGGTCGCTTCGGCCATCAATTCCGGCTTTTTTAATAATAGCGCCAAAAGCCGTTCGCTCAAAATTTCTTTCCGGTTTTTATTTTGCACTTCGGCAGTAGCGATTGATAAAATTTTTGGTGTGTCTTTTTCTATTTCGATTTGCCCCATCTCTTCTTTAAGATCGCTTTCATCGATTCCAAGCTGCAGCGACAATTCCCTTAACCAATGACTCCGATCCATCGCGCTGGGCAGCCGTTTTATTTCCGACAACAGAGTTATAGCGGCAATTTTTTTGCTTTCTATTTTTGATGGATCAAATTTTTCGAATACTTGATGGAAATAATGCTCCATAATCGGCCGGCTGTCAGCCACCAGTGCGCCGAATTTTCCGGGTTGTTCTTTCACGAAATCGGCCGGATCTTTTCCCGAAAAAGGTTTTACAATCGAAACGCCGAAACCCATCTCATTAGCCAAATTGACGCCCCGCTTGGTGGCTCTCGATCCGGCTTCGTCCACATCAAACGCCAAAACCAAATTAGTAGTCAGCCGTTTCAAAATCGACAGATGATCTTCGGTCAGCGCCGTTCCCGAAGTGGCGACCACATTTTTCACTCCGTCCTGCCACGGCAAAAGCGTGTCCATCTGGCCTTCTACCAAAACAACTTTATCGTTTTTTCTGATTTCCATTTTGGCTTTGTCCAATCCGTATAGAATTTTGCTTTTGCTGAACAGAATGGTTTCCGGAGAATTGATGTATTTGCCGCTTTCCGCCCTCTCCGTTTTGGAAGAAATGATGTCGCTCATAATTCGGCCGGAAAAGGCCACCACCCGGCCGTTGGCGTCAAAAATCGGAAACATCAGACGATTTCTGAACCGGTCGTGATATCTTTGTCCGCTTAAAATCAATCCCGCCTTTTCTATTTCCTGTTCGCGATAGCCCCGCCCGGTTAAAAACAGCAAAAGCGAATTCCAGGAATCCGGCGCGTAGCCAAGCCGCCACTCGCTGATGGTTTCGTTTTTTAATCCCCTGTCGCCGAGATATTTTAAAACAATCGTGCTATTGCCGAGCGAAGCGGCAAAAAATTGCGCCGCTTTTTCGCAAATTTCATAAATCCGGTCTTTTTCCGAACGCAATTTGGGATCGCCGTATTTCAAAACTACTCCGGCCTTTTCCGCCAGCATTTTCAGCACTTCCGGAAATTCCACCGCCTCGATTTTTTGAATGAACGAAAAAATATCGCCGCCTTCGGCGCAGCCGAAGCAATGCCAATTTTGGCGCGAAGGAGACACCATAAAAGACGGCGTCTTTTCATTATGAAAAGGGCACAGCGCCCGATAATTGACGCCGGCTTTATGCAACCGCAAGTATCCGGAAATTACATCAACTATATTGAGTTTTTCTTTTATTTCCTGAACCTGATCGGACATGAGTTAATGAGTTTAATGAGTTAATGAGTTATCAATCCTCGCAAATTTATTTCTTAAAAATTTTATATAGCCATAGGTAGCTTTACGTAATTGCGTATAATCTTCTGAAATCAATTCTGCAATATTTTGATCTAAAAATCCCTTTTCGGCGCAACGAAGAATATTGCTTCTCGTTTCCTCATTCTCTGTTATTACTTGATTGCGAAGAATGTAAATTTTTTCTTTCAAAGAATTTTTATAATAGGATTCAGCAATATTGTTAGATACCGACGCAGAAGAACGTTTTAATTGATCAATACTTCTATATTTTTCTTCAAATGGAAATATCTCTGTAATTTTATGAATGCGCAATTCTAATGATTTAGCCATTTGATATATCTTTAGATTTTCTAATCCTGTCGACATAGTAAGTTTTGTGAGTTTAATTGTTTTGACTAATCAAACTGATTAAACTGATTAAACTCACCTATATTCTATTTTAACTTGCAACCACTGGCCACTGCCAATGACAAAAGAATAATCACTGCGGACAGGCGCCGCCGGACCGTCGGGATCAAGCGGCTTCAAAATATAAAAGCCCGGACGGAGAGGAATCTGGAAAGTCCCGTCGCTGTGAGCGCGCACCGAGATGAAGGGCGTATTCGGATTGTCGGACTTATACACCGCCAGTGACGCTTCAAACGGCTTATCGGAACCGATTACCACTTTGCCCGCAATACCCGAATTAACTATATTACCTTCCACCGCCGGCGCCTGCGCGGTGGTTTGAATAAAATTGTCGCTATCCGACGGCGCAATGGAATTATTTTTTCGAATCCCATAAAAATAAAAAACCAACGCGCCGCCGGCCGCCAAAACAATAAATCCGATTAAAAATATCAATAGTTTTTTATTCACGCTGTTTATTTCGACACTTGTAATTGCTCCAAAAATTTTTGCAAGTCCTGGGGATTTTTGATGCTTTGAAATTGCTGGACCGAATTTATAAAGCGCTCCACATAAGGCGCCGCAAAATAGAATGCGCCGAAAGCCGCGCCGATAAAAACGGCGTATCTGAAAATCGTCCAAAAACGGCGCCATTTTTCCGCCCGCCATATTTTCTTGACCAGTATCAGCGTCTCTTTTTGTTTTTCTAAAATCTCTTCAATTCTGTCATCGTCCATTGGGACAATTCTAACATATTATCTATTCTTTAGGAATTCCATCATTTGGTTAAGGATTGCCTGCGCCGATTGCAGAATGCTGGCCGTCTGGCTTGCGCTAAGAGACGCCGATGGCGCCGCTACCGCTTTATATGTCCACGCCCGATATGCTGATGGATAATCCGTGTCAAAGAAAGTGTCATAGCAGACGGAACCAATCGCATCGGTCGTCGGCGTGGATGTATTCCAGCAATCGCCGCCACCGGTTGAACCTCCTTTGGTGGAGTCCAAATCGCAGGAACATTTCGGCGTTTTCCATGTTAGAGTCGGTCCGATATATATCGATCCTAAACTTGTGTCGCGCTGATAGAAACCGGCCGGAGCAATGATTGTCACGGCGACTTGCGCGCTGCTTTTTGCCGAACTGTTGTCTTGAAGATAGAATTGGGCGCTTCCCGCCGGAAAATTTGCCGGCACCAAGAAGTCGGCGCTTCCGGAACCGCTACTGGAATTGCCGACAAGCCCGCTAATGCTTTGAGAATAACCTCCGCTCGACGCGGACAAAGTCATACCTACGGTCATCATGCCATTTGATGTCCAGCTGACGCGGTATGTTTTTCCTTGCGTCCAAACAGTCCCCGCGCTCGGCGAAGTGATGGTAATGCTCGTTGAGGGAGTGACAACCGGCGGCGCCGCGATGGTAAATGCCGCGTCGTTCCAATCACTTGCATACGAGCAAAGATTGTTGCTACCTACTGACTGAACGCATACAAGAATTCTGAATTGATTCCCCGCTTTGTACAATGGGGAGTGATAATTGAATTCACTTGGATCCCTAACGATATAATCGTAATAACCGGTATTTTGAATTTGCTGGGCAATGTTTATATTTTTAGACAAATCATCATTAGGCGCGATATAAATGGTTATTTTATCGTTGGGACTGGATATATTACTAGTCCGCCAAGAGATTTTCTGAGTCGAGCCAACCTGCCAACTCTCTCCCCCGTTCGGCGAAAGGACGGTTATCGTCGGCGCGGGGGTGATGGTGGTTGAAGCTTCTTTTACATTTACCCTTATGCTTTTACTTGATGAAAGTCCCGAAGAATTTTTACAAGTTAATGTATAAGTTGCTGACACATGGCTTGAGTCTGCGGGTTCTGCTGAACCAGAAACTGATCTAGATGTAGTTGCCCAGCCTGAGGTCCCGCCTGAAGAACTACATGAATCCGCATTAATTGCAAACCAAGAAAGTGTTACCGAGGTATTTTCTGTAATATTAAGAGTATCACTAACATTATTAGCTGTGAAAGATATTATTGGAACTGGCATCGGCGTTGGCATTGGCGCTGGCAATGGTGTAGCCACGCCGCAGCCGTAAAGCTTGTTTAATTTCGCGCGGGTTGATTTGCCGACAAAGCCGGTGCCGTATTTAAGGCCATAAGATCTTAAAATTTCGTCCGCGTACTTTTGTTGGAAACCGGTAACTGCCGAAGATGTGTTTTCATTAAAACCAGTTGATCCATCAAAATCTTTAGAGGCATAATAATCACTTAACAATCCTTCTTTAACTAGGGCATTATGAAGAGATAAAACCTCACTCCCCTCATCTCCGATTCTCAAATTCGTATTAAAATCATGGCACCAGGCGGTTGTTGTTCCCTGCTGGGATTGCAATTCGACTAATTGTTTTCGCAACGCCTGAATCTGGGCTATCAATTCCGCAATCGTAACTGCCCCGGCGCTCGGCGTCGCGATAAACAAACCAAAAACCGCTACCGCTATCAATAGCGAATATTTGAAATATGTTTTCATATTTTGTTTCAATTATATTTTTTCTGCCAGAGGCGGATCAGCCTATGGCTGAAATTATTAATAATAATTTTTAATATAGTTCACATTTCCATTATACCCCCCCCCCAGAGATTAAAAACAACCGCCTGGGGACAACTGAAAACAGTTAGCGATAAATCTTGTGATTCCCGATATCCAAGAAAATGACATCTAAACCATCAAATTCAAATATGACACGGGACCTATTGCCCACTGAAAAACTCCACAGATTTTTAAGTTTACCATGAAGTTTATGAGTTTTAAGCCGTTGGTCAAATGGATTTTTTCTGAAAATCTGTTCTTTCGTTTCCGTAATTTTTCTAATGTTTAAAGACAGTTTTTGATAAGAATTTCTGAATTGAGGGTGATAATAAACTTTCATATTCGCTTAACGGAGATCGCGCAGAGAACGCAAAATGGGAAGCTTGTTATCTTTTTTGAGATTTTTGGCTTCTTGGGACAAGCGCAATAATTCCTTTTCTTTTAATTCTTCATCCTTTTTGTCAAGCAGTTTTTCAAATTCTTTGCGCGACAAAATAACAAGATCGCCCATTCTTGTAATGCTTTTAGGAATAGTAACTAATGTTTGAGTTCTCATATGGTATTCATTTATTATTTTAATCATATCAAATTGATGCAGTTACCGCAAATTAAAAATGCCCTCTATCGATTCTTAGAATCGATAGAGGGCATATGATGGAGTGATCGGTGGCTAGCCGTCATCCCACCGGTTTATGGCGGTCGCCTATTCATACCTCAACGCTTCGATGGGGCTTTTGCGGGAGGCCTTGCGTGCCGGATAGATGCCGAAGATAAGGCCGATTAAAGTGGAGACGCCGAGACCTAAAATAATCGCCTGAACTGGAATGACAAACTGCCACGCCAGCGCCAGATAATGCCCCAAAACGAAAGAAATGACAAAGGACAAGAGCAGTCCCAAAATAATGCCAATCACGCCTCCCGCCGTTGTCAACATAACCGCCTCAAAAAGAAATTGCGTCAGAATGTTTTTGCCTGTGGCGCCCAGCGCTTTGCGCAGGCCGATTTCCCTCGTCCGCTCGGTCACCGACACCAGCATAATATTCATAATGCCGATGCCGCCGACAAAAAGAGAGATGGCGGCGATAGCTGCCAAAAACAAGGTAAAAATGCCGGTGATGGCTCCTACCATTTTCAAGGCCTCGGCTTGGGTTTCAACAAAAAAATCATCTTTGGACGGATCGGTAATGTTGTGGTTGTTTCTCAAAGTTATTTTTATGTCCTCTACCGTGCGGTTGACATTCTCTTCGCTGTCGGCCTCGATGACTATGCGATTGAAATATTTGATACCAAAAATATACTGCTGGGCGGTCGTGTGGGGAATGATGGCGATGTCGTCAAAATTCAAAAAACTCACCTGCCCCGTTTTGGGAAAAATACCGATAATCCTGAAACTTTTTCCTTTAATTTTAATTCTTTGCCCCAGCGCGTCGTCATTGCCAAAAAGCTGGGTTTTGACTTTCGAGCCGATTATCGCCACATCGGCATATCCCTTTACTTCTTCGTCGGTAAAAATTCTGCCCTGATTCGGATAGATATTATAAATTTTGGTGAAAAGGCCGGTAACGCCGAGAATCGTCGGCCGATAGGCGTTGTTTTCGTAAACGGCCGTCTGGCTGCCGAAAACAATGGGCATGATATCCGCCAAATGGGGAACATTGTTTTTCTTTTTTAACTCCTCGATATCTTTTTCTTTAAGCGAATCGGTAAAAGTCGAAAGCATATCGGTGATGCCTTTCGGTTGGCGGCCGGGAGCGACAGCGATGACTTTCGGACCCATGCTTTGAATCTGGCTCAAAATCAAATTCTGCGCCCCCTGCCCAAGAGACATTACCAAAATAATCGCGGTGATGCCGATGACAATTCCAAGAAGTGTCAAAAAACTTCTCATTCTGTTCATGGAAAGCCCTTTGAAAGCGGTTTTTGCCGTGTATTTAAAATGCATAAAAAATTATTTTATGAACCCGTTTTGTTGTTTATGTTCTTTTACGATGGGACCGTCAAATTCCACCAAACCGTCTTTAACTTTTATCAGCCGATTGGCATATTCGGCAGTATAGGATTCGTGAGTGACCAAAATAATTGTGCGGCCTTCTTGATTAAGTTTTTCCAAAATTTCCATCACCTGGCCGCCCGACTTGGAATCAAGATTGCCCGTCGGCTCGTCGGCGAATATTATTGAGGGATCATTGATTAAAGCGCGCGCGATGGCGACTCTTTGTTTTTCGCCTCCGGAAAGACGCGCCGATTCATGGTCGACACGATCGGATAAACCGACGGAGTCAATGGCTTTCAGCGCAATCTCGTTCCAAAGCGATTCTTTCACGGCAGAATACAGCAACGGCAATTTAACATTTTCCAGCACCGTGGTTCTCGGCAAAAGATTGAATGCCTGAAAAACAAATCCCATTTTTTTGTTGCGGACCTGCGCCAATTCTTCGTCGGAATAATCGTTCATACTTTTTCCTTCAAAAAGATATTCACCTCCGGTGAGCCGATCTAAAAAACCTAAAATATGTAGCAGGGTTGATTTCCCGGATCCGGAAGGCCCCACGATGGAAACAAATTCCCCGTTTTTTATGGAAAAATTCAAACCGCGCAGAGCCGTTGTTTCGGTTTCATCGCGATAGGTTTTTTCTAAATTTTTTACTTCAATAATCGCCATTTTCAACTATAACTACTTATCGGCAAAACTATTGATTCCTGGAATCAATAGTGATTTTATCGCCTTCTTGGAGGCCTTCAAGCACCTCAATGTTGCCATCAGAGCCGCGAACGCCAGCAATTATTTTTACTTCCTCGCCGATGCCGCCATCTTTTGATGGATCATATAAAGTGACGAATTTATCGCCGTTTTTGGAAAAAACGGCACGCTGAGGAATGATTAATGCGCCATCTTTTTTCACGGTCAAAATGTCCACATTGGCGGTCATTCCAGATTTTACCGGCTTGCTGTTGGAAATAAATCGCAAGGTAGTTTTATAAGTTGCTACTCCTTCAACCATGGTTTCGGCGGGATTAATCATTACTACTTTCGCTTCAAAAGCGACATCTTTGCCGTAGGCGTCAAGAGTAATTTTGGCGAAATCACCGATTTTTATTTTGGTAATATCCACTTCAGGAATGAAGGCCTCAATTTCGTACAGCGTGGAAAGAACCGTGATCAATGTTGTGTTGGCAACTGCAATTTCGCCAGTTTTGGCATCCTGTTTCGTTACGATGCCGTTAATCGGCGACTTTAGAACTTTTTGGACGATCTGCGATTCTATATTCCTGATGCCGGCCCGATATGATTTTACCGATGCCTCGTTTGAAACAACAGCGGCTTTCTGCGAATCAACGGTTTGAATTTGATTGGTAATATTGGTTTGCGCCGTATTCACTGCGTCTCTTGCCGTTGTAATGTCGGTTTTATACGTGCCTAAAGCGGAAGCGGATAATCCGTTCGCCTGATTTAATACATCCATTAAACCGACTAAAAAATTTCTGATGATCGAAAGATTTTTTTGCGATTCTACGAGCGCCCGATAAAGCGCGTCTTGGGAAGTCGCGTCCAAATTATTGATTTTGTTATTCCAATCTGTCAGAACGGCTCGCGAAGCGAGCCGGCCATTGCGGGAATCGGTTATCGCTTGAGAAGCGTTGCTCGAAAAATTTAATTGGGGATTATCCGTTTCCCCGTTGGTAAACATCGCATCCACTTGATTGCGAACGGCATCATCGGCCTTGGTATAGCTGTCGTTCAAAACATTAGCAACGCTCGAATAAGCATTGGTTAAAATTATATTTTGTTTGTCCAATTCCGCCTGTTGAGCCGCCAAATCAGCCCTTGCCTTATCCAGCTGACTGGCAAGTTGCGAGTCGTCTTGGCGCGCGATTATTTGATCAGTTCCGACAAAATCTCCGACATCCGCCAAAATCGCCGAAATTTTTCCACCGGTTTCAAAAGCCAGATCAACGCTTGTCATCGGTTTGACATTACCGGTTACGCTTACCTCTTGCATAATGGCGCCTTTTTTAACGACGATGAATTCCGGTTCGACATTGTCATCTCTCATAAAATAAAAAACCGCCCCTAAAACAACAATTAAAATAATGACAACAATAACGATGGGTTTTTTAAAAAAAGCCATAAAATTTACGCAAACAATAGTTTTCAATTTATACCATTTACAGACGATCGTTGGGATTTGGTATAATTGAGTTTTATTTTTCCGGTGGCGTCTTGGCCGCCGCTTCTTCTTTCAGCCGGCGTTTCTTTTCTTTTTTGGTCAGTTTAGCCATGACATCAATCACCTCTCTTTTGTTGTAAACGCCGCAGTAGGCACAAATATGATGCGGCAAAACCGCTCGCCCGCATTTGGGACAAGTGGTGATGTAGGTCGTTTTCAACGCCAAATGAGACCGCCTCCGGTTCCTTTTTCCTTTAGTATGCCTTTTTACCTGCACTCCTCCCATAGTGCCCGAATGTTAACACAAAAAATTTCCCTTGGCAATATTGGTAAAAAAAAATTTGTGGTAAAATAAAATCATATTTTCGAAAAAAATGGCAAAATTCGCGCATCTACATGTCCATTCGCATTATAGTTTGCTTGACGGTTTGGCGAAAATCGACGATTTGATCAACCGCGCCAAGGAACTAGATATGGAAGCGCTGGCGCTGACCGACCATGGCGTTATTTACGGCGCCGTTGAATTTTTTCAGAAAGCCAAAAAGGCGGGACTGAAGCCGATTATCGGCTGCGAATTTTATGTGGCTACCGGCGCCATGACGGATAAAAATCCCGGGCCGGATAACAAGAGATTCCATCTGACCCTTTTGGTGAAAAATAAAATCGGTTACAAAAATTTGGTGCAACTGGTCACCAAAGCCAATCTTGAAGGATTTTATTACAAGCCGAGAGTCGATAAAAATTTATTGCGGCAATACGCGGAAGGATTGATTTGCCTTTCCGGTTGTCTGCAAGCCGAAATCCCCCATTGGATATCTTCAAATAGATTAGAAAAGGCCGAAGAGACGGCGAAAGAATATCGGGATATTTTTGGCAAAGATAATTTTTTTATTGAAATTCAGCCCCACTTTGAAAAAAGCGGCAATAAAAATCTGCGATCCAATATAATTGAACTGTCCAAAAAACTAGATATTCCCTTGGTGGCCGCCAATGATGTCCACTATATCCTGAAAGAAGACGAGGACTATCATGACGCATTGCTGGCCATCGGAACCGGCAACAAAATTTCCGACCAAAATCGTCTTTCGGTTAAGGGCTTTAATTTATCATTTATGTCCGAAGAAGAAATGGCGAAATTCTTTGAGGACGCGCCGGAAGCCATCGCCAATGCTCAAAAAATTGTTGACGCCGTAGATTTTGAATTTGAATTCGGCAATTTGCAATTCCCCCATTTTGAATTGCCGGCAGGCGAAACGGCGGAAAGTTATCTGGAAAAATTGGCCATTGCCGGATTTCAAAAAAAATTCGGATATAACTCTCCCGATGAGGCATCTCAAGAATTGGCCGATCGCTTCAGATTTGAATTGGGAGTTATTCAAAAAACCGGCTTCGCTTCCTATATTCTCATCGTCTGGGACATCGTCAATTGGGCCAAAAGCCGGAGTATTGCCGTCGGTCCCGGCCGCGGTTCCGCGGCCGGTTCCCTGATTTCATATGTTATCGGCATCACCAATCTCGACCCCATAAAATACAACCTGCTTTTCGAAAGATTTCTGAATCCGGAACGGATCGCGCCGCCCGATATCGATTTGGATTTCGCCGACCACCGGCGCAACGAAGTGCTGGAATATATCGCCAAAAAATACGGCCGCGAGCATGTCGCCCAAATTATCACTTTCGGATCGATGGCGGCCCGCGCCGCCATTCGCGACGCCGGCCGGGCGCTGGGTTTCGGCTATGGTTTTTGCGATGCCATCGCTAAAATGATTCCTTTCAATCCGACTCAAGGAATGAAAACCGGCTGGCTGGAAAAATCCCTGCAGAATGTCGCCGAACTGAAACAGGCGGTGGACACCGACCCCCAAGCCCGCCAATTGATTGAAACTGCAAAAAAATTAGAGGGCGTCGCCCGCCACGCGTCAACGCACGCTTGCGGCGTGGTTATCACCAAAGAGCCCATTACAGAATATATGCCTTTGCAATGGGCGACAAAATCCACCGGCAAAAAGGAAGAACAGGCGTTGGTAACCCAATACGATATGCGTTCGGTTGAAGCGCTGGGGCTTTTGAAAATGGACATCTTGGGTTTGCGAAACCTGACCACAATTGAAAAAACATTGGAACTTATAGAAAAAAATTACGGTGAAAAAATAGATATTTACAATATCCCGCTCAACGACGAAAAAACCTTTGAACTTCTGAAAAAAGCCGACACTACCGGCGTATTTCAATTGGAATCGGCTGGAATGCGCCGATACCTTAAAGAATTGAAACCGACAGACTTGGAAGATATTATCGTCATGGTGGCGGCGTTCCGCCCCGGGCCGATGGAATTTATTCCGACTTACATCGCGCGAAAAAATGGATTGGAAAGAGTTGAATATCTTCATCCGAAATTAAAACCGATCTTGGAAAGCACCTATGGAGTGGCTATCTATCAAGAACAGGTGATTAAAATCGCTAATCAGATGGCAGGGTTTTCCCTTTCGGAAGCCGATGTCTTGAGAAAGGCGGTAGGCAAAAAAATCAAAAAACTTCTCGATGAACAATCCGAAAAATTTATAAAAGGATTGATGGATAACGGCATCGGCGCCGTAACCGCGGAACGAATCTGGCATTTTATAGAACCGTTCGCCCGCTACGGCTTCAACCGGTCGCACGCCGCCTGCTACGCCCTTATCGCCTACCAGACGGCATATCTGAAATCTAATTATCCGTCTGAATTTATGACCTCTCTGCTGAACGCGGAAAGTTTTGACATGGATCGCGTCGCCATTTTAATGGCCGAAGCCAAAAAAATGGGCATCGATATTTTATCTCCGGATATAAACGAAAGCTTGGAAAATTTCACTCTTATAAAAAATGAAGGAGAAAAAATAAGATTTGGATTTTCCGCCGTAAAAAATTTAAGCGGCAACGCCATTGCCGGCATAATCGAAGAAAGAGAAAAGAACGGCGGATTTGGCGATCTTCAAAATTTTCTCGAAAGAATTTCTTCTTCCGATGTGAATAAAAAGTCATTGGAGGCGCTTATAAAATGCGGCGCCATGGATACTTTTGGCGAAAGGCGGATGCTGAACAATAATATTGAGGAGATTTTGCGCTACCTGCGGGACACTCATAAAAATAACGCTTCGCCGCAAGCGGGCTTGTTTGAATCATACTCCACAACCGCCCCGTTAAAATTGCAAAACGCCGAAGCGGCGGCAAAAAAAGAGAAGCTGGCGTGGGAAAAAGAATTTTTGGGGCTTTACACTTCCGAACATCCTATGCAGGATTACAGAGATATCATGGAAAAGAAATCTCTACTGATTCAAAAAATCAAACCTGCGCTGGTCGGGCAAAAAATCGCCATTGGAGGATTAATTTCCGGCATCCAGAAATTCGTGACCAAGAACGGAAAATTAATGCTCTTTACAAAACTTGAAGATTGGGCTAATAAGATAGAAGTGGTGGTGTTCCCGGACATGCTGGAAAAAAATCCCGACATCTGGCGCGAAGACAATATTATTATCGTTCAGGGCAAGGTATCGCAACGCAACGGAACTTTGAGCATCATCTGCGACGCTGTCCGCGAATTTCCCCCTCAAAAAATTTAAATAAAAATGACTAATAATAAAAAAGAAACGGAAAAGTTATTAAGCCATCAGGATCTGGGCGTTCAGTTGGATTTGTATTCGTTTCATGACATCGCTCCGGGCGCGCCTTTTTGGCATCCTAAAGGAATGGCGGTTTTCAGAGAACTGGAAAAAGCCATCCGCGAAGCGCTCGACAGTCAGAATTACCAAGAAATTTCCACCCCGATAATGGTCAGAAAGGATTTATTTGAAAAATCGGGCCATTTTCAATTCTATAAGGACTTAATGTTCACTTTGAAAGTTGATGACCAAACTTTTGTTTTGAAACCGATGAACTGCCCGGAAAGCGCCATTGTTTACGGAACTAAAACCAGAAGCTGGCGCGATTTGCCATTGAAATTCTCTGAAATCGGACGGCTTCACCGAAAAGAACTCTCCGGCGTATTGAACGGTCTTTTCAGAGTGCGGCAAATCACCATGGATGACGCCCATATTTACACCGGCATCAACAACTTGGTTGAAGAAATAAATCAACTGATTGTTTTGATCGATAATTTTTACAAGATATTTAATTTCAAAACCAGTTATTTTTTGGCCACGCGGCCGGATGAAGCCATGGGCGACAAAAAATTGTGGGACAAGGCCGAAGACGCCTTAGCCGAAGCGCTGAAACAAAATAAAATAAAATATGAAATTCAACCGAAGGAGGGCGCGTTTTACGGCCCCAAAATAGAAATCCATGTGAAGGACTCCTTGGGCCGCTCATGGCAACTGGGCACCATTCAAGTCGATTTCAATATGGCGGAAAAGTTTAATTTAAGTTTCGCCAATCAGAAAGGAGAAAAAGAAAAACCAGTGGTGATTCATCGCGCCGTTTTCGGATCGTTCGAAAGATTCATCGGAATTCTGGTGGAAAATTATCAGGGCGCTTTGCCGGTTTGGCTCTCCCCCGTTCAAGTAAAAATCTTGTCCATTAGCGAACAATATGAAAAATACGCGGAAAATATCCGCGCCGAATTGGCGCGAAAAAATATCCGCGCCGAAATAGACGGCGCCAACGAAACCATCGGCAAGAAAATACGAAATTCTGAAATTGAAAAAATTCCTTATATTTTAGTGGTTGGAGAAAAAGAAGAAAAGAACGATTCGGTCGCGGTTCGTGAAAGAGGCAAGGGCGATCTCGGCGCGATTGACTTGAAAAAATTCATTGAAAAAATTAATAAGGAAATTGAAAGTAAAATATAGAAAAATAACTGAAACAATTTCCTATTTGTTATCGAGCGGGCTGTGAGCGCGAGCGGGCATGGTTCTGTATCAATGTATTAATACATTGATACAGAGAGCGAGCGCTTTCGCCCTCGTTCGCCACGCTGGGGCGAACGAGAGAAGCGAGAGAATGAATAGGAAATTGTTTTTAAGTGGGCGCGCGAGGAAAATGATATCCAGTTGTTTTTACAGATAGAAAATTGTTTTAAAAATATGAAACAAAAAGTTATCGTTATTGCCGGGCCGACAGCTTCCGGGAAAAGCGCGTTGGCTGTTAAACTGGCTCGAAAATTTCATGGCGAGATTATTTCCGCCGATTCGCGGCAGGTATATAAAGGAATGGATATCGGCGCCGGAAAAATCACCAAAAAAGAAATGGCGAGAATCCCCCACCACCTCTTGGATGTTGCTAATCCCAAAAAGCAATTTGCCGCCGCCCAATACAAACGGCTGGCGGAAAAGGCGATTAAAAAAATTATCACCGATAAAAAAATCCCTATCATTTGCGGCGGCGCCGGCTTTTATATTCAGGCAATAACGGAAAATATTTCCATTCCGGAAGTAAAACCGGACGCGAAACTAAGAGCTATTTTGGAAAAAAAATCTACTAAAGAATTATTCAATCAGTTAAAAAAATTTGACCCGCGCCGGGCCAAAAATATAGATAAAAATAACCGCCGCCGTTTAATCAGGGCGCTGGAAATAATAATCAAATCAGGAAAAAAAGTGCCGGAATTAAAATCGGCGCCGAAATACGAAGCGCTGATAATCGGCGTCAAGCGCGGGTCAAGAGAACTGAAAGAATCAATAAAAACCCGGCTTCTGAAACGATTCAAAATGGGAATGGTGAAAGAAGTGATAAATCTTAAAAAGTCCGGCTTGAGCTGGAAACGGCTTGAGGACTTCGGCCTTGAATACCGCTACATCGCCTATTATCTCCAAAACAAATTGTCCTATGACGAAATGATAAAAAAATTGCAGAAAGAGATAGAGAATTACGCCAAGCGCCAAATGACTTGGTTTACCCGCGACAAAAAAATCCGCTGGGTTGCGGATTTTAAACAAGCCAAAAAAATAATCAAAGAATTTCTAAGTGACTAACCAAAAACTAATTTTTGGTTAGTTGAGCAACCTTTTTAAAATCTCCGCAATTATTTCTGGGCTGGCCTTGCCGCGAGTGGCGGCCATCACTTGTCCAAGCAAAAACTGCAAAGCTATTTCCTTGCCTTTTTTGTAATCGGCAACCGCCGTTTGATTTTCACTGATCACTTTTGAAACCGCTTTCTCAATTTCTCCGGTGTCTTGAGTTTGCCTTAGATCTTTTTCACCGACTATGGTATTGGGATCTTTGCCGGTAGCCCACATTTCTTTAAGAACATCTTTGGCGGCCCGCGTGGTAATGGTTCCTTTATGAATTAAACTCATTAACTCGGCAAAATTCTCAGCGTCTATTTTCACATCATCAACTTCGGCCGACGCCTCATTTAAAAGCCCCAAAAAATCGCCCAAAATATAATTGGCCGACAAGGTTGTAAGTTGTTTTTTTTCACCTATTTCCAATTCCTGCAATTCACTGACAACATCTTCAAAAAATCCGGCCAATTTTTCATTATTAACCAAGATATTAATTTGCTCGTCGGCTAAGCCATATTCCGATTTAAGTCGCTTTCTTTTATCGCCAGGCAATTCCGGCAATCCGGTTTCAATTTCTTTAATCATTTCCATATTGGTATTTAAGGGCGGTAAATCCGGTTCCGGAAAATACCGATAGTCGTGCGACTCTTCCTTGATTCTTTGCAATACCGTCTCCCCTTTTGTTTCATTCCAGCCGCGAGTTTGCTGAATAATTTTTTCGCCATTTTCAAGAATTCCTGTCTGCCGTTTTATTTCATAGTCAATGGCGTCGCGAACCGCTTTAAAAGAATTTAAATTTTTAACTTCAACTTTAACACCTAATTCTTTGGCGCCAACCGATTTCAACGAAAGGTTGGCTTCAATGCGCATCTGCCCCTTTTCCATATCGGCGTCGGAGACCCCCAAATAGCGCAACAGCAAATGCAATTCCTGCGCAAAAGCGCCGGCCTCTTCTCCGGAAGTCATATCGGGCTCGGTTACCAGTTCCATTAAAGGCACACCCGCCCGATTAAAATCAACGAGAGAATGGCCGATATGGCCGAAATGAGCCAGCCGGCCGGTGTCTTCTTCAAGGTGCACTCGGGTTATACTTATTTTTTTTGCGGAATTAGGAATGGTTAATTCTCCACCCAAACAGATCGGATAATCGTATTGCGAAATTTGATATCCTTTCGGCAAGTCGGGATAGAAATAGTTTTTTCTGTCCCATTTGGTGATTTCATTTATTTTGCTTTTAAGCGCCAAACCGACTTTAATCACTGCGTTAACCGCGCTTCTGTTGATGACCGGCAAAGTTCCCGGCTGGCCGGTGCAGATCGGACAAATATTAACATTCGGATGCCGTTCATCCGGATCATTCTTGCAGGCGCAGAACATTTTTGTTTTCGTTTTTAGTTCGATATGGACTTCTAATCCTATAATTGATTCATATTTCATATACTTCCAAAATAACACAAATTTTGTGATAATAAAAACCCCTCCTAACCTCCCCTAATCAGGAAGGGTTTGGGTGGGTTTTGTTATTTTTACTTCTCTACTTCGATGCCCATTGATCGCGCGGTGCCCATGATGATTTTTTCGGCCGCCGCGATATCATTGGCGTTCAAATCAACCAATTTTTTTTCGGCGATTTCGCGAATTTGCGCCATGGTAACTTTGCCGACTTTGATTTTTTTAGGGTTGGCGCTGGCTTTTTCAATGCCGGCCGCCTTTTTTAACAGAGACGCCGCCGGCGATGTCTTAAATCTCATATCAAAAGTCCGGTCTTCGTAAACCGTAACCTCAACCGGAATAATATCGCCAGCCATTTCCTTGGTCGCCACATTAAACTTGCTGACAAACTCGCCGATATTAAGCCCGTGCGGGCCCAAGGCGGTGCCAACCGGCGGCTGAGCCGTTGCCGCTCCGGCGGGAATTTGAATTTTTACGATTGTTTTTATCTTTTTTGCCATAAATTTCTTTGCCCTCGTTATAACTTCTTTATTTGAAGAGAGTCAAGTTCCACCGCCGTCTCGCGACCGAACATTGAAATCAGCACTTTAACCTTGCCGCGGTTTTCGTCAACTTCATTGACTTTGCCGTCGAAATCCTTAAACGGCCCATCAATTATTTTCACCGGATCGCCCACCGAAAATTCAATGGTGTATTTTGACTCTGTCCCCCCCATTCTTTTTTGGAGATCTTTTATTTCTTCGAGAGAAACGGGAATCGGCACCGTGCCCGAACCGATAAAACCGGTAACGCGCGGCGTATTCCGCACCACATACCAGGAATCATCGGTCACAATCATTTCCACCAAAACATAGCCCGGATAAATTTTTTCTTCAATAGTCCGCCTCTTGCCGTTCTTGATTCTGATTTTTTTCTCCTTGGGAACCAAAACGCTGAAAATCTTATCCTGCATATCGAGAGATTCGATTCTTTGTTTCAGGTTGCGCGCCACCGCGTCTTCATAACCGGAATAAGTGTGAAGCACATACCAGTTTCTTCCTTGTGATTGCTGTTTTGCCATATTTTATCTAAATAGGAAAAAATTAAGGCCGAGGCCGAAAAAATAATCCAGAGCGCCCAAAAACACCGCCACCGCGGCGGAAGCCCCGATAACCACCAAAGTATAATTTATGGTGGTATTTTTGGACGGCCAATTGACCTTGCCCATTTCAATTTTGACTTCCTTAAAATAATTTTTTACTTGTTCAAAGCGACTCATAAATTTAGGTAATTTTAAAAAGCCCGCAGGCCTCTATTCGATAGAGTACCAAACAAAAAATTAAATGTCAAGGTTTTTGACGGTTTTGGCGTGCATCTGGATAAAGCGCTTGCGGGGGGCCACTTCGTCACCCATAAGGATATCAAAAATTTTATTGGCCTTTTCGGCGTCTTCAACGGTGATTTGTTTCATTGACCTGTTTTCAGGATTCATTGTAGTGTCCCACAATTGATCAGGATTCATTTCGCCCAAACCCTTATAGCGCTGAATATTCGGATTTAACATTTTTTCCTTTTTAAACTCTTCCAAAATTTCCGCCTTGTCTTCGTCGGTGTAGGCGTATTCCGATCTTTTGCCGCTGGAAATTTTGTAAAGCGGCGGCTCGGCGACAAAAATGTGTCCGTTATTCACCAGTTCGGGAAAGTAGCGGAAAAATAAAGTTAGAAGCAAAGTCCTGATGTGAGCGCCGTCGACATCGGCGTCGGTCATGATAATAATCCGGCCGTAGCGGAGCTTGGAAATATCAAACTCTTCGGCGATAGCGGTCCCCAGCGCGATAACCAACGCCCGAATTTCCTTAAACGCCAAAATCTTATCAATCCGCGCCTTTTCGACATTCAAAATTTTTCCGCGCAGCGGCAGAATCGCCTGAAATTTCCGATCGCGTCCCTGTTTCGCCGAGCCGCCGGCGCTGTCGCCTTCCACTATGAACAATTCTGTTTCGGCCGAATCGTTGCTGGAGCAATCGGCCAGTTTTCCCGGCAAAGCCAATCCTTCCATAATACCTTTTCTCAAAACCGTTTCCCGCGCCGCTTTGGCCGCTTTTCTGGCTTTTGACGCCAAGATTGTTTTTTCTAAAATTTTTCTGGCATCGGCGGGATTTTTTTCAAGCCACTCTCCCAGCGATTCTCCGATAACAGTTTCCGTAGCGGTTCTGGCTTCCGGATTGCCCAATTTGGCCTTGGTTTGCCCCTCAAACTGCGGTTCCCGCAATTTAACGCTGATAACCACCGTCAATCCTTCGCGAACATCATCGCCGGTAAGATTTTCTTCGGATTCTTTGACGAAGCCGTTCTTGCGCGCGTAATCGTTAAGCGTTCTGGTGAGCGCCGTCCTGAAACCGGTGGCATGCATGCCGCCTTCGCCGGTATGGATATTATTGGCAAAGCTCAATTCTTCCGACTGCACATCTTCGGTATATTGAAAAGCCGTTTCCACTATAATATCCTCATGGGTTTTCTCAACATAAAATATATTGTTCTGGACCGGCTTTTCGTCTTCGTTCAAAAAACGGACAAAAGACACGATGCCGCCTTCAAAGTAAAAAGCGTAAGTTGTCGGCGTTTTTTCTCTTTCATCGCGAAAAACTATTTTGACTCCCTTGGTTAAATAGGCCTGCTCACGCAGATGATCCAAAATTCTTTTGGCGTCAAACCATTCCTTGCCCTTTTCAAAAGAATTGAAAATTTCAAAATCCGGTTCAAAAGTTATCGTCGTCCCGGTGATTTTACTGGTTCCTGTTTTTTTGACTTTTCCCGTTGGCTCGCCTTGTTCATATTCTTGCGTCCAAATGTCGCCATCGCGGCAAATATCGGCTCTTAATTTTTTGGACAGAGCGTTGACAACGGAAACGCCGACGCCGTGCAATCCGCCGGATATTTTGTACGATTCCCCGCCGAACTTTCCGCCGGCGTGAAGCGTGGTCATGACCGTTTCAAGGGCGGATTTTTTGGTTTGTTTGTGAAATTCAACCGGAATGCCGCGCCCGTCATCGGTCACTTTCACTTTATTGCCCGGCAGTAATACGACTTCGATATTTTTCGCGTAACCGCCCATCGCCTCGTCTCGAGAATTATCAAAGACCTCCCAAATCAGATGGTGCAAACCATCGGGACCGGTCGAACCGATATACATCCCCGGCCGTTTTCTTACCGGCTCCAAACCTTCCAAGACATAAATATCTTTAGCGGTATAGGATGTTTCTTTTTTTTCTTCTTTTTTTATCATCTTATTTCGGCGCTTAATTTTTTAATCAAAGCATTTTTTATTTTTTCTTCCTCGCGGCGAATCTCTTCATCGGTTAACGTGCGTTCTGCCTGAAAAACAATGTGAAATGCCAGATTTTTTTTGTTTCCTGAAAGTTCTTTTCCTTCGTAATAATCGAATAGGTTGATATCTTCAATAAATTCGGCGCCGGAATTGTGAATGACGCCAAGAACTTCACTCATCCTAATATCTTTATCGACTAAAATTGAAATATCTCTGACAACCGCCGGATATTTGGAAATTTGAGAAAATTCCCTTTCTTCATTGACGATCGTTGCCAACCGTTCAAAGTCAATGTTAAACATGGCAACGCGGCCGACAATGCCCAAAGACGCCAGCGCTGCCGGACTCACTTCGCCGATGATGCCTAAAGCGCCGCCGCCGTGTTCAATGCGGGCAACGCGGCCGGGATGCCACCATTTGTCGGCAGTGGTTGAAACATAGCGGCAATCGACAACACCGAGATTTTCAAACAACGCATTCAAAACGCCTTTCATTTCAAAAAATTTCGCGCCATTTATGGTTTCTTCATCCCTTTTGACCGCGCTAACGCCGGCCAACCTTAAATTTTCCTTGGGCTCCGCCGGAGAAGAAAAAACATTGCCGATTTCGAAAAGTTTGATTTCGCCCGCAAACCGAAAATTATTTTTGACATTTTTCAACAAACCAGAATTCAATTCCGGCCTTAAATATTTAAAATCCGAGTTGGCGGGATTTTGAATTTCCACGAGTTGATTTTCACCGTTTTCATCTATATTTTTTCCTCCGACAAAAGAATAGTTATATGTTTCGCTGAAGCCGGCGCTCGCTAATATATCTCTCGCTTTATTCATCGCGATATTAGCATAGTTTTTTTCCGGAACCGCCATTGCCGCCGCCGGCACCTTGCCAATAAGATTTTCATAACCGTAAAATCGCGCCACTTCTTCGATTAAGTCCTCCTCCGCTTCCAAATCGAGCCGCTCCGTCGGAACGGTCGCTAAAAATATTTTGGCGCCTTTGGCGGATATTTTTATCCCCAGCGATTCCAAAGTCCTCTTTGTAAATTCCGGTTTTATTTTTTCGCCAATTAATTTATCCAGATATTCCAAATTCAATTTGATATTCCGAGGTTTTAATTTCTTCGGATAAATATCGATTGTTCCGCCGATGATTTTCGATCCGGGAATAATTTCCTGAATTAACGCGCATACTCTGTTCAACCCCAGTTCGGCTAAATTAGGATCGATGCCGGCGGCGAAACGGATTGAGGCATCGGTATTCAGCCCTAAATTTTTATCGGTTTTTCTTATTCCGCCCGGTTCAAAATTAGCCGATTCGATAACTATTGTCGTTGTTTTGTCGGAAACGCCGGTTTCCAATCCTCCTTTGATGCCGGCGATGGCAACCGGCTTAACGCCGTCGGCAATCACCAAAACACTTTCGTCCAAATCATATTGACCGCCGTCAAGCGTATTGATTTTCTCTCCTCTTTTGGCTTTTCTGATGATAATTTTTTTGCCTTCTAACTTTTCGTAATCAAAAACATGCATCGGCTGTCCCGTTTCCAGCATCGCATAATTTAAAATATCAACTATATTATTGTGCGGATTGATATCGAATTTAACGAGTTCGTCCTGCAGCCATTTTGGCGCCGGACTGATTTTGACATCAGTTATGACTTTAGCGATATATCTCGGGCACAATTGTTTTTCGACAACAGTCACCGAAATAAAATCACCCGGTCGCTTTGTTCTATCTTCGAAAAATTTAAGATCCGGTTTTTTTACCGGCTTGCCGGTTAACGCGGCGATTTCTTTCGCCAAACCATAATGAGACAATGTATCGTGAGTCCGATTGGGCAAAATATCGATATTCAAAATTGCATCGCCCGACTGCGCAGACAGACCATCCGCCTTTTCGGAAACGACGCATTCAAAAGAATGCAGGGTCAGCAATTCCGCCAATTTTTCCGGCGTCAATTTTATATCGGTATATTTTTTGAGAAGATTGTAGGAAAATTTCATTTTAGAATTGTTTTAAAAATCTGAAGTCGCTTGAATAAAAAAGCCGGATATCGTTTATGCCGTAATAAAGCATTGCCAAACGTTCTAGGCCCAAACCGAAAGCGAAGCCCTGTTGCTTACCGGGCGCATAGCCCGCCGATTTAAAAACCTTTCGATGCACCATTCCGGCGCCGACCACTTCAAGCCATTTTGAGCTCGCAATCTTAATATCAATTTCCATGCCCGGCTCGACAAAAGGAAAATACCCCGGTCTAAATCTCACCTCTATTTTCTTGCCCCTGGTGGAAAAAAACTTTTTAAAAAATTCTTCAAAAACCGCTTTGAGATTCGCCAAAGACACATCCTCGCCGACCATTAGACCTTCCACTTGATGAAATTGAATTTCATGAGAAGCGTCGGTGGCTTCATGGCGAAAAACCCTGCCCGGAACGATAATCCGTAGCGGAGGATTATTTTTTTCCATGTAGCGCGCCTGCATGGGAGAAGTGTGCGTTCGCAAAAGCAATCCCCGACGAAGCCAGAAAGTATCCTGCAAATCCCGCGCCGGATGATTTTTGGGAATGTTCAGCGCGTCAAAATTGTAATATTCGCTTTCAATTTCAGAACCAAATACAATCTCAAAGCCCATGGATTGAAAAATATCCTCAATGCGACGCTCGACTTTTGTCAAAGGATGCAAATGCCCCAAGGCAAAGATTTTGCCGGGCATGGTGATGTCAATTTTTTCTTTTTCAAGCTTTTCGGCAATAAACTCATTTTTTAATTCTTGGGATTTTTCGTCGATCAACCGTTCCAAATTGTCTTTGGCAAAATTAATCGAATGGCCGAATCGCGCTCTTGATCCTTCCCGAATATCGGGTAACTCTTTGACAAGTTCGTTTAAGACGCCTTTTCGGCCTAAATATTTTATTCTGATATTTTCCAATCGCGCCAAATCGGACGCTTCTTGTATCGCTTCTTTTGATTCTTTTTCCAAAATATTTACTTTTTCTTCAAAATTTTCAATTGCCATATTAAAAGCGCAATGCAGACGGCGCCCATTATAGAACTAACAACTAAAACAACTACCCCTAACACTCCGGCGCTGTTTGGATTGGTGAAAAAAATTATGCCAAAAAACGATGCGCAGGCAAAAATAATTGCGATAATCAACCCTATCATAGTTGAATTATATCAAAATTTTTGATAAGCTTCAAGCGCGGGGTAGAGCAGCCTGGTAGCTCGCAAGGCTCATAACCTTGAGGTCGTTGGTTCAAATCCAACCCCCGCAACCATCTTCGCCAGGGTAGCTCAGTGGCAGAGCAAGGTTTTCATAAGACCGAGGTCGTGAGTTCGATCCTCACCCCTGGCATAGAAAATTAAATAAATGCAGTGGTAGCTTAGCTGGCCTAAAGCGCCTCCCTGTCACGGAGGAGACCGTGGGTTCGAATCCCATCCACTGCGTCAAGAGGAACCCCATCTACTGCGCAGTCAACATTTTTTATCCGCCTACGGCGGACAGGTCGAGAGACCGAATCAGTTGAGAGGAGTCAGCGACCTAATCGCTCTATAAAAAGCTAATCAAAAACAACCGATTTTATCGGCTGTTTTTGATTCTCAATTTTGTTCTGAATCATCGGCTGGAAAATGCCCACCGCATTTCAAGCATTGATACAAAGCGGGGCGAGTTGGCTCTGGATATGTCCCGCTTATTTTTTGCACTATTGCGTCGGAAGTTAACACGCTTACGATAACATTAGAACTTTTACATTTGGGGCATTCCTTTTTATTAGTTTTTTCCATAAATTTATTTTTTCACATATTCCTCCAATAATGCCCAGTTATTTTCCCAATGCCGATTCAGGTTTTCTGGAGAAAACCTTCGTTCCCAGTTTGAAGTTCCGTGCGCAGAATGTTTTATACATGCCAACCCGGCATCTCTTTTTTTCGCTATCCAAAATTTTGGATTTTCGTTACTCCTGAGCGAACCCAACCACACAAAAACAACAAATTGATTAGTATTTGCCTTCGTCCATTTTTCATCAGTTTCCCGTAAAATAAAAGTATTGGCTCTATCAGGATGACAGGATTTTACTTGAATGTAGCCTAATTTATTGCCCTCTTTTTGGCCAAATAGAATATCATTATCGGAAAAATTTTCTGGTAACAAAGCACTGGCAATACCGCGCTTAGATAATTCTGCGGCAACATAGAGTTCACCAGCATGACCGCCTAATTTTTTAATCCATTGTGGCGTTGGCATATAAGTTCAGTCTTACTAATTTAGTATAACATTTCATGTCTCCTGTGAAAATTCAAATTTTATTATAAAATGCCGCTCTTCCTTTCGTAATCATCTTATATTTCCATCCCAGTTTTTCAAAATATTCTTCCGCCGCCTCTCGTTTCAATTTCGTTGAAAGCCAAAGCATAAGTGGCAGACCCTTTGTTTCGTGAATTTCTTTATGGCCATCCCTATATTCCACTAAAAAATCTGGAAAATAATTATGTGGAAAGCCAAAAACTTTATAGGGAATTTTAAGTCCATGTTTTTTTGTCCATCGCACAACAGCAGGATCACGTTCAAGTTCAACCATATATTCCCGCTCAAGTGCAGAATCGTAATTCTCGCTCCCTTGAAAACTCTTTTTTAATTGTGTTAGTGTTCCTCTTTTACTAATCATTTTTTCTTCATAAATATTCCCTCAATAAGTTCTGGCGTCAAAAAAACATCACGCACTTGATCAATAATTGCCCATAATCGCCTAAGTAATGCCTCATCTTTTGAATCATCAAGTTCGACTCCGCCAAGCAATCCTTTCCGAATATGGTCTCTGATAATTTTTACAAGAATTACCTGTCGCTCATCGGGATTTCTGTCATATTCCAAAAGTGCGTATCGTGCCATGGAGTGAATTTGCTTCGTTAATTGTTTTTTCAGTTCTTCAATTGACCAATCTTCTGTTTTCGTTACTCGTGCTATTTTCTCAATTTCAATTTCCGGTATGTCTGATTTTTCAGAGGTAACATGTTCAGAATCTATATTTAAACTTTTGATTCTTGTTACATCCTGTTCAATATCCATTCGGTTAAAATCATACTTGTAATTGTCTAGATATTTTTGCCATTCATAAATTGGCTCAAGCACTTCAGGCGGTTCAGGGGTTGGATCGTTAATATTCAAAAAGCGTTCTGCCTCCTCTAGTGTTTTCTCGCCCTCATTTATCTTGTCTGTGTTTTTATCCTCCGGAATTTTTTCAGTATCAATAATTATATTTGCGGGGTCTAATGCTTCAGGGTATATAGTTGCCTTCAAATGATCCCATAGCCAAGCATGTTTCAAAATTGGATGGTCTACGATATAGAGCGATTCCCATTCTTCTGGATTTTTGCTCATGCGCCTCAAGCCCCTACCAATAACTTGTGGCCCGTATACTGAAAAAATTTGGCCATCTATCATTTTGTAACTGAATTTTCTAAAAAGTAAGATAACAGAAATATTACGCACATCCCATCCTTCGCGGAGCATTAAAACAGATACTACTGCGTCGTATTCTGTCTGCGGGTCTTTGTTTATATCTCGCGCCGCTTCTTTTAATTCGTCATCCGTCTCATTATGGACCAAAAGAATCTTTTTTATGCCGTATTTTTCGCCGATTTTTTCAAGTTCGCTGGTAATATTTTTGGCATCGTCAATCGAAACTGCCACCATAAACAAAAGCGGCTTATAAGGTTTAGGCGTTCTCATTTTCTGCTTTTCTAAAAGCTCGCAAGCAATGGCTATCTGTTGACGCATTGGCTTCAAACTTGTGATATAACGACGAGCGGATATTTTGCGCCTCTCAATTTCTTCCCACGGTACTTCTTCGGCAGAGATTGTCTTGCCCGTCTCTAAATCTTCATACGTTAATTTCACTTTATTGATATCGGGGTGAAATACAATTGGTCGCTTAATTATTTTATCCGTCATTGCTTGGGCAATGTCGTAAACAAAAATCATCTTACTATCCGGGTGTAAACCATTCAGCCTATCGGGAGTTGCTGTAGTGTCAAGGCGGAAAAAACGCTTCGGCTTTAATTTATCTAGTAAGTCGTTGTACTGTTCGGCTTTGGTATTATGGGCTTCGTCATTAAAAATGCAAAGTGATTCTACATTATCACGAATGACTTTCCAATTATCATTCCGTTCGTATATTTGATGAATATTTCCGAGAATAATTGTTCCGTTCAGCACTCCTGCGGCATTATTTCCCGGCTTCATTATGTGAAGAGAAATTCGATTCTTTAAATGCTCATGGGAATTTACAAAAAACGGAAAAATATCATAAATATACGATTCTGAATGCTGGTCAAATTCATCAACAAGCCGCTCGCGAACAATGGTATTTGGTGTAAGTATTAAAAATTTGTATTGGTCGTGCACAATCATCATGTACGCAATCATCGCGCCGATGATTGTTGTCTTACCACCGCCAGTCACTATATTTGTTAGTAAATCTTTCTCGCCGAGAATTTCGAACGAATACACACATCGCTCAATCGCTTCAAGTTGGACTTTTTGCCATTGTTCCTCATTCCAAAGTTTTAGGTTTGGCTTGAAATGTTTAGAGCCAAGGTGTTTTAGAAAATCAACGCCAATTTCGGGCATGCCTTGATACCCTGATTTTCGCCATTCGTTGAAATTTTCCTCGTGTTGTTTAAAAAAATAGTGCATATTTGGGTCTGTGTATAACTATTGACTTTTAGGATTGTCTTCTGCTACCATAAAATCATCACGCCCCGAGGAGAAATCCTTGGGGATATTATTTTCTTCATAAATATCATCTTTTAGCCGATCCGCAGAGCACAAAAACAATCGATAATTTAGTCGTTTTTCCTGTAATTGTTTTGATAATTTTTCGTATTCTTTGCCTACATGACCGGGCGCGAAAATAACGATAACTTTTTTATTTTTGTTTACTGTTAGATCTTCAACTAACGCCGCATAATCTCCATCACCGCTAAACAAGATAAGGTGTTCAAAATTATTTGAAAGATTAAAAACATCTCGCGCAATTTCAACATCAAAATCACATTTGCGTCGCATGACTGGCACGGCCATTTGCTTTTGTAATTCACCTATACTTGTATTCAATTTTTTGAGTTCCATATCCATTTCTTCAATAAGTTCATAATTAAAATCTGGCTCGCGTTCTGCAAGACGAATTTCTATTTTCTGCCGTAATTCGTACAGCTTTGTAGCAATTTCCGAATTGGTTGTCTTTATGCCGTCCAAGACATCGAAAAGTTCCTTGATGATTTTCTTGAAATGTGATTTTTCCAACGAAACGGGAACCCACTTAACTTCTTTTGACTGCAAATTAAATCCAATTAATTGAATCCTTGCTTGAAGTTCTTCTGACCAACTTTTTCCCGTTTCCACTCCGAAATAAAATCGCTTATCAAAAATTTCCTTGTAGTCGGATAGATAGATAAAAAGTTTTTGGAGATCTATTTTCCATCCCAAATAATTCTTGCTTTTTGGATCAGAAAACCAACCATAAACATTAGCCCAATCAATAATCACTATTGTTTTGCCTAACGATCTGAATCTGAATTGTTCTGCGTTTGGCTTATTCATAGGATTTCTATTTGGTAACGAGGCATATAAGTTTCCGAGGATATCTCCGCCCGACTAATTCTATCAATAGAAAATCGACGGATACCGTTTTTTGTTCTGTCCCACGCAAATAAGCCCTGCTCGCCATCGTCTTTGCTAAAACTGTATGGCTCAACAGACCGCCATCCCTCGGTCGTGCCGTCTTTCTCAATATAAAAAATGCGTAGCACTTGTCTGTTTCGCGCGGCTTGTTTAATTGTGTCCAAAATTTGATAGTTCATACCGCTATATTTTTATTTTTTTACTAAAAATCGTCTCACCCGCCAAATTATCCTGCACTTTGCATGCGACAATTATTTCGCCGGATTTTTCGAAAACATGCCTCGCTTTCAAAATCGCTTTAAATCGCTCACCTTTTTTCTTATCTGATACTTTTTCGCGCGAGAGAATATAATCTTTATCCGCCACAAAATGCCCCTCTTGATAATTAAAATCCCACTGGCAATTTACAAGCCAGCCATCTTCGTTTGTTGAAATAGCATCAATCGCTTCAAATTCATATTCTAATTTTTTGATTTTCTTTATCTTAATATCGCCGATAACTGGCGCTTTGGAAAAACGCAGAAAAAATTCCGCCTCATTTGCATCAGGATAGCGTTGCAATACTCTTGCTCTAAACTCTTTTGAATCCAGTGGAATAAGATCAAGCTTGAGCGGAAGTGTATGTTTTTCAATATATTTCTCAAGAATATTTATATATTGCACAATCTGTCGGCTAAATCTCCATCCGATAATTTTCGCGCTTACAAGCTTATTTGGCTCAAGTTGTGATTTTATCTCGTCAAAAAACGCTTTTATTTCCTTGCCACCGATGGATTCTTTGGGATTCGCGGGACCGACCAAAATCGGTTCGCTTTGTCCGGGCGGACGAAAACCATGAGCCACGCCTTGAGCCGTGTTCTTGCTAGCTCCATAGCAAGTTAAAACAAAATCAACAAATTCATCCTGCAAAATGCTCGCAAACTTTTCTGATGGATAGACGCCGAGATAAGAAACTTCTATATTCGGCACCTTTTCAAATTCCATACCGAGCTTTGCCTGTTTAGCTTCCTTATTTCCTTTGCGTACATCACTCTCTACACCGCTCATCTCCTCGCCGATTTTCACCAGCCGGTCAAGTGTTACCGAGACCGCTACTCGCGAAGAGTCACACCCGATAAATCGCCGTTTCAATTTTTGCGCCACTGCCAAAGTCGTGCCCCCGCCACAGAAAAAGTCCGCTACCACATCGCCCTCGTTGGAGCTTGCCTTAATAATTCTTTCTAAAAGCGCTTCTGGTTTTTGCGTTGGATATCCAATCCGTTCATTGCTACTTTGAATAATTGAAATATCCATCCACCAATCTATCTGTGGCATTACTTCGTCTTCATCAAAATATTTTTTGTATACTTTTCCGTCCGAATGTTTATATGACTTAAAATATCCCTTTTCATCCTTACCTGTATACTTTACTCGCTGTTTTTCACCAGTTAAAATACCAACGGCAGAATAATTAAAATCATATTCTTTAGATTTTGTATAAAATAAAATTATATCGTGCTTTCTTTTAAATTGTTTTTCTGATTGGCCGGCCCCTTGGTAGCACCATATTATTTCATTTCTAAAATTCTCATATCCGAAAATTTTATCCATCTCGGTTTTGATATAGTGGCTGGCGTGCCAGTCGCAGTGGACATAAATTGAACCTGTCTTTTTTAAAACCCGCCGCATTTCCCAAAGTCGCGCGTTGAGCCAAACAAGATAGGAATCAATCCCACCTTCCCAGATGTCGTAGAACGAGCGGACTTCATTGGTGTCGCCCCAAATAACATTGTAATTTCTGCCCGAAAAAAACGGCGGATCAATGTAAATAAGGTCAATTGATTCTGTAGAAAGCGTTCGCAATACTTCTAAATTGTCGCCCAGAATTAGCTGATTTGTTGGTGTTTTTGAATCATTAAAAATTACCGTATCACCGTGATTTTTCGGATGCAAGCGTGGCAAATGAATCCACGGAAAAATATGGTCATATCCCTTGCCGTCTTTCCATCCCATTGGCGGATGCGTCGGATCTGGCAGGTTATTGGTTTTTCGTCTTATTTTGTCCGAGGCAGAAAGTACCTTTTTCTGTTGCGGCAAAACTTGTTCCGTGGACTCTTTTTGAATTTTTTGTAAATCTTTATAGTTCATAAAATCCCCTTCATTTTGCCACGTTTTTGGGTATTTGGCAATTAAATTTTGGCTACTTTTCTACCGCCACAACCTTTCCCGCGACTACAAATTTACTCTTCATACACGAAATAAATAGTAGGCGTTTGGCATATTTATCGCTGTGGATAGACAACCACTATTGGGCTTGACTTATAGGCCACTGCCCTGTAATATAGAAACATAAGTGGCTTCGGCCTCGCCCTGAAAAGGGCAAACAGAAAAGCCATTAGAGAATATCTTTAACAGCTTTTTTTATTTGTTCAAAAGTATTTTTGTCTAAATAGCCTATCTTTTTCGCCAATCTTTTAGAATCAATTAAGCGCATTTGAGAGAGCAGTGCCCTTGCCTCCTTTCCATCAACAACTCCCACCGATGGACGAAGCGGATGTTTTGACAAAGAAGCGGTAAGCGGTACAATAAAACATGTCTGCCTGCTCGTTCCTTTTAGAACAATGGCCGGACGGAGATATTCTCCTCCATGGCCATTCTGCTCAAATCCAATATTGATACCGAGCGCGCACCACCAAATTTCGCGTTCATGAAAAAATGGCGCATCGACGCGATTGTGTATTTTCTTTTTCTTTTCGTTCCAATTGTCAAAATCTTTTTCCATAAATCAACCGCATTTCTGTCTTAACGATAGCTAATTTGGGTAATATTGTAAAATAAATGCCTCGACCGAGACACCTCAAATCGCTCTCTGGGAAAATTGCCCAAAAAGCCCTATAATGCTTGTATTGTTTGGGTCTTAGACCGAATCACTGCGCAAAATTCGTTCTTTAAAAAGGAGGTAAAAATGAATGCCGACACAAAATTAGTTACTATGAAGTTTTGCGGAACTACAGTAAAACGAAATATTTTTCTTAAAGAAATACGCGCCGCCGTAACAAAAATTACGGGCGAAAAAATGACATTGGATGCTTTAATCCATGAAATAGCAAAAAATATCTACGACCATGCTCGAGGAGAAGGATCAATGACTATTATACAAAAAGATAATTTATTCGAATTTGAGATTAAAGATGACGGGCAGGAATCTTACGACTTTGATTTGTGTAAAAATAATTCCGCGAGCGTAAGTAATGGAATAAATTACGGAATTGGACTTAATATGATTTTCAATCTTGCATCTGCTCTCAAAATTGAATTAAAAATAGATACTTCTAAAGGATTTTATTATTCTGGCACATACGCGCCATTAAATATTGCAAACAACTAAAAAGCCGATTCGTTTAAAGATCGGCTTTTAATATATTGGAACGCCAGCCGCCCACGCCTCATAGCGATTATCTAGTGAGCGATAAACTAATTTAGATCTTGATGTTTCATATTTATTTGAAACAGACGGAGCCCAAGATTGTATTGCTTCTCGAACCCTAGGCGATACGTCGCCTTTTTCGCACATTCGGACAAACTGTTCTCTTTCAACATAGACCCACGACATAGGCGTACAACAAACTACTTAAATAAATCAATGTCGCGCGCATATGCGTAGTCGACGATCTCATACGGTTTTGAATAAAACCAGGGCGCTTCAAGGTGAGTTTGAGCAACGATTTTTTCGGTTGGCCAACTGCCTAATTCGTCGCAAATCTGCTTGAGTAATTTCTTATGATCAGCTGGAAAAATTGATTCATTAAATTTTGTTTCATCCTTCAAGGAAAAATTTATCATCTCAACATCGTTATGCGGAATCGCCTCGGTATCAATCGCACCTTCATTTTTAAGTTTTGCGAGCATTTCATCTACGCGGGAGGGCACAGGGCCATATCCTTGGTGAATATAAACATCGCCTGTAATTGATTTTTTGTGATCGCGAAAATACACGAAGTCAAGATAATACAAAAGCTTATTTAGCTTTGTGGCATGCAAGTATTTGTTATTACAATACTTGATGAAGTATAAAATGGCGTTTTTGTAAGCACGCTCATCAAGCTTTGGACACATGATTTTGACCATATTGAATGTTTCAATTATACCCCTATTAGTCAATTTTAATCGATAAACTCAAGTTCTTTGAGGGCATTTTCGTAAGCGCGGATGGCAAATTCCATTTCGCCCCTGGCAACGGGATATTCGGGACTGTGGACGATTTGATTTCTTAATTTGTGCGCCCGCCAAATTTCTTCAATATTGGAAATTTTAGCGGTGTCGAGATATTTCAAGCGATCCGCCATCGATTCCCCCGGCAACCGCATTTGTTTTAACAAATCGTCAAAAGCGCTGTCGGCTTCTATCAGCGCCAATCTTAAATTCGTGTCGTCGCTTTTTTTCAATCTCGCCAGAATTTTTTGCCATGATTTATCTATGATTCTTTTTTGGGAGGCCTTAGCCGACAAAAAATTGGTTGTAGTTTTATACCATTTATCGACTATTTTTAATTTAACAATCAAAAAAATAACCAAACCGCCAAAAATCGCTGTCAGCGACCAACCGAACCATTCAAAATTGGACACCCATTCAGAATCGCCAAGTTTGATGAAATAAGACCGCCAATTATTGATTGTATTTAAAATCCAGTTAACTATTTTCATTGGTTTTATTCATTGTTTCGATAATTTTGGCAATTTTCAAGAGCTTGATATCTTCAAAATTATTTCCGATTAACTGAAGTCCTACCGGCAAATTGTTCACTTCCTGAATCGGAATAGAAATACCCGGAGCTCCAATCAAATTGACGGAGATCGTATAAATATCCGCCAAATACATAGACAGCGGATCTTGGGTTTTTTCACCCAATTTAAAAGCGGTAGTCGGTGATGTCGGAGTGATAATCGCGTCAATGGTTTCGAAAGCACGGTCAAAATCCTGTTTGATTAATTTTCTCACTTTTTGAGCTCGCGTATAATAGGCGTCATAGTAGCCGGCAGAAAGTATGTAAGTTCCCAGCATGATTCTTCTTCTTGTTTCGGCGCCAAATCCTTCTCCCCTGCTCTCAAAATAGACATCCGACAATTTTTGAATTGTGAATTGTGAATTGTGAATTGTGGAAAGGCCATATTTCATCCCGTCATATCTCGCCAGATTGGCCGATACTTCGGCGAACATAATGATATAGTAAGCGGCCAAGGCCCATTCGCTATATGGCAAAGAAATTTCTTTTACCTGCGCGCCCTCTTTTTCCAATTTGGAAATTACCGCTTTGATGTTTTTTTCTATTTCCGGATCAAGGCCGTGGGTAAAATATTCCCGCGGAACGCCGATTTTTATATCCTCTATATCCGCTGGTTTGTCCCAATAATTTTGCCACTCCATATTGGCGCTGGTGGAATCCAATTCATCGCTGCCGCGAATCGCCTCAAAAACAATGGCTGCGTCGTCAACGCATTTTGTAATCGAACCAATTTGATCCAAAGACGAGGCCATGGCCATCAAGCCGTGGCGGGAAACGGCGCTATAGGTCGGCTTGAAACCGACCACACCGCAGAAACCTGCCGGCTGGCGAATTGACCCGCCGGTATCCGATCCCAAAGCGTAAACAGAAAATCCGGCTTTAACGGCGGCGGCGGAGCCGCCGGAAGAACCGCCGGGCACTCTTTCCAAATCAACCGGATTTTTGGTCGGACCAAAGGCCGAATTTTCCGTAGAGCCGCCCATGGCGAATTCATCCATATTGGTTTTGCCGATAAAAATCGCCTTTTCTTCTTTGAGTTTTTTAATGACCGTTGCGTCGTACGGCGCGATATAGTTTTCCAAAATTTTGGAAGCGGCCGTGGTTTTAGCGCCGCGGATTAAAATATTGTCTTTAATCGCCGCCGGAACCCCGGCGAGCATTTCAATCGGCTCGCCCTTGGTAATTTTGGCATCGACTTTTTTCGCCGCCGCCATCGCCTCTTTTTCAGCCAACGACAAAAAAGCATGGATATCGCCATCGCGTTTTTTTATCTCGTCAAAATGCGCGCGCGTTAATTCAACCGAAGTTATTTCTTTATCTTCCAATAATTTATGAGCTTCTTTGATTGTCAGATTTTTTAGATTCACTCCAGTATAGATGGAACTTTAAAAGCATCGCCTTCGCGGTCCGGCGCGGCTTTGATAATTTGTTCCCGCATTTCCGAATCGGCAATACATTTTGTTTCGTCATCTTGCCGCGTTACACCGTTTAAATTCGTCCCTCCGGTCATCGGCTCGACTTTTTCTACATTCACTTCCGACAATTTCTGGACATAACCAATAATCGAAGACAAATCCTCGGCAAATTTTTCTTTTTCCTTTTCATCCAATCTCAATCGCGCCAACCCGGCAATTTTTTCAACTTCTTTTTTTGTTAGCATGATATATTTTCTTCTCCTCTGTTATGTAATAAGTTTTAAAAACTCTTTTTCGGTTAATATTTTCACTCCCAATTTTTTGGCTTTATCGTATTTCTCCCCTGGATCGGAACCGGCGACAACGAAATCAACCGCAACGCTGACCGACGAAGAAACATTGCCCCCCAACTCTCTAATTCTGTCTTTTGCCTGCTCTCGCGTCAAGATTGCCAAGCCGCCGGTTAGAACAAATATCTTGTCTTTCAATTTTTGGGTCTTGGCGGCTATCTTTGGTGAAATAATTTTAATATCTAATTTATCGAGTTTTTTCAGAAACGCAATATTGTCTTTATTGTTAAAATATTCAAAAATACTTTCGGCGACTTTTGGCCCGATATCGGAAATTTTTTGCCAATCATCCAATGTGATTTTTTCGGCAATATCAAGAATGTCTTGAGGATTTTTAACTGTTTTGTTTTTAATAAAATTTTTACCGATATCGATTGCCGTCTCCTCGCCGACATTTTTGATGCCGAGAGCGAAAATAAATTTGTATAAATTAACGGCCTTGCTTTGTTGGATGGAAGCGATAACATTTTGAGCGGATTTCTCAGCAAACCTTTCCAGCGGCAATAGGTCGCCTTCTTTCAAACTAAACAAATCCGCGGCATCGGATATTAAATTATTATCCAAAAGCGCGTCGATTATTTTTGGCCCAACGCCATTCATATTGAAAACCGCCTTTGACGCGAAGTGATAAAGTCGTCGGCGGTTTACCAATTCGCATTTTTCCGGATACGAAACCTTATGGGCGGCTTCGCCGTCACTTCTCACTACTTTTTGCCCGCAAAATTCTTTGGGAAAATGGAATTCTTTTTCGCGGCCGGTTCTCAATTCTTTTAATACTTTCACGATGTCGGGAATGACATCGCCGGCGCGGCCGACGATAACCGTATCGCCAATTTTCAACCCCAGCCGCTTGATTTCGTCCTCATTGTGAAGCGTGGCGCGGCTTATGGTAACTCCGCCAATCAAAACCGGCTTCAGTATCGCCACCGGCGTTAATACGCCCGTCCGGCCTACTTGGACGATAATATCTTCGACAATCGTTTCCGCTTCCTTGGCGGAAAATTTGTAGGCGATGCCCCCTCGTGGCGCCTTACCGACAACGCCTAACCGTTTTTGATACTCCTCGGAATTAACATTCACCACAATGCCGTCAATTTCAAACGGCAGTTTATCGCGATGTTTTTCCCAATAATCGCGTTCTTTAAAGACCTCTTCCAGTCCATCCACTTTTTTGTTGTTCGGGTTGGTCTTGAATCCCAGCGCTTTCAAGATCAAATGCTCTTCTTCATGAGTTTTTTGCCCCATATCGGTTGTTAAAATATAGGCGAAAGAATCCAGATGGCGAAAAGCGGTGATTTTTGGATCGAGCTGGCGAATGGAGCCGGCGGCGACATTTCTCGGATTGGCATAGAGCGCGAGACCCTTTTTCTCTTGGTCTTTGTTAAGCGCTTCAAAATCCTTGGTATTCAAAAACACCTCGCCACGGGCTTCGATAATTTTCGGCCACAACTTTTTCAGATGATTTATTACATGATGAAGTTTGGCTTTTTTTAGATTTTCAAAAACTTCTTCCTTGGGCAAAAGCGCCAACGGAATGGTCTCAATGGTTTTCAGATTATGAGTGACATCTTCTCCAATCATGCCGTCGCCGCGGGTGGCGCCGATTTTCAAGACGCCATTTTCATAAATCATGCTTACCGCCAGTCCATCCAGTTTTAGTTCGGTGTAGAAATCCACCTTGGCGCCAACGGGCCCGCCTACGCCAAGGCTTCGGCGGGTAAACAATAGTTTCATATTTCTTTCGTTCCAGTCCTCCATATCCTCGCGAGAAAAAGCGTCGTTGAAAGAAAGCATCCTTTCCGAATGGCGGACTTTGACGAATTTCTTGAGCGGTTTGCCGCCGACCCTTTGGGTCGGCGAATCGGGCGCGATTAATTCCGGATAGGCCTTTTCGATTTCTTTCAGTTCGTTGTTTAAAGAATCGTAAACCGCATCCGAAACGCTCGGCCTATCCAAAACATGATATTCGTAAGAATATTTATTAAGCAGGCCTCTTAGTTTTTCGGCCCGATACTTTGCCTCGTTTTTGGTTAATTCTTTTGCCATAAATCTATTATAAGAAAGGTTATTTCAAATAAATGGCGCGGTTGCGGTTGTGTTCTTCAAAGGTTTTGGAGAATATCGTGGTTCCGTCTTTGGCTGAAAGATAAAACCAATATAAACTCGCTTTCGGAAACAGCGCCGCTTTGATGGCGGAAAGGCCCGGATTGGCAATGGGGCCTTTGGGCAGGCCGCGATAAAAATAAGTGTTGTATGGAGAATTTATTTTTTTGTCGGTTTCGCGGATTTCGTTGCGGCCGGTTATATAAACCAGCGTGGCGTCAACCTGCAAGGGCATCCCCGCTTTCAGCCGTTTCCATAATATACCCGACACGATAGACCTGTCTTTTTCTATAGAAATTTCTTTTTCTATCAAAGACGCCACGGTTAAAATTTCATGAAAATTATATTTGGAATTTTTTATCGCCAATCGCAAATCCGATGTTAATTTATTATTTAAATTGCCCACCATTTTACCAACCACATCAGACAGCGTCGCATCTTTAAAAAAGCGATAAGTGTCGGGAAATAAATATCCTTCAAGGGAAGATGTTTTTGGTTTGTCTGACAAAATAGGCGGTTGGTTTCCCGAAAATTCAAAATTCGCCAAATCGTTCGGTTTCGCCAATTTTATTTCAACAAGGCGATTTTCTATCTGCTTTAAATTAAACCCCTCGGGAATAGTAACTGCCACTTCGTTGCTTATTATCGGTTGCGAAATAATGACGCGCCGCACCCAAATGGCGCCCATTAGCGCCAGAATTAAAATGAAAAATATTAAACTTGCGTAAATAAATTTCTTATTCATTAATTTCCGCCGCTTTTATTATTTTCACAAATTTCTCCAATTCCAATGATGCGGCTCCGACCAAAGCGCCGCTAATGCCGTTTTGGGAAATGAAATCGGATGCGTTTTCTTCGGAAACCGAACCGCCGTAAAGCACCGGCAAATTGGTCGCCCAATCGGCGCCATATAAATTGCCGATTATTTTTTTAATCAATAATGCCGCGGAAAGCGCATGGTCGGGAGTGTCGGGACACTGGGACGCGGTCTGGCTCAACGCGCTGGCAATATCGGCACTGGGACGGCTAATCGCCCAAACCGGCTCGTAAGCGATAATCAAACGACTCATTTCGGACGCCTCTACCCCCCCCAATGCGCCCCGTATCTGTTTAGTTAATATCTGAATAATATCGTCATCTTTTTCCCGCTCTCCGACGGCCAAAATCGGTGTCAATCTGCTTTTCAGCGCTTCCTTTATTTTCAAATTAATCATTTCATCGGTCTCGCCCATTTTATATCTTCTTTCCGAATGGCCAACAATAACATAATCGCATCCTAAATTTTTTAACATCAAGCCGGAAATCTCGCCCGTAAAAGCGCCCCTCTCGGCAAAACTGATATTTTGACCGGCCAGTTTTATTTCTTTGCCGCAATTCTTTTTAAGCAACTCGAGATAAACAAACGGCGGAGCGATAACAATCTCTGCGTTCTTCGGCAAAGATCGCGCCAAGAGACCTTTCGCGAGACGCAACGCTTCGTCCAGAATTTGAGGATTCATTTTCCAATTCGCGATAATGATTTTTTTCATACTCATAATAAAAATAAATATTTAAAAATATTTTCGCCAAATACGGTTACGGCGGTAACTATCAAGCCGGCGACCAAGACCCCCAAAACAATGAACCAAAAAGCGTGCTTTGCGGGAATGCCGAAAACAAAAGCGGCTACGGCGCCGGAATAGGCGCCGGTTAACGGCAAGGGAATGGCTACAAAAATCAGCAGCGCTAAATTGCCCCAATAGAGAAAGTGATCGGAATGTTTTGTTCGCGTCCGTTCAAAAATCCAATCAAAAAATTTTCCAACCCAATGAAATTTATCGCTCAAATATTCGGATGTTTTTTTTAGTCCCAATAAAATCGGAAGAACGGGTAAAATATTTCCCAAGACGCCTATGGCAAGCGCTTTATATGGACTGAAACCAAACTTCAGCATCGCCAAAGGTATAGCTCCGCGAAGTTCGCTTAGAGGCAAGGCGGCGACAAAAAATGTGATCAGTTCGTTAAACATTATTTTCTTAAAATCTCCGCCGCTTTTTCGGGAGCCATTGCAATAATATCCAAACCGGTGCCCAATTCAAAGCCGCCGATAATATCAAATTTAGGCAGAATTTCCATGTGCCAATGGTAATGTTCGTGGTTATCGCTATCGCCTGTCGGCGCGGTATGGATGAAAAAATTGAAAGCCGGATCGTTCAATTTTTCAAAAATCCGTGAAAATGTGAATTTCATGGCATCGGCTAATTGAATAAGTTCTTCTTCGCCCGCTTTTTCAAAATAGGCAAAATGTTTTTTAGGAAAAATTCTCACTTCCGCTTCGGCCTTGGAAGCAAACGGCGCGATAACTATCATTTGTTCATTTTGATAGATAATTCTCGTACCGTCTTTTATTTCTTGATCCAGCATATGGCAGTGGGCGCATTGTCCGTGTTCGTGAAAATAACGCCGGGACCCGTCAATGTCGCGGCTGATATCCGGCGGCAAAATCGGCAAAGCCAGAATTTGGGAATGAGGATGCGGCACCGTAGAACCCGCCTCCTTGCCGTGATTGTGAAAAATGGAAATATATTTTATGAACGACTCCTGCGCCAAACTTTTATATCTTTCCTGAAAAGCCGATAATACTCTTTTGATTTCTTCTCTGCTAAAATCGGCCAAATAACGGTTATGGTCCCTATAAATAACAATTTCATGAAAACCCACTCCGGCTTGCGACTCGAACACTTCACCGGTTATTGTCGATTTAATATCGCGCGATTCAACCGCCGGATATTTATTGGGAATAATTTGCAAAAACCAATCGTCGCCGGCATCATTCTGATAAACCAAAACCGGAGGCGCGTTGTCGAATTTCGCGGGATTTTCAAAAGGACACTTATCCTTTGGAAGATCCGCTTTTATCCTTTCCCTAAATTCGTGCCCCGATCCTCTGGCAGGAGCCAATAAAACCCAGTCTCCGGAAATCGGATCTCGGCGAAATTCCGGCATATTTGTTGTTTCTTCGTTTTTCATAATTTATATTTATTGGTTAACAACCGCCATCGAATTTTCAATAAATCCCCCAAAGTGCTGAAATAACTGCTTAAACGGACTTTGGATTCGCTCGGATTGTTCCAAATCATCGGCACTTCTTTAATTTTATATTTCATTTTTTTTGCCAATGCCAATACTTCGATATCAAAGCCCCAGCGATCAATAATGGCGCGCGAAAAAATATCTTCCGCCGCCTTGGCGGTAAAGCACTTGAAGCCCCTCTGGGTATCGCGAATGTCCCAAAGCCCTGCCACGACTCTAATCAGATATTTTGAATAATGCCCCAAAAGCCGCCTGTACCATTGGGCGTGTTCGCTGATAACGGCACCCTCAACTTCAATGGAACCGATAACTATAGCATAACTCTCGGAAAAATAGGGCCAGAATTTTTCTATCTGTTCTATGGAAGTGGAATTATCGGCATCGGTAAAAAGGCGAAAATCGCCCTGCGCCTGCAGCATCCCCTGTCGGACGACAAATCCCTTGCCATGATTCCTGGTATTGGCGATTAAATTAAATTCCGGTTTGTTGCTGATAAATTCGGAAACAATTTCCACGGTTCTGTCGGTTCCTCCGTCGGAAACAACAATCGCCTCCCAGGAATAATTTTGGCGCGATAAATAATTATAAATAATTCCGAGGGTTTCTTTTATTTTATTCTCTTCATTATACGCCGGAATAATAACTGATAAATGTCTGGACATTAAGTATATTTTACACTCTATCTAAATAACTTTGCAACAGAATCGCCGCCGCAACCGAGTGCTGATTCTTGGCGTCGTATCTGTCCGCCGCCTTGCTCGTCAGAATTTCATTTTCAAAATCAATAGGCAAATCAACCTCCTTAATCAACTTTTCCGCCCAATTCTCGACTTCCGTAGTTTGATCGGTCGGCTTCATATTCTTGCCCAGCGGCAAACCGATGATAATTTTATAAATCCCCTCTTCTTTGATTATTTCATTCAAGCGGAGAAAAAACCGAGAATTATTTTCCAGAGTTTGATAAGCGAAAGCCATGCCTCCTCCATCGTCGGAAACCGCCAGCCCCACCCATTTTAACCCGTAATCCAATCCCAAAATTTTCATTTATTATTTTTTCTTTTATTTTATACCCGCAACAATGTTTTAAAATCCCAAAATATGACTGGAAATTTTTACTGTTTATTTTCCTCAATATTCTTTTTTTCGTTTTAGTTCTTAACGCCCTATAATAGGGCAAAACAACATAGCCCAAAAAATCAATGCCCTGATGATACTTTCTTACTGCTATCTTACCAGAATGAAGCGATAATTTCAACCTATTCGATAAAAAGGCGTTTATCTGGTAAATTAATTTTTCAAGAGAATTTCTATCCTTGTCCAAAATAATAAAGTCATCGCAATAACGCAAATAATATTTAATCTTTAATTTATGCTTAATGAATTGATCTAATTCGTTTAAATAAATATTAGCAAAAAGCTGACTGGTAACATTTCCCAATGGCAAACCGCTACTAAAACTTTTTATAATTTTTTCTATCAGCCAAATTGCATTTTTATCATTGATTTTTGATTTTATCAAACCAAGCAAAATTTCCTGATTCACAGAATCAAAAAATTTTTTAATATCGCATTTTAGAGCAAAAATATTTTGAGAATTATTTTTGCTCGACTTGCGGCAAAATTTCTCCAACCGATTGATTGCTCTATGGCTTCCTTTTTCTATTCGGCAAGAATAAGAATCAAAAATGAAACTTTTATCAAAAATCGGATATAAAATCCTAAAAACGGCATGGTGCAAAACCCTGTCGCGGACGTGTGCTTTGTGAATTCTTCTTAATTTTGGGTCGCAGATATTAAACGCGGTATAATCGGAATGGCAATACGTCCCATTTTTCAATTCCTGATAAAGTTCAAACAGATTATCCTCCAAATTAAATTCAAAACTTTGGACATCGGATTTGTTTCTTTTTCCTTTCCTGAATTCCCGCCAAGCCAAAAACAAGTTTTCTAGGCAAATAATTTTTTCAAAAACATCGTTATGACAAATTTTTCTATTAACCCCCCCCCCCCGACCGGTTTTGATGTGCCTTTGGTACATAAAATTTGTGAGTTTTATAAAAAAATTTACTTGCTATCCGCAAAAATACCGAAAAAGGATCGTTTTGGAATTTATGTTAAAATAGAAAATATTTGTTTGGAAGTTATTAATTTAACAATTCTAGCCTCGTTAGAAAATAAAACCAATAAAATTCTGCCGTTAAATTCCGCGAGAATCAAAATAGAAATTTTAAAAAGATTATTCAGAATTACCAATGAATTAAATATCCTGGAGACCAAGCGCTACATAGATATAGAGTTGAGTTTACAGGAAATTTCAAAAATGACAAATGGCTGGATAAAATATCTAAACAACCGCTAATTTAAAACAACCCCGCAACTGCGGGGTTGTTTTGTAGAAACTTCTGACGAGGACATAAGTTGTCATTGCGATTGTCGGGATTGTACCAATTGACGTTCATCTTACCGTCGTTCCAATTCATGTTCGGAACGTTGCCATCGGAATACCGCGAACCCGAACAAAGCGTCCAGTTTGCGATATCAAGATGTTTTCCGGTTTCCTTGAAAAATTTCAATTCATGAACAAACCGCTCGGCCAATGTCTCGGTTTTAATGCCTTTCCCTTTGATATCATCGGCAGATAGATTTTCCCACTCTCCATCGGCTTCAGTATTGTCTTTAGCCCAGATAGCGTATGGACCATTTTTTGCGGTTCGTTCGTTTTCAGTTACTATTTCGTCCAAATCCTCATCGGTCCACCGCCAACAAGGGAAAAGCGATTTGCATTTGGCGTATAACGCCTCCAATAGCAAGTCGATAATGATAAGCAATCTCCAGTTCCTTTCTTCCGGTTTTTTCGGAATGGCTAGGTTCGGAAAATCCATTTCAATTCCGAAAACGTCGCGATAGAACGTTTGCCAATCGGCGATTAAAGCGGCATGGGGATTAACAATTGGCGGTTCTTTTTTGGTTTCTGCACCGCTTGTTTCATCCGAATTGTTTTCGGTTTTATCTCGATGGCTTCTGAACAATTTAAATGCAATTTTGGGACTTTCAATTTCTCCCCTAATCATTGCCAGAATCAACGGCCAACCGGCGCCTTCAAACGGCGCGCGATAGCCGTCTATCAGAAAGCTTTCGTGGGTCAATTCCGACTTGCCGGCGCTTAAATGATAAAGAGTAATGCCCAACCGCCGAATGGCTTCGGGCATATCTATATCGTTTCTTGTTTCCGCCTCAAAAGAAAAATTGATGTCTTTCTTGGCGATTTTTAACGAACGGCGCGGTTTGTCAGAAAACAGAGCTATGTCTTGAATAATGCTATCAGGAAAATCAAATGTTTCCGGAGGAAAAATAACGATATTTCCTTTTTTGTTTTCTTCCGCCAGTTTGCATAAAAGAACAAACAGCACTACAAAAAGTTCATGATCATTTTTTATCAATCTCTGTAACATTTGTCCGCCCTCCTAATTGTCCGACGATATCGGAATTTTATGGCCTAAGCCGGGAAAAATCGCCGATACTCCCGTTGCCGACTGGCTGGTTTGTTCTCCATCCAGCCGTTTTTTCGTTTCCGCTAAAATTGTTTCCCAATTATCGGGTCTGAGTCGCTTGCTTGAACCTTCAATGGCAAGAATGGTCTGGCGATCGACTTCGCGCGGATCCAATTTCATTTCCCAGTCGGCAATGGCTTGATTGAGATGTTTTGTTTCCACTTTATCTTTTCCCTCTCGTCCGGAATATTTATCCGCTTCCAGAACCATCCATTCAACACTGGCGCCGGTGCAATAAATTTTCCCTGCCACTTCGCGCGCAAATGGCGAAAAGTCGGTAATGTTTGTCGGAATTTCATAACGGGCAAACATCACATTAAAGATGCTTTCGTATTCTTCTGGAGCAGGCATCAGGAAAGGAATAGTGTCGTCGCTCCGGCCATCTCTTTTATAAGCCGAATCAATCAAATCGCTCCGATTGGAAATCCTCACCCAAATTACTTTTCCTCTCCTTTTGGGGTCGGAAGTGAATTGGAATTTCATCTGCCTCAAACGATTGGAAACGCCCGAGTCGCCGTTCGGCGTATCTCTCGGCGTTTCGCTTTGGTCGGCTTCGTCTTCAACAACAATGACCGGCGATAAGTCGTCCAAAGCCGCGAACATTTTCTCTGCGATTTCTTCCGACTGCCCAACCCACATACTCCGCGGATTGGCGATTTCAACAAAATTGAAACCGCACTCATGGGCCCAGCATTCAAAAAAGAATGTTTTGCCCGTGCCCGGGGGACCCGATGCCAGAATGCCCATCGGCGCGCGGCGGTAAATGCCGTTAATGATGTTATTCCTGATTTCCAGCATATACTCTTTCAATTTTGGCTTGCCGCCGAAATAATCAAAGCCCCATTTGGGCACCTTAATTTTTATTCGGTCGCCAAATTCCGTTTCCAAAATCTCCCGCTTTTTACTCTTAACAATGGATAAAGAAATCGGAATTTTTTGCTCCTTGGCCAAACAATAAATGCTGTCAATTTGCTTAAGAGACAAGCCGTTGGTAATCCGACCGAATAGCGCGCTATTTGATGACTGATGATATTCCCAGCGGCTAATTCTTTCAGACTCGCTCGGCTTTGTAATCCGTATGGCTACGGCTTCTCCGCAAGGAGAACGCAAGCCCTCGGCTAAACCGGCCAAAGACGGAGAGATGAGAACAATAGTATTGCCTGTTTCTTTTATCCGGCAATCTTTCGCCCATCGTTCCAGAATTTCTGCTGAAATTCTGTCGCATATGTTCTGATTGCCAATTTGATTCGGCGCAATGTTTTGCGCGAAATCAATAATCAAAACTGACTTAAAACCACCGCCGTTGTCGGTTAGTACTTTCTCCAAAAATTTCAATGTCTTATCCGGCGTCTCGCCAATCAACTGCGCCAGCGGCGCATTGGCGGCTTGGTTTTTCTGCAGCCCCTGGGCCGCCACCTGTGTTGGCGATAGCGCGCCCGTTGAGACAGGAGCGGAAGAATCGGCGCCGAGAAATCTTGAACGGAACATTTTCTCCATTTCCCCGCTCGCGAACTGCAAGCCGGAGGATAAAGAATAAAACATAATTAAGCCCCTCTGTTCAAAAATTTCCGCCAAATACTGATAGAGCGACAGATATTCGCCTCTCATATTCCGCTGGAGGTCGTAAATATTCCCCCAGAGAATAAAAAGATGCGCGATGCCGGCCCTTGATTTAAGCGCCATTTCGCAAAACCATTCCGGCGGTTTCCCAACCACAAATATATTTTCTGCCATCATTTCCCGCCTCCTTTCAGCCGCACCAGCTTTCGCTGATCGCGTCCGGCGAAACGCCGAGCGCGGCCATTAAAGTTAACAAACTATTGCGGTCGTTATTTGTTGAATAATCCGATATAACGACCCTACCTTTGCTAATACTTACCTCAATTGATTGAGGTCTTTTAATTTCTTTCTCTTTCCGCAATTCCATTAGTTTCCCCCTCTCTTTTGTTATCGCTGTATTCAACATCTGTTTTCACCCCCATTTTTACTAGAATCACTCTAATTTTATTTTCTTCGGTCAAACAAGTGTCACCCAAAAAGCCATTGAAATCCAAATGGATTTTCCCGCCTTTTATTTTGGCTGTTATTCTTTTCATTGTTTCACCCCCTCAAGATTGAAAATCAACTCGCCTTTTTCGGTAGTTGTTGATTCAACTTCAACTTCATAGCCCAAAATCTGCAAAATGGCAGTTGTTGCCTCTGCTTGAAAAGCATCGGTAAAAAGTTTTTGTAAACGCTTAATTTCGCTTTTCCATTCCGATTGGTACTCATCTGCTACAAATTCAATGGCGCCCTTTTCATTAATTTTAACTCCTAGCCCATTTGGGAGAGCATCCGTTTTCAGAGCGCCCGCGAGTTTGCCACCGTAGGCCTTTCCGTAATAATCCAAAATGTCTTGGCACTGTTTAATGCCTTCAATTTTGCCCAGCCGGGCCAGCGCGTTTTGGACGCATTCTTCAATAATGGGAAAAGTGTCTAATCCTTTGATCCACTCCGCTAAAATCTGGTCCTGCGCCGCGACTTTGGCCAATAAATCGCCCAAAATATGCGGTGCAGCCAATTGCGCACTCAAAATAACAATCTTGCTCATAATTCTTACCTCACTTTCTTTTGTTTTTATTTGTTAAAGGCCAGATACAATTTTCTATCACAAACTTACAATTTTGTCAACACCAAACAGCCGTCGTCGGTAACGGCGACGGTGTGTTCGAAATGGGCGGAAAGAGAGCCGTCAACGGTTTCGTATCCGAAGCCGTTTTTTGATTCTCTAACCTGATCGCTTCCAAGTGTAAACATCGGCTCAATCGCCAAAACCATTCCCGTTTTTAAAACCGGTCCCTCGCCTTTCTTGCCGTAATTCGGCACATTCGGCTCTTCGTGAACGGCGTAGCCGACTCCGTGGCCAATCAACGACTTAACAACCGCCAAGCCATTTTGTTTTGCGCAATTTTCTATCGCGTAGCCGATGTCGCCGATGCAGTTTCCTGGTTTTACTTCTATAATTGCCGATTCCAGGGCGCGTTTTGTCGCGTTAATCAGTTTATTTTGTTCATCCGTAATTTTTCCTATGCTAATCGTTACCGCCGCGTCGGTAAAAAGATTTTTATATTTGACGCCGATATCCAGTTTCAAAATATCCCCATCTTTTAAAATAACTTCTTCGCTCGGTACTCCATGCACAACGACTTCGTTCGGCGACGCGCAAATAGCGGACGGATAGGGTTTGGCGGAAAAATTTGACCGATATCCCTCAAAGCTCGGCTCGGCGCCGCCGGCCAAAATCATTTCGCGCGCCCTTTGATTCAGAAAACCGGTACTAATACCAATCTTGGTAAGTCCCGAAATTTCTTCCAAAACATCGGCCAATATCCGCCCACCTTGTTTCAATATCTCAATTTCTTCTTTTGTTTTAATTGTAATTAACATATTTTATTTATCCCCTCCCTGATAAGGGAGGGTTGGGGTGGGTTTTATTTAAACCCCCTTTCATTCCCCCTTATCAGGGGGAAATTTTATTGACAATATTCTCAAAATATCCCTATGAATTTTCGCTATCGGCTGTTCGCCGTTGATATCGATGATAAGTTTTTTGGATTTCAGATATTTTATCACCGGCGCCGTTTCGCGGTTAAAGACCGCAAGCCGTTTCTTGATAATTTTTTTGGTGTCCAATTCCGGCAAATCCTTTCGATGCCGTTTTAGATTTCTGACAAAAACTTCGTCGGGACTTATTTTAATATGGAGAAAATAAATATTATTTTTATACAATTTTTGCAAGAGCGGAAGCTCATCTTTAATTTCCTTCAAAGTTCTGGGCGAGCCGCTCATTACAATCCCCTTGCCGCGGCCGGCGATTGATTTGATTTCCGATCTGATCAGCGCCGACACGAAAGCCGGAGTGTTCAGAGCGCCGCTTTTTTGCAGGCGGCGCTCTTTTTCGATATCATAAATTTTTCCTTCAAATTTAACGCTTTCCGATCGGGATTTTAAAGTTTTTTTAATAACTTTGCTTGAAATTATATGAACCAGTCCGAATTTTTTCGCCAAAAGTTCCGCTTGAGTGTCTTTTCCGGAGCCGGGCCGCCCCAAAAGAGAAATAGCGATTTTAAAAGGTTTCATACTCGCGCGTTATAAGCTGTGATTTGATTTGCTTCATGCTTTCCAAAACCACCGAAACCACAATCAAAAGCGATGTGCCTCCGATGGTGAGAGTGGCAATCCCGGAAAAATACTGGGCTATGATCGGCAGGACGGCAATAACGCCCAAGAAAATGGCGCCTATTAAAACGACTCTGTTTAAAATATGCCTGATATAATCGGCGGTGGAAGCCCCCGGCCTGATACCGGAAATGAAGCCGCCCTGCTTCTGCAGATTTTGTGAAATTTGATCGGGATCGAAAGTTACCGCCGTGTAAAAATAAGTGAATAAAATAACCAGTAAAAAATACATGGAGCCGTAAATAAATTGATTTCTTAAAAACTCGGCCATAGCAAGCGCCGCGCGCGAAAGCCACGCGATATCTGCACTACCGAGAAATTGAGCAATGAGTTGAGGGAACAATAAAATTGAAAGCGCGAAGATAATGGGAATAACTCCCGCTTGATTGACGCGCAACGGCAAATGCGCCATAGAACCGCCATAAATGCGATTGCCCCTGACTCTCTTGGCATAGGATACCGGGATGGCTCTTTCACCCTCGGTGATGACAACAACGCCGGCGATGACAATTAAAGAAACCGCAACAAAAGCGATGAGCGTATCAATTCTTAAACTGCCGGCCCTAAAAAGTTCATACCCTTGCGAAAAATCAACCGGCAAACTGCTGACGATGCCTGCAAAAATTAAAAGAGAGATCCCGTTGCCGACATTTTTTTCCGTTATCAATTCTCCGAGCCACATCAGAAAAACCGATCCCGCCGTTACCATAAATACGGATGATAAAAACACTAAGCTATTTGAAGCCGCGATAATCTGCTGGCCTTTCAGCAAAACCAAAAGCCCATAGCCCTGCAGGGCCGCCAATGGAATAGTGAGATATCTGGTGTATTGATTAAATTTCTGCCGGCCTATTTCACCCTCCTCGTTGTAAAGTTCCTTAAGCGCCGGAACAAGCATTGTTAAAAGTTGCATAATAATGGAAGCGGTGATGTACGGACCGACGCCAAGCATCACGATTGAAAGATTGGCCAAGCCGCCGCCGGAAAAAATATTCAACAGCCCAAAAAGTTGATTACTGTCAAAAAATGACTTAAGACGAATAATATCGACACCGGGAACGGGAATGGCCGCCATCAGGCGAAAAACGGCCAAAAGAGCCAAAACAAAAAAAATCCGGTTTCTTAAGTCTTTTATTTTGAAAATTTGGATAATTTTTTCTATCATTTGATATTGCCCCCCGCCTTCATAATTTTATCACGCGTTGACTTAGACATCAAAACATTTTGAAAAATCAATTTCTTGGAGATTTTTCCGTTGCTTAGAATTTTTACCGTCGGCAAAATACCTCTTTTGGTTCTCACCAATTCTTTTTCAACCAAACTTTTAGGATTAACGATTTGCCCGTCCTTATTGAATATCTTTTCTAAATCTTTCAAATTCAAAACTGCCGGTTTGGTGAATAAACTTTTGAATGAGTGTTTGGCGCGGCCTCGCTGTTTTGGAAATTTTTCCATCAAATCGCGAATGGCCGGACGAATTTTCGCGCCGGCGCGCGACTTTTGCCCTTTGTTCCCGCGGCCGGAATATCCGCCCCTTTTCCCTCCTCTGGCGATTCTTTGCGGCTTTTTTAATTTATGTTTCGGTTTTATATTATGTAATTGCATGTTTCAGTTTTTTTAGCGCCTCTATCGTTGCTCTGGCGTTATTTAATTTATTGGTTGTCGTCCCTAAAATTTTTGAGGATAAATTGGCAATCCCGGCAAGATTGGCTATGACACGCACCGGACCGCCGGCAATAATTCCCTTCCCTTCTCCGGCCGGCCTTAAAAGAACGACGGCGCTGGAAAATTTTCCGATAACTTCATGAAGAACTGTGCCTTTTCTTATGGCAACGGTAATTAAATTTTTTTTCGCGTCCCGCGAGGCCTTTTCTATGGCTTCCGTCGTATCGGCGCCCTTGCCGACACCAACGCCAACGCGCCCCTTGCCGTCTCCCAAAACAACCGAAGCGCGAAAACGAAATCTTTTACCACCCGCCATCACCCGCGTCACCCTTCTAATGTCCAGAACTCTATGATCAAATTCCGGTTTCTCTCTCTTCATCCCTCTCCGAAAATTATTGTGTTTTTTATTTTCCATATATTAAAATTTTAGGCCCCCTTCTCTCGCGCCTTTGGCTAATTCCAGAACTTTTCCATGAAATTTATAACCTCCTCGGTCAAAAACCGCAAGTTTTATCCCTTTATCCGTGGCCTTTTTGGCCAATAATTTGCCAAGCTCGCCGGTCGCTTCTCCTTTTCTGTTTGAAACTGCCGCGAAAACTTTGCCGTCGACATCGTCAATGAGTTGCGCGTAGATATATTTATTGGACTTAAAAACCGAAAGTCGGGGTCTTTCTTTTGTTCCCTTGATTTTTGCCCTCACTCTCTTATGCCTAGATTGTCTTTTGGTCATCATATTTTTTAACTTGCTGATCCGGCGACTTTCTTGCCCGCCTTGCGTTTAATAATTTCACCTGCGTAACGAATGCCTTTGCCCTTATAGGGTTCCGGTTTCTTGAGCGCTCTGATATTGGCCGCCGTTTGCCCCACAAGTTCTAAGGAAATACCACTGACGATAATAACATTTTTTTCAATGGCAATTTTAATGCCTTCCGGCGTCTTGAAAATAACCGGGTGGGAAAACCCCAAATTAAACATGATTTCCCCGTCTTTCATTTGCGCTTTGAAACCCACCCCTTCGATTTCCAATTTCTTTTCAAAGCCCTTTTCTACTCCTGCAACCATATTGGCGATGATCGCCCTGGCCGTTCCCCAAAGAGCGGGAGTCTTTTTGGATTTTCCAACCGGAATAACCAATAATTCTTTATCGTTTAATCGCAATTCTATTTCTTTAGGCAGGGCAAAAGAAAGTTCGCCTTTTGGACCGGAAACTTTGACAACCGGCATTTTAATGTCGATAGTTATTCCGGTTGGAATTTGTATTGGTTTTTTGCCGATTTTAGACATAATGGTTTTATGGTTCGACTTCGCTCACCATAATCCTGAGCGTAGTCGAAGGATTACCAGATTTCAAATAATATTTCACCTCCCAAACGCGCTTTGCGCGCTTCTTTGTTGGTCATCAATCCTTTTGATGTTGAAACAATGGAAACGCCAAAGCCGCTTTTGATCCGTTTTAGCGCCAACGCATCCGCATAAATACGCTGTCCCTGCTTGCTGACCCTTTTTATCTCTTTGATAACCGCCGGGTATATCATATCAATCTCCAATGTTTTTTTATTGCCTTTTCCGGTTTTTTTGTAATCATCAATATATTTTTCCCGCTTTAATATTTTGGCGATTTCCACTTTTATTTTTGACAAAGGAATAACGACCGTTTTGTGTTCGGCCAATTGCGCATTTCTTATTCTTGTTAACATGTCAGATATTGGATCGGTCATGATGATTTTTTAACGCCGGGGATTTCCCCTTTTCTCGCCAATTCTCTAAAACAAATTCTGCAAAGCCCGAAATCCCTCATATAGCCGCGGCGGCGGCCGCACCTAAAACATCGCCTAATAATCCGCGTAGTAAATTTGGGTTTTTCTTTTGATTTTGCGATTTGTGATTTTTTTGGCATGTTAAATTTGCATCGGAAACGCCAACGCCTTATATAAGACGGCGGCCTCTTCCTTGTTTTTGGCTTTTACCGTTATAGTGATCCCAAAACCAAAGATATTTTTGATTTCATCGCTCTTGATTTCCGGGAAAACAATATGTTCTTTTACGCCAATTGTCAAATTCCCCCGCTTATCGAGCGACTTCAAACTGATGCCGCGAAAATCGCGAGTTCTGGGCAAGGCGACATTAACCAATCGGCTTATGAAATCATACATCTTTTTTCCCCTCAAAGTCGCCACGGCGCCAATAATCATGCCTTCTCTAATTTTGAAATTGGCTATGGATTTTTTCGCCAGTGTGGTTTTTAGTTTTTGCCCGGTAATTAACGCCATGTCTCTCAACGCGACTTCCAAAAATTTTTCATCGCTAAGCGTTCGGCCAAGGCCGATATTAATGACGATTTTTTCAACCTTAGGCAAGGCCGAGACATTTTTAATGCCTAATTCTTTTTGCAAAATCTGAACCGTATTTTTTTGATAATTATTCCCGCTTAACGGGATTTTTTTATTCACCATATATTTTTACGCTTCTAATCCGCATTTTTTACAAATTCTAACTTTTTTTTCATTCATAATTTTACTGCCCGTGCGCGTCGGTTTCCCGCAATTTTTACAAATCAATTTTACCGTTGAAAGAAATACCGGCCGAGATACGTTGATTGTTTCTCCTTTTTTGCCGGCGCTTTTTGGTTTTTGATGCTTCTTTTTCAAATTAATATTTTCAACGATAATTTTACCGCCGATTGAATCGCGCGCGGGAAAAACCCTGACAACTTTGCCTTGCTTGCCTTTGTCTTTTCCGCTGATAACTATTACATTGTCGCCTTTTTTTATGTTCATACGACCTCCGGAGCAAGTGAAATTAATTTTGTGAATCCCCTTTCCTTAAGTTCTCTGGCAATCGGACCGAAAATGCGTCCGCCCTTCGGTTCCATGCCGTCAACAATAACCGCGGCATTTTCGTCAAAGCGAATATAACTGCCGTCTTTGCGCCGATAGGCCTTTTTTTGGCGCACAATCACCGCCCTGACAATTTCTTTTTTCTTGACAGCCTTTCTGGGCTCAGCTTCTTGAACCGAAGCAACGACAATGTCTCCCAATTGAGCGTATCTTCGTCTGGTCCCGCCCAAAATCTTAAAAACCCTGATGGTTTTTGCCCCGGTGTTATCGGCTACTCTTAAAATTGTTCTTGGTTGTATCATATTTTTTTAACTGCCGAGAAATGTTTGTCTTTCGATACCGGCTTGATCTCTTTAATGGTTACTTTATCGCCGATATGAAACTCCCCATTTTCATCGTGGACTTTATACTTTTTGCTCACTTTGTAATACCGGTTGTAGCGCGGATGTTTTTTATATCTGTCAACTTTAACAATGACCGTTTTGGCCATTTTATCCGAAACAACTATGCCTCTTAAAATTTTTGATGTGTTTATTTCCGTCATATTTTCATTACAAATTTTGTCTTGACCGGCAATTTATGAGAAGCGCGCCTCATGGCCTCCCGCGCCGTATTTTCCGGAACTCCGTCCATTTCAAATAAAATGCGCCCCGCTTTTATCGGCGTAACGAAATGATCGACCGATCCCTTGCCTCCGCCCATTGGCGTCTCCGCGCCCTTTTTGGTAACCGGCTTGTCGGGAAAAACTCTAATCCAAATTTTCCCGCCTCTGGCGACATATCGAGTCATTGCTCTTCTGGCGGCTTCAATTTGCCTCGCGGTAAGCCAATCTCTTTCTTGCGCTTTCAAACCAAAAGCGCCAAACGCCAATTTTGTTCCGCGGGTCTCAATGCCGGAAAAGCGTCTTCGCCCCTTGTGGCATTTTCTGTGTTTTGTTTTTTTAGGAATTAACATATGTCTTATGGGTTAAATAGATCTTATTTGTTTTCTTCGAAAATTTCTCCTTTATAAATCCAAACTTTGACTCCTATTTTGCCATAGGTGGTCAACGCTTCCTCTTGCGCATAATCGATATTGGCGCGCAGCGTTTGCAACGGAACCTTGCCCTTGCTGAGCCATTCGCGCCTTGCCATTTCACTGCCGTTCAATCGGCCGGCAAGATTAATTTTGACGCCCAAAACATCTTTTTGAGCCGTAACTTTTTCCAGCGCGCTCTTCATTGCCCTTCTAAAGGGAAATCGCTTTTCCAAATCGGCGGCGATGTTTTGCGCGACAATTTTCGCTTCGCTTTCCGGCTTTTTCATTTCGCTGACGACAAGCTTCAATTCCCATTTGCCGGTGCTATATTTGCCTTTTAAGCGCAACTTTTTTACAATATCCTCCAACTTTTTCTTCAACTCGGTAAGGCCGGCGCCGCCGCGCCCGATAATCAACCCCGGTTTGGCGGTATTGACAATAATAGTCGCGTTATCCCCAGAGCGTTCTATTTCCACTTCGCCAAGGCCGGATCTGTTGTATTGTTTGGCGAGAGCTTCTCGAATTCTAAGATCTTCTTCAAGAAAATGCTTGAAAAATTTTCTGTTCAACCAGCGCGATTTCCAGTTGTAGATAACCCCTATTCTAAAATTTGTTGGATGAATTTTGTTTCCCATAAAATGAATTACCCGATGGCTTTTCTCCTAAATACTTTTCTAGCTATAGGTCCTATTAGTCCCATTGGTCTTATTTTTTTTGGCGCGGCAAAATCCCGCTTTTCCTTTTCATCAATAATCTTCGCGACAGATGGCTTCTCCAATTCCGTCTCAACGATTTTCTTTTTTGTTTTTTTCGTTTTCGGCATAATTTTTTCTTCCAAAATCAAAGTGATATGGCTGGTTTTTTTATGAATGGCGCCCGCCCTTCCGAAAGCGCGCGGCCGAAAACGTTTTAACATCGGCCCCTCGTCGACAATAACATTCGTAATGAACAAATTATCCCTCGACAAATTAAAATTATTGATAACGGAAGCCACTCCTGATTTTAGCAGTTTTAAAATTGGCAATGCCGCTCTCTTACTTTGAAAATTTAATTGCGTTTCGGCGCTTTCAACCGACGATCGCTTAATAAGCGACGCTACTTGTCTGGTTTTTCTGGGCGCGATTCTTAAATTATTGAGGCGAAATTTATATTGCATGTTTATTTTTTAGGTGCGGCTATCGCTGTTTTTCCGGCATCGGTTGATTTTTGTTCTATTTCCCGCTGTATTTTCCCGCCGTGCCTGACAAATTTCCGAGTTAAAGAAAATTCGCCGAGACGATGCCCAACCATTTCTTCAATAATAGTAACCGGTATATGAATTTTTCCGTTATGCACTCCAAAGGTGAATCCGACCATTTCGGGAGAAATCATTGAGTCGCGCGACCATGTTTTAATAGCCGTTCTATCGCCGGGACTGACTTTGCTTATTTTCTTGAGCAGTTTTGGATCCACCCAAGGACCTTTTTTAACGCTTCTGGACATTTTATTTATTTTTCTTTCTTCTTCTCACTATAAATTTATTGGACTGTTTATTTTTCTTTCTGGTTTTTCGGCCGCCGGTAATTTGGCCCCATTTGGTTTTAGGCCGGCGCGTGCCTCTTTGCGAGCGGCCTTCGCCGCCGCCGTATTTGTGGTCTCTCGGGTTCATCGCCGACGCCCTGACGGTCGGCCTTATGCCAAGCCAGCGAGACCGCCCCGCTTTTCCAATGGTAATGGTATTCCATTCGGCATTGGAAAGCGATCCCAACGAAGCATAGCCGGAATCCAGAACCCGCCTGATTTCGGATGACGGCAAAAGAAGATGCGTATATCCTCCTTCCTGAGCCATGACCTGCACCGCGCTTCCCGCGGACCTTGCTAATTGGCCGCCTTTCCCGGGAAAAATTTCAACGCTATGAACAAAGGTGCCAACCGGAATATTTTTAAGCATTAATCGGTTGCCTGTTTGCAATGGCGCATTTTCCGAGACAATCACCATGTCGCCAATTTTGATTTCCCGTGGCGCTAAAATATACCTCTTTTCCCCGTCTTTGTAAACCACTAAAGCGATAAACGCTGTGCGATTCGGATCATATTCAATGGAAGCGATCCGACCGGAAATATTATATTTATCCTGCTTAAAATCAATAAAACGATAAAGCTTTTTATGCCCGCCTCCTTGATGGCGGGTAGTAAGACGACCCCTGTTGTTTCTGGCCGAAGTATTGATTTTTCCTTTGGTTAATTTTTTCTCCGGTTCGCTTTTCGTGAGAACCGAAAAATCCACGCCGGTCATTCCGCGCCTTCCGGCCGATGTTGGTTTGTAAATTTTTATGCTCATTTTATTTCTATTGTTTGCCCGGGAGCCAATGAAACAACGGCTTTTTTATATCCCGGCCTGAATCCCTGCGTCTTGCCGATTTTTTTGCTTTTTCTCGGAACATTAATAACATTGACACTTAGCGGTTTGACTTTATATTGTTTCTTTATCTCGCCCGCAATCGAAATTTTATTAATATCTGAATCAACCTTAAAAACATACTTGTTGAGTTTTTGCCCCGTCAATGCTTTTTCGGTTGTATGCAATTTAATGAGCGGCTTCATATTTTTTATTTAAAAATTCAATTCCCTTTTCTGTGATAAGCAAGTGTTTATATTTCAAAATATCCAAAATATTCAAATTATCAAGATTAGCGATTTTTAATCCTGAGAAATTGCGGCCGGCTCGTTTTATTTTCTCATCTTTTTCGGCGACCAAAAGGCCATTTTTTACTTGAGGAAAATTAGCCATGATTTTGGCTATTTCTTTTGTTTTCGGCGCGTCTATATTCAACTGATCCAAAACCAATAATTCATCATCCTTGACTTTGCCCGAAAGCGCCACAAGTAAGGCCTTGCGGGCCATTTTTTTATTGATGCCTAATTTAAAATTTCTTTCGCTCGTCGGTCCGAAGGTGACGCCGCCGCCCTTCCATAGCGGCGAACGAATGGAGCCGTGGCGAGCTCGGCCGGTGCCCTTTTGACGCCACGGCTTTTTGCCTCCGCCGGACACCTCCTCTCTGGTTTTGGTCGAACCCAGAACTTGTCTCTGATTCGCCAAAGCAACCCGCGCCGCCTGATGAACCAAATCGGCGTTTTCCGGTAAGCCAAAAATCTTCTCGGATAATTCAAGTTCGGACACTTCTTCCCCTTTTTGATTGTATACTTTGACCGTAGGCATTTTAATTCTTTATCATTATTAACGTTCCTCTTCTGCCGGGAATCGCTCCTTTTATCGCAATTAAATTGCCGCCTTTTTCAACTTCAATAATTTCCAAATTTTTTACCGTTTTCCTGTCGCCGCCCATACGGCCGGCCATTTTCATTCCCTTAATGACATGCTGCGGCCACGACGCGCCAATGGAACCCGGAGCGCGTAATCGGTCTTTTTGGCCGTGGCTTTTTGGCCCGCCGCCGAATTTATGCCTTTTAACAACCCCCTGAAAGCCCTTGCCCTTTGAAATGGCGATTGCCGTCACCTTATCGCCAACGGCGAAAACATCCGGCTTTATTTCGTCTCCGATATTCATTTCCAAATTTTCCGTTCTAAACTCTCTCATCCATCGCAAATTGCCTATTTTTTTCAAATGTCCAAGTTGCGGTTTTCTGATATTTTTTTCTTTTCTGGAACCGAAGCCGATTTGAACGGCCGAATATCCGTCTTTATCTTTATCTTTAATTTGGGTAACAAAATTAGACCCGCTTTCTATTAAAGTCACCGGAATCACAATGTCCCCTTTAAACACTTGAGTCATTCCTAATTTTTTTCCTAAAATAAATTTCATATTTTTCTCTTTTCTCACTTGAACAAAAACTTCGTCCCGCCGCGGCGGGACGAAGTTTTTGGTGAAAACCCTACATTTTTATTTCAATATCGACACCTGCCGGCAAATTGAGATTCATCAGCGCGTCAATGGTCTTTGGGGTCGGGCTAACAATATCTATCAGCCGTTTGTGAACTCTCATTTCGTATTGATCTCGGCTATTCTTATGAACGAAAGTGGAAGAATTGACCGTATATTTTTTGGTTTCGGTGGGCAAAGGAATCGGACCGACAACTTCGGCTCCCTGCCGTTCGGCCGTTTCCACTATCTGACGGGCCGAAGAATCGATAATTTTATTATCGTAGGCCCTGATCCTTATTCTTATCCTCTGTTTTGTTTCTTCTTTTTTCATTATCTAATGCTGATCAAAGAACTTCCTTCGCGCTTTATTTGGTTATTTTGGTAATCACTCCCGCTCCGACCGTCTTGCCGCCCTCCCTGATGGCGAATCTTTGCTGTTCTTCCAATGCCACCGGAGCGATTAATTTTACATTGAAAGTGACCGTGTCGCCGGGCATAACCATTTCCACGCCCGGAGCCAGCGTCACCTCGCCGGTAACATCGGTGGTGCGGATATAGAATTGCGGCTTGTAGTTTGAGAAAAACGGAGTGTGGCGGCCGCCTTCTTCTTTGGTCAGAATGTAGACCTCGCCTTCAAATTCGGTGTGCGGCGTCACCGAGCCCGGTTTCGTCAAAACCTGCCCCCGCTCGACATCTTCTTTCTTAAGACCGCGCAATAAAATGCCGGCATTGTCGCCGGACCGCCCCTCGTCGAGGGATTTATTGAACATTTCAATGCCGGTAATAACGGTTTTTTGAGTCGGCTTCAAACCGACAACCTCCACTTCTTCATTGATTTTCACAATGCCTCTTTCGATTCTTCCAGTAACCACCGTGCCGCGGCCTTCAATGGAAAAAATGTCTTCAATCGGCATCAAAAACGGCATATCGGTTTGGCGAATCGGTTCGGGGATAAAATCATCAAGGGCCTGAACCAGATCCAAAATCGGTTTGGCCGCTTCCTCATCCACCGATTTGACGGACAACGCCTTCAAGGCCGAACCGCGGATTATCGGGGTCTTTTCGCCGTCATATTTATATTTCGTCAAAAGTTCGCGCACTTCGGCTTCCACCAAATCAATCAGTTCCGGGTCGGTCACCTGATCGACTTTGTTCAAGAAAACAATAATGGAAGGAACGCCCACCTGGCGCGCCAATAGAATGTGTTCTCGGGTTTGAGGCATCGGACCGTCGGTGGCGGCCACAACCAAAATCGCGCCGTCCATTTGAGCCGCGCCGGTAATCATGTTTTTGATGTAATCGGCGTGCCCCGGAGCGTCAATGTGCGCGTAGTGCCGCTTGTCGGTTTCGTATTCCGAATGATGCAGCTGAATCGTGATCCCTCGCGCTTTTTCTTCCGGCGCCTTGTCGATATCGTCCACCGACTCTTCTTTCTTCGCCCAGCCCTTCATGTGAAGAACATGGGTAATAGCCGCCGTTAAAGTGGTTTTGCCGTGGTCGACATGACCGATAGTGCCGACATTAACATGGGGCTTTGTCCGTTCGAATTTTTCTGCCATATGTTTACTTTAATTTATATTAATTAATAAAATTTTTGACCAAAAACCAACCGTCTTTTATTGTAGTCGATATCTACAAATATGTCAACAAAGTGGCTGTTTAACTCGAGAATTCTTCGTCGATGCCGAGGTCTTCGAGAGTAACATCGTCAACGGCTTCTATTTCGTTAAGATTGGCTGAGGCGGCGGGATAGTCCATTTCCTGCGCCAGCATTTCGCCTATTGGATTGGAAAATATGGGTACGGCGGGTTTATTTTCGATTTCTGGAAATAAAGTTTTATTGGTTTCTAACCCCCCTCTGTCTCCCCCCTTATCAAGGGGGAGTTCTGATAATTTTTCATATTCTTCAATAGTCAAAACAACGCCAATGGGTTCGCCGTTCTCAATCAGAAGGCATTTGCCTCCGTCATTCATAAATTTTTTCATTGTTTCAAATGTGTCCATTTTATTTTTTCCCTTCCATAATTTGCTGGGCGACATTTTCCGGCACTTCGGCGTAATGGTCAAATTCCATCGTGTAGCTGGCGCGTCCTTGGCTCATAGAGCGAAGTTTGGTAGCGTAACCAAACATTTCCGAAAGCGGCACTTTGGCATCAATTACTTTCATCATCGCCCGCTCCGACATCTGCTCTATTTTTCCTCTTTTTGAATTCAAATCTCCGGTAATATCACCAAAGAACTGCTCCGGGACCACCACCTCCACTTTCATAACCGGCTCCAACAACACCACCGTAGCGCGTTTACAGGCCTCTTGCAAGGCCATGGACGCGGCGATTTTGAAAGCAGCTTCGGAAGAATCCACTTCGTGGAAAGAGCCGTCGTAAAGCGCCACTTTCATATCCACCAGCGGAAAGCCGGCTTTAATGCCTTTTTCCATCGCTTCTATAATACCCTTCTCCGACGCCGGAATATATTCCTGGGGGATGACGCCGCCCCTGATTTCATTGATAAATTCAAAACCACTGGCGCGTTCGCCCGGTTCAACCCGCAGCCAAACATGGCCGTATTGTCCGCGGCCGCCCGATTGCCGGATGTATTTTCCTTCGGCTTCGGCGGTTTTCCGAATCGTTTCTCTGTAAGCCACCTGCGGGCGGCCGACATTGGCCTCCACTTTGAATTCTCTTTTCATTCGATCGACGATAATTTCCAAATGCAGTTCTCCCATGCCGGAAATAATGACCTCGCCGGTTTCCTGATCGGTTTTAATTCTGAAAGTCGGGTCTTCATCGCCCAAGCGCCTCAAAGCCAAGCCCATTTTTTCCTGATCGGCCTTGGTCTTCGGTTCTATTTTCTGTGAAATAACCGGCTCCGGAAAAACAATCTGTTCCAAAATCACCGGCCGCTTTTCATCGGACAAAGTATCGCCGGTGGTAGTGTTTTTCAGACCGACCGCCGCGCCGATTTCTCCCGCCCTGATTTCTTCTATTTCCTCCCGATCGTTGGCGTGCATCAATAAAATTCTGCCGATGCGCTCCTTGGAGTCCTTAGTTGAATTTAAAACATACGAGCCCTTGGCCAGTTTTCCTGAATAAACGCGAAAATAAGTAAGAGAGCCGACAAAAGGATCCGTGGCAATTTTGAAAGCCAATGCGGCAAAGGGTTCGTTTTCATCCGGATGACATTCGATTTCCTCGCCGGTTCTCGGAGCGACGCCTTTTGTCGGCGGCATTTCCAAAGGATTCGGCAGATATTCCACAACGCCGTCCAACATCATCTGAACACCCTTGTTTTTTAAAGCCGAACCGCAAAAAACCGGCACCAATTTATTGGCAATAACCGCTTTTCTCATCGCCAATTTGATTTCTTCTTTTGTCACTTCCGCACCCTCAAGATATTTTTCCATTAGCTTGTCGTCGGTCTCGACCACTTTTTCAATTAAATATTTTCTGGCAGTGACAGCATCTTCTTTCATGTTTTCCGGTATATCGGAAAATTCCAACTTTTCTCCATGCTCACCGAGAAAACGTGCCGCTTTTTCTTCAATCAAATCAATAACGCCTTCAAATTTATCTTCCAATCCGATCGGCAGATTCATCGGGACGGCGCTTAAAGTGAGTCGTTCGCGGATCGAGCCCAAACTTTTTTCAAAAGACGCGCCGGTGCGGTCGAGTTTATTGATAAAACAAATGCGCGGCACATTGTATTTGTCGGCTTGGCGCCAGACGGTTTCCGATTGCGGCTCGACGCCGGCCACACCGTCAAAAACCACCACCGCGCCGTCCAAAACCCGCAACGATCGCTGAACTTCCACGGTAAAATCGATATGCCCGGGGGTGTCAATAATATTGATGCGATATTCCTGCCCGCCCACCGTCCAAAAAGTGGTGGTGGCGGCGGAAGTGATGGTGATACCCCGCTCCCTCTCCTGCTCCATCCAGTCCATAATGGCGGCGCCTTCGTGCACCTCGCCGATTTTATGGGAAATGCCGGTGTAAAACAAAACACGCTCGGAAACGGTGGTTTTTCCGGCGTCAATGTGTGCGATAATGCCGATATTGCGGACTTTTTCTATGGGATAATGTTTTTTTTCTGCCATTTTTATTACCAGCTAAAATGCGCGAAAGCCCTGTTGGCTTCCGCCATTCGATGAGTATCTAATTTCTTCTTAATGGCCGCGCCTTCGTTGTTGGCGGCCAGCATAAATTCTTCGGCCAGTTTTTCCGCCATCGGCCTGCCCTTCTTGGCTCTGGCGGCATTGATAATCCACCGAAAAGCCAATTGGATCTTTCTTTCTTGCCGCACCGGTTGAGGCACCTGATAATTGGCACCGCCAACTCGGCGCGATTTCACTTCTAGCGACGGCGTGACATTTTTAACCGCCTTATCGAAAAATTCCATCGGATCGGTTTTGGTTTTTGTTTTCACGATTTCAAAGGATTTGTAAACCACTTTCCGCGCTATCGCCTTTTTGCCGTCGCGCATCACATAACTGATAAATTTCTCCACCAAGGGATTATTGTATAAAAAATCGGGACTGTTATTCTTTCTTGTTTTGGTTGCTCTTCGCATTATTATTTCGGTGTTTTTGCGCCATATTTACTTCTTTGCTGTTTTCTACCTTCAACGCCGGCAAAATCCAGAATGCCGCGAACCACATGGTAGCGGACGCCCGGAAGATCTTTCACCCGGCCGCCGCGAATTACCACGACGGAGTGTTCCTGCAAACTGTGGCCTTCGCCGCCGATATAGGCGGCAACTTCCTTGCCGTTGGTCAGGCGCACTCTGGCAACTTTTCTCAAGGCCGAGTTCGGTTTTTTGGGAGTGGTGGTAAATACCTTGACGCAAACGCCTCGCTTAAACGGAGACGCGGAAAACACCGGCCGGTTTTTGATGGAATTAAAATAATATTGCAAAGCCGGTGACTTGGTCTTGCTTTTCTTCGGCTTTCTCGGTTTTCTTATCAATTGATGAATCGTCGGCATATTTATTATTACCGTTGTAATTTAATATCGTTTTCCAATTTTGTCAATAAAAATGGAAAATAACCTCCAAAAATTGTATGATATATTTATGACATACAAACCCGTGGTTTTGGCGATATTGGACGGATACGGGCGGGGGCCGGAAACCGCGGCTAACGCCATTTTCAAAGCAGCCAAGCCACATATCGACTATATCGAAAAAAACTTTCCCATGACCAATCTTCAGGCCTCCGGCATCGCCGTCGGCCTGCCTTGGGGCGACGCCGGCAATTCCGAAGTCGGCCATTTGAATTTGGGCGCCGGCCGCATTGTTTATCAATATCTCCCCCGTATCACTCTCGCCATCCGCAACGGCTCGTTTTTCAAACTGCCGGCGCTGGCCGGCGCTGCCGAACATATCAAGAAAAATAATTCTTCATTGCATATAATGGGACTCATCGGCAACGGCAATGTTCACAGTTATATCGACCACCTGTATGGCATTTTGGAATTCGCCAAAAGAGAAAATCTGCAAAATGTTTTCATCCATGCTTTTGCCGACGGCCGCGACGCGCCGCCAAAAGACGCCCTGGATTTTTACGAAAAACTGCAAGCCAAACTGGCCGCGGACTATCCGTTCGCCAAAATCGCCAGCGTAATCGGCCGCCATTTTGCGATGGACAGAACGGACAATTGGGACCGAACCAAAACCGCCTATGAATTGCTCACCGAAAATAAAGGCGAGATCTTTGGCAACGTTCAGGCCGCCGTCAAATCCGACTACGACAAAGGCATAACCGATGAATTTATCGAACCAAAAGTAATCGTGAAGGCGCCGATTAAAAATGGCGACGCCGCGGTTTTTATCGACTTCAGAGAGGATAGCGCGCGGCAGCTGACCCGTGCTTTTGTGGAAGAGAATTTTGATAAATTACAAAGAAAAAAAATAGAGAATTTGTATTTCATCGCCATGACTCGTTATGAAAAAAATCTGCCCATTCATGTTTTGTTCGAGCCGCTGGAAATAAAAAATACGCTTGCCCAAGTCATGGCCGATGCCGGAAAAAAACAAATCCATATCGCCGAAACGGAAAAATACGCCCATGTAACTTATTTTTTCAACGGCGGGATAGAGGCCCCGCTTCCCAACGAAGAAAGAGAATTGGCGACAACAAAAAAAGACCATGATTTTGCCGCAAACCCGGCTATGTCGGCCGGCGAAGTGACGGAAAAATTATTGGAAGCCCTAAATTCAAAAAATTATGATTTGATCATCGTCAATTACGCCAACGCCGATATGGTCGGCCATACCGGAAATTTTCGGGCAACCGTCGCCGCCGTTGAAACGTTGGACAATGAAATCGGAAAGATAATGCCGGAAATTTTGGAGATTGGCGGCGCTCTGATTATTACCGCCGACCACGGCAACGCCGATATGAAAATCAATCTTCTCACCGGCGTTCCTTCCACCGAACATTCATCCAACCCCGTGCCCATTTATTTGATCGAAAACGATTTCAAAAAAGAAAAATCCCAAGAAAAAATTGAAATGGAAAAAATTGAAATCAACGGCATTTTGGCGGATGTGGCACCGACAATTTTGGAGTTAATGGGCCTGCCCCAGCCGCCGGAAATGACCGGCAAAAGTTTATTGAAATTGTTTGCCGAAAAGTGATTTTTATGGTATTTTTTAACCCGCTTTAATGTCCTCGTGGTGAAACGGATATCACGACTGGCTTCGAACCAGTTATTGGGGGTTCGATTCCCTCCGAGGACGCAAAAAACTTAAAATTTGGCCTCCATAGCTTAATGGTAAAGCACCCGCCTCTTAAGCGGAGTATCCAAGTCCGATTCTTGGTGGAGGCATAAAATGCTAAACATTAAACCTTACAAACAAACTCGCGGGATGTGCGGACCGGCATCGCTAAAAATGGTGCTGGAATATTTTGGCATGGAAAAAAGCGAAGAAGAATTGGGCCAACTTACCCATTGCAATCCTGACACTGGGACTAAAGCCGAAGATATTGTTTTGGCCGCCAAACAGCTGGGATTTAACGCGCTGATTAAAGACATGGCGGATTTTGACGATATCAAAAAATATCTCGATCAGGAAATTCCGGTAATTGTCGATTGGTTTTCCGAAAACGACGGTCATTACAGCGTCGCGGTGAATATGGACAAAGAAAATATTTACCTCCAGGATCCGGAAATTGGCAGCATCAGAGAATTGCCGCTGGAAACATTCAAAAGGGTCTGGTTTGATTTCCCCGATAAATTTATAAATTCCAAGGACGATCTTATTTTAAGACGGATAATTGTTATTCAAAAATAAAACCCCCAATTATGGGGGCGCGGAAATCATTTAGAGACGAATACCGCGGCGGATACGACCGTTGTCCAAAGGCCGTCTTTATTGCCCTGGGCCGACTGGGTGGCATTTTGCGTCCTCACAATTTTTCCGCTCATCTTAAAAACCTGTTCTCGTTCATTCCATGCGCGCTCGGGATCAAATTCAATCCCGAGCGTGGAAGCCAGCATTGAAGCCGCCAGATCTTCGGCGTATTCTCCGGCTTCAAATTTCGTCTGCCCGAAACAGTGATGTTCAGAAATGTAGCCATGCGCTCCTTTGTCTGCTGGAATCGCCAGGCCAACCGAAGCCGCAATCAACCGATGCGGTTCATTAGTGGCATTTTGAGACATGACGCAATAGACAATTGCGCCCGGCTTAAGATACTCCAATCCTTTCTCCCGCAAAACATACTCGCAATGCGGGGGGTAAATACTTGAGACTAAAACCAGATTGAACGCCGAGATGCCGGCATTCCGCAGCGCTTTTTTAAAAGATGTCAGTTCTTTCCTGTCGATACCGACTCCCTTAGTTAAAAACATCCTTTCGGCAATCATCTATTTCCTCCTTTGCGATATTAGTAAAAAGAACAAATTAAACCCGCGCTTGATATGGACGCGCGGGACCTCGGAACCGAGGGTTTTATTTTATTTTACATATTGGTTGAAAAAAGGGTCAAATGGTAATGTTCCCACTGGTTTTGCCTTGGGGTCCTCACCACAATTACCGCAAATATCTCCCCCATCCCAATTTGGAGTACCGCAGGTTCTGCAGCGCTCGGCGCCGCAATTCAAAAATACTACCTTGTTAACTCTATATAGAAATTTTTTTTTGTTTTTCCTATTCATGACGCCCTCCTTTTGTTTCTTATAAAAGAACCGGCCACTTTTAACTGTTGCAAGTATAGCACTTTATTGACAAAAAGTCAAAAATGGAAAAAATGGCTGGAAGGTGGTAGAATCGCCTATCATGGAAGCGTGCCAGAGAGGCCGAATGGGCCGCACTCGAAATGCGGTATGCTCGAAAGAGCATCGGAGGTTCGAATCCTCCCGCTTCCGTTTTTACCATGAACGAAATAAACTGGAAAATTGAAGAGCCGAATTTTACGCCCAAAACCGTGGAGTGGTTTTGGGCGCTGGGAATAATGGCCTTCGCCTTGGTTGTATTTGCTATTCTACTGAAGAATTATCTTTTCATCGTCATCGTCGCTCTGACCGCGCTCATCATTTACAATAACAATCGCCGAGAACCGGAAATAATTAATTTTCACTTAAACGACGATGGATTGTATGTGGGGAATAAATTTTACGCGCATGATACTTTTGAGTCATTCTGGATTTTTCCCGCCGGAAAAAGCGAGTTTGTTTTGCGTTACAAAAAACATTTTGCGCCTCTTTTGACAATCCCCTTCCATGATCGCGACGAATCGGCAATCCGTCAAATTTTAAGCAATCATCTGCGAGAGAATGAAGAACAAGAGTCATTCATAGATGTATTGAGAAAAAGATTTTTTTAAGGTATACTACGCGCCGAAATCCCCTCGTCGTTCAATGGACAGGACGCGAGATTGCGGTTCTCGCGATGTAGGTTCGATTCCTACCGAGGGGACATATGACATCTTTTCTTTATACATCAATCCAAAACATAAAATATTTCGGGCCGGCGGCGATTAAAAAACTCTTGCGGCTAAAAATAAAAACTGTGGGCGATTTGCTTTATCATTTTCCTTTCCGCTATGATGATTTTTCCAATTTTACTCCCATCGCCACGCTGGAACCGAATACGCAAGTGACCATTCGCGGCACCGTTGTCAGCGTCAAAAATATCAATATTTTCAAGAGACGAATGACACTTACCGAAGCAATAATTGAAGACGGCGCCGGCGACAATATAAAATCAATTTGGTTTAATCAGCCGTATCTTCTGGATCTGTTCAAAGCGGGACGGCAAGTGAATCTTTCCGGCAAAGTCGCGCTCAATAAAAAACATCTTTGCCTGTCCAATCCGGCGTACGAGTTTGTCAATAAAGATCCGCTTCACACCGGTCGTTTGGTGCCGGTTTATCCGGAGACCTACGGATTAACTTCGCGCTGGTTGCGTCTATGTGTTAAACCGTTGTTGCGTTTTGTCGATAAAATTCCGGATATTTTGCCCGATGAATTAAAAAAAATCTATCGCCTGCCAGGCCTGAATTACGCCTTGTCGCAAATTCACTTTCCCGACACCATTGAAAAATCTGAAACGGCAAAACGAAGATTCGCTTTTGAAGAACTTTTCATTCTCCAACTTTTTATGGGCATGGAACGGCTAAAAGTGGCCACTAAAAACGCGCCCATGGTGAATTTTGACGAAAGAGCGGCGAAAAAATTCGTCGCTTCGCTATCTTTCGATCTGACCGAAGACCAAAAAAAATCCGCATGGCAAATAATTCAGGATATGCAAAAAAATCAGCCAATGAATCGCCTGCTGGAGGGAGATGTCGGCAGCGGCAAAACCATTGTCGCCGCCATGGCCGCCTATCTGGTCGCGCTAAGCGGCCAGCAGGCCGCTTTTATGGCGCCGACTGAAATTTTAAGCCGACAACACTACGAAAAAATATGGCCGCTTTTCAATCAATTTGGTTTCGAAACCGGTCTCATGACTTCTTCCGAAGCAAAAATCTCCGGAAACGCCGTTCCAAAAAAAGAACTGATTAAAAAAATCGAGGCCGGAAAAATCCCGGTCGTTATCGGAACGCATTCTTTAATTCAAAAAAATGTCGCTTTCAAAAATCTGGCGCTGGTAGTAATCGACGAACAACACCGTTTCGGCGTCAATCAAAGAGCCAAACTTTTGAGACAAGATAATGGTTTAATTCCTCATTTATTATCCATGTCGGCAACTCCAATTCCTAGAACGCTGGGGCTAACCGTCTGGGGGGATCTTGATTTGTCTTTAATAAAAAAACTACCGAAGGGACGAAAAAATATCATTACCAAAATTGTTCCGCCGGCCAAACGGGAATGGGCTTATGATTTTATAAAAGGCGAAATAAAAAAAGGACGACAGGCGTTCGTCATCTGCCCACTTGTGGAAGAGTCGGAAAAATTGCCGGTAAAAGCCGCCACCAAAGAATACGAACGGCTTCAAAAAGAAATTTTTCCGGAATTGAAAATCGGACTTCTTCACGGCCGGCTGAAACCTAAAGAAAAAGAAAAAATAATGGCGGCTTTTTTGAACAAAGAAATCGACATTTTGGCGGCCACTTCGGTGGTGGAAGTGGGCATCGACATTCCCAACGCCACCGTGATGATAATTGAAGGCGCCGACCGGTTTGGTTTGGCATCGCTTTATCAATTCAGAGGCCGGGTGGGTCGCGGTGAACATCAGTCCTATTGTTTTCTTTTGACAGATTCGCCGTCGACGGCAACCAACGAACGGCTAAGAGCCATTGAAACGGCACAAAGCGGATTTGATTTGGCGGAAAAGGACTTAGAATTGAGAGGCCCCGGAGATTTTACCGGCGTCCGCCAGTCGGGACTTCCGGATTTGGCAATCGCTTCTTTGACTAATTTAGAATTGGTTCAAGAAACCCGCGAAGCGGCAAAAAAGATTTTAAGCGAAAGCCCCAGTTTAAAAAATTACCCCCTTCTCGCCGCCAAAGTCGCTGCCTTCCAATCCCGCATTCATTTTGAATAAAAACTGTTATTTTTAATCAATAATTTTTCAAATATTCTTTAATTCGTTCCTGATTTTCGTTTTCCTTATCGCCCTTAAAATATATCTCAATAAATTCAACTTTTGAGATAGCGATATGATACGCATAAATAACACGGATACCGCTTTTTGAACCTCGTCCTTTTAATGCTTTACAGGCAAATTTTTTAATTTTACAAACTTGTATTTTTTCTGTGTAAAAACCTTGTATTGGAAAAATACTTAAATTATTTATTTTTTGGATATGAAAAAGCTCAATCGCCGCAATTTTAACTAACTCTAAATCTTCTTCAAGCGACTTGAATTTTTTAAGCAATTTTCTGAAATCTTTTTGAAATTCTGGCGTTTCACCATAGTTAATCTTGCTCATCATAGTTTCTCACAGAAGTTTTAGGAGTACGGTAAAATACGGCCTCATAATCAAGTGGTTGGTTTTCTTTAGCAATAAGCCATGGGGTGTCTTCATGAGAATAATCGCTCAATTCGGTTGCATTCTTATCGCCTAATCTTGCTATAACTTCGTCGATATGCCGCAATTCTCTTGCGTCTTTTAATTTTGTTAGATCGGATTCGCGGACTGGTAAATATTTTTTTTGTAAATGGTTAAAATATTTACTTTCTATTTTTGCTAACTCGCCCCTTTTTACCATATCATCAACGATTACTTTGAATTCAACGGGCGTTGGGCCATAATGGTTTTTAATGTATGTCGCACCAATTAATTGTTCTTCAAATTTTTCATAAAAATCAAAATCAATAAAATAAAGTAACTTGTATAAAACTGTTTCACCGACATTCGGTTTACCGCCAACTTTTGATAAAACATACAAAAGTACTTCCTTAAACTTTTCAAGGTTTTTTTGGGGGATGCTGATTCTTATCTCTTGTTTTTCTACTTTTGTCTTTATTTTGTCTTTTTTTATTTCAGCAGTAATGGCAGAATCCTTTCCATGCCTAAAATCTTCAAACAAAATACCAAAAACAGAAGATAGTTTTTCCGCTTCGGTAATAGTTAAATCTCGCTCGCCTTGTTCTATTTGAACATAAGTCGGCCGAGAAATACCGAGTTCTGATGCTAAAAATTCTTGCGTCAGATTGTTCTTTTTTCGTAGTTGTTGAATAAATTTACCAAGCATATTAGTATTTCTAGTTTAGCCAATATAAAACTATTTGTCAAGCAGGATGTAAAGAAGTTATGCACAGTTATCATCCCTCTTCAGACTATAAAACTTACAAAATTAAATCGCTCTGCATCGCTTGGCAATAAAAACCATATAACAAAAACAAGTAGTGCCGCCGAAATCGTTAATACTGTAAAAATGATTAACTGAACTTTTTCAATAATCTTTTCTCTATTTTCTTTTAACCATCTCATTTTTTCATTTTATCATACCTTAAATAATCTATAAATATACGACTATTTCTATTTCCTCGCTTTTGGCGTGTGCCAGAAGCCCATGTATTTGCCGAGCATTAGGCGGGTTTGGGCGTCCAAGGCCGGAATAGAACCAAAAAAAATCATATTCATCGGAAAAAACGCCCATTGTAAAATCATCATCGCGTGCTTGAAACGGCCGTAATGCGGCGGTCGAGACGGCAACAGACGAATTGCCAAAATGGCCGTAAAAACCAATCCGACCATGGCCAAGGTCATGATCCAGCGAGTGATATTCGGCAAATTATAGGACAACATTGACTCGGAAAAACGGCCTCTGCCAACAACGGTGGGCAGCCATCCCAGCAGGAAAATGATCAAGGCGTTGGTCGCCAAAGAATGTGCTCCTTCCACCATATGAAATCCTAAATGCCATTTTATGTTCTTGGAAATTTTTTTATTTTTCAAAAATCCAAAAAGAAAATAGGCGTTATTTTCAACGCCATATGCCCAGCGTCGTATTTGTTTATATTGATTTTTCATCGTTTGAAAAAACGAATCGGCAACATTGGCATCCATGTAAACCGGAAAAAATAAAGGTACCGTCTGCCAGTCGCCGTTGAAATGCAACAAACACTGCCAGAAAATTCTCGAATCCTCGCTGACCACATTGGTCTGCCAAAAACCAATATCAACCAACGGTTTGAAACCGATGGATTGCGAAGAAAAAGTGATCAGCCGTTCTGGGCGCGATTGTTGAATCATCTGCCAAAATGAAGTGGAAAAAGCGAAAATTCTGGCGAAAGCCGGCGCATGCCAGATGTTATTGGTGAAAAGCGGAATGGGCTGGAACGATGACCGGAGTGGTTTCTCCGCCGTCAGATAACTATGGGTTAAGCGGCCGAAAAATTCCGGATGAATGACGGTGTCGACATCAAAAACCGAAACGATAATGTTTTCATAAGAAATTTTTAATTCATCAATTATCTTATTTTTCGCCTCTTTTATCGCCCATGTATCATTACTGCCTTTCCCCGCCATCTCCCCCGCCATGCCAGCTGGATGAACGGTGATTAAAAATTTAAAAAATTTGTCGCCAAATTCCTTTTCGATTTCCTTGGCCGTGTTGAGCGCTTCTTCACCACCCGCTTCTTCAACCGACAAAACCACAATTAGTTTACCCAAAGGATAATTCGCTTTTGACAGACTTAAAAATGTCTCTCGGACCACTTCCGTCGATTCTTTATACATCGGAAGCAATACCAAATGATAAATGTCCCGCCATTTCATTCTTTCCAGCGCTTCCAGCCAGTTGATGGTTAAATTATGCCGCATTTTTTTGAAAGCCGAGCGCATATGAAGCGACAAATAGATGGTTTTCAAGAACCAGTAAATATCGAAAGCGATGATAAAAATGGCAACCCAAAATGGCAGCAGCCATGAGAACAAAAAAATCAGCCCCAGCGTCGTCCATGACAAAAAGCCCGGAAGGATTTCCAATAAACGGTAGATGGTTCGTTCTTTTTTGTCGGCAATATCGCCGGCGCGGCTGACTCTTAAATACGATTCTTGCTCCATAATAATTATCGTTGTTATAGCACAAAATCTGAAATTTAGACAAAATACGAAAAATTTGGCACAATAAATAGGTTGTTAAAGTTGCGCTCGCTCGCTTTAATGGCTCTATCGTCTAGTGGATTAAAATGAACAGGTTTTTCACCCTACGGGTGACCACCCGAAGGGTGGCATCCTCCAAAATATGTTTTATGTTTATATCTTGAAAAGCCAAAAACAAAACTGGAAATATATCGGTTCTTGCGCTGATTTAAGAAAAAGATTTATAGAACATAATTTTGGCAAGGTAAAATCAACGCAAGCTAGAAGGCCTTACGATTTGATATACTATGAAGCGTATAATAGTAAGGTGGCTGCGTTAAAAAGAGAAATAGAATTGAAACGCAATAGTAGTAAAAAAGAAGAATTGTTCAAAAGATTATTTGAAAATTAAATTAGGCGTTATTGTTTCAGGTTTTTGACCCTTCGGGTCATCACCCGCAGGGTGACATCCTGGTAAGAGTGATACGAAAGAAATTACGGCCCTATCGTCTAGTGGTTAGGACATCAGGTTTTCATCCTGGTAACAGGGGTTCGATTCCCCTTAGGGCTATAATGAGATAATGTGAAAACCGTAATTTTGTATTACCATTGAAATAAAAAGTATGATAAAAAGAGTTTTTTGAAGTCCATTTCTTGATGTATGACATTTTTCTCGAAAAACACTTTATCGCGTCGGCTAAGAAACTTGAGATAAGAATAGCAGACAGAAAAATCAGAACATTGGAGATAGACCGAGACGACTTATATTAATCTAAAATAAATGCCCCTGCCGGATATATTAAATATTGGATTTGTAATAGACGAGCCAAAGCTGTGGGCAGTTGATATTCCTATTGAAGAAATTCCTATTTCCGAGATTGAGCATAATTTGGATATTCCATATCTTGAACAGAAAGGAACGAATGACTGGAATCTTACGCCCAGAATGCTGATAGAAAATTTTGATAAAGAAATTTCACATGCAAAAAAAGTGACCGAAGCCGATTTAACATACCCTATTTATATCTATCTTCATCAAGATAAATGGATAATTCTCGATGGCGTTCACAGATTTACAAAGGCGGTCAAACTTGGTTATGAAAAGATAAAAGTGAAAAGAGTGCCACCAGAAATAGCGCAAATGTGCAAAAGATCGGAAAAGACATATAAAAAATGGAAGGGAGAAAAATAATCTATAAAATATTGGTTCCCTGGGTCGTTTATTTAAGAAGATTGGTGATGATTTTGACTAACTTCTCTTTTTCTTTCGGATCGCTTGCGGCAACCAAAAGCGCCAAGGCCGTTAAAGCATTGTCATTAATTTTCTTTTCCCCGGATTTATGATAAAGACAATTATTTCTATCCAAAAAATAGATGAATAAAAATGCACCAATACGTTTGTTGCCATCGACAAATGGATGATCTTTGATCGTAAAATACAAAAAGTGAGCCGCTTTTTCTTCCAGTGACGAATAAAGTTCTTTGCCATTAAATGTTTGGTAAATATTGTCCAAAACCGCCCTGAATTTATCCCCATTTTCCTGTCCGAATAAATCGCTTGTTTCTTTTTTGGCTATCAATTCACTTTTAACTTCGTTAATCACCTTTCTTAATCCCGAGTATTCTAAAATAAACTTTCCTTTAGTTTTTTTAATCAATGTGAGTTTTTCTTGATCATATTGTCCAAGTAGTGTCAGTGTTTTGGAATAATTTTCAAGCAAGCTCAAAATCTCGCGCTCTTGTCCGGCTAAAAGTTCGTGGCCAGATTTTTCTTTCAGAAATGAAATGACTTCTCGCAATTCTTGAAATTTTTCCCGCGCTTCCAATAGTCGTTTTTCATTTACCGTATAACCCTTGATTAAATGTTGTTTTAATAATTTCGTTGCCCATCGCCTGAAATGTATTGCTCTTGCAGAATTGACGCGATAACCTACCGCCAAAATAACATCAATACTATAAATTAGTATTGGCTTGTCAGAATTTGTAATGTGCAATTTTTGCACATTGCTTTTTTTGTCCACTTCCGCATCTTTAAAGATATTATTGATATGCCTGGTGATAACGGAACGCTCCTTGCCATATAACCGCGCCATCTCATTCTGATTTAGCCAGACAGATTCGCCTTCAAATCGCACTCTCAACTCAACCTCATTTTTAGAGGTTTTATAAATTACTATTGCACCTTTTTTAATTTCCATTTGTGTTTTCTTCATATTGAATATAATAAGATATTCAGGATAAAATGGAAACAAATGAAAATCTTAGGAATAGAGACATCGTGCGATGATACGGCGGCGGCCGTGATAGAAGCCAAGGGCGGTTTTGCCAAACCGGCTTTTTCGGTTTTGGCCAATACTTCGTATTCCCAAGTGGCGATTCATAAAAAATTCGGCGGTATTGTTCCCAATCTCGCTTCCCGCGCCCACGCGGAAAAAATTTATCCGACAATAAAGGGGACTTTAAGAGCCGCTAAAACCAAATTGGATGACATAGATCTCATCGCGGTAACACGAGGACCGGGATTAATGCCGTCGCTTTTAATCGGCGTTAACGCCGCCCGCACTCTGGCTTATAGGTTTCGGAAACCTATCATTGGGGTGAATCATATTGAGGGGCATATCTTCTCTAACTGGTTGCCACCGGTTAGAGAATTTCCAATTTCTAATTTTCAATTTTCAAACAAAAATTTATTTCCCGCTCTAATTTTAGTGGTTTCAGGCGGGCATACGGAATTGGCGCTGATGTCAAATTACGGAAAATACAAAATAATCGGGCAGACGGTTGACGATGCCGCCGGCGAGGCATTTGACAAGACCGCGCGACTTTTGGAGTTGGGTTTTCCAGGCGGCCCCGCTATCGCGAGAGAGGCGGAAAAATTGTCTCGCGTAGCGGGATCCCGCCAAGCGGGAAAAATTTCATTACCAAGGCCTATGATAAATTCTAACGACTATAATTTTTCTTTTTCGGGACTCAAAACCGCCGTTTTGTATTTATATAACGATTTAATAAAAACGCGCGCGCCAGAGGAAATCCGGCCGGCAATGGCAACCGAGATTCAAGATGCTATAGTGGAAGTTTTAGTTTCGAAAACCGTCAAAGCCGCGAAAAAATTCAATCCCAAAACCATGATGATTGCCGGCGGCGTCGCCGCCAACAAAAAACTGCGCAAGGTTATGGCCGAAAAAATCGCACCTTACGGAATCCCGCTGTTAGTCCCCGACTTCGCCTACGCCACGGACAACGCCGCCATGATCGCCGCCGCCGGCTATTTTTCCTGCTTAAAAAAGAAGCCCGCCTCAGAGGCATGGAAAAAAATAAAGACAGATGCTAATCTTAAATTATGAATTTTGATTCGCCATATAACCCAAAAGAAACTGAAGATAAAATTTACCAACTCTGGGAAAAGTCCGGCTTTTTCAATCCGGATAATCTTAAAAGCGCCAAAAAACCTTTCACCATCGCTATTCCCCCGCCAAACATAACCGGCTCGCTGCATATGGGACACGCGTTAAACGCCACCATACAGGACATTCTAATCCGCTTCAAAAGAATGCAAGGATTCAAATCCCTATGGGTCCCCGGCATTGATCACGCCGGCATCGCGACCCAAAGCGTTGTGGAAAAAAAATTGAAAAAAGAAGGTAAAACGCGATTCGATCTGGGACGGGAAAAATTTGTGGAAGAAATTTGGAAATGGAAAAACGAATCTGGCAATAGAATTTTGGATCAATTAAAACGACTGGGCGCTTCCTGCGACTGGTCGCGAACTAGGTTTACCATGGACAACGGTTACAACGCGGCGGTATTAGAAGCGTTTATTCAATATTACCACAAGGGTTGGATTTACAGAGGCGAACGCGTGGTTAACTGGTGTCCAAGATGCCAAACTAGTTTGTCAGATTTGGAATTGGAATATCAAGAGGAAAAAACCCATTTATGGTATATAAAATACCCATTGGCTCTTCGACAAGCTCAAGGCGACAATAATTACATTATTGTCGCAACGACGCGACCGGAGACGATGCTGGGCGACACGGCGGTAGCGATCAATCCCAAAGATGCGCGCTATAAAAATCTCGTCGGCCAAAATGTTCTATTGCCTCTGGCGAATCGTGAAATCCCGATAATCGCCGATCGGATAATAGATATCGGTTTTGGAACCGGCGCCGTAAAAGTAACGCCGGCGCACAGTTTAGTTGACTGGCAGATAGGACAAGCGCATCAATTGCCGATGATATCGGTTATCGACGAACGCGGCCGCATCAATGACAACGCGCCGGAAATTTATCGGGGAATAAAAGTCGAAGAAGCGAGAAAAAAAATTATTGATGATCTGAACGCCGCCGGCCTGATGGAAAAAATTGAGGACTACACACATTCGGTTCCCAAATGCTATCGTTGCGATTCAACCGTGGAACTGATCCTTTCCAAGCAATGGTTTGTTAAAATGGCGGAATTGGCAAAATTCGCTATGGCGCCGGTAAAAACGGGAAAAATAAAATTTCACCCTAAGCGCTGGGGAAAAATTTATCTTGACTGGCTGAAAAGCGCCCGCGATTGGTGCATTTCGCGACAAATTTGGTGGGGACACCAACTTCCTGTTTTTTTCTGTCAAAAAAAACAGGAAGAATTTTCAATTTCTAATTTTCAATTTTCAAACAAAAATGATGAAGAATTTATAATTTCAATACAAAAACCAAAAGAATGTCCCTTCTGTAAGAATTGCGAAATGAAGCAATCGGAAGATGTTTTTGACACTTGGTTTTCTTCCGCGCTCTGGCCGTTTGCGATTCTGGGATGGCCCGCCCGTCTCGCAAGCGAGAGCGTTGCGGGCAGGCCCGCCCCTACTTCTGATTTAAAAACCTATTACCCCACGGATGTTTTGAGCACAGCGCGCGACATCATAAACTTATGGGTGGCGCGCATGGTTTTTTCCGGAGAAGCGCTGGTCAAAAAACCGCCGTTCAGGGAAGTCATTATCCACGCCACCATCATCACCAAAGAAGGCCGGCGGATGTCCAAATCGCTGGGCACGGGCACCGATCCATTGGAACTGATAGAAAAATACGGCGCCGACGCCACTCGTTTCGGCCTGGCCTGGCAGATTTCCGAAGCGCAAGACATCCGTTTCGGCGAAGAAGACACTCTGGCGGGAAAAAAATTCTGCAATAAAATATGGAATGCGAGCCGTTTTGTGCTGTTGGCACAAAGCGGAGTTTCTCACCCTACGGGTGACCACCCGAAGGGTGGCAAATCCCTAACCGCTGCGGATAAAAAAATACTTGCCGGAATAAAAAAATTAGAAAAAAAAGTCACGAAACATATTGAAAAATATGAGTTTGGCAAAGCGCTTCATTTGCTTTATGAATTTTTCTGGCATCAGTACGCCGATATTTACATAGAAACCGCCAAGCAACAGCTTGCCGATGAAAAACTAAAATCCCAAACCCAAAAAATGCTCTTGGAAGTCCACACTTCCCTGCTCAAGTTACTCCATCCATTTTTGCCGTTCATAACCGAAGAAATTTGGAGAACTTTTGGCGCATTAAACGGCTCCAAAAATTTATTAATAACGGAAAAATGGCCTAATTAAAATGTTTCAAAATATTACATCTTTAATACCGATAATCGCCATCGCTATTCTGCCCAGTTTGATTTGGCTGTTTTTTTATTTGAAAGAAGATATGCATCCGGAGCCGAGATTCTGGCTTTTTGCGATATTCTTGATAGGCATGGCTCTGGCGCCTTTAGTGATCTCTTTAGAAATGGCCGTGGATAAGTTATTTGATTTCGCGGCGATATCTTTGGGCGGTCTTTTGATTTTCATATTCGCTCCCATAATCGAAGAAATCGCAAAATACGGCGCCGTCCATTTGGCGCTGAATAAAAATCCGGTTTTGGACGAGCCCGTTGACGGCATGATTTATGTCATTGTTTCGGCTTTGGGATTTGCCGCCATCGAAAATATTTTTGCAACTTTTTCTTTTGTCTCAATCGGCACTCCTGGATATTTCACAAATGCTTTTAATTTTTTGTCCGTCAGATTCATCAGCGCAGTGGCTTTGCACGGCTTGGCTTCGGGTATTGCCGGATATTATTTTGCCAGATTTTATTTTCCACCCAAAGTGAATAGTAAAAGAAACCCGCTTTTTATCGTTTTGGGCCTGACATTGGCGGCTTCATTGCATGGAGCGTATAATTTTTTGATAGTCAAAAACGACAGCAATCTGCCATTGATTCTTACCGGCGCTATTCTCGGTCTGGCTGCCGTTTGGGTAATTTTCCTCTTCATTGATCTAAAGCGCCGCGCGACTTATCAACAAACACCGATTGACAGCATTACAAAAGGCAAAGTATAATTTGTTTAGGAATTAGAATTTAGGATTTAGAATTTTTTTCATATATGTCTTTTTTAGAAAAATTAACCGGTCCCATCAGCAAAGAAAAACCCGATAATAAACCTGTGCCCGACCCCAAAAAGACCGAAAAAGAAATCGACTGGGCGCCGAGCGAGACCGAGGGACAGCTCTCCGTCGATGTTTTTCAGACGCCCGCCGATATCGTGATCAAATCAACCATTGCCGGAGTCAAACCGGAACATTTGGATATCGCCATTACCAACGACATGGTTACCATTCGCGGCCGCCGGGAATCCGACGACGATTTGAAAAAAGACGATTATTTCTATCAGGAATGCTATTGGGGCCCCTTTTCGCGGTCTATAATTTTGCCTGTTGATGTTCAAACCGATAAATCCCTCGCCACTCTGAAAAACGGCGTCCTGACTATAAAACTGCCGAAATCCGAGAAGATCAAAACCAAGAAAATAGAAATCAGGCATCACGAAGAATAACTTTTATGGGCAGGGAGGGAGTCGAACCCTCATGCCTTGCGGCGTCAGCTCCTAAAGCTGGTGCGTCTAGCCAATTTCGCCACCTGCCCTCTGGGTGGATTATAGCATTTTAAATTAAAAATTTTCTACGCCAATCAGTTTCGTTTGTATCAAAGTTCGTTTCGAAGACGACCCTATCGGCCAGCAAGTGATCAGCGCGATTTCCGATTTGTTTTTCGGCAATTGAGAAAGAGTCGCGTTGGTTTTTTCCGGCGACAGCGTGTCGTTTGCGAAAACTCTATAAACAAATTTTTTGTTTCCGGACACGACATAAAATTCATCATCTTTTTGAAGTTTGTTCAGAAGAGTGAAAATCGGCGGTTTGGAACTGTGCCCTAAAATTACTCCTCGGCCGGTATCCCCCGGCAATGAAGAGCCGGGATAAAGCGCGACGCCTTTTTTAAGCGCCAATAAAATATTTTTTACGGAATCGTCTTTCGGAAAAACGACCGGAGCCAAAACGCCAATTTTGGGAATAAAAAGAGCGTAGTCCTTTTCGCCGCTCATGGCCGCCGTTGCGGAAGCGCTTTTAAAATCCAGAATCGGCGCGTTTCCGGAGGACAGTTTATAGCGCAAAATTTCCAAATAGGCGCCGTTATTGAGAAATATAAAAATACCGACACTAACCGCCAAAAATAATGCTAAAAAAATAATAATCTCTTTTTTAGGACTGAAAAACATAGGCGTCGGATTTTATTTCCGCTTTTTTTATTTTCCTGATTTTTCTTTCGAGTGACGCATTGCGATATGCTTCGGCAAATGTCAGATGTCCTTTAAATCTAATTCGAAAAATAATCAAATAGGCCGCGACGGACAAAGGCAATCCTATCGTTATCGCCCAAAGAATATCGTTAACGGGACCGGTGGGAGTAGCCGCGTATGCTATCGGAGTTGTATACGCGATAGGAGTTGAATAACTGTCGTAGAAATAACCACCATAAGAAGACGGATAACTATAATTGCCAAAATTGGTTGTCGGATAAGTTTGAACACTAGGATAAGTTACTGGCGGATAAGTATATATCCCCCAATTGGTTGTAGGGTAAGTCGGAACGCTTGGGTATGAAACGGATGGGTAAGAATAACTCCCCCAATCGATTGATGGATAATTGTAAGTGCCGGGATATGAGACAGATGGATAACTATAACCCCCATAATAATCCGATGAATATGAATAAGTTTCGGGATAAGAAACGGATGGATAGGTGTAGCCACCGGCATCAGAAACTGAAGGATAGTTATAACCACCGGCGTCGCTAACTGTCGGATATTCGTAACCGCCAGCGTCGCCAACTGATGGATAGTTATATCCACCAGCGTCAGCTATTGTCGGGTAAATGTAACCTCCAACATCGGAGACGGAAGGATATTCATAACCTCCAGCGTCGGAAAATGACGGATAATTATAGCCGCCGGCGTCGTCATATTGCGCGTAAACTATTTGCTCAAAGCCGCCAAAAAATAACATAAAAATCGCCACAATAATTATGGTTAATTTTTCCACCCTTCGGGTGGTCACCCGAAGGGGTGATAATTCAAAATTGTTTATATTTATATTCATTCCCTGCTTCTGTTTCCATCATTTGATAGAAACAAAATAAGGGATGGGAGGTCCCTTTGGACCTCCCAAATTTTTCTTTTCCGACGGCGGCGGCGGGGCGGCCGGTGCCGCTCCACCTTTCAGAATGAAGTTGAGCCAAATCTCGCTCACTCCATTCTGCACTACCCCGTATAACTCACCGGGGTTAGTGGTAAACGGTAATCCGTTCGGGGGCGACGCGAATTTCGCGCCGTCCACCGGACGAATAACCAAGGCAGTCGCCGGACTGACCTGACCCGGGTTGATGATGGCACTTCCGTTCTGCACGGAAACTGCGGCGCCGTTCACCGTAAATCCGAGGGTCTCCTTGGCGCGAATGACTGTTCCATCGGCTAGCCCCTGCCGAACAACCGGCCCGATGTCCCGCGATAACAAGGATTTGCCGGCAAACACCGGCGACCACTCCACAATATTGATCCTTAAAACCAGTTGTGGAGTGGTCGCCACGGCCGGAATCGCTATTTGCGCTGGAGTTGGGACCGGCGCTGGAGCCGGAATGGGTACCGGTCCCGGTATCGGAGCTGGTGCCTCTTTTTTCTCCGATGCCTTAGCGACGACGACTTGTACAGCCGATTTCAGCGCCACCGGCCGCTTTGCGACCTGCTTCGGCTTACTCAACTGCGCCGCCTTCGCCTCGCACCTTTCCAGCGCGACTACTTTGGCGGCAATCTCCGCGTCCTTTTCTTCCAGCTTTACTTTTAATTTCTCGGAATTTTTTTCCAATAATGTCCATTGTTCATAATTTTCACTTGCTTTTTTCGTCTCCACATCGAGACGCGCACCCAGATTTGCAATGCGCTTATTTTGCCCCCACGCCCCCAACTTATACATGCCTAACCCGACGAAAAACCACAAAATCAATGCTGTTACCGCACCCGCCAAAATCTTATTTCTCCCACTTAGCGTTGCCATCTCCCCACCTCCCTATTCTTTTTTAAATTGTTTGAAGAACTTTACCCTTTTTACCCATACTATCTATTATACATCAATTCCAATTTCGTGTCAAACGCCAGCGCACCACAACAAAACCCCCGTCAAGGCGGGGGGGGGTTGCGCTGGATTTGTCCAGAAATTTAGTAAAAACGACCAGAAAGAAAGTTCTGCAAAAACGGAATAACGGAATATGCCAATATGGCCACGACAATGCCCACAATGGCATAAACCAAAACCCCCTTTGCCTTACTCATTGCAGTTTCACTAGCCCCGGCGGTAAGATATAGAATGGCCGCGTATAACAACATTATCAACGCCACAGTAAATACAATGCCGGCAATCCATCCCAATATATTCGCTAGTATCGTCCCAATGTCGCCGGGCTTAGTGACTATCGCTTGATTCAATGATCCATAACCCTGCGCCAGCGCGAGAAATGGAAAAAACGCTATTCCCGCTCCGATACTTGCTCCTATTTTTTTGAAAGAATTTTTACTCATACTTTGTTTTTTATTAATTATTATTAGTTATTAATATTTAATTATAATTGCCGGTTAGAAAATTTTTAATGAGTTCCGCCACGCCGCTCGCCAGAAGTAGAACTATCAGCCCTATTATAGCATACCACAGAGTTTGCCGCGCCTGGGTTACTCTTTCCTTATTGCCGCCGCTGGTCATAAAAACCAGCGCCGCCCACAAAATAACTATCACCGCTATAACAGAACCGATTTCCAAAAGCCAGGTGGCGATCTTGGCGACCAGCCCCGGGATCGTCAACCCCTCCGGTCCCAAAGGATTGGGGATATCAATAATCTGCGCCAGCGCGCTTTGCGCGCCGATTATCATTATAGCAAAAAAGAAAAGTAAAGCCAATATCGTTTTCATTTTTTTATTATACTATAAAACATTATTGTCTAAAAGTAACATCCCAATGATCGCCTTCGCGCGCATAAACACTTCCACTGGGAGCTTGGTATTGTTTTGCGCCGTCGCTTCTGCTTTTGAGAGATATAAAATTTTTTTCAATATAACCATCCAGCGCCGCATTCGGCCGGAAATCCAACTTATCTCCATTGGCGTGGCTAAGCGTTCCCTGCGCGTGCCCCTGTTCCGTCCCTCCGGTAATCGTGAGCGAACACTGGCAATCGTTTTTCAATTGCGCGGCCCCAATAAGAGTTGTCGCCGTCACGCCGTTGAGAGAAGTGCAGCCGCCCGAAACATTGTAAAAAGCCACTCCCACAGGACAGGCACTTTTGTTGACCACAATGCCCGCCTGTTGAAAACGATTTCTGGCCTCTGTTTCACTCATTGCCGATTCCGGCAGTATCGGTTCCGGCACGGGAATCGCCTGATCGACCACGAATGGTTGCTGGCTGACTCTACAATCCACCTGATTCCACACTTTCCAAGGAAATACGCTTGGGTCGGCAACGAAATTGATAATGGTATTGAGCACGAGCCAGGAACCGAAAATCCAGAAAATGCCCCACAGGACCAGCCAGAGTTTTTCTTTGGCTTCGGTAATTCTTTTTGACGAACCGCCGGAAAGTAGGAAGAGAAGTCCGATATAAACTAAGGCAAGAGTCGCCAGCGATGTCGCCGTAATCGTCAGAAAATTGATGATTTTCTGAAGCAGAACGAACAGGTCGCAAACGGTGCAGGCGGTCGGATTGGTCCTAGTGCCGCAGGGCACAAGTCCTTGCGCGGAAACCGAATTTGAACCAAGGGTTAAAAATAAAACAATGAAAACCGCGATTGAGAAAAAATATAATCTTGGTTTGGTCATTTTTTTATCATCTCATTAACGCCGTAACTTTGTCGGCGGCGTCGGCAACCGCGTCGGCCGGCTTGGTATTGCCGGAAATCACGGCGTCTATCATATCCAGAAAAATTTTATCGGTTGCCACCGGATTGGCGCGATACCAATTTTTCGCCGACAAAATGTTCTCGGCGAAAACTCCGAGATCCGGCGATGTTTGTTCCTCGGCGAGAACATCGCGCCGGGCCGCCGGCCTCAAGACCGTTTCCGAAAAATATTTATTGATATTCTTGCCGGTCAAAAAAACCAAAAAGTTCCAAGCGGCATCGGCATTTTTTGAAGTCGTCGGAACGCTGTAGCCCCAAAAATCGGCATAATTAACCGCTTCCGTCGCGTTATCCAGTTGAGGCATAGCGGCGACACCCAAGCGCAAATTGGGCGCCTTTTGTTTTATTCTCGGCACATTCACGGCGTAATCAAAAACAATCGCCGTTCGGCCGGACGCGAAAGCGTCAAGAGAGTCCGGCATGGCATTATTCCAGGTATAGGCAGCGGATTTCAGATTGGAAAAATCGGTGTAAAACCGCAAAGCCGATTCCCCCGGTTTATAGGTGGAACCGCCCGTTTCAACGGATTGATCAAAAGCCGCCTGCGCGCCGTCATTGCTTATCATCTTGGCGCCCGCCTGCATCATCAAAAGGCCTAAAATATCCGCCGCGTTATTGACATTCGCGGCGGCGCCGATGGCGGCGCCGGATTTTTTCAAATTTCCGTCTTTGTCTTTATCCGACAATTTTTGAATCGCTTTGATAAAATCATCCCAGGTCTTTGGAGGAACGGCGATGCCGGCCGTGTTAAACAGGTCCTTGTTGTAAAACATCGTCAAGACATCGGTCCACACCGGCAAAGCGTAAATTTTACTTTGCGAAACAAAATCGGTGGTTGCCACATCGGGAAATGTTTCCTGAAAACTTCTAACCGTCATCAATGTTTCTGGGAGGGGCGAAACCTTGTTGCCGTGCTTTGGCAGCCAAGAAGAATGGAACATAATAATATCCGGCGCTTTGCCAGAAGCCATGGCTTCAAGCAAATCGCGTTCATAGATATCCGGATTTTTTTTAGTGTAATTGAAAAAAATATTATGGTCTTTTTTATAGGTCTCAAAAACCGGCTGCCAAACCGCCGGTTCGTCAAAAAGCCCCCAGATCTCTAAAGTCACCCGCGATGATGTCGGCCGCGAGCCGGGCAAAACGCCCGAAAAAACCAACCCCAGAAGCAAAATAATCGCCACAATGGCGGCCACTATGATTATTTGTCCGGTCGTTATCTGACGATTTCCAATCCGCATAGCAATAAAAATTTAATTTTTAATAAAAACCAATCCATAATGATGACTGCCGGCATTGATTGATTTTAATTCGGCAAAGCCCTCCGGTGCAACCAGTTGTTTCAATTCTTCTTCGGAAAGCCGATTTTCTTTCCGGGGACCGAGTTCTGTATACGGTTTCCATTCAACAATCGCCAGCTCTCCGCCATTTTTTAAAATGCGCCACGCCTCGGTTATCAATTCTTTTTTGTTCGGCGCTTGAAACATTAAATTGGCAATGAAAACCATATCGCAACTCTCATCGGCCAACGCGGACCCGCCCGCTTTTTCCAGATTACCTTTGACTAATTTTATATTAAAAAGCCCCTCCAATTTGGCCTGCGATTTAATGGCGTCAAGCGCCGACTGTAGAATATCCACGGCAAAAACCTGGCCCGAATGGCCGGCTTTTTTGGCAAAAGCGATGGAAAAAAATCCATGCCCCGCGCCAAAATCGGCAATCACCATATTCGGCTTAATGCCCAATTGTTCAACAATTTGTCCGACATTCAAAAACCATTTCTCGTCTGCCATAAAGTAATTCTATAACAGGCAGCGAGAAAAAAGCAAAAGTGAATTTATTCACTTTTATTTTTACCGAGTGAACCTGTTATATCGAGCATAGCGAAGATACACCAAAACCGCCAAACAAACCATCCACAAGAGAAAATTCTATTCCAATAATTTTTTCGCGGATTCCAAGATTTTTTCGGCGGTCTTGGCGCCGACGCCCTCCACCTCGGTCAATTCTTCCACGGACGCTTTAGCGATTTCCTCCGGAGTATTGAAGCCGGCGGCGCGCAGGGCGTTGGCGGTTTTTTCTCCCACCCCTTCCAAGTCCTCAAGCCCCTTGCCTTCTTTAACCCCCTCAACGGTTACGGTAGCGCCGGCAACATCGATTTTCCAACCGGTAAGTTTAGCCGCCAAACGGACATTTTGGCCGGCCTTGCCGATGGCCAATGACAATTGGTCTTCCGGAACATAAACTTTGGCGGTATGCCGGTTGGGCATAACCTCGATTTTGGTCACTTTCGCCGGAGACATGGCGTTGGAAATAAAAATTTCCGGATCTTCCGCCCATTCGATGATATCTATTTTTTCGCCGCCGATTTCCGACAAAACGGCGCCCACCCGCGTTCCTTTTTGGCCGATGCAGGAGCCCACCGAATCAATACCCTCTTCATTGGAAAAAACTGCAATTTTGGTGCGGCTGCCGGCCTCGCGGGCAATTGATTTTATTTCCACCGCGCCGGCGCCGATCTCCGGCACTTCCAGCTCAAAAAGTCGCGATACCATTTTAGGATGCGACCGCGACAAAACTATACCTGGTCCTTTGGGATCGGAATTAACCGACAACACGAAAAATTTCACTCTGGCGCCGATATAATATTTTTCATTGAAAATCTGCTCTTCGCGCGGAAAAATGGCGACCGTTCTCCCCAAATCAACAAAAATATTATTCATTTCCATCCGTTGGATAATGCCGCTGACCAATTCGCCCTCCTTATCTTTATATTCTTCCCAAACCGCCTCCCTTTCGGCTTCGCGAATGCGCTGGATGATAACCTGCTTGGCGGTCTGGGCGGCAATGCGGCCAAAGTCCTCATGCGCCTCAAGCGCGAACTCCATTTCATCGCCTATGGCAATATCATTTTTTATTTTTTTCGCTTCATCAAGCATTATATGCCTCTCTTCATTAAACCTGATTTTTTTGTCCTCTTCACCCTCCGTATCCTTGGTAAATGAGGGCTCGCCTTCATCTGTTTCGTCTTCCGGCTTCAACATCAATTCATCAACTACGGTTTTGATTTGGAAAAATTTAACGGAGCCCGTGTTCGGGTTAAATTTGGCGCGGACAATCTGTCCTTTTTCGCCGTATTCTTTTTTGTAAGCCGCAGCCAAAGCCATTTCTATGGTAGTGAGCACTTTACCGGAGGAAATGCCCTTCTCTTCAGAGATTTGGTTTAACGCCGAAGCGAATTGTTTTAGATCTATCATTTTTTTTGGTGCGCGGGACAGGATTTGTCGTCCTTCGGACGATCACCCGAAGGGTGAAACCTTTCCTGTGGGCGAGGAGGGATTTGAACCCTCAAGCCTTGCGGCACATGCCCCTCGAACATGCGTGTTTACCGGGTTTCACCACTCGCCCCCGTTAACCATTATACATTATTTATTCCGCTGCTGGAATTTCTTCGGCAACCGGCGCGACGACTTCGGCAAGCTCCACCTGTTTCATTCTCGCCCTTTTGCCGATGCGACCCCTTAGATAATATAACTTGGCGCGGCGAACCTTTGCCTGCGATAGAATTTCAATTTTATCGATGGTCGGCGTATGGAACGGGAAAACCCTTTCAACGCCAATGCCGCCGGAAATTTTTCTCACGGTAAAAGTGCCAGATTTTCCATGACCATGCTTTACGGCAATCACCACTCCCTCAAACGCCTGAAGCCGCTCCTTATCGGCTTCTTTGACTTTCTGCCATATGCGCACCTTAGCGCCGGATTTTATTTTTATTGCATCTTCCATAAATTTATCCCGCTCATTATGCCATTATTTTTCCAGTTTGGTCAATATATCCCGCAAGTCCTCCGGCAAATCGGCTTCAAATGCCATTTTTTTGTTTCCAGGCAGAACAATTCCTAAATAAAAAGCATAGAGAAACTGGTGAGTCAGTCCTTCCGGATTTTTTCTTTTCCCGCCATAAATTTTGTCTCCCGCCACGGGGCAGCCGATGGATGCCATATGAACTCTAATTTGATGCATTCTGCCGGTCTTGGGATAAACTTCAACCAAAGAAAAATTCGCATATTTTCTCACTACTTTATACTCCGTAATCGCCAATTTGCCTTTTAATTCTTTATTTTTATTTTTCCCGGGGTTAACCACGATTCTTTTCCTAAAATCCTTGGGCGATCGGGCAAGTTCCGAGATTATTTCCCCTTTTTCTTTCGGGCGCCCCCAGACCAAGGCCAGATATTTTTTGATAACTCGCCCTTCTTGCCATTCTCTTTTTAAAAATTCAAACGCTTCCTGATTTTTGGCAACTATTAAAAGCCCCGAGGTGTCTTTGTCCAAACGATGGACAATGCCCGGCCGCATCGGATCGTCGCCGACTGTTTTCATTTTCGGATACTTGGCAACCAGCGCGTCGGATAAAGTCCCCTGCGGCTCGTTCATGGATGGATGAACCGAAATCCCCGCCTGTTTGTTCAAAACAACGACGGCATCGTCTTCATAAATAATATTGAGTGGAATGTTCATTTTGTGGGCGTTATAGGGATCGCACCTATGACCTCTTCGATGTCAACGAAGCGCTCTAACTACTGAGCTAAACGCCCCCTATTTCATTGTTAAACGCCTCCATTGGGCGCACCAGGATTCGAACCTGGAACCGATCGTGTATAAGACGATTGCTCTACCATTGAGCTATGCGCCCACGCTTACGCCGCGACCATAATCGCGTTGAATTCGTCGCGTTCGATGGTTTCTTTTTCAATGAGCCGCTCGGCGATTTCTTTCAGTTTTTTCCGGCGCTGGGCAATAATTTTTTTGGCCGTATCATAGGCCGTAAAAAGAAAATTCTTGACTTCTTTGTCAATTTCTTGAGCCACCGATTCGGAATAATTTTTTTCGGATCCGAAATCGCGGCCCAAAAATATCATTTCGTCGCTTTCGCCAAAGGCAATCGGGCCGAATTTTTCCGACATGCCGTATTCGGTAACCAGCCGCCGCGCCAAATCGGTCGCCTTTCTCAAATCATCGGAAGCGCCGGTGGTCAATTCTTTAAAAACGATTTTTTCCGCCGCGTAACCGCCCATTAACACCGCCATATCGGCCAGAAATTCATTCTTGGAATGCAGATGGCGATCCTCCAAAGGAAGTTTCAAAGTGTAGCCGGCGGCGCGGCCGCGAGAAACGATGGAAATTTTATGCACCGGATCGGAATGGGGCAAAACACCGGCAATCAAAGCGTGGCCGGCCTCGTGATACGACGCGATTTCTTTTTCTTTAGTGGAAAGAAGATGGCTTCGACGCTCCGGACCCAACAGCACTTTTTCGATGGAATGATAAAGGGTTTCCTGATCGACGGCTTTCTTGTTTTGGCGCGCCGTCAGAATCGCCCCTTCATTGATGACATTGGCCAAATCGGCGCCGGAAAAGCCCGGCGTTCTTTCGGCGATTCTCCTGAAATCGATATCGGGCGCCATCGGCTTGTCGAGCGAATGGATTTTCAAAATCGCCTCGCGATCGTTGATGTCGGGAATGTCCAAAACAATCCGCCGGTCAAAGCGCCCCGGCCTCAAAAGCGCCGGATCCAAAATATCTGGGCGGTTGGTCGCCGCGACGATAATAACATTGGTCTCGCGATCAAAACCGTCCATTTCCACCAAAATCTGATTGAGAGTTTGTTCCCGCTCGTCGTGGCCGCCGCCCAAGCCGGCGCCCCTCTGCCGGCCAACCGCGTCAATTTCATCAATGAAAATTATCGAAGGGGCGAATTTTTTTGCCATATTGAATAGATCGCGAACCCGCGAAGCGCCGACACCGACGAACATTTCAACGAATTCCGATCCGGAAATATAGAAGAAGGGTACATTGGCCTCGCCGGCGATGGCCCGCGCCAAAAGGGTCTTGCCGGTTCCCGGCGCGCCGACCAAAAGTACGCCGCGCGGAATCCGGGCGCCGATGTCCAAAAATTTTTTGGAATTTTTCAAAAAATCAACCACTTCTATCAATTCTTCCTTGGCCTCGTTGGCGCCGGCAACATCGGAAAACATCACTTTCTTTTTGCCGTCAAACGGTCCAAAAAGTTTGGCTTGCGATTTACCGAATCCGAAAGCAGAAACATTGGCGCGATTCGCCTGCCGCATCATAAACCAGATGAGAAAGCCGACCAGCAAAAACGGCAAAAGCATCGGTAAAATCGTGCCCACCCAGAAGCTGACGCCGACATTTTGTTGGATTTGAATATTGATTTCCGCCAACTTGGCGCCGTCAACGCCGTAATTTTTCAAAGTGTCAGTCAGCGAACTTTCCACTTCTTTTTTGGCGATATAAACATCGTTATTTTTCAAAGTTACATCCAAATCATCGTTTTTGATGACGATTTTTGACACCTCCCCATTATTGATTTTGGCGACCAATTCGGAAAGAGCCAATACTTTCGGCTCCTCAAAAACCGAATTCATATAGGCGAAAATAAAGGCGATGACCAGCAAAGCGCCCAAGGCGATAAAAATCTGGTTAACGAATTTTTTGTAGCTAAACTTGATAGTTTTCATATTGAATATAAGTATTTTTATTTATTTAGGAATTTTGAAATGCTAACATAAAAAAGAGCCCTTGTCCATTTGTTGGACAAGGGCTAAGTTAATTGATAAGTTGACATTTTACATTCCCTTCCGCTACCTACTGAATCGTCGCAGGAACGGGCGCGGTCTGAATTATTTCCCCCGATGTTCCGAGGACACTGTCGGACTTGGGGATGGCCGCGAGCTTCTGGCGCGCGGCGAGGTCGGCCGCCAATCCTCTACGGAGCACGGCGTGGAGAATCCGCGCCAGTTTGAACTTCTCATCAGAGAGCCGTTTGGCGAGATTCAGTCGCTCCTGACCGAGCGATTCAACCGGAACGAATGTTCCGGTTTCGGCGATTTCGCCCATTATCCGCTGGAAATGACCGATGGCCTTGAAAACCTTGATGGCCCTGCCATCGCTCTCCCCCAGCAAAACACCGCCCGGGAGAAACCTGTCGCCGTTTTTGTCATCAGGAACGGAGATAAAAAACTTCCCCGATTTCCGCACGAGCATTTCGGGCACAGAGATGGTCGCCTGCGTTTTAAGTTCTTCCGCCATTTCTCGAAAACTGCGGAAATTCTCGCGGGCAACTTTCGCCGCCTCCGCGGAATTGCGCGAAAGAGCGTCAGCTATCTCCATCGCAAAGGTGTGGCCGCCGTTTACCTTGTAGATGTCCCCACCCACCTTTACGGAGACCTTGCCCTTGCCGTCACCGAGGGGCTCAAGAATGCCCACACGGATGAGCCCGGGCAAGCGAGACGCGCCGCCTTTGACGACATCCGCAAGCGATTGATGGTCGGCAACTGGCAGGGTTGAAACCAACGCCTTGGCGTATGCCTGCCTCGCCGCCTCGTTGAGAAGTTTCTCCTCCGGGGTCGCACTCCCATTTATCTCGAGATGCGACAGCACCGATGAGATCAGCGTCTCCAGTTCGGAGGAACGAAACAAACGTTCCTCGACGGACGCCACCTGAATGGCACGAATCCGCGCCACCGAGCGGCTCATAAAGCCGGGGATTTCCGCGATGTATCTGCGGGCCTCGACCACGGCCTTGTTGATTTCCTCTTGCGAGGCCGTCTCTGCGACCTCTTTTATCTCCTTAACGGAGATAAGAGGCCGCGCAACTTTCGCCTGAATTTCCGGCGCCGCCAAATCCGCCAATGTTCCCGTTCCATTTTGCACTTTTTTCATAACTACCTCCTTCAATCAAAAAGTTAAAAAATCGTTAAGTTAAACCGAATAAACAATCTTCGCTTCCCCTCCTTCGTCGGGCGTCGCTGACCGTAGATGCTCCAGCGCCGCAGATTCTTCAATCCTCCGCGCTATTACCAGCGCCTGGACTTCGTCGTCCAGCGCCCACACTTCCAAATACACGAATCCCTCCTTTCCGTTTTGAATTTTGAAATACACGGGCGTGAATTGCCCGTCCACCGACTCTCCCGGATACGCCAACGCCAAGTAGCGCTGGTCATTCGAGTTCCATGAATCGAACCCGAAAGTCGCGATTTCGCCGTGTCTCGCGGCAACTATCCAGAGCCGAGGTTTCCCATCGTCTCTGATTTTTCTCGCAAAAACCAACCGCCTATAAAGTGATTCTTTCTGCGGCGCCGGCTCAAAGAAAACTTGAGCGATTTGACCGTCAACGCACGAACCAACGATTTTGGTCGCCGGCTCGCAAACCCTCACAATTGGCTTCTTTGGCTGATAGTGAATCAGCCCGTTTTTTTCATAGCGCGGATCCAGCAAGTCCAAAACCGTGACTGCTGGAAAAGTCGTCTCAAACCCGACCTTCAGGTCAGGTCCGAACAACGGATGGAACTTACTCCAAATCTTCCCTTCCATTTCTACCTCCTGTTTATTAAAAAGTTAAAGATCCAAAACTATTGATTCCAGGAATCAATAGTCGTCTCTAAAACAAAAACAACCATATCTTGGTTGCTCTGCGTCAACATACTATAAAATCAAGAGTTTGTCAACAGGCCTAAACTCATCCGATGTTCTTCCGGAACGAAGGCCAAAATTTTGAATTGGTATTTTTGGCCGACCGCCAATATCTTTTTCATCTTTTCGTCGGAACCGAATTCGGAAATATGGCAAAGTCCCTGCAACGCTTCGTTTTCGTCATTGCCGGAAGATGGATAAGCCACTTCCACAAAGGCGCCAAAAGGATTGTATTTTTTGACTAGACCCTCGACAACCATGCCCTTTTCAATAAAGGCCGAAGCGATCTTCCACGGATCGGGTTTTAACTGTTTCAAAGATAAGGAAATTCTGTCGTTGGCGATATCAATTATTTTAGCCGAAACGGCGTCGCCGACTTTAACAAAGTCCGCCGGATTTTCTATCAATTGCCAGCCGAGTTCGGAAATATGAATCAGCCCTTCAAGCGTATCATCGCCGGAAGGCCACTTTATGAAGGCGCCCCAATCCACAATGCCGGAAATGGCTCCCGCAACAACATCCCCAACCTGATGCTTGCCCAGCGCCTGCTTAAAATGTTCCTCTTCGGCCGCTTTTTCCGAAACGATTAATTTATTTTCCTTGGCGTTAAAATCCAAAACCCGCACACTAAAATCCTGATTGATAAATTTGGAGAGTTCTTCCAGAATTTTATTTTTATCGCCGCCTTCAACGCGCGGATAGTGCTCGTTTGAGAGTTGAGAAACCGGTAAAAAACCGGTTACGCCGCTTATTTCAACCATCAAACCGCCCCTATTAACGCTTAAAATTTTTGTGGAAAAGACCTTGTTGGTTCTTTTGAGTTCTTTGATTAAATCCCATGATTTCTGGCTTTGGGCCTCGGCCAGCGAAAGCTCCCTCAAGCCCTCTTCATTTTCAATTTCCACAATCTTTACCGAAATGGCGTCGCCGACTTTCAGTTTCTTGACTATGCTCTGGGCATTGGTGAATTCTATGCCGTAAACAATTCCCATGCCCCAAATACCGAGATCAAAATATATGGTGCGGGCGCTTTTTTTAACCACCAGGCCTTCAACCACATCGCCGGCTTTTGGCGCGTTAAAAACCTGCGGCATCTTCGCCATCAGTTCTTGCATTTTATTTAGAATGCCCGCTTGAGCTTCCATACCCCACCAAGATTATCACAAAACATTTTCTTGTCAACCGCGATAAAATTTGATAATATTTTCTTATGATTATTTCTTGGTACGGGGAAGCGTGCTTCCTGTTGGAAAATGGCGGAGCAAGAATCCTGATTGAACCGCTGCAAAAAAAATCCGGAATCGCTCCGCCGAGACTAAAAAGCGACATTTTGATTTGCCGTCCCGATGCCGATATTGCCAATTCTCCTTTTATTATCAACGGCCCCGGAGAATATGAAGTGAAAGGAATTTCCGTCTGGGGCGTCGCCGACAAGGCAAACACCGTCTATATTATAGAAATGGACGGCATTAAAATCGCCCATCTTGGTTTTTTGAAAAACGATTTGAGCGACGAACAGCTCGCCCGCGTCGGCGATCCCGATATTCTTTTGACGCCCGTTGGCGGCGGCGATGTTTTAGACGCCGAAGCGGCAATGAAACTAATCAACAAACTTGAGCCGTCAATCGCCATCCCGATGCTTTACGCTTCGCTGTCACCGTTTCTTAAAGAAAGCGAAGCGAAGGATCCGTCGCAGCCGAAATTGGTTATAAAAAAGAAGGATATTAACGAAGACGAAACAAAAATAATAATTTTAGATAAAGTATAAAATTTTCCCCCTGATAAGGGGGAATAAGGGGGTTTAAATAAAACCCACCCCAACCCTCCCTTATCAGGGAGGAAGTCAAAATAAAAATTTCCATGATGAATTTCATAAAAACCCTACAAAATAAACCCGAGCCGATTAAAAAAACCATAATGTGGCTCGGCGTTGCAGTAATAATGATTGTTATTTTCGGTGTTTGGATTTTAACTTTTTCCGGAAGAACGACTCCTGTCGCGGAAAATCCGGGATTGTCCAATCTAAAAAAAGAAATGCCCGGCGTATGGCAAACGCTCAAATCCCAAGTTAATTCGCTGAAAAATTTATGGCCGAAATAGGATATGTAAAACAAAAAGAAATCAGCCAAGAGATGGAAGAGGCGTATTTGGATTACGCGATGTCCGTCATTGTTTCGCGCGCCCTCCCTGATGTCCGCGACGGCTTAAAGCCGGTGCACCGCCGGATTCTTTACGCCATGCACGACTTGGGATTGGGTCATTCGGTAAAATTCCGCAAATCGGCGCTGGTGGTCGGAGAAGTTTTGGGCAAATATCATCCGCACGGCGATATCCCCGTTTACGACGCTTTGGCGAGAATGGCGCAGAATTTTTCCCTGCGCTATCCGATGATCAACGGACAAGGCAACTTCGGCAGCGTCGACGGCGACGCGCCGGCCGCCATGAGATACACCGAGGCGCGGCTCACCGCTTTGGCCGAAGAAGCGCTAAAAGATATTGAAAAAGACACTGTAGATTTTATTGATAATTATGACGCGACGCGCCAAGAGCCGAAAGTTCTGCCGTCGGCCATCCCCCAACTCTTGCTTAATGGCACCATGGGCATTGCCGTCGGCATGGCGACCAATATCCCACCCCATAATTTGAAAGAAATAATTGAAGCCGCCTCCTATTTGATAAAACATCCCCGCGCCTCAACTGAGGATTTATTGGAATTCGTCAAAGGCCCCGACTTCCCCACCGGAGGTATTATTTATTCCAAAAAAGATATCGCCGCGGCTTACGCCACCGGCCGGGGCCCGATTGTCTGCCGCGGCAAAGCCGAAATTGTCGAAGATAAAAAGGGGAAACTGCAGATTATAATTACCGAAATCCCATATCAGGTGAACAAGTCGTCGATGCTGGAAAAAATCGCCGAGCTGGTTTCCGAGAAAAAAATCGAGGGCATCAGGGACTTGCGCGACGAATCCGACAAGGAGGGAATGAGAGTGGTCATCGAATTAAAAAATGACGCCGTCCCCCAGAAAATTTTGAATAATCTTTACAAACACACCGACCTCCAGCGGACTTTCCATTTGAATATGCTGGCGCTGGTCGACGGCATCCAGCCGCAGGTGCTCTCGCTAAAAGCGGTCTTGGAATATTATTTGAAGCATCGCGAAGAGGTGATCGTAAGGCGCGTCAAACACGATTTAATGAAAGCCCAAGAAAGAGCTCATGTTTTGGAAGGCCTTAAAATAGCGCTCGATAATATAGACGAGGTTATTAAAACGATTAAAAAATCTGAAGATCGGGACGCGGCTCGAAAGAATTTGATGGCCAAATTCAAACTGACCGAAATCCAGGCCAACGCCATTTTGGACATGAAGCTGGCAACTTTGGCCAATCTTGAAAGAAAGAAAATAGAGGATGAATTGGCGGAAAAGAAAAAATTAATCAAAGAATTGACGCTAATTTTGAAAAACCGAGAATTGGTTTTGGAAATTATTCATAAAGAACTTCAAACTATCGCGGATAAATACAACGACGAAAGACGGACTAAAGTGGTCGCGGGATCTTTGGGGGAATTCAGTGAAGAGGACCTGATGCCGTTGGAAGATGCTGTCATTGTTTTGACCGATTCCGGCTATGTAAAAAGAATGAACCCGACAGTTGTAAAAGCCCAACACCGAGGCGGCAAGGGAATGACCGGCGTCAGTACCAAAGAGGAAGACGCAGTTACTCATTTCATTTCCTGCGAAACGCATGATAACGCGTTGTTTTTCACCAGCGCCGGTCGCGTCTTTCAAACTAAGGTCTGGGAAATCCCCGAAGCGTCCAGGCAGTCGCGGGGCAAAGCCGCCGTCAATTTCCTGGCGCTTTCCCAAGACGAACAAATCGCCGCAGTGCTGACCTATAATGAAAAGTCATTAAAAGCAAAAGGTGTAGAAAAATATTTTGTAATGGCGACTCAAAACGGACTTATCAAAAAGACCCCCATCGCCGACTTCAGTTCGGTGCGCCATTCAGGATTAATCGCCATTAAAATAAAGAAAGGCGACGCCTTGCAATGGGTCAAGGCGTCTTCCGGAGAAGATCAGATTATTATGGTAACTTCACAAGGCCAAGCCATTAAATTCTCCGAAAAGGACTCGCGATCTATGGGTCGAGCTACCGCCGGCGTTATGGGCATCCGCCTGCACAAAGACGATCGAGTGGTAGGAATGGATGTCATCAGCAGCGCGCTGGCAAAAGATACCGGAGCCAAAATACTGGTGGTTATGGAAAACGGCTTTGGCAAAAAAACATTGTTAAAATTTTACAAGAAGCAAAATCGGGGCGGCTCCGGCGTTAAAACCGCCAAAATCACCCCCAAAACCGGCGCCATTGTTGCCGCTTTCGCCGTTCAGCCGGGCGCAGAAGAAATAATCGCGATTTCCAAAAAAGGCACTGTCATCAGGGTTTCGCTGGATTCCATTTCCACCGTTTCGCGCGTTACCCAGGGCGTTCGCATCATGCGCGTGGAGCCCGGCGACCATGTCGTCTCCGCCACACTGTTATAAATATGGTTTTACCTAAAGAAGTAAAAAATATAATTGAGGCGCTGGAGAGCGCGGGGTTTGAGGCGTACGCTGTCGGCGGCTGCGTCCGCGATTTCGTCCTGAGCAATGTCAAAGGACTATCCATTGAACCAAGCGACTGGGACATTACCACCAACGCCAAACCGGAGGAAATTCAGAAAATTTTCAAAAAAAGCGTCTATGAAAACGATTTCGGCACCGTGGCTATCAATACTGAAAGCAAAAATGAAACTTTAAAAATAATTGAAATTACTACCTATCGCATAGAAGAAAATTATACCGACAAACGGCATCCCGACGAGGTGAAATTCACCACAAAACTGGAAGACGATCTGGCTCGCCGCGACTTTACCATCAACGCTATCGCTTATGACGGAAAAAAATTTATTGATTTCTTCGACGGACAGAAAGACATTAAAAACAAACTTATTCGCACGGTCGGCAATCCGGATAAGCGCTTCAATGAAGACGCTCTGCGGCTTTTGCGCGCCATTCGTTTTGCCGTTCAACTGAATTTTGCCATAGAGCCGGAAACAGCAAAAGCGATTAAGAAAAATGCCAATGATCTCGTCGCCATTTCCAAAGAAAGAATCCGCGACGAACTGATAAAAATAATAATGACCGAGAACGCAAAACCGGGTATTGAAATGCTGCGCGAATTCGGACTTTTAAAGCATATTTTGCCGGAAGTTGAAGAAGGATTTGCCGTCGGCCAAAACAAGCATCACATCTATACCGTCTGGGAACATAATTTATTGGCGCTTGATTGGGCCGTAAAACACAATTATAAACTTGAAAATAGATTGGCGTCGCTTTTGCATGATGTCGGCAAGCCGAAAACCAAACGAGGCGATGGCTTGGATTCCACTTTTTACAATCACGAAGTCGTCGGCGCCAAAATGACCGCCAAAATTCTTGAACGATTGAAATTTCCCAAAAAATTCATAGAAAAAGTCGTTCTCTTGGTGCGTTATCATTTGTTTTATTACAATGTTGAAGAAGTGAGCGAAAGCTCGGTGCGCCGCCTGGTAAAAAATGTCGGTCCGGAAAATATGGACGACCTCTTGGAAGTGCGGATTGCCGATCGCAAGGGTTCCGGTGTTCCCAAAGCCGAACCCTACAAACTGCGGCATCTGCGGGCGATTATCGAAAAGGTCTCCCGCGATCCTATTTCCGTAAAAATGCTGAAAATCAACGGCGACGATTTAATGGCGATGTTGAAAGTCGATCCGGGACCGAAAATCGGATTTATTTTAAACATTCTTCTTGACGAGATTCTGGACGATCCAGAAAAAAATGGCAAAAAATATTTGTCCGAGCAAGCGAAAAAATTAAATGGCGAGTCGCTTGCCAAACTTGAAAAAATGTTCAAAATGGCGCAGGATAAAACGCGGGAAGCGGCGGAAGAAGAATTCAAAGGCATCAAAAGCAAGTTTCGAGTTTGACACAACGGGCTGTGGTATAGTGGCATTACGCACGCTTCGGGTGCGTGTAATCTGGGTTCGATTCCCAGCAGCCCGAATGAACGAATTGCAAAACAATTTAAAAGACGAAGAAATACTGGCATTATCATTGGAACAGCCGGCGCTGTTTAAGATTTTGGTTGACCGCTATCGGGAGGCCTTTGTCAGAAAAGCGCTGGGGATTTTAAGAAATCATGAAGAAGCCGAGGATATTGTCCAAGAAACTTTCGTTAAAATTTATTTTAACGGCAAAAAGTTCACCAAATACGATGGCATCGAGTTCAAAAGCTGGGCGTATAAGATTTTAATGAACACCGCCATCAGCCGATACCGGAAAATAAGCAAAAAGTGGCAGGCGGAATCGGCCGATCCATTGGATCTTGAGGCGGCCATCGAGAGAAACTTTTCGACCGAGGACTTGGTTTTAGAAGGAGAAAACAAATCCATGGCGGCCGATTTAATATCCCGCTTGCCGAGACCTTTGGCAAGATTGATTTCATTATATTATATTGAAGACAAGCCGTATAAAGAAATAGCGAAACAGGAGGGCATAACAATAGCCGCGCTTAAAATGAAATTGTTCCGGGCCAAGAAACTACTAAAAAATTCAATCGACAAAAATGAATACAAAAAATAACACATTGGAAAAAATAATAATGAGGCAAGTGTATTTAATCTGGTTTATAAAAAAAGCGACACCTCGATTTACGGCGGGATTGGCGGCGTTCTCCGCTTTTGTTTATCTTATCAGTCGCCAGGTTTTCGTCGCCAAGATATTGCAATACGCGGAACAGATTTTGGGCAACAGTTCCATAAATCCGACGGTCTGGGCTAGTTTTGCTTTCAACACATTCGCGCAGACGGAATTCATCGTGCAACTGTCGGTTGTAGGATCTTTGCTGGCAGTTATTTTTGTATTCAAAACTTTTATAGCGTCCGTGGTTCAATTGGCATTGGCAAAAAATGAAACCAATTTAGCAAGACCATCGTTGTAAGAATGTAAAGGTCGCTTACAAACATTTAAACAAACCCGCCCCCGCAACTGCGGGGGCGGGTTTTATATTGAAAAATCCGAATAAATTGCGTAGAATCATTTTATTGCGGGTGTCGTATATCGGTATTACCTCAGCTTTCCAAGCTGATGAGAGGGGTTCGACTCCCCTCACCCGCTTATAATATATGCCAAAAATTTTATTTATAGTTACTCAATCGGAATTTGGCGGCGCCCAGCATTTCATGTTTAATCTCGGTTTCAATATTCAAAACGAGTATAAAATCTTAGTATGCGCAGGCGCCGACGGCGGTGGAGAATTTTTAAAAATCCTGCAAGCCAATAACATCCCTTGTAAAGAACTGAAGCATCTGCGGCGATCTATTTGCCCCATAGATGATTTATTGTGCGTTATGGATATCGCGCAGATAATTAAAAATTTCGCGCCGGATATTGTTTTTATCAGTAGTTCCAAGGCGGGAGCTCTGGGAACGGCGGCGGCAATATTTTGTAGATGGTTCGGGAGAAAATTTACCCTTATTTATCGTATCGATTGGGCTTTTAACGACCCTCGACCGGCATTAGAACGTAAAATTTATATTGTTATTGAAAATTTTTTATCAAAGTTTAGGGATATTATCATTCAAAATGACCAATTTGATTTGCGAACGGCAAAAATTAACGGAATTAAACCGAAACTCGGATTTAAAATAATTCACAACGGAATAGACGGAAATGCGCTTGATTTTTTGGATAAAAATGACGCGCGCAATTTTTTTCACAATAAATTAAATACCGACTTGAACCAATTTGATTTGATTATCGGAACCATAGCCAATTATTACAAAACCAAGGGCTTATCATATTTATTGGATGCCATGGCAGAACTTAGTAAAACCAAAAATATTGGATGTATTTTGGTGGGTGATGGTCCGGAGCGAAAAATACTTGAAAAAATAATCAAACAGCGCGGATTGGAAAACCGAGTTTTTCTTGCCGGTCAAATATCAGACGCCTATAAATATCTCAAGGCCTGCGATATTTTTGTATTGCCTTCGGCGAAAGAGGGCTTCCCGTGGACAATTCTTGAAGCCATGCTCGCCGGATTGCCGATTATCGCCACAAAAGTCGGCGCCATCCCAGAAATTTTGGAAAATGGCGTTAATGGCTGGATAGTGGAATCGGAAAATCAAAAACAAATTGTTGAAAAAATTTTATGGTTTTCGGCGCATCCCGACGACAGACATTCCTTCGGCATTAGCGCAAAACAGCGCGCCAAAAATCAATTTGCCTTGAATACCATGCTCTCCAAATATCGGCAACTGTTCCGAGCCATAATCGACAAAAAAACCAACTTTATTGATTTTGATTAGCGATAGTTTATCTAACTGCTTCCTTGAGGTTTTTGCCGGCGCGGAATTTAGGAACTTTAATGGCAGCAATTTGAATTTTCTCACCAGTTCTTGGATTGACACCGGCTCGCGCTTGTCTAGACGACACCTGAAAAGTGCCGAATCCCGTCAAAGCCACTTCTTCGCCTCGGGAAAGAGCGTTGGTAATTTCATCAAGCGCCACATTAATAACTCTTTCGGCTTCGGCCTTGGTAGAGCCGAGTTTTTCCGCGATTGAGTCGACAAGTTTGTCTTTATTCATTTTTTTTTATATTTATTTAATTTTACAACAAATTACCTGGCATATTCAACCGCGCGGGTTTCCCGGATAATATTCACTTTGATTTCTCCGGGATATTTCAATTCGCTTTCTATTCTTTTCGCCATTTCTTTGGCGAGTTGAATGGCTTTTAAGTCATCTATTTTTTCCGGATGCACGAAAATCCTAATTTCCCTGCCGGCGGCAATGGCATAGGATTTTTCGACGCCCGCGAAAGAATTAGCAATGTTTTCCAATTCGGTCAATCGCTTGATATAATTTTCAACCGAATCGCGTCTGGCTCCCGGCCGAGCGCCGGAAATAATGTCGGCCGCCGCCACGATAAACGATTCCGACGAAGAAAACGGATAGTCCTCATGGTGCGATTCCATCGCCTGAATAACCGCTTGGTCAATGCCGTATTTCTGGAGAATTTTTCTTCCAAGTTCCAAATGCGTGCCTTCAATTTCGTGGTCGACGGCCTTGCCGATATCGTGCAACAGCGCCGCTTTCTTTGCCACATCGGTATTGGCTCCCAATTCTTTGGCGAGCATCTTGGCGATATGGGCCATTTCAATTGAATGCAAAAGAACATTTTGTCCGTAGCTGGTGCGAAACGCCAGCCGCCCTAAAAGCATGGTAACTTCTTTCGGAATATCCAAAATCCCAACCTCATACAGCGCCATTTCCCCAGCTTCCATCACTTTTTTTGAGACCTCCTTTTTGGCTTCTTCCACTTTTTCTTCTATTCTCGCCGGCTGAATCCGGCCGTCGGACATTAATTTCAAAAGCGCCGTTTTGGCGATTTCCCGCCGCAAAGGATCAAAAGAGGAAAGGGTAATGGCTTCAGGCGTTTCATCAACGATGATCTCAACGCCCGTTAATCGTTCCAGCGCGCGAATGTTCCGCCCTTCCTTGCCGATAATGCGCCCCTTCAATTCATCGGAGGGCAAACTAACCGTGGAAGTGGTAATTTCACTGATGTGCGAACGGGCATAACGCTGAATCGCCGTTGTCATTATTGACCGCGCTTTTTTCTCAAGTTCTTCCAGGCGATTTTTTTCCATTTTTTGCATCGCCGCGATCAAATCGGCTTTGGAATCCTCCTCAATTTGGCTCAATAACTTTGCTTTAGCTTCCTCGCGGCTCAAGCCGGAGACCTGTTCGATTATTTCCTCGCTTTTCTTCTTCAAGGCGTCCGCCTCTTGATGAATGGCTTTTATTTGCTCCGCCTGTTTTTCCAAGAACTGCTTGCCGTTTTCCAAAGCGTCTTCCTTCTGTTCTATTTTTTTAAGTTGAACATTAAGACGATCCTCCTGGCGCGACAAAATAGCCAATCGCTCGCGTTCTTGGTTTTTCGCGTCTTCAAGTATTTTTACGGCCTTGTCCTTCGCTTCCAACAGGGCCTCTTTGGCTTGCGTTTTTGACTCTTCAAGCTGACGCTTGATTGTCGCTTCTATCGAGTTTAAATTGCGAGTCGCCAATAACTGGCGGATTAAATAGCCCAAGGCGACCCCTCCCGCCAAGATCAGGGCGCCGATGGATATATCGAATGTCATAGTTGTATTGTTCTAAAATCTTAGTCATTTTGCCAACGCGTAATTACTAAGAGAATTAATAAATTAACGCTTCTATGATAGCAAATAAAAAATCTTTTGTCAAAATTTATTCAGATATTCCAAGAATCGCAGAAAGGACCGACGGCAATTCTTTTATCTCTCTATCGTCGTCAAAATGACCCTTGCCATGTTCTAAAACAATTTTCGCCCCTAATTTTTTCTTATAGATTTTCGAGTTCTCTTCAAACGGCACGAATTCGTCGTTATCTGAAAATATTGCAACAAATTTTCCTCCAAGCTTTTTAGTTTTTTCGTAATTTACTTCTACAGATAGCCATTGACGAATAATTTCTTTCTCTTCTTCGGTTTTCATCGCTATCGACGTCAAACTTACCCAACCGGCAATAAAAACCGCGCCGCCCGCTTTTTCATTTTCTTCCAGTTATCCCAAATACTTTATTATTGTTCTACAGCCCATGCTGTGGCCAATAAAATATGTATTTTCATCGCATCTTCCCACAAGATTTTTCAAAAACGGAACCCATATCTCTATCTTGGGATTACCACTATCCGGCATAGCAGGGGCATAAACTTCAAATCCTCTTTTTTTCAATTCATTTTTAATCCACGGAAACCAGGCATTTTCAGGATAACCTTCCCAGCCGTGAATTATAAAAACTCGTTTTTGCATAAATGTTCGCGTAAATTATACACTATAGCCAGAGCGGGATACCAGAATCGGACTGGCGCCTTGACATTGGCAATGTCATGTACTACCACTATACTAATCCCGCGTTAATTTTTCAAACCAAATATTTATCCAAGCAGTTATCTTTTCTTTCAACTCTCTGCTACAAATAATTATATTACAAATTCCATTAGCCAACCTTTTGGTAGGATGCTTTCCCTTAATATATTGCGTTTTATAAAATTGTGTCAACGGCAAATTGACATTTTTTGTCCAAAATTTTTTACAAGACAATTCGTCTAAATCATTATAAAGAATCAGATATAACCTAATTTTATCTTTATCAATATTGCCGAACTTCAATAGAAATCTACCAAACAAATTTACCATTCGAGCATCAGTATTGGCAAGGCGAACAAGAGATGACTTGCCATTATCTCCTTCAGACCAATACAGCATGACGCCTGCGATAAATAAGTGGTCATTTTTAAAATTATTAAATTCTATTTCAGCTTGACGCCTATAACCAAGATATTTATTTTGCCAAAAATCTTTATGCGCCTTTCTCATTTTTTCAATTCGCTCATTAAAAGTGTTTTCTAAAATTTTATTCTTTATGTCTTCTGACCAGACCTCATTTTTAAACCAACTTGCAAGGGTGCTCTTAGAAATACCTAAAATTCTATTGATTTCGTTATAACTTTTACCAGAGCGTCTTAATTTTATGGCTTCAGATTTTTTCGGATTCATAAGATGTTGCTAACCCATTGTCTTACATTAAGTATAGTCAATAGTTCGTAAAGTAGCAAATTAATATTTGCCAAATTGCCGGTTTGTTGCTATCATAGCGCGGTATTCATATTAATTAATTTTATCTAATAAAATGTGTAAAACTATCAAATTTTCGACTATTTTGGGCATATTTTTAGTAATATTTTTGTCCGCGGTTTTTGGAGCGAGCGCTATTGAAGTAACGCCCGCCGCCGACAAGATAGAGTCCGCCAGAGCATTGCCGGCCGGTTTTTATCAGTTTAATAACCTGGAAATCTTAAAAGGATCTTCTGTTGACGAACTGCCGACCGCCATTGAGACAATACAAAAAAATGAAAAATCGTGCGTCGTTTATGAGAACGGCAAAACCGATTTGCCGCTGTCCTGCGCGTTTAATAAAGATGAAAACAATGGCTACCAAATCCAGCTTGAAGAAAGAACCACTCTTTTGGGAATTAATCAAGAACCGGCCATGCTTTCCGATTTTGAAGCCGGCGACAAAATAAATGTTTTGGGATGGCTTTCCTCCGATTCTAAGATCATTAGAGCCGCCATGGTGAGAAATTTGTCGGCGAAAGATTTTCATCAATCTCTTTCCGGCACTATCAAAAAAGTGTCCGCGGATGGATTTGTGATAACAACGGCCAAAGGCGATGAAATTTTCGTTAAAACGCCGATAGTTGAAGGCGCGCAGGTAACGATTAAGGGTGTTTTTGACAAAGCCAACAATACGGTAAAAAATGTGCTGTCAATTTTCATTAAACCGACGATAGTGCTTCAAGAAAAACCGGCGGAAGCGCCCCAACCAGCCACAACCCCTTCCGCCAAGCCCTCCACTTTATTCAAAAATTTCCTCAAGGTCTTCGGGTTGTAAGATAAAACTGAATAACGCCGCGGTAGCTCAGTGGTGGAGCGCATCCCTGAAGAGGATGGCGTCGGCAGTTCGATTCTGCCCCGCGGCATATTTTTTGGAAAAATAAAGGGGCGGTGAAAACCGTCCCTCTGGATTAGCTGAATAGGATCTCTTTTAACTTCATTTGAATACCACTCAATTCAACTCTATGCCCCCGCATTATTTTAAGTAACTCTAAAATTTTATTACAGTTGACTATTTCGCAAAAATTCTGCGCCGCAACAACTGTATCCCCACCAGTAGATACAAAAGATTGTTTGGGATAGACACTTTTCTCTACCAGATATAGATCCTGTGCTTTAATGACAATATCTGATTGACGCCATTTAGCGCCTAACATTAGAAATGTTCGAGCAAATTGTGATGCCCCGCAAAACTCTAAATAGTCGTCTATACTAAACCCTGACAATATCGTCTTTTCACTATCTACGGGCACAAGCAATGGATAAAAAATCAGACATACTTTCGCTACCGGCTCATAGACATTCAATAATTGAATCGCCCTTACCGAATGATTAATGGTATTAGAACTGGCAACTATGCAAAACTCCATCCCCCCCAAATAGGATAGAAATGCCGACCAGCAAAAATCAGCATCCAATGTAAAGGTTTTATTTTCTATAAAAACCTCAAAACCCTGACGATGATTTCTTGAAACAATAATCGGCCTTGCTTCCATGGCGCTAATCGATTGTTTGAGAGGACCATTATACATGGGCAAATTAACGGATATCTTTGTCGTCAATTTTGGAAAGCTCAATTCTAAAACCTCCTCGTTATCAGTCATTATCCTCTCCCCACATCTTGTGCAATATCCGTTTGATATGTATTTATGTCTTTCCTGCGCCCCAATGATTTCGCAAGCCAGATAAGGAAGCTCCACCGCGCCACAGCTGCAGTGAACCATATTTATTTTTTTGATTTTCAAAATTTTCCTTCCAAATAAATCGTTAATAATATATTGAATATGATTTCGATACTCAATTGAAGTATCGTATCCAATAAATGGCAAAATGTTCATCCGCCGTAATTGATTGACATATTTGTTTATTTGTCCATCAAATGAACGAAAAGAATGGCCTACATTTAGCACCATCTTAAATGGAGCGTCAGTCATTTTTGAAAAAATATCGGCGATAAGTGGTCCAAAAAGCGTTACAAAAAAATCACATTTGCCAGGCGTTATGGGCAATGTTGTAACTATCATTTTCGTCTACCCTCCTTAATATCAAAGAACTCCGTTTATATTCTACGATTAACACTATTCTTCCAAAAAATCAAGCCGGATAAAAAACTGGAAAATAAAAAGCTTTTAATGTATATTTGATGAAAAGAACCATAATTGCAATTTCTCACATTTATGAAAGAACCAATCTTAAAAGGATATTTTAGTGATATATTTTTTGAATTTTTAGTTCACAAAGACAAAAAAAATACCATAATAATACTGCCCGGATTTCCCAGTTCCAATGTTATGGACGAAAAAATATATTTTCTACATAAAAAGGGCTTCAATGTCTTCATACCGAGATACAAAGGGACATACCAGAGTAAAGGAGAATTTCTCAAATCTAATCCCATTATAGATTTGTCTAACTTTGTAACCGAATTAAAAAAAGGCACAGCCATTAGCTTATGGGATATGAGAAGCATTCAGTTTGATACGGAACAAATTTTTGTTTTTGGAGAAAGTTTCGGGGGATCGATAGCGTGCGCCTTAGCCGCCACATCTCAAGATATTAAAAAAGCTGTGATTGCGGCGCCTGTCTGGGATTTCAAAAACCATAACAAAAACCATGATGAACAGGACTTGCGTCATTTGACCACTTTCATAAAGAAAGCGTTTTTGAATTTGTATCGATACAAATTTGATAGTATAGATAAAGAAATGGAAAAATTTAAAGAGGTATCTTTTGAATACTACAAAAATAACTTGAAAGTACCCGTTTTAGTTTTTCACGATCCCGCCGATAAATCCATTTCAATAGAACATTCGAGAATGGCGGAAAAAGCCATAAAAAATGTAAAATTAATAGAAATAAATGCCGGACATGGCTTGTCAGTTAAGTTTCTCAATGAATTTTATCCTCAAATTGAGACCTTTCTAAAATCCGACTAGTGGTTTTTGTTCTTTTATAATAGCCTGCCACTTCAAATTTTAACAATTGAGACAAATAATTAACCATCGCAGTTAAACTTATGTCTGACTTATTTTTCAGAAAATTTTTAAGTTTCTTATAAAATATTTTATCCAATACCTGTATTCTATCCATAGTGTATTTTGCGTGCGGCCTGTACGATCTCTTTATTAGAAAAAAAACATCAATTGAAAGATTAAGTAAATCAAACCTCAGATATTCTTTATTTATTTCCGCATAGTTTTTTCTGTTAAAAACTTCTATTTTATCATACAACTTCCATCCTAAGTGAGATATTTCTTGTTTGTTTATTTTAGTAGTCGAAGAATTTAGCGTCTTTTTAGCTATCTTTCTTAATTCTCCATTGCTTCCAGCAAAACATTTTGAAAAACAGACACTCTCAGCCGTAGGCCTTTTTAATTTTCCTTTTTCAGAAGACAATAACTCTATAATTTTCCAATGAGGATTAAGAAAATAACTTACTTTTATCCCTTCAAAAAATAGAACTCCTCTTTCTCTCTGTTTTGAAGAATTATCTGTTATCAGAAACATATCTAAATCCGATGATTCCGTAAGCCCGCCCGTGTAATATGATCCTGTCGCCAGCGCGCAAATAATTCTATACTTAGCATTCATCAATTTTAAAAATCTCAAAGCTATTTCGGTATATTTTAATTTTAACACTTTATTTTCCATAATAGTTTGTTAATTATGCGCCAAACTTTAGAAAACGGCAAAATAAAAACCCCGCGGGTTTGCGGGGATGTTTCTAATGCAAAATAAATTTAATGCAATATAAACACGGGAAGCATTTTTGCATACTTCCTGCAAAATTTTTCAACGATGCCGGATAAACTATAAAACTCGGCCCTAGTAATCTTTTCCCATTTCCCGCCCATGACTTGGCGGGTAACAAACAATATCTTTTTTTCCGTTTCATAATAAGACGGAATATTCAGAAGAATATCGCAACTTCCACGGCAGAAGTCATATCTCGAGACATCATGCCGCAATACTTCTACCCCGCACTCGGGGCATATATCTTTATATTTCCATCTTTGTATCATATGTCCCCCTATTAAAAGAACTGATCTTATTTTTTTATATCACAAAACTAAATTATCGTCAAATTCGCTATGGACCGTACCGGATTCGAACCGGTCACCTCTTCGATGCCATCGAAGCACTCTACCAAATGAGCTAACGGCCCGAAATTTTTTTGTATAAAAGTTTCGTAATTTCTTCCAATTCTAACTGAATTTTTGCCCCAGCGCAAGTTAAAACACAAACACCTTTATAATCAATTTTTCTCGTCTTTTTTCCTTTGGTTCTTGGGTCTGGTTTGGTTTTATAAAAGTTCCTTTGAGGTATATTAGTGACGCTTGACCAATATTTTTCAAGTTCCTTTATATTTTGATCTACACGATAAGATATTCGACATTTTAAAATTTTTGGTTCGATTTTATAACATTTTTTTAATAAAGAAATATAAAGAAGAATTATATTAGGATCGGAGCTTCCGAGCGATAGTCCGGAATGACCCTTCCACTTTGTTCCTTCGCCAAGATATAACATGGCGAGAGCTATTTTCAATCCTTCTTTATTAAATTTTTTGAGAATTATTGTAGCTTCTTTTCGCACTTCTCTTAGGTATGATTCACGCTTTCTTTTAATAGAAGCGTGTGCCATTGCTTGAGCTCTCGTAAAATTTTTATTGTTAAGTTCTCGGATTTTTGCATAATACCAATCTGGCAAAATTACGCCCTGGCACCAACTTGAAAGCGTACTCTTCGGCATAGATATGCTTAAGATTTTTTGTATCTCTGAATAAGTTTTTCCCTTAGACCTTAGTTTACGAGCCTTTGCACGGATAATTAATCTTGTCATTATCTTAATTGTACCCCAATATACTTACATGTGCAATATTGCTAATGCCCCCAGACCGAATCGAACGATCATTTAGGGTTTAGGAAACCCTCGTCCTATCCATTGAACGATAGGGGCTGAACTTTTTATTTACAATTTTTGTTTTATACCCTATAATATCCCATATATTATTAAATTTCAATTATAAATTTTATGTCAGAAAAATCACCGATTATCAAGATAGTGAAAAAGTGCTCGCCGGCCGTTGTTTCTATTATCATCGCTAAAAATCTTCCCAGTTTGGAAAACTTTCCGGATTTCTCGCCATTTCTTCCATTCGGATTTGACCCAAAAGAGCTCTATAAACAAATCCCGCCGGAAATGTTTGATGAACACGGCCGAGTTAAAATCGGCGGCGGCTCCGGATTTATTACTTCATCAGATGGCTTTATTTTAACCAACAAACATGTGGTAGTCGATCCTAAGGCCGATTATACCGTGGTAACAAACGAGGGTAAGAAATATCACGCGAAAGTGGTAGCGCGCGATCCGATAAATGATGTGGCCATACTCAAAATCGAATGCGACGGAATGCCACATATTGAACTGGGCGAGTCGTCCAATTTGGACCTCGGGCAAACGGTCGTGGCCATTGGCAACGCCTTGGGTCAATTCCAAAATACGGTCTCAACAGGCATTGTTTCCGGCCTCTCACGGCACATTACCGCCCAGGCCGGCGCCAATGGGCAGCAACAGGAATTGAGGGGCGTTATTCAAACCGATGCCGCCATTAATCCCGGAAATTCCGGCGGACCGCTAGTTGATATTGACGGCAAAGCCATAGGCATTAATTCGGCCGTTGTTTTTGGCGCTCAAAATATCGGATTTGCTATTCCTATTAACGCCGCCAAAAAAGCGATGGACGATATCAAAAAGTTCGGGCGGATTCGCGCCCCATTCCTTGGCTTGCGCTATATTTTGGTAGATCCGGGATTAAAAATACGACATAACTTGCCCGTTGATTACGGCGCATTGGTTGTTCCTGAAGCCACTCCGGGCGATTACGGCGTTCTTCAGAATAGCCCCGCTTTTAAGGCCGGAATTTTGGAACACGACATTATTCTTGAAGCCGATAAACAAAAAATCACCCGAGAATTGCCATTATCGGATATTATTCAAAAACACGAAGTGGGCGATAAAATCAATCTGAAAGTTTTAAGGCGTGACGGCAAAGAATTTTCCGCCGAGGTGGTTTTGGAAGAAATGAAATAAAAAAAAGACCTGATCGCATTTAGCGCAATCAGGTCTTGTTAATAATCCGCGACACTGACGACTTGTTATTTTTTCTTGACTATTTCCGAAATCGCCGATGCCACATCCATTGTTTCTTCTTTTTGACTTGCCATTTCTTTGAGTTTTTGTTCCTCGGCAGAAAAAACAATGAAACTATATTTGGCGTTAATCGCGCTGGCATAAGCGAGTTGCTTTCCCAAACTGCGCCCTGTTAAATCAATTTCGGTTGTAATGCCGGCTTCCCTGAACATCTTTGCGGCAATAAACGCAACTGGCAACGCATCTTGATTTGGGTAGCCGATAAAAACTTCCATGGGAGATATAATATCGGAATATCCCTTTCGTTTCTTAATTATTTCGATTAATCTTTCAATGCCAAAAGAGATTCCCACGGCCGATGTCGCTTGGCCGCTCAATGTCTGTATTAGTTGATCATATCGACCTCCGCCCGCAAAACTGCCAAGTTCTTTTTGATTAATAGATCTAATTTCATAAATCGGCCCCGTATAATAGTCGAGGCCGCGCACCAAGCTAAAATTAATTTGAATAGGCATACCCAAACTACTTTCGGTAAGCAAATTGGTAATCTGGCGCAACTCTTCAACCCCCTCCATCCCGACTTTGTCGTTGGTTAGAAGTCGACCAACTCGATCAAGCTTCAATTGGTTGTTGCCATCGATATCAACCCACTTCATTAATTCTTCGAACTGTTCCATCGGAATTCCTTGAGATTCAAACTCGCGCTTGACCCCCCCAATTCCTATTTTGGCCAACTTATCAAGCGCTCGAAGCGCTCCGGCTTTGCGATCATCTTTAATATTCACGCTCCTTAGCTGGGCTTCAAGTATTTTGCGATTATTAAGCAAAATGGTACTATCGGAAACTTTAAGTTTTTTCAAAGCCGCCGCCGCCATAGTCAATAACTCAACTTCGCAAAGCATACTTGTTGAACCAACAATGTCTGTGTCTGCCTGTAGAAATTCTCTGAAGCGCCCCGCCTGTGGTTGCTCATATCTCCACACTTTACCTATGTTGAATAAGCGCAGGGGCTTCTTAAGCTGAGGATTGCCAGCGATTATGCGGGCCAATGAGGTCGTCAATTCAAAGCGCAGTCCTAAATTTCGACCACCCTTATCCTTAAAGGTATAAATTTCATTCGCTATAGATTCACCGCTTTTACCCACTAAGGTGTCGAGATATTCAAAAGCCGGGCCATCCCATTCTTTAAAACCATAAATACCGTACATTGAAACCAGCGTATTGATAACGCCTCGTCTTAACCCCATCTCTTCCGGGAGAAAATCCCTTGTTCCTTTTGGTGTTTGATATTTCATTGTTATCCTCCTACGCACATTAGTTGCGCTCCTCTTTTCGCCGCATAACTGGCGGCTTCTTGAACAGTGACATGATTGCCCGCATATATATCAACTCTTTTATGATCCTTGCGTAATTGTTGCGCAAAGTTGATTAAGCTGTTCGCTGACCCCTGACCGTAAAGAACAATATCCGCCGAAGATTTATTAAGCCAAAAATAAATTTCCAGATTAACAAGATTTTGTGGATTTTCCGCCAAGCAACAAATTCTTTCCAGACCAAAAGCAAATCCAACGGCCGAAACTTCAATATTTTTGTTTGATAATCTGCCAATAAGTTTATTATAACGACCCCCGCCCGCAATTTCAACTATAATCCGATCATTAACTATGGCATCTATTTCAAATACAGCCCCCGTGTAATATTCATGACTCCTCACTACTGCAAGATCGATTACCGCTGGGATGTCAAGTTTATTAAGTTCGCCTGCAATAAAATTAAGATCGCGAATCGCTTCCGAACAATTTAAGAATGACATCTCTTCACAATTTATAGACTGCCTGATTCCAGCGAGACAAAAATCCCACTGACTTCGAGAATTTGGGCTCATTGCATATACCGATAGAATTTTATCGGCTTTAGCAAGCTCATTATCTAATCGTTTGATATCGTTACCCGCACGAGATTCGGCGATAGCGTCGAACACCTCTTTAAGAACAATGGTCCCCCGATATGGAATCATACATTTCTCACAGAGGTGATTGAAAATACGAATATCGCCTAATCTAACTTTGATTTGGCTTTTTGAAGCGCCAATAGCCTCCATACTGTCTGCCACCATTATGATAGTTTCGAGATCCGCATATCGATTTGAAGTGCCGATAACTTCCATCCCCACTTGCGCAAAACTTCGAGTTTTAGTTGCTGACAAGTTTGATATGGGCTCATTACGAAAACAATTCACCACATAGTAAATCTTGAGTGGAAAATTAATCCGCAATTCTTGTTTCGTATCAATCTGGTTGGCCAACCAACGAGATGCCGATACCGTTCCTTCTGGCACCAACAATGCCCGGTTGAAAATGGGAGCATTGTCATACGAGCGCGCATAGTCACAAATATCCAATTGAAATGAACATTTTTGGTCCCACTCGGGCCATGGCGATCCGCCTACCACTCTTTCACTAAAACTGTCGATGCTTTCAATCATGGAAAGCTCAATTTTGTCATACCCCCAAAGTTGAAATGTTTCGGAAATTTTGGCCGCTACAAATTCACGTAATCTTGCTTCGTGACCAAATATGTCTCGAAAACCATCGAAACTTGCTTTCGTGCTTTTAAACATTGTCCGCCTCCTTTCCAAAAAGAATTGTTGTTAAAGACCAAGTAAAAATCGCCTAAATTCCCACACCCTGACTATGCGAATGATATACAGAAATGAATTGATTTCGTCAAATGGGTGCCCAACGGGATTCGAACCCGTGATGAGAGTTCCACAAACTCTAGTGTTAACCGCTACACTATGGGCACCGCATAAAAACCGCGTTTTCAACGCATCATGCAATGATCTTGCGTGTGAATTTTAGTCAATCAAATACACTTCGGCGCCTTCGCTTATTTTATCACCAACTTTCAACCCGATCACATCGCCCTTCTTCGCCGATTTTATATTTTCATGCTCTATCTGCATCGACTCCACAACCTGTTCAGGCGCGCCATCTTTATCTCCAAACTGAATCTTGTCGCCAACGGATAATTTTCCTGACAAATCGATAATGGCCACTCCTATATTTCCGTAATAATGCGTGATTTTGCCTATTTTTTTCATAAAAATATATTAATGATAATTATTTGCCAATATATCACAAAGCAAATCTTGCCGCAACTCGATGGACCTAGGCGGAATCGGACCGCCGACTCGTCAATGCGAATGACGCGTGATGCCACTTTACCATAGGCCCTAAAACATTCTTTCAGCCCTGTGTCGGGGCGCCGAGAGTCGAACTCGGGCTAAATCTTCCCAAAAGACTCGTGCTACCACTACACTACGCCCCGCCACCCACATAGTATATTTTAATTTTCATTGAATTTCAACTTATTTTGTGGTATTTTAGTTTTGGAGTTGTTGTATGAAATCCGCCTGTAGCTCAATTGGATAGAGCAGGACGCTTCTATCGTCAAGGTTGGGGGTTCGAGTCCCTCCGGGCGGACAAAAAAAGAAATGCAGGTTAAATTCCGATCGGTTCTAAACATGCATTTTGCATACGGCAAATGCGTTTGCCGAAACATTGCCGAAACAATTTGACTATAATAAATTACGCCTGTTATAGTTGATAAAATACAATTAGGGTTAGTTCTTCCGATAAATAATTTAAATAAATGCAAAGGAGGATGCGATATGGCAAATGGCAGAATTTGCGGATTTTGCGGAGAAGGCGGTTGCGGCAACGACTTGGAACTTTTTAATCATAAAGGAAAGCGCTATGTGCCGATTTGCAACAATTGCGTTAAGCTGATCGAAAACATGACAGTTTGCCATTGCATCGGCTGCAATCGTTTGTGGTTGGAAAAAAAATTTTGTCGTTTGAACGAAACTGTAAATTACGCGAACTGTGAAAAATGCCGATCAATCGCGGCATAAAAATTACTCCGCAATTGCGGAGTTTTGTTTTTGCAGTATTCCGTGAAACTGGAATATAATTTAATTATGACAACGGAAAAACAAAACACCGGAAAAATCGGAGAAGACATCGCGGTAAAATTTTTGGAAAAAAATAATTATAAAATTTTGGAAAGAAATTATAGAAAGCCCTGGGGTGAAATTGATATTGTCGCGTTGTCTCCCTACGAGAGATCTCTCGAAGATAGAGATGTTGAAGAAAAAGAATTGGTTTTTGTGGAAGTAAAAACGCAAAATGAAAAATTCGAATGGCGTCCGGAAGAAAATATTGGATTCCATAAAAAACGACAATTATCAAGAATAATTTCGGCATATTTAAAAATAAAAAAAATTTCTGAAAATCAAAATTGGCGCGTCGATGTCGTGGCAATAAAATTAAATTTCAAAACAAAAATCGCGCAAATTGAACACATCAAAAATGTTATGTTAAACTGATTTTGTTATTCGGGGCGGTTAGCTCAGTGGTAGAGCGCTTCGTTTACACCGAAGAGGCCGCAGGATCAATCCCTGCACCGCCCACAAAAAACTCCCCCGCCTTAGCGGGGGAGTTTTTTGTGCAGTTTTGTTTTTTCTTTTTCCAAACTCTACCTCGGAATGATTTCTTTCCAGCCGGGGAGGCCTAATGCGTCGATATCAATGGTTACCGAAACCATGTTCGCGATATTGGATTTGACGGATTTTTTGAGTCGTTTATTATATAATCTATATGATAACTTTTCGCTCTCATACCAGAGACGACATACCTTTAAGGGTAATTTGGCTGAACAACAAAAAAGCGACTCAATACGCCATAGACAATCCCGGCCATAAAACTACCATCAAAGAGCAGAATAAATGGTTTGATAACTATGAACAAGAGTCGCGTTTAAAACGAAAGAAGTTTTTCACAATTCTTTATTATAATAGGCCGGTTGGTTTTATGGGGCTTTCCAATATTGACCCAGAAAAAAAGACTGCGGAAATTTTTATTTTAATCGGCGACGATGGTCACAGAGGAAAAGGTGTCGGTAAATTTTCCGTTGAATATCTTATTGGGATAGCATTTAAAAAAACGGGGCTTAGACGGTTAATGTTAGAAGTAAATAAATTGAATCATCCCGCTATTAAGCTCTATGAGAATCTTGGTTTCCAAAAAATAGGAGAAAATGAAACGGAGATTAAAATGATTCTTAAAAGCTCAAATCTTGCGTGATATTTCGTTTTGTGGTATATGTTAGATAGTTTGTTCTTTAAATAAACTGAAAAGGAGGGATGGCCATGAAAAAGGTTACAAGGTCACGGATTAGTAAAAAGTCACATGTCGTATGTCGTGGGAACCGGAAGGTTGTTCGCGCCAGTCGTGAAGCTATCGGCGCCATGAAGTATAAGGCCCAATGACGCTCCATTGGTGTCGCTTCAATCGACCAAGCGGAAGAAAAAAACCTTCCGCTTTTATTTTAAAATATTCTGAAAGGAGAGGTTTATATGAAAATCTACGAACGTAATGGCAGGTACCTTGTGATACTTGGCCACATTCCGCAGTGGTTGGTTGTAGATGATTTTGGTCTCAGCATTCTTCGGCGCATCGTTAGTAATGATCCCCTTGAGAGGATTCAAAGTCAGTACCAACCGGATCGGCGCGAGGAAGTTAACGCAACTTATTATGAGCTCCTACCACTCGTGAAGCAGATGACAAATCGGGATTCGCCAATTATTGGAAATGTATTAACCGCAAAAACAACAGTCGCGTTAATATCAATCACTAGAAATTGCAATCTCCAATCGATTTGTCCGCATTGTTATGTGGATGCTGGAGAATCAAAGGCGCCAGAGCTTACATGTGAAGAGCACAATCGTTTGGCTATTCAGATTCGACAATGTTTAACGCCCGATTCGACAAAAATCTACAAAGTAAATCTGACTGGCGGGGAGCCATTTTTTCATCGCAAAATTATTCGGATTATTAAATCCTATCGAGACGCGGGGTTGGAAGTCAACATGAGTACGAATGCCCTTTTAATCAAGAAGTCGGACATATCTGCGTTGAAAGATGCTGAGGTGGTGCTTTCTATATCTTTGGATGGCGCTACGCCCTCAACCCATGATCGAATTCGTGGCCCTGGTTCTTGGATAAAAGTGACGAGAAAAATTTGCGAGTTAGTGGGCAGTGGAGTTAAAATTGGGATTAATTGTTTGCTTCATGAAGGAAATTTTCAAGAGCTTGAACAAATTGTCGCTCTAACTTACAAGCTGGGCTGTTCCGGATTTAATCCGATTAATCTTATCCAACTGGGCAGAGCATGCCGATCAACTCTTTGCCGCGTATCAGAAGTTGAAGTGTTTAGACGGATAGCAAATTATCTGATTAAACACCCCGAGCAATTACATCTGTTTGAAGCGTCTTCGCTATTTTCTTCGCTGGGAGCGGCATTGCTTGTTGGTGTTACTTGCGAAAGTTGTGGGGTTGGAAACCGTCCATGCGTCTACATAGATGAAACTGGTAGTGTGTATCCATGTCCGAATACTCAACGGGAGGAATTTTCGCTCGGAAATATTCGACGGAGTTCGCTATTTGAATGCATTAGAACAGACCACCCGGTTTTAGAGCGACTTAAATTGCTACGAGTGGATACTCTAAATGATCAATGCAGTTCTTGCGATGTCCGTTTTTTCTGCGGAGGAGATTGTCGTGGAGAAACATATAATGTAAGTGGTAATCTTCTTGCTCCCTATGTAGCATGTGCCGATCGCCATGATTCGATTATTGAATTAATGTGGATAGCCGCCGAGCATCCGGAACTTTTTAAAAATCGCGCCGATGAATACATCACAAATCTTCATTAGCTCAAAAGGTTCTGGAGCGACACGTGGGACCATTAAATACGATACAAACTTCCGATTTTCAAAAAAAGTCGGATTTTCTTTTTTTGAGAGCGATTGTTTCGCTCAAAATAGGTTCGGAGTTTGCGCAGTTTTGTTTTTTCTTTTTCCAAACTCTACCTCGGAATGATTTCCTTCCAGCCGGGAAGGCCGAGCGCGTCAATGTCAATGGTTACTGAAGCATTGGGGGAGATAAGCCCAGATAGCGAACTCGAGCAGGTTAAATTGTATGTAATGCTTGGAGGAGGAGACGGATAGATATCTTTTGCGCCGCCAGCCGCCATAGAACCGGTCCAATCGCTTTGCGGTTTCGAGGCGGATGTCGTACACGAATCAGCGTAGGTACTTGACCAAGTTAAGTTCGTTTTACTACCCTGATAAATTTTGTTGAGAAAGCCAGGAGTAACAGACAAAGTGGCTGTGGGCGAACAGTATGGCGTGGTTTCCTGGCGAGTGCTAATTTCTCTTTTCCCGGCGTTATTATACGCCTCTACTTTATAACTGTATTGAGTATGCTGGTTAACGGTATAATCGGTATAACTTGTGGCTGTGCCGGAAGCCGTGGCGTAATCCTTCCCATCTTTTTTTATTGTATAGCCGTCGGCGCCGGCCGAAGCAGTCCAAGAAAGCATCACTTGATTACAGGTGGATGTAATGCCATCGTCGCTCGGATTCCAATTAAAAGGCCCCGGCGGAGTTTGGGACTTGGTAAATTCCGCGTTTACGGTTTTATCGGCGTTCATGGTAACTTTGCAAGAACCTTTGCCTGAACAATCGCCCGACCAGCCGGCGAAAGCGGAGTCCTCGGCCGGAGTGGCCGTCAAAGGAACTACAACATCAAAATTATAGATGTTATTGGCGCTAAGACAGGAACCGCCACAAAAAATGCCTCCATAAAAATCCTCAACCCTGCCCTTGCCGGCGCCGGATTTGGTGACGGTAAGGGTCTTGGCGCTTGAAGCGAAAGTGGCTATCGCCAATTTATCTTCATTCATGGAAATGGCGCATTTATCACCATTATTGAGACTGCTGCAGTTAATGCCGGAACCGGACCAGCCGGTAAAAGTAGAGCCGCTGGCTGGCGTGGCGGTTAAAGTAACCGAAGCGCCGATATTATAGGTATTGGAACATGTAGTGTAGCTTATGCCATTAGAAATGCCACAATTAAAACCTCCGGCATTCACGCCGCCCACCGTGCTGGTAATCAACCCCGAACCGGCGCCGGCCGTAGACACGATAAGATCCGCCGAGGTCTTCTGCGGAGTTTGAGATGCCGCCGGACAGGCCTCCAGCCCGCCTGTTTGAGTGGGCCCCCAAAGAACATCGCCCATACTATAGGCCTTGGTGTATATCCACGGAAAAGTGGCGAGATTAGCCGTTCCAGCTATGGGTGGATTTTTGGCGCTTAAAAATTTAGCCGGAGAATAATAAATAGATGGTTCGCCGCCGATACAGCTATTTTCATCATCGCACAGTTCCTCATTTTCTACCATCCAAGTATAATTCCCTAAAATCTTGGCCGCGTAGAAAATATAGGAATCTTCGGGAATGCCGTATGTGTCGGGAAGAACACAAGTATTGCCCGAACATTTTGAATGAGGATAAATCGCCAAAAGATTCTTCTCCGGTCTGTCAAGTGCAAGACCCCCGCCACCATAGCACGGATCGCTATCGGATACCGCCAACCCAGGACCGAATGCGTGCTGGCTACTACCCTCATTATAGCCGCGGCAACCGGCAATCCCCGTAAACCATTTTACTAATGCCATTTGGTCTGTTTCACCCGTAGTGGGATTTACAAATTGAGAAACAGGCGCGGTAACGCGGTATAAAGCGATTTTATTTTGCGTTTCGTCTATGGAAGTCGGCGTCGTCGCGCCCTCTGTTACCGGAACGCAGCCCACACCGCTAACCATCACATACTGCCCATTTGGATCGGGCTCATAGCAGTAATCATTATCATCCCTATTCGGTTTATACCTTTGCGAGCCAGCGGGGATTGGATTGCAAGCGAGTATTGGATCATCATTATCGTCATAGCCGCCCGACGCGACACAATAGGTATCCGGCGCAGTAACGAATCCCTGATTGAAAGAGGGAATGTAAAAAGTGGGAGAAATTGAAAATTGCTGGGTGGCGCAACTCGCTTGCGTTATCGGTTCGGTCGTCGGCATCACTAAAATAGCGTCTTCATTCCCGTTGCAAATTAAATTGCCTTCGACGCAAGCTGCAACAACCGTAGCGACGCCTCCTATTGCCGCGGCGCCCGCCACGGTCAGATAGGTGATAGTCGTAAGAGCATAAGTATTTATCGTTATGTTGAGTATCGCCCCTACTGGTGCTAAAGATTCCAGTGACGCCAAAGAGGTTAGCCCTAAAAATTCAGTTTCTCCAATGGACGTAGCAATTGTAACGTCATATGTGCTCCAAGTAGCTGCATCGCTGATATACGAAAGAAGCATAGGGTTGGTATATGCAACATAAATTATGGCTGCAGCCACCGCCACAGTAACCACAAGCATAATATTGTCTTCTATAAAACTGACAACGCTGTCAAAAACGCCTGTAACCGCGTCCACAAAGCCATCGGCCCGCGCTGTCGGCGCCGACATTAAATAAAAAGTTACAGACAGAAGCAAAACCAAGACAAAAAACTTGTTTTTAGAAAGAAACATAATTATTATTTAAATATAATCCCACGCGGCAATTATATCACAATTGCCAAACCAAGCGTTTGTGGATAACTTAATAGAATAAAAATGAAAACGCCCCGCAAGCTTGCGGGGCGTTTTAGTGCGACTCAATTTCTTCCACTTCCCCTTCCTCTCTTATTTAATTATTCCGTGATAATTATTAATCACGGCGTTGGCCAGAAGATCGTTTAATCTCCTTGCCATATGCTTGGCCGTCGTCACATTTCTTTCAGAATTGGGAGCAAATAATGCCCCCAACGGATCGGCATACCCTGTTAATACGGATGCCATAGGAATAGGAACTGTAGTGCCGTCTTTTATGACATTAACCACGCCCATGAAATGAACCAAGTTTGGTGTGGTCTTCTGGGCTATATTTATCCTGATTTTCATTGGCGACCCACTGGCGACAACGACTCTTCTTTCACGAAGCGCTTCCGGAAACTTTTCCGCCAAAGTCTCCATAACTCGATTGGAGACTTCATCGTTCCTTAGCGGCGAGGATAGATCAATAGAAAAACTCGCTTTGCCGCCACCCAAATCCTTCATGATGAGATTCTCATAGAAAAAGTACCCTTCTATGGCCACTGTTAATACTTCCCCCTCTTTCAACGATTCCTTGGAAATTGGCACTAGACCGCATCCCGCCAGAAACGCTAGAAAGCTAAGAAAAACCAAAAAAACCCATCCAACTCTTTTCATCTTCCGCCCTCCTTTCGTCTATTGAATAAGCGTTCTGTCGAACGCGGCGCCGAGGATGTTGACCAAAGACGGCGCAATTTTGTCCTTAATCAACTCTTCCTGCCGTCCGCTGGACAAACTCTCAAATAGGACGCCAGCATCGTAGGTGAAAACCGTTTTCCCGGTGGCGGCCACTCCGTCCACCACAATACCCGTAAAACGGGTATAAGATACCGGACCGCCCTTTTGTGCGCCATATACCTTAATCCGAAATACATTAGGCGCACCCTCTTTCATAACGGCGAAGCCCTTCTCGACAAGCTGCCGTCGCAGTTCCTCTCTAAGGATGAGCAAGGATTCTCCATATTGGCCTATGGATACTTGCTCGCCTTTTTGAAGCCGCGAGGCGATCTCGTCCTTGAGAGCTTGGTTAGCGTCCATGTGCTGGCGAATTGTCTCTAACTTGCCTTCAGGAAGGGGCATCACCTCGTTTTTTTCCAGGTCCACAAAAACAACTTCGAGGGCTACCCTCTTTTCCAGAGCGAACGCCGCTTCATGGGGATTGTAACCCCCGCCGGCCAGAAACCTTTCCTCGGCCAAGGCGACGCCCACGCTACCAAAAAACACAAACAACAAAATACAAACCAAATTTACTCTTTTCATCTTTCCTTCCTCCTTTCATGCCCGAATTTCAAATTTCATTTTAAGATGTTTTGCCAGTTTATTAGCCAAATCTTTAGCCAGCGCTTTAGCTAATGACTTGACGACAATTGTTGGCGTGCCGACTTTGCCGCCGCTAATGGTGGACAAAATCGTAGTGGCACTTGCCGTCACCAAATGCGCCGATTCCGTTAATGACATATAAACCGCAAATGTCTGGTTTGGGATCTCATACGCCATTCTGATTGTTATTGAGGATGGCGCTTTCAATCCCTCACTTAGAGTCGTTCCTTCTACGCCGTTGCGGCGCAATCCTTCCAGAAAATTCTCCAAAAACGCCCGCGATATTTCTGACGAAAATTCGTCATTTCGCCGATTGGCGCAAACGACCGCGTATGCGCCTTGATCGGACACGGTATTGATCGGTCGACCCTCAAGAGTTTCAAATTTTATGGACTCGTAAAAATCCACAGACTTTATCGCCAAATAAATCGGGAATTTTGCCCGACCTTCGGCAAGCGCGATACTCGCCAAAACTAAGCCAGCAAAAATCATCAAAAAAACCAATCCTATTTTTTTCATCTCCCTCGCCCTCCTTTCGAGCAAATTTATTGTTAAATTGTTAAAAATCTTTCCTTTTGGTCTAAAAATCACCCTTTTATTTCCTTATTCAAATCTCCCCGCATTATACAAACCCCCGCCCCGCTTGTCAAGTTAAAACAAAACACGGCTTGTTCCTAGTATTATTTTTAACTTTCTTGGTTTTTCCTTGTAAGGATTACTAATACTGCTGTCATTGCACAACGTCCCTGTTTATTATCCCATGATTCTCAAGAGCTAATAACCAACTAAAAATGTTTGGCCGCTTTTTTTGTTTGATGTATTTTAAAAAGTGGGGCCAAAGAGTCCTGCCGATTTTTTCGACATTCATATAAGCAAAAGTAGATTGCCATTTGGGCCATTTAAGAGGGCGTATTTTAAGAATATTTTCACCATGGGCTTGAAGTAAAATCGCGCATACTTGATCGATGGAATAAATCATTTTTTTTGGATAATTTCTTTTTACAATTTTATAGATTGTCGTTTTTTCCCATGTATAAGTTCGGAAAAGAATATGAGCGGTCTCGTGAGCAACGCAGAGCCAAAGATATTTTGGAGTGTTTTTGAAATCTATCAAAATTTTGTTATCTGAAAACTTAGCAATATAACCAAGCGATTTATGTTGAATAATAATCGATATTTCGCGGCACGGTTTTATGTCCTGAAAAAAGTTTTTAATGAAAATTTCCGCGGGATTATACTTGTTCAGTAATTTCATGAGTTCTTCTATATTTTTATGGTTCTTTTTTGACTTGATTAAAAATTTGTAGAATTGCATATACATTATAATATAACAGATAAACAATAAATTAAAAGGGGAAGCAAAGTTCCCCTTTCGTGCTTTTAGTCGCCTTATGTGCTTGGGCACAGGCATGTACAACAACTCGGACAACCTCCATAAGAATCTTCATCTTGTCCTCTTGTGAAACACGGGGGAGTATCCAATTGCATGACAATGCAAGCAGTTGGCGTCTCCTGTGACGTTTCTTGGACATCTTTTAGAATCGGTTCTGGCATTGGTTTTCACCTCCTTTTTATTGTGACATTAGAATCTAATAAAACATAAATGCCCGCCAATATGCTTATTACAACCATTGCTATTTATATTTTGCCCTGTAATATTGTGGACAAACGCCTTTCTGTCAGCTTCGGACGTAGTTTCGGTCGCCACTGGGCATTCTCCGGCACATACATCAGCATAAGCGCAATCTTGGCATCCCTTTTTTATTTCCCTCATGGAGTCGAATAACGGAGAACTGTGCCAAATTTCTTGAAGAGTATTTTTTCTAAAACTGCCAGCATATTTTCTATAAAGAATACACGGTGATACATTGCCGATTTCATTGATAGCCATGCAACTTCTACCGCCTGGACAACCGATAAAACTTGGCATAGCCACCCTTTTCGATACACAGCGTTCGCATTGTTTCCTAAGAATGCCTTCAGTCGCGGTAATATGGTTCTTCGGATGGCTTTCAAGTGATTGTTTGACCAATTGGCGGGCTTTTTTAAACTGCTCCAAGTTCAAAGCATTTAAGTTTTTCCCGCGGCCGGTTGAGCAAAGCTGCACTACCTGTACTTCATTTACATCGTAGCTTAGGGCCAAGCCAATAATCTTGTCTACTTCCAGATAATTGTCAGTTAAGAGAGTCTGGCTTACTCCAACATTAGGAATGCCGGCTTTTTTCAGAGTTCCCAAAGCTTGTAGAGCTCTTTCAAATGAACCCTGCATGCCTCTAATCTTGTCATGCGTTTTGGCGGTTGCGCCGTCTATGCTTACTCTTACAATTTGAACTCCCGCTTCATAGAGTTGTTTGGCAATGTTTTGGTTTACAAACCATCCATTGGTACTCATCATGGTTGTTATTCCATACCTTTGACATTTGTCTAAAATCTGAAAAAAATCTTTTCTCATTAAAGGCTCACCGCCTAGGAAATAAATATAAAATATTTTATTTTTTGCAAATTGCTCAATAACGGAAAAAACTTCTTTTGTAGTTAGTTCGTTCTCGCTCGCTTTTCCTGATTCCGAATAGCACTGCTTACAATAAAAGTTGCAAGTCTTGGTGATATCCCACCAAGCAAAAATTGGTGCCGAAAGAAATTTTGAGTATCTTTTTTGACTCGAAGGAATACTCCGCATTGTTGGTTTCATTCCATAAGGTATTTGATTTTTATGGAAATTCTCGTTTTTTGACTCGGATTGTTTCAGCACTGAAGAACATATTAAGTCTTGAATAAACTTCCTTACAGTTTCTTGAGCATTCCCGGGGTATTGCTCCAGGATTGTTTTTTCAATGACACTGCCGTTCTGTGCTAGAAAATTTATTATTCTATAAGCTGATTTGTTTAATTCTACTACCATAGCGCGCGATGGAATAAATGCTAACCCACCGAATGTCTCTGGCCTGTATTTTACCGTTGGTTCAATTGTAATATACATATACGGCGCCCCTCCTTTCTGGCAAAATTCTGTTAAATTGTTAAAAATCTGGCAAAAACCACCCGTTTATTTCCTTACTCAAATCTTCCCGCATTATACAAACCCCCGCCCCGCTTGTCAATGGTGGATTTTTGGCTGTATTCTACAAAATTTTCGATAGTTTCATCACAAGGGTTTCTGATAGATATTTATTTTTAGGATATTTTTTGATTCCTGATTTTTTGAATCCGCATTTTTTATAGACCTTTATAGCTCCCCAGCTTTTTTACTATTTTTGATACATTAATAAAAATAAAAAAGCTACATTTCTGTAGCTAGATTTTGAATAAAGTAGCAGAGCATCTCTGCGGCTGTTGGATTTTCTGTCATTTCATTTTTTATAAAATAAGGCGACATATTAATCTTAGCGGCTTGCAATGAGACGTCTTTAATCTCCACGTTCTGTTCCTGGATCAATGCCTCTAAATCACATTTTCTATCTGAGCGCTCCCGGATATCTTGCATACGGCGACATAAAATGGTGTATGGTTCAGCAATTAATATCGCTATCCCTAAAATTTGATTTTTATCCCATGGTTGAAGCTCTCGAACGCTACATCCTGATAATTTTGGCAGGTCAAAATACATAAAATACCCATCAGCCACCCTAATTGTTTTTGGATCTTGACGGTCTATCTCGTATAATCTTTGATTCATCTTCGCATGGAGATCTAATCTTGTACTTTCAGACAATGTTTGTAATTCGCCCATAGTTGTCGCGTCAGTCAATTCGCAAAGAATAGTCGCCCCATTAATTAATTCTATTTTAATTCCGCATTTTCGCACTAACTTTTCCACCTCGATCACAATCTTTGACTTGCCAACTCCGGATACGCCACCCACATATACAAACATTGGTCACCACCTCCTTTTATTCGAAATATTAAAGAGCTTTCCACTGCTGAGGCAATGGGCCATTTGATTTTTTATAAATATACTTTACAAGCTCCCCCAATATATCTTTTTTCCGATCAATATTATTTTCTTTATAAAAATCTTTAAGAATGTCATAGAAATTACTATCCAGTTTATTAAGCAACCCAAACATTTCGTTTGGTTGTCTTAAAAATTCTCCATTCAATTTGAGGAATAATTCTATAATATTTTTCACTAATAAGTGGCTATCCAAACCAAAAGCTAAATAATCTTCATTTTGTACATCTCGTTGAACCTCTCCCCAAAAATCATCTATAGAATATTTGTGCATCAAAACTTCACTACTCTTGTATTTAGTTTTTAATTGCAGATTATTCTTTGCAACAGATTGAATTTTCTTCAAAACTTCTCCTCTCTGAAAAAGAATTGCGCCACAGGCTATCATGTGCGAGGTTATTCTTCTCAATGCGTTTTTATCTTTTTTGAGACACTCCTTTGCTTCCGCTACTGTATTCAAAATAATATCAACGCGTATTCCATTTTTTATAAAATTAATCCTTGAAAATTTACCCTTTTTATTTAGCAGAATATAGATATCAATATCGGAATATTGATCAAATTTATTTCTTGCCGCAGACCCGAACAACATAATTCCCAAGACGTTTTTGTCTTGTTTATATTGTTCTATTACGCTACTACAGATTTTTTGAATAAGTTTATTCATAAATAAAACAGGACTAAAGGAATTATAACATTTTCCCTTAGCCCTGTAAAGCCACTTTAGTGGCAGTTGCTGGGCGACTGACAGGTGTTGAGTACTTTGCTTTTAGGCAAGGACTTAACAACTAATCCGAATAGCCGCTTTTTCTGTTTTGTTTTTTTCATGGGCATTACCTCCTTTCTATAGAATTTTTCTATTTGCAGTTTAAGAATTTACTTCATGAAGTTGCTCCAAAAGAAGTTCCTTAGTCATCGCCCGATAAAAATCACACATGCGATCAACTTTTAAGGTTTTTGCCGCGCGGCTAAATTCTTGAGTGATGTTGCATCCGCCACCGCACTGGCCCTCAATTATGCACCCTCTGCACATCTCCTTTGCCCCAATAGTATGAGTATTAATAAAACGATGATATTTCTCCCCAGTTTTGTAAAAAGAATCCATTTGGTCCAGAGTTCCAAGTTTTTCAATACTGTATCCGCAACTATAGATATCTCCGGATGGACTAATGCATATGCTGTTACCGCGAACAGCACCGCAAAACGCGACATGGGAATCAAGCGGCGAATCATTTAAATTTTCTACGGGACGAGACCAAAACCCAAATACTGTAATGCCATATTTTCGAGCATACCGCCGCATCCGCATTAGCGTTTTGACAATGCCTCCAATAGGCATCGCCACCATGCCAATAACATCAATATCTATGCGAACTTCTCGCATTTGCCATTTCGCCGCCCAATCAATGATTTTCTCGCTGAGATAGGGAAAATTATGTTCATTTACGGTAATAGTAATACCATTCAAAGAATGATATTGAGCCATAAGATTTTCAAATCCCTTAACAATAATATTGAAAGTTTTTCCCCCTGCCTTAGTTAAACGAACCTTGTCATTTCCGTCGCTAAGACCATCAATGCTTAAGGCGGTTCTGACATTATATTCTTTCAACTTTTTTGCAATTTTGGCAGTAATAAGGGAGGCATTGGTATTAATTGAAAAGTTGAAAAGAAATTCTTTGCCATAAGTTAACTGGCAATATTCCAATATCAGATTAATTACCGGCCACGCCAAAAGCGGTTCGCCGCCGCCAAAATTCACTTCAGCCACTTTTTTTCCATGTTGGCGGAGAATCCCCATATACCGATCTATCGCATCTTTGGCAATTTCAAACTGCATAAACTTTTTCGAATTCTTTATGCGATGGGATGTTTCAAGATTATTAAAATGAATGCAGTAGGCGCATCGAAAGTTACACCCTTCGGACACGATTAAACTAAGATAATTTATGAGCGATCCATTTGTTATTGTTTGCTCGCGCTTTTGCATTCTTTTGGATAATAGCGATCTTTCATCAAATCCTTTCGGAATAAGAAAATAATCCACTATCATTTCCTTAAGATATGCCATTTCGTTATTATCAAACTCATATTCTTCATAAACCAAGTTCAATGTTTGTGGAATTGCGAAAATTCTGATAAATTCTAACATCTGTACGGAGACAATTTTTGGCCTCCCGAAAAGAGAGTGCCATATAACCGCTTCGCTATTATTCTCAACAGTTTGCAAAAACTGCGATTTAATCAATGGGGTCTCCCGACTAATCTTCATCTTTTCCGCCCTCCTTTCCTAGCAATTGTTTGTTAAATTGTTAAAAATCTTTACAAAAACACCCTTGTTTTCCGCTTTTCAACTATGTCCGCAACATACACTGCCCCGCAAAGTTTGTCAATGGCGAAAATAAAGGGTATAATATTCACATGAAAATGAAAACCACCAAAAATAATATAAAATTAAACATTACCGTAAGCCGTTGGGCGAATTTTTATTTTTTTGTTCAAAATCTATCCGAATGGAATAATAGAAATAGAAAAGATTATAACACCCTATGGCAAGCGGAGCTCGATCCGTTTTCCGAACGAGAAAAGAATGCCTTGAAAGCATTCAAAAAAGTTAGGTTGCGCTATAAATCGAATCGAGGCGAATTCGAGCGCGCCTTTTTTACATCGAAAGAACCATTAAAACAATTACAACTTACTCTTCCGACAGACGAATTTATTGTTATCAAAAAAGTTTTCGCTTTGTTCAAAAAAAAGTTTGATATTTTATATAAAAAGGATTTTCCGCTTTTGAAAAAATGGCAAGAAATTTTATATAGAAAAATAAACAAAAAATCACTGATAAAATCAATAATCTCTCCGATAGAAATTCTCTATAATGCCACCGCTCCAAAAAAAACCGTAGATATTTATTTATTGCTTTCCGCGCCCAATCATACTGGCGGCGGCGCGAATGTAAACGATCAGAGCGCCAGCATTGAAATTTCCCGCTATCCTACGCAAGGCATAAATCATGTGTTGGGAATCATTTGGCATGAAGTGATACATTTATGTTTTGAAAAACAATATTTTGTCCCTTTGCTTGTCGAGTATTTTGGTCGCGCAAGCAAATCTATTGGCTTGATAAGCGAAATCGCCGCGAGTTCTCTTTTGCCCAACGGCATACTCGGGCAAAGTATTTTATATTCTTTGCCTCCAAAGTTTCTTAACATAAGAATCCCAACCAAATTTAATAAAAAGCTGATGAATATAATGGGTGGCTATATGAAAAGTAAAAAACCTTTGGATAAAAAGTATATTCAAAATATCTGGACTATTGCCAAAGTTTTACAGAATAATTGGCAAAAATAAAAACAGATGAGAAAAGAAGCTTACAAACAAAAACAATGCTATTGGGGGGGATTAAAACCAAATTCTACTCTCAAAAAATATCTGGTTAAATTCCCTAAGGGAAAAACTCTTGATATCGGCGCCGGTAGTGGCAGAAATAGTGTTTTTTTGGCTAAAAATGGTTTTGAGGTAGAAGCGGTAGATAAAATCGAAGAAGAACTGGAAAAAATTAAAATTACAGCAAAAAAATACCAATTGAAAATCAAAACAAAAGCGTGCAATGTAAATGATTTTAAGTTTGGAAAAAACAAGCATTCTTTAATTGTGGCAATTCATTCCTTGGACTTTCTCAAAAAGAGCGAATTTGGCTTGATAATAAATAAAATTAAAAAATCAATTATAGCGAATGGATTCATATATCTTTCCGTTTTTTCAACTAAAGATCCAATGTATAAACTGATAACGGAAAAAGGAATCGGACAAATTGAAGAAAATACTTTTTATTTACCCAAATCTCAAACTTATAGGCATTTTTTTACCAAAAAAGAACTGCGAGAAAAATTCGAAAATTTCAAAATCATTATATTAAAGCAAAAACAGATATTGGATAAAGGACACGGCGAACCGCATCATCATGATATAATTGAACTACTGGCTCAAAAAGAAAAAACGGCGAAATAATCCGCCGCTTTTTAAGCCAAATGCCAACATTGCGGATCGGGACTAAAAAAATCACCCGAAACTCCATGAGATACCGCTCCGCAACCGCGACATCTGTATAATAAAGGACAATTTTTACACTTCTTGTAGCGAGTCAAATTTCTAAGGCGATTCAACTCTTTGGACATAATGAATAAATCAAATAAACTTTGCTCGGGGACCTTTCCTATCGGACTCTCAAAACGACGACAGGCATAAACCGTGCCATCGGATAACACCGAAAGGCTGGCAACCCCTAAACTGCAACCGCTGATTACAATTTCTTGTTTTCTTATTCGTTCTATTTGCCGTTTTTCCTTTATAGAACATTTTTCGTAAAAGTATAATTCCCATAAATGGTCTTTAAATACGAATTTTGTTCTCGGATAAGTTATGGATAAAATTTTGCGAGCATTGTCAACTTCTTCCAGTAGCGACCTATATTCTTCGGGAGTGAACATTTGTTCTTTATATTCCTCCATCGACCAACCGCTGGGCTTACAAAATCTCGCAAAAGCAAAGGCACCAAAATTGTTTTCCATTATTTTTTTCATCACCTCGATTAAATCGGGAGCGTTAAATTTGGACAGAGTAAACATGCAGGTCGGTCTAATACCCGCTTCTTTTAGAATTCTTGCGGCCCTAAATACATCATGATAGCTGTCATTTTTTCTCAAAAAATCATGTTTTTCTTCTAGGCCATCTAAACTTAACTGATATTTGCGCACGCCTTTCGTTTTTAATCTTCCAGCCGTTAACTCATCAATAAAAAATGAGTTGCCTAAAATATCAATGGCAGTTTTTGATTTATGTTTTTTTGCCAATTCATTTATTACATCCAACACTCGCCAAAAATCAGGATGGAGCATAGGATCGCCACCGGTCAAAACAAAAATAGGGTTGGCATTAAGCTGCAAAACAGTTTTATACATGTCATCAACTATCAATGATAAAACATCGATGCATAATTCTTTCTGTTGATTCTCTTGAATGTATTCCGACTGATACAAATAACAATGCTTGCATCGTTGAGAACATCGATCCGTAATATGCCATTGGAGATAAAAATTCGGTTTACGAGTTTTCATTTCTGACTCCTTAATAAATAAGGCCGGATTCTTTTTTCGAATTAGGCCTCGGTTGCTGGGCGATAACTAATCGAAATCGCAAGTCGGATCCGCCTGGCAAGGGTCACTATAGCAAGCCACCTGACATGCAGAACATGTAGAACGTGTTACTCTCATCCGTCTCTTGGGTAAAAAGGATATCTTTAGGGACCGTCTCCAGTAATTATACTTGCCCAAAACCTTCTTAATTTTCAAACTCCTTATCTTTTTCATCTCTCGCCCTCCTTTCAGGCAAATTTACTTGTTAAATTGTTAAAAATCTGGCAAAAACCACCCTTTTATTTCCTTATTCAAATCTTCCCGCATTATACAAACCCCCGCCCCGCTTGTCAAGGTTTATTTTTTACGCCGTAATAATATTTTAATAAAAGGTTCTATGTCGCTTATGAGATTTTTGATTTTTAGCGACATGGGATATTTATATTTTTTTTTGAGTTGAGAAATGATTTTTTTATGCTCCGGATAGGACATGGTTTCTTTTTCAAAAACATCCAGCCAAGTAGGAGAATTTTGAACCAAGGAGTTGAAAATTTCCGATATGTGCCATACATAAATGCTATTTTCGGAATGCTTATAACGGGGATAATTTTCGCAAAAATAATCATAAAACATAAAATGAAGCAGCTCATGCGCAATGATCGCATTTACATATTTCTTGTTTTTATATTTTATAGGAATCTGAAATGTTTTATCTTCGAGAAATCTTGGAAACATGCCCCAAATAGTCGCATAAGCAATATACTTCCCCTTTGGCCATGGCCTGTTATGAAAAAGATCTTTGACCAAATTAAAAAACCTGCCTTCCTTTTTCTTCCAATTAGTTTCGTAAACCTTAAAGTTTGCGGCAGCGACTGCGATATTTTTTTTATATAATCCCTCAATGTATTTTTTGATAAAAAGATAATCGATATCGCTCTTTTTTTTGACTATTTTTCTCAATTGCGGATGCTTTTTAAAAATTGCCCATTCCAGATTTCTGCCATCATCAAACCCGGCTTCTTTTATAAAAGCTTTGAAAGTCGGCAGGTCTTTTTGAGCGTCAATCTTGAATTTTACTTTTGGATTCATAAAAAAGAGGGCGAGTATGCCTCGCCCTCAAGATACCACCATAAAACCATTTTCTCAAGTAATAAGCTGAGCATATGTCTCCCAAATTAGCCACTCAATGGTCATTTTGCCATGAGCGCAAGCGCGCTCGTCTAGATTCCAACGACTTCCAGTTTTTAGTTCCGCGCTCGCCGGACAACCGCCGCCACAGATGCCCATCGCCGGGCAATCCAAGCAATCTTTCATAAAAAACGGCGATCGCCTCTCCCATTCCTTAAAAAGACCAGCCGCCACCGGATCGCTATCTTTGTCTATAACTGACCCTCGAAAGTAAGTGCGCGGCTTTACGAAATCCTGACAAACGCCGATTTGGCCATCGGGAGCAATAACCAGTTGATTGCCAATCACGCCGCAGTCGGCATAAATTGGTTGTCTATTGATAAATGCTCCGGCCTTTCTCATCATGCGATCTTCATACATTCCGAGCTCTCGAAATTTCTCAAATGCGGCGATTTGGCATCTAACAGCGTCGGAATAATAATTCGGAGGCAAGAAAATATTCGGGTTAAAATGCAGGATGTTAAGACTAATACCATCAACCCAGCCAACCTCGTCGGTCAGAAAAGCCAGAAGCTTATCAAAGTGCTGTACGGCTTCGGAGGTCAATGTTACCGAAAGGCCAACCTTGGCTTTATATTTTTTAAGAAGACCCAACGCTCTCATGATAGCGGCAAAAACATCCAGCTCCCCATCCTTAGTCTTGCGATAGAGATTGTTCATTTCGTGCGGACCATCAATAGACACCCCCACTGTCACTCCTTTCTCGGAAAAAAACCTGGCCATTTCGTCATCAAGAAAAGTGCCATTTGTCACAATTGCGGTCTCGCACACTGATGGAAGAATCCCACGAGTCTTCAATCCACATATGTAATCAACCGCAAATCGCACCACCCCTCCATTCATTAACGGCTCCCCGCCATAAAGATGAATCACCTTTTTCTTTTTGGGATCGCCATATCGAGCAACCATTCTCGCAAAAAGATCCAAAGCGTCCCGCGCGATTTCAACGCTCATATGGACCGGATTAAATGGTTCAATCAGAACAGGGGAATCCTCAAAACAATAGCCGCATCTGAGATTGCAGTGGTCGGTTACGAGAAGATACATTAGTTCAAGCGTGATTTCTTTTAAAAGTTTTTGCCGCGCCTCTTCAAGATATCCAAAGTCATCAAAATCATCGGTAACCAAAATGCCCTCATTCATAAGAGCTTCCACAATATCGGCTCCGACAGATTCTTCAATTTCGCTTATTTCTTTGGACATCCCAATAAGCGGTTTGAGAGAACGAAATGTCTCTTCAGGAAGAAATACCAGCCCCAAAGAGATAGAATGAAATAATGCCGCTATCCCTGGCCGATTAAAAAAATTGGCCCAACGAGACATTCTAACTATGGTCCGGTTATTCATAAATCCTCCCACATGATAAGTAAAAGCGGGAACGAGTTTTTTCGTCCCCGCGGTTCTAACCGCGGCTTTAGCGGCGGTTGCAGACAGTATAGCAGCAACTCTCCATGGCCCAATTCACAAAATCCGGATTTGGGCCAAGGATCTTGCCAACTACTTTTACCCTGTCTGCCGGTTTAACCACAATCAGCCGTACTTTCATCTCTCTGCCCTCCTTTCGAGCAAATTGGTTAAATTGTTAAAAAACTTTCCTTTTATCCAAAAACCGCCTTTTTATTTCCTTATTCAAATCTTCCCGCATTATACAAACCCCCGCCCCGCTTGTCAAGCGCGAAATTTTTCAAGAATGAAGGCGGGCGGCGAGGGCGAAATTGAAAAAATAGCGGTTCAAGTCCTCGAGCGTTGTTTTATATTCTTTGCCGCCGAACATCGCATCAGCTAGCAATTCGCGGGCGCGAATGATTTCCTTGAGCCGAAAACGCCATCTGGGGTCGGCTATTGTTAAGTCCAAAAGCTCGAACGCCCTGTCAATGGCATTGTCGTATGATTCTCGGTTTTTATCGCGCCAATTGAGCGCGCGGCTTATTTCGCCACCGACATTGCCCAATTGTTCCATTAAAGAAAGTTTTTGCCATCCGCCGCCGGCTAATTCTTTATGTTGAATAACCATAAATTACAAAATCAGCTTGTTGATTATATCCCTGATTTTTATTTGGATTTCCAAATTTTCAACGCTTCTGGATCTGTTGTTTTGCGACGGCCGCACATTTATCATGGAATCAAACTCGACGAATCCATTATCAGATTTGTTTATATGCAAATTTACGCCCCACAAATTTTCCTGCTTCGAACCCTCTTCCAAAAGCAATTTTTCTTCATCGGCATGTAAATCGCCGCCGATAGCCATAATTTCTTTTTCAATATCGATTACGGCCTTTACCAATTCGCCGAATTGATTTTCGGCGATTTTTCGCAATTCATTTTTTGAAATCGAATCGTTTACAATTTTTATCGCCATAAATACTTAATGGGGATTGATATTAAAAATCGCTTTTTCCCGGACATCTTTTTTGAGTCGGATATTAAATATCGTGGTCCAAAAATTTAGAACCTTTTCAAACCAAACGCCGCGTCCGGGATTTTTGACAATTTCTTTTATTTCCTCATCAGAATATATTTCTTTAAGCCATTTAATATCATCCCATGTGCCATAGTTTAAAACTTGAGAAATAACATAATCTTTGTCGCGATCAAAATTTATAGTTTTTATATCGTACGACCAGAATAGCCACCGCATTTTTTGAGGAATTTTTTTATTTTTAGTCATTTTTTTGATATTTTTTTACTTCCTCTATTAAAAATTCTTTTATTTTTGGCCAAGAAGCGGTGCCAAATAGATATAATTTTCTTTGCTGTTTTTTGTCGGCATCGGCAAAATAAGTCAAACCGCGAAGACCGACATAAATATTAAATTCTGGATATTTTTGTTTTACAAATGAAAAGATATTTTCAAGAGAAAACTCCTTCATCAAGAAATAAACATCCACAAAGTCTCTTCTGGTTCCTCTATCGGAAACTGCAATTATTTTCATGGCCGCTATATCTTGCTTTGAAGCAATGCGAAGACCGTTAATTTCTGCAGGAGGAAACACCATTGGGTATGAATAGTAAAAAAAACTTGCGGCAACTTCGTTTAATTTCACTATAAGAGTATCTTCCGCTTTCTGTAAAAGAATAACTTTTTCAAATCGCTTTCTTAATTCCTGATATAATTTCGCGCTATCAAACTTCTTATTTATATAAAAATCGAAATCAAGGGAAGTTCGATGGCCGATCTGCAAAGCCAAAGCGGTGCCGCCGGCCATATAAAAACCCTGTTTATTTAAAAAACCGAGTTTTGATAAAAGTTTTTTTCTTTTTGGGTCTAAAATTTCTAAACGCATATATATTTTGTATTATAGCATAATTTACATAAATTTACCATAGTTTTTTGGCGTCAACTTTGGTAGAATGAATCCATGTTTCTGCCGATTTTATCCGCTATTTTGGGAATCATCGCTTTTCTGCCGATTAATTTTTACCCGGCGGGACTTGTTTTTTTGGCTCCGCTTTTTATTTTTTTCCTGCGCGAACAAAAACTCCGGCGATTGATTTTAGGGACAGCTCTTTTTCGACTGACCTTTGGCTTGGGAACCGTTTACTACACTTTAGAGCCGATTTTCTGGCTGACATCGCTTCTCATATTTTTTGGTCTGCCGATATCGATTTGGTTAATTAAAAAATTTTCCGCGCGATTTCATTCATTATTTGTTATCCGCTATTTATTATTCATTGCCTTGCCTTTTTTATGGACTGTTTTCGACCTTCTCCAAGCCCGATATTCTTTACTGCCGACCTATATCATCACTGCCGGCAATAGCTTGGGGTCTTCGCCATTTGTGGGACTGGCTGGCATAGGCGGTTTGGTTCTTCTCACATTTTTTGCCGCCTCAATCAATACATTGATCGCAGCAACAATCGCCGCGCCTCCCCTGACAAGGGAAGAAAAAAAGAGGGGTTTTATTCTAATCGGCGTTATTGCCATTCTTATTTTTTCCGCCTACTTTATTTCCCAATACCGGCTCCAAAAAAATGCGTCTGAATATGATAATCTCCCCAATTCGCTAAAAATAGCGGCGATTTCAACCAATGAAAAATTCGAGCGCGGGCAATTTGAAAAACTCAAAGCCGAATTGTCCGGCAAACAATTAGATTTGATAGTTTTTCCGGAAGATATTTTTTCCTCCCGAGCGGATTTATTTGATAGCCAGCGGGAATTTTTTCAAAATTTGGCGAAAGAATTAAACGCGGACATCATAACTGTTTTTGACACCATTTCGGAGGGGAAAAAATATAATTCCGCTATTTTGTTCGGCAAAAATGGAGAAATCGCCGGCGTTCACAATAAAAACCGCCTAACTTTTATCGGCGAATACTGGCCGTTCGGCGATTGGCGGCTATCATTCTACGATTGGCTGGCGAAAAAAAATCCAAAAATTAAGAATTACGCTGTTTTTGACATTAAAAACGCTTACGCGCGCGGCGATACCAATATGTTAAAAATAAAAGAGGCGAATTTTGCCGCGGCTATTTGTTTGGAAATCCAATATCTGTTCGACATCAAAAAATACCGAGAAAACAGCGCGCGATTCGTCGTTAACCCGACAAGTAATCGCTGGATTGGGAAGGGCGCGAAACATTTTCTTTACATCTCCGACAATTTGAAAAAAATAGAAGCCGTTTGGCTGAAATTGCCGATTGTTTCCGGCGGGGTGAAGGACTTCGCCGGCATTATTTTGCCCGATGGCGAGGCGTATTTCGTCAACTACGAAAACAGCCCCAAAGATTGGGGCATGTTCTTCGGGGAAATAAAATACTGATTTATTGAACTTTCAGCAAGCGATAATTCGGCAAAATGCCGGATTTTATCAGCCACGGTCCCAAGACAAAAGTGGCGAAGAAAAACCAAACCAACGAAAACGCCACTAAAATCGCGCCTTCTTTGCGGTGTTTCTCATCCATTAACACGGCAATGCCGTAAACCAGACCGCCGACAACACTGAAAAGTGACATTACGATGCCGATCCAAAACCATTTTTTATACAACGCAAATTGATCCATATATAAATTTTAATTAAGAATAATTTGTTTACAATTACATTATAGCATTGACGCAACCGGAAGTATTGTGGATAACTTCCCGACGCTATTTTCTTCTTTTGCTATGAAACGCCTGATGGACTTCGCGGAGTTGTTTATTTGTAATGTGAGTATAAATTTGGGTGGTGATGATGCTGGAGTGTCCCAGGAGTTCCTGCACCGAGCGGATGTCGGCGCCGTTCATAAGTAAATCGGTGGCGAAACTATGGCGTAAACTATGCGGGGTGATTTTTTTTGAAAGCCCCGCCTTGGCGGAATAATGTTTCACCATGCGCTCAATACTGCGGGAAGTGAGACGCAGGTTGTTTTCTTTGGCGGGATTTTTTCCGCCTCTAATAAATAGCGCCGGATCGATATCGCCGCGTTTTTCAAGATAATTTTTCATTGCCGTTTTGGCGGTGTCCGATAAAAAGACCAAACGAACTTTATCGCCCTTGCCCCTTACGGCGAATTCTCCGGACTTGAAATTTATCGAATCGCGATTCAAAGCGCATAATTCCGAAACGCGAAGGCCGGTGGAAAACAATAATTCCAAAATGGCGCGGTCACGCAGATTATCGGGCGCGTTTAACAGTCGCTCCAGTTCATTATTTTCCAAAAAAATCACCTGCCGTTCCGACTGTTTACCCAGTTCAATTTTATCCGCCGGCAGAATTTTTACATCGCGTTTTGCCGCGTATTTCAAAAGATTTCTCAAAGCGATGAGATAATAATTTTGAGTATTTTTTTTCAAACCAGCGGGTTTGCCCCGAGCATTGTCGAGGGGTCGAGCGGGTTGTCTATTCAGCCACAACCGATATTGCCTCACCAAGTCCTGCGAGATTTGCTCCGGCTTGGAGATTTTGGCAAAATCCAAAAATCGCTTTAAATATCGCTCGTAATTAACCCGCGTCTTCACCGAGCGGTTTTTTTCAATCTCCAAATAGTCCAAATAGTCCTTCAGAAGAGTTTTTATATCCATGCTTCCATTATACAAGACTTTACGAAAACAAAATATCATGCTACTATCTACTCCATAATGCTAAAAACCAAGGTAAAATCAAAAATAATCGCCGAGCATAAAATTCACGACACCGACACCGGTTCGGTGGAAGTGCAGACGGCGATTTTAAGCAAGGCCATCGACCAGTTGGCCAAACATTTGAAAAAAAACCCGAAAGACAATCATTCACGCCGGGGACTTTTGGGAATGGTGTCGAAAAGAAAGCGGCTTTTGAATTATTTAGTCAAAGAAGACGAAAAAAGACATGGCGCTTTAATTAAAAAAATAGGATTAAAAAAATAATAGAGAATGTCGATAATCAAGCATAAAGACCAGCGCGTCGCCATCTTGATAGATGTCCAAAATTTGTATCATTCGGCCAAGAATCTTTACAACGCGCGGGTTAATTTCAGCGAAATTTTGAAGGCGGCCCTAAGCGGCCGCAAATTGGTGCGAGCCATCGGATATGTCATCAAGACCGAAACCGGCGAAGAAACGGCTTTTTTTGAGGCGCTAACTAAAATGGGCATCGAAACCAAAATGAAGGACCTGCAAATTTTTCCCGGCGGGATGAAAAAAGGCGACTGGGATGTCGGGATGGCCGTTGACGCCATCCGCCTCGGCGAAGCGACGGTGGACGCCGTGGTGCTCGGCACCGGCGACGGCGATTTCGTCCCTTTGGTGGAATATCTCAAGGGCCGAGGCCGCCAGATGGAAATCATTTCCTTCGGCCGCTCCACTTCGGCAAAATTGAAAGAAGCCGCCGACGATTTTATCGACATGTCGGCCGATCCCAAAAAATTCACCATTCCGATTAAAAAATCAAGAAATATAAAACCCAAAATAAAACAATGAAAGAGATCAAGAAATACTCAGTTGATTTTGCCGGACAAATCTTAGAAATAGAAATAGGCAAACTGGCGGGACAGGCCAATGGCGCTGTAACCGCCCGATTGGGCGATACGGTGGTCCTGGCGACGGCCGTTATGGCCAAAGAGCCGAGAATCGGCGGCGATTTCTTCCCATTAAGCGTTGATTATGAGGAAAAATTTTACGCCCGGGGCAAAATTCTCGGCTCGCGATTTATGCGGCGCGAAGGCCGGCCGTCGGAAGAGGCGGTTTTGAACGCGCGGCTGATAGACCGCGCCATCAGGCCCCTTTTCAACCAAAGCGCCCGAAACGAGGTGCAAATCGTAACCACCGTTCTTTCGGTTGACGAAAAAAACGACCCCGATATTTTAGCGATGAACGCCGCTTCCATGGCGCTGATAACTTCCGACATCCCCTGGAGCGGCCCTATCGCCGCGATCAGAATCGGCAAGATTAACGGCCAATGGATGCTCAATCCCGCTTTCGCCGACCGCGAAAACGGAATTTCCGATTTGGTGGTTTCGGTATCTTCCGATATGAAAATTAATATGATTGAAGCCGGTCCTTTGCAGGAATTGAAAGAAGAAGAACTTGTGGAAGGAATTGGTTTCGCACAGGCGGCGCTGAAAAATTTAATTGATTTCAACAAAAAAATCGCCGGCGATTTTAACACACCAAAAGCGATTGTCGCCGTTGCCGACACCGATTCAGATTTGAGAGATGAAGTTGCTAAATTTCTTAATGCCGACAATGCGTTGGAAAAGGCGATCTACGATTACAGCCGAGACAAAACCGAGCGGGAAAACAATTTAGGATCGCTTAAGGACTTGCTCAAAGAGCATATTGCGGGCATTGACGAAAAAAAAGTAAGAATGGCAGAGATTATTTTTGACGAGGCCATCGATGAAATCGTCCATAAAAACATTTTGGAAAAAGATAAACGGCCGGACGGAAGAAAGATGGACGAACTCCGCAATTTATCTTCCGAAGTCGGATTCTTGCCTCGCACCCATGGTAGCGGTTTGTTCCAAAGAGGGGAAACGCAAATTCTGTCGGCGCTGACATTGGGTTCGCCGTCGGACGAACTGATAATAGAAGGCATGATCATCTCCACCAAAAAACATTTTATGCATCAATACAACTTTCCTCCGTTTTCGGTGGGGGAAACCGGCCGAATGGGCGCCCCGGGCAGAAGAGAAATCGGCCACGGCGCTCTGGCCGAAAAAGCCCTTTTGCCGATGATCCCAAAAAAAGAGGATTTCCCCTACGCCATTAGAATCGTTTCCGAGGTTTTGTCGTCAAACGGCTCGTCGTCAATGGGATCGGTCTGCGGTTCCACCCTGGCGCTGATGGACGCCGGCGTCCCCATCACCAAACCGGTCGCGGGAATAGCGATGGGATTAATGAGCAACAAAAAAGGCGATTACAAAATTTTAACCGATATCCAGGGGCCGGAAGACCATCACGGCGACATGGATTTTAAAGCGGCCGGCACTAAGGACGGCATCACCGCCATGCAGATGGATGTGAAAATAAACGGCATTGACATTAAAATTTTGAAAGAGACGCTGGAACAGACCCGAAAAGCGCGTCTGGAAATTTTGGATAATATAACTAAAACCATCGACAAACCGAGAGCCAATTTATCGCCGTTCGCTCCGAGAATCATCACCCTGCAAATTGCGGTTGATAAAATCAGGGAGGTGATCGGATCCGGAGGCAAAGTTATTAACGAGATTATCGCTACCACCGGCGCCGCCATTGACATTGAAGAATCGGGGCTGATATTTATCACCGCCGAAAATGAAGAAAGCGGGCTGAAAACCAAAGAAATTATTGAGGGTATCGTTAAAGAATATAAAGTCGGCGAAATTGTGACCGGCAAGGTTGTCAATATTCTTGATTTTGGGGCCATCGTGGAATTCGGCAGAGGAAGGGACGGGATGATTCACATTTCGGAACTGGCGAACCGCCGCGTGGAAAAAGTTACCGATGTCGTTAATATGGGCGACGAAGTAACGGTGAAAATTAAAAGGGTTGAAAACGGTAAAATCAGCTTGTCCCTCAAAGATGCTGGCACGAAATAGACATTTTAAATGAATGACATATAATACATTTATATGACAACAAAAAGAGAATTTACGGCGGTATATCAAAAACGCGGCAAGTGGTATATCGCTTGGATTGAAGAAATCCCGGGTGTAAACACGCAAGGCCGCACGAAAAAAGAGGCGCGAGAAAATCTTAAAGAGGCGCTGGTTTTGATTTTGGAAGCGAATAGAAAATTGGAAAAAGATAAAAGCCGCAATTCAATACGGGAATCTTTAATGGTCGCTGTTAGTTTATAATGAATTTTAATGAAACGCAGTCAGTTATTGAGACATCTAAAAGATTATAATTGTGCTCTACTTCGTGAAGGGAAAAGACATTCTATCTTTTATAATCAGAAAACAAAAAGAACTTCCAGCGTTCCAAGACATCGAGAAATAGATGATTTCCTTGCAAAGAAAATCTGTAAAGATTTGGGAATTCCGGATCGTGTGGATAAGTAAATAAAAAACATCCCGCCGCTGCGGGATGTTTTTGTGCTATAATAAAATCTATGGCGGAACAAGTTCAAAATTTGGTGGAAAATATTATCATCAGAACGATGAAAGGCGACTTGAGCAAAATGTCCCAAGCTATTTCAGCGCCGTCTTTAGCCGATGTTGCGGCAAGTAAATCTTCCGTTGAGACGAAGAAACAAAACCCGGTTCAACAAAATGCGGCTTCGGCACCAGAACGATCTGCATGGACTTCGGCTTCCCATGAAGCGCGAATTCCCGCATTAAACGTCCCCGTGCCGAAATTGCCAGCCGTTGAGACGAGGGGACAAGGTCTGGTTCAACAGAAGTCAATTTCGGCACAGGGACGAATCATCCCCCCAAAAAATATCCCTGAACTGCCCCTGAAACCACTTTATAAAACCACTCCGACCTGGATAAAATTGGGATTTATCGGCTTGGCCGTAATTGCCGCCTCTCTTTCGGGACTTTTCGGCTACTGGAAATATTTCATCAGAGATAAGGCGCCGACAATAATTCCTCCAACGGCAACGACCACCGTTCCAATTTTACCGACGGCCCCGACAGCAACTACCACCGTTCCGATAAAATTCTTTAATAAACTGCCAAATAAGTCGGTGACTATTGATTTGCCGTTAAAAACCGCAGACGCTTTGATAAAAGCGCTAAAATCGGAGGCAAAAGTTGATGAAACCCGCGCCTCGGTCAAACAAATCAAAATAACCTACAAGGGAGATCCGCTAATAACCGAAGAATTTTTAAGCATGATGTCAATTTTCACCCCCAAGGACTTTTTGCTGAATTACGAAAAAGAATTCGCTTTCGCTTTTTTCAACCAAAAAGAGGGAGTGCGGCCGATTTTAATACTTAAGGCAAAAGACGCTGATTTCGCCAAGGCGCAAATGGAAAGTTGGGAAAAAACATCGCTCTCCGGCGACATCGCGCCTTTATTTCTCGACAACGCCGTATCGCCTAAACCCCAATCGACTTTCAAGTCATACTCATTTATCAATCAGCCCGTGCGTTATTTGAATATAGGCAAAGCGTTCGCCTCATTAAACTACGCGCTCTACGAAAATTACCTTGTTTTTACCGCCTCTAGCCCCGGAATGTTTGTTATTTTGCAGGACCTGATCGGCCAAGGAGTTTCAATTGACTATCTGAAATCTCTTGAGGCATCCATAAACAAATTTGTTAAATAATCCCTTGTGGATAACTGGGGGTTGACGGGGGTTTTGCGTTTTGAGAAAATAGCAGTAGATCCTTGTTTCTGTTCTACGATTCTCTCGGGTGTTCGCACCCGATACGGCCATCTGCTGGCCGCGTTTGATTGGTTCTTTTTATCAAAACTTAATAGGTCTCGACCATAGAACGGATACGAGGCTCAATATGCAAGAATATGAAGGCACACAAAGGCAGATGTGAGCCTATAAATAAGGGCACCAACCCATTTAATAAAATTTTAGGGGTTCAACGGCGCCCTTTTTCGTTTCTCGTACCTTATTATTGCTTTCTATTTTTATTTTTGATATTCTGAAAACATGTTAGACCAAAAAACAATTGAAGAATTCAAAACTTCTTTGGAAAAAGAACGGAGTTTGCTCACCAAAGAACTGGGAACCATCGCCACGCCAGATTCTAATCCGAACATGAAAGACAATTGGAATGTAAAACATTTTGAGTGGGGAGAAAATCAAATTACCAGCGAAGAGGACTTGGAAAGCGGGGAAAGCGTCAATGAGAGCGACGAAGACATGAAAAATAAGGCGCTTTCCGACCATTTGGAATTGCGGCTGAAGGAAGTTAGGGAAGCATTAGAGCGGATTGACGGCGGAACTTACGGAATTTGCGAAGTTTGTCAAAAAGAAATCCCCCTTGAGAGATTACAAGCTAACCCCGCGGCAAAAACCGACATGGAACATGTCAGTTAGATTGTATTCAGCCGCTTTAAGCGGCATTAACGCGAGAATAGTGGAGGTCGAGTGCGATCTGGCGCCCGGCCTTTTTAATTTTTCCATTGTCGGACTGCCGGATATGGCGGTTAAGGAATCCAAAGATCGCGTTTCGGCGGCTCTGAAAAATTCCGGCGCCGCGCCGCCTTCGCGGCGCAACAAAAGAGTGACCGTTAATCTGGCGCCGGCCGATCTGAAAAAAGAGGGACCGGCTTACGATTTACCGATTGCCTTAGGATATTTGCTGGTATCGGAGCAAGTAAAATTCGACCCCGAGAAAAAATTGTTCGCCGGAGAATTAGCGCTGGACGGCGCCCTAAGGCCGATTGACGGCGTGCTTTCTATCGTCATTGAAGCGAAAAATCGCGGTTTCCAAACCGTTTTTGTGCCGTCGACCAACGCCGCCGAAGCGGCGTTGGTGAAAGATATTGAAATTATCGGCGCCAATAATTTAACCGAAATAATGGAACATTTGGATGGTAAAAAACTTTTGTCGATCAGCAAGAATTCCGAATTGAGCGATATCTTTGCCAAAAATTTGGACAGCGATCCTGAAATTGATTTGGCCCTGATTCGCGGACAGGAAAAAGCCAAGCGGGTCCTGGAAATCGCCGCCAGCGGCAATCATAATGTGATTTTTTCCGGCCCGCCGGGTTCGGGCAAGACCCTGCTGGCAAAAGCGCTGGCGTCGATTCTGCCAAAATTGAATCTTGAAGAGGCGATAGAAGTAACGAGAATCTGGAGCGTCGCCGGACTTTTGAAAAACGACCGATCGTTCCTGTCGCAAAGGCCTTTTCGATCTCCGCACCATACGGCCTCGGGCGTGGCCCTGGTCGGCGGCGGCGCCTGGCCGAGACCGGGAGAGATTTCTCTGGCCCATAGGGGAGTCCTTTTTCTTGACGAGTTCCCAGAATTTTCCCGCGATGTTCTGGAAAATCTAAGACAGCCCTTGGAAGAAAATACCGTCACTATTTCCCGCGCCCAAGGAAGTTTGTCTTTTCCGGCGCAATTTTTGATGGTCGCCGCCATGAATCCCTGCCCCTGCGGCTATCTGAACGACTCGCTAAAAGAATGCGTCTGCGCTCCGCACCAGATTATTCGCTACAAAAGAAAATTGTCCGGCCCGCTATTGGACCGGATCGACCTCCATGTGGAAGCGCCGCGTCTGAAATATGAAGAAATGTCCAAAGAAATCCTGAGCGAAACCAGCAAGGTCGTTCGAGAAAGGGTGGCAAAGGCGCGAGAAATCCAGTTGGCAAGATTTAAGGGAGAGGGAATTTTCACCAACCGCGAGATGTCGGTGAAGCATATTAAAAAATATTGCGCCCTCGACGAAACGGCGGAAAAAATGATGAAAACCGCGGTCAGCACCATGGGGTTTTCGGCAAGAACCTATCATCGCCTGCTGAAAATTTCCCGCACCATCGCCGATCTGGACAATTGCGCCGACATAAAACCCCAGCACCTGGCCGAGGCTCTGCAATACCGCCCCCGGGAGGAAGTTTGAAAGTTTTAACAAAAATAAAAAGTGTAAGTATTCGGACGATCGTTGCTAAACTGACATTTTTAAAATCTATCTCACAAACGGGTTTTGGGCGCCGCGAATTTCAAAGTGCAGGTGACAACCGGTTGAATTCCCCGAGCCCGGATTGCCCGGATAGCCGCCCATATAGGCAATAACACTGCCTTGATTAACGAATTGGCCGGCAGAGATTAAAATTTCCTTCAAATGAGCGTAGCGCGTGATAACGCCGTTCGGATGAAGAAGAATAATATTGTTGCCATAGCCGCTATTGGCCCATCTGGCGGTGCTTTGAGTCGGATAAGCGGCGCTTATAACGCCGGAAGCGGCGGCGTAAACCGGGATATTGTCATCAATACAGTCACTGCCGCGAGATATATCAACGGCGTTATAGCCGTGAAGTTTTCCGCGATTATATCCGGTGGTCGGAAAAATAAAATAACCGTCAAGATACGGCCCCGCCGCATAAGACGGCGCCTTGGGTTTTGGCAACGGCTTGGGCGTTGGCGACGGCTCAGGCGTTGGAACGGTTGCCGGATTTTGGTTCTGAAAAACCGAATCTTGACCGATAATCAATGGATCCCGTTCATCATAAGGTGTAAATTCCATATCAATATCGGCATTACTTGCTTGCGCCGATAAAATACTAACTTCATTAGAAATAATATTATTATCCGGCGCCGACACAATCTCCGTAACTTCGCCGCCGATAATCGTTCCTCTGTTTAATCGGGTCGCATCACCAACAAAAGACGCGAAACCGGCAATTTCAGCAACAAGAACCAAAGAAAAAATCAAAAACAAAGAAACCCCCAGAGGGAATTTACCAATAATCGTCTCAATTTTTTTAAAAATAGTATAAATAAACCGGAATTAAGAGTAATTCCTAGGGCTATTAAACACTGCTTTATGCTAACAACATTGTTAGGAATGGTCAAGAAACTTGTCCACATGGTATTATGCTGTGGCTATGAAAATATTAGAGGGATTAAACGAACGGCAGAAAGAAGCCGCGATGGTAGTTGACGGCCCGGTTTTGATTTTAGCCGGCGCCGGCAGCGGAAAAACCAAAACCCTGACGCATCGCATCGCCCATCTTCTGTCTCAGGGAATAAATCCCGAAAATATTTTGGCCGTTACCTTCACCAACAAGGCCGCCGAAGAAATGCGAATCCGCGTCAATAAGTTATTGATTGAAAATTGTAAATTGTCCCGCTGTGCGGGATCCCGCCAAGCGGGAAAAATTGAAAATTTGTTTATCGGCACATTCCATTCTTTCGGCGCCAAAATTTTGAGAGAAGAAATAGAGTGCTTGGGCTATAATAAAAATTTCGCCATCTACGATGAAGACGATTCTTTTTCCTTGGCAAAAGACATATTGGGCGATATGAATTTGCCGCGCGACCGATTCAAGCCAGGCTCTTTTCTAAATTTGGCGTCCAAAATAAAAAGCGAACTGGAGAATCCGGCGTCGTTGGGCGCCGACGATTTTTACAAAAAGCAATTCGCCGCATTTTACAATCTTTACGGCGGACGCCTTAGGGCCGCCAACGCGGTTGATTTCGATGATTTGATAACTCTACCGGTAAAAATCCTCGAATCGCGGCCGGAAATTCTGGAAAAATACCAGAATCAATATAAATATATCTTGGTGGACGAATATCAGGACACCAACCGCGCCCAATATGTTTTGATAAATTTGCTGGCTCAAAAAAATAAAAATCTCTTTGTTATCGGCGACCCCGATCAGGCGATTTACGGCTGGCGGCACGCCGACTTCAGGAACATTTTGAATTTTGAAAAGGACTACCCGAACGCCAAAATTGTAAAACTGGAGCAGAATTACCGTTCCACCCAAAATATTTTAACCGCCGCGCACGAAATCATCAGTAAAAACATCGAAAGAAAAGACAAAACCCTGTGGACCGAAAATTCGGCGGGAAATTTAATAGAAGTGGTCGAAGCAAACGGCGAAAGGGAAGAAGCGGAATTCATTTTGAATAAAATAGCGGAGTTAAACAAAAATGACGAAATTGGTTTGGATAAAATTGTCGTGATGTATCGCACCAACGCCCAGTCGCGCGTTTTGGAAGAGGCCTGCCTTTACGCCAATCTGCCCTACCGCGTCATCGGCGCCGTTAAATTCTATCAAAGAAAGGAAATAAAAGATATTCTGGCTTATTTGCGCCTAATCCAAAATCCAAACGACGAAATATGCCTGAAAAGAATTATTGGGGTTATCGGTAAAAGAGCGTTTATTTCTCAAAACGGACTCTTTTCCGATTGGGAAAATTTCAGAAAACAAGCGCCAGCGTTACCGCCAACGGAAATCATAAAATTTGTCGTCAAAAAATCCGGCTATTACGGTTATCTCGAAAAAAAATTCCCCGATTTCGGGCCGGACGGAGAATTGGAATCGGAATCCAGAATCAAAAACATCAAAGAACTGATCGGCTTGGCCGGTCTTCACGACAATCTTAATACTTTTTTGACCGATGTTGCTCTGATGCAGCAGGAAAGAGGCGCCGACAATTCTAAAAAACTTAATCTAATGACGTTGCATTCGGCCAAGGGGCTGGAATTCGACGCCGTGTTCATCGCCGGCGCCGAAGAAAACCTGATGCCCCATTCCCGCGCCGCTTATTCTCTTGAAGAATTGGAAGAAGAACGGCGGCTTTGCTATGTGGGAATGACGCGCGCCAAAAAACATTTGTGGCTTTTGTTCGCCAAGCGGCGGTTTCTGTGGGGCGAAAGAAAAGAGGCGGTTCCGTCGCGCTTCATCATGGAATTGCCTCCGCATCTGGTAAATTTTCGTTCCTTAGCCGACGGCTACAACCTGCCGGATATAGAATTGGAATAAAAAATAAAAGGACCCGACGCCATATAAGCCGCCGAGTCCCGTTTTTTAAAATTTCCATCCAATCCCCAGGGCAAGCTCGCCCCTGGTCGCCCTTACATAAGGGATGAATTTCGGATTTTTGTAAATCCTATAGGCGGTTAGGATGCTATGGGCGACTAGCCCGATTTCCACAAAGCCGGTGTCAACGCCGGTTGCCCGAAGCGTTTCCAGGTCGCCGACTCCGTCTCTTAACTCATTGTCCGCGACATACAGCAACGAATTGAGGATGTTGAATCCCAGCCAACCAAGAACAAATGCGCTGTCCTTGGGGATTTTATCAACCCCCAAGATAATTTCCGTAGAAATTATCTGGGCGCCGAATCCGCCCAAGGTGATATTACGAAGCTTACCCTTGTCATGGGTGTCGGCAAGCCACCGATTATCGGCGCCCTGCCAGCTCATCCCAACGCCCTCAACTCTGGCCACAACTTCGTGACCAAGTTCATGGAAAGCGAACCCGGATAAGAATCCGCCAACAAAGCCAGTGCTTTTTTTGGCCAGAGTCCACCGCGCAATGGCGGCCTCATCAGCCAAGGCGACACCCACGATCCCAAAAAAACACCATAACCGCGACCAACAATATTGCCCTTTTCATTTCCAAACCTCCTTTTTATGAAATTGTTAAAAAATCTGTTAATTTCCACTATGTATAGCATACCATATTAAACATATTTTGTAAATAGCGACTTTTAGCGTTGATTTTTGCTACAATGGCAATTGTATGAATATGAATTTCAACAATCTCAAAATCGCGACCATAATAAAAATTTTACTCCTAATTTTATTGGCGGTTACCGGATATTTTACTTGGAAAAGTTTTCAAAAACCAGCCGAACTTCATTCCAAACAGACGCTCGCGCCGCAAAAAAATCAGCTTAAAGTAATCGGGGCGTCTTCATTTTCCAAAGAATGGCAACTTTTTGCGCCAACCAGAGAAACCGCTGCGCCGTTTTTTGAAACTGTTTACGAAACCGCCAAAACCACCGAAATGAAATTGAAAAACGAAATCAATTCAGCGATTCAAAACTATTCCGTCTCGCCGCCAAGTCCCAAAATCATCAAAGCGGCGCCGGACGAAATCATGCTTGATTTGACCGACGACGAATTCCATTTTCTTTACCCCGACTCTTTTATCAAAAGTTTGATAGACGCCCAGGATCTTTTTGTTAAAAACATAGACCCATCGTATGCGCCGCTGTTAAAAATTGAAACCGACGCTCAAGTCCGCCTCGTTGAAGAAAAAATCGTAGCCGCCCTTGTATCGCTCAATATGCTGACCGCGGAAGAAGCGCGACGAATTGCCGCCACGATCCGTTTTACTTTACCAAAATTACAATTGGCTGAACTTGAAAAACAGAATACATCTGCCCTAAACCGGTATTTTAATTTTACACCATTAACTCAATTAAATCCTAAGGGCGTATTTCTTTCCGGTTTATTGGACAAATTCTATGGCGCGCTTGTTCCTAAGGCCAAGGCCGCTATTTGCGGAGCTTGCTACACAACGCCAGAATGTTACCAGGCGGGAGTGCCGACGGCTACGCCCGGCCCCAGTTTATTAAGAGCGTTTTGTTATTGCACCGGTTGTTATTTCGGACAAGGATGCCTGGACTTTTGCACGGGCAGAGCGGCAATTTTTGACCCAACAACTTTTATCTGTGGCTGCGGATAATATGGATTTAACTAATAAAACAGTAATAAAAGACCTGCTGAAAAAGTACGGGGGAACTGCGGAAAAAAAATTCGGTCAGCATTTTATTTTGTCAAAAAAAGCGCTGGCGAAAATGATTGCCGCGGCGGAAATTAAAAAGGGCGATACCATTGTTGAAATTGGTCCAGGACTCGGAACGCTCACGCAAGAACTGGCAAAGAGTGGAGTAAAAATCACCGCAATTGAAAAAGACCCTATTATGGCCGCCATACTAAACGAGACGCTAAAAGATTTTAAGAATGTAAAAATTATTAAAGCCGATGCCCGCCAACTATCGATTCTAAGAATCAATAGTGGGAAGAAATACAAAATTGTGGCGAATTTGCCATATAATATCGCGACATTTTTGATTCATCAATGGCTCGAATCGAAAAATCCGCCAAAAACAATGGTTCTAATGATCCAAAAAGAAGTAGCGCGACGCATCGTTGCCAAACCGCCCCGGATGAATCTTCTGGCCGTGAGCGTTCAATTTTACGCCGGAGTAAAAATTATTGATTATGTAAAAAAGGGGTCGTTCTGGCCGCAACCGAAAGTTGATTCGGCGATAATAGAAATTATTCCGAACCCGCCTGCCACGCCTGCGCGGACATGGCGGGCAGGAAAAAATGCCGCGTTTTTTGCGGTTGTAAAAGCCGGATTTTCCCAACCGAGAAAACAACTGCTCGGTAACTTGGCAAAAAAATTATCGCTGTCAAAGGAACAATTAATTTCTATATTCAAAAATATAAACATCTCTGAAAAAGCTCGAGCGGAAAATTTATCCCTGGATCAATGGCGTTCGCTCACCTTCCAATTAAATCCCAAACTTTATTTTCGCAGAACTCTCGGAGCGATTTTGGATTGGCCCCCGCCAAAGGCGGGGCAAAATCGCGAGAGTGAATGCGCCGAGCCGCAGGAGCGAGGCGACATGTTTCGGAGAAAATAAGGTTTGGGGTTTAGGCCTCGCCACTTATCCACAGAGCGCGATATAAAACTTGCCGCGATATCGGGTTTTTTATGGTATAATTCCTAATAAAATGGCGATAAAGCATCATTTGCCCGTTGTGTTTGTCATTGCGGCCGGAGTAGCTTTCGGGGTTTTTATGTTTGCGCCCGTTTCCCAAACGGTTTATGTAAAAAATAGCGCCTTTTACCGCGCTTCCGCGGAAAATAAAATCGGCAACCTCGCAGATACTATTATTCCATCGATCGCCATCCCAAAAAATATAACTGAAAATTTTGCCGCTTCGCTGGCGCAAGAATTAATTTCAAAAAATTCCACCCCCAAAACCGACTCGTCCGGCCAACCGGCGCTTGCCACGCCCGATGTGAACGTGATGGCGGAAAAATTTATTAAAGACGGCTTGACGCGGGCAAATGAAAATATTTTAAACATCAAAATTCCTGATTTGAAAATTTCTTCCGACAACAGCAAATCGGCAATTGAAAAATATTTATCCGAAAGCCAGACAATTCTTAATGACAATCTAAAATCTGATATTTCGCTTTTTTCTATTCTTGAAAAAATAAACGAAAACAACGGCGCGGGATTGGAAAAACTTCTGCCCGTAATCGACGCCTATGAAACGGCGGCCAATCAATTGGAAGAAAAGTCGGTGCCGTCAAATTTGAAAGATCTAATGACTGAAGAACCCCGCCTTTTGCGGATTACCGCTAACATACTGAAAGCGATCACCAATGTTGAGACCGACCCGCTGGGCGCTATGGCGGCGACCAAACAATTTGAGGCCATATTGCAAAGTTGGGACGATCTCCAAAAGAAGATGGATATTTTTATCAAAAATTTCAACAAAATTTGATGGCTGTTTTTCATAAAAACATTCTGGGCGCAACATTGCTCGTTTTGATTTTATTTTTAATTGTCCCTAAAACGACATCCGCGTCCGTTCCGACTTTTGAAATGAACCCTCTGTTAACCGGCGGCGTAAAAGCTACAGCCGTTTCAACTTACGCTCAATTGGGGCAAACTATTTGGAAATTCGCCTTAGACGCGGCCGTTGAGACCTTAAAAAGGCAAATACTTAACATGATGGTTGATCAAATTGTGAACTGGATTCAAGGAGGGGGCGAACCAAAATTCATCACAGATTGGCCAGCATTTTTCAGGGAAGCAGTTGATCAAGCCGGAGGAAAATTTCTTCAACAAATGGGGTTAAGCCAGCTCTGTTCGCCATTTAAAGCCCTGTTGAGCGCCGGATTTATTCCTATTCCAACATTCACCACGCGCACTTCCTGCACCTTGACTCAAGTGGGGGTCAATCTTGAGGCGTTCCTGAAAAGCTTTGAAAACGGCGGATGGATCGCCTGGAACGAAATGATTCTGAAACCGCAAAATAATGTCTATGGCGCATATATCATGGCCTGGGATCAATATGAAATTGAAAAATCGGCGGCGGAAAAATCCGCCGCCGCAGAGGCGCAGGCGGGAAGGGGATTTTTGGGCGTAAAAGAGTGTTTGGAATGGGATTCATCGCAAGCCATTAGCGCCTGTTCGGAAGTATATACCGATTGCAAGGCCCAAGGATCTTCATCGGAAGAATGCGCGCAGATTGAAAAACAGTGCTACGATCAAAATCAGATTTGCAAAAAATACCAAACCAAGACCCCCGGTTCCGTTGTCGGCGACTTGGCGGCAAAAGCGGTAGGCTCCGACATCGACTGGCTTGTTAACGCCGATGATCTGGCCGCCTATACCTCGGCAATCGCCAATGCGATTCTCAACAGAATGTTCGCCGAGGGCCTTTCCGGACTTAAAACGGCGCTTACCAGCAATAACAGGGGAGAAAGCGGCGGCAGAGGATCCGGCGGCGGTTCCGCCGCTCAAGCGCAGTGCGCCCAACTTCTGGGAACGGCGGCCTACAATGACTGTGTCAGCTCCATACAGGCGGGCATGGATATGAGAGAGTTTCAAAAAAATACTTTAATCACAATGATAGATGATGAATTAAGTTACCAAAATCAACTATTGGGCGCTAAGCAGGCAACTTTAACTATCTTGAACCAATCCGCTGACATTCTAAAACAACTCGGCGACTGTCAAGGATCAATCTCCATTAATTTGGCGCCGACGCAAAGTTCCGCGTCAACTACCATGAGCCAAATCGCCCAGATTCAATCCGACATCATTGCCCTCCAGATGAAGCAACAAGAAATAAAATCCATAACCGATATAAGGCAAATACCCGCGCTTTGGTCGCAGGTATCGGGCGTGGTCAAACCCGCCGTTACGCAAAGTTTGGCACTATCGGCCCAGCAGGAAACGACCCAAAAACAGCAAAAAATGGACGCTTATCAGGGGCAATTGGACGCCTGTAAATCAGAACAAAATAACCCATAACTTATGGAAAGTTTTTTTATAAAAAATAAAAAATATTTTGTTTTTGTTCTCGCCGCCGCGGTTGTTTTTAATTTTATGTTTCTGCCGATCGCCGCTTGGGCGCAAGACATCACCGGCGACAGCGCCGCCACGCCCCCCGGTCAGACAACCGCCGCTAAAGACGATTCCAACGCGGGCGGCGTTGTCGGCTGGTTGGCCGGCAAAGCCGTTCTTTTTACTTCCAGCGTCATTAGCACGGTTCTCGGCGCCATTCTTGGAGTAATCCTTTTTATTGAAGCACAAATAATTGATTATATGCTCTCGCCGAATAATTTTTCTTTTACCGGTTCGCCGGTAGTCACTCTGGGATGGGGCATTACCCGCGACCTTTCCAATATGTTCCTCATTCTGATTCTGTTGGTTATCGCTTTCGCCACGGTTTTGAAAATCCAGTCCTACGCGATAAAACAACTCTGGTGGAAAGTGGTCGCTGTCGCGCTATTGATAAACTTCAGTTTGGTGTTCGCCGGCGTCATCATTGATTTCGCGCAGGTGATGACTAATTTTTTCTTAAAACAGGCGCTGGGCGGAGACACTAGTATGGGCGCCGCAGGAACCATCACCACTCGATTAGCATCAAGCATGCAGATTCTTAATTTCTACAACCCCGCAAAACCGGACGGCGCGCTCGCCGGCATCGGCCAATTCGGCGCCAGCGCCATAGCCGCGGTCATTGGCATTATTTTAACTTTGGTCGGACTCGTCATTACCGTTTTCGTTTTCGGCGCCACCGCCGTATTTTTGGTCGTCAGAATTATCTATATTTGGTTCTTGTTAATCGTCATCCCTATTGTCTGCATCTTCTGGATTCTGCCGGCGACCAGCGGATATTTCAGCAAATGGTGGAGTACTTTTTTCAATTGGACCTTTTTTGCCCCCGCTTATATGTTCATGATTTATCTTTCTCTTTCGCTTTTTGACACGCAAGGCAAGCTCAATCCCAAGGCCTTTTGGGCATTTTCAGGTCCCGGTTGGGACATTGCCCCGCCAGGATTGTCCCAAGTTGGAATGCCGTCGGCAATTTTCCAGTGGATTCTGGTCATCGCCATGATGTTCGGCTCCCTCATCGTCGCCAAATCGTTTGGAGTAATGTTTGCGGGAGCGTCCGAAAAAATGCTTACCGGCTGGGGCGATTCCGCCAAGAACTGGACGGGGAGGCAGTTGAGAAGAGGATATGTGAAAGGCACCAAGCCGGAAACCCCTACGCCTCCGCCGGCCGGCGCGGGATTAAGGCAACGCATGGGTTATCGCTTCAGACAAGCGGGGGCGGCCATCGGCAAGGGAGCCCTTGCGATTCCCGGGCTTAGAGAAAAACAACTTAGATATATGACTCAAGAAAACGCGGCCTATAAAGCCACTTATGATAAATATAAGGGCTTGAGCCCGGCGTTATTAGAACAGGTGGAAAGCGGGATACTTGACCCCAGAGCAAGATTAGCCATCCAGCAATTACAGATGGAGAAAGATGTGTTAAAACCTGGAGCCGCCGGGGCACTAAATCTTCTCGATAAAGCACATGGATACGGCCAAGAAGCTGAATTCTTGAAAATAATAACCGAAAAACTCGGCAAAAATGGCTGGAAGTCGAAGCCAGATGAGGGCGGTTTTGATGCGGGAGTAATAGCGCAACTGCTCGATCGCGCGGAAAGATACGCCCCCGCCTTGGAACAAAACCTTTTAAAACAAATGGCTGAAGAAATGAAAAAGGACTTTACGGGAGCCAATGGTTATGATGACAATGCCCGCAAGAATTTAATCAGAAGATCGCAAAAATTCGGAAAAGAACAGGATTTCCTAAAATTTTTCCCCAACCTTGCTCCGGCAATAGGCAAAAAAGTTAACGAGACCGTGGCCAAAATAGAAAACGCGGCCGATATTTATGAAGACCAGCTTGTCGCCGATGTTGTTAAAGAATTGAGCCCAGATCAACTTAAAAGTATAGCAAGAAAGGGCGGCGATGATAAAGTTAGAAAAGTGAGAGATGTTATTGAAGAGGAATATAAGAACATACATCCAACCATTAAAAATAAAATTCAAAACGAAATTTTGAATAAAAACATGGAAGTTACCGAAACTGATGCTATGGGGAAAAGAATTACCAAACAAGTTACTATCACAAAAGAAATGCGAAATCATGCATTGGGAGAACTCGCGCCGGATTTACAAAAAATTGCCCGCGCCAAACACACTATGAAATTGCCGATATGGGATATTTCTTAAATTTTTCAAAAAAATAAAATGTCTGAATTAACAAGAGAAGAAAAATTAAAAATGATTGAAAAACTGCCGCCGCGCTTGCAGGAGTTTTTTTATTCCGAAGATGCCGGAGCAACTTTATTTTACTTTGGGAGAAAATATAATCTTCCGGATGAAAAAGTTCATTTACTTTCGAAACTGGCGGGCGATGTTGTTTTGAAAATCGTTCCCGCAACTTCTTTGGTGCAAGAGATAAATTCAAAAATTTTACCCGATGTTCAAGCGGCAATGAATTTGGCTCAAGAATTATACACCGAATTATTGGCCCCCATTCTGTCTCCACAAGCGGCACCGGCCGCTACCGCGACTCAACCAAAAACCGCCCCATCGCCGGTGGCGCCTTCGGCGGCGGTTGACCGCTACCGTGAATCAATACCTTCGCGGGTGGTTAATTTGAGAAAACCAGCGCCACCTATAGCAGCGCCACAACCGAAAATTGAGACTCCACTTCAACCGGTTATATCTAAACCAGTAACGCCTCCGGCACCAATAATTAAACCCACCCCGCCAGTTGCCAAGCCCGCCCCCGCGACGCCAGCGCCACAACCGCCGAAACCATCGTTTTATTTCGCGCCGTTAAAAAAACCAACACCGCCGCCTATGGCGGAAAAACCAATTTTCAAACTTCCGCTTATTGAAGCGTCTCCTCATGAAATATTGGCAAAGAAACTGGAACCTATTGTCCCCAATGGACCAAGTCCGATTCAACAAAAGGAAACATCGGCACCGGGGCGACAATTCATTCTCCGTCCGCCGGGGATGCCGCCAACCGAACTTCCTCATGACATTTTGGATTTAAGAAAAGATAAAGGAGAATTTTAATGACCCAGTATCAAGTGCCGCAATTCATTGATATGGAAAGCAGGATTATCGGGCCATTGACGCTCAAACAATTCTTGTATTTGGCCATGGCCGGAGCGATTCTTTTCGTCCTTTGGTTTCTGTTGATCCCCGCCATCTGGATGGTTATCGCCGTTCCCGTCGCCGCCATAGCCGCAACCTTCGCGTTTTTGAAAATAAACGATCGGCCGTTTGTCTATTTCTTCCTTTCGCTGTTAAAATACTTTGGTAAGCCGAAACTTTATATTTTTTCTCCAATGCCACCGGAAACCAAACAAGAAATCGCGCCAAAAAAAGAAGAACCGGCGATTCTGGAGTCGGTAGAAAATAAACTGACGCCGTTAAAATTAAAAGAACTGGCGACGATATTAGACACGGGCATGGAAAGGACAGACGAACAACCATAAAATGACCGACGCGACAAAAACAATTAAAGGCCCCGCCACGCAGGAGTTTATCGATATAGATAAAATCCGCGACGGGATAGTGATTATGAAAAACGGAGGGTTGCGCATGGTTTTGCTATGCGGATCCAGAAATTTGGAACTGGAATCCATCGACAGCCAAAGCGCCATCATCGGCGCCTACGCCGATTTTATCAATTCCTTCGAATGGCCGCTGCAAATTTTAATTCACTCAAGAAAAATGGATATCAAGCCCTATTTGGCGTCGCTGGAGGAGCGGTTGAAAGTCCAGGAAAATGAACTGCTGAAAATCCAAACCGCCGAGTATATCGATTTTATGAAAAGTTTTGTGACGCTTTCCGAAATTATGGTGAAAAGATTTTATGTCGTCGTCCCTTTCGACCTCATTGAGTCGTCCAAAGAGGGGCCGTTGGACAAAATAGGTTCTTTATTCAGGCCGATGTCAAAAAAACCCGAGGAAATGGACGACGAGAAATTCCGAGGATATCAAACTCAATTATTGCAGCGGACGGAGCATACTATTTTAACGCTGGCGCATGTCGGCATCAGGTCGGCCGCGCTCCAAACCGAGGAACTGATAGAATTATTTTACAATCTTTACAACCCCGAAGAACATGAATCAAACATCTCAAAATAACGCCGCCGCCGCTTTGCGCGATATTTTGGCGCCGGCGGCGCTGGAAATCGCTTCCGGTTTTATTCGCATCAACAAAGTGCTGGCGCGGACATTTTTTGTTTTTAATTACCCGAGATTTCTGAACACCAACTGGTTTTCGGATGTCATCAATCTGGACCGGACTATGGATATCAGTTTTTTCGTGCACCCCATAGACACCGGCGCCGCCCTTAAAGACCTGCGAAGAAAAGTGGCCGAAGTGGAATCGGAAATTTCCATGCGCGAAGAAAAAGGAATGGTGCGCGACCCGATGTTGGAAACGGCCTATCAGGATCTGGAGGACTTGCGGGACAAGCTTCAGCAGTCAAGGGAAAGATTTTTCAAGTTCGGTCTCTATATCACCGTTTACGGCAATTCCGCGGAAGAATTGGATAAAATAGAAACGGCGCTCCGCTCCATTCTGGAAGCCAAGCTGGTTTACGGCAAGTCGGCGATTTATCAGCAGGATGTCGGCTTTAAATCAACCCTTCCTTTGGCCAACGACATGCTTGCTATAAACACAGCAATGAATTCCAGCCCCATCGCGGCGACCTTTCCTTTCGTGTCATCGGACCTGACATCCGACAATGGCATTCTCTACGGCATCAACCGGCATAATAATTCTTTAATACTTTTTGACCGCTTCTCGCTGGAAAACGCCAATACCGTTATTTTCGGCAAGTCCGGCGGCGGCAAATCATACGCCGCCAAGCTGGAAATTTTGAGATCTTTAATGTTCGGCACCGAAGTAATAATCATCGATCCGGAAAACGAATATCAATATCTTGCCGAAACCATCGGCGGCGCTTTCTTCAAAATTTCGCTGACATCGGACCATCACATTAATCCCTTTGACTTGTCCGCGCCAAGGGAAGATGAAAGCGCCGCCGATCTTTTGAGATCCAACATCATTAACTTGGTCGGACTGGTGAGAATCATGCTCGGCGGGCTGACTCCGGAAGAGGACGCCATCATCGATACCGCCATCACCCAGACCTACGCCAGCCGCGACACCACTCCGACCATGGCCGATCTGAAAACCGTTTTGGAAAATATGGCGGGCGCGGAATCGCTGTCTCGGCGGCTGGAAAAATATGTCAGCGGCTCCTATTCAGGATTTTTGAATAATCCCACCAATCTTGAAATAAAAAATAAACTGGTGGTTTTCAGCATCAGGGATATGGAAGAAGAATTGCGGCCGATCGCCATGTATATGATTCTGCATTTCATCTGGAATCTGGTTCGCGCGGAATTAAAAAAGCGGATTCTAATGGTTGATGAAGCGTGGTTATTGTTAAAATATGAAGACGGCGCGTCGTTTATGTTCGGCATCGCCAAAAGAGCCAGAAAATATTTCCTGGGAGTCACCACTATCACGCAGGATGTCAGCGACTTTTTGCAATCCGCCTACGGCCGGCCGATTCTGACCAATTCATCGTTGCAATTTCTGTTCAAGCAGTCGCCGGCCAATATAGACACGATTCAAAAAATATTTAACTTAACCGACGAGGAAAAGTTTTTATTGCTGGAATCGGAAGTGGGCGAGGGTTTGTTTTTCGCCGGCGCCAAACATGTCGCCATTAAAGTCATCGCTTCCTATACCGAAGACCAGATCATCACTTCCGACCCGAGCCAAATTCTGCAAATCGAGCAGGCGAAAAAAGAACTGGAACGAGCCGAAAAAATGGCCCCTTAAAAACATATGGCATTTACGGAAAAATTAAAAATCAACTTAAATGAAAGGTCTCAAGAAATATCCTCAGAAACCAAAGATGGGGATGAAAAACCACCCATTGACGGAATGGATTGGTTATTGCTTTTTATGGCCGCCGGTTATATTGATATTCTTTTTATTATTTTAACCATTATCGCTTTCATTCCTTTTATCGGATTTGTCGCCTATAGCGTCTTGGATCCAGTTTTAAATCTCACCACAACTTTTATTTTCTGGTTTTATCTCATATCCAAGGGACGGGGGGAATATTGGTGGCTGGCGTTCGGCGGCGGCTTGGCGGGATTAGTGCCCGTCGTCAATTGGTTTAGTTGGATTGTCTCGGTAATGGTTTTTTATGGCTTGGTGAAGGCGGAAAAAATCCCCTTGGCCGGCGAAGCGATTAAAGTGGCGGCGCAAGCGGCGTCAAAAATAAAATAAAAAAACAAAGTGAAAAGACCAAATAAAAATGAATTTTCCGACGCTTATGAAGCCATTTTGGCGTGGTCTCCCGCGAAGCGGGAGCAAAATGAGCTTCATCGGACAATGAGTCTTCCGGTGGACGACGAATGTCGACGCCGGCGACCGAGCGCGCGAGGAAAATTATATTTTTGTTTGGTCGGTGCATTCACTATTTTTTTCTCGTCATTTTTTACCGCCAGCGCGCAGTTTGGGTTGCCGGCGAATCAACTGCCGAATTTGAATATGAGACCGATTTTGACCATGACGGCCGAACCGACGACACCGTCGCCCAATTCAATTTTGAATATCACCGCCAATCTTTACGGAATTACCACCGTCAATAATTCTAATTTCACCTGGTTTGTAAATGATATAAAGCAAAAAGATTCGTCTGGGCTTAATAAAAACACTTTCCTTTTGCGAACCGGCAATATCGGCACGATTTACAAGATTACCGTCAATATCGCGACGCCCGGCGGAGACAGTTTGTCGGACTCGATGCTGTTTACCGTCAGTGATTTCGACTTGACTTGGAGCGCCTCTTCACGGGCGCCCGCCTCATATAAAGGAAAAATATTGCCCACCAAAAACTCCGCCGTTAAAATTATGGCGCTGCCGACGGTCTATCGGCCGGGAACCAAGGTCTTGGTTAGAACTGACAATTTAATTTTTAATTGGACCGTTGACGACAAATTTCAATCCGCCAAATCGGGCGCCGGCAAATCCAGTTTGGCTTTTACGATCCCCGATTTTGTCGGCGCCAATAAATCCGTTTTATTGAATATAAAAACAGTTGACGGCGCGGTTTCACTGAATAAAAGCGTTGAGATCCCCGTCGTCAGACCTCAAACCGTCATCCGCTGGGTCGATCCCAAAACGGAAGCGCCTTATGGCGGCGCGTTGAAAAATTTATCCGTTAAACTCCCTGTGTCATTAAACTTCATCGCCCAGAATTATTTTTTCAACGCGCCGCCGGACGGCCTGCGGTGGCAGTGGTTTGTCAACGGAGAAGAGGCGGCCGCCGCCGGCGCCAAACCCTGGTTGGCCTCGCTGAATTTTCCAGACATCAAAACCGTTTTTTCCATTCAAATAAAAGCGGAGGCCAAAAATCCAGATTCCGATTTGGAAACGGCGCAAGCAACCGTTAATATTAATATAAAATGAAAAAAACCCTTTTAATTATCTTTTCAATAGCGATAATTTTTACAGCCCATGGTGCGGCGGCGCAAACGCGGCTTGACATGGCTCTGCCGGAAATAGCCGACATCGACCCCGGCGCGGGCATCGCCTCGTTCATAAAATATATTTTTGTTTTCGGCCTGGGCGCCATCGCGCTCCTGGCGCTGGCGCAAATGATGATCGGCGGCATTGAATATCTGCTGGCGGCGGGCAATGTCGTCAAGCATGAAGACGCCGTGGATCGCATTCAGCAAGCGCTCATCGGCTTGGGAGTATTATTAGTTTCTTATCTGCTATTAAACACCATCAACCCCGATTTGGTAAATTTAAAAGAACCGTCGCTTAAGCCGATTTTATTTAAAGGCGGCACCACCAAAGATATAAACACTAAAGATTTTATAAAGATAGAAGAAGATAGAACTGCCACCGACGAGGCGTTAAAAAAAATATCATCGCAACCGGCCGGCACCAGAATAGATACGCCCTTGGGTTTTGTCCAAAAAATAAACAATGCTGGAGAAATTAGAATATGCAAATCATTGGATTGTACCTATAGCACTATTAAAAAATAATAATGTCCAAAAAAACTTTTTACATAATCTTAATAGTCGTCGCCGGAGCTCTAGTAATTGGAGGGATGATTTGGTTTTTCTTTTTCCGATCTGCAACACCGGCGGCAACGCCCGAAGGCCCGGGGTTTACCACTCCCGATCAAAAAAATTCTTTTGAATGGGCGCCTATCAGCGAAGGTCTGGTGGTTTCCGCCCATTTCGACGGCAATGATATTTTCTTTTCCGATTTTTCCGGCCAGTTCTGGCGTCTGGCGGATGGAGAGGCCAAACCATCGCCGATAACTCCGGCTGGCATCCCCAACCCCGCCAAAACCATACCACCCGCGGTGAAAAATTTGCCACTTACCGATGTTGTTTTCAAATGGATTAAGCCAAAGCAAATTGCTGCCATTTCTAAACCGAGCGGTCTCGCGCCGGGCAGTTTATGGACTATAGACGCCGTCAGCGCGCGGTTAACCAAGATAATTGACGGCAAGTTCGGACTGGAAGCGTTGTTTGCTCCGAATGGAGATAATTTCGTCTATTCCTCCGTCGATCGGAGCGGTTTAAATCCCATTTTAACGGCGGTGAAAAACGGCATGGCAAAAAATATTGAAAATTTTTCCACCATAACGGATAAGTGCGCGTGGGCCAAGGACTCGGTAGTTTTATATTGCGCCGTTCCCACATCTTGGTCGGATGCAGCATTATTGCCGGACGATTATTACAAAAACGCGCTCACCACCATGGATAATTTATGGTCGGTCAACACGGAAACCGGAGAAAAAAATATTCTTTTTCAGAATATTGGCGATATCAATAATTTGGATACGAATGCCGACGACAGTGTTTTAATTTTCATCTCCCGCGACACCGGATTTTTGTATCGGCTAAAATTAACCCCCTAAATCCCCCTTATCAAGGGGATTTTACACCCGCCCTGATAAGGGAGGGTGAGGGTGGGTTTACTCTATATATTTCACCACGACGCGGCGCTGGACGCCTTCGCCGGCGCTTTCGGTTTTAATATCGGGATGCACCGCCAGTTCGGTATGAATAATTCTTCTATTATATGCCGACATCGCCTCCAAAGCGACCGGCTGTTTGTAAAATCTGGCGCGGCGCGCCGCTTTTTTAGCTAATTCTCTCAACGCTTCGTCTTTGGAGCTTCGATAATTATTAATATCCAGACGCAACAGGGGCGCTTGCGCTATTTGTTTTTTTATCATCAGCCGCAAAAGCACCTCAAAAGCGGCAATGTTCTGGCCACCTTCACCAATGCAGGCGCTGGCATCCTCCGCGAAAATCGCGACATTTAAATGTTCGCTGCCAATTCTCTCAACACGCCGGACTTCACATCTTGTAATTTTAGCATGGGTGAAAAAATCACTAACAATATCTTTAATTTGGTTTAATTGATCCTCGGTCATTTTGGTGAATATATTGTTGAAGTAAGGTTAACAGCGTTACTACGATCCAATATAGGGGTAGCGCGGCTGGCAGCGACCAAAAAATCACTATACTTATAACCGGGCCCATATAAAGCATTTGTTTAGCCATTATACTGCTAAAATCGTTTTTGGCGGAGGCGGTTGCCGGCGGCATGATCATTTTTGTTTGAAAATACTGCAACGCGCCGGCTAAGATGGCCAATACCACATTTCTTTTAGACAAATCAATAAACCCCAAAAACGCCATTTGTATGTAGGTGGGGGCGCTAATAAAAGAATAAAGATCGACGACATTAAAATCAACAATGCGAAGAAAAACCTGCCACAAAGCGATAATAATAGGGATTTGTATTAGAAGCGGCAAAAAGCCCGCCAAAGGATTAATCTTGTTGTCCGCGTAAATCTTCATCAATGCCTTGGCTTGTTCTTCTTTATTGTCCTTTAACTTTTTTCTAACCTCTTCAATCTGCGGTTGGATTTTTGCCAGAATTTTTTGATTCTTAATGCCTTTATTGGTAAGCGGCCAAAGAATAAATCTAATAAGCGCGGTTAAAATAATAATGGCAAACCCCAAGTCATGGCCGGGAATGATATTATATAAAAAAACCAACCCATTAAAGAGTGGTTTATAAAAAATTAGATTAAACCAATAAGAAATCATTTTTGATTAAAATTTCTTTAAGCGCGTTTAATATGTGAGAATAATCGGACTTTACGCAAATAATTTTAGGCCAAATCACAATGTCGATGCCCGGTCTGATATTTTTCAATAAAGCGCTTGCGGCGAAACGCAATCGCCGCTTAATTAAATTGCGCGCAACGGCCCGCTTGGCCAATTTATTGCTTATCACAAAACCAAAACGAGAATGTTTTTTTTTGTTTTTGATAAACTTAATTTTTATTAAAGTATTTTCCGAATTTTTTCCGGCGCGAAATACTTTTTGAAAGTCGTCGTCCAATTTTAGACGATTTATCTGGGGTAACATAAAAGATTAAACCGCCAAACGGCTCCGGCTTTTCTGGCGACGCCTACTCACAACCTTTTTGCCACTGGCGCTTTTCATCCTTACCAAGAAGCCGTGCTTTTTTTTTCTTTTTACCTTTTTTGGGTTGAATGTTTTACTCATAACTAACGATACTTTAACATAAAAATAAATCTTGCGTCAACTATTTTTATTAACCTATAATTTTCCACAGATCATCAACACATTATACACTGTATTATTCTAAAATTTTTAATCGCCACATTTAAAAATGTGATATACTCTAAAATAATATGGAACTAAACGAGCTTTGGAAAGCGGCATTGGGAGAAATAGAATTACAGGTTTCAAAAGCAAATTTTAAAACCTGGCTTCGAAACACCTCTATTGTTGAAAAGAGGGGGAGTGCCGTTGTTATTGGCGTGCCAAACAGTTTTACCAAGGAATGGTTGGAAAACAAGTATCATAAATTTATTCTGGGGTCGTTAAGAAATTTAGAATCGGGGATTAAAGAGGTTTCATACCAAATTAGACAAAATTCCGACAATGAAAATGTAAAAAACCAACCCATTAATCGCGAGGAAGGGGGGAAAATATTTGGCAAGCAATTGGATTTTCAAGAATTAACAACCGACGCCATAACAAATTTAAATCCTCGCTATACGTTTGATAATTTTATTGTCGGGTCATCCAATGAATTAGCGCATGCCGCGGCAATGGCGGTAACCCAAAATCTTGGTAGAAAATATAATCCTCTTTTTATCTACGGTGGAGTCGGACTTGGTAAAACCCACCTTATTCAGGCTATCGGCAATGCGGTGAAAAAAGAAAATCCCGCCAAAAAAATTAAATATGTGACTTCAGAAAGATTTACATCGGAAGTTATTTCCGCCCTAAGATCTGGGCATTTAAGGCCGAATGAAATAGATGAATTTAAGAAGCGATGGCGAGAAGTTGACCTATTAATTATTGATGATATTCAGTTTTTGGCGGGCAAAGAAAAAACCCAAGACGAATTCTTTCATACCTTTAACGCATTATATGACGCCGGTAAGCAAATTATTTTGTCGTCAGATAGATCTCCAAAATCAATCCAGACCCTGGAAGAAAGGTTAAGATCGCGCTTTGAGGGTGGCATGATCGCGGATATAGCGTATCCCGATTTAGAAACTAGGATAGCTATTTTAAAATCTAAAGCCAACGAAAGATCTGTGGAATTATCAGATGAAGTTTTTGAATATGTGGCCCAAAATATAAAGAAAAATGTAAGAGAACTTGAGGGCGCCCTAAATCGTTTAATCGCGGCAAATTATCAATCTAAAAAAGCGGCGGATTTGAATGAGGTTAAAAAATTATTGAATTCCGTCCTAAGCGCCCCAAAGAAAAGCACCACATTAAAAGGCGTTATTAAGGCGGTGGTTGAATTTTATGATATCAGTGAGAAAGAATTATTGGAAAGATCGAGAAAAAAAGAAATTGTAAAACCAAGACAAATCATAATGTATTTACTAAGGGAAGAAATGAAGAGTTCATTTCCTTTTATAGGAATGAAAATAGGCGGCCGCGACCATACAACGGCGATACATGCGTGTGAAAAAATAAAAAAAGAATTAGAATCCGATCAGGGGCTAAACGATGAGATAAATTCAATAAAAGAAAGACTCTATTTAATTTAATTTTAGCAACTTGTTCCTAATTGGTGGATTATTAGTTGTTAAAGTGAGTAAAATAAAAAAATAAAATAAATAATACATAGATATATATAATTTATCAACAAATTTATTAACAAGTTGATGGCTAAAAAATCGCTCATCTTACGCATTATTCCTAATTTTCCACAGATATGGTCGCTATAATAATAGTAATAAGTATTAATAAATAATTAAATACTAATAATAATGAATGTCATTTGCACCAAAGAAAATTTAAAAGAAGTTGTAGATAACGCATTAAGAATTGTAAAACATAATTCTAGTTTGCCTATTTTGAATAATTTTTTATTAATTGCCGACAAAGGAAGGTTTGAAATTTCCTCAACCGATTTGGAAATTGGATTCACCTCTTTTGTTTCGTCAAAAATTATAAAAGACGGGGGCATTACGGTTCCGGCGCAGCTTTTTAATCAATTTATTAATAATCTTCCCAGTAAAAATATTGGTTTGGAAGTAAAAAATCAAAAACTCCAAATAAGTTGCGATAATATTGCCGCCACCATTAATGGTTTGGGGGTTGAAGATTTTCCCATCATACCAAAAGTAAAAAATACCGCCACTCTAAATATTGATTCGAAGATTTTAAAAGACGCGTTTTTAAGTGTCGTGGGCGCCGCCGCCCTTTCCAACGCCAGACCGGAAATTTCCAGCGTTTATTTAAAAATGGAACCAAATATATTGAAATTTATTTCGACAGACAGTTTTCGTTTGGCACATAAGACGCTATTTCTCTCTTCCGATGAATTGAAGGAAAAAATTAAAATTGATTATCCAAAATCGCATAATATTATAATTCCTTTGAGGACGGTTGGCGAGATTATTAGAATTTTATCAGACAAAAATACCAATATCACAATCGGCATTGATGAGAATCAAATAGTATTTAATGTGGGCGACGCAAAACTAATCTCTCGGTTGATAAATGGCAATTACCCGGATTATGAGGCGATTATTCCAAAATCTTTTGAAACGCAATGCTTTACTTCTAAAAATGAACTTGAAGAGGCGGTAAAATTGTCGGGATGTTTTTCTTCAAGATTAAATGAAGTATCGATTAAAACCAGTGGCGGGAAATCGCATATGGAAGTGTCATCCGGAGATAGTGAAATTGGCGAGCACAAAGCAAGAATTGATTCAGAAATAAAAGGTGGCGATATCGCCGCTACATTTAACTGGCACTATCTACTTGATGGGCTAAAAAGTATTAGTGGTGATGATATTATTTTTGAATTTAACGGAGATCAAAAACCCGCCATGATTAGGCCGGCTTCCGGAAGTGATTTTTTCTATATTATTATGCCCATTAGAAACGTTTAACGGTCGTAATCGTTTGGCATTCGATTGAATGTGTTTGGAAAGTTGGCGCTCAACCAATTTTGTAATGACGCCTCCCAGTTTTTAAATTGAGAATCATTTTCAGGATTGTCGGGCGGGGCGCCCTGGGGGTCGTCTTTATTCAACCAATAAAAAATCGAATGCACTTCGGTAAATAATTTTTCCTGTGCTAATTCCGGCGGCGTTTTTTGGGTTGCGATAAGACCATTATTTTTATTAATTTTGAGCGCGGTTTGTATTTGATATTGGCCGTTTAATATTGGCTTATCCGTTATAATTGGATCTGGCGGCGTAAAATTTTCGATTGGCGAATCTTTTAGCGCTTGTGTCATAAAATCGCGCCAAATAGGTCCGGCGGCGGCAACTCCGCCGCCGCTTTTTTCTATCGGAGTATTATCATTATTACCAGCCCATACGCCGGCGACCAGCGATGGCGTATACCCAACAATCCAAGCGTCTTTTGCTTTGGTTGGGTCGTCAAAGGATTGCATGGTTCCGGTTTTTGCTGCCGCCGGCCGATTGCCCAACGAAAGGGAACTGTAAAGGCCAAACATCGGCGCTCGCGCATTATTATCAGAAAGCATATCATTTATACCTCTCGCCGCCTGTTCGTTTAAAACTCTTTGATTTTTATTTTCATATTCTTCCAGAATTTTTCCCTTGCCGTTTTCAACTTTTAAAATACCCACTGGATTATTTTTTACGCCTTCCTGACTAAAAACGCCATAGGCCGAGGTGATTTCCAATAATTTTACCTCTCCAGCCCCCAAAACGAGAGAAAGGCCATGGCGAGATTGGTCTTTTAACGAGTTGATGCCTAAATTTTCAGCCATGTCTATAGAATTATTAATACCCGCCAAATACATTACCTCTACCGACGGCACATTTAATGAATTGGCCAGCGCGTATTTTATGGTTACCGGCCCTCTAAAACGACCATCATAGTTTTTGGGCTTGTAACATGTTTCCTGATCGGCGCCGTTTTCAGCAATACCATTCCATGAGCACATTGGATTAAATTCGGTTGGGATGTCCCAGAGTATCGTATCTGGGGTGTAGCCCTTGTTCAACGCCGTAGCGTAAACAAGTGGTTTGAAAGAAGACCCCGGCTGTCTTAAGCGGGTGGCGACATTGACATTGGGCTCAAATTGGCAATTTTTTCCCGGCTCACAACCAATTGGCTCCGGTTCACCAAAATAATTTTTGGAACCCACCATGGCCAATATTTGACCCGTTTTCGGATCGATGGCAACTAAAGAGGCGTTTTTGGCGTTGTAAAATTCATTGCGCTTGGCGCCGTCCGCCACAACCTTTTCCGCTATTTTTTGGAATTCAAAATTGAGAGTTGTGGTAACTTTCAATCCGCCTTTTTCCACCACTTCTTCTCCGTATTTCTCCGTCAGGTAGTCGCGGACAAACATAACAAAATGAGGCGCCGTCATGTTGGTTTTTTGACCGACAAAATTCGCGCTGGTTTGAGAGGCATTTTTGTAATCGTCTTCGGAAATATATTTTAATTCGCGCATTCTATTAAGAATGTGGTTGGCGCGCGCCTTTAATTCTTGTCTGTGATTTCCGTAAGGTGAAAAATATGACGGCGCCTTTGGCATAGCCGCCAGATATGCCGCCTCGGTCAGATTTAAGTCCCGAGATCGTTTTCCGAAATATGTTTCCGCCGCAGCCTCAATGCCGTAGGAATTGGACCCGTAGGGAATTTGATTCAAATAAAAATTAAATATTTCATCTTTGGAATATCTTCTTTCCAGCGCGATGGTTAGGACAAGTTCTTTAATTTTTCTGTTGAAGGTGCGTTCCGGCGACAGATAGGCGTTTTTTATGAGTTGTTGGGTGATGCTAGAACCCCCCTCGGATAAATTACCACCCCTAATATCGTTAATAATTGCCCTGATAATACCGCGCGCGTTAATACCCGAGTGCCGATAAAATTCAGCATCTTCGGCAGCCAGCGTGGCGTTTTTAACCATCTGGGGCATTTCATTGAAGGGAATAACAGTTCTCTTTTCTTCTCCGTGAATTTCGTATAAAAGATGTTCATTGTCGCGGTCATAGATTTTAGTGGACTGAACAACTCTTCTATCTTGCCAAGCATTGGGGTTTGGCAATTGGCGGCTATAATAGAAAAATAAAAAAATAAACAATAAAACTGCCGAGAAAAAAACCATAACAATCCAAAATACCAAATGGGGCAAAAATCTTCGTTGTTTTGACATGTTTCAGTATTTATACAACATGGGGCGGCAGTTTGGCAAAAGTTTGATAATTTGGTAGAGTTTTAATTATGAAAGTCGTCGCCGAAGAAAAAATTAAAACACTTCTAACCAGGGCGGTTTCCGAGGTGATTATCAGAGACCATTTGGAGGCCGCTTTAAAGTCCGGTAAAAAATTAAGAATCAAGCTCGGCATTGATCCTACGGCGCCCGATATTCATTTTGGCCACGCGGTTTCATTGTTGAAATTAAGGCAATTTCAAGAATTGGGGCATCAGGCGGTTTTAATTATCGGCGATTTTACGGCGAGAATCGGGGACCCAACCGGCCGGATGGAAGCAAGACAGGCGCTGTCGTCTCAAACTATAAAAAGCAATTTAAAAAATTATTTGAAACAAATTGGCAAAATTATTGACATTGGTAAAACGGAAATTCACTATAATAATAAGTGGTTTGGTAAAATGGGCGCCCAAGAGTTTTACAATCTAACCTCAAGCGTTACGGTTCAGCAGGTTATGAAAAGGGATGATTTTCGAAAGAGAATCGAGAATAATCACGATATTGCCATAAGTGAAATGATGTATCCGTTGTTTCAGGGCTATGATTCGGTGATGATTAGAGCCGATGTTGAACTTGGCGGCGAAGACCAGAAAGTTAATTTATTAATGGGTCGCAGGGTCCAGCGCGCGCACGATATGCCGGAACAGGATGTTTTAACGACGCGGCTCATTGAGGGTACCGACGGGAGCAAAAAAATGAGTAAAAGCTCGAACAATTATATAGGAGTCGCGGAAAAATCGGATGTCATGTTCGGGAAAATTATGTCCATTCCGGACTCATTGATTCTAAAATATTTTGAGGCGCTGACCATGGTACCCGACTCGGAAATTGAAAAGATTGGTTTGAAATTAAAATCCGGAGAAAATCCCAAGAACATTAAGATGCAACTGGCCGGTGAAATAGTAAAAATCTATCACGGCGAGAAAAAAGCTGAAAAGGCGGCGTTGGAATTTGAAAGAGTATTTTCTAAAAAAGAATTTCCGGATAAAATCGCAACGGTAATATTGTCCGATGAGGGGCGCAATATTTTAAATTTATTATCAGAAATGTTGCTGGTAAAATCAAAAAGCGAGGCGCGCCGATTGATTTTAGAGAACGCGGTAAAATTGGACGGCAAGATTATTAACGATCCGAGGGCAAAAATATCTATAAAAAAAGACGCTATACTGCAAGTGGGCAAAAAGCGTTTTGTAAAAATCAAAATAAAATAACCCCGCCTATGAAAATGGCGGGGGTATTTTATTTATTCTTCCTTAAAATCTTCTAATTCTTCATCGGCGTTATCCAGCCAGTCGTCGTCCGTGCTGACACTCTTGGTTTTGAAGCCGCCAATCTCCGCGTCTTCTTCGCCCATTTCCGAGACCTCTGAATCTTCTAAGTCATCGGCGAAATCCAAACCGCTTTCATTGCTTAGGAGATATTTTGAAGCCATGTTTTATTTATTAATGAATAATTTAGGGATAGTATAGCAAGCCGTTATGGCGATGGCAAGGGCGTCGCTGGCGTCGTCTAATTTGGGCGGTTTTTCAATTTTTAAAATACGGCAGGCCATTTTTCTCACCTGATCTTTTTCCGCTTTTCCGTAGCCGGCAACGGCCAGTTTGACTTCCGGAGGCGTGAAATCGAATATTCGTATATTTTGCGAATTAGCGCGGTCGATGATAACGCCTCGCGCTTCCGATACCGTAAAAGCCGTTTTGGCATTTTTGGTAAAAAACAATTTTTCAATCGCTAAAATTTCCGGCCGATATTTGGAAATCAGATCGGCGACGAAAACGGAAATTTCACTCAGGCGATCTTTTTGTTCTTTATTTTTGGTTTCCAAACACCCATAGGTTAATATGACGAGAGTGTCGGCGTCTTTTTTATCAATTATTGCGTAACCAATTCTGGTTGTGCCCGGATCAATCCCCAATATTATCATAAATTTCACTTACATCTTGCTGCTCATCTATGGCGCCGTAGAGCGTCTCCAATTCTTTTTTTACATTTTCATCTTCTATTTTAATGGGATTGTTGGGGGCCCAATCGGCGCCATCGCGGCGAAACATCCACTGGATGGAATTGAGTTCGGCGAATTTGGCGTTGTGGTCGGATAATATTTTTTTGACTTCGGCCAATGTTCTATTTTTATTGTCGGTGATGGCGGTTATTAAAATGACAACGCCGCCGGCGCCGAAGGCGCCGTAAATAACTTCTTCCGGCGCGGCGCCGGTGATTTCTCCAGTTCCTCTTTTGATGGCGCGCTCGATATTTTCTTTGGGCACATTTACTTCGCGGGCATTTTCAATCATGGTCCGTAGGGTGGGGTTGTCGGCGGGGTTGCCGCCTTTTTTGGCGGCGATAGTAATGAGCGAGGTGATTTTTGAAAAAACCTTTGATCTTTTAGCGTCGGTTATCGCTTTCTTGTGCTTAATTGTTGACCATTTTGAATGCCCAGACATATTGCAGTAAATATACTATAATATTTATATTTTTTCACCATTGACACAATAATATTGCCGTGTAATAATGCGGTAAAAGTTGATTAAAGTTCATTAAAATAAGGAGGTTTTATGGAGATGGAGACGGTTGCGATTTTGATTGCAGTTGCTGTTTTGGTTGGCGCAATTTCAGGTGCTATAGGGTACAATGTTTCTCGCAAAAGAGCACCCTGGATAATAGCAATACCCAGTGCCTTTGTTGGCATATGGTCGTGGGATAAAATACCCCCCCCTTTTTTAATACTAATGAGAGGATTGGGATTGATGATAATAGCGTTGGTTGTTGGCACTATCACTTTAGTTATTTTCAGCTATATTGCCAATCTACTCTACCATCCGGACAAAAAAGACTAATTTAGTTTCCAGAATGAAAATCGGCGGCGCAGTAGCGCCGCTTTTGTTTTTGTTTTGAGAAAAAAGTAGTAAAATAATAGTGTGGAGCAAAAAAAGGCCCCATGAGGACAAAACCTCATAGGGGGATCTTTTCCGTTGGTGATATTTATAGTGTAGCAAAAATTCACTAAAAGTCAATAAGTGTTTTTTATAATAAACTCTGGTTTTCCGGGGGGAGCTGGAAACCCAGGTGCTCGTAGGCGAGTTTGGTGGCGATGCGGCCGCGCGCCGTTCGTTGCAGGAATCCGATTTGAAGCAGATAGGGCTCATTTATATCTTCAATGGTATCCAACTCTTCCGAGGTGGCGGCGGCCAGCGCTTGAAGGCCGACCGGCCCGCCGTTGAATTTTTTAATAATCGCTTCAATGAGCCGGCGATCGGTCAGTTCGAGGCCCAGATGGTCAACTTCCAATAGCGCCAGCGCTTTTTGCGTCATTTCTTGAGTTATAATGCCGACGCCTTCCACTTCCGCGTAATCGCGGACTCTTTTGAGCAGGCGGTTGGCGACACGGGGTGTGAATCGGGAAGAAATGGCGATTTGCCTCAATGCGTCCGGCTCGGCCGACAAACTCATCAGCGCCGCAGATCTTTTCAAGATATTTTCAATGTCTTCTTGAGTATAGAAATCAAGCCGAAAAGTAACGCCGAATCTGGAACGCAAAGGATTGGATAATAGGCCGACGCGCGTGGTGGCCGCGATGAGTGAAAAGGGCGGTAAATCAAGCTGAAGCGTCCTTGCCGAAGGACCCTTTCCTATTATAATATGCAATATGCGATTTTCCATTGCCGGATAGAGAACCTCCTCAATCGTTTTGTTTAACCGGTGCGCTTCATCAATAAATAAAATATCTCCACTATTGAGATTTGTCAGTACGGACGCTAAATCTCCGACTTTTTCGATAGCCGGCCCGGAAGTGATCCTGATATTGGCGCCCATCTCTCGCGCCACGATATACGCCAAGGTGGTTTTGCCAAGGCCGGCGGGTCCGTATAAGAGCAAATGATCAATGGGTTCGGCCCGTTTTTTGGCCGCTTCCAAAAGGATTTTCAGATTGGCTTTAACTTTATCCTGGCCAATGTACTCGTCCCAAGCGCGGGGCCTTAAGGCCTGATCAAGCGTCTTGTCTTCGGGTTTGAGTTTTGAGCCGGTCGAGTTTAAATTTTCCATTTGACAATTATGTAATTTATTGGTATAATTAGTAAAGTGATAGTGGTGCGTCGCTCCTAATGACCTCGAGGCAATAAAGACGTAAAATTCAAATACTTCGTCTTTCCGGGGCCTTTCCTTGCTTGGGTAGCCCGGTTTCGGCTAGGTTATTACACAAATTGGTCCTATCCCTTCAAGCCTGCTTGAAGGACTATTGCCTCGAGATTATTAAGAACGACTATCCCATTTTTCCCATTACCCTCTCCACCTCTTCAATCGTGGTGGTCCCATTTGTTATTTTTATAACTGCGTCTTGCGTCATGGTTACCATGCCGCTTTTCAGCGCCGATTCCCTCAATTTGGCTTCGGTTGGTGATTCCAAAATCAGCCGTTCCACGGTATCGTCAACTTTGAATAATTCTACTATGGCGGCGCGTCCCAAATAACCATTGTGGCAATTTTCACAACCGCGCGCTTCCAATATGGTGGTTCTTTCGTCAAATTTAAAATCAACTCTCGGCGGCAGATTGTTTAATATCTTTTTGAAATTTTGGGTTTCCGCTTCGGTTAAAGGTCTTTTGGTCGCGCATTTTTTACAGACCGTTCGCAGAAGCCGTTGCGCCATCAGCAAGTTAATGGCGGGCGCGATGACGGGCGGTTTTATCCCCAAATCAATCAGGCGGGGGATGGCGCCGATGGCATCGTTGGTATGCAGAGTGGAAAAAACAAGGTGTCCGGTGAGAGCGGCGTGGGCGGCAATTTCCGCCGTTTCGTAATCCCTAATTTCTCCAACCAGAATAACATCCGGATCCTGGCGGACAATGGATCTTAATCCATTTTCAAAAGTATAGCCCTTGTCCGGTTCCACCTGGGTTTGGGATATCCCGTCGATGCGGTACTCGATAGGATCTTCAATGGTGATAATTTTAATATCGGAGGTCAGAATTTTTTTGATAAAGGCGTAAAGAGTGGTGGTTTTGCCGGAGCCGGTGGGGCCGGTGGTGAGAATCATGCCGGTCGGCCTTTGCAGTTCTTTATTGATAATTTCCAAATCATCTTCTCTTATCCCCAAACTATCCACATCAATTTTAATGACGCGAGGGTCCAGAATTCTCATGACGATATTTTCACCGTAGGCGCCGGGCAATGCCGAGGTTCTTATTTCGATATTAATGTCGTCGGAGATGACGCTGAATCTGCCGTCTTGCGCTTTTTCGCGGATGTTTAATTTCAATCCCGACAACAATTTAATGCGGTTAAGCGCCAATGCGTAGACCTGTGGCGGCATTTGTATCACATCTTCCAAAACCCCGTCGAGGCGGAGCCGGATGCGAACCGTCGCCTCTTCCGGTTCCAAGTGAATATCCGAGGCCTTTAAAATCAGCGCGCCCGCTAAAAGTGCTTCTATAATCTGGGATGTTTTTGCTTCAAACAATCCTGCGATGGTTGTTTTTAGGTCTTTGACGCCAATGATTTGTTTTTGGAAATTCGATAGCAGGTTGTTTGAGATTTGCACCTGTCCGGTTATTTCCTTATCCAATTCCGGCGGCGGGTAGTGGGATAGCGCTTTTTTTAATCCCGTTTCCGAAACGATAAAAATTTTTATCGAATAGCCGGCGACTTGCAGTTCCTTGATTAACAATCTGGCGGCGGGATTTTCCGGGTCCGAAACGGCAAGACGCAATGTCTTGGCTTCTATGTTTATGGCAGCGGCATTGGCCTTCTCCGCCTTTTCCCGAGGGATCAATTTTAGGGCGTCAGTTTCAATTGGGATGAAAGCCAGATCAAGATAGGGAAAATTCATTTTTTCCGCTAAAAGCTTCGCCCGCGCTTCTTCTTCCCGGCGACGAACTTTTATCAGCAGATCTTCTTGTTTTTCTTCCCCCTTGAACATAGTGGTATATTGGCAATATTAAGAGTGGGGAGTCAAATTTTTTGTGGATAAGTTGTTGAAAATAAGTGAATTTGACAAATGAATTACTTAAGCGTATAATATAAACATTGAAATTTGATGTTTGAAAACTAACAATATAGAGAAGAAAGGAGGTTTTTATGAAAAAGACAATTTGCGTTTTTTTAGTTGTTTGTTTTTTTATCGCGGCGACTTCTAAGCCGGCTCGCGCCGATGGGTTTTCCGTCGGGGCGGCGCTGTTGGGTGGATTTTTGATCGGCACCATCTGGGCGCCGAGAGTGGTAACTGGGCCACCAATGATCCACGGGCCGGCGGTTCAATACCACTATCCGCAGCCGCAATATCGCGGTGGATATTACGCCGCGCCGCCCCCACCGTACTATGCGCCGCCTCCGGCGCGCTATGTGCCAGAACCGACAACGGTTTGCGCGCAGGACATTTACGGCAATATAAATTGCCGGACAATTCAATATTAGGGCGCTTCGCGCCCTTTTTTATTTTGCCGTGATTATGCTATTATCAAAATAGGATTTTTTGAGTTGGTTCGAATTCAAAGAAAATTGGGAGAATTTATAGGTAAAAAAGTCGATCTTTTAACTCCGCAATCGCTGAGTAAGTTTTTTAGGGAAAAAGTACTGGCGGAAGCGGAAGATATTTATGAAGGATGATCTTATTTATTTAAAGCACATTTAGGGAAGTAACTTGCAATAAAAATTACAAACTTAAATAAAACAATGAAAACTACAATATTGATTATTATCGGAATTTTAATATTGAGTAGTATTTCGTACGGCTCTTACTATTGGTGGCCGAAAGACGAAACCGCTAACTGGCAGACATATAAAAATGAGCAATATGGATTTGAAGTGAAATATCAGAAAAATAAATTTGCTAACTGTGGCCCCGATAAGATAGACCCGGAGATTTTTAGTCTTTTTCCATCCGACGAAATGGATGAGATAAAGTATTGTGAGAGTATTAATAACACAGACACATTTTCTGAAATCGTTATGGAAATTGTAAAAATAGATGGTGTTGTGACAAAAAGTGGCCAGCGAATTATTCAGTATCAGAATGGATTAAATAGAAGCCCTCTTTCATCGAAAGAAATTATCGTTGGTAATCTAAAAATAGCAGAGAAAAGTTATGAATTTACAGAACAAGACGGCCCGCTTGCTCAATTAAAAGGATATCAAGAGGTAATGATAGACAATGGAAAAATCACAATAGTAGCGACTCACTTGGGGGTGAATGAATCGGGCGTTAAATTATTTGAGCAAATCCTTTCCACTTTCAAATTCACGAAATAAATAAAGATTTTGAAATTTATTTAGATGCTTTACTTTAAGCAGGGGGCTTGTTACAGTATAGGCACTATGAGTAATTACCATTTCTCAATTATTGTTGAACAAGATAGTGACGGTTATTTTGTTTTTTGCCCGGAGTTACAAGGTTGCTGCAGCCAAGGAGAGACATACGAAGAGGCGGTTCAAAATATAAAAGACGCTATTAAATTGCATATCGCGGATCGGCTTACCAATAGGGAAGAATTGCCGGAGACAAAATCCATTAGTTTATCCACCGTGGAAGTAGCGATTTGAAATGTCTGGACTCCCCAAGGTAACAGCCAAAGAAATAATAGCCGCGCTTGAAAAAGCCGGTTTTATTTTTTCCCGTCAAAGCGGCAGCCATAAAATATACAAAAATACCAAGGGCATTCGGGCAACCGTGCCATTTCATGGCAGTAAAATTTTACATCCGAAAATTATCAAAAGAATTTTAGACGATACCGGAATTGAAATTGAGAAATAACAAAGACGGAGTTGTGGATGGTTCGTGTTTTTCTTTATCTTAGTTTGTGCGCTGTTTAATGCTATTTCAACGATCGTCCGAATAGCATTAAGACCAATAGAATAAAAAAACCGCCCTTTTTAATTTTGGGTTTATTTGCTACGATGGAGGCAATATGGAAACGACGCAAGCGGTGGAAATAATCACCAAATCGGCGGAAGAAACGAAAAAGGCGGGAGTTGCCTTGGCAAGATCACTTGCGAAAGAACCGATTAAAATAGGGCGGGCGATGGTCATCGCTTTTGAAGGCGATTTGGGCGCCGGCAAGACCTCGTTTATTCAGGGCTTCGCCCGAGGATTGGGAGTAAAAGAAAGCGTTTTGAGTCCGACATTTGTTATACAAAAAGATTTTTCTATCGCACTGAGTAGATACAAGAATTTTTATCATATCGACGCCTATCGTCTAAAGAATCCAGAAGAACTTCTTGAATTGGGGTTTGAAGATATTATTAAAAATCCGGAAAATATTGTCGCCATCGAATGGGCGGATAAAGTGAGAACAATACTGCCGCGCGAAATTTTAAAAATAGAATTAGAGAATTTGGGAGCAAACAAAAGAAAAATTGCCATAGTAACAGAATATTAAAAACAATATAAATCATTTTTCTCGCGCGCTCGGTCGCCCAGCGGCTTCCTCGCTGTCCGATGAAGCTCATTTTGCTTCGCCAAGGCGGAGACCATGCCAAAATGGCTTCATAAGCTTCGGAAAATAATTTATATTATTTTTTTATAAAACCATGAAAAAATTCATTTTAATCGACGCTTACGCTCTGATCCATCGCGCGTATCACGCTTTGCCGCCGCTGACGGCCAAGGGCGGCGAGATGGTGAACGCCGTTTTTGGTTTTTCTTCCATTTTGATTAAAACCATCAATGAATTTAAGCCCGACTACATGGCCGCCGCTTTTGATATGGCCGAGCCGACTTTTCGCCACAAAGAATATAAAGAATACAAGGCCAAAAGGCCCGAAGCGCCGCCGGATTTATACGCTCAAATTCCGCGAGTGAAAGAAATTCTTAAAGCGTTTGGGATTCCGACTTATGAAAAATCCGGCTACGAGGCGGATGACATCATCGGCACCATAGTTAAAAAACTGGAAAACAACAAAGATGTTGAAATCTTAATCCTCACCGGCGACATGGACACGCTTCAACTTGTTGGTAAGGGCGTCAAGGTCTTTACGCCGAAGCGCGGTTTGAGCGATCCAATTCTTTACGATGAAAAGAAAGTTATGGAAAGATTTGGGGGGCTGAAGCCGGATCAGTTGAACGATTTTAAAGGTCTGAAGGGCGACCCGTCGGATAACATCCCCGGCGTTAAAGGTATTGGAGAAAAAACCGCCATTAGTTTATTTAATCGCTATCAGACGCTTGAGGGACTTTATAAAGCGATAGACGATAATGAAATTGAGGGCGTCAGTGACTCTGTGGTGGAAAAATTGCAAAACGACAAGAAGATGGCTATTTTTTCAAAAAAACTTTCGACTCTTGATAGGGATGTCGCCATTACATTCAGTTTGGAAAAAAATAAGTTTGATAAATCGGGCAAGGTTAAAAATAAAGCCGCCGAAGCATTCAGGGAATTGGGGTTTGTCAGTTTGATTGAGAGATTGAAGCCCGCCGGCGAGCAGGGGTCGTTGCCGATGTCGGAAAAAAAACAGGCGCGCATCGCATACAAAAAAATTCCTCAGGATTTAAGTTTTATAAAACTGAATGACGAACTGAAAAATAATCAAGAAATTTTTTTATCTTACAAACTTCAAGAAAACGGCAACTTGGAGTCGCTGGCGATGGGCGATGGCGAAAGCGTTTATGTTCTGGACAATAATTTTTCGAGTGTAGCGAAAATTTTATCCGACAAAAAAATCAAAAAAGTCGGATGCGATTTCAAACCGCTTATTAAAGCGCTATGGCAGGAAAATATTAATTTGGAAGGAGTGGAATTTGATGCCGCCATTGCGACCTATGTTTTGAATCCGGGCGAGCGCGACTATGGAATCGCGAAATTAGCTCTCAAAGAATTCGGAGAATCGGTTGCGGATGATTCCGATGAGGATCTGGCGCTTCAAATAGGTATTTTAAGGCGATTGAAACCGATTCTGTCGGCGCGTCTTGAGGAAACCGAAACCCGATATATTTTTGAAGAAATCGAAATGCCCCTGATTCCAGTTTTGGCAAAAATGGAAGAGATTGGCGTTAAAATTGACGGGAAAAAATTGAATAAAATCAGCAAACAATTAGAAGGTGGATTGGCGATGCTGGAAAAAGAAATATATGAATCGGCCGGAGAAGAATTTAACATAAATTCTCCGAAACAGATGGCGGAAATTCTTTTTGAAAAATTGAAAATTACGGGATCGATGAAAGGCGGGCGGATAAAAAAGACGCCCGGCGGCGCGCTTTCAACCAATGCCGGAGAATTGGAAAAAATGAAAGGCCGGCACAAAATTATCGAATATATTTTAAATTATCGCGAACTGGCGAAATTGAAGTCAACTTATGCCGACGCATTACCTGCATTAATGGATAAAAAGGGTCGCATTCACACCACCTACAATCAAATGGGGACGGCGACCGGCCGCCTTTCCAGTCAAGATCCGAATCTACAAAACATTCCGGCCCATGGCGGTTTTGGCGACGAAATTAGAGAAACATTTATAGCCGAGTCGGGGTATCAGTTTGTTTCCATCGATTATTCTCAAATCCAATTAAGAATTATCGCCGCTCTGGCCGACGACTCAAAAATGATCGAGGCATTTGCCAAAGGATTGGATATCCACAAATTTACGGCGGCGGAAATAAATAATGTCGCGCTGGACAAGGTGACTCCGGAAATGCGTTTTGCCGCCAAGGAACTTAATTTTGGCATCATTTTCGGCATGGGCGGCCAGAGTTTTTCGGAATCGGCCCGTATTAGTCGGGAACAGGCGGATAAATTCATCGGCGAATATTTGAGGGATTTTTCCGGTGTCGCCCAATATATGGAAAAATTAAAAGCCGACGCGCGCCAAAACGGTTTTGCAGTCACTTTTCTGGGCCGCCGCCGCTATTTGCCGGAACTGAATTCTCCCAATTATAGGTTGCGCTCCCAAGCGGAAAGAATAGCGGTTAATATGCCGATTCAAGGACTTGAGGCCGATATTATAAAGAAGGCGATGACGGCAATTGATCGGTGGGCGCGAAAAGAAAATTTTGGCGACAACTTCAAGATGTTGCTGCAGGTTCATGACGAATTGCTGTTTGAAGTCAAGGAAAATTTGATTGCAAAAGTAACGCCGAAAATTATGGCACTAATGGAAGGCGTAATAAAATTAAAAGCGCCCATTACCGCCGAAGCAAAAAGCGGCGGCAATTGGGCGGAACTACATGCCCGAACTTCCAGAAGTACAAACAATCGTTAACGATTTAAACAAGAAAGTTAAGGGCTCGACTATAACCAATGTTATGACTGATTGGCCGAAATCATTCTGGCGTTCACCGGGCGGTTTCAATGGTTTTAGAAAGGAAGTGAAGGGGAGGAAAATAATCAAGATTTGGAGAATCGGAAAAAATATAATTTTTGATTTATCCGGAAATGAGGAAATGCTTATCCACCAAAAAATGACAGGACATCTTCTTGTTGGGGAATGGGAAAGGCGAGACGGAAAATGGGTGTCAAAACAAAAAGGGGCGTTGGCGGAAAAAGTAAACAGTTATATCCGCGCCATGTTTTTCTTGTCTAAGGGCAAGATGATAGCATTTTCCGACATGAGGAAATTCGGGAAAATTTTAGCGGTTAAAAAAGAAGATTTTAAAAATCTTGAAGATGTGAAAAATATCGGGCCCGATCCATTAACGATCAAGTTTAATGAGTTTAAGAGTTTAATCAGTAAAAAACGGGGACCGATCAAGAAAATCTTAATGGACCAGAATATCGTTTCCGGCATCGGCAACATCTATGCCGACGAGATTTTATTTGTCGCCGGAATCCATCCCCTTGTCAAAACGGAAAAATTAAATAACGAAAAATTAAAGCGAATTTTTAACGCCGGTAAAAAAATTCTTAAAAAGGCGGTAAAATTGCGGGGGACTTCCACCTACGACTATCGAGATACGGCCGGCAAGCCGGGCCATTATGGAGAGGCGCGGTTGGTTTATCAAAGGACGGGCGCCAGATGCCCCAATCGATGCGGCGGCATAATTGAAAAAGTTAAAATTGGCCAGCGATCGGCGCATTTTTGCCCCGCCTGCCAAAAGTTATGATAATATTTTTATACGGCGAAGATTCTTATAGAATCAACCAAAAAATCAAGGAAATAGTAAAAGGATATGAAGCCAAAAATCCTAGCGGTTTTAATTTGGCTGAGATTGATTTAGAAGAAAGTAAGATAGATGATTTTTTTGAAACAGCCAGAGCGGGCTCGCTAATTCCAGAAAAAAAATTGATTATTTTAAAAAACATATTCTCCGCCGACTCGGAAAAGATTTTAGAATTTTTCCAGCCAAAGCAGGCGCCTTTGGCGGATAAATTCCAAGATATAATTTTTCTTATTATTCATTTTGGCGGCTCCAATAAAGATAAACTTTTTGAATATCTTACCGCCAAGCCGAATCAATCCCAGAATTTCAAAATACTGAAAGAATACGAGATTAAGTCATGGGCGCGGCAATTCGCCAATTCTTTGGATATAGATTTCGCGAGCGACGCGATTGATTTTTTGGTGGCCAATCGCGGCGCCGATCTTTGGCGGCTTGATTCGGAAATCAGAAAATTGGCAGATTACAAAGTGAAAGGTGTTTTGAGCAAATCGCAGGTTGAAGAATTGGCGGCGGCCGGCGCCGATTACAAAGTTTTTGAATTAACCGACGCCATGGCCAGAAAGGATAAGAAAAAAGCGCTAGCGGCGCTTTACAAAACATTGGATGGCGGTGAAAAACCAACGGAAATGCTGGGTTTGCTGGCCTGGCAGGTCAGAAACCTTTTAAGATTTAAGATGAATCCGAATAATCCGGCGGAACTAAAACTCCATCCCTTTGTTTTGGAAAAAACAAAAACCGCGGCAAAATTATTTTCCATTGAAGAACTGAAAACAATTTTGTCGCGGATTATTGATTTGGATTTAACGCTCAAAACCAGTGACTCCGACGCCAAGACCGCGCTATCCCTTTTAATTGCGGAATTGTAGAAAATTAGTATTATAAAATCCCAAATTTTGTTTTCTCCGAAACATGTCGCCTCGCTCCAGCGGCTCGGCGCATTCACTCTCGCGATTTTGCCCCGCCAAGGCGGGGACCAATCCAAAATCGCCCCGAGAGTTCTGCGAAAACAAAATTTGGGATTTTATTTTTCTACAGTTTATTAACCGTTTTGGTTAAGCGTGATTTCATTCTTGACGCGGTGTTTTTCTTGATGAGATTGTTTTTTGCCGCTTTGTCCAGCGCTTTGTAAACCTTCGGCAACGCTTCGCCGGCGCCTTTTTTGTCTTTGGCGATCACCAGTTTTTTCAGCGATTTTACTTCGTCTTTAAGCGATCGCGATTGCTTCACATTTCTGATGTGACGCCTTTTGTTTTGTCTTAGGGCCTTTTCGGCCGATTTTGTTATTGGCATATATTGAATAAAATTTTCAATTCTTAATTTTCAATTTTCAATGAATGCCCCTAATGAATTAATGTTTAAAGAATTAAAACATTAGAAATTGATTGGAAATTAAAAATTGGAAATTAGAAATTAACCAAGTGCTATACTATATTATATTTCTAATTTTGGCAAATTTTAGTTATACTTATAGAAGAAGAAAAAATTTATGATTTCTCATCTTGAAGGTAAAATTTTAGACAAAAACGATAAATTTTTTGTGGTTGACATTAATGGTGTCGGCTATAAGGTTTTTTCTCATAGCGGAATTTTGGTGAAAATTCCGGAAATTGGCCAAACAGTTAAAATTTGGACTCATCTTTGTGTCCGTGAAGACGCTATGGATTTATATGGATTTTTAAATAACGAAGAGGTGGATTTTTTTGAGACGCTTATTTCCATTTCCGGCATCGGTCCGCGGTCGGCGTTGGGTATTTTGGAAGTGGCGCCGGTTTCCGGTTTGAAGCAGGCCATTGTTTCCGAAGACGAAACATTTTTTACCAAGGTCTCCGGCATCGGCAGGAAAACGGCGCAAAGATTGATTTTGGAACTGAAAACCAAATTGGCCAAAACGGTGGTTTTGGAAAAGGGAGGAAGATTTAAAGAAATGGGAGACGCCTTTGAGGCGCTGGTGTCTTTGGGCTACAAAGCGGGCGATGTTAGGAATATTCTTAACGAATTGCCGAAGGAAATGGAAAGCGTGGAAGATAAGGTCAAAGCGGCGCTGAAAAAACTGGGCCGCGGCTGACTCTTGATTTTTTACTTAGTGCGGAGTAATCTAACCTCTATCAAAAATAGGGGTTATTTAACATTTTAATAGGAGGTGTGAGATGGGCGATTTAAAGGTTAGTTTGATGGCAACTTGCGGCGATCCGCAGTTGATTGCCGCGGCCGGAGCGCTGGGCTGTTTCGAAGAGGACTCTTCAGCTAAAATTTTGGAGGGTCTTTTGGCTCTTTCTACGGAGGAGCGCGACAAAAAATGCAAGGCGGTTTTGAAGAATAGTTTCGGGATGGGCCACGGCTCGGTTGGCGATCAGGGAATATTTATTTTCAGCATTGAAAATCTGCCCCGGTCGGCCACGCTTCAGCTTTGCCTGCCGGAATTCGCCTCACACTTGCAGCAGTCCTTAAGGCGCGCCAAGCCGGATCGAGGGTTTTATCTGCCGAAGAAAATTATAGATGATAAATACATCTCCATCGCATGGGATATTTTATCGGAAAGTTTTGAATTTTATCAGGAAATGTCGGCGGCCGGTATCCCCGGAGAAGACGCCCGGTATATTTTACCGCTTTACACTAAAACCAATATCCAGACCGCGCTTAGCGCCAGAGAGTTATGCCATTTAAGGGCGGCGTCAAATAAAGATGTGACGCCATATATAGTGTGGTTTGTTGTTGAAGAAATGTGGAGGTTTGCCCATGAGGTGGCGCCGTATCTTTTTGAGGACTTTGGCGCCAATTATGAACCGCTCGCGTGGTATCCGTCGTCTCAACTTTTTGCCGATAAAAATTTAACCATGGATCGCCTCGTCGACAAATATGCCGCCAAAGATTGCAAAGTAGCGCTTGTTTATCAGCCGTGGTTAATTGGTGCAATAACGGCAAGAACAATTCACGAAGCGGTTAAAAATCGGAATGAAGCCGAATTAGCCAATCTGAAACACATCCATTTTGAATTTTTGGTAAAAATGTCGCTGGCCTGTTTCCATCAGGCGACGCGCCAGAGAACCTGGAATCAATCGGTGGAACCAATTTATGACGCCGCTCAAGCCGATTTTGATAATCCCTTTAGTCGGATGTTTGCTCCCGCGTCTATTAAAAGATCTGATTTTGCGGACAAATACAGAGAGATGTACATGAAAATGATGTCTTTGTATATAAAATTGATACAAAGGAACATGCCAAGGAGTGAGGCCATCGGGGTCGTCCCGCATTCCTTAATGGTTTACGACTGGATTCATGTCAATGGTTGGAACGCTATTCACGCCATCGGCAAGAGAACCTGTGAAAAGGCGCAATTGGAAATTCGCCACATCGCTTGGGCGATGGCGAAGTATATAAAAACCGCGATGCCGATTTTTGAGGGATTTGTGGAGCCACAGTGCGTCACCTACGGCAAGTGTCCGGAAAAAGATCCTTGCGACTATTTGGAAAAAAGAAAAAGAAAGACCGTCAAACATGACGGTTTGCATATCGACTAATTTAGAAACAACAACCCCGCATTGCGGGGTTTTATGTTTTATGGGCGGGGAGGGAGTCGAACCCTCATGCCTTGCGGCACACGATTTTGAGTCGTGCGTGTCTGCCATTCCACCACTCGCCCGAAAATTGTTCCGTAAAACAAAATTTATTATTGATATTGCCACAAAAATATCTTATAGTAAAGATATCAACATGGCGAAAGTTATCAGCGTTGTTAACGCAAAAGGCGGCGTCGGGAAAAGCACTACGGCGGTAAATCTCGGCGCCTATCTTGCGGCGCTCGGGAAGTATGTTTTACTGGTTGATTTGGACCCGCAGGCCAATGCCACTGTGGGCGTCGGCGTCAATTGGCGGAAACTGGATAGGCACTTGTATCATTCCTTGGCGGAATTCGTGGAGCCGGACGAGATTATCCAAAAAACCGGTCTGTTCGGCTACGATCTTCTTCCGGCGGCGCCGGCGTTAGCCGGCGCGTCGGTTGAATTGATAAATCTCGAGCGCCGCGAATGGCGCCTGTACGATCTGTTGAGAAAAATCAGGACGAATTATGACTATATTATTGTTGATTCTCCGCCTTCGCTCGGCCTTTTGACCATCAATGGTTTGGTGGCAGCCGAGGAAGTGATTATTCCGGTGCAATGCGAGTATTACGCGCTGGAAGGATTGGGGCAGCTACTTGAAACAATTAATTTAATACGCGATAATTTAGGGCGGGAGTTGAAAATAAAAGGAGTGCTACTGACCATGTATGACAAGAGGCAAAGATTGAGCAGGGAAGTTGTCAAAGAAGTGCGCCGCAATTTCCCGGGATATGTTTTTGACACGTTGATTCCCCGTTCGGTATCGCTCGCCGAGGCGCCGAGTTTCGGAAAAGTCATTTTGCAATACGCGCCTTTTTCGACCGGTGGCGGCGCCTATAGATTATTAGCGCAGGAAATAATTAATTTAGATAAACCAATCATATGAAATTTCAAGCATTGGGAAAGGGTTTGGAATCATTAATCCCCAGATCGTCATCAGCCAATCGGCAGCAAGACGCCACCAAGCAAAATGACGGCGATCAGCCGCGGCATAAGGAAAGCATTTTTTTGCTTGAGATCGACCGAATAAAACAAAACCCTCTTCAGCCGAGGCGCGATTTTGATGAAGACGAACTAAAGTCCTTGGCCGGCTCGATTCGCGAGCACGGCATTTTACAGCCCATTATCGTTACCAAATTGGAGCAGGAAGGTCCGTCGGGCATTAAGGTCTCTTACGAATTAATTGCCGGCGAAAGACGATTGAGAGCCGCAAAAATGTCCGGCTTGGATTTTGTGCCGGCGATTATCAGGAAAAAAACCGACAGCCAAGAAAAATTAGAATTGGCCTTGGTGGAAAATGTTCAAAGATCCGATTTGAATCCGCTTGAAAGAGCCCGCAGTTTTGAACGGCTTCACAAAGAGTTTGGGCTAGCGCATTACGAGATTGCCGATAAAGTGGGAAAATCGCGAGAGTTTGTTACCAACACTATTCGTCTTCTCCAATTGCCGGTTGAAATTCAAAAAGCGGTTGTGGAGGGGAAAATTTCCGAGGGTCACGGCAGAACGGTTTTATCCGTTGAGGATATAAATCAGAGGATGGCGCTATATAAAGACATTCTGGAAAAAAATTTGACGGTCAGGGCGGCGGAAAGCATAGGTCGGCAGATGAAGGGCGTCTCAAAGAAGGTTGGAAAAAAAGTATTGGATCCGGAATTTAAACTGATAGAATCGCGGCTGGAGGACTATTTAAGCACCCGCGTAAAACTTGCCAAGGAAGACAACCGCGGCAGTATTTTGATTGAATTTTATTCCCCCGAAGAACTAAACGCCATCATAGACAAAATCATCAGTTCTTAATTCTCCAGCGGACAACAGCCTCGTCAATAGCAGATTTTAGAGTAATATCTATTATTGATGATAATCCCCACTCAATGCACTTTTTAGCAGTGTGTAATTCACTGTTATTCAATTTCCTGCCTATTCTTTTAATAGCGTCGTTTTGTAAATCTCCAATCGTTATTGGGTAAATTACTTTTGAATTTTTTTCGGTTTCCATTTGATAAAATTGTGTTGTGAACAAAATGTAAATCTATTATCCGGATATGATTTTCTAACAATCCTATGCTAACTATAGTATGTAGAATCAAAACTAGCAAGTGCGCATACTACAGATATGAAGAAAGTGATTTTAATTAAATTTGGCCAAAGAGTCCGCAAAGAACGAACTAAACTGGGCTTGTCACAGGAAGAATTGGCAAATCGCGCCGGAGTTCATCGAACTTATATTGGCATGATTGAACGAGCTGAGAAAAATATTACACTTGAGAATATTCAAAAAGTTTGCAAAGCCCTTTCTTTAAGGATTGGTGATTTTTTTATTAATTTCTAAAACTATGGGAAAAAGCTGGGAAGAAAAAGTTAAAGATTACTGCGAAAAATACAATATTCCGGTTTTGTATTTGACTGAAACTTTATATGAACCAAAGGTAGTTCCGATGATTAGGGGTAAAGCTTTTGAATTTTCGGTAATGATGGCTTTGCAAGAAATTTTACCAAGAGATACCTGGCAAGTTGATAAGCCGATGATGAATGCACAGATTGGTTTTCACGATATTGATGTGAGAGCACTTCATAAGCCGACGGGAAAGGTTGTAAGAGTAGAATGTAAACTTGCCAAAAAAGGCGGGCACAGATTATTTACTGACGGCCATAGTGAAATAAGGGTTAAGTGTATGCGAAGTCGCACACTTGGCCTGGCAAAAGTCAAAGAGATGGCTCCTAAGTTTAATATCCCTGAAAAAGTTTTAGCAATTCACAATGACCAGTATTTATCGGCTGATTTCGATTTAGTCATATCCTCAATTGGCAATGCTTTTTATATAACAGATGAAAAGACGGGGTATTTTGAATGGGGTCCATCACAAGAAGGTGAGAATTTTTTACGCAAAATAGGAGCTTCCAATAAAAACGAGTTTAAGGATTTCGCTTTCAGAACTTTATATGTCGCAAAAACTTCAGATCTAAAAATCGGGAATAATGGCGTTATTTGTACTCGCGCTCAATGTAGAAATAAAAAGAATTGCGGTTTTATCCCAAATTATCCGATTATCAATTTTGATAAAAAGACAAATAAGCCTACAAATGGCTGGATATCTATTGAAAAAACCTTAGGCCTCTTTGAGGACTTTATAAAAAACTGATTGGAAGTCAAATAAGGGCGCTCGCCTTTCTGAGTTGTAGTTAACAATAAACAGCTCGCGCCCTTTATAGCGAGTGCCTTTTTTATTTGTACCATTTTTTTGATCATCGGTACGATTTATTGTGTAGTTCCACCGCTTTTCATGTATAGCGCGCGCCCAATCATATAACCCTCGTATTTCTTGGCTATCATCATAAGTTAGTAAAAAATTGAATTTGTTCTTTTGCTTATTGAGAATTTTACTCAAGCGAAAATGATCCCCTTTCTTAAAAGAGTATGTGTAGAACTTCTCTTGATCTGCATTAAAATATGGTGGGTCAATAAATAGGAAGGAGTTATTTGGCGCTTCTTCTATAACTTTCTCGAAATCAAGAGAGGTTAACTTAACTCCTTGTAGTTTTGCCGATGTTCTTAAAATATTTCTTGGCCAATTTTCCGGCCTCATACTGTATTTATCGCCGTACCCCCAATAACAATTTTGCATATTCATAATTCCCGAATAGGAAGTGCGGTTTACATAAAACCACCGGACGGCACGATCCAGTTTTGTTTTGGGTTTGTATTCATTTTTATAATATGAGTGTCTTTCTTTTGTGGCTTGCTCACCGCCTAATCTTTCAATCAATTCATTAGGATAATCACGAATAATTGCCAAACAATTTATGAGATCTTTATCAATGTCATTTAGCCAATTGTTGGTTGCTTTATTTTTTGCAAAAAAAATTGAAGCCCCCCCAGCAAACGGTTCAATGTAGTAACTGTGTTGAGGAATGTGCTCAATAATAAGTTTGCGAGCATAGAATTTTCCTCCAGCGTATCGAAATGGTGAGTTAATTTCTTGGCCCATATATTATTGCTGACTTTAGTATATTAAAACTTTTCAAGTATAGATGCCAGATTCATACGGACATTATATCTCAATGGCCGGGGCGTTTCAAACCGCGCCCCAAGTTTCTGTTTTTCGCTCTCAAGGCGCTGCGGATTTTGTCTTTGGCTAGCGCCGATTTTACGAAATTGAGCCGATCGGAGGAGGATTTTTTGCCTTTTTGAGTTAGAATTTCCACTATATCGCCAGTTTTCAATTTTGCGTCCAACGAGGCGATTTTGCCGTTTATTTTGGCGCCGGCGCATTCATCGCCGACAATGGTGTGGATATGATAAGCGAAATCGACAGGGGTGGCGTCTTCCGGCAAGTCCACCACATCTCCCTTTGGGGTTAAAACAAAAATTCTATCATCAAAGAGATTGGCCGCGTTTTGCCAATCCTGCAACTGCCCCATTGATGTTATTTCTTTTGGATCGACGGTCGCTTCTTTATACGCCCAATGAGCGGCGATGCCGTTTTCGGCATGGGAATGCATTTCCGGAGTTCTGATTTGAATTTCGGTTATTTTTCCTTCCGGTCCGATAATCGCGGTGTGCAAGCTTTGATAGCCATTCGGCTTGGGGCGGGCGATATAATCCTTTACCAGCCCCGGAACCGGTTTCCAAAATTGATGGATGGCGCCCAGCGCGAGATAGCAGTCGTTGATATCTTTGACGATAACGCGGGCGGCGACGAGATCGTATATTTTGTTGAAGTCCATTTTATTATCGAGCAGTTTTTTATACAAACTGTAAAGATGTTTGGCGCGGGCGCTGATTTCCAGAGGCGTAATTTTTTCTTTTTCCAGAATTTCCCGAAGCGCCGGTTTGATTTTATTTATATATTCGGTGCGGTCGTCGCATTTTTTTACTGCCTCGTTTTCGACGCGTTTATATTCTTCCGGGTACAAGCATTTGAAAGCCGCGTCTTCCAATTTGCTTTTCAGTTTCCCCATGCCCAGCCGGTCGGCTATGGGCGCGTAAACTTCCAAAGTTTCCGGCGCGTTTTCTTTGTTGACCGCGCGGCTTCTGGCTGTCAATTTAATCAAAATCGCCCCAACATCCTTCGCCGTTATCAAGAATAACTTTATAAGATTCTCTTTTTTTCTACGCATCTTCTTCAGGTTTGTTTTTGGCCGGGTTTTCCCAAGTGGCGTAATCGCATTTTGGCCAAACGGAGCAACCCCAAAAGAAACGGCCTTTTTTGGTTCGCCTTTTCACGATTTTTCCGTCGGGACATTTCGGGCAGGGTCCCAAGTCGGCATTTTCGGCGGTTCCATTGGACGATTCCAGCGGCGCCGTATGCTTACATCCCGGAAAACCGGAGCAGGCGTAAAATTTCCCATAACGCCCCATTCTTATCACCAGATCCTTGCCGCATTTCGGGCATTTCAATTCGGTTTTTTCGACCGCTAATTTTTCTTTGGAGAGTTCCATAGATTTTTTATCAAGATTATTTTTAAACGGTATCCAGAATTCTTTAATCACCGGCTGCCATTGCTTTTCGCCTTCGGCGATTTTATCCAAATTTTCTTCCATGCGGGCGGTGAATTCCAGATCGACAATTTCTGGGAAATGTTTCACCAAAACATCGTTGACCAATATGCCGATGTCGGTCGGCTTAAGCCGCTTCTGTTCGTCTTTTATAACATAGCGGCGTAATTGAATGGTGACCATGGTTGGCGCGTATGTAGACGGCCGACCGATTCCATATTCTTCCAAGGCCTTAATCAGAGACGCCTCATTGTAATATGGAGGCGGTTCGGTGAAATGCTGCGCAGATTTTAATTCTCGCAGTTCCAACGCCTCATTTTCTTTCAGTATCGGCAGTAAATTTTCGGATAATTTTTGGCGGTAAACTTTCAGGAAGCCGTCAAACTTTAAAACATTGCCGGTGGCTCTAAAAATATAATCGTTGGCGGCTGAAATATCAGCGCCCGTGGCTTCAAAAATGGCGCCGGCCATCTGGCTGGCGATGAAGCGCCTCCAGATCAAATCATAAAGCTTGAATTGTTGCGCCGTCAATTTGGTTTGGAATTCTTCGGGATTGGACTCCGGATTTGTCGGTCTGACGGCTTCATGGGCTTCTTGGGCTGTTTTGGACCTTGTTTTATAGATCCTCGGCGCCGTTGCCAGATAATTATTGCCGAAATCGTTTTTTATTTTTTCCGCCGCCACCGCGAGCGCCTCTTGCGATACATTAAGCGAATCGGTGCGCATATAGGTAATGAGGCCGGTTTCATAAAGTTGCTGGGCCAGCATCATAGTTTGTTTGGCGCCGTAGCCGAACCATGACCAGGCGGTTTGCTGAAGGGTTGAAGTGGTGAAGGGCGCGAGCGGCTGGCGCTTGGATTCTTTTTTCTCTATTTTCAAAACCTTCCAAACGGCGCCGTCCAAATTGGAGACAATTTTTTCCGCGTATTCTTTATTGGTTATTGAGAATTTTTCCAGTTTTTTCTCTCCAATTTTCACCAATTGCGCTTCAAATTCGTCTTTATCTACTTTTAGCACGGCGACGATCGACCAGTATTCTTCCGGTTTGAAATTGTCAATTTCCTTGGCGCGCTCCGCCACCAGCCGCACCGCCACCGATTGCACCCGGCCGGCCGACAGTCCTTTGGCGACTTTTTTCCACAAAAGCGGCGACAATTTGTAGCCCACCAGGCGGTCAAGTATTCGGCGCGCCTGCTGGGCGTCAACCAATTTCATATCAATATCTCTAGGATTTTTCAGGGATTCTTTTATGGCGTTTTCGGTGATCTCATGAAATACAATTCGATCGCTTTTTTTCAAATCAAGGGCTTGCGAGAGGTGCCAGGCGATGGCTTCGCCCTCGCGGTCTTCGTCGGTTGCCAGAATCACTTCGGAGGCCTTTTTTGCCGCCGCTTTAAGTTCCGCGACTCTTTTTTTGGATTTCGCTAAAATCGTATATTTCGGTTTAAAATTCTTTTCAACATCGATGCCCAGCTGTCTTTCCGGCAGATCACGGACATGACCGTATGACGATTCAATTTTAAAGCCGCTTCCCAGAAATTTTGAAATGGTCTTGGCTTTGGTGGGCGATTCAACGATGATTAGTTTCATTTTATTTGAATTTAACAAACTTGCTTCCGCCGATGTTTTTTATCAATCCTTTGATTTCCAGCATGGAAACGGCGGATAACGTTTGGCTGGCGGTCATTTTAGCCGTCTCGCAAATTTTGTCAATGTGGATCGGCTCTTTCGCGATAATATTCAACACTGTTTTTTCTTCTTCCGCCAATGAATTATTTTCCGTTGATTCTTTTTTGGTTTTCAAATCGGTCAGATTCAGTTCTTCCAGAATATCGTCGACGGAAGTTACCACTTTGGCGCCGTTTTTTATCAAAAAATTCGTGCCGAACGAATTTTTTGAAAAGATGGAGCCAGGGATGGCAAAGACATCCCGGTTTTGTTCCAGCGCCAGACGGGCCGTTATCAATGCGCCGGATTTTTCCGGCGCTTCTACCACTAGAACGCCGCGGGAGAGCCCGGAAATGATGCGGTTGCGCTCCGGAAAAAACCAAATCTCCGATTTGGTGCCGGGCGCGTATTCGCTGATGACGGCGCCGCCCGACGCTACTATTTTTTTAACCAGTTTTAGGTTGGAAACTGGATAAATTGAGTGATCGTCTATGGCCGATCCGACGACGGCTATAGTTTTTCCGCGCCCCTCAAGCGCTCCCAAGTGCGATTCGGTGTCAACGCCAAGCGCCAATCCGCTTACGATATTAAAACCCAATTCCGAAAGTTCTTGAGCGATTTTAAAAGCCAAGGTCTTGCCGTATTCCGAAGCTGCTCTGGTGCCGACAATGGCGAAATTCATTTCATGATTTTTCGGCAAACTACCTCGGATGAAAAGTTGTTTCGGGGCGCCGGAAATTTCTTTCAAAATTTCCGGATAATCCGGAGACGATTTTTTTATTATAGAAATTGTTTCTTGGTCATTTTTCATACAATACGATGTTAAAGATAACAAAATTTTTAACATTTGACAAAATTGACAATTTGGAGTATCATTAAATTATTAAAAACAGAGGTTCTTTAACCGAAAGGAGGTGTAGTATGAAAAAAGCGGAAATAATTATTTTATTGATTGCGGGTATATTCTTGCTTTACACGGGGTATCGCTTTATGAACTTACCGCTACAGTCCCCTCCGAGCCTATGGCGAATCATTTTAATAATGCTGGTGGGCGCCGGCGGACTACTGGCTCTGTGCGATGCTCTGTATAAGATTATAAATATCAAAAAGCCGCAGATCAATACGCGGCTGCAAAGCAAGAGATTGTTCGGCTGAACAATTCCGTTCGGCCACAGACCCCCGGCCGTTTAACAACGCGGCCGGGGATTTTATTTTTACAAAATACCTTCCGCGGCTTTTTTTATCGTTTTATCCAAGGTCTTCAATTCCGCCGAGGTGAATTTTTTTAGAATAATTTTATCAGCCGGAATATGTTTTGGCTTGCCATGAGCTTGTCGAATGGGCTGGATGCCGATGCGCAGCCGCCAGAAATTCTTGGTTTTTAACGCTTTAATAATTGACTCCACACCTTTGTGTCCCGCCGATGATCGGCCGAAAGACAATTTAAAATTGCCCCATAGAATATCAATATCGTCATGGATGACCAAAATATTTTCCGGTTTGGTCTTATGGAATTTCGCCAAAGCCAAAACTGCGGCGCCGGACTTATTAATAAATGTCTGTGGTTTGGCAAAAATAATTTTATTTTTGGCTATTTCCGAAAGCAGTTTCTTTTCATATTGAAAATTCGTCGTTTCCAATTTTTTGACTATTTTGTCAACACACAAAAAGCCCGTATTGTGGCGAGTGTTTGTATATTCGTCTCCCGGGTTCCCCAAGCCGACTATTAACTTAAATTTGATTTTATCCATTTTCTAATGTAAGATAGCATAAAAGATGAATTTTTTAAAGAATTTTTTTGCGTCTCTGTGGGATATTTTTAAAGTGGCGGTCACGGCTCTCATTTTGGCGGGCATTGTCAGATATTTTTTGGTCCAACCGTTTTTCGTGGAGGGGGCTTCAATGGAGCCGAATTTTGAAAGCGGGGAATATCTGTTGATTGACGAAGTCAGTTATTATTTCCGATCCGTCGAAAGAGGCGAGGTGGTGGTTTTTCATTATCCTCTGGACGCTTCCAAGTATTACATCAAAAGAATTATCGGGTTGCCGGGGGAAACCGTGGAAATTAAAAACGGCAAAATCGTTATTTACAACGGCAAAAATCTCAATGGGTTTATCGTTGATGAAAAATATCTGCCGGAAAAACTGATGACCGACGGCCAGTTGAAAAGAAAATTGGGAGATAGCGAATATTTTGTTTTGGGGGACAACCGGCCGCGCTCATCCGATTCGCGCCTTTGGGGGACTTTGCCAAAGGACGACATTGTCGGTCGGGCTTGGGTAAGGGCCTGGCCGATTAACCGAATGTCTATTTTTTCTCGCCAAGCGGATTAATTTTAAAATATGCCTCGAAAATCAAAAATGACAAGTTTCCAGGCGCCCAAGGGAATGAATGACGCGCTTCCCGGCGTCCAAAAATATTGGGAGAAATTTTTTAAAGTCGGCAAAGAATTGGCGCTGTTTTACGGTTTTGAAACAATCGAAACGCCGATCTTGGAACATGCCGAATTATTTAAAAAAGGCATCGGACTCAATACCGATGTGGTGGGGCATGAAATGTACACTCTCAAAACCAAAGGGGGTGATTTCTTGGCGCTAAGGCCGGAACTGACGGCCTCGGTGGTCAGGGCTTATATAGAAAATGGATTCGCTAATCAACCCCAGCCGATTAAATTTTTTCATTTTGGACCGGTTTTTCGCCATGAGTCGTCCCAGTCCGGCCGTTATAGGCAATTTCATCAGGCGGATTTCGACATCATTGGCGAGGTTGACCCGGTGGTTGACGCGCAGGTGATTCAATCGGTTTATGCGGTTTTAAGCGAATTGGGATTAAAAGGCCTTTCGGTGCATATAAACAGCATCGGCGACAGGTCCTGCTGGAATAAATATCGCGACGAACTCAAATCCTATTATCGCAACAAGCTCAACCATCTCTGTAAGAACTGTAAAAATAGATACAAGGAAAATCCTTTAAGAATGTTGGATTGTAAAGATGAAGGGTGCGCCGTCCTCAAAGCGTCCGCTCCCAATTCGGTGGATTTTCTTGATAAATCCTGCCATGATCATTTTAAATTGGTTTTGGAATTTTTGGACGAACTCAATATCCCCTATGTTTTGGATCCATATTTGGTGAGAGGATTGGACTATTATACGCGCACGGTTTTTGAAATTATGCCGGAGGATGCGAGCGGTTCTCAAATTACCTTGGCTTCCGGCGGCCGCTATGACTATCTGGTGGCCCAGTTAGGAGGTAAGCCGGCGCCGGCCGTTGGCGGTTCCATCGGCATTGAACGCGCCGTTAATGAAATGCGGCGGCAGGATGTTAAGGTTAACGCCGTCAAACCGAGGACGCGGATTTTTCTTGCTCAAATCGGCGATCTGGCGAAGAAAAAAAGTTTGAAATTGTTTGAAGAATTCAGGAAGAACAATATTGGCGCGTCCGAATCATTCGGCCGCGATTCTATAAAAGCGCAATTAAGAGTGGCTGATCGCCTCGGCGCCGAGTTGGCGTTGATAATCGGACAGAAGGAGGCCTTGGACAACACAGTGATTTTGCGCGAGATGCAATCGGGGACTCAAGAAATTATTCCCATAGCAAAAATTATAGATGCGGTAAAAAAACGCCTCAAAAAAAGTTATTCGCGGCCATTTGACAGATAATGGTAGATTTGTGATATTCTGAAAGAAACGAGTTCTTTATTATCTCAATTATCAAAAAAGAAGGGAGGAGGCGCCATGACCATTGGAGATATCGCGGAGAGGTTTGAAATTGGCGGCGTTCGGTTTGAATTAGTAGATTTTTTTAAACCGAATGAAATGTTTATTGAGGGCACCGTCATGCTCAAGCGCGCCAAGATAGTGGGCGCGATCATAAACGATGAGACGGCCCAAAGGTTGCTTTTGAACAGGCATCGGATTCCCAAGGAATTGAGGGAGTTTGATGTCGTGTTGGCGGGGCCGGTTAGACGCATTGACGGGCGCGGAATCGGGCGCGGAATGAAGTTCATTTCCTATATTCATTATAGGGGGGGCTTATGGGTCGAAGGGCTCGGCGGCGTGCGATACGACTGGAGTCCGAAAGCGCGCCTCGTCCGACTTTGCAATTAGTAGATATTATATTTATAGCCCCGTTTATCGGGGCTTTTTTCTTGACTATGAAAGCGATTTTTGATATAAGAATTGCAATGGATTGTATATTTTGCAAAATTGCCAATAAAGAAATTCCGTCTGAAATAGTTTCCGAAGACGAAAATTTCGTCGTTTTCAAAGACATTCATCCCAAGGCGCCGGTTCATCTTTTGATAATCCCTAAATTGCATGTCGGGCCGGTCAGCGCTTTGGGCGAAGCGGATAAAAAAGTGGCGGGCGATATAATTTTGAAAGCGAAAGAAACGGCGGAAAAAATTGGGGTCTCGGAAAACGGCTATCGATTGATATTTAATATTGGTAAGGATGCGGGAATGGAAGTCGATCATTTGCATCTTCATTTTTTGGCAGGAGTATTGTTAGAATTTTAAGAAAGACAAGAAGTAAACACTATGGCGATTGAAGTTAAAAAAAGAGAAAAAGAATCGGCGCAAAGCTTGCTGAAGCGTTTTTCTCGGCGCGTCCAGCAGAGCGGCATTTTAATAAGGACTCGGCGGGCCAGATTTTATATTGCCCCGTTAACCAAGCGCCAAAAACGATTGGGTGCCTTGAGGCGGCTTGAAAATCAAAAAGAAAGAGAAAAATTATACAAATTAGGCAAACTGGAAAATGAGTTTAAAAGATAAAATAAACGAAGACATTAAGTCGGCCATAAAGGGCGGAAACGCCGAGGCGGTGTCGGTTTTGCGTCTTCTCAATAGCGCTGTAAAAAACAAGGAACTTGAAAAACGAAGGCGTCTCGCCAGAGAGGGTAAACCGCCGGCCGAACTGGAAGCACTATCTTCATTGAGCGATGAAGAAATGATAGGGGTAATTTTGGGCGAGATTAAAAAAAGAAAGGAATCCATCGCGCAATATAGCGCCGGCGGCCGGGAAGAGTTGGCTAAAAAAGAAGCGGCCGAGCTTGAAATTTTAAAAAAATATGTTCCGGAAGAAATGAAAAATGAAGCATGAGATATTAATCTACAACAAAACTCGAAAAAGAATTCCGGAGAAATTCATCAAAACCGTTATTATAAAAACTCTGGATTTTTTAAGAATAAAACAGCCAGTCGCAATGGCTGTTTTAGTTATCGGAAAAGAAGAAATAAAAATGCTGAATAAAATTTGGCGAAAGAAAAATGAGGCGCCGGATGAGCTGTCTTTTGGCTTAAACAGCCGAAAAAATGAAAAATTTGCAAATGAATATAATGGCGTGTTAGAATTGGGAGAAATAGTTGTTAATATTGAAAAAATTTCAGAAAAAAAATATCTGTCGAAAATATTAGTTCACGGTTTACTGCATTTACTGGGCTATAATCATTCACGAATAGAGATTTTGGAAAAACGGATTTATAAAAATTTATAACTTAGGATTTAATTTTTAAAATGTCGCGAGAAGAAATCATTGTCGGGTTGGATATCGGCACCACTTCGATGCAGGCGGTGGTCGCTACCAAGAAAAAAACACAGGAAGTGCCTCAAGTTGTGGGCTGGGCGGAAATAAGTTCGCGCGGCGTCAGAAGAGGGGCGGTTGTCGACATTGAAGAAACCGCCGCCGCTATCCGCGAGGTTTTTCAAAAAGCGATCGGCCATGCCGGCGTTAAATGCAATGAGGCCGTTGTCGGAATCGGCGGCAACAATATATTCGCTCGTCCCTCGAGGGGGGTGGTGATAGTTTCCCGCGCCGATAGAGAAATCGCCAAAGAAGATGTCCAAAGAGCCCTTATTCAGGCCGAAGCGATTCCGGCCAGTCCCAATCGCGAGATTTTGCATAATTTGGCCAGAGAATGGATAGTGGATGGCGAGCGCGGCATTAAAGATCCTCTGGGGATGTCAGGAGTTAAGTTGGAAGTGGATTCGCTAATATTGGAATGTAGCACCTCGGCTTTAAAAAATCTTCGCAAGGCCATTGGATTGGCGGGTATTAAGATTAAAGAAGTGGTATTGGCGCCATTGGCGGCCAGTTGTGTTGTTTTAAGTTCTCGCCACAAGGAGCTAGGCACGGCGGTTTTGGATATCGGCGGCGTTACTACGGGATTGGTGGTTTTTGAAGAGGGGGACATTTTTCATGCCGCAGTCTTGGGCGCCGGTTCGGCGCACGCCACTCACGATTTGGTTTACGGCTTGCAAGTTGATGTCGACGCGGCCGAAAAAGTTAAAAGAGCGCATGGCTCCGCTTTGGCGGACAGCACCAGTTCGCGAGACATGGTTGATCTAAAGAAATTAGGCGGAGAAAATTCCATTCAAAGGCGCGAAATAGCGGTTATTTGCGAGGCGCGCTTCTCCGAGATTTTTGAAATGGCGCAAAAAGAATTAAAAAAAATAGGGAGAGCGTCCATGCTCCCCGGCGGAGTGGTTCTCACCGGCGGCGGCAGCAAAATCCCCCGACTGGACAAACTGGCAAAAAAAGAATTAGGATTGCCTATCAGCCGAGGCATTGCCCAGAATATTTTAGGACCCGAAGAAATTATCCAAGATCCGGTTTTCGCTACGGCTCTCGGATTGATAATTTGGGGCTTTGACGAAACATTCAATAGAATCGCGACCGATATGCCGGAAGAGTCAAAATTTATCGGCTGGTTAAAAAATTTCATTCCTTAATTATTTTTTATTATGGCGCAAATAAAACCGGACGTGGAAACATATGCTAGAATAAAAGTCGTCGGTGTCGGCGGAGGAGGGGGCAATGCCGTTACCAGAATGTTCAACGCCCAAATTAAAGGGGTTGATTTTATCGCTATCAATACCGACGCGCAGGACCTGCATCACGCCAAGGCGCAAAGCAAGATTCACATTGGGAAAAATTTAACTCGAGGATTGGGCGCGGGGATGAATCCCGATATCGGCCGCCAGGCGGCGGAAGAAAATCGCGACGAAATACAAGACGCTCTAAAAGGCGCCGATTTGGTTTTTGTAACTTGCGGTTTGGGAGGCGGAACCGGTTCCGGCGCATCTTCGGTTATTGCCGATGCCGCTCACGATATCGGCGCGCTGGTTGTCGCCGTAATCACCAAGCCATTTTCTTTTGAAGGCAAGAAACGGGCGGCAATCGCGGAAGAGGCGCTTTTATCGCTTCGCGACCGCGTCGACACTTTAATCACTATTCCCAACGATAAGGTCTTGAATTTGATAGATAAAAATACTTCCATCGCCGACGCTTTTAATATTATTGACGATATTTTAAGGCAGGGAGTGCAGGGCATCGCCGATTTAATAACCTATCCGGGCATTGTTAATGTTGATTTTGCCGACATCAGGGCCATTATGGCCGCTTCCGGTTCGGCGCTTATGGGTATCGGAAAGGCTTCCGGCGAAGATCGCGCTATGACGGCGGCTAAATCGGCCATTAATTCTCCGCTTTTGGACATTTCCATCAACGGCGCCAGCGGCGTTTTGTTTAATGTTTCGGGGGGTATAGATCTTGGCATGGCCGATGTTAACGAGGCGGCTAAAGTCATTACCGAATCAATCGATTCCGACGCTAGAGTGATTTTTGGCGCCACTTATGACAATCGCCTTAAAAAAGGCGAGGTTAAAGTCACCGTGATTGCAACCGGTTTTGGAGCCAACAAATACAATAACGGCATTAACCAGGCCGTCGTCTCCACTCCTGTTGCGGGCGTCAAGAAGCCGCCGGTGAATATAGAAATTATTGATGAAAGCGACGACTGGGATACGCCGGCGTTTTTAAGGAGAAAGAAAGATAAGAATGACGAAAAGTAGGGTTTTCTTGTTTTTTTTTGGCGAGTTTCATCGGGGGCATATTTTTTTCTTCGGTGGTTAAGATCCCGCCAATATATGCCGGCGGTTTTTTTGTTTTGGGATTGTTGGTTTTAATTTTTGCGTTTTTTTATACTGGCGCAAAAAACTCCGGCGGAAAAAATAAAATAATTTTTGGCGTCTGCATTGTTGTTTTTACTTTAGGAGTTTGGCGCGGCGCCGGGGCTTTTGATTATGACGGCGGTCTCGCCGTTAAAAATTTTGGCGCCGAAAGAAAAATGATTTTTTCCGGCAGGATCGTTGAAGAACCGGATCGGCGGTTTAATTTCGCGCAGTATGTTGTCGATAATGAAGCCCTGGGCCGCGTGCTTGTAAAAACCGATTTATATCCGGAATTTTTTTATGGCGATACGGTGAAAGTAAGCGGAAAAGTCGCCAAGCCGGAAAATCAATCGGCGGATTTTGATTATCAAAATTATCTGGCGAAAGACAGGATTTTTCTCATCGGCAAATATGCGGATGTTGCATTGGTTGATCGGTCGGCCAAAAAAGATTTTTATGGCCATCTTTTGGGTATTAAAAAATCCTTTACGGAAATCATCAATAAAATTCTTTTGGAGCCCCATGCCTCGTTTTTATCGGCGCTGTTGGTTGGCGCTCGGCGGACTTTGCCGGAGGAACTGACCGACGCTTTTAACGCCACCGGCACGAGCCACATCGTGGCCATTTCCGGTTATAATATTTCCATTATCAGCATTATGCTATTGAATTTTTTGAGCCATTTGTTTGTCCCGCGGCGGGTTATTTTTTGGATTATCGGTATTTGTTTGATTTTATTTACCTTAATTGCCGGCGCCGGAGCTTCGGTGGTGCGCGCCGCCATCATGGGCGGCTTATTGATTCTGGCAAAGCGCGAAGGCCGGTTGTACAGTATCGCCAATGCCATTGTTTTAGCCGGCGCCGTAATGTTATTTTTCAATCCTTATCTTCTGCGTTACGACGCCGGTTTTCAACTTTCGTTTTTGGCGACTTTCGGCTTGGTGTATTTGGCGCCATATTTGGAAAAACGATTCACCCGCCTGCCGGAGTTTTTATCTATTCGCTCTAATTCGGCAGCCACTTTGTCGGCGCAAATTATGACATTGCCGATAATTCTTTTCGACTTCGGGCGACTTTCCCTAATCGCGCCTTTGGCCAATGTTCTGATTTTGCCCGTTGTTCCGCTTACCATGCTGTTCGGTTTTTTGGCGGGGGCGGTTGGCTGGGTATCATTATCGGCCGCCTCAATTTTGGCCTTGCCAGCATGGTTTCTACTTTCTTATCAAATATGGATTGTTAAAATATTAAGCGCTTTGCCGTTTGCGGCAATTTCATTATGAAAAGTAAAATCGCGATTATTTGCGGTCTGACGGTTGTTCTAGCTGTTGTATGGTTTTTAGCTTTTAATCAGTCGGCAACCAATAACTTGGAGGTAAATTTTTTTGATGTCGGGCAGGGCGATTCCATGCTTATTAAAACTCCATTGGGCCAGGCCGTGCTTATCGACGGCGGTCCGGACGACAAAATTTTGGGAAAACTCGGCGAACGGCTTTCGCCGATAGATAAAAAAATCGATATTGTTTTATTGACTCATCCTCACGCCGATCATGTGACAGGACTGATCGAGGTCTTGAAAAGATATGCCGTCGATCTGGTAATTTTGAACGGCGCTTATCTGGCAACCGACAATTACAATCAATTCCTGAATGCTGTTCGGGACAATGGCGCCGAAGTTCTGATCGCGGAAGCCGGAGAGGCGATTCATTTTGATAAAAATCTGGAATTCGACATTATCGCGGCGGAAGGCGGCGGGACGACAAATGGAAGCGACGCCAATGAAACATCGATTGTCGGCAAGCTGATTTACAAGGACTTTTCGATCATGTTTATGGGCGACGCGCCCGCTAAAATAGAAAATGAAATTATGGTCTATGGCGACGGTTTGAAATCCGATATAATAAAAGTCGGGCATCACGGTTCTAAATATTCTTCATTTCCGATTTTCTTAAAAATGGTCGCCCCCAAAGCGGGGATTATTGAAGTAGCCGCTAAGAATCTTTATGGCCATCCTTCTCCGGCGGCCTTAAATCGTTTTGCCATGGCGGGAATCAATATTTTTCAAACCGGCAAAAACGGCGACATCCGCGTTTTAAGCGATGGCTTTACCGCCAACATTTACAAAGATCGCTGAAATTTGATAAAATAAAGCCCTATGGAAAAACAAGAACGGACTTTGGTAATTATCAAACCCGATGGGGTGCAGAGGTCGCTGATCGGCGAGATCATCAAGCGCTACGAGCGCAGCGGCTTGAAATTGATTGGCGTAAAAATGCTGGTGCCGTCGGAAGATTTTATTGAAATCCACTATACGCTGGACCCTGGTTGGAAAATGGCCAATGGGAACAAAGTTATCCAAGCGGCAAAAGACAAAGGTCTTATGCCTCGCACGGAAGATCCCATTGAACAGGCGAATTTTGTTTTATCAACTCTAAAAAAATATCTATCAAGCGGACCGGTAATTGCTATGGTTTGGCAGGGGGCTCACGCGGTAAAAATAGTGAGAAAAATTACCGGCGGCACCGAACCCTTAACTTCAGATGTCGGGACTATTCGCGGCGATTTTGTTTTGGATTCTTACCAATTGGGGGATAGGGATAACCGAGCAGTCAGAAATCTTGTGCACGCTTCCGGCTCTGTTAGTGAAGCAGAGGCAGAAATAAATCATTGGTTTCGGTCAGGGGAAATTATCAATTATCGCTTGGTGCAGGAACAGATTTTATACGATGTGAATTTGGACGGAATTTTGGAATAGGGGTATAATACCAGTGGCTGGGAATAGTTGTTTTATAAGATTTTGGGCTAATTCATTATATTAGGGAGTTCCATATCGTTCCGGCCCGTGGGCCGCGAACTGCGAACACCCACTTGGCGAAACGCCAAAATTATCTTAGAGATGGCGTATCCCGGCCACCTAAAACCCCCGCGACTGCGGGGGTTTTAGGTGGTGTAATTTCGGGCCGCGGGGAGTTGGACCCCGGCTACAAGACCCCCAGCCTTGCGTACTACCGCTATACTACGGCCCGGGGTTTATTTCTTTTTGGTTTTGGCCATGGCTTTGATGCATTTGGTACAGGCGCGGACTCTTTTTCCGGCGGAAATAAATACCCACTGCAGATTGGGATATTTTCTTTTTTTGCCTGCCGGATTATATTTTCCGCGCAACTTGTTGCGGGGCGTTATGAGCGTTGAAGTTTTGGCGCATATTGCGCAGATATTGGACATAGTTCTATACTTTTAGCACGAAACCATATGTTAAATCAAGGCATCATTTTTATTTTCTCGCTTTTGGTTCTGCTTTTTTCCGCCATTCTTCACGAAATCAGCCATGGCATTTCGGCGAAACTGCAAGGCGACAACACCGCCGAAGCCGCCGGCCGGCTGACTTTGAATCCTCTGCCGCATCTCGATTTGCTGGGATCAATCATTCTGCCGCTGGCGCTGGCTCTGCCGGCGCTCTTCGGAGCGCCGGTTTTTATCATCGGCTGGGCCAAGCCGGTGCCGTTTAATCCGCATAATTTGAAAAGTCAAAAATGGGGGCCGGCTTTGGTGGCCGCCGCCGGTCCGCTGACCAATTTTTTTATCGCGGTATTTTTCGGCGCCATTTTGCGCCTTTTATATTTAATCCCCAACACGCCGCCGACGCTGCATATTTTCCTGATGATTATCATTTGGATCAATTTGTTGCTGGCCGTTTTTAATCTCATCCCCATTCCGCCATTGGACGGTTCCAAACTGCTTTTTTCAATTTTGCCGCCGTCATGGATGGGCGTGGAAGTGTGGTTAGAGCGCTACGGATTCTTCCTGCTTTTGCTGTTTATATTTTTTGGATTTGAACTGATATTTCCGGTAATTAAGCTGCTTTTTAGAGTCGTTTCCGGTCGTTTTTTCGGCTTTTAAAAAGTTGACAAAATTCGCGGGTTGGAGTAACATTAAAGAACAAATGTGAAATCTCTGCTAAGGCGGGGATTTTTTGTTTGTCCTCAAATGTATAAAATACTCAAATTTAGCAAATTTTGGCTTAAAAAGGCCATTATTGGCTTGGTCATACTTATTTTGGCGCTTAATATGCCCACGAAGGAAGCAAACGCCGCTTGGAACTATGAAGATATAGCGGCATTTGTTAATGACGGGGTAGTAAACAAGCAAGATTTACTGATGATTGTTGGCGGCAGCGCGCTGATGGGCGTCAATCAAACGGTAGCGCCTAAAACCATTCAGGTTATTATAACCGGCTATTCTTCGACGCCGGATCAGACCGACAGCACGCCCTTTATTACGGCGTCAAATACCAAGGTTCGCGACGGCATTGTGGCGGCTAATTTTTTGGCGTTCGGCACCAAGGTGAAAATCCCCGGAATTTTCGGCGACAAAGTTTTTACGGTGGAGGATCGCATGGCGAAAAAACACGATGGCAAAATGGACATCTGGTTTTCGGAAAGATATTTGGCGAAAAAATTCGGCGTCAAATCTGCGGAAGTGGTCGTTTTGGAATAATTTTTTACAGAATTACAACAAAATTCCCCGCCTAGGTGGGGGGTTATTAGCCTGCCCAATACCAATTTACAAATAGCGTAATGTTTAGCGCGAATAAAAGCAAAGAACTTAATATATATATTTTTTCAAAATGATGACTGCGAATAGTGGCGAGCGCTATATATATCGGAAAAAGAACTAAAATATAACGACCAATTGACATAAAAGTCCCAGTGCCTAACGCTACTCCAAGCGTGGCAAGTATATAAAGTCCATATGATATCCATTTTTGCCTGAAAACATGATAAATGGCGATGAGCGCAAAAACAAAGAACGCTATGTCAAGAAAAAAATTCACAACTGATGGATTAGAAAATAATATAAAGTGGTCGCTATTGAATTGAAATGTGCGTCCCCACGCGCTTTCGATTTTGAGAAAAAGAAGAAAATCTCCAAACACAAAATAGTGATAGAGAAAAAAGAGGAAAGTTCCCAATGGAATGAGAAGCGCGGGAAGAAATGATAAACTGAATATTTTACGCGCCCCATGTCTTCTAAAAAATTCCCACAGGATTGGGATAAATAAGAAAATACCCGTAATACGAGTTAACGCGGTAAGAAAGCCAAAAATTCCGGCGATACTGAAGCGGCCTTTCAGTGCGTAATAAAAGGTCAACAATGAAAGAAAGAGAAAGAGAGATTCAGTATAGATGGCATTAAGAAAAAAGGCCGTGGGAAATATTAGCAGGTAAAAAATTGGAGTTTCGGGGTCAATTGTTGGGTGAAATTCTTGAAGTAATTTGTAAAAAATAATCACAGCTCCAATTAAAGAAAAAATGCTCACAAACCATCCGGCGAGAGCAAAATTCATCCCCGCAAGCGGTGTAATTATATAGATTAAAAGCGGATATAGCGGAAAGAAAACAATGTTGGAAAGAGTGTTGCCGGAAGTGAGATGATAACCGTTTTTTACAATGTCAATATACCAAAACGAATCCCATCGCGCATGAAGTAAAATTGGGTTCCACGATTGCTCTTGGGTGGTTTTTAGTGGGTCAATCCATGCATAGGCAGTGTCGCTTTTTAGGTTGAATCGGTTTGATACTAAAAGTGCAAAAATATTTACTACAAGTAGCCAAACCAACAAAAAGAAAATTGTTTTTTTCATATCTTTTAGTTTTTATGGGCGAGGAGGGAGTCGAACCCACACGGAGAATTACCTCCAAAGGATTTTAAGTCCTTCGCGTCTGCCATTCCGCCACTCGCCCTTAATTAAATTTTCAAGGCGCAGATGGGAATCGAACCCATGCATGATCGTTTTGTCCCGCTTTGCGGGATCTCGCGTAGCGAGACAGACCGTCGCCTCCTTGAGGCCAGGATGGGAATTGCACCCATGTATATTGGTTTTGCAGACCAATGCCTTACTGCTTGGCTACCTGGCCGTATTTCTTCTTTAATAAATCCTTTTGCTGGTGATTTTTTAAGAACCGTTCTCTTTTTACTGCTTCGCTTCTGGTATTATAAGTTTCAAAATCTAACAACTGCCATGGCTTGTAAAACTTCGTTGATTTAATCTTTCCATCATTATGCTTTTTCACGCGATTGTCTACATTCTCGGTTGATCCAATGTATAAATCGCTATTTTTCAAACTTTTTAAAAAATAAACATAATACATAAATGAGTTCTGTCTCGCTATGCGAGATCTGGCATAGCGAGACAGACCATCGCCTTACCACTTGTCATAGCTTCGCTAGATCTGGCGAAGCCAGAGCTACCAGGCCGTTGAAAAAAACTTACTTTCTCGCGTATTTTGCCACGAGTTTTAGAGCGGAGTCAATCGAGCCCTTGTGTCTGAAGCCGGCGGCGTAGCGGTGTCCGCCGCCGCCAAGTTTTTCGGCCAATGCCGCCACATTGTATTTTTTATCCGGACGGCTCCTTAAGTGTCCTCTGATTTTTCCTTCATTCTCTTCAATCAAAAACAAGCTGAATCGGCCGTCTTTCGCATTTTTTAATTGTCCGGCCGGATTGCTCAAATCGTTGGTGGCCAAGTGATGCCGAATGAGTTCCGCTCTGGCGAGCCACGAATAAATAAAATCGCTCTTTTTATTATATTTTATCCGGCTCAAAATTTCTCCGGAAATTATCATCGCCGCGGTTTTTATTTGCCCGTTTAATTTTGCGTCAATTTCGGTGAGTTTTATTCTAAATTGCTTGATAAAATTCATTACTATTTCCAGCGGTTTCGGGCTATTGGTATATTTGAAAAAACCGGTGTCATCTAAAATTCCCACCGACAGAGCGTAGGCGATTTTTTTGTCTATTTTGAATTCGACCGACTTAAAATAGTCATGCAGCAATTCGCAGGTTGATGAGTATTTTGAATTTACTATGCCGAAATCAGCGCCTTGGCCGGTTGACAGATGGTGGTCGAAAACCAACAGAGGAATTTTTGGATATTTCTTAAAATAACTTTCCATTCCTAATAGAATTTTCGTTCCATAATCAAGTCCAATCATCAAATCGCATTTGCCTTTGGGATGTTTGGATTTTATTTGCGAAGACCCCGGAATGAATTTTAAATTTTCGGAGATGGCGGAAGCGCACAAAAGGTAATGAGGTTTTTTTATTTTTTTTAAATATAAGCCGATAACCGCGAGCGAGCCGATGGCGTCAGCGTCCGGCCCCTGGTGGCTGACCACCAAAATTCTTCTGGCTTTCAAGATAATTTTTTCTATTTCGTTAAAACTGTCGTTTTTCATTTTTTATTTTTTCCAATAATAATTCCACTTCGTTGGCTTCTTCGGGGTTGGTATCGAATTTGAAAATAATTTTAGGAACGGGGCGAACTTTTAATTTTTTATTCAGTGCCTGCTGGATTTGATAAATCGATCGCCGCAATTTATTTATCACCGCCTTCGCTCCGCTCGGCGGATAAACGCTTATCATGACATTGGCCGAAAACAAATTGGCGCTGGTCATGACTCTGGTAATGGTCGCTAAAGTGCCCGGTTTGATATCATCAAGAAATTCAAAAATTATTCTTCCCAGTTCCTTTTTTATCAATTCGTTGAATCTTTTGGCGCGCTCTTCGGCCATATTTATTGTATCTTTCTTATGACGACCAGCGTGTCGCCGGCGGCGATTTTCGGTTCGCCGAAATTAACGCTAACACCCGCCTCGCGGCCTTCTTCCACTTTGCCGGCGTCTTTTTTATCGGATTGCAAACCGACAATGCGGCCCTGGCCGATGATGGTGTCGTTTCTGATAATTTCCACTCTTGCATTCTTGGTTATTTCTCCGGAAACAACTTTGCCTCCGATGACTTGGCGGTCTTTTTCCTGCCTGAACACGGCCAAAACATTCAGTCGTCCCAATTCTTCCCGATCAATTTTTGGCTGCGACTTCGTTTCAATGGCGATTTTTGTCCGGTCCAAAATGTCGTAAATGATGTTGCCGGTTATCAAATTTTTTTCCTGTTTTTCCGTCAATGAAATGGCCGAGTCCATTTTAACATTGAAAGCGAGAATTAGGGCGTCGCACAGGTCTGCCAATTTTAAATCGTTTTCGTTGACATTGCCGGTTTCGGCTCGGACGATTTTAACGGCGCCATTTTCCAAAGTGATTTTTTCCAGTGCCTCTTTAAGCGCTTCCACCGAACTTTGGGCGTCGCCTTTAATGATGATATTGGTCGCGTCCGGCGAGTATTCGACATCGTTTTTGTCATCGGCCACGCGCTCAATGAACCCCCCGATTTTCAAGGCGGCCTTAAGCGCCAGCGAAAAGGCAATTTCGGAAGTGATAAATTTTTCTCCCACCAAAGGCGGCGCGGCAAATCCCGCCATCAGCACCGGCGAAGAGAAAGAGGCATTTTTTATTTGCTCGCCAAGAAAATTCTCCATCATTTTTATTTTCCCAGTCGCTTCGCCGCTCATGATATAGTCGCCGGTTTTCAAAGCGCCATCCAAAATAAGCAGCGATGCCGTGATGCCTCGGCGGGAATCAAGATTGGTTTCCAAAACAATGCCTTCTCCGGGCTTTTGGGGGTCGGCTTTGAATTCATTCACATCGGCCAGCAATTCTATCAAATCAAGCAGTTGTTCGACATTTGTCCCTTGTTTTGCCGAAATTTCCACCGACGGAATTTTGCCGCCCCATGACTCGACCAGCGCGTCGTGTTCGGCCAATTCCTTTTTCACTTTTTCCGGATTGGATCCGGGAACATCTATTTTGTTTATTGCGACGATGAAGGGGATATTTGATTTTTTGATGTGTTCTATCACTTCTATGGTTTGGGGTTTGACGCCGTCGTCGGCGGCGACTACTAAAATAGCGATGTCCGCGGCGCTGGCGCCGCGGGCTCTCAATTTTGAAAATGCTTCATGGCCCGGCGTATCCAAAAATGTTATTTTTCGGGCTTGCCCCGAGCTTGTCGAAGGGCGGTCAATTTCATAAGCGCCGATGTGTTGGGTGATGCCGCCGGCTTCGCCCTCGGCGACGCTGGTTTTTCTGATGTAATCCAAAAGCTTGGTTTTGCCATGATCGACATGTCCCATTATCACGACAACGGGCGGCCGGGTGATTAATTTTTCTTTTTTTAGTTCCAACATATATTTTAATAATCGGCGGTAAGCCGATATCAACCCGAAAATTCTACAACAAAACCCGCCTTTTCGCAAGGCGGGATTTGTAAAAACGGAAGGGGTGGGATTCGAACCCACGGTCCCTTGCGGGACGCCGCATTTCAAGTGCGGTGGAATAAACCGCTATCCGACCCTTCCATAGATTTATTTATCGTATACGGCATGGTCGCCGATCGCAAGCAGCGCAACTTCTTTTTTTGAAAGATAGCAAAACACAACGCGCGTTTTATAGTTCACGGAAAAACTATACCATCCGGCCAATCGCCCGTGTAATTTATGTATCTTTAATTGGGTTAAATTTTGTCCACCTTCAAAAAGTTCTATTTTTTCATTAGCTTCTTGTTGCAGCCCAAGATCCAGCCGTTTAAATTGTCGGATGAAAGTCGGTTTGAAAGATACTTTCATGATAACGCGTTACTTAAACTTTTTAACTAAGTCCTTCAAATTGCCGCGAAGAATCGGCTCCTGTTCGGCTCTAAGAACCGCCATCACCGCTTCTTCTTCGGCGAGAAGCTCAAGAGCGTGCCGCACCACCTCGGCTTTATTGGAGCCGCGCTGTTTGGCTAATTTTTTTACCAACTCTTCCAAATGGGCGGGAAGAGGTACCGACAGAGTAGTCATATGTATATTATATTATAATATGATGTTATAGTATATTTTTTTCATTCGATTGTCAAAAAAATAACCCTGATGTTTGTTTATTCATATCTTAATGCTTCGATGGGATTTAAACTTGCAGCTCTCCGGGCTGGGTAATAGCCAAAGATAATTCCGATTGCGGCCGATACTCCGAAGGCCAAGAGTATCGTGAAAAATGAGACACTCGTCGCTATCCCGGCGAAACTGGAAACAAGAATCGAGAGAGTCCATCCGAGAGCAACACCGATCACTCCGCCAAGAAAGGTAAGCATGACCGCTTCGGCAAGAAACTGCATTGAAATATCTTTTTTCTTCGCGCCGATGGATTTGCGAAGTCCGATCTCTCGCGTTCTTTCCGTAACGGTAGTTAGCATCATATTCATAATGCCGATGCCGCCCACAATAAGCGAGATGCCGGCAACTGCGGCAAGAAAAATAGTGAAAGTGTCTGTTACTTGCGTGAGTGTGCCGAGAATGTCGGCTTGCGAAACGATGGAGAAATCGGGGCTCTGAGGATCTACGCGGTGTTTTGCGATAAGCGCGGCGATTGCCTCTTCTTGAACTTGAGGCATTAGGTCTTTACTTTGAACGCTTATGGCGATAGTTGAAAGAAAATCGTCCCCGACAAGAATTTTTTGCATTGTAGTAAGCGGCACGAAAACGGTATCGTCGGGATTGAAAAATCCCGCGCTTCCTTTGGATTGCAAAACGCCGATTACTTTGAAGTTCACTCGATTAATGCGAATGGTTTTGCCAATAGGGTCATTGCCTTCGCCAAAAAGGTCCTGCGCCACGGTGGGGCCAAGCACCGCAACCCGCCCCATACTTCTGACCTGTGAGTCGGTAATAAATGAGCCTGCGGAAGGCGAGATATTCCTCACTTGCGCGTAATCCGGTTCAACTCCAACAATGGTGGAATTGGTATTATTGCCAAAAGCGACAATTTGAAATCGTCTTTGAACTTCCGGCGAGATATATGCGGTTCCAGAAATTTGACGCAACACTTCGATGTCTTCATTTTTGAGCGTTTGCGCCGATCCTCGTCCAGATGACACAATCCCTCTGCCCGGCTGGATGAATCCGGGCATGACGGTTAAAAGATTTGAGCCGAGCCCTTCTATACTTGATTGAATTTGTCCCGCCGCGCCTTGACCGATTGAAACCATGGCGATGACCGAGCCAATGCCAATGACAATGCCAAGAATCGTGAGGCCAGACCTCGCTTTGTTTGCCGAAAGAGCGGTGTATGTTTCTTGAAGAATGTCTTGAATTTTCATTTTGAGTTGTGGTTATTTATGACGCGCCGATTTTTGACTTTGCTATCCTCAACAATACTTCCGTCTCGGATATTAATGATGCGCTCGGCGTGTTCCGCCACATACGGCTCGTGAGTGATTAAAACAATAGTGCGGCCTTGTTCTTGATGAAGCCGCTGGAAAGTATCAAGCACCATTTCGCCTGTTTTAGTATCAAGATTGCCCGTTGGTTCGTCAGCAAGCACGAGCGTTGGATTATTCACAAGAGCCCGGGCAATGGCGACTCTTTGCATCATTCCGCCAGAAAGCTGGTTGGAATAGTGATTCCAAAAGTTTTCCGGAAATGCCGATCCGCGCAGAGCTTCTTTCGCTTGATTTTCTCGTTCTTCTTTGGAGACGCCGGCATATACCAAAGGAAGCGTGACATTGCGAAGCGCGGTCGCGCGCGGCAGGAGATTGAACGCCTGAAATACGAATCCGATTTTTTGCATACGGATATCGGCGAGTTCGTCGTCGGAGAGTTTTGACACATCTTTATTATCAAGAAAATATTCTCCGCTCGTCGGCGTGTCCAAACATCCAATGATATGCATCAGCGTTGATTTGCCGGAACCAGAAGGGCCCATGATGGCCACGAACTCGCCGTCGTTGATTTTGAACGAGGCATTTTTAAGCGCGTGAGTTTCAATTTCTCCGCTTTTGTATGTTTTGGTAATGTTTTTGCATTCAATCATAATATTATCTCATGCCGGGGATTCTTAGTCCTCCCGATTGTTGTTGCGTCTGCGCAGTTTGAGCAGTTGGCTGAATCGTTCGCGTCACAATTACATCACCTTCATTGAGGCCACTTGTGATTTCGGTGAATTCATCGCTTGCCGTTCCAATTTCAATTTGCTGACGGCGGGGAGAATTATTAAGAATTGTTCCGCTCACATTTGCTGTAAGCGCCAAGCTTTTATCATCGCCATCCACAATTTCCACATAACTCGTTCTGTTTTGCGATTTTACGGCTGAATTCGGCACAAGAAGAACATTCGGTTTTGCTTCGGTGATAATTGCCGCTGACACGCTCATTCCGGGCTTAATACGGTCGTCCCCGCCTGCCGGACGGGCAGGTTGCGCATCAAAAGCAATTTTTACGATATAGGTGACAACGCCTTGTGACACCGTTCCAACCGCATCAACTTCCGCAACTTGTCCGGTAATCGTAAGATTGGAAACTGCGTCAAAAGTGAGTGTAACTTTTTGTCCGGTTTTCACTTTGGCAACATCAATCTCATTCAAAGAAATCTCGGCGATTTTCTGTTTGGTTATCATAGTGGCAACGGTGGAAACCGACGAATCGCCGACTTTAACATTCATTTTTGCCACCACGCCGCCAAACGGCGCTCGCACATAATATTCGGCAAGTTTTTCTTGCGCGTCCAGAAGCGAATCTTTTGCTTTGTCCAGTTGAATTTTTGCGGATCGAACATCAAACTCAACGCTAACGAGAGATTCTTTGCCGCTTAAAATAGCGTTTTTGGCGGAATATAAACTTTGGATTGAACTGTTGGCCTTACTTACAAAACTATTAATACTTGAAAGATGAGTATCGGCAAGCGCCTTCGGCTGGCGGTTCGCTTCCGTCATTTTATCTTTATATATCTGAACGAAATTGGAAGCGCTTTTGATCGCTTCGGAAACTAAACGGCTGGTTTCATATGTCTGATTTATAAGGGCTTCAATTTCTGCCATACTGGAAAACCGCGATGCCGTTTTGTAATCAATCAGATTTTTGTCGTATGCCGCGCGGGCGGCTTTATATTTCGCATATGTTTCATCGCGGACAACAGAAATATCTTCGTAGTATGGCCGGACGGCGTCGGTGTAATAATCAAGATTCCATTGGCCTTGGTCAAAATCGCGGTTTATTACAACGGTATTGAGACCGGTCATTATATTCGGAAGGTCGGCAAACGCGTTAGATACGGCGTTAAATCCATCATCATACGCTTTAGCCAAACTTTCCGAATCCTTTTCTTTGTCGCCCCTTATACCGGCTATGGAGCCGGTAATCTGGTCGTAGTTCAACTGAGCGGTTTCAAGATTTGTTTCCGCGTCTCTTACGGCTTTTTGCGCGTCGCGCGCGTAAAGCTGAGCTAAAAGTGCCCCGGCGGGGATGTATTGACCGGCTTTAACGTTTACATAAGTCACATCGCCCGCAACTTTAGATTTAACATCCACCTGCTGCATAGCCGATACTTGGCCGCTTCCGGAAATGGAAACAATCTGAGTGCCTTTTTCGGCCGCCGCGGTTACATAACGGACCGATTCTCCGCTATTAAAAATTACCCTATAACCATAATAGCCGCCGGTTAAAATTGCGGCGACTATAAGAAACGCTATCATTTTATGTCGTATGGCAACATTTAAAATTCGCGAAAAAAAATTCATATTTTTATGGGCAAAACTCTTATAAACTTCGCCTCAATCCAGCCTTCTTCATTTGGGGAACCGATGATGACGACGCTCTCGTCCGGTTTAAGATCTGATAATTTGACGGTCTCTCGACCTTTCTGAATTAAAGTGTTTTCGGAGACAAGAACGGTTTTCTCAACATCGTCTTTGCCTTTTGTAATAATCGTGTTTCCATCGATTTTAATAATTGATCCAAAAACGCCGTGAGCATTGATGAATTCTCCTCGGGGAGAATTTCCCCAATCGCTGAAAAATCCGCTTCGAGGCCCCGCGAAGTTTCTGTGGTAGTTTTCTGCCCAGCGATACGAATATCTCGCCTTCAAAGCTCCGACCTTCATGCCAGCCCCGAATACCAAGATAAAAATGACAAAACCGGCAAGCCCGATGATGACCCACTTAAGAACATCGCGATTGTGTCCGCCAAAGGCGGATCCGCCTAGGGCGGAAAAGAATTTTTTTATTGTTTTTTCTTCGTTCATATTTTTATTTTTTATTAATTAAACATCGCGCAAGAGATAGCCGATTAGTAATCTCTTTTTATATAGAAACAAACGAAGGGTGAATAAGGCCAGTATTATATTGACTATAAAGATAGCAATGCCCATAACCGGCAATGATTCGGCAATCGCCAAGCTAAAATCTTGCCAGGACACGAAGAATGTTCCTAGATCGCTTAAGGCGACTTCAACAAACTGAGGCATACCGGAGTCCTGTATTTGACCTACAAAGAGCGCCCAGGAGAAGGGCGCAGCCGCAAATGACACAATTAAAAGAACCAGAAATCCAAGCGCCAGTTTTTTAGTATTGCGCAACTCTTGTTCACGCCTGATCGCAAGGATTATTCGGTCAAAAAGCCCCGCCGAAGGTTTATAGTTCTTGCGCATTTTCTTTTATAATACTAATACGACAAAAGGATGCGTTTTGGTGCGCATTACTTATTAAAAAGGTTTTTCAACATAATAAGCGCCCGCCGATAACGGCTTTTTACGGTATTAATTGGTTCGCCAAGCGTCTCTGCGATTTCCCTAAAATTAAAATCGTTGTTGTAGCGCAAAGATAATACCGCGCGATATTTTGGGGAGAGTTCGGCTATTGTCAATTCGAGCATTTGAACGATTTCTTTCCGTTCAAAAATTTCCTGTGGCAACTTTGCCGTGTCGGCAAATGTATCGGCAATTATATTCCCGCCATCTTCGTTTTCTCCGCCGAAGGCGGATCCGCCTCTGGCGGAAAATTCGGAAAATGGAATCGCTTTCTTTTTCTTAAGAAAATCTATCGCCGTATTTTTGGCAATCGAAAAAATCCAAGTTTTGAAACTTTTACTTTGATCAAATCTTTCAAGATGTTTCCAAACCTTAACAAAAACTTCCTGCGTAGCGTCTTCGGCATCCTGCGCGTTCCCGACATATCTATAAGTAAAGCTGTAAATCGGTTTAAGATATCTTCCAACAAGAAACTCCAGCGACGCTTCATCGCCTTGAAGATAGTCCGCTATAAGTTGTTGATCCGGCTTATTCATTGCGGTGTGTCGCGGTCTAGAACCGCTCCAATGTGAGCATTATAGGGCTTTTCAGGCGATCTTTCCAGAGCTCGATTTGATGGGGGTCGGTCGGAGCATTGGAAATTTAAAATGCAGAGATAATTTAACTGATATGTATAAATTTGACTAATAATATCCTTTTAGGATAGCTTATTAAGCATAAAATAGTACATTAAAAATACAAAGTCGGGAACAAATCCATTATTACAAAGGAGGAGGAAGATGTTAAAAAGGTACGGCAGAGATGAAATGAGCAATATCTGGTCGGAGGCAAACAAGTTTTTTAACTGGTTGTTGGTGGAAATTGCCGTGCTTAAGGCAAGACGGCGAATCGGCGAATTTATTCATGAGATCCCTTCGGATCTTGCGGAAAAAATTAGCATTCAACCCGAGGAAATCAATCGCATCGAAAGAGAAATCACGAAACATGATGTAGTTGCTTTTTTGACGCACATATCGCCCCAGTTCCCCGGGGAGTTGCGTCCCTGGCTGCACAGAGGGCTGACTTCATATGATATTGGAGATACGGCCTTGAGTCTGCAGTTGCGGGAAAGTGTGAGTATTCTTATTCAGATAAGTACCAAGCTGATGAGCGCGATTAAGACGGTTGCCATGGAGTACAAGTATACGCCGGAAATCGGGCGCACTCACGGCATACATGCCGAACCGATCACTTTCGGAGTTAAACTTGCGAATTGGTATGACGAACTCAATAGGCATATTCATCGTTTACAAAGGTTATTGGTTTCGGTTTCTGTCGGCAAGATTAGCGGAGCGGTCGGCATGTATACGATTGACCCAAAAATAGAGGAAATGGTTTGTGAAGATCTGGGGCTTAGACCTATCATTGCGACGCAAATAATTTCGCGCGACATCGTGGCGGAATATATGTCCACCTTGGGCATAATAGCCGCCACGATTGGCAAGTTCTCAACCAATCTTAGGCTGCTCTCGCAGACGGAGATTGGTGAAATCATGGAACTATTCGGGAAAGATCAGAAAGGTTCATCGGCAATGCCTCACAAGGAGAATCCAATCGGAAGCGAAAACTTGTCGGGCCTAATGCGCGTCGTTTGTTCTAACGTTCAGGTGGCTTACGAAAATTTAGCTGCCTGCTGGCATGAGCGTAGCCTAGATAACTCTGGGTCGGAAAGGGTGATTATCGCCGATTCGTCGATTCTTCTGGATTATGCAATGGCGCGGCTTGCCGGCATCATTGAAAAGATGCGGGTTTTCCCGGGCAGAATGACAGCCAATCTCAACCAGACCAAGGGGCTCATATTTTCTCAGGAGGTTATGATGCTTGTGGCAGAAAAAAGCAAGATGCCAAGAGAAGAAGCGCACACTTTGGTCCGCGATGTGGCTTTGGAATGCTGGGAAAACGGCACGGATTTTTTGGAAGTCCTGCTTGGAAACAACTCCATAATACAATTTGTCAGCGAGGATGAGTTGAGGTCATGCTTCAATCTTGAAAACAAAGTGCGTTATGTTGATTACATTTTTGCAAAATCTATTGACAACCAGAATCAGGAAGGAGGGAATGAATATTGAAAAATTATCAAAAAGGAAAAGTTTTAGCGGAAGGCAAAACTAAACGGTTGTACCGGGTTGAAGGCGAAGATTATGAGCGTCTAGTTGTTGTTGAGAGTAAGGACGACATCACCAAAAATGATGATCCATCACAGACAAAATTAATGGTTTCCAAGGCCAAATTTTCCACGGCGACCACCAGTATCGTTTTTGAACTTCTGAGAAAAGCCGGCATTCCCGTGGCTTACGAACGCCGGATTTCGGATACGGAATTTCTGGCCGTTAACTGTAAGATGATTATGCTGGAAGTTGTTATCAGACGCTATGCCGTTGGGAGTTATCTAAAACGCTATCCGAATTTAGAAAAAAAAGAAGGAAAAGTTCCGCACCGTTTTCATCGTCTGGTTTTCGAGTTGTTTCTTAAGACAACTGGAGGAAAAATCGTAATGAAAGACGGGGAAGAATGGGGAGAAACAGGGGTTGACCTCAAAACAAAAAGGCCGATTGATGACCCCATTATCGCAAATCCCTATGACGATGCATGGGTATTGAGGCATCCCAAAATTCCTGAATGGGAGGAAGATTCATATATTTACCGTCAAGTTCTCAAAAATGGCTTTCTGCAGAGAAGTGTAACGGTTGAGAAGATAGAGGAAATCGCCCGCAGGGTTTTCCTTGTTCTCGAAGGTGCCTGGGCGCAACTTGGGTTTCGCCTCGTTGACTTCAAGATTGAATTGGGGATAGATAAAGACGGCAATCTGTTGGTGGCCGATGTTATAGACAATGATAGCTGGAGGCTACGGACAGATGATTGGAAGGAAATTTCCAAACAACTTTTCCGCGACAACTTCAATATGGATGAGATTGCGGATAAATACGCGACGGTCGCTGATTTAGTTACAAGATTTGCAGTTCCCAAACAGGCTATTGTTCTGTGGCGCGGTTCCCAAGACGACAAATCGCTGGAACTTTTTGAACTGGCGGGAATAGAAAAGATTGACATTGTCAGTTCCGGACATAAATCTCCAAGTGCTTGCGATGCCGAGTCAGGTACCGATGGGCACCATTCTATCTTCCAAAAACGCTATGCTGATGACACTCAATATACTGGCGCAAAAAAATCCGGTCGCCTATATGCACAGGCAATATTCCATCGAAGAACTGGACAAGTAGCCGAAATAAAAATCAATATTTCAAATAAAGAACGGGAGCAAAATCGCTCCCGTTTTTTTGTCTGCGGAGGAGGTGGGATTCGGACCCACGGACCCCTTTCAGGGTCAGCTTCTTAGCAGGAAGCTGCACTCGGCCACTATGCGACTCCTCCAATTTTACGCGGGTATTTTACACTTTATCCCTTGGCGATGACAAGCCCATAGATGTCTTTGACGCCGGCTTTTTTCAATATCGATGCCGCTTCTTCCAGGGTGGCACCGCTAGTGGAAACATCGTCGACCAAAATCACTTTTTGGATATTTTGTAATTGTCCCATTTTCCAACGATCGTCTGAAAATGGGATATTTATAGATTCAATATTGAGAGCGAATACGCCGGAGATGTTTTCTTTTCTTAATTTCCAATCGGGAATTTCCGCTTGCGGCGCGTTGAATTTAGTCCGTTTCAATAAATCAACAACGGGGCATTTTAAAAATATGCCGATCTCGTTTGCCAGCAATTCGCTTTGGTTAAAGCCCCGATTTAATTGGCGCCGCCAAGTCAGGGGAACGGGCGCGATGACAAAACCGGAAAATTTGTCGGTCAGCCCCTCTTTTTTTAAAAAATTTATCATCAGCGCCGCCAGAGGTTTTTTTAGCGATTCTACCGATTGATATTTGAAGGCGAGAATCATAGCCCTCAAAATCGGATCTTCATAGCGGCCGGCCGCCAGCAATTCCGTCAAAATAGCGTTTTTTTGCCGTTGCGGCCCGTAATTCAGAATAATCTTATTAAAACAAATATCGCAAACCTGCGAGGACTGTTTTGCCGCCATTTCTTGCCCGCACCCGAGGCAATATCTCGGGAAAATAAGATCGAGCAAAAAATTCTTTGCTGGGGATAAGTGCGTTTTATTTATAAAATTCATTCTATGATATAATACCCGCAAATGGATCTGCCTTTCAACATATTTGGGATCGGGTCAAGGCCAAAGAGCCATTTGGGGATTGATATCGGCACTTTGTCAATTAAAATCGTCGAAATTTCCGATGATAACGGCCGGCCCAAGCTTGAGAATTATGCCATGCTGACAAATTATGATTTAATGACGCAAGAAGCGCAAATTAAAAAAGCGTTTGGGGGCAAGGCGAAAATTATGCTGGAGCGGCTGTTGAAAGAGGCGGGCATGAGCGCGGCGGAAGTGAATATGTCGGTTCCGATTTTTTCAAGTTTTCTGACGGTGATGGACCTCCCCAAAATGTCCGACTTGGAATTGGCGAACGCCGTGCAGTTTGAGGCCAAGAAATATATACCGGTGTCTTTGGATACCGTGGCCATTGACTGGTCGGTGATCGGCTCGAGCGCGAATGGCAATACGTTGGTTCTTCTCATAGCCATTCCCAGAGAACTCATCAATGAATATACGGTTATCGCCAAAGAAACCAGTTTAAAACTTTTGGCGATTGAGTTAGAAACGGTTGCCGCCGCCCGGGCGCTGATCGGCAATGATCCGGTGCCGACCATGCTGGTGGATATGGGCTCGAGAGATACCACAGTTAGCGTTGTAGATGGCGGGCATTTGCAAATCAGCCACTCGATTGAAATGTCGGGCGAGGACTTAACTCGGGCGTTGGCGAAAGGTCTTAATATAGATTGGCGTCGCGCCGAGGAATTAAAAAAGCAAACGGGGCTGAAAATCGGAGAAAGCGGCGATCAGGTGGCGAGCATTCTTTTCCCGTTGCTCAATACTGTAACGGACACGATTATCAGTTTGATGGGCATTTATTTTTCAAAAGCCAACAAGAAAATCGAGAAACTGATAATTTATGGCGGCGCTTCCAAAATGCCGGGACTGGTGGAATATCTGAACGACCGCTTAAAAATTGATGTGGTGGTTGGCAATTCTTTCGGCAGAATCGCTTATCCGGAAAAATTAAAATCGGCTATCGGAGAAATAAGCCACGAATTTACGGTTGCGATTGGCTTGGCGTTGAGGTCGTTGCAACAGCAATAAATATTATGATAGAAATTGTTTCTCAAAAACCAAAAATTTCAATTCCCGCCTGGCAGTGGCCGCTATGGGCTTCTATCGCGTTGTTTTTGTTGAGCGTCGCCGCTTTTGCCGGTTTGAATATCTATTTGTCGCAGATTCGCGCGGAAGCCGAAAGCGTAGGCAACCAGATAAAAATAGAAGCGGCTAAAGTGAGCCCGAAAGACGCGGAGGCGATCGCGCGCTTGAACGACTCTCTCGGCAATTTTAATAAACTAATTCTTGAGCACATCAGTTTTGCCAAAGTTCTCGACACCATCGGCGCCGTAACATATCAAAAAGTTGTTTTTACCGACTTTGCTTCCGACAGGGAAAAAAATAGTGTCCAACTCAAAGGCATCGCCCAAAATTATACCGCTTTGGCAAAACAGATAGTGGCGCTTCGCAAAAACGAAAACATCAAAGGGCTGGCGATTAAAGGTATAGGTTTCGGCGATAAAGGATTGAGTTTCGACATTATGGCGGAAGTCGATCCGAAATTATTCATAAAATAACAAAAAATGTCGAATTTGCTTAAACATTTGGTGCTTCCCGCGGTCTTGTTTGCCGCCGCCTTGGCGATTTTCTTCTGGCTTGTCATGCCGCTTTGGGACGGCATTGAGCCCGCTGTGGCGATGAAAAAAGAAAATGAGGCCAATCTTGCGCAACGGCAACAAATCACGGCGAACTTGGGAAAATTGATTAATCAATATAACGCGCGCTCCGGTGAACTCACTTCTTTTGAAAAAGCTATTCCATTAGGAGAAAATATCCCCGAATTATTGGTAATGCTGGAGGCGCTGGCATCAGAAAGCGGCATGATTTTTTCGGGAGTTGAATTTAAACCCCAAAGCGCCACGGTTGCCGGCGCCAAGGTTTTGGCGATGGAAATATCGCTCAAAGGTTCTTACACAGCTTTTCAGCAATATCTCAATGCTTTGGAAAAAAGTTTGCGCCTTTTTGATGTGTCCAAAGTTTCTTTCAGGGGTATCGCTCCCGGCGCCACCCAAGCCAATCCTAACGCGACCGAATTTAGCATATCGGTAAATACTTATTATCAATAATATGAATACCATGCCTCCGTTGCCTCCAATATCGCCATTGCCGCAATCCTCAAAGAAGGCGGATCCTCCTTATCTGGCCATCGCCGGCGTTGTTATGGCGATCATAATTGCCGCGGGACTGTATTTTTTCTTTTATCGGGCAACGAAATTTGATTTTCAGGCGCCGGTTATCGCCCCGCCGCCGCCGTTATCGCCGTTGGAGGCCAAGGTCGGCAAAATATCCAGTTTACCGTTGCAGGTCATTGACAGCCCATTCTATAAATCATTGAAAGTTTACGGTTCTTTGCCGATTGTGGCCGATTCGCTGGGGAGGACGAATCCTTTCATACCCTATTAATTTAATATGGCGAACGCTCCCAATAGCGAACAAAACAGAATCCCGCCCGATGTTTTGATTTTAATTCCGGAGGACTCGGCGCGGCACTATAAAATGATTCCCATGGCTCTTTCCGGCAATGTTTTGGATGTCGGCCTAGTGGATCCCAATGATGTTAAAGCGCAGGAAGCGCTTAATTTTTTAGCGTCTCGCAATGGTTTGGTCGCCAGAATTTCACAAATTAGCGAAGAAGAATGGGCGGGTTTGATAAAACAATACGCCGGTTTGGGCGAAGAGGTGGGAGAAGCGCTGGAAGGGTTGAGAAAGGAACTGGCGCAGGAAAAAGAAAAGATGATATCGCCGGAAGCGAAGGGCAAGCCGGAACAGAACGCGCCGATTATCAGGATGGTGGAAACGATTTTGAAGCACAGCGTCGAATCCAGAGCGTCGGATATTCACATCGAGCCGATGATGAAAAAATTGAGAGTGCGTTTTCGTCTTGACGGCTCGTTGCAGACCGTTGTGGTTTTGCCGATAGAAATCGCGCCGGCCGTCGTGTCGCGCGTTAAAATTCTCGCCGATCTCCAGATTGACGAAACGCGCCGGCCCCAGGACGGCCGTTTTACCGCCAAAATCGGCGACAAGGAAATCGATTTGCGCGTGGCGGTTTTGCCGACCGCCCGCGGCGAAAAAGTGGTGATGAGAATTTTGGATCCGACCACCGGTTTGAAGAGCTTGCAGGAGTTGGGCATTGTGGGGCGCAACTTTGAAGTTGTCGAACGGGGCATTAAAAAACCGTTTGGGATGATTTTAATGACCGGCCCCACCGGCTCCGGGAAATCCACGACCATTTTTGGCATCCTGCAAATTTTGAACACCGATATGGTGAATATCATATCTTTGGAAGATCCCGTGGAATATTATGTCGACGGCGTCAATCAATCGCAAATCAGGCCGGAATTGGGCTACACTTTTGCCTCCGGACTCCGCCAAATTTTGCGGCAAGATCCCAATGTCATAGTGGTGGGGGAAATCAGGGACTCGGAGACCGCCGGTTTGGCGGTGCAGTCGGCTCTGACCGGCCATCTGGTGCTGTCAACGCTTCACACTAACGATGCTATCGGCGTTATTCCGCGCCTCTCGGATATGGGCGTGGAGCCCTTTCTTCTGCCGGCGGCTTTGAATGTCGCTTTAGCCCAGCGCTTGGTTAAAAAGTTATGTCCCGATTGTAAAAAAGAAGTTGAACCGGCGGAGGCGGCCAAGCAGTTGATTTTGAAAAACATCGAGAGCATGCCCGAAATATCGCGGCCGAAAATTAAAAAAGAAGGATTTAAAATTTTCAAAGCGCAGGGATGCCCCAAGTGCGCCAACAAAGGCACCAGAGGCAGAATCGCCGTTTTTGAAATTTTGGAAATGACGCCTCAACTGGAAAAAATCATTGTTTCCAAACCGACCGAAGCGGATATTTTGGGGGAAGCGAAAAGGCAGGGGATGATTACAATGCTGCAAGATGGTATAATGAAAGTGCTGGAAGGAACCATCGGTTTGGAAGAACTGGTGCAAGTGGTTAATATTAATAACGACAGCGAGGAATAAAAACAAAAAAATGCCTACGGCGCAACAAGAACTTGACGATTTGCTATTAAACGCTTTAAAAGTCGACGCGTCCGATTTGCATTTGAGCGTCGGCTACAAGCCCACTTTGAGAGTGGATGGCGCTCTTTTGCCGTTAAGCGATTTCGCTCCGCTGACGCCGCCGCATGCCGAAGAATTGGCGAGCATACTCTTGGGCGACAGAAAGCGGGAGTTTATTGAAAAAAGAGAAATTGATTTTTCATATAGTTATCAGGACAAAGCCAGATTCCGCGTCAATGTATTTTTTGAAAAAGGATTTATCAGCAGCGCTTTGCGGTTGATTCCCGCCAAAATAAGAACGGTGGAAGAATTAAATCTGCCCGTGGTTTTGCATAATATTGCGACGCTAAAGCAAGGGTTCGTTCTGTTAACCGGGCCGTCCGGCCATGGCAAATCCACGACCCTTGCCTCAATTATTGATGAAATAAATCATGTTCGGTCGGAACATATTATCACCATTGAAGACCCGATAGAATATCTTTTCATCGGCGACAAATCGATTGTCAATCAGCGTGAAATAAACAGCGATACCAAGTCGTTCCACGGCGCGTTGAGCGCGGCTCTCCGCGAAGATCCCAATATCATAATGGTAGGCGAGATGCGCAATATGGAAACTATCGCCGCGGCCCTGACGGCGGCCGAAACGGGGCATTTGGTTTTATCCTCGCTTCACACCAACAGCGCCAGCCAGACCATCAGCAGGATTATCGATATTTTTCCTCCCAACCAGCAGAATCAAATCCGGCTTCAGCTCGCCAATACTCTTTCGGCGGTTGTTTCTCAGCGGCTTCTGCCAAAAATTTCCGGCGGCCGTATTCCGGCCGCCGAGGTCATGTTCGCCAACAGCGCGGTTTCCAATTTGATCCGCGAAAACAAGGCGCATCAATTGGATTTGGTCATTGAAACATCTCTTGAGAGCGGCATGATTTCTCTCAATCGCAGTTTGATGGAACTGGTTCGTCGGAATGAAATTTCGTTGGAAACGGCGATGGCGTATTCCTTAAGCCCCAAGCAATTGGAAACGATAAAATAATAAATATCCAAAATGACGCAATTTCAATATACGGCCAGAACTCGCGACGGCAAACAAGAATCCGATATCGTAGACGCTCCGTCTATTGAGGCGGCGACTTCCTTTTTGCAAAATCGGCAGTTGATTATCACCAAAATAGAGCCGTTCGTTAAAAAGCGGGATCTATCTTTGGAGAATTTGAATAATCTGGCGATGCTTTATCTGACCAGAGTCAAAAGCGAGGACATCGTTTTATTCGCCAAACAATTGGCGACACTGGTCCAGGCGAAAGTGCCTTTGGTCCAGTCGTTGCGGGTGATGGCGAAGCAAATCACCAACCCAAAATTTGCCCAGATCATAACGGAAGTCGCTAACGATGTGGACGCCGGAGTGATTTTTTCAAGAGCGCTGGCGAAACACTCCGGGGTATTTTCCAATTTTTTCATCCAGATGATAAAATCGGGAGAACTTTCGGGACGGTTGGAGGAATCGCTCACCTATCTCGCCGAATACATCAACCGCCAATATCTTTTGAATTCCAAAGCCAAGGGGGCGATGATTTATCCGGCATTTATCGTAGTTACTTTTATTCTGGTTGGCACCGCTATGTTGATTTGGGTTATTCCCAGTTTAACGGCCGTGTTGTCGGAATCCGGACAACAATTGCCATGGGCGACCCGAATGCTTATCGGAGCGTCGAATTTTATGAAGAATTGGGGGATTATTTTCTTCGGCATTTTGGGCGCCGGCCTTTATTTTATTCACATTTCCATTAAAAAGTCCCCGGAATGGAGATTGGTATACGACGGTTTCAAACTGCGTCTGCCGATTTTCGGGGAACTGCTGAAAAAAATATACTTGGCGCGCTTTTCGGAAACGCTGTCGACGCTTTCGGCGGCGGGCATTTCCATTTCCCAGTCGCTGGAGATTGCGGCCGATGTTGTCGGCAACGCGGTTTATCGCAACATCATTCTTGAGGCCAACGAAGCGGTCAGAAAGGGCGGCGCTATCAGCGCGGTTTTTTTCCGCCATTCGGAAATCCTGCCCATGGTCAGCCAGATGGTGTCCATCGGCGAGCAGACCGGAAAACTGGACACGATTCTCAAGCAGGTGGCGGTTTTCTTTACCGAAGAAGTCAACAAGGCGTTTGACAACATCGTAAATTTGATCGAGCCGATTATGATTGTGGTGCTGGGGGCGGGTGTGGGTATCTTAGTTGCGGCAATTCTGGTTCCGATATACAATTTGGTTAATGCGTTTTAAAATTTGCGAGGTCGATACAAATAATATAAAATAGTTATAATTAGTAAATTAAAAATTATGTTTAAATTTAAAAAAGAAAAAGGGCTTGCCCTGAGTTCATCGAAGGGTTTTACCTTGCTGGAACTTTTGGTCGTCATCGGCATCATCGGGCTCTTGGCGTCCATCGTGGTGGTTAATCTCACCGGCGCCAGGAAAAAAGCCCGAGATATCAAGAGAGTGGCCGATATTAAAACGATTCAGACAGCGTTGGAAAGTTACTATGGGAAAAATGGTAAATATCCCACAAAGATTCAGGATTTAGTTGGCGCTACCGCAGAGTTGCCATCGCGGCCAAAAGACCCGATAGTTTCCGCCGCCACCGACTGTACTGGGGCCACCAATAGTGACGCTTGTTATTTTTATGCCTACTTTTCACCTAAGGGCGCTGGAAAGCCGCCCCAATCCTATCACATTGGCACGAGTTTGGAAGAAAGTGGTAGCATGCTGTTAAATCAGGATACTGACTGTAATTCTATCAGTGGCGCCGGCTGTCCCACGGGAGCTGTTTATACCGGCGGCGGGTTTAATGGTAATCAAAATACTGGTTGTGGCGGTAGCGCAGATAGATACTGCTACGATTTGGCACAGTAGTTTTTGTTTGGGTACAACAGATAATAATTAATAGTTCAAGTTATGTCTAAAAATAAAACAAAAAACTTTACCCGAGGCCTGCCAAAAGGATTCACTTTGTTGGAGCTTTTGGTGGTTATCGGTATTATTGGTCTTTTAGCATCCATTATCGTAGTTAATCTTACTGGCGCCAGGAAAAAAGCCCGAGATATTAAAAGAGTGGCCGATATCAGAACGATTCAAACAGCATTGGAAAGCTATTATGGCAAGAACGGTTATTATCCAACAGCATTGTCAGCTATGGTAGGCGCTACTGCAGAATTGCCAAAACGACCAACCGATCCAATAGCCGAGGGTGCCTGTGCCGACGCTGCCGCCGACAATACCGACGATTGCTATTATTACGAATATAACACACCCACTGACGCTTTGGGCCCCCAATTATACCATGTTGGTGCGAGCTTGGAAGAAAAAGACAGTTCGCTTTTAAAACAAGATACAGATTGTCTTTCAAACGCGGCAACTGATAATAAGTGCCCAGTATCTGCTATATATACTTCCGGTGGGTTTAGTGGCGCCGATGCGTCAAGCTGCGATACTACAGATAATACCAGATACTGCTACGATATCGCCCAGTAAGGTATGATTTTGGCTCTGGTTTTCGGTTTGATTTTCGGCAGTTTTCTTAATGTCGTGATTTATCGCTTAAAGACCGGCGAACCCTTGGGTTTTAGCCGGTCTTTTTGTCCGGAATGCAGGGCCAAATTAAAATGGTTTGACTTGATCCCGCTTTTCAGTTTTATTTTTCTTCGCGGCCGCTGCCGCTATTGCCAAAAAAAGATTTCCTGGCAGTATCCGATAGTTGAAATTTTAAGCGGTTTGATTTGGGTTGGAGCGTTTTATGTTACCCCCCCTGATAAGGGGGGGCTCGGGGGGGTTTTAAATTTTGTTTATTATCTTTTTATTTTTTCCGCCCTTTTGGTCATTGCCGTTTACGATTTCAAGTGGAAAATAATTCCGGATAAAATCATTTATCCGGCCATCGCCGTCGCTCTGATTTATAATTTGTTTAATCTCCCCCTTGATAAGGGGGGGCTCGGGGGGGTTCTGCTTACCGCCGCCACTGCCTTTTTATTTTTCTTTTTATTCTTTTATTTTTCCAAAGGAAAAGCCATGGGTTTGGGCGACGCCAAACTGGCGTTTTTAATCGGATTATTTTTAGGCCCATGGCTGTCGCTTGCCGCCTTTACTTCGGCTTTTGTTATCGGCGCCGTTTTTGGTATAATGCTCATAGCGTCGCGCCGAAGGACTTTGAAAAGCATAATCGCTTTCGGCCCGTTCTTGGTTGCCGGCGCGGCTGTCGCTTTCTTTTTCTCCGATTTTGTAAATAGTTTGTTTATTTTTTAGATTTTTATTATGAATAAGGGCTTTACCGTTGTGGAAATAGTCGTTGTTTTGGGGATTATGGCCGTTATTACGGGCATCGTGCTTTTTAATGTCGGTTCGGAAAAACAAAACGCGGCCCTTTTTCGGTCGGCGCAGAATTTGTCGCTGAACTTGCGCAAAGCCGAAAATAACGCGCTTTCATCCAAGGTTTTTAAGGACTCGAAAGTTCCCTGCGGCTGGGGGGTTCATTTCAACGGAGTTGATTCGACGAGTTATGCTATCTTTGCCGATACGACCATAGCTCAAAATTGCTTTGGCAGAAATTATAAAATGGATAGTGGAGAAGAACTGGAAACTGTCAATCTTGAAGCGGGCGTTAAAATTAAGAGCATAAACAATAATATTCTGGATATTAATATTTCGGATGTTGTTTTTACTCCGCCAGCTCCGCTTGTGCGTTTTACATCTTTTTATGGTGGTCAAGACGGGAGTAATACAATAAATATTATTTTAGTTAATAAAAATTCTTCAACGCGCACGATAACCATTAACAAAACAGGATTTATTTCATCTCCATGAAAAATTCAGGATTTACTTTACTTGAAACCATCGTTGCCGTCGGGCTTATCGTTACCGGCTTGATATCGTCGCTCGCTTTGATTAATACTTCGCTGGTTTATGTTTCCAACATTCAAGATCGCCTGGTGGCGGCTAATTTAGCGATGGAGGGCATCGAGGTAATAAGAAACATCAGGGACAATAATTGGCATCAGGGCGCGGCTTGGGACAGGTGGTTAGATGAGAATGGTATCTACCGTGTGGCTTATGATTCTACGACAATTGTTCGTGGCGAAGATGTTAACGCGCCATTGTTATTGGATAATAACGGATTTTATAGATATTATGTTGGCGCGATCACTCCTTTTGTCAGAAAAATTTCCATAAGCAAACTACATGACTATGAAATGTTAGTCGTTTCAGAGGTTTTGTGGCAAAGAAGAGGTAAGGATTATAAACTTTCCGCCGAGGAACATTTATTCAATTGGAAATGAAGAAAATAACCAATAATAAAGAAAGGGGGATGACTTTGATAGAACTGATAGTGGCCATCGGGATTTTCGGCCTGGTCTCATTTGTGATTTTTGGGATTTTCATTTTAGCCACCGGCTATCAGCGGCGCATTATCGCCGTGAAAAATGTCGAAGACAATCTAAGATTCGCCATGGAATCAATGGCGAGAGAAATAAGAACCGGCAGGGACTTTACCGGCGGCGGCAGCCAATTGAATTTTACAAACGCGATAGACAGCAAAGTTATTTATCGCCTTAATGGCGGCGCCGTTGAAAAATCGGAAACATCATCTTATGATGATCCGAATTACTTGAGAGTTACCGGACCGGAAACCACTATCGATTATTTGACATTTGTCCTGATGGGGCAACAACCCCGCGTTACCATCGCTATGGGCGCCACGAGCAAAGTCGGCGCCCAAAGTTCCACTTTGAAAGTCCAGACAACCGTCAGCTCGCGGCTATTGAAAAATTAAATTATGAAATTTTCAAACAAAAAAACTATCAATCGGGAAGAAGGAGTGGCGCTTATTCTTACGGTGATTATTATTTCCGCCGTTATGCTGATCGCTTCTATGATTGCCAATATCGTCATAACGCAGATGCAACTGGTTGAAGACATTGGCAGTTCCGTGTCGGCCATTTACGCCGCTGATTCTGGAGTGGAGTGCCAACTGTATAATATCAGGCAGGGCAGATCGGTGGATTGCAATAGCACCGATATTCCCGGCGGGAATATTATGATGTTCAACGGCGCTTCGGTGAAAACATCGGCGGACGGCGCTTCACCGAATTACACCGTCAAATCATTGGGCTCGTTTCGATCGGTCAAGCGGCAGTTTCAAGTGGATATTGTCGGCGGCCTGTAAATCGCGCGGTAATTATCCACAGATTTTAGTGGATATCGCGCTTTTTTTGTTATAATAAGATAAATATCATATCGCGCTATTAGTAAGTAGTAAGTTTTATGGGCAATTCTAATTCCAATAAATACATATCTCTTAAAACAGCCGCTGGATTATATGGCTATACCCGAGATCATCTGGGGCTGATGATCAGGCAGGGAAAATTAAACGGCAAAAAAATGGGCAGTTATTATATTACCACCAATGAATGGATGCTTGATTATGTCAAAAACTTCGCCGACCCGGATCATCCCGCTTTCAGGAATAAACTTTCAAATAAGTTTGTTTCCGAAATTTTTTCTGCCAAACCAACTATCAAAAACAATTCAAAAAAGCTCGCCAAATTTGTCGATTATAATAACGAATTGGGAACAAAAATTTTGGAAGAACTGAAACAGCGCGAATTTATTGCCGAAGAAAAACAATCGGCGCCGACTGTCGGCCATGTAAGTCAAAATATTTTGGGCGGATTCAATTCGCCTTACGCGATTTTGCCTATTAGACAGATGAGGAGCGACGAGCGAAATAAAATTTTGAAAGAATCGGGGATTGATGAGAGCATGATGTGACCCCGGAGATGGCTACCATGGCTAAATTCGCTATGGCGGACATTTAAATTATTGGACGCTATTTTTTATATTTAGATCGTGGCTTTTATTATCTTTTGTTCAAATTTTTTATTTGCTTTTCTGTTTATTTTCTGCCAGTTTATTATCGATTGCCCATTAGTTGCTAATCAGCCAATTTATTATTTTTATTATCAAAAAAATTATATTATATAATAGATACTATAGTGTCTATGATATAATGGAGCGCAATTTCATAACCGTTCGATGCATATGGGAGTAGTAATTTTGAGAAAATATAGTAATTGAGAAGCAAAAGTTTAACTCAATTGGCAAGGGGGTTGGAAAAATGGATTTGCATAATATTATTGAAGCGCGATATTGCAGTAAAAATTTTTATAGAAAAAACATATTTTTGTGGATTTTAACGTATGTTTATAAAATGTTGAATAGCTGTTGAGCCGAGGTGGATTATTTGTTGGCAGCAAGTTTGAGATAACTAACTCTTGGTTATCCACACGGGCGAGATTTAATTGAAAAAATCCAACTTGTGTCAAGACCCGATTTGGCATTAATTTTTTGTATCCAAATATCTAAATGCTTGTCAGTAAAATTGATTTAATATATCGTATCTTTTTGGCTTTTTAGTGAGTTTTTATCGCGATATTAAAGAATAATTCTTAGGGCATTTAATTTTAGATTTTAAGATTTCTTGCGATTAACGGTGGCGGACTTATCAACAGAATTGATTTTAATGGTTTTTTTAGGTAGTATGAAATTACTCAAAGTGATGACAAAAAATGGGAAGGACTTAAAATATAAAATTGCCGTTTCGGGAGCGGCGGAAACGGACCATTGCAATCCAAACGCGCTGGAGATGGCTTTGGAAATGGGAAAAGAAATTATTCGCCAAAACGGGGTCGTTTTGACGGGCGCTACTATTGGCATTCCGTACTGGGCCGCTCGCGGCGCCAAAGAAGAGGGCGGCATTTCTATCGGCTTGTCTCCGGCGGCGACGGAAAAGGCGCATGTTAAAACATACCGTCTGCCCACCGATTATTTTGATTTGATTGTTTATACCGGTTTTGACTATTCGGGACGGAATTTGCTACTGACGCGATCGGCCGATGCGGTTGTTGTGATTTGCGGCCGCATGGGCACTCTCAATGAATTCACCATTGCCTTTGAAGATGACAAACCCATCGGTATTTTGGAGGGCACCGGCGGCACGGCGGATATGATTCGAGAAATTGTCGGCAAGTCGCATCGCGGTCCGGGAAAAATCATTTATGATACCGATCCCAAACGGCTTTTGGAAAAACTTTTGGAACTGGTCAAAAAAGAAAAAATGGTATTGATAAAAGACAAGACGAAAAACAATAAGCCGGTCAGTAAGCACGATGACAATCTTCGCGAATAAACATGGCAAGAATTTTTGGCTGGCGACGCTGTCTCTTGTCGGCACTACCATTGGCGCCGGCATTTTTAGTTTGCCCTATGTTTTTGCCAAAGCCGGATTTTTTGCGGCGTTGGCGGAATTTGTGATTCTTGTTTTTATTGTTTTAATTATTCAGCAAATTCTTGGCGAAATTACTCTGCGCGCCAGTGGCCATAAGCGGTTGGTGGGGTTGGCTTCGGAGTATTTGGGCGGCGCTTGGGGCAAATTGGTTACCGTTTCTGTTTTATTGGGCGGCATTGGCGTAATGCTCATTTATATAATTTTTGGAGGCAGGTTTTTTTCGTTGTTAACGGGATTAAATGAATTTTTGAGCGCGGCGATCTTCTTTGCGGTTTGGTTTCTGGCGATTTTGTTGCCACCCAAGATATTCGGCAAAACTGAATTTTATATTAGTTCAATTATGATTTTGGCCGTCGTGGCAATTTTAATTTTTAATTTTGGGTATATCGATTGGAATAATTTTCGTGGCTTTAATATGAAAAATATATTGTTGCCATACGGCGTCATTCTTTTTGCCATTACGGGATATACCGTCATTCCTAAAATGGAAGATCTTTTGGGAGCCGAAAAACATAAGTTAAAAAAAGCCATTCAATACGGCACTTTAATTCCCGCCATGGTTTATTTGGCATTTGTTTTTGTGATCTTGGGCGTTTCCGGGCAGATGACTTCGCCCGATGCCGTGTTAGGGTTTTCTCAAGCCCTCAATTCTCGATGGATGATGTTTTTTGGTTCACTCTTGGGGCTGTTTGCTGTGGCGGGCGCGGCGTTGAGTTACGGCGTCTATTTTAGGGAAACACTTTGGTATGATCTTAAGTTAAGCCGGCTATCCGCTTGGGCGCTGACCGGATTAATGCCCCTGTTATTGTTTCTTTTGGGTGCCAGGGATATCATTTCTACCGTTAATATTGTCGGAGCGGTATTTTTTGGTTTTCAGGTGGTGGTGATTTTAATGATGCATAAAAAATCACAAAAATCAGAAATTCAACCGGCGTATAAAATCAGTTTATCGAAACCGTTTTATTATATTATCGGCGCGATAGCAATCTTGGGCGCCATATCGTCCCTATAGCTTAACGGATAAAGCGCAGCCCTCCGGAGGCTGAGATCGAGGTTCAATTCCTCGTAGGGACATTATATGATACAATAAAAGCAACATGTTTGGGCCATTCATCAATAAAGTCATTAGAGTTCTGGTTTTGGGCGACATTATGTTTTTCTCGGCTTTTGGTTTGATCGGGCCGATTTTTGCGATTTTTGTGACTAAGCAAATTGCCGGCGCCACTATCGCCACGGTCGGATTTGCAGCTACTCTCAATCTGTTAACAAAGGCGATTTTGCAAATGCCGGTCGCAAGATACATAGATCGTCACAAGGGAGAAAAAGACGATTTTAAATTTATGGTCGCCGGTTCAACGCTGGTCAGCGTCGTACCGTTTATCTATTTATTTGTTAGTATGCCTTGGCATCTTTATTTGGCGCAAATTGTTTTAGGCATCGGCGGCGCTTTAGCCAATCCGGGCTGGTATGCTATTTTCACGCGGCATATTGACAGGGGTCGAGAAGGAACTGAATGGACCCTCGAAAATATTGGCGTCGGACTCGCGGCCGCCGGAGCGGCCGCCGTTGGTGGCGTTTTAGCCGAAAATTTCGGTTTTTACAATTTATTTTTAATTGTCGGCGTTTTATCGCTGGTGGGGCTGATAGTTCAAATGTCTCTTTACAGCACGGTCATCGAATTGGATCATCATGGCCGCAACCATGAAAATCAACAATAAGGAAATTGCTTAAAATAAGACAATAGGGCAAGCAAAGAATACGCCGTTTAATTTGCTATCGCAAATAAAGGCGCATATTATAATAGTAATGATAAAGCGCATAGGATCGGTAAATAAAAAAGTTTTACTTCTTTTAAGCGGCGGGCTCGCGTTGTCTTTGACACGGCGGCCGGATACTTATTTTCGGATTGTGAAAAATATTGCCAAAGAATGGAAAAAAATAAACGAGCGTAGTTTAAGAGAATCTATCAAAAAATTATACCAATCAAAAATTATAGACTACAAAGAGAATAATAATGGAACAGTAGAACTTATTTTAACCGATGCGGGCAAGAAAAAAATATTATTATACGATTTGGAAAAATTAAAAATCGACAAACCGCCAAAGTGGGACAATTTATGGCGCTTGGTAATTTTTGATATTCCGGAAAATAAAAAACAGGCCAGAATGGCTATGTCGTCTAAACTAAAAGAACTGGGGTTTTATCCAATGCAAAAAAGCGTTTTCATTCATCCGTACGAATGTAAAGATGAAATCGATTTTGTTACGGAGCTATTTAATATTGTGCCCTATGTTAGGTTTTTAAGAGTGAAGGATGTTGATATAGAACTTGACCTTAAGAACAGATTTCACTTAATTTAAAATAATCTAAAATATGTCCCTTTATTTGCTATCGCAAATAGAACTACAAGTTTCGTTATTTTAATCTATGGGTGGTCACAAGCTATTGAACCAGAACATGGAATTGACTTAATGTTAGCAGACCGCCTTTTAAAAGGCGGTTTTTATTTTGCTTTTTCAACTATCTGTTTAAATACTTCCGGATATTCGCGGGCGATTTGCGACATAACTTTTCGATCCAGTTCCATGTTGGCTTTTTTCAAGCCGTTGATGAATTTGCTGTAATTTAAACCGTATTGCCTGACGGCGGCATTAAGTTGAATTTGCCACAGGGCGCGCGCCGTTCTCTTTTTCACGCGACGGTCGCGATAGGCGTGCGTCCACGCGTGAAGTAGCGCTTCTTTAGCGGCGCGCACTTTTGATTTGCGACCCCACTTAAAGCCCTTGGTATATTTTAGGGTTTTTTCCCTTCTTTTTACCGAAATTGTTCCTCTTTTTACTCTTGGCATAGTTTATTTATTATATGGCAAATATCGCTTAATTGATTTTTTATCCGCGCCGGAAATTGAAGCGTCTACATGCTTTAATCGGCGCTCTTTTCCCGATGTTTTCGTATTGAAATGGGATTGGTTGGTTGCCCGTCTCGTCAATTTGCCCTTGCCGGTTGTTTTTAATCGGCTCCGTATTGATTTGTTGGTTTTGAGTTTTCCCATGATTATTGTTTGACGATCGTCACATTAAATCCTTTTGGTTGTTTTTTCAATTCGGAAATAAGTTTTATCGGCACGGTTATCAGTTTTAAAAATTCTTCTACTTTCTGCTTGCCCAAATCGGAGAAGGCCTTTTGATACTTGGCTCGGCCTTTGAGCATTAATTCTATCTGCACTTTCAGGCCTTCTTCTAAAAATTCATCGGCCTTTTCCGCCTTGGTTTTTAAATCATTCAATCCCGCGTTAAGACCTATGCGCACCGTTTTAAGCGCGTCTCTTTTTTGTTTGGCTTTTTGTTTGCGCCCTTCTTTCTCTTCGCGGTAGGCGTATTTTCCGTAATCCATAATACGGGCGACCGGCGGCTTAGCCATGGGCGCGAACTCAATCAAGTCCAGACCCTTTTCTTTGGCCAATTTCAACGCTTCATCGCGGCTCATGATGCCGATTTGTTGTCCGGTCTCATCGGCGACCCTCAACTCCGGAGCGGTTATTTGGTTGTTGATTTTGAGTTTTTTAAGCAATGAAAAGAATATAACCGTTCAGACCAAAAAAGTCAATTTATAGAGTATATCGAGACAAGCGGAAAACTTAGTTGGCTTTGATAAACCATATTTATAATTGCTGTTTGACAGGATATCAAAAATATAGTATTCTATCTAAATTCAATTAAGAGCAGGTTTTTACTTGGTCTTTGACAAAGGAGGGTAAAGCATGGGAACCAATAAAAATGAAGGAGAAAAATTTAGGCATCTAAATATTATTTTGGATCAAACTTCTTTTGATTATTTACTCAAGATAAAAAATAATCACAGGGATTCTTCTTACACGCAAGCCATAAAGAGAGCTCTCGCATATCTGGCATTTATTGAGGATCAGAAAAAAGAGGGATTTGATGTTTATTTGATAGATCGCAAAAAAGGAATGCGCGGACAACTCAAAAAAGTTACAGTAGTTCTTTAGTCAATATCAGTAAGTGAATAGTTCTATAAAAGCCGCAGAGATGCGGTTTTTTATTTTTCAATCTAATTTTGGCGTAAGTTGATATAAGTTGGTGTAAGTTGGAAGTGGTGGAAGTGGCGAGGAAAACATTGAACGCATTAAAATCCTATCTGTCCCGGTTCTGGGCTTATTACCAATCCAGCCCAGTATTACAAAAATTACTTACATAGTATTATTTAGTAGTTCTTTTAGGAATCAAGATTATAGGGGATTGTGGCATGTTGACAATATATGCAACCTTCTGTATATTATGGCTATAGTTTTTTGGTTAGTTTTTTAACAATTTAGCAAAATTTGCCTGAAAGGAGGTGAAATAATCATGAAAAGAAACTGGAGTAAGTTCCAACCAAGAGCCATTATCGCTTCTTTAAAAAAGCATAATGGCGCCAAAGTGGGGCGCGCTTGTTGCGGTGGTTCGTGTATTGGCGGCAACTGCAAGGCCATTCCGAAAATCGCCGACGCCTTTAAATAAGGGCGACAAGCAACCCAAAACCCGGAGGGCCTCATTAGCATAGTTGCTTTTAGGCCCTTTTTTATCAAAAGGAGGTGAAGAGAAATGGAACAGATATTTATTCCAGAAAAAGTTGTTTTATATCTCGAATCTGATGAACAGACAGGAGCATTTCATGATTTAGAAAATGATAGCAGGGCATACATTAATGCCGATACAAAGGCAAAACTTGTAAAACAAAGCGTGGCAATAATACATGAGTTGATATCCGGAGGATTTGTAACTGAAAAAAGACCAAAGAATCAAGGATTAATTAAAAAGGTTAAAACTGACCCGCCACTCAGAGTAGTATTTATCGAATTAACCAAGAAATGCAACTTACGGTGCAAACATTGCTATGTGCCAGATTGCAATGATTCTATTGATTGCGCGAATGCTAAAGAAATGACTTTTACCAATATTAACAAACTTATTTCTCAAATTGATGACTTAGGGGTAATGGAGCTTCAGCTTACTGGCGGAGAATTGTTTGTTTTACCATACGCTATCTACATTATTCGGGAAGCGCAAAACAGATTGATTCCTTGTTCGATTTTCACCAATGGGACATTACTGACTGAAGATGTTTTTAGGTATATATCTGAAAATAATTATGGATTGATCTTTTATGTAAGCTTAGATGGCTATCAAAAAACTCATGACATTTTTCGAAGAAGTCCCGGAGCATTTCAGAAAACTATCAAAACAATTCATAGGTTACTTCAAATGGACTGCGATGTCAGAATTAATACCTCTATTGGCAGGCATAACATTGCTGAAATGAGCCAATTCATTCAATTTATAAAAAATGAATTTGGTGTTTTGCACAGATTGGTAACTGTAGAACCCATAGGCAGGGCTGACGCTAAAATGACTATTACCGCCCAGGAATTTGCAGATCTACTTCAAGAAGGTCGAAACTCGCTTGAATTTCTCGATAGTCATGATTCAATTTCCGATTGGGCAATCCCCGCCTGCGGGATAGGGTCGTCAATGTTGTTTATTGATGCCTATGGCAATGTTTCGTTTTGCCCCACTTTAACGCAAAAAGAAAATTCAAATTTCTTAGCCGGAAATATTAATTGTTCTTCGTTAAAGAATATTTGGGAAAAATCACCTGTTTTCAAGAAGTTTAGAGGAATACAGTGTAACACCGCAAACCAATGCCAATTTAAAGAATTGTGCAAAGGGGGATGTAGAAGTCGAGCATATCTATCAAATGGAAATATCGGTTCGCCAGACCTTGCGATGTGCTTACTGTATAATGCGAAATAAATTAAGGCCTAATCATATGCGATTGGGCTTTATTTTTTTGCCTAAAAATGCTAATATTTACCTATGAATCTACCAAAAATAAAGTTCACAGACATCCCGTTATCCAAAGAAATTGACTGGGTGCATGGTTTTTTATTTAAAGATGAGTGGGGCTGGGGGAAATATATAATCAAAAAACACCCTGAAATTAAAAAGGTATTTTCTTTTAAAACCGAAAATGAACAAGTCAAATTTTTAAAAGAATATATTGTGGAATTTAGAAAAAATAATCAGGAAGCGATAGAAAAAGGCAAAGATAAATATCAAAAAGAATGGCGGAAAATAGAAAAAGAATACTTTGAAATATTATCGGAAATAATAGAGATAGATTGGCCAAAAAACAGAAAAATAATAAAAGCCATGGCGTCTATCAACCCGATCTGCCCTCGCTTTTTGAATGATTGGAGTTTCTCAATTTTCTATAACTATAAAAATATAAATTACGCGATGGAGGTTATAATGCATGAGATCTGTCATTTTTTGTATTTTGAAAAATGGAAACAATTATATCCGAAAATGGATTATAAAAAGTTTGAATCGCCCCATATTGAATGGCATTTGAGCGAGCTTGCGGCACCAATAATTTTAAATGATTCTCGCATTCAAAAATTATTAAGACAAAGGGCGGTTTTCTATCGCGAACATGAAAAAATCAAGATAAATAACAAAAGCGCTCCGAAATATTTTTCTGATTTATACAAAAAGACCATTGAAAAAGAAAATGGTTTTGAAGTGTTTCTAAAAGAATCCTATCAAGCAATGCAAGATAGAGAAAAATTATTCAGGATCTGAATTTATGGAAGTGGCGGGAGTTGAACCCGCATCTAGGATTTTTCAATTAGATATTTCTACAGGCGTAGATTGCTTAATTTTTTCAGAAAGTTCTCTTGGAGCAATCGAAAAAAGAAATTTCCGTTTCTTCTGTAATTTCCACCCGGAGCGAAGAATTCTACGGGTTAAAGCCCAATGGTTGACACCGGTATCGCTCTATTGGACATTAAGCGGCCGATGCTGCTTAGGCAAAAGCGAAAGCAGGATTTAAGTTTGTTTTGGCAGTTATTATTTGCCTTGCCTCGAGGATTTAATTTCGAGGTTACGAGACATCCTCGGCCTGCGTATTTAATTTTAAAATTCTATCGAAGCCCTTCACCCCCTCAATTTTCAATTTTCAAACTTCTTTCAATATTTCTTTTGGATTCTCTTTTGGAAATAACAGCTCTTTTGTCGTATTTCTTTTTGCCGCGAACAATCGCAAATTCCAGCTTAATTCTGCGACCTTTATTATACACTTTCAGCGGCACCAATGTCAATCCCTTTTGCTGTATTTTTCCCAGCAAAGACATAATTTCTTTCTTATGCAAAAGCAGTTTTCTGGAACGAGCCGGATCATAATCGGCTGGCTGATTTTTTGGCTGATAGGGCGCAATGGAAGCGCCAATTAAATACAATTCGCCGTCATGAATATTGATGTAACATCCGGCCAAATTCATCCGGCCGTTTTTTATCGATTTTACTTCGGGGCCGGATAAAACCAAACCCGCCTCGAATGTCTCGAGGATTTCATAGTTAAAGCGCGCTTTTCTGTTTTCGGCGAATGTGACCATAATCTGATTCTATCAGCAGTTCCATTTTTATCAAAATTCGTTTATTATGGTGAATAATATAATGAAAGCAATCATTAAAACCCTGCTTGGCGGTGTTGTCCGTAAAACAACTCCTGATTTCGGGAGCGATATTTTGGTTGAAATTCCGGATAACAAAAAATATGGCGATTATACGACCAATGTCGCTTTTGCTTTATCTAAAGCGCTTGGTGAGGCGCCGCAAAAAATCGCCGAAGATTTGGCCGAAAAATTAAATAATGAAGGGAATGAAAATTTTGATAAAATCGAGGCTGTAAATGGCTTTATAAATTTTTTTTTATCGGACAATTATTTGCGAACGGAGCTGAATAAAATTTTGGAAAAATCCGTCAGAGGCGGACCAGTCTATGGCTGGGAAAACGAAACATCAACGAAAATACATTTGGATTTTGTTTCCGCCAATCCAACGGGGCCGTTAACCATGGGCAATGGGCGGGGCGGATTTTATGGCGATGTTTTGGCGAATGTTTTGGAGAGCCGGGGGTTTTCGGTAACGCGAGAGTATTATGTTAATGACAGAGGAGAGCAAATTTTAAATTTGGGGCGGTCAATTAAAATGGCGCAGGGATCATCTTTATCGATTCCAGGAATTATCCCTCCGCCTTCGGCGGATTCCTCGATTCCTGGAATCGATAAACTATACAAAGGTGAATATATCAATGAAATAGCGAAAGAAATTAACACGGGACTTAGCGAATCGGAGGCCGGGCAGAAAGCGGCCGAATTGATTTTGGAAGAGTATATCAAACCGGCGGTGAAAAAAGCGGGCATTAAATTTGATAACTGGTTTTCCGAGAAGTCCCTGTATCGCGGCGGCAATTATGAAAAAATAATGAAGGAATTAATGCGGAAAGATTTAGTATATGAACTGGACGGCGCCACCTGGATGAAAACGACCAAGTTCGGCGATAGCGAGGACAGGGTTCTGATAAAGAAAAACGGCGAAGAGACCTATTTCATGTCGGATATTCTTTACCACGCCGACAAGATTAAAATCAGGAAATTTGACAAGGTGATTGATATCTGGGGGGCCGATCACCATGGCTACGCGCCGCGACTTAAAGCCGCTCTCGCGGCGCTTGATATTCCTGAAAATAAATTGGAAATTATTATTTCCCAATTAGTTCGGCTTGTTAAAAACGGCAAAGAAGTGAAAATTTCAAAACGCGCCGGAAATTTCATAACGCTTGAAGAACTCATTGATGAAGTCGGAATTGATGCCGCGCGATTTTTCTTTTTGATGTATTCGCCCAATACCCATATGGATTTCGATCTGGCGCTTGCCAAAGAGCGCTCGCAGAAAAATCCGGTTTATTATGTTCAATATGCGCATGCGAGAATCGCAAGCATCTTGCGAAAATCCCAAATCCTAAATTCTAAATTCGAAACAAACTCAAAACTCAAAACTCAAAACTCAAAACTTCTTAAAGAAAAAGAGGAACTGAATTTGATCAGAAAACTTATTGAATTGCCGGAGCTTTTGGAAGAGATCGCCCAAAATTACGAAGTCCACCGCCTGCCGCGCTATGTTTTGGAACTGGCTAAAGAATTTCATAATTTTTATGAAAAACAACAGGTGATAACGGAAGACGATAATTTAACTGCCGCCCGTCTGTCTTTAGTTTCCGCCACTAAAATCATTTTGTCCAATGTCTTAAACTTGATGGGAATAAAGGCGCCTGATAAGATGTAAAGTCATGGAATTATTCAATCCTAAAACCGAAGAAAAGATTTTGGAGTTTTGGAGGAAGAACGGGATTTTTGAGAAGCTCCGGAAAAAAATAAAAGACAAAAAACGCTGGTCGTTTTTGGACGGCCCCATCACCGCCAATAATCCCATGGGCGTTCATCACGCCTGGGGCCGAACCTATAAAGATGTCTTTCAAAGATACAAAGCCATGCGCGGTTTTGATCAAAGATTTCAAAATGGATTCGATTGCCAGGGACTTTGGGTGGAAGTGGAAGTGGAGAAAGAATTGGGATTCAAATCAAAAAAGGATATTGAAAAATATGGCATTGCCAAGTTTGTGGAAAAGTGCAAAGAACGGGTGAAAAAATACGCCGCCATTCAGACGGATCAGTCCATAAGATTGGGGCAATGGATGGATTGGGAGAACAGCTATTACACGATGTCCGATGAAAATAACTACGCCATCTGGCGCTTTTTGAAAAAATGCCATGAAAAAAAACTGCTCTACAAAGGGCTTGATGTGGTGCCTTGGTGTTGGCGTTGCGGCACGGCGATTTCCCAGCACGAAATTTTGACGGAGGACTACAAAGAAATTGCTCACAAATCGATTCTCATAAAATATCCGGTAAAAAACAAAAAAAACGTCTATCTTCTGGTTTGGACCACAACCCCATGGACATTGCCGGGCAATGTGGCTGTGGCCATTGACGCCGATAAAACATATGTTGAAGCAACCGGAGAAAATAAAAAAGAGACATACTATATAATAGAAGCGGCGGCAAAAAGATTAAAATTTGACATCGTTAAAACCTTGGCGGGGGAAGAATTGGTTGGATTAACCTACGCGTCGCCGTTTGATGAATTGCCGGCGGTGAAAAAATCTTTATTAAATTATACCCACAAAATAGTTGCGACCGATTCGCGCATTTTGCCGATAAGCGAAACAGAAGGGACCGGACTGGTTCATATTGCCCCCGGTCAGGGCGCGGAAGATTATCGCTTGGGTAAAAAAGAAAAACTTCCGGTCATCAATCTGATTGATGACGCCGCGATCTATTTGGAAGGATTGGGGGATTTCAGCGGAAAAAACGCCAAAGAGCATCCGGAAATGATTATCGATTATTTGAAGACCGTTAATTTGCTTTTTGACGCTCCGAAATACATTCACAGATATCCCACTTGCTGGAGATGTAAAACCGAACTGGTCTGGAAAATGGCCGATGAGTGGTACATCTCGATGGATAAATTGAGAAAGCCGCTAATGGCGGCGGCAAAAAAAATAACCTGGATTCCCTCCTTCGGGCTTGAAAGAGAACTTGACTGGCTGAAAAATATGTCCGATTGGCTGATTTCCAAAAAAAGATATTGGGGGCTGGCGCTGCCGATATTCGAATGCGCCTGCGGGCATTTCGAAGTGATCGGTTCCAAAGAGGAATTAAAGAAAAGGGCGATTGAGGGCTGGGAAAAATTTGAAAATTATTCTCCCCACAAACCATGGATTGATAATATAAAAATAAAATGTCCGAAATGCGGCAAAAAGGTCTTGCGAATTGCCGATGTCGGCAATCCTTGGCTGGACGCGGGTATCGTGCCTTATTCCACCATGGGGTATTTTGAAAACAAGAGTTTTTGGCGCCAATGGTTTCCCGCCGATTTGGTCTGCGAGTCGTTTCCGGGACAGTTCAAGAACTGGTTTTATTCTTTAATCGTCATGAGCGAAGTTTTGGAAAAGACGCCGCCGATGAAGACCGTTTTCGGCTACGCTTCGGTGCGCGACGAAAAAGGAGAGGAGATGCACAAGTCCAAAGGAAACGCCATATGGTTTGACGAGGTGGCGGAAAAAATGGGAGTTGATGTGATGCGCTGGATGTACGCCAAACAAAATCCGGCGGATAATTTGAAATTCGGCTATGGCGCCGCCAAAGAATCGGAAAGAAAATTAATGAATCTTTGGAACAGTTTTACTTTTTTCAAAACCTATGGAATAAAAATCATGACGGAGAAATCCGACTTCGGTAGCGATAGCGGAAGAAATCGGACTTCAGATTCAAATCTTCCGCTCTTAGATAGATGGATTTTATCTCGCCTAAATAGCTTGATGGAAGAAGTGACTAAAAATATGGATCGATATAATCCGTCTTTTGCCGCAAGGGCCATCGAAGATTTTTTTATTAATGATCTTTCTTTGTGGTATATCCGGCGCTCAAGGGGCAGATTTCAAAAGCCGAAAACGGAAAAAGAAAAAGAAACGGCGGCGGGGGTTCTTTATTCGGCGCTGATTAATCTGTCAAAAATCATTTCTTCGTTTCTTCCGTTTTTGTCCGAAGAGATTTATTCTTCTTTGAAAAACAAAACCATGCCGGAATCGGTTCATCTTTGTGATTGGCCAAAATCCGAAAAGAAATTGATCAATCTCGAATTGGAAAAACAGATGGATTTTGTTCGGGAAGTTTCGGCCAAGGGGCTGGCGTTAAGAGCGGAAGCGGGGATTAAAGTGAGACAGCCGCTCGCTTCGCTCAAATTTCCAATTTCCAATTTCCAATTTTCAAAAAATAAAGAGTTATTAGATTTAATAAAAGATGAAGTGAATGTGAAGGAGATTGTTTTGGGAGATAAATTTGAATTGGATGCCAAAATAACTTCCGCGCTGAAGGAGGAAGGCGTTATCAGAGAACTGGCGCGGACGATTCAGGAAATGAGAAAAGACGGAGGATTGAAGCCCGACGATGCCATTAAAATTTATTTTAAAACCGGAGCCGCCGACCTGAAAAATACCATCGAAAAATTCGAAAAAAATCTTGGCGATGCTGTTGGCGCCAAAACGATCGAGCAAGTCGGCGGCGCGAAAGACGGGTTTTTAATCGACCGTCATTTCAAAGTGGACAATCAAGATATTTGGATCGGCATTCTTAAAAATTAGTCAAAAATGGCCACATACCAGACTAAAGCAATCATTTTGAAACGGGAAGACATTTTTGAGGCCGATCGCCTTTATCATTTGTATACCGAGGATTTTGGCCAAGTGAGGGCGATAGCCGGCGGCGTCAGGAAAAATGGCGCCAAACTTACCGGACATTTGGAGCCGTTTAACATCATCTGGGTTGAATTGATGACTAAAAAGAACGGCGATTTATTTATTACAACGGCATTGTCGGAAACCAATTTGCTTAATAATGGCGCCGTTCCCGGCCAGATATCGCTGGTCGCGAAAATGTCGCAATTCGCTTTAAAAATGTTAAGAGGTCAGGAAAAAGACGAGGTGATGTGGGATTTCATATTGGAAAGTTTTACCAAAGCCGGCAATCTTGAATCGGAGCGCGATCTTTTTTTGGAAAAATATAAATCTGATTTCGCGAACATCATGGGATTTGGCGATAATTTCGCGGAGGCGCGATATTATCTTGGCGACTTTGGCGCCTTGTGATAGAATTACCAGACAATGATAACAATTCCCGACCCTCAAAATATGCCGGAACTGTCCTCGCCGTCATTGCCTCAGGCAATCCGGTTTTTTACCCCCAAACAAAAAAGCGTTCTGGCATTTTCCGGCGTTGTTTTTTTGGCCGTTCTCGCCGTAAGCGGCGCGGTTTTTTATTTCTGGCTCACTTCTTTTAAAAAATCATTGGTGGATTTCAGCATCGCGGGACCGAACCAAATCGCTTCCGGAGAAAACGGCACTTACATTATTTCTTATTGGAACAACACCAATCAAATTCTTAAAAACTCCGCGCTCAACATTCGCTATCCGCAAGGCGCGATTATCGATGGCGGCAAAAATACCAATATCGACTTGGGCAGTATCGGCATCGGCGGCGGCGGCAAGCAAGAAATAACGATTGCTTTTATCGGGGCCGACAAAAGCATCCAAAAGTTGGAAGCGGCATTGAGTTATCAGCCCCAAAACACTTCTTCGACTTTCGAAAATGAAACGGCCAAAGAAGTGGCGATTAACGGTTCTGCGTTGAGCGTTGAGTTTCAAGCGCCGGAAAAAATTCTGCCAAACGCCAAAAATATCTATACTATCGGTTACAAAAATAATACGGACAAGGTTTTTCAAAATGTCGCCATTGAGGCAAATTTTCCTTCGAACTTCACCCTTGTTTCTTCGGATCGGACGCCGACAAAAAATAATAGCTGGATTTTAGGCGATTTGAATCCTAATGTAGAAGGGAAAATCGTAATTTCTGGAATTTTAAAAAGCGCTCAAGGCGATAATTTTGATGTGGCTATAGGGATCGTTGAAAACGACAAATTTTACAAATTCTGGCAAAACGCGTTGCCAGTCAGTTTGAGTGATTCGCCTCTCAAGTTAAATATTTCGGTAAACGATCAGGCGAACGCGACGGCCAACCCCGGCGATCGTTTGCAATTCAAAATTAATTATGAAAATAACTCCGGAGTCGCTCTTGAAAATGTTGTTTTAAAAGCCGTTCTTGGCGGATTGATGTATGATTTTGCGACTTTGAAAACCGGCGGCTATTTTAACGGCGTAAATAATACCATTACATGGAATGCCGGAAATATGGCGGATCTTGGGAATTTGCGTTCCGGCGCGTCCGGAGTCGTGGAGTTTCAAATTAATGTAAAACCGCAATATGTCATGAGAACTTTCAGGGATAAAAATTTTTTGCTTCAAGTTACCGCCGAGATAGAGACTCCCGCCGCGTCCGCCGCCGAAGATATCGCCGTCAAAATCAATACCAAAACGGAATTAAAAACCAAAGGGTACTATTTCGATTCGGCAATGAAAAACAGCGGGCCATTACCGCCAAAAGTTAATCAAGCGACCACCTATACTATTCATTGGCAGGTGACCAATTTTTCCAATGATGCTGACAATGTCATGGTGCGTTCAACGCTTCCGGAGGGGGTTGCCTGGCTTGATAAAAAATCCGGCGCCGGCGGCGCGACTTTAGAATACAATGACAGAACAGGCGAATTAATCTGGAATGTCGGGAAAGTGTCGGCCGGAACGGGAGTATTGCTTGATCCCTATGAGGTCATATTTCAGGTTAGCTTGACTCCGGCGGCTCATCAAGCCAATCTGACAGCGCCTATTTTAGGCGAGTCCGCATTAACCGGCGCAGATATGTTTACCGGAACGGACATTGCGGCAACCGCTCCGATTCTCAAAACCGATCTGCCGGATGATTCCGGTGTCGGCATCCTCAAAAGTCGCGTCCAGCCATGATAAAAAATGAAAAAGAAAATTTAATGGAAAAAATTGTGGCGCTGGCAAAGCGTCGAGGATTTATTTTTCCCGGCTCGGAAATTTACGGCGGATTGGCCGGCACTTGGGATTACGGTCCCGCCGGTTCGCTTCTCAAGAAAAATATCAAGGATCTTTGGTGGAAAGAAATGGCGCAGTTTCGCGACGATATTGTCGGCATGGACGCCGCCATCATGATGAATCCCAAAGCATGGGAGGCGAGCGGTCATGTGGAGTCGTTTTCCGATCCGTTGATTGAATGCAAACTATGTCATCGGCGTTTTCGCGTCGATAAAGAAGAAGAAGAAATCAAAGAGCACGAAGAATCGCATGACGGTAAAACAGTTGAATGGACCGAACCAAAAAAATTTAATCTGTTGGTAAAGACGTATCTTGGGGTGGTGGAGGGGGAGCAGACGGAAATTTATCTTCGGGGAGAAATCACCAACGGTGTTCAGGTGAATTTCAAAAATGTCGTTAATTCCACTCGCGTTAAAATTCCTTTCGGCATTGCCCAGATCGGCAAGGCGTTCAGAAATGAAATCACGCCGGGCAATTTCACTTTTCGCTCGCGCGAATTCGAGCAGATGGAAATCCAATTTTACATCAAGCCCGACGAGACGGAAGGCAAAAAATGGTTTGAATATTGGAAGCAAAACCGGATGGATTGGTATCTTTCTTTGGGGATGAAAGAAGAGAATCTGCGGTTCCGCGATCATGCCGATGACGAGCGGGCGCATTATGCCCAAGCGGCTACCGATATTGAATATAACAGCCCCTGGGGCTGGCAGGAATTTATGGGGGTTCATCATCGGGGCAATTGGGATTTGTCGCGCCATCAGGAATTTTCCGGCCAAGACATGTCCTATTATGATTCCGAAACCGGTGAAAAATACATTCCTTGGGACATTGAAACATCGGCCGGTGTTGACAGGTCGCTCTTATTTATATTAATAGATGCTTACAGAGAGGATGAAGAAAGAACTTATCTAAAATTAAATCCCCGATTGGCGCCGTATAAAATGGCGGTTTTTCCGCTTTTGGCAAATAAGCCGGAATTGGTTGAATTGGCCCGGACTATTTACGGCGACTTGAAAAATAAATATATGGTTGCTTGGGATGACAGAGGGAATATCGGCAAGCGGTATTACGCGCAGGATGAAATTGGGACTCCGTGGTGCGTTACGGTCGATTTTGACTCGCTGGAAGATAAACAAGTAACGGTTCGCGATCGCGACACAATGAAGCAGGAAAGAATAGCAATTGGCGAACTTGAGAAGTATGTGGAAGAAAAATTAAAATAATCTCACAATTTTAATGCCAAATTTCAAAAAAACTATTTTGCCGAACGGATTGAGAATTTTGACAGTACCGATGGCGGACACCAAAACGGCGACGGTCCTGGTTTTGGTGGCGACCGGTTCTAAATATGAATCGAAAGATATCAATGGCATTTCCCATTTTTTGGAACACATGACATTCAAAGGCACCAAGAAGCGGCCGACGCCGATGTCCATCGCCGAACCGCTGGATCGGATCGGCGGCAACTACAACGCCTTTACTAATTATGAATTTACCGGTTATTACGCCAAAGCCGATGGGCGCCATCAGGACATGCTTCTGGATATTATTTCCGACATTACTTTGAATCCCAATTTTGATCAGACGGAAATCGACAAGGAAAGGGGCGTGATAGTGGAAGAAATAAATATGTACGAAGATATGCCGTCGAGAAAGGTGGGGGATGTCTGGACGGAGCTTTTGTACGGCGATCAGCCGGCCGGATGGGATCTCGCCGGCAAAAAAGAAATAATCGCTCGGCTAAATCGCGAGGACTTTGTGAAATATCACAATGATCATTATGTCGCCCCAAAAATCGTTATCGCCGTTGCGGGCATGATCAGTCCCGATGATATTATAAAAAAAGTAGAAGTTCTTTTTGAGTCCATCAGCGATTTTAAGGGCAAAGACAAAATGCCGACGCAAGAATCGCAAACCAAGCCGGAAGTAAAATTATTTTATAAAAAAACCGACCAGACCCATATTATTTTTGGCGCCAGGGCTTATGACATTCATCACGAAAAGAGATTCGCCGCAGAGGTCTTGGCGACAATTCTCGGCGGCGGGATGTCGTCGCGCTTGTTTGGCCTGTTGAGGGATAAAATGGGCGCCGCCTATTATGTGCGCACCGGCACCGATGAAGCGACCGACGCCGGCTATCTGGCGACTAGCGCGGGCATTGACAATCGCCGCGCGGAAATAATTATTCAGGCGATTCTTGACGAATATCGCAAGATTAAAACCGTAAAAGTCAGCGGAGACGAATTGAATAAAGCGAAAGAACATATGGAAGGCGGGTTGGCATTAAGCATTGAAACATCGGATGAACTGGCGAGCTTCTATTGTTTTCAGGAAGTTTTAAAAAATGAAATTTTAACTCCGGAAGAAATAATAGAAAAAATTCATGCCGTTACGGTGGATGATATTTTGGAGGTCGCTCAAGATATTTTCCGGCCGGAAAAATTAAATTTAGCGATAGTCGGGCCGTTTCAGGATTCCGACGCCTTTGCCAATTTATTAAAAATATAGTATAGTCAGGCCATAATACTCTTGTTATGGCGGTAAACAAAAGAACAACTATAGAAATCTCGCCCAAAACCATTTTTTTGGTTCTTGGCATCGGCATTTTGGCCGCGTTGCTTTATTTCGTGCGCGACATTCTCGCGATGCTGCTTTTTGCCGTTATTATCTCTTCCGCTCTGAAGCCGTTAGTCGATTATTTGTATGATAAAAAAATTCCCCGTCTTCTGTCTCTGATAGCGATTTATTTGCTGTTTGTGGTGGTTTTTGCGGCTCTGATTTATATTCTTTTGCCGCTCATTCTCGACCAAGTGCGCGATTTTTTCCAAAATTACCAAACATATTTCGGGCAGATAGAAGAAGTGGTGGGAACCATTACATTTTTGCCGGGTCTTTCCGGAAATGTTCACGATTTACTGGTTCAATTAACGGAACAAATCCCGAATTTCGCTTCATTGCTTTCTTACGCATCGTCAATTTTCGGCGGCATCGCTTCTCTTATGATTGTTTTGGTCGTTTCTTTTTACCTCTCGCTGTCGCGCAACGCTCTGGATGATTTTTTGAAATCAATTATGCCTCCGCAATTTGAGGCCTATGCTCACGGTCTTTGGATGCGCGCCCAGAAAAAAATGGGCCGATGGTTGCAAGCCCAGATTCTTTTAAGTTTTATTATAGCGGTCGTTGTTGGTGTCGGGCTTTGGATTTTGGGAGTTAAATACGCCTTTTTAGTGGCGTTGGTCGCCGGGGTCTTGGAAATTGTGCCTTTTGTGGGCCCTATTGTGGCCGGCGGCTTGGCGACACTTTTGGCGCTTTCTCAATCAACGGCGCTGGGGTTGTATGTCTTGGTTTTTTTTATCGCCGCTCAACAACTTGAAGGGCACATTCTTGTGCCGTTGCTGATAAAAAAATTGGTAGGCCTGAATCCGGTCGCCGTTATTTTGGCGTTGCTTGTCGGCGCGAAACTCGGCGGTATTTTAGGGGTTTTTCTCGCCGTGCCGTTGGCGGCGGTAGCCGATGAATTTTTTGACGATTTGGCGAGAAGAAAATCTCTTGTAGAACATCCACAGGTTTAACTGATTGCCATGAGGAAAAAAATTCCTATTGCCGCAATTTGGGTTGCGACGCCCGGCCAGAAATTGCGTTCGGTTTTTTTGAAGATGTAATAATGGATGAATTCCTGAAAATCAAAATTCCATTTAATCGGTCGCCATTTGGTTATCCAGTACAGTAAACTAATCGCGTCCGGCAAAATTCCGAAAAAAGCGCCGATTAAAGCCGATGTGATATTCAAGTTTTTATAGAGGCCTATTAGCATTATCAACAAGATGAGTCCCGCCAATCCGTCAATGGCGACTTTGCCCAATTCTCGCCAGAATTTTTTATTTTTCACAAACCCCTTGTCGGTTTTGACGCGCGACTGGAACTCTTCGGACAAATAGTCCCAATGAGGAATCGCGTCCAAAACATAGTGGCTGGCAAGGCCGATGATGGCCGCTAAAAAATAATTTTGGGTTTCGGAACCCAAAATTCCTGCGATGATAATATGAGAAGCCAATATCATTTGATAATGGTTATTATTGTATGCTAATTTTAACGCATGAACAAGTTTTTCGTAACAACTTCCATTCCTTACGCCAACGCGCCGCCGCATATCGGGCACGCTTTGGAGTTCGTTCAAGCGGATGTTTTAGCGCGCTATTGGCGCTCTGCGGGCAAAAAAGTTTTCTTTTTGACCGGCGCCGACGAACATGGCGTGAAAATCGCGAGAAGCGCGCAAAAAGCGGGCGTGACGCCGGGTAAATTCGTCAACAAAAATACGGCCGAATTTAAAAAATTAATTCGGCTTTTAGCGATTTCCAACGACGATTTTATTCGAACCACCGATAAAAAAAGGCATTGGCCCGGCGCTCAAAAATTATGGCTGCGGCTTATTGAGGCGGGCGACATTTACAAGAAAAATTATAAAGGACTTTATTGCGTCGGCCATGAAGCGTTCGTTACGGAAAAGGATTTGGCGGGCGGAGTTTGCGCCATTCATAAATCAAAGCCGGAAGTTATTGAGGAAGAAAATTATTTTTTTCGCCTTTCCAAATATTCCAAAATCATTGAATCAAGAATTAAGAATAATGAATTGAGAATAATCCCGGCGTCGCGGAAAAACGAAATTTTGTCATTGTTAAAACAAGGGCTGGAAGATATCAGTTTTTCTCGTCCGAGCAAGGACTTGAGTTGGGGAATCCCGGTTCCGGGCGACAAAACGCATACGATGTATGTTTGGTGCGATGCTTTGTCCAATTACATTACTGCCATCGATTATGCCGAAGAAAACGATAAATTTAAAAAATGGTGGCCGGCCGATGCCCAAATTATCGGCAAAGATATTTTGCGTTTTCACGCCGCCATCTGGCCGGGCATGCTTTTGTCGGCCGGATTGCCGCTTCCGAAAGAAATTTTTGTCCACGGATTCATAACCGCGGGCGGTGAGAAAATGTCAAAGACCATTGGCAATGTTGCCGATCCTTTTGGGATTATCAAAAAATACGGCGCCGACGCCTTGCGATATTATTTGCTCCGCGAAATACCGCCGGCGGGAGACGGCGAATTTACCGATGAAAAATTCAACGAACGCTATAATGCCGATTTAGCCAAAGGACTGGGTAATTTATTTTCGAGAGTGCTGACATTGGCGCAAAAAGGAAAGATCTCGCCAATCGAAAATCCAAAGTTCGCGCTGGAAATAAAAAAGACGGAAAAAATATTGAAGCAATTAATGATTGATTTTAAATTTAATGAGGCCTTGGAGAAAATTTGGCGGCTGATCGCTTTAGGCGATAAATATATCGATGCCAAAAAACCGTGGTCATTGGATCCGAATTCCAAAGAATTTAAAAAAATCATTGGCGAACTTTTGTCTTTAATCGCGGCAATCGGAAAATTACTGGCTCCATTTTTGCCTGAAACAGCCGGCAAGATATCAAAACATATTGCTGGTGGAAAGATCGCAACCTTATTCCCGCGGTTAAAATAATATGAAGCGGCGCGGCAAACCGCCGACAATAGCAAGGCGCTTTTTAATATTGACTGATATCGGGCGGTTATTATGGGATGGGCAAGAGAAAGAAGAAAATTGAAAACCAAAATTTAATTCTTAATTTTAATCTTCATTTACTTGCGATCGCTGGTTGGGGAGGATGATTGTAATTGATTAAAGCGATTTTTTCAATTACAATGAATCACAATAAACACTATGTATAACGCGGTAAAAATTGAGAAAAAATGGCAAAATATTTGGGAAAAATCCGGCGCATATAAAGTCAAAGATAAAATAAGCGGGCGGGATAATTTCTATCATTTGGTAATGTTTCCGTATCCGTCGGGCAATCTCCATATGGGGCATTGGTACAACTATGCCCCGGCCGATGTCTACGCGCGCTTAAAAAAAATGCAAGGATTCAATGTTTTGAGTCCGATTGGGTTTGACGCCTTTGGTTTGCCGGCGGAAAATGCCGCCATTAAAAACAAAATTCATCCGCGCGCGTGGACCAATAAAAACATCGCGACGATGAAAAAACAGTTCAAATCAATAGGGGCCGTTTATGATTGGTCTCGGGAAATTATTACCGCCGATCCGGAATATTACAAATGGACCCAGTGGATGTTTCTAAAAATGTATGAAGCCGGCTTGGCGTATAAAAAGAAATCTTTGGCTAACTGGTGCCCCGAAGATCAAGCGGTGTTAGCCAATGAGCAGGTAGTGAATGGGCGTTGTTGGAGGCATCCGGACACTCCGGTGATTCAAAAAGAAGTGGACCAATGGATGTTTAAAATTACCGATTGCGCCGATGATTTGATAAAAGATTTGGACGGACTGGATTGGCCGGAGCGCACTAAATTAATGCAGAAAAACTGGATAGGAAAATCGGAAGGCGCCATCATACAATTCGCGATTCATGATTCGCAATTCATTATTCCCGTATTCACAACGCGACCGGATACGCTTTTCGGGGCGACATATATGGTATTGTCGCCGGAGCATCCTTTAGTCGAAGAAATAACAACCAAAGAACAAAAGAAGGCGGTGCGTCGCTATGTTGCCGATACGCGTCTTAAGTCGGAATTGGAGAGAATGAGCGCGGAAAAAGAAAAAACCGGGGTCTTTACCGGCGCTTGCGCCGCTAATCCGATTAACGGCAAAGAAGCGCCAATTTGGATATCGGATTATGTTTTAATGAATTATGGCACCGGCGCGATTATGGCCGTGCCGGCCCATGACGAGCGCGATTTTGAATTTGCGAAAAAATTTGATATTCCGGTTGTAAAAGTTATAGATGAAAAAGATCGCCTGATTGATTCCGGGGAGTTTACCGGCATGGCGGTATCCGAAGCGAAAGAAAAAATAACGGCATGGTTGAAGAAAAAAAATCTTGGCGATTTTTCCATACAATATAAATTGCGCGATTGGATAATTTCTCGCCAGCGTTATTGGGGCGCGCCGATTCCGATTGTATATTGCGATCGATGCGGCGCGGTGCCAGCGCCGGAAAAGGATCTACCAATAAAATTACCGCCATTAAAAAATTTTCAACCGGTCGGCGGCGGCAAATCGCCGTTGGCTCGCGCGGCAAGTTTTGTGAATACCAAATGTCCAAAGTGCCGCGGCAAGGCGGTGAGGGAGACGGATACCATGGATACTTTTGTTGACTCTTCATGGTATTTTTTACGCTATACGGATTCTAAAAATAAAAAACGATTTGCTTCCGATAACAAATTGAATTCTTGGCTGCCGGTTGATATGTATGTCGGAGGCGCCGAACATGCGGTGCTGCATCTGCTTTACGCCCGCTTTTTTGTGAAGGTCTTAAAAAAATTAGGATATGTAACATTTAATGAGCCATTTAAGGCATTGCGCCATCAGGGTATTATTCTTGGTTCCGACGGTCAAAAAATGTCAAAATCAAGGGGTAATGTGGCCGATCCGGATGATTTAGTCGGCAAATATGGCGCCGATGCCATTAGAATGTATCTGTGTTTTATGGGGGAATATAGCCAAGGCGGGCCATGGAGTCCCACAGGCGTTTTGGGCATTACAAGATTTTTGGAAAGAATATATAATAAATTTTTCACTCTGCGGGTGACCACCCGAAAGGTGGCAAATTCTAATAAAGAACTTACTAAATTACTACATCGGACGATAAAGAAAGTGGGAGAGGATATCGAAAATTTCCGCTTCAATACGGCTGTCAGCGCGCTGATGATTTTGTTTAATGAAATGGAAAGGAAGGACATTTCAAAAAATAATGCGGAAACATTTTTGAAATTGCTGGCGCCGTTCGCGCCGCATTTCAGCGAGGAACTTTGGGCGATATTGGGGAATAAAAAATCAATCCATTTGGAATCTTGGCCGAAATATAAGTCGACGCTTCTTGAAGAAGGGGACTATGAATTGATTATTCAAATCAATGGCAAGACGCGCGACAAGATCAAGGTCTCAAAAAATATGGGGCGTCTCGAACTCGAAAAATTAGCGCTATCGCGCGAAATTGTTAAAAAATATGTCGACAATCAAACTGCCAAGAAGATAATTGTCGTTCCAAATCGCTTAATCAACATCGTGTTGTGAAATAGCCGTTTTTTAGCCCTGGTAGCCATATTTCGGGCGGGGGCAGACATTGAATTATGAATCATGAATTGTGAATTATGGATAATAAATCTAAATAATAAACAGTGATAGAAGAATCGAGGAAAATTAAATTATTATGGGCGTTTTAAAATGATTTTTAAATCCTAAACACTAAACTCTAAATACTAAACAAATCCCAATGATCGAAATTCAAGGTGCAAAACAATATAATTTAGAAGACAGAACATTTATGTTTGCTATGAATGTTAGGGAATTTGTTAAAAAATTACCAAAGACAATTTCCAATATAGAGGATGGTAAGCAAGTGATAAGATCTTCTGGCTCAATCGGCGCTAACTACATAGAGGCCAATGAATCACTGAGTAAAAAAGATTTTATTATGAGGGTAAAAATTTGTCGTAAAGAAGCAAAAGAGACCCGCTATTGGTTGGGATTAGTTAGTGTCGAGTCGGAAGATGAAAGAAAAAAATTAACTATGGAAGAAACTGAATTGATGAAAATATTTGGTTCGATATTGGAAAAATACAAATAACTTGTTTGGAAAATTTAATATTTGAATTTTAAAATTGTTTAGAGTTTAGATATTGGGGTTTAGAATTTTATACTTGTAATTAAGAATTATTAGTTGCAAGGCCATATCGCATTTATTTGGCTTTGTGTAAATAAAAAAACGCGATTATTTCATTTAATATCTATTTAATTTTAGCAAATAAGCGGTTAATTTAGTGATTTTAGTTCAATTTTAGTCGAATTTTTCTAAAAAGCGCCGAAGTAAAATGCTACATCGGGCTTTTTTTGCTTTATAGAAGCGCTTTTTAGGGCAATTTTATACGGGCTATTTTTAACCAAAAATTACCGCCGATATGACTGAAGTAATTTTTGGTTTTCTTACCAAAAAATAACACTTCAATTTGCTATAATTTACTTAGTGATCTGATATCAAATCAACCTGATCTGATAACAGATCAATAAGAGTAATTTGAGTATAAAACGAATTTTAGAAAATACATGACAGATAATTTTCCGGAAATAAAAAATTCCCGCCCGAACGACAGTTCAGTCGGGCGGGTCAAAGAAAATCAGCAATACATTCCGCTCTCAGAAGCCGGAGAATTTTTGGGGACTTCTCGCGATTACATGAATGTCTTGGTGAGAAGAGGAAAATTGCGCGCGATAAAACTTGGGCGCAACTGGTTTACCACGAATGAATGGCTGGCGGAATATCGGAAGCCGCCGGCTTCCGTTGTTGATGAATTAAAAAAACAGTTGGCGCTGGAGAAAGAATCAAGCATTGAAAAATCGGCGTTCAGGAATTTTGAAATTTCCAAGAAGACGGCCGATTTTATCGCCTCTCAAGAAATCGAACTTCCTTCCCGCAAACTTGAATCGGAAGAAAAATCAAAAATTCTTGAAGCGGCCAACGAACAAATCAAATTAAACGACGCGGCGCGGTTGCAAACCGATTCGGAATGGATCGGCGCGCCGAAAGCGTTATCAAACTGGCCGAGTGTAAGATTTTTCTTGACTTCCGGATTGGCAGTGATAACTTTGGTTGTTTCATTGGGATTGGTGGCGGGAGTCAATATGGGAAAATATTCCCCCTTCGGGGGATCTCCCGAAGGGAGACAAGCGGCGATTTTTTCCGATAGTTGGAAGGATTTTTCAAACGACCTGCCGGCTTTTTCAAATTGGCTCGCCTCGGGAGTCGATAAAACTATCGCGTTTTTGAAACCGAAAAAGCAATCTTCGGAATTAGCCACCGAGGATTTAAAACCGGCGGAGTCAAAAATCGCCGCCCCGGAAGAGTCCTTTCCGTCGGTCAATACTTTAGCGGACGCCGAAGCGCTGGATTCTTTTGTTGAGTCGCCTATTGCCGCCGACACGGAAATTCGAGAAGGAAAAATAAAAAGTTCCGGCGGCAGTTCGACTGCGCTCACCGCAGGGGGTAATTTTTCTGTTTTTGAGAATCGCCTTTCTGTCGTTGAGGCGAATTTGGAAGATCAGGCGAATTTTGTCGGTTCGGAATTGTCTCTCCAGAAAAAAACGATTCTCGGCGCGCTGGACGCTCTTTTCAATATCGCGAAATTTACTCCGACATATCCGCTGTCGACAATGGTGGTTCAAGGAGCTCCCGCCACTCTCACAACTTATTCAATCGCCCCCCAAGTCCAATCAGGTTTCGATCGTCTTTCGGCAACTTATTTGCATTTGGCAAGCAACGCCGAGATTAACGGATCGTTAACCGTCAAGTCCGGCGCCACTCTCAGTTCCCTTTCAGTGACCACCGACGCCGCCATTCTCGGCAACGCCACCATCGGCGGGACGCTTGCCGTTACCGGCGACACTTCTCTAAGCAATTTAACTCTTACCGGAACTCTCAACGCTCTCAACAGCCAATTTAATATGAATAGCGCTTCTTCCACTTACGCCACTTTGACAAATCTTTGGTCAACAAACGGAACAATAACGAATTTAACATCCACTAATGGAACGATTACCAATCTTATTCAAACAAACGCCTCCTCAACTTATTCCACGATTTCCGACACGGCTTGGATAAATAAATTGGCGATAACCGGCGCCGCCACTTCAACATTCAATAATCCCATAACTTCTTTTTCCGGAAATTTCATAGTCGCCGCTGATTCGGCGAACAATTTATTGCTTAATCCATATGGAGGCAATGTGGGCATCGCTTCAACTTCGCCTGCGGCCACGCTCGGCGTAAACGGCACGGTATCAATTACGAGCGACTTGACGGTTTCCGGCAATTCGAATTTTTCCAATCTATCGACTTTCGCCAACTCTTCCACGACCAACGCGACTTTGACGAATTTCTGGTCCACTAACGGAACTATTGCGAACGGGACCATTACCAACGCCTCCACCACCTATGCCACCCTTCCCACCTTCTGGGGAACGACGGGGAATGTTTCCGAACTGACAGTTACCAATTCAACAACCACAAGATTGTTCGCCACCAACGGAACCGTAACGGAATTTAATTTCACCAACGCCACGGGAACGCGACTGTTTGCGACAAATGGAACCATCACCAACGCTTCAACGACATATTTAACAGTTTCAAACAATCTCTGGGGCGATGTTTCTAAATTTTCAACATCCGTCCAGTCGCCATTGATCTGGAATAATGGAACTCTTACCGCCTCCACCACCGGCGCCAATCCGTTGATTTTCGCCACAAACAGTTCCGAAAGAATGAGAATTGATGAAACCGGGAAAATTTTTATCGCGACAACGACAATTCCTTCCGGCTATGGATTTAATATTGCCACATCAACTTTCACCTACGGCAATCAATTTATTTCCGGAGGACTGGGCGTTGGTGTTGCCACAACAACTGGCGGCGCCATTCAAACATCGGGCGATGTTTCCGTGGGCGGCAATCTTTTTGTTTCCGGCAATTCAACGACCATCGGCGCTTCCACCGCCGATACTCTGGTCGTCAATTCTTCCGTCGGCTCCAATTTAGTGCCGAACATCAATAATCAATACAATTTGGGCTCGGCGGCATATTATTGGGGCACTTTGTATATTGACACTATAAATTCCAATATGGTTATGGGAGCGTCTTCCACCCTTTCCGGCACTCAATCAAGCGACTTTACCCTAAACACCGATAATGCCACGGTTGATACGCAAGATATGAATCTGATTTTTTTCAGAGGCACCGTTCCGCCCAATGCGGTTATTTCCTGGAATTCAGCCGCCAATAAAAAGAGATTTGAATTCAATCAAGCGATGTACATTAAAGACGGCAACGCCTCTACCACCAATCCGACATTTACGATTCAGTCCGTCGCCAACCAGACCGCCAACGCTTTTCAAATCATTGACAATAATTCTGCCGCGTATTTTTCGGTCAATCCGGTTGGAAGCAATACAATGATGGTCAACGCCTCCACCACCTACGCCACTCTTCCGACATTTTGGGGCACCTTGGGAAATGTTTCGGAACTGACGATGACCAATGCCACCTCGACGAGATTGATGGCAACCAATAGCACTTTAACCAACGCTTCCACCACTTACGCCACCGTCTCCGACACGGCTTGGATTAACAATCTGGTCGCCACCAACGCCACCACTACGACATTCAGATCCAGTGGCTTAGCGACATTCGGAGGGAATGTAGGGATTGGGACCACCACTCCAATTACCACATTCGCGGTTAATGGCAACGGATATTTCAGCGACGCCTTAGGCGTTGGTGTTCTCAATACCGCCGCCAACACATTCAGAGTCGGCCAATGCGTTACCGGAGACACAAAACTTAGGCGAAGGCGAAAGAAAAAATCGAAAAAAAATTCCGATGATAATGAATATGTCTATGACGAAATAGAGATAAAAGATGCAAAAGCCGGAGACGAAATCCAGTCCCTTGACGAAAAAACAGGCCAACTGGTTTGGAGCAAGGTAAAAAGGTTGGCGTATATGGGGATTAAGCCGATTTATAAACTTATCACTTCTTCCGGAAAAACAATCCGGACAACCGGCAATCATCCGTATTTTGCGAAAATATCTGACTCGGAATTGCCAAAGAAAAAACAAAAACTTTTCCGTTTTGAAATTGACCAATCCGTTCGCGTTGAAGAATTGAATAAAGACACCATCATTGGTTTGGCGAATATCGAATTTTCATATACGGCGGTCATATCTGCGAAAGTCAAACGAAAGTTATATGAAGTGTACCGTCTCCAAGGCAAGCGAAAACAATTTGCTCCGCGCGTGTTCGCGGCGGCGATTGTCGCGACTATGCAAAAATCCGGATACAAATTTCACGATATTATCGTCGACATTGAATATCCGGGATACGAATTGGAAATCGCCAAAACTGTCAATGCCGCATTCCCCGATTTAAATGTCTACTTTGGAAGCATCGGCAAGAAGTCGGTTGCGCATTATGTTGCGTATGGGGTGCATATCCGCAGAATAAAAGAAAACATTTCTATTAGAATTGATGATTTATTGAACGCAACAAAAAATGATCCCAGAACTGTTACACATCTGAACGAAAGTCAGACGATTCGCAGCCCACTTGGATCACTGAGTGCCAGTATATCAAATGATAAAAATGCTGTCAAGAACGGCCTGTGGACAAAAGTTGAAATGCTGTCCGCCGGGATGGAGATGGCGATTGCCGGAAATAGCAAGGCGATTTGGGACAAGATAGAAACGATTGAACTTCTGCCGGATGAAGAAGTGTTCGATATTGAAATTGAAAATACTCACAATTTTATCGGCAACGGCATTATCGCCCACAACACCGCCTTCATCGTTGACTCTAACGGAAATGCGGGCATCGGGACGACCACCCCCGGTTCTCTTCTCTCCGTTCACTCAACGGGCAACACTTATCTTGGCGGCAATTTAACGGTCTCGGGAAATTCTTCTCTATATTCCGCCTCAACCACCTACGCCACCCTTCCGACATTCTGGGGGACAACCGGAACCGTAACTAATCTAACTTCTTCCAATGTTTCCATCACCGGAGGAACCATCACCGGCATCACCGATCTTACCGTATCCGACGGAGGCACCGGGGCTTCCACTCTTCTTGACCATGGCGTTCTTGTCGGTTCGGGAACCGACGCCATCACCGCTTTAACGGTCGGAACCAACGGACAACTTCTGGTGGGCTCGACCGGAGCCGATCCCGTGTTTGCCACTCTCAATTGCGCCAATGGCCTTACTTGCGCCACGGGAGCGGGAACCTTGCAGGTGGATTTTGACGGAGGCGATTCTCCCGGCGGTTCTCTCGGCGGCACATGGGCAAGTCCCACGATTGACGATTTGTTCATTCTCAACACCGGAGATGTGGGAACCGGGAGTTATACATTCCCTAACGCCTCGACCACCTATCTGACCGTCGCCACCAACGGCTGGGTTAATGGAAACGCGATCATCTCCAACGCCACCGGCAACCAAACTCAATTGGCCGCTTTCAGCGGAACCAACACCATCACTCCCACCTCGACTATTGGAATGGGAATGGTCTCGGGATTGGGAACCATGGCTTCGCAGAACTCCAACAATGTTTCCATCACCGGCGGCTCCATCACTCCCATTACGGGAACCACCACGCCTTTCTTTACCGGGTTTTCCACCGTCAACGCTTCGACCACCAATCTGACCGCCACAAACTTCTGGGCGACCAACGGCACCATTACCAACGCTTCAACGACCTATCTCACCGTCTCCAACAACATCTTTCTTCCCAACGGCGTCATTACCAACGCCAATCTGGCCAATTCCACCATTAGCGGCATAGCGCTCGGTTCCAACTTGGCCACCCTCACTTTCGGCACTTATCTTACCGGCACTTCCTACAACGGCTCTACGGCGATAACCATCGCCACCAACGCCACCAACGCCAACACCGCCTCAACCATCGTGGCGCGGGACGCTTCGGGCAACTTTACGGCCGGCGCTATTACGGCCGCTTTAACGGGCAACGCTTCAACCGCCACCACTTTACAAACCGCCAGAAACATCAACGGAGTGAGTTTCAACGGCTCCGCCGACATCACCGTTACGGCGGCGGCGGGGACTCTGACGGGAACCGCTCTTAACGCAACGGTGGTGTCTTCTTCGCTTACTTCCCTGGGGACTATCGCTACCGGCGTGTGGAATGGAACAACTATCGCCGTTCCCATTACGGGAACCACCACGCCTTTCTTTACCGGGTTTTCCACCGTCAACGCTTCGACCACCAATCTGACCGCCACAAACTTCTGGGCGACCAACGGAACTATCGCCAACGCCTCCACCACATACGCCACTCTGCCGACATTTTGGTCTACCACGGGAACCATCGGAACTCTTAATCTCACCAACGCTCTTACTGCCGCCAATGGAGGCACGGGAGCGACCACTCTTACGGGCCTTCTTCAAGGAAACGGAACTTCCGCCATTACCGCCATTACCGGAACGGCGGGACAGATTCCGTATTACAACGGAACCAACACTCTGCTTGCCACTTCAACGATATTTCTTTCAACGGCGAGCAACGTCGGCATCGGGACGACGGCACCAGGGACGAAGTTACAAATATCAGAAACAAGTTCTGGTGCAGTTACAACTCCTCTACTTTTAACCAGTAACGGTCAGAGCGTTGATGGGTCAGGCGTGGCGATAGGTTTTAGTCCCTTTGATGAATCGGTCGCAATTACAACTGCTAAAATCATAAGTTATAGAAAGGGTTCCAATGACTACCCGTTGACGTTCCAAGTTTGGGATGGAGTTTCTGCTTTAGCGGAAAGGATGAGAATAGATAACACCGGCAACGTCGGCATCGGGACGACGGGGCCAAACACAAAGTTTGAAGTGTGGAATACTGTCGGCAGATATACTCGCACGGGGATAGGTGGAAGTACGTTTTATGTAAAGCATAATGACAATAGTCTTATAGACAGTCTCATTCTAGAAAATACGCAAGCCCTGACGGACTATGGGACTGGAATATTGTTTAATTTAGGTTATGACGGCACACAAGATGCGGCAGGAACTACAGTCGCCGGAGGCAGAATATCCGTAGCACAAGAAGGAACATGGAGCTCTACGGCCTCTACCCAAGATTCTTATATGGTGTTTAAAACTGCTTTAGATGGATCAGTTGCGGAAAAGGTCAGAATAACAAGCACTGGCAACGTCGGCATCGGGACGACGACTCCCACCACCAATTTAACAATCTCCACCGCAGGGGGCACTGCCAATGTCGCGGTGACCAAGGGATGGCTCTGCGTTGACAACGACGGAGGGTGTATTGGAGGGACAGCTGGAACGATTTATTATGTCGCCTCCGCGACCGGCAATTCCGATATTGCGGAAAATTATCGGTCGCAGGAAACATTGGAAGCGGGGGAGATAGTTCAGATTAAGACGATTCCAGGAATACTCCCTCCGCCTTCGGCGGATTCCTCGATTCCTGGAATCAATTCAGATTTCCAAATAGAAAAGGCGACTTCCACTTCGCAGACGATTATCGGAATTATTTCTACCGCGCCGGGAAATCTGCTTGGCTATAATGTCGAAACGGCGAGCACATCGTATCCAGTCGCGCTTTCCGGACGGGTGCCGGTGAAGGTTTCTTTGGAAAACGGACCCATTGCGGTCGGCGATAGGATTTCCGCTTCTTCGGTCGCGGGAGTGGGGATGCGAGCATCTTCGACAGGATCATGGCAAGCGACGGTGGGAATGGCGCTGGAGGGGTACGATGGGACGCAGTCGATTCCTGGAATCAATGCGGGGAAAATTATGGTTTTCGTGAGTTTGGGATCGCCGAATCTGGCGGCGGCGCGGGGAACCGGAGAGTTGAGTCAGTTGGTTCAGTTTAATCAGGATGTCAATGTGAACGGATTTGCGCTGTTGAATGTTAAATCCATAACGGGAATGAACGGGCTGTGGAGAATCGACGAAAACGGCAATATCACGGCGCAGAGCGTGGAGACCCAGAAATTGACCGTCGGCGGAGGAAACACTTCGGGAATCACGGTTTACGACCGCCAGACCTCCGCTCCCAAGTGCATATATATAGAAGGCGGGGCGATTATGAGTTCGGACGGAGCGTGTGGTTCGACTACGCTCACCACGGGCGGGACAGAGATTGTTTCGGCGAGCGACCCAGTTTTAACGCCCCCGATTGAGCCGGTGGCGACCTCGACGCCGGAAATTTTGCCTGTTGAAACAACAACATCCACTGAACCGATTATCATTGAAACGGCGACCGGCACGCCAGAAATTTTGCCAACAATTGAACCGACAGCGGCGACAACAACTGCCACATCAACTCCATAATTTTGAAAATTAAATGCCAAATTTTATTAAAAACTTTTTACAGAAAATTAGTGAAAAAACCGCTGCGTTTCGTATCACGATTAGCCGTGAGATAGCCAGATTTTCCAAAACTCGTGAGATTTTGACCCCTCAAAGTGATGAGATTCCTCGTGATACAAGCGCCGGCAACGCCGGTTGCAACATCGGCCTAGAGAAAGCGGCAAGTTTTTGCCCCTACTGCAGCTCTAAAGAGTTTGTGAAGCGAGGCACCCGCAAAAAAACGCTTGAAATAGTCCAACTTTATCTGTGTCGGAATTGCAATCGCACTTTCACTTCGCAATTTATAAAAGGCAGGCATTTTCCGATGAACTTGGTTATTGAAGGCCTGAATTATTATAATTTGGGATTCGGATTGGAAGAGACCTGTAAAATGCTTCATCAAAAATTCAATGCCAGTCCGGAAGCGTCCACACTGGGGAATTGGATAGAAAAATATTCGGAACTTTGTAAATTTTCCAGGTTAAGACCTTACGCGGTGAAATGGGCGCAGAGGGAATTAAGGGATAAGGCGCAAAGCGCGGACAATATCGGCGCTGCGATGGTTGAAACCACCAGCATGGCGCACCGCCAGATTTACCGGTTCCGCTATCACCGCGCCAAAATGAAAATTCTTTTGGAGGATTATAAACATCGCAACTTCGGCCCGCTCAAAGAATATCTGGACGCGGTTTCAAGCGAAACTCCTCATCAATATTTTCAAGACGGCTTAAGGATTTCCGAAATTAAAACCAAATTTGACAAGGCCCAGATGATTATCAGAAGCAAACATAATTATGCCAATGAATTAGCAAAATTTGTCCTTCAGGCGGTTAAGGAAAATAAATTTAGGCATGAGGCCCTCCAAAGATTTTTTATCGCCAATGACTCGGTAACCATTGCCTCCGAAGTTCCGGTTTACATAAAAAAGGAGGATATCGAGCATATGCAGAATCAATTAAATTTCAAAATAACGGAGGACTTGAAAAAATTTGAAAATAAAGACGGAAAAATTTTGATGACCGGCCATATCGACTTAATCCAGGTGCGCAACGGCATGATTCATCTTCTGGATTTCAAGCCGAACGCGGGCAAAGAGAAACCGATTGAACAATTGACTTGGTACGCGCTCGCTCTGTCGCGGCTTACGGGCCTGCGGCTGTACGAATTCAAGTGCGGATGGTTCGACGACAAGGATTATTTCGAATTTTATCCATTGCATGTGGTTTATAAAATGAAAGACAGGAAAAAGAGAAAAATTAGGTTCAAGAGCGGGGATTCGGTCGAAATTCCCGAGAGAAACGAGATAAAAATGATATGAAAACATTCACGGTAAAAAAGCCAGTTCACAGTTTCAGAGATTTGGAAGTTTATCAGAAAACGATGGAAGCGTCGGTTGTTGTGGCTAAAAATTTAAAAACCAAACTTAATCAATTAAAATATTCCATGGCGGATAATATGATTCAATGCTCAATGTCAATCCCGCTTTTTCTGGGCGAAGCGCATTCAATCAGATTCGGCGACCATACGCGCGCCATTTTGCTTCTGGAAAAAGCCATGGCCGACTGCAATAAGATGATTATTTATCTGGAACAGATCAAGGGGATTTATGGAAGCAAACTGGATTTCGACTTGATTGAGGACTTGATAAAAAAATATGCCGAAACCCGGACAAAAATTTTCCGTCTGGAAAAAGCGTGGCAAAAATTCACGCCCCCAATGAAATAAGACCAATAGGACAAGCGCCCCATAAAATAATTTTCAATTTTCAATTCACAATTTACATTAAATTTTCAATGACACAAATTTCAAACAAATATGATTTAGAAGAAAGAACCGCCAAGTTTGGAGAGAGTATTATAGAGTTTTGTATAAAAGCAAAACAGGATGCGATAAATAAACCAATTATAAATCAACTTATAAGGTCGGCTACCAGTATTGGCGCAAATTATATGGAAGCAAATGGTGCAAGTTCAAAGAAGGATTTTGGTAATAAGATTTTTATATGCAAAAAAGAGGCTCAAGAAACCAAACATTGGCTTCGCATGATGACAAAATGCGAACCAGAAAGGCTAGAAGATTTAAGAAAATTATGGAGAGAATGTCAGGAACTAACAATGATTTTTCAAAAAATTAATAATTCTATGAAGAGCAAGAATTGAATCATTGAAAAATTTAAACATTTATTGAAAATTGAGAATTGGAAATTGTAAATTATTAAAATTAATGTTAATGTTAAATAACTATGGAAATAAATATCAAGCGCGAAACGGAGAATATTGAAAGCGAAAACAAGTGGCGGGACTCAAGGCCGAGAATCCGCGAGGTGTCGGTGGGTGTCGGCCTGCCGAAAATGCTTGCCTATTGGTCTACGGTCAGCCGCTGGGCGCTGATTCTTTTCGCCGCGTTGGCGCCGATTTTCTTTCTGCCTTTCACCAATCTGCCGGTGGCCGCCAACAAGGAAATTCTGGTTTTTTCCCTTATCATTATCGCCTTTTTCGCTCTTTTGGGGCGCGTGCTGATAGAAGGCCGCGTTCGCTACCCCGGCCATTTTCTGGCGCTCGCCCTGCTTTTGCTGATTCTGGTCTGGGGCGCGTCGGCGTTTTTCTCGCTCAATCAGTTAACCAGTTTGGTCGGCGCCTGGGCCTCGCCCGACAGTTTTTTCTCGATGCTGGCGTTCGTTATTCTGGCGCTTTCCATCGCGACGACTTTTGATCGTCGCGACATTGTCGCTTCGCTCTTAGTTTTTATCGCTTCGCTTTCGCTGTTGGGGCTTTTTGAATTGCTGCAACTGACCAAGATTTTCATTCTGCCTTTTGAATTCGCCAAAAATTCCGGATTCAACCCCGTCGGCTCCATCAACGATGTCGGCGTTCTGCTGGCTTTCGGGCTGGTGATCGTTTCGGGATTGATGTCCGCCGATTTGTCGGCGCGCGCCAATATGTCGGGAGCGCTGAAAAAATTTCTGGGGCTTTCGGTCGTTATTTTTATTTTGAATTTAGCCATTATTGATTTTTGGGCCATCTGGGCCGGCCTGATTCTGGCGATGATCTTCATGATTAGTTTTCTGTCGCAAGGAATCAAAGGATCGAATAAATCGATTCCAGGAATACTCCCTTCGCCTCCGGCGAATTCCTCGATTCCTGGAATCGAATTTTCGGAGACCGAATATCAAGGACTTCAATTGGAATATTTTCGGAAAGCGTGGTTGCCCTCGATCATTCTGCTGATCGCTCTGCTTTTCGTTTTCATTCCGTCGCCGCTTTCAAAATTCGTGCAGACGCCGATTGAGGTGTCGCCGACTTTCAGCGCCACTCTGGATATCGGGGTCCAGAATCTATCCGCCGGTCATTATTTGTTGGGCTCTGGCCCCGGAACTTTCGGCTATATTTTCAATCTTTACAAACCGAATGGAATCAATCAGACGATTTTCTGGGCGACGGTTTTCAACGGCGGCGCTTCAGCGATGTTTTCCTGGGTCGGCACCGCGGGTGTTTTGGGGATTTTGGCGCTTTTGCTGCTCATAGCCGCTTTTGTCTGGACGGGCATCGCCGGCACTTCCATCAGAAACGCTTCAACGGGCATTATGAATGTCGCTTCGCAGGCGCTGTTTGTCGGCGTTTGCTATCTGTTTATAATGTGGTTTCTCTATGGCGTTAATTTCACGATCATGGTTTTCGCTTTCTGGGGCATCGGTTTGTTTTTGGCGGCTTCTTTGTTCTTTATGAAAGAAGATAGGTCGAATGAGACCGATAGGACGAATAGGACTTATAAATCAGTGCTGAAAGAACTTCGGATTTTTACTTCGCCGCCGAAAACATTTTTGTTTTCGCTTTTGCTGGTCGGATTGATGGTGGTCTCGATTATCGGGCTTTATTTCGAATCCAACCGCTATATCGCCGAAATATATTTTGCCAAACAGGATTACGCTTCGGCCATAAAATTCTGGCGATACGATGAAAAATATTTCCAGGGATTGTCGCAGAGCGTATTCATCAAATTAAACGACTTGCTGGCCAATAAAGATATCCCGCAGGAAGAAGCCAAAGCGCAATTTCAGGATATCACCACCAGAGCCGTCGCGGCGGCGCAGGAGGCGTTAAGAATCAACCCGCAGAATACTTTCAATAGCGTTTTGATGGGGAATATCTATGAAAATTTGGTTCCGTTTGTCGCCGACGCCGCCAATTTCGCGCTATCTTCTTACGGCGGCGCCGTGGCGCTGGACCCGCAGAATCCGTCGAACTATCTGGCGCTGGCGAGGGTGAAAATCGCGCAAAAGAATTGGGGCGGCGCCGCTTCCGATCTGGAAAAATCCATCTCGCTTAAAAACGATTACGCTCCAGCAAGGTTTTTGCTGGTTCAGGTTTACGACCAGCAGGGCAAACTGGCCGACGCCGTCCGGCGCGCCGAAGAATTGGTATCGCTCAATGTCAACGATGTCGGCGCTCTGTTCCAATTGGGTTTTCTTTATTACAAAAACAGTCAGTTTGATCGGGCCAGGCCGGTGATGGAAAGAATCATTGAATTGTCGCCCAATTATTCCAACGCGAGATATTTTCTGGGGTTGATATATGATAGGGATGCTCAAATGAACCAGTCCTCCTCTGCCAAGGCTACGGAGGATCGGAACAAGGCAATTGAGGAGTTCCGAAAAATTGCCGAGTTGAATCCGGACAATAAAGAAATCGCGCGGATTATTACGAATTTGAAAACCAAAAAGCCGGCGCTCTTTGGCATAACGCCGCCGGCGCCGGCGCCGCAAAACCGGACAGAAGCGCCGGTCCAGGAAGGAGCGAAAGCCCCGGTGCAAAAATTACAAAAATAAACTATTGATTCTAAGAATCAATAGTTTTAGGCGTAAATTTTTGGGGTGTGGATAACTTTTAAGACATTTAAGACATGAAAATTATAACCACTCAGAAAAGCGGACAGTTAGAGGTAATTTTTAAAAATAAAAACTTGGAAGAAAGTTTTGTTGTCGCCAAAGCCGATGAGTTTCTAAATGTCATTGACAAATTTATCGGGAAGCATAAGATATGTCCTATAGGCCGCATAGGACAAATGGGACCAATAGAATTCTACAATGTCGGTCTATTGACGGAAAGAACAATCAGAGTTATTATGCAAGGGCTTTCGTTTTCATAAAAAGTCAGTTTTTATTTTGAGTATATTTTCGTAAAAATTTTTGGATAATCGGCAAAACCTAAACCAAGGGGTTTTTTGTGTTTATGCCAGGAAGTGAAAATATGTTTCAACAAACAAAAAGTTTTGCAAAACAAAAGGTAAAATGGGTTGAAATGCCCAATCTCGTCGCCATGCAGCTCGATTCCTACAAGCGATTTATGGAGCGAGGACTAAAGGAATTATTCGACGAGGCGTCGCCCATCAGCGACTACACCGGCAAAGAACTGGACCTGTATTTTCACGACTACTATTTCGACGAGCCGAAATTTGATGAAATCCAAGCGAAACAAAACGGGCTTTCTTTTGAAGCGCCTCTGCGAGTTCGGTTGGAGTTGGTCAATAAAAAAACCAAAAAATCGAAAGAACAAGAAATATATTTAGGCGACTTTCCCTTGATGACCGATCGGGGAACTTTTATCGTTAACGGCGTCGAGAGAGTCGTGGTCAGCCAATTGATGCGCTCTCCCGGCGTTTTTTTTACGGCTTCATTATATAGAGGGCGGAAATTATTCGGCGCTAAAGTGATACCGAATCGCGGCGCGTGGCTCGAATTCGACACCGACGCCGACGGCGTCATTGGCGTCAAAATCGATCGGAAGCGCAAAACGCCGATAACGGCGCTTCTTCGCATTTTTGCGGCGCATTATGGCAAGGGGGATTCCAATGAAGATTTTTTGAACTTGTTCAAAAAATCTATAGGCCCTATTGGTCCTATAGGGCCAATGGGTGGTCTTGAGGCCACCATAAAAAAAGACCCGACTAAAAACGCGGCGGAAGGGTTTGTCGAAATTTATAAACACTTGAGACCGGGCGATCCGGCGACCGCGGAAAACGCCAAGCAATTGGTGGAAGGCATTTTTTTCAGGAACGATCGCTATGATCTGGCAAAAGTCGGCCGATTCAAAATGAATCAGCGGCTTAACCGTCCCAATGCCGATATCGCCGGCGCGTTGAGCAAGTCCTCGTCCCTTTTAACTTTTGACGATTTACGGGATATTGTCGCCGAAATCATCCGCTTGAACAATACCGAAGACGCCATGCCGGACGATATTGATCATTTGGGCAACCGCCGGGTGCGCTCTCTCGGAGAACTTTTGCAGGCGAAATTGCGCATCGGAATGGCAAGAATGGACAGGATCATTCGCGACCGCATGAGCACCTACGATGTCAATATGCTGACGCCGGCGCAGCTTATCAACGCCCGGCCCCTGATGGCGGCGGTCAAAGAATTTTTCACTTTTTCCCAATTGGCGCAATTTATGGATCAGGTCAATCCGCTGGCGGAACTGGAACATAAACGGCTGATTTCGGCCATGGGGCCGGGAGGATTAACCCGCGAGAGAGCCGGTTTTGAAGTCCGCGATGTTCACTCCTCCCACTACGGGCGCATTTGCCCGATCGAAACGCCGGAAGGGCCCAATATCGGTTTGGTGATGCGTTTGGCCTCGCACGCGCGGATTAACGAGTTGGGGTTTATTGAAACGCCGTATGTGAAAGTAAAAAACGCCAGGATTACCGGCGAAATCGAATGGCTGAACGCTTTTGACGAAGAAAAATATATTATCGCCCACGGCGGCACCAGATACGATAAAGACGATAAAATTGTGGAAAATATGGTTGAGACGAGGGTTTCCGGCGAACCGCGAATAGTCGGCCGCGACGAAGTACAATATATGGATGTCGCTCCCCAGCAAATTTTTTCCGTGGCGGCAAGCTTGGTTCCTTTTTTGGAACACGATGACGCCAATCGCGCGATGATGGGCTCTAATATGCAGAGACAAGCGGTTTCCTGCATCAAACCGCAGGCGCCTTTGGTGGGGACGGGCATGGAAGAAAAAACGGCGGTGGATTCCGGCCAAGTCATTATCGCTTTCGAAGCCGGCGCGGTTACCGCCGTGGACGCGGAAAAAATTGTTGTTCAGGAAAATAAGACCAATAAGACCAATGGGACAAGTAGAGCCTATCGCCTGAATAATTTTTTGCGCTCAAACCAATTTACATCGATGAGCCAGCAGCCGCTGGTGGTGAAAGGCGAAAAAGTTAAAAAGGGCCAGATTTTGGCCGACGGCGCCGCCACTCAAAACGGCAATCTGGCGCTGGGCCAGAATTTTTTGGTGGCTTTTCTTTCTTGGGGCGGCGCCAATTTTGAAGACGCCATCATCATTTCCGAACGGCTGGTGAAAGACGATCGCTTCACTTCCATTCATATCGAGGACTATTCGATTGACATCCGCGACACCAAACTGGGACCGGAAATCACCACGCCGGACATCCCCAATATTTCCGAAGAAAAACTAAAAAATCTTGACGAAGAGGGTATTGTCAGAATTGGCGCCGAGGTTTCCAGCGGAGACATTTTAGTGGGCAAAATCTCGCCCAAGGGCGAAGCCGATCTGACTTCCGAGGAGCGGCTTTTGCAAGCCATATTCGGCGAGAAGGCTCGCGATGTCAAAGACACTTCCCTTTTATTGCCTCACGGAAAAAGAGGTCGCGTGGTGGGCATTAAAATTTTTTCCCGCGACAAGGGCGACAAACTGGAGCCGGGAGTGCTGAAAAAAGTTCAAGTCGATGTGGCGCAGTTGAGAAAAATTCAAGCGGGCGACAAACTGGCGGGTCGTCACGGCAACAAGGGAGTTATTTCCAAAATTCTTCCCGAAGAAGATATGCCATATTTGGCCGACGGCACGCCGGTGGATATAATTCTGAATCCTCTGGGAGTCGCTTCCAGAATGAATATCGGGCAGATTTTGGAAACCCATTTGGGTTGGGCCGCCAGCAAGCTTGGCTACCGCGCCATCACTCCGACGCTCGACGGCGCGACGGAAGAGGATATTAAAGAAGAACTCAAAAAAGCCGGCCTGCCGGAGAGCGGTAAAGTTGATCTTTACGATGGTCGGAACGGAGAAAAATTTAACGACAAAGTTACCGTAGGCATGATTTACATGATGAAACTGAATCATTTGGTGGAAGACAAAATCCATATGCGTTCGGTGGGTCCCTATTCGCTGATTACTCAACAGCCATTGGGCGGCAAAGCTCAGGGCGGCGGCCAGAGGTTTGGGGAAATGGAAGTATGGGCGCTGGAGGGTTACGGCGCCAGCCATACGCTTCAGGAAATGATTACCATAAAATCCGACGATGTTACCGGCCGGGCGGCGGCTTTTGACGCCATTATCCGCGGCGAGGAAATCAAGAAACCAAGTTTGCCGGCGGCGTTCAATGTTTTGGTCAACGAATTGAAATCATTGGGGTTGAGCGTGGAATTGGTCGAATCTTCGGCGTTGCCGGTTGCCGCGCCGTTGGAAAGAGAAAGCGGGAAAGGGGAAATTAAAAAAGTGAGGATAAGGACATAATAAAACCCACCCCAGCCCCTCCCTTATCAGGGAGGGGGCTGGATTCCTCCCCTGATAAGGGGAGGTTAGGAGGGGTTAAAATATATGAACACATTTGACGCCATAAAATTAAGAATCGCTTCGCCGGAAGACATCATCAAAAATTCTTACGGCGAGGTGACCAAGCCCGAGACCATCAATTACCGGACGCAAAAGCCGGAAAAAGATGGTTTGTTCGACGAGCGGATTTTCGGTCCGACCAAAGATTGGGAATGTTATTGCGGCAAATACCGCCGGATCCGCTATAAGGGGGTTACTTGCGACAAGTGCGGCGTCGAAGTGACGCGCGCCATTGTTCGCCGCGAAAGAATGGGGCATATTAAATTGGCGGTGCCGGTGGCGCATATCTGGTTTTTGAGAAGCGTTCCTTCCAAAATCGCTTTGACCATCAATGTGCCGGCGGGCGCTTTGGAAAGAGTTATTTATTACGCCTCTTATATCGTCGTGTCCGTTGATGAAAAGGCGAGGGAGAGCGCGCTGGGAGAAATTAACAGAGAGTACAAACAAAAGGCGAAGACGCAGACCGATATCGACGGATTGTCGAAATCAAGGGACAGGGCGCGGGACGAATTGAAAGGCCTCAAAAAATATCAGATATTGAGCGAAATGGAATTTCATGAATTGTCGCTGAAATTTGGAAATGTATTCGAAGCCGGAATCGGCAGCGAAACGGTTAAAAAACTGCTGGAAGAAATCGATTTGAAAAAATTGGCGGAAGAAGTCGCGGAGGAAGAAAAGACCGCTCCGGCGTCAACACAGAAAAAGGTCTTGAAACGGCTGAAGCTGGTTCAAAATTTTCTCAAATCGGGAACGCGGCCGGAATGGATGTTTATGTCGGTTCTTCCCGTTTTGCCGCCCGATTTGAGGCCGATGGTGCCGTTGGACGGCGGCCGCTTTGCCACCTCCGACTTGAATGATTTATATCGCCGCGTAATCAACCGCAATAATCGTTTGAAAAAATTGCTGGAATTCAGCGCGCCGGAAGTGATCGTCAGAAACGAGAAAAGGATGCTTCAAGAGGCGGTGGACGCGCTGATCGATAACGCCGCGCGGCGCGCCCAGAACCAGGCCGCGAGTTTGGTGGCGCAGAAAAGGCCGCTACGGTCTCTTGCCGACATGTTGAAAGGCAAACAGGGCCGTTTCAGGCAAAATCTTTTGGGAAAGAGAGTCGATTACTCCGGCCGCTCGGTGATCGTGGTCGGTCCGGAATTAAAATTGGACGAATGCGGCTTGCCGAAACAAATGGCTCTGGAATTATTTCGGCCGTTTGTCATCAATAAAATCATCGAACGGGAACTGGCGCATAATATCAAGGGCGCCAACCATCTTATTGAAGACGGCATTGACGAGGTCTGGGCGATTCTGGAAGAGGTGATCCAGAATAAATATGTTTTATTGAACCGCGCGCCGACATTGCACCGTTTGGGTATTCAGGCGTTCAAGCCGATTCTTGTGGAGGGTCGCGCCATCAGAATTCATCCGATGGTCTGTTCCGCTTTCAACGCCGATTTCGACGGAGACCAGATGGCGGTGCACTTGCCTTTGTCAGAAGAAGCGCAGAAAGAGGCGCGGGAAATTATGCTTTCGTCCAAGAATTTATTAAAACCGGCCACCGGCGAGTCAATTGCCATTCCGACTCAGGACATCGTTTTAGGGGTTTATTATCTTTCCATTGTTAAAGATGGATTGAAAGGGGAGGGGAAATCATTCGCTAATGAAAAAGAAGCCGTTTTAACTTATCAGTTCGGTGAAATCGACTTGCGGGCAAAAATAAAAGTAAGAATTGACGGTAAAGAATTAATAGAGACCTCGGTCGGGCGGGTTATTTTGAATCAAGCGCTGCCTGATGACTTTGAATTTATAAATAAAGAATTGAGATCTGGAGACATCAGAAACATGATGGGCAGAATTTTTGCCAAATACGGCGTGGACGAAACGGCCAAGATTTTGGATCAAATCAAAAAAATAGGATTTGAATACGCGACGGTATCCGGGCTTTCTTGGGGTATGGACGACTTGAAAGTCCCCGTTCAGAAAAAACAACTCATAGCGGACGCGCAAAAACAGGTGGCGGAGATAGACGAGTATTACAACAAGGGGCTCTTAACGGCTTCGGAAAAGAAAGACAGGGTGGTGGAAATTTGGAAAGACGCCATCGACAAAATTGAAAAAGAAGTTTTGGCGTCGCTCGATCCCGACGGTCCGGTGTTCACTATTGTCGATTCCAAGGCGCGCGGTTCCCTTAAACAGATTGCCCAGATGGTTGGCTTGAAAGGATTGGTGCAAAATCCGGCGGGAGACATTATCGACTTGCCGATTATTTCTTCTTTCAAAGAGGGGTTTAATGTTTTGGAATATTTCATCTCCACTCACGGCGCCAGAAAAGGCACCGCCGACACCGCTTTGAGAACCGCTTCCGCCGGCTATTTGACGCGGCGCTTGGTTGATGTCAGCCAAGATGTCATTGTGACCGAAAAGGATTGTCTCGCTACGCGAGATCCCGCGAAGCGGGACGATGACATTGGATTTGTAATGAGGAGAAGCGATGGCGATGAATTCGGCGTCAATTTGGGGTCGAGGGTTTTTGGCCGTATTGCCGCAAAAGATGTTAAGGATGGCGAAAATAAAACAATTGTTAAAGCGGGCGATATTATCGGGAGAAAGGCGGGATTATTGATTGACGAAAATGGCGCTGCGGAAGTGTCGGTGTATTCGCCCATTACCTGCAAGACCAAATTCGGAATTTGCCAAAAATGCTACGGTTATGATTTAGGGCTTAGAAAGCCGGTAAATATTGGTTCGGCGGTTGGCATTGTTGCCGCGCAGGCCATCGGCGAGCCCGGAACGCAGTTAACTATGAGAACCTTCCATACCGGAGGCGTCGCCTCGGCGGCCGATATCACCGAGGGCTTGCCGCGGGTGCAGGAAATTTTTGAAGCGCGCGTTCCCAAAAATAAAGCGGCGATCTCGGAAATTGACGGTAAGGTTATCGATCTAATTGACAAAGGAAAACAGAAAATAATCAGAATCGCTCCGGACAAGCCGGAGAAGCCCGATGAGGTTATTGAATATAGTGTTTCCGGCGGTAATAGTTTTTGGGTGGCAAAGGGCGATTTGATTACCAAAGGACAACAATTGTCGGAGGGCAGTTTGGAGTTGAAGGAATTATTCGCCGTTTCCGGCATGGAAGCGGCCGCCAATTATATTTTGAACGGAGTCCAGAAGGTCTATGCCATAAACGGTTCCAATATCAATGCCAAGCACATAGAAATTATCATTCGTCAGATGTTCGGCAGAGTTCGCGTTAAAGACCCGGGCGACACCAATTTCACTCCGGGAGATATTTTAGAAAAAGTGACTTTCGCCGAAGAAAATTCCCGCGCTAAAAAAGCGGGTGATAAACCGGCAACTGCCACTCAACTTTTAATGGGCATTACCAAAGTCGCGCTGACCACCGAATCGTGGCTGTCGGCGGCGTCATTTCAGGAAACGGCCAAGGTGCTGGTAAATGCCGCCACCGAAGGCAAATCAGACAAACTTCGCGGCCTCAAAGAAAATGTCATTCTCGGCCGCCTCATCCCCGTCGGCACCGGCTATCGCACTATTGATTCCAGGAATCGATAGTTTTTAGGCGTAAATTGAAAAAATGTGGATAACTTTTAAGATAATTCAGGATAATTTGGGATAATTGACAGAATAGTTTTATAGGTATATATATTTATAAGTGGTTTGTTGTTTAAAAACTGAAGTCCACCAAATTAAATTGATTTTTTAAAGTTGTCACTATCTATATAAAAAACAGGTTTTGTTTAAACCTGTTTTATTTGAGAATTTGATCCTGGTTCAGGATGAACGCTGGCGGTGTGGATAAGGCATGCAAGTCGAGCGGTTCGATTTCGTCGCAAGACGAAATCGAATAGCGGCGAACGAGTTAGTAACACGTAGGAACTTACCCCAAAGACGGGAATAACCCTCCGAAAGGAGGACTAATACCCGATGGCATGAAGGTTAAAATCTTCATTAAAGTCGCAAGACGCTTTGGGAGAGGCCTGCGGGCTATCAGCTAGTTGGTAGGGTAATGGCCTACCAAGGCGATGACGGCTAGGGGGCGCGAGAGCGTGTTCCCCAACGTAAGGGACTGAGACACGGCCCTAACTCCTACGGGAGGCAGCAGTCGAGAATATTTCGCAATGGGCGAAAGCCTGACGAAGCGACACCGCGTGAAGGAAGAAGGCCCTCGGGTCGTAAACTTCTTTTGACAGAGAACAAGCCGCAAGGTTGAGCGTATCTGTAGAATAAGGCGCTGCTAACTTCGTGCCAGCAGCAGCGGTAATACGAAGGCGCCAAGCGTTATCCGGATTTATTGGGCGTAAAGAGTTCAAAGGGGGTCATGTTAGTCCGATGTCAAAGCTCGCAACTCAATTGCGAAAGCGCGTCGGAAACGGCATGACTTGAGGAAATTAGAGGCAAGTAGAACGGCTGGTGTAGGGGTGAAATCCGTTGATATCAGCCGGAATACCAAAGGCGAAGGCATCTTGCTGGAATTTTCCTGACCCTGAAAGAACGAAAGCGTGGGTAGCGAATGGGATTAGATACCCCAGTAGTCCACGCGTTAAGCACTCCGCCTGGGAAGTACGAGCGCAAGCTTAAAACTCAAAGGAATAGACGGGGACTCGCACAAGCGGTGGAGCATGTGGTTCAATTCGACAATAACCGAAAAACCTTACCTGGCCTTGACACTCTAACAATAACCTCGCGAAAGCAAGGTGTGTTCACAAGACGGTTAGAGCAGGTACTGCATGGTTGTCGTCAGCTCGTGCCTTGAGGTGTTCCGTTAAGTCGGGAAACGAGCGCAACCCCTGTTGCCAGTTACAAGTGTCTGGCGATACTGCCCCGAGAGACGGGGAGGAAGGAGGGGACAACGTCAAATCAGCATGGTCCTTTGATGGCCAGGGCTACACACGTGCTACAATGGGAAATACAAAGGGTTGCCAAGCCGTAAGGCGGAGCTAATCCCATCAAAATTTCCCCCAGTTCAGATTGAGGGCTGCAACTTGCCCTCATGAAGATGGAATCGCTAGTAATCGCGGATCAGCATGCCGCGGTGAATACGTTCTCGAGTCTTGTACTCACCGCCCGTCATACCAAGGGAGCCGGGAATGCCTTAATTCTGACTTTATGTCGGACCACGGTAAGCTCGGTAACAAGGGTGAAGTCGTAACAAGGCATCGCTAGCGGAAGCTGGTGATGGATCATCTCCTTTTTAGGGAGTTAAAATCTTTTTTATCTTTAAGATGAGAAAGGCGTCGATGCATTGAGTTTTCGAATTCGAAACTTGATGGAAGCATTGGTCTCGGAGCTTTGATTTGAGACCGGTTATCCGCAAACCTATAGGCGGAAATATAGTGGCAACTTTAAGGAATCAAAAAAGTTAAAATTAAACAAAAATATGATGAATAATTTTGGCGGCATGATGGGGAATTTTTTTCAAAACTGCGGCGGTTCGTGGCTGTTTTTCGGCGGTTTTATGATGATTTTTTGGGTTTTGTTTCAGGCCTTGCTTGGGATTGGAATATTGGTTTTAATCTGGCTCTGGATTAAAAAATTGTTGAAAGAAACCAAATAAAAGCCGGGGCGTGTAGCTCAGTTGGTTAGAGCGCGTCACTGATAATGACGAGGTCCATGGTTCGAATCCATGCACGCCCACAATTTATACGGGGTTTACATTTAAATTCAGATAGGGTAAACTGTGGATAAGTTTTATAATTAAGCAAAAAATATGGATGAAGTAAAAGCATATTGCGTCAGGTGCAGGGACAAGGCGGGCAGGGTTATGAAAGACGCCAAGGAGGTTCCTTTTAAGAGAAAGGGCGGCGCCGAGGGAAGGGCGATGACCGGCACTTGCGAAAAGTGTGGCACCAAAATGTTCAAGATTTTGCCGAGCAAGAAATAAATTTTTGCGCATAAAACAACCCCGCCGCGGCGGGGTTGTTTTATGGTATAAATACAAAGCGGGCCCGTAGCTCAGTGGCAAAGCACCCGGTTTGCATCCGGGAAACGGGGGTTCGATTCCCCCCGGGTCCAAAATGAAACCAGATATTTCAATTTTAGGTGGCAAAGGGGCGTCTTTAGTCGAAATGATTCAAGCGGGCTTTTCCGTTCCGCCGTTTTTTGTTGTTCCGGCCGGTGCTTTGGATGAAAAAGAAATTCTGGCGGAATTTAAAAAACTTAAAACAAAACGCGTTGCCGTTCGTTCTTCGGCGACGGCGGAGGATTCCTTGTCGGCTTCGTGGGCGGGAATGTTAAAAAGTTATTTAAATACGGAAGAAGAAGATCTTATAAAAAATATAGAAAAATGCCGGGTGTCAATAAATTCGCCAAGAGCTATTTCTTATAGAAAACAAAAAGGATTAAACAAACAGAAAATTTCCGTTGCTGTCATAGTTCAAAAAATGATTCAATCGGAAACTTCGGGTGTTTGTTTTACATTCAATCCCGTCACAGGGAATAGAAACGAGATGGTTATTGAAGCCGACCGAGGTTTGGGCGATAAAATTGTCGGCGGCAAAATCACTCCCGTCACTTACACTATAAACAAAAAACTATTGATTCCAGGAATCAATAGTTTTAGAGTAGTTATCCACAGGCAAAAATTAAGCAATCGGCAAATAATAAAACTTGCCGAACTTTGCCAAAAAATAGAAAAGCTTTTCAAATATTCCCAAGACATAGAATGGGCGTTCGCTAAAGGGAAATTTTATATTTTACAAAGTCGACCGATTACGACTTTTGTCGGAAACTGGGGCGCCGGTTTGGATTATTTACTGAAAGATTGTTGGAACGGTTTGGATAAAATTGTGGAAGATAATTTTTACGGCCGACACAATAAAAAACTAATTACTTCCCTATCCGCAAAAGTTTTTTTGGCGTTAAACGAGGCGGTTTTAATTATGAAAAAATACGGCGATTGGGTTAAAAAAGCGAAAGTTATCAAAGAATTCGGCGCTTCGGCAAAATCGTTAAACGCCAGAGTTATTTTTATAGACGCGGTAACACAATTTTTGAGGGAGACCTCAATGGGGGCAGTTAAAATTGTTAAAGTGAATAAGGCGAAAACGACTGATAAAAAAACGGCAACCGAAGACATAAAAGGCGTCGTTGCCAGCGCCGGCAAATTGGTGGCCGTTAACGGAACCGCAAAAATTATTTTTCGCGAAGATGATTTTTCAAAAATCAAAAAAGGTGATATTTTAATAACCAAAGAAACCAGTTCCGATTTTTTGCCGGCCATAATAAAAGCCAATGCCACGCGGCAATTGTGGCGCGGGAATTGAAAAAACCCTGTATTGTGGGGACGAAAATCGCCACACAGGTATTGAAAGATGGCGATTCTATTGAAGTAGATTTAAAAAACGGCACGGTTTACAAGCGGTAAAAAGCCGCAAATAAGCCATTTTAAGCGCTATTGACGATAGTGTTGTTTTATGCTATCATTAATATAGTCAATATAGTTCTATAAAAACTACCACCCTTCGGGTGGTCACCCGTAGGGGTGAAAAAATAAAAGAAGGAGGAAGCGAAGAATGGGTCGACAGGATGGAATAACGGAATTTATTTTAACTTTTCACGCGGAAAATCTGGGGAACAGGGACCTAACGCATGAGGCGCTGGGATATCCGATGATAACCAAAAAGGGCGAGGCCGATACGCGCAAAAAAGCGCAAATTCTGCTCCGTGTGGTTAACAGTCTGCCCGCCGGAGGAGTGCTGGCGCTGTGCGGCTTCTCAAAAGCGGTTAGGACCCACTCAACTTTGGCGGTTTACGCCGACGAGCTGAGAAAATTGCTCAACGGCGGGAGAGATATCGTTTTTTTTCAAGACCCAAGCAGCGCGGCCTGCGCCAAAACTATTGGAGACCACATCAAAATCATTCAATGGTTTCCGATGGAAATGAACGAGTTCGTCAGCGAACCGGGGAAGAAAGAAAAAGATATCGCCCTGAATATGCTGTCGGGGCTGGAGAGAATGGAAAATGTTTTCCGATTTTATTTTTCGGGAAGATATCTGACGCTTTTCAGCGTCGGCCATAGCGTTGAACTCGGCGCGCTGGTCGAATTCCTTTCCAAAAAGGGCGCTGAAAAATACAACGCTCGAGTCAGATATTCTTTTATGTAGTAAAAAAAATAAGGGGGCGCAAACGCGCCCCCTTTAAAAGTGCATAACTTTGCTTTTTAACTTGTTGTTTTTTTGTTATCATGAAAGCAATTATTATTAACATTACAAATATGATAGTCACAATACTGTTTGCCGTTTCCGTGATGCTCTCGGGTTTGATTCTGGCGTTGCCGGAAGCGATGGCGTCCATCGCCGGCTATGGCAGCGATCCGTTTGTCATTGGTAGAATCGTAGGTATTTTGACGGTCGTTTTTGAGGGCTGGTGGATTATTAGAAGATTGCAGGCAAAATAAATCCTGCCGGGAAGTTATCCACAACGGTTTTAGCGGAATGATGCTAAAATAATCGAAAAGGTCGGACTTTAATAAAAAATTCCCTTTTAGCGCGCGCCTGCGTTTTATCGGGGCAAAAAAGGGGAATATTATAATTAATAAAAAACAATAAATGTTTGTTCAAACTTGGGCGGATATAATCGCTTTTTCGCTCCAAAATTTGTGGGGAGGATTTCTGGCGTTTTTGCCTAATTTGCTGGGCGCGTTGATAATTCTCATTGTCGGTTTAGTAATAGCGGCCGGCCTTGGCAAGATAGTGGAAAAGTTATTTGACGCTCTCAAAGTGGATAGATTGTTGGAACAGCTTGGCTTAGATAAAATCTTGGATAGAGCGGATATTCGCCTTCATTCAGGGCATTTTCTGGGGGCATTGGTCCAATGGTTTTTCGCCATTGTTACCTTGCTCGCAGTAAGCGATGTTTTGGGGCTGGCGGCGTTTTCCGACTTTTTGCAACAGGTTTTGCTTTATGCGCCGAATATCGCAATTGCCGTATTGATAATGCTGGCGGGAGTGGTGGTGGCGGCGTTCGCTTCCAAATTGGTTAGGGCATCGGTTTTGGCGGCGCGACTTCATTCAGCTCGCTTTTTGGGCGCTTTAACCAAATGGGCGGTCTTGATTTTCGCCTTTTTGGCGACGCTTTCACAACTTGGCATTGCCGGCGCTTTGGTCAATACTTTGATCATGGGCTTTGTGGCGATGTTGGCTTTAGCCGGCGGTTTGGCTTTTGGTCTTGGCGGCCGCGATGCGGCGGCGGCTTGGCTTGAAAAGCTCAAAAGCGAAGTTAGCAAGTAATTTTTTCGGAAATTTCTGAAATAAAAACAACCCTTTTGGGTTGTTTTTATTTTGTGTGGATAACTATCTCAAAACTATTGATTCCTGGAATCAATAGTAATAATATAACAGTATTATGCGCAAAGAACGGTTGGAGACATATGGCATGTATCATATTTTTAATCGCGGGGTGGAAAAAAGAACGATATTTTTAGATGAAAGCGATTATCTCAGGTTTATGACCAATTTAGCAATTTTCAATGATACGAAGTCGGTTTTAAACGCCAAATATCGCATTAAAGAAAGAGAAAAGCCGGACGCCAGAAAACCACTGGTTGACATATTGGCCTATTGCTTAATGCCGAATCATTGTCATTTTTTATTGAGGCAAAAGGAAGATGATGGCATTTCTAAATTTATGAATAAAATTGGCGTGGGTTACGCTAATTATTTTAATTTGAAATATGGAAGAGTGGGATCTTTATTTCAGGGCGCATTTAAATCGGTGTCAGTTAAAGGAGAATCTCAATTTATCTATATACCCTATTATATTCATTTGAATCCATTAGACTTAATAAGCCCGCATTGGAAAGAGCGTGGCATCAAAAAAATGGATAAGGCCTTTGATTTTCTTGCATCATATAAATGGTCAAGTCACAGGGACTATTTAGGCAAGTCGATTTTTTCGGGGGTTGTCAATAAAAAGTATTTAAACGAAATTTTTGTAAATTCAAAAATTTATAAAAATGAATTTAGAAAGTTCATAGAGGATTTTGATTTTTCAGACACATCTCAACTTCTTTTAGACTATTGATTCCAGGAATCAATAGTTTTTAGGCGTAAATTGAAAAACTGTGGATAACTAAAGAGTTTTGGGAAAATTGAGATTGTGGAGTATAATTGAAAAATTATGGAAACGATGAAGTTTGGCGAGCCGGAGGCGAGCCAAGAGGGAGAAAATAGAAAAAATACGGAAAATAATGAACCGGCGCCGAAGGCGCCGGAGCGGAATAATGGTGTAAATAACGACGGAAAAAGAAAAAAGAAGCTGATTGCGGCCGGGGGGATTCTGGTCGTTTTAATTTTGGCAGTCGCCGGATGGCAATATTGGCAATATACCCAGACCCCTTATTATCAGCAGATGAAAGCGGTAAAAATGATTGAAAAATCGCTTAAAGAAAGCGAAAAATGGGGCGGAAAGACGCCGGAAGAAACCGTCGCCTTGTTTACCGATGCCGTTAAAAAAGGCGATTTTGAGCTGGCGGGGAAGTATGGAGATGAAGAAATAAAATCAGAACTTGAACAAATGAAAACTGATGGGAAAATTGAACAGTTAATAAAATGGCTAAAAACTGGAGAACTACGAGAAATCTCAGGATTTGGCGGCAATGATTTTAATATGACGATTAAAGAAAATGGTCAAGAGATTTGGATACTATCAATGCATAAAAGTGATAATGGAATATGGAAAATAGATGAATTTTAATTAATTCAAGTTAATGAAAGCAAGGAATTTAATATCGGTTTTTATCGGAGGAGTCATATTTTTGGCTTCCGGTTTTCTGTTTTCCGGTAAAATTGACGCCTATGACGATCAGACAACGCATCCGGATTTAACCAGAGAAATCATCTCTTTTTACGAACTTTCAACCGGCAAAAAACTTAGCGATGAACAGAAACAGTGGGTTATTCAGGGTTCCATAGACGAGGATTTCGCTCCAAGGTGGTTAAACCATTTTTACGATCCGATATTGGATCGCGGATTAGATACTTCGGTGTTATTTGTCAACGGATATTCGTCTAAAAATTGGGGGCTTTATTCAAAATATCAGTTAGCCAAATTGGGCCAAACGGGAACGATGGGCGTCATAATCGCGGGCAAGTCCGACCCAAGCAGTATGCCGTTTGTTTTTTCTTATGAAGCCGGCATTGAAAGATACGCAAAAAACAGAGAAAAAGACGCCTATTTAACTCTCGGCCACATTCTTCATTTAATTGAGGATTTAACCGTGCCGGAGCACACTCGAAACGATCCTCATCCGGGGTTGAACGACCCCAGTTTTTACGAGAATTGGACGGCGAACAATTCCAGCGGTTTAACCGAGAATCTGGGAAAAAATTTGTTCAATCAGGGCAAAAGACCGATTATCTACGGAGATCTGGGAGCGTATTTTGACAACTTGGCGACCTACACCAACAATCATTTTTTCAGCCCCGATACGATTAATTTGCCGATATATCAAAAGCCCAAAATCGCCTTTGAAGATGGAACTTTCGCCTATGGATATGATGAAAATGGCGAGTTGTTTGATTTGGCAACGGTCATAAGTGATAAAAGTAATAAAAGTTACTGGTTAAAAGATCCACAAATTCTTCAAGAATACTGGGCTCGCCTCTCCCGTCAGGCGGTGATGAACGGCGCGGGGGTGATAAGTTTGTTTCTCGATGACGCCGAGGTGGCGAAAAAAGTGGAATTGGCAAAGCAAAAAGCGAATGAAAACTCTTTAACCGATCAAAATCAGACATTTTTTGGTTTTCTGGCGAGTTTATTTACCGCTTCGGACAGCGGCGGCGCGCAACAGCCGGCAATGACGATAACAAGCGGTGAAGCGCCAACGGCGCCGTCGCAGTTGATACAAATAGCGGAGGTGGCGCCTTCGGCGCCACCTCCATCAGCGCCAGCGCCGGCGCCGAATTCGGCAAATGTTTCGGCAAATGTTTCGGCAAACGAGGAAAAAGCGGGATCTTCTTCGGCAATATCAGCACCAACGGGACAGGGCTCAACGCCAAGCAATGTCGGCACGGGGACGCCGACTTCGCCCACATACACTTACACCGGCGGAGGCGGAGGAGGTAGTTCAAATTCGGTGGCGGTGCAGCAAAATCAGTCGCAAAATAATGGGACAACGGCAACCTCAACGGACAGCGGCGCCGGCATAGTGGCGGGCGACCTTATTATCAACGAAATTATGTATGATTTTGAGGGATCGGACACTTTGAACGGAAAAGACCGAGAATGGGTAGAATTGTATAACAAGAGCGCCAAAAGCATCGATCTGACCGATTGGAAGTTAAACGACGGCGATAACGCCACCAATCACGGCCTTAATGTTCCTCCGAAAAACAACAGCCAGGGCTCGATGATAATGCCCGCCGGCGGATATATCGTTCTGACGGGAGACGCTTGGACTTTCGTGAACGGCAGTTATGCCGGCTACAACGGCGCCGTTATCGACACGGTTATGTCTCTTAAAAATTCCAGTTCAACGGTGAAAATAATCGCGCCGGACGGATTGGTTGTTGATGAAGTCGCCTATTCCAGTTCCTGGGGCGCTAACGGCGACGGAAAAACGCTTGAAAGAAAAACAGCCGGCGGTGGCTCTAATGATTCGGCAAATTGGGCGCCATCATCGGCAAATGGAGGAACTCCCGGGGCGGTAAATAACTATGAAATGGCCGGGGAAGGGGGGCCGGTGGCGACCTCGACGGAAGACAATCTCGGCGCCGGGACGGCCACTTCAACTCCGGAAACCGCTACCTCTACGATTCAAATTACTGGAACCGGATCGGGAACGGACATTGCGGCAACAACAACGATTTCTCAAAACACCACTTGGACGCTATCCGGCAGTCCTTACCGGCTGTTTTTTTACCAGTTTGAACGGCCGACCGTGGCGTCCGGCGCTACCTTAACGATAGAGCCCGGAGTAAAAATCATTCCGCAATACAGCAGTTATACGGCACTGGAAGTTCAGGGGACGCTTAACGCCGTTGGTACCGCCGCCGCGCCGATAATTTTCACCTCGGTAAAAGACGCCGACGGCCTTGCCTCGACAACCCCGCAACAGGGCGACTGGCACAATGTTGTTTTCAGTGCCGGCTCTCAAATCAATCTTGATTATGCGGAATTTCATTACGGCGGTGTGGGAATAATGCGACCGGTTAAAGAAATGGTGAAAATTGTCGGCGCCAAAGTTAACATCAATCATTCCGTTTTTGACAACGCCCAAGGCATCGCCCTGCGCCTGATAGACGCCGACGCCATTGTGGAAAATTCCGTTTTTTCAAATAATTCCTGCGGCATTTCAGTTGATTCTTTGGTCAGGCCGGATCTCGGGACCGACGGCGGCTGCTACGGCGATCACTCCCAGTACTCCACCGCCGCGGCGAAAACAACGCCTCAAATTAGGAACAATCAATTCTTGCGCAATCGGACCATCGGCGTGGAAATTAGAAATGGTTCGACTCCGATCATCGACGGCAACACTTTTACCGATAATTATCTTCCGGCGCGCGTTGAAAGTTCTTATCCGACGATGATGAATTCCATACTTTCCAATTCAAGCACGAGCCCGAACTTTATCGGCGCCATCTCTCTTTCCGGCTATACTCAATGGACGGAAAATTTTACCTTGAGAAAGGACTTGCCCTATCTTTTGCAGAGCAATGGGCCGGCCTGGTCGCCGCATCTTAACGCCGGCGCCACCATGACCGTGGAGCGCGGCGTTATTTTCAAAACCGACCATAACGGCTCGGCCATGTTTATCGACGGTAATTTGATTGTCTCGGGCGCGGTGGAAGATCCGGTCATTTTCACTTCGTTTAAGGATGATTCAGTCGGAGGAGACAGTAATGGAGACGGCGCGGCGAGTACGCCGCGCGACAGGGATTGGAATACCGTCAAAATTGCCAGCACGGGCAGCGGAACTTTTACCAATGCGAATTTCACATACGGCAAACAGGACTACACGACGGAGGGGCCGGAAGTTCAGGAAACGCTCAATGATTTTACGAAACAGTCCCTTGTCACCAACACCATGGGCGCCAGCAGCAAACATTGGCAGGCCCAGAAAAACGGCAATTTTGTCAGGGTTGTTTTTCACGATTTCGCCACGGTAAACCCCCAGAATTTTCCCTACTTGGCGGGCATCAAAAGAGTGAGCGACAACTCGTTTGCCGCCTCCACCACCATAACCAATCTTCAAAATATCGCCACCAAAGAACTGGAAGTTGCCATGTCCGGAAGTTTTGCCAAAGATGAAAGTTATTACGCCATTCTGCAGGTTGTCCCGCCCACCGGCTCCACAGCCGATATAAAAGATGTGTTTCAAATCGGTGTGGACGATTCGCAAATGGTGGCGGTGTCTTTTCACGAATTCGGCCCCAAAAAGATTTTTCATTCGGCAATTTCCGTTGACACCGGCGGAACGGTCGTTGTTCAATAGGGGGCATGGGCACGGACATCTTTAATACCGATTCCGGCAGGAAATTTTTGGCTTTGATAAAAGCCGTTTTCAAGGTGTCCGATCTGATATCCGATCTGGTCATTCGCGAGAAAATAAAGAAGCAAAATTTAAAAATTTACGAAAACTTTATATCGAGCGGTGGCGGGAACAACCATTCCGATTTGCTAAAAAACATTGATGTTCTGCGCGGGTTTTTGTTTCTGGCCGGGCAGATGAATTTGATAAAAGACGAACATCTCAAGGCGTTGGAAAACGGCTTTTTGTTTTTCAAATCCCATATTTCTGCCGCGCCGCCGGCGCCGGCGCCGGCGAAAATAGAGTTGACTGAACGGCAAGAGAAAATAATGAAGTATTTTCAAGAGCATGGGCAAGCCAAATTAGCCGAGTTGACGGAATTTTTACCGAATTTTTCCGAAAGAACCATTCGCAACGAATTATCCGTGCTTATCGGCCTTCGGCAGATTAAAAGAAGCGGCGCCGGCAACGGCAGTTTTTATGAAATGTTTCGGTAATAATGCGGCGATGTTTTAACATCGCGCGAGTTATCCACAATTGTCGATTTGTTTTATATCGGAATGGGGGATATAATTGCTTTTAGGTTATCCACATTCGGGAGTAAATACGGGCATTTGCGTCGGGTGGCGATAGGTGATATTATGTTCCTATTGACCGTTTTGGAGCGATTTGTTATCATTCGGATTGGACTGAACTTTGACAATTTAACGGAAAAATATGAAAGAAAATTACGATTATTAACTAATGGAAATTTAAAAAGTTTATTATTAAAAGGAGAAAAATTATGTTTATATCGAAACGAGAATCGCTGCCTATCGGCCTGATCGCAGTTGGCGTAGCGATGGCTTTGGTTCTCAGTTTGTCTTTGGTAGTGCCTAAAGCTGGCGCCGTTACGATTGAAGAATTGTTGGCCCAGATTCAGGCATTGCAAGCCCAGCTCACTACCTTGCAAGGCAGCTCAAGCTCGGGCACGGCAACTGCTTGCACCTTCACCAGGAGTTTGTTTCTTGGCGTTAGGGACGCGCAGGTAAAGTGTTTACAACAGTATCTTAATGGCGCCGGCTACACAGTAGCTGCGAGCGGCGCCGGTTCAGTAGGAAGTGAGACCACTTTCTTCGGTCCAGCGACAAAAGCGGCTGTTGCCAAGTGGCAAGCGGCTAATGCCGTTTCCCCGGCTGCGGGATATTTCGGCGCGATTTCACGAGCGAAATATTCAGCGGTGGCTAGTGTACCCGGTACGCCCGGTATTCCCGGCACTCCGGCTCCGGTCCCAGCGGCTGGCGGTTTGAGCGTTGGCCTATCGGTCACAACTCCAGCTTCAAGATCTATTGTTGTTGGCGCTGCCAATATGCCATTCGGCAAGTGGACTTTTACTGCCGGTTCTGGCGCGGTGACTGTCAACACTTTGAAATTCACCCGTTCGGGCATTTCGGCTGACGCGGAAGTCAGTAATGCCGAACTTTATGATGTGGCTACTGGCGAATATATTGCACAATATACCGGTCTTGGCTCGGGTGTTTTGACATTTGCTAATTCAGGCGGTTTATTCACTGTTAACGCAGGTCAGAGCAAAGAAGTGGAACTTCGCCTCAAGAATTCGGGTTCCAACAACCACACAATGGTTTGGAGCTTGAACGCGGCCGCGGATGTAACCTCAAACGCCACAAGCGTTGCCGGCACATTCCCGATGGCTTCAAACGCAATGACTTTTGTTTCCGTTTCCGATCCGGCAATTGCTACTTTGACCTCAACTGCGGTTACAACCGGTTCAACGGTTAATGCGGGCACGATGGGCTACTTGGCTGGTTCGTTCACCTTGCAAGCCGCGAACAGCGCGGTTTTGCTGGATAGAATTGTTTTAACTCAAAACGGTTCAATTATTTCAGGCACCGATGTTACCAATATTAAGTTGGTAACCACCGGCGGAACTCAAATCGGTTCAACATTACCTAATTTGAAGGCTGACGGCACGGGCACATTTGTGATGTCTCCGGCTTATGAAATTCCTTCGGGCCAGACCATTCAGGTTAATGTCTATGCCGATGTTGTCGCGGGCGTTAACAGAACCTTGATATTCAATGTTCTAAACCTTCGCGATATTCAAGCGAAAGACAAGACATATAGTGTAGGTATCACCCCATCAGCCAGCGTTACTATGACTACGATAACTGTTGGAGCCGGTACTTTGACTTTGACTCTTGACTCATCAAGTCCGACCGGCAATCTCGCTCCCGGACAGACCAATGTAACGGTTGCCAAATTTAAAGTTGTCGCCTATGGCGAACAAATCAAGGTTTTGTATATTCCGTTTAGGATTTATATGACTCCTACGGCTACCGTTCTTAAGGACTTTACCGACGAGATTGACAATATCTACTTAGTTGACGACGCGGGCAACCAAATTGGTACCACCATCACCGCGCCGAGCGCCGCGACAGACGCGAACGGCTATTGGGATGACGCGGAAACAACCGATCCCGATGCCACATTCGGCACTTCGTCTTCAAACATCAATTACCTTATTCCGGCAAATACAACCAGAATCTGGAGTTTGAAGATGGACATTTTGTCAACGGCTGATGGAACGGGTCTTACCGCGAACTTACAGGCCGGCACCAATAACTACCAGGGCCAGATTTCCAATGTCTCAACCGGCGATACAAGCGCGGTTACGGCTAACGCTCTGACCATCGCTTCTAATCCGTTCACGGCGGTAATAAACAGCTCTCTTGGTGTCGGTAACTTAACCAAAGACCAACAAAAGGCAAAGATCGGTTCATTCATGCTATCGGCTTCTTCGGCTGAAGGCATCAATGTTTCAACCATTACTGTTTTATCATCAACGACTTTCCCGTTTGCTAATCTTTTTGTAAAAGTAAATGGCGTTGATTTCGGCTCAGTGACACCAAGTCCAGCTGCCGCTACTAATCACACTTTTGCAGGCACTTCACCGGTTAACATTCCGATTGGCGGCAATGTTGCAGTTGATGTTTATGCCGATGTTCTTTCAGAAGCCACGAATTTGGGTTCCGCTGTATATGTAAAGTTGTATAATGCTTCGGCTGTCGGAGCGACTACTGCCACATCCCAGACATTATATGGCACAGCCGATTCTGCCGCGGTTAGCACAACTAATATCAGCGGTCAGAGGTTTACTGTTAATATTACCGGTGGTACTTTGACGATTGCCAAGGACTCTTCTTCGCCTCCCGCTTATCAGGTGGTTATGGGCAAGACGAATCAAACGCTTGCTATTTGGCGGCTTACCGGCGACACGGTTTCCGACAAGAGTATTACCGATATAACGGTTACTGCCAGTACTTCACTGCCCAGTATCAATTCGTCATTCAGTAATCTTCAGTTCTACAAAGGTGGCGTAGCAGTAACTGGTTCAACGGCTCCTGCCGTCGCTTCCGGTACAACCGGCTGGACTTATACCTTCTCTTTTGCTAACGCGCCGATTGTTGTTCCTGAAAACGGTATCGCGCTTGAGCTTAGAGGCGATGTTGCCAGTTCTGCTTCAGGCGGCTCCACTTCAAATGGTCAGTATATCTTTAGGATTGAAAGTCCGGACGATGTAACCGCGCTGTCTTCTTCGGGTTCGCTATCCGTTACTGTTTCCGGTCCTAACGGCAATACCGGCACCGATGTCAACAAAATAACCGTGTTGAAAACCAAACTTACGGTTACTTCGGATGCAACCGGTATTCTAACTTCTGGTCATGCAGCTGATTCCAATGACACGGTTGCGGTATTCGTGTTTACAGCCGATCCGGCCGCTAGTATTACTATCAACACCGTTGGCATTAAGATGGCCGGCGCTACGCTTGCCACCTTGACATTTAAGCTGATTGATGCTGATACCAATACAGCTTGGGGCTCAACGATATCTGCCGGTCTCGCTCTCGGTTTGTCAACGACAAACGGTACTCCAACTTATGGTACTACTACCGCTTTGTTTAATCCGGCATTCTCTTTATCAGCCGGTGCGACTAAAAGAGTGAAAGTTCAGGCCGATACAACGGGTCTCACAGCTACTACCGGTAGCACCAATGGTACTTTACTTCAGATATCTCTCAACGATGTTACCAGTGGTCGGGCGTCTGTATCCGACGGCACCAATCAGGCCATGATGGCGTGCGCCGCGGAATCCGGTCTGGCTGTCAATACCTGTAATGCTATTGGCTGGAACGATGGCACCACCGGCTCTCTCAATCTTGAGGCCAAGGTCTTGCCGATCTCCGGTCCGTCAATTCGCTACTAATCTTTCTTTCTCGGATTTCCTGCTTGTGACAGGAAGTTCGTGTAAAACTAAAACCCCCGCCAAAGCGGGGGTTTTAGTTTGGCCACACTTATGGTTGCACTGTCGCACTTATCCACAGTTTTCCAATTTACGCCTAAAAACTATTGATTCCAGGAATCAATAGTGGTTCAATAGTGGTTGCATAGCGTGTTTTTTGTTTTTATGATAAATTTGTTCTATGTTCAGAATCGAATTATACCTGCCTAAAATCATAAAATTTTCGGCGCATGGCTTATTTTGGCGATTTCAAATAAGGAATACCGACCAAAATTCTCATGGCTATTAGCGGCAATTACGGCTTTTTCCGGCATTTCTTTAATTTCTGCCCTGTTCGGCGTTGATTTTGACAGAAGCGTCTGGGGCATCGGCCCGAGAATGACAGGATTATTCGCCGAGTTTCATTTTTTAGTTTGGTTTTTGGTTCTTGTAAGCATATCGAAATCTGGCTTTGATTTTAAAAAATATTTAAATTTTTCTTTCTTTGTCTCTTTGGCGGTGGCTTTAACGGCTTTTTATCAGAATTCCCAATGGGGTTTGGCCTTAGGTTACGGAGTGTTCAGCAACGCGACATTCGCCGCTCCCTATTTCATATTTCATTTTTTCTGGGGCATCTATCAGTTTTCAGTTTTCAGTTTTTCCCGCTTAGCGGGATCCCGCACAGCGGGACAATTTTCAGTTTTAAAAAAATGGCTTTTTGGAATTGGTGGCGCGTTTCTTTTTATTTCAATAATTTTGACTCAAATCAGAGGCGCGATTTTGGGACTTTTAATCGGTATTTTTATTTTCGGCTTGATTTTGATTTTTACCGATATATTAGGCCGTCGTTTTCGAATTTTAGTTTCCGTTTGTTATTTGTTATTTTTTATGGGCCTGTCGGGCATTTGGTATTGGCGCGATAGCCGGTTTATCCAAAATTTCGGTCCGATAAAGAAAATAACCGGCGCTTCGTTATCCGAGACCACCGTTCAGACGCGGCTTTTGGCGTGGCGGACGGCTTGGGAGGGATTTAGAGATAGGCCGTTGCTGGGAGCCGGGCCGGAAAATTTCAATTATCTTTTTAACGCGCGCTATAACCCGAAATTTTTGGGATTTGGAAACGGCGGTTTTGACGAGACCTGGTTTGACAAGCCGCACAACGCCTTCTTGGAAATTCTGACCGAAACCGGCATAACCGGCAGTTTATTGTATATTTTGGTTTGGTTAACGGTTGCTTTAGCGCTTTTTAAATTATTTAGATCCGGCCAAAAATTTTTATCTTTAACTTTATTCTCCGCCTTTATTGCTTATTTTGGCGCGGTATTTTTTTCGTTTGACAGTTTCGGTTCGTGGTTCGGGTTGTATTTGTTTTTAGCGTGTTTAATTTTGCACGATAATTTATTGATTCCGAGAATCGAGGAATCCGTTCCGCCTCGGCGGGACGGAGGAAAGATTCTCGGAATCAATCGTAAATTAGCGCCATTCGTAATTGGTATCGTCGCATTGGTCATCTTTCTTATATACATCAATTATTCAATTTGGCGCGCCAATATGGCCGATGCCGACGCTTTAAGAATTTTTCCGGTTAATACCGCACAAAGCATTGATTCATTCAAGCGGTCTCTGAATTATTTTACTCCTTATGGATCGGAATATCGGTTTGATCTGGCATCTTCCGTTATCGGCGCCACGCAAAAGAATCTCCCCATTCAGGATTTAGAAAATACTTTAAATTTTACTCTCAGCGAAGCCGACAAGGCGCTTGCCGCCCATCCCAAAAACGCCGCTTACTATACCGATATGGCCAAACTTTACAATATTTTGGGCGAAAAGAGCGGCGATTTGTCATTTTTAACTCAAGCGGAAGAATACGGGAAGAAATCCCTGGAACTTAGCCCCGATAGGCAGGAAACCCTGTTTTATCTGGCGCAATCGGCGCTGTTGAAAGGGGATATTGAATTATCGCTTGAATGGACGAAGCAAGCCGTTACCGCTAATTCGGCGATTGGGCAAAGTCATTGGTATTTGGGCCGTTTATACATTATTAAAGGCCAAAAAACAGAAGGAATTGCTGAAATTGAAAGGGCATTGGCCTTGGGTTATAAACCCTTAAATCAAGGTGAAAAAAATATTATAAAAAATCTGGGGATTGAGATAAATTCGCAATAACATTCGTTGGAATAGGATAAATTAAAATAATTCTTCGTTTTTTCGTATCATATCAACTAAACTGAATTTTTCTTTTACAGTTGTTTGGGCGTTTTGGGAGTATTCTTGGGTCATGTCCGGATGGGTCAGCATTTTTTCTATAGCCGATGCCAGAGCTTCCGAATCGGCCGGTTCTACCAGAAGTCCGGACTTTTCGTTTTCAATCATTTCCGGAATGCCGGCGATATTAGTCGCCACAATCGGCACTTCTGCCGCCATCGCCTCCAAAATCGTCCATGGCTGGCCTTCTTTAACGGAAGGCAAGACAAACGCATCGAAGGCCTTGAGATATTTATAGGCATCGGGGACATAGCCGATAAGCGTAATTTTATTTTCCAGATTATTTTTTTTAATTAATTTTTTTAGGATTTCTCTTTCCGGCCCGTCTCCGATAATCACGGCGTTAATATGATTGTCGCTAATTTTTGCCATAGCAAAAATTAGATATATCAACCCCTTATTTTTATAGAGATTGGCGATAGCGCCGACAAGAATAGAATCGGGGATTATGAATTGAGAATTATTAATTTTTGACGCGATAAATTTTCTCGCTTCTTTTTTTGGCAGAAAATTCAAATTATCAAAATCAAGGCTATTGTAAATTACAATTATTTTTTCCGGTTTAATAATGTTATTTTTTATCGCCAATTGCCGGTCGAATTCGGAATTGGTGATAATCAGGTCTTTAAATGGCGCGGATATTTTTTCAGCCCACAAATATACTTTTTTTATCAAAACATTTTTCGGTTCTTTAAATGCCCAACCGCCGATTCGATAAATAATTTTGTTCGGTTTTTTTGTCAGCGCGCGGCAGAAAGCGCCGGCGATCGATCCCGTAAAACCGGCTTCGGAACTTAAAAGATAAAGAATATCCGGCTTGAATTTTATAATTAATCGGAAAATCTCCAAAAATGCCTGTATGTTTTTTATGCCGATGGCGTTAGAAAAATTTTTTATTAAAATCGTCCGAATGTTGCTTTTTTCGAATTTTTCCAACAGTTCTCCTCCTTTGCCAGCCGCCACCAAAAGTTCGTAATTATTTGGGTCCAAGTGCGTTGTAAAGTCATAGAGAAATCGCTGGGCGCCGCCCATTTCCGATTTTGTTATAATAAATAGTATTTTTTTTGGCATAATTTTACACTATTTTTTGGCTTTAATAAGCCAAAAGCCCAAATTGACTGGCCATCCGATTCGTTATATAGTGTATATCATAAAATGAAGGATTCGCAAAAAAAATTAATCTTGATAATAACCCCGCGCAAAAAGGGCGGGCCTTGGCAATGGGGCGCCGATTTGGTTGAGGAATTGAATAAAACTTCGGAATTTAAGGCGGAACATATTTTTAAAATTCGCGATAAACTTTTAAGTCCGTTCAGATTAAAAGCCAGAATCATTCATACAACCAATCCACTGGCCTGGACGGTTTCGGCGAGGCCTCTGATTTTAACCATCCACGGGAAATATTATGGTATTTGGAAATTTTTTTATCGGCTGGGCATTGCCAAAGCATCGACTATTTCGGTTCCTTCAAAATTTCTCAAAACATCATTGGACATTGAGCGCGCCATCGTTATCCCCAATGCCATTGATTTGTCAAAATTTACACAGACCAATATCGCGCAAAGGGATTTTTTTAATATCTTAACGGTCACCAAATTTTGGTTTCCGGGGAAAGCCCGAGGAGTAGCCGAATTAGCGCGCATAATGTTTGATTTGGCGAAAGAATTTGAAAAAAGAATCAATTGGCGCATTGTCGGTTTTGGCCCGTTCTTGGAAGATGTCAAAAAATCGATTAATACGATGGACAAACCGAATAATATTACCGTTCAATGGTTTGGATTTGATTTGCCGCAAAAATATTTCGCCGATTCAGATATTTTTGCGTATTTTTCCCATGAAGATAATATGCCCATTGCCATTATGGAGGCGATGGCGGTGGGTCTGCCGGTCGTGACCAATAAAATAGGCGCCGTTAATGAAATTATCAATTCCGGCAAAGACGGTTTTATTGTCTCGGAGCATCAGGCATATCAAAATACGCTGTTAAAATTAATGAATGATGTTGTTTTAAGGCGCGACATTGGCGCCGCGGCGCGAAAAAAAATTAAAGAAAAATTCAGTTGGCAGACCATTTTGCCGAAGTGGATCGAATTATATAAAAATTTATTAAAATAAATGGCCAGATACTTTTTTAGATTAGACGATATAGCGCCGAATATGAATTGGAATAATTTTAATCGCCTTGTTTTAATTTTTGACAAATATGGCATTAAGCCGCTGCTTGGGGCGATTCCCGATAATCAAGACGAGGAATTGCTAAAATATCCAAATTTTCCCGATTTTTGGCAAGTTGCCAATAATCTTAAAAACAAAGGATATATAATAGCGCAACACGGCTATCAACATCTTTATAAAACTCAAGATGGAGGAATTTTGAGAATAAACAAAAAAGGAGAATTTAGCGGATTGGGTTTTGAAATCCAAAAACAGATGATAAATAGCGGGAAAGATATTGTAAAAGAAAAAATTTGCGAACCAAAAATTTTTATTGCTCCGGCCCACTCTTTTGATAGAAACACGATTGGGGCGTTAAAAATAAATAGTTTTGATTTTATTAGCGACGGTATCGCTCTGTATCCATTCAAAAAATGGGGCATTATTTGGCTGCCCCAAATATTGTGGCGACCTCGCAAAGGATTGTTTGGCAAGGTGACAATCGCGCTTCATCCCAATACCATGACCGGTCAAGATTTCGATGATTTGGAAAAATTTATAAATGAAAATCGAAATAAAATTGGGAATTTTTCAGAATTAATGGGATGGTACGCGCAAAGCGGTTCAATTAAAAGGACGATAACATTTTTTATCAATCAGGCATTCAAAGTAGTTTGGTGGCCAATATTTTGGACTAAATTCAGAATATTAAAATGAAATATCAGGACAAAAATTTTAAATATACCGATGCCGAGGCCTATGACAAAAGAGGCGAATCGTCTATTTTAGAAAATTATGTTTTGGACTTGTGGCAGCCATTTTTGAAAAAAGTTATTGGCAACTTAAGTAATGGCCAAGTTGTTATAGATTTAGGTTGCGGCACCTGCGAATACGCGCAAGCTGCCGGCAATGCCAAAAAAATCTATGCCGTGGATATCGCCGAACCAATGCTGAAAATTTGCCGCGAAAAATTAAGAAATTTTCCGCAAGCGGAGATAATCAATGCGTCGGTTGCCGATGTCAGTTTACCGTTGGCGGATTTAGTTGTCACAATAGGCGTTTGGGAATATGTCCGTCCGGATATTTTGTTTAATAAAATTAAAGAAATAACCCGCAAAGACAGCAAGGTAATTGTGGTTTTCCCCAATATTTACAATGATTTGAATTGGATGAGAAGTTTGGGCAAGATGAAGACGGCCGCTTTAATGCCCGGTGTTGTCAAAAAATTATTCCGAAATGATTTTGTTATGATTGATTCTGCCAGTTTTGGCGCCGTATTTTGGTTTCCGAAAAAACTGCAATTTTTGGCAAAGCCGATTTGGAAATTATGGGATTTACTTTGGAAGCCGTTTCAGAAATTTTTTCCGGCAGGCGTTAATATCTATTATTTGTTTGAACGTAAATGAATATTTGTTTTATAGGAAAACACATTTATCCGAAGGATATTTTTTCAAATGAGCAGGACATGAAGACCTGGCGGTCTTTAGCCGAATATTTTAACCGCCTATTTGTTATTGCCCAATCGCCGGATATATTTTTTCACAGCGTCGGAGAAAAAAATATAAAAATTTATCTGATTCCCAATATTTTCGGTTATTTGGGGTTTATCGGCATCGCCGTAAAAGTAGGCGTTTATTTGCGCTGGAAATACGGTATCGATTGTTTTGACGCTTCGGAAGTGGCGGGCGGAGGATTGGCTGCCACTTTTTTGAAGTTTTTAACCGGCGCAAAATCAGTCATTGAAGTTCAAGGAGAGATTTTCGGTGAAAATTATGAAAACAAGGGCTATAAAAAAACGCTTTTAAAAAAAATCGGGATATTCGTAATGAAAAAAGCCGATCGAATACGAGTTAACAGCGAGGCGGTTTTTCATCAAGTGAGCAGGCAATACATAGAAGAGAAAAAAATTCGCCTCATTCATTTACGCGTCGATTTAGATCTTTTTAATCCGCTATCGATTCTAAGAATCAATAGTGAGAAAAACGACGATAAGATAAAAATCGGATATGTCGGCAGATTGGCGGAAGGCAAAGGACTAGAAGATTTACTGGCGGCGATATCCCAACTTTGCCAAGGCCACGGTAAACGGGCGAATTTTAAAGTTTTAATTTTCGGCGATGGACAGCTTAAAAGCAAGTTGATAAAAATGTCCGAAAATTTAAGGATTCATGATAAAATAGAATGGCGGGGTTTCGTATCATACAATAAGGTTCCGGAAGCGTTATCGCAAATTGATGTGTTTGTTTATCCGTCTTGGCATGAAGGTTTCGGCCGATCCATTATGGAAGCGCTGGCAATGGAAAAAGCGGTAGTGGCGACAAATGTCGGCGGTATTCCGGATTTGATAAAAAACGGAGAAAATGGATTTTTGGTTAATCCGCATAATCCGAAAGAATTAGCCGAAAAAATTTTGGAGCTAATTAATAATCAAGATTTGCGCGCAAAATTTGGGAAAAATGGTCGCCAATATGTCAGTGGAAATTTTGAGTGGAACCATGGCATAAAAAAATTCGCTAATTTATTTTTGGAACTAAAATGAGAATCGCGAGAATAATTGAATATTTTCCGCCTCATATCGGAGGGATGGAGCGGCACGGACTAATTCTTTCTCAAGAACAGATTAAGCTTGGCAATGAAGTTGAAGTTTATATTGGCGTGGGTAGCGATAAATTATTGCCTCGAATTTACAAAATGCCTTTGCAATTTTTACCGCTTTATAATAAAGCGCGCCGCCTCTGGTTTAATGTCTGGGCGTATTTTACGGTTAAAAATAATCATAAAAAAAATCCCTACGATATCATTCATCTTCATGGAGATTTCGTGGAAGCGTTTTTTGGCGGAAAACTGGCTAAAAAACTCAATATTCCCGCTGTCCTGACCATTCATGCGGGTCTTAATAAAAAATTTTTAAAGCCAAAAAACGCCAAATATTTTGATAATATCAAGAAAATCATCTGTGTCAGCCAAGAAATTGCCGGTGACTTAAAAAATATCGGTGTAGCCGATGACAAGCTGGAAATTATTTCCAGTGGTATTTATTTGGACGAGTTTTCCGCCAAAGGCGGATCCGCCTTTGGCGGAAAAAAAGAAAACGGCGGGGTAGATGCCATAAAAAACAATTATTCGGCGCCCATTATAATTTCCGTGGGCGTTTTGAGAAAAAGCAAAGGACAGGTATATCTAATTGAAGCGTTTAATAAATTAAAAAATAGTTTTAGTTCGGCGACTCTTTTGCTAATAGGCGACGGTCCCGATAAAATTGAATTAGAAAAACAAGCCAATGATACAAGCGGGATTTATTTTTTAGGTCGGCAAGAACATAATGATATTATCAAGTATTTGCAGGTTTCTGATATTTTTGTTTCGTCGTCGGCTAACGCTCCAAATGATCGAGAAGGGACCCCCACGGTCATTATGGAAGCGATGGCGGCGGGTTTGCCGGTTGTCGCCACCAAAGTCGGCGGCAATCCAATTTTGATAAAAGATGGCATCAATGGTTTTTTGACAGAGTCGGGCGATTCTTTTGCTATTGCCGCGGCGATTGATAAAATATTAAGTGATGAAGAATTGCGCCAAAAAATTAAAGAACGAAATTTGGAAGATATAAAACAAAAAGATTGGCCGGTAATTGCCAAAAAAATCACCGATGTTTATTTCTGCAAATAATAAAAAAACCTTTTGGCATTGGTGGTTTTTGGCGGCCGCCATTTATCTGATTTTTGCCGTGGTTGTTACTTGGCGTTATGGCATAAGTTTTCTTATGCCCATGGGCGACGATACGGGTCATCATATCCAATTAGCTAAAAATTTAATTGAATATCGAACTTTTTCTTTGGACGGGCTTGATGGTGCATATTCTGTAATGCCGCCGCAGCCGACAAACTTTTTAACGCCCGGTTACGCATTTTGGTTGGCGCTGATATATCTTATTTTTAAGTCCTTTACGCCGGCGATTTTTATCGGCGCGATGGTTTTTGCCTTTTCAGCGCCTTTAACTTATTTTTTGGCTAAGGAAATTACCGAAAATAACAAAATCGCTTTATGGTCGGCTCTTATCTTTATGATAGAGCCGCTGTCGATTTATCATTCCGGCTTGATGTTTACCGAGCAATTGTTCGTGCCTATTTTTTTAGCGGCTTGTTATGGTTTTATAAAATACTTAAACATCGGCGACAGAAAGTTTGTTTTTGGATCTTTATTTATTTTTTCATTGTCAACTCTCATCAGGCCGATTATTTTCTATCTTTTACCCATTTTATCTTTAATAGTTTTTATTAAAGAATCTAAATTTTCCTGGCGTCGCGCCGCAATTTCGGGGATATTATCTTTAATTATCGCCTTTTCATTTGCCGGTGGTTGGCTTATCAGAAACAAAATTGTTTTAAATACCTGGCAAATTTCAAGCAACCAAGGGGCACTTTTGTATGGTTATCATTATGAACTTCTAATGAGAAGTTTAGGACTCAATTCGGAAAGCCCCGATACGGGCAATCTTAATATTTTTTCGGTCGCATATAATAACTTAAAAGGGGAATTTGCAACAGAAAAAATTTTGCAATATCGATGGAGTTATCTAAAACTTCATTTGACCTACATACCCATTTTTTTCTTAAATAATGGTTATAGTGAGTTTTTTAGTCGATTAACCAACGCCATTGAACTTGATAAATATTTTAGACATGATTTGGCATTTGCCTTTTTACAAGGTAATATTCTTAAAGGTGCACTGATGATTTCCGGCGCCCCAAATGAAATTTTTGTTTTAATTGGCGGAATTTTAATTTGGTTTTTAATATTCTCACTGTCCATAGTGGGTTTTTGCGAATTATTTATAAAATTAAAAAGTAATCAAAAAATGATTATAAATATTATTGGCATTATAGTATTGTATTTTGCCGTTATCGTTTCGCCGGGGGTAGTGGCGCGATATCGTTTGCCAATAAATCCTTTTGTTTTTATTTTCTTTGTCAGCGGCTTTTATGCTATTAAAGAAAAAATAAAATTATGGATATAAGCAAAAAAACATTTATTAGGTTTATTATCGGACTAATTTTTTTAAGAATAATTTTGCTTTTTTTAATGATGAACAATGTTCCTTTTACCGATATTCAGTCGGATTGGCGGCCGAATTTTGGCGGCTCCTATTGGCCGGATGAGGAAGTTTTTTTCAATCTGGCAAAATCTATGGCTGATTTTAAGCCGATTATGAGTATTATATATATTGGCTATGCCATATTTTTAGCGCCATTTATATATTTTGTCGGCGCTACCGGCCCGGAAATGATCGCTCAAACAATGGTGATAGTCCAAGGCATTATTCTTTTTTCCGCCGCTCTTATATTGATTGTATTTATTGGAGAAAAATTTTTTAAAAATAAAAAACTAGCGCTGGTAAGCGCCACCTTGTTTCTTATTTATCCTTATTTGATGTTTGCGGTCTGGAAACTTATCGGTCACAAAAATGCCATTCCGACTTTTCACTACCAGATGTGGATTGTCATTTTGTCCGACTATTTATCGGCTCTTTTGGTAGTTTTAACTTTTTGGTTGTTTATTAAATTGATAGAACAATTTGAAGCAATAAATGCTAAGATTTATCATCTTGCTATTGTAATCGGAATTTTTGCCGGAGCGGCAGCTTTGGTAAGACCGCCGAATTTAGCGATACCGGCATTTTTATTTTTTTATCTTTTATACATCAAAAAATTTAAACCAGCGATTATTCTCGGCTTTTCTTCTTTTGCCGCTTATTTGCCGCAACTTATATACAACGCCTATTTTTTTGGTTGGCCATGGGTTTACGGGAATATCGTTCTTGATTCCGGGTTGCAGCAAGGCGGTCCATTTTTTGGTCACTGGGTAAATCCGGCGAATTTTTGGCTGAATTTTAAACATTTTTCACCTAATCACTATTTTATTTTTTTTCTTATTGCAGCCGCTTTTATGGTATCGATTTTTGTTTTAGGTAGGAGACATTTGGTTAAAACCAACAATAAATTTATTACCGTATTTGTTTTTTGGTTTTTGTTTTATGCGCTTTTTTATGGTCAATTTAGCGGTTCCACCAGTCAATTGCGCTATTTTTTGCCCGCCATGCCAGTTTTCATTTACTTTTTTATCGCTGCTATGTTATATTTGCGCGCAAAACTAAAATTTAAAGAAAATTTAACACAAACAAATGTATAAAGAAAAAACAGTTTCAATAGTTTTTGCTACTTATCGTGAAAAAGATTCAATAAGAATGGTTATTGAAAATTTTTTTAATACTGGTTTTGTGGATGAAGTTATAGTTGTTAATAATAATGCCGAACCGGGAACGGTTGAAGAAATACAAAAAACCAAGGCTAGAATGGTTTATGAAAAAAGACAAGGATATGGCCATGCCTTCCAACGGGGCATGGAAGAGGCGAAAGGGGACTATATTTTCCTATGCGAACCGGATGGCACTTACACCGGCAAGGATTTGGAACGGTTTCTGGTCTATGCTCAAGATGGTTTTGAAGCTGTTTTAGGTTCGCGGACCGGTCAAAGCACGAAAATATCCGGAGCTGATATGGATTTTTTAAGAAAATTTGCCAATGTTTTTGAAGCTAAAACCATTGAATATTTATTCAATACCAATTCATTATCGGATATCGGATGCACTTATAAACTTTTTACTAAAGCGGGGATTAATAAAATCGCCCCCTTGTGGCGAACCAGAAACTCTCTTTTTGCCACCGAATTGGTGCTTTTAACCGCTGCCAAGAAAATACATTTCATTGAAATTCCCGTTACATTTAAAAAGCGCGTTGGCACTTCAACTTTTGTAAGCACTTTTGCCAAAATGGCTAAGTGGGGTTTAAGAATCTACGCTTTTATTTTTATTTTTTGGTTTCGCTGGATTTTTAGAAAAATCTTTTCAAAAAACGCATGAATTGTCCCATTTGCGATAATAATGATAGTCGGATAGTAAGATCGTTTTTCCCGAGATTTTATTATTGTCTTAATTGTGAGGGCCATTTTCTCAGGGAAGATTCCGCGCCGGAATATGCCGAAGATTATTACGAACTTGAAAGCCGGAACTTGCTATCTAAATCAATCACAAGAGCGATTCGCGCATTTTTTTTGCGCGCCAGATTTAAAAAAGTTAAATCGATTTTAAAAAATATTCCAAATAGCGTTGTTCTTGATTATGGCTGCGGTCCGGGAAATTTTGTTAAGTACGCCCTTAAAAAAAACCTAAAAATATTCGGTTACGAATCTTCAAAATCGGCTGTCCGCCTTGCGAAAGAAAATTCTCTTCCAGTATACGATTCGGTTGTTATTGCGCAGGGTAAATATGATCTGATTACGTTTTGGGGCAGTTTGGAGCATGCTGATAATCCCAAAGATATCGTTATTAAATGTCGCAATTACTTAAAAGAAGGAGGTAAGCTTCTTATCGCCCTGCAGAATGCCGATAGTTTTGAGGCGCGGCTGGCTAAGGAAAAATGGTTTCATTATGATTATCCTTTTCATCGCATCCAATTTACGCCTACGGCGCTTAAGAAAATACTTGAACAAAACGGCTACGAAGTAAGCTCGTTTGACTTTTTCTTTCCTGAATATACCGTATCCGGATTAATACAAACATTTTTAAATTTTTTATTTCCCAAGAATGCCTTTTACTACGTTGTAAGCAACAGAAGATTAAGCGCCAGCAGCGCTAAAACAATTTTTATCAACCTTTTTTCATTATTATCGCTTCTCGTTTTTTCGCCGATTTTATTATTATTCTTTCTAGTGGCTTTAGTTTTTAAAAAAACAGGAGCCATGGTCGTCCTTGCAAAAAAGGCGTAAATATTGTAAAAACTTACCATGGCTAAGGAGCTTTATAATAAATATTTTGAGACGCATTTCCCGAAAGTAGAATACCGCGACAAAATGTGGCACCCGGTAGTTGAATATTTACAGAAGAAATATGTTCCAAAAAACAGCATAGTGCTGGATTTAGGCGCCGGTTATTGTAATTTTATAAACCATATTGTCGCTAAAGAAAAACATGCCAGTGATATTTCGGAAATTATCAAGCAAAATGCCGAGAAAGACGTAATTTGTCATATTCAAGACTGCGCCGAATTAAGTGATATTTCCGATGAAAAATTTGATATTGTTTTTGAGAGCAACCTTTTGGAACATTTAGATTCCGACCGTATTGAGAAAACACTAAAAGAAATTTTGAGAGTTTTAAAAAAGGGCGGCCGATTTATAGCCATGCAACCGAATTATAAATACTTTTACGCACATTATTTTGACGATTACACTCATAAGACAATTCTTTCCCATGTAAGCTTTGAGAATTTATTGAAAAATTACGGATTTGAAATAGAAAATATAGAACCGAAATTTTTACCGGCGACATTCAAACAAAAATTGCCGAAAATACCATTTTTGGTTAAATTATATCTAAGATCCCCTTGGCGACCGGCAGCCAAGCAAATGCTGGCAGTGGCCAAAAAACCAAATGTATAAAACCAATACTCATTGCCGAATGTGCAAAAGCGAAAATTTAAAGTTGTTTTTTGATTTGGGAGAAACGGCTTTGGCCAATTCTTTCCTGAAAAAAGAAGAACTTAACAACCCCGAATCCAAGTATCCCTTGAGGGTATTTTTTTGCGAAGATTGCGGTTTAAGCCAGCTCGTGGATGTTGTCGACCCTTCGGTTTTATTCAGAAATTATGTTTATTTTTCTTCCGAAATGCCGGTTTTACCGGAACATTTTAAAAACTATGCCGAAGAGGCGGTTAATAATTTCGTAAAATCAAAGAACGGTTTGGTTGTGGAAATCGGCAGTAATGACGGGCTTCTTTTGGGCGCTATTAAAAATTTGGGCGCCAGAGTATTAGGCGTTGACCCTGCCGAAAATATTGCCAAAATTGCTAATGAAAGAGGGGTGGAAACAATTCCGGATTTTTTCAACGAAAAACTTGCCAAAGAAATCAAAGAAAAATATGGGCCAGCAAAAGTGATGATAGGAAATAATGTTGTTGCTCATATTGATAATCATTATGATTTAATCAGCGGCGTCTCGACTCTTCTTGCCGACGGCGGGGTCTTCATGTTTGAAGCGCCGTATCTTGTGGATATGTTTGAAAATTATACTTTTGACACCATTTATCATGAACATCTTTCTTGTCTTTCGGTTAGGCCGCTTGTGAATCTTTTCAAACAATTTGGCATGGAACTTTTTGATGTGAAATTATTCCCCGTTCAAGGAAATTCCATAAGAGGATATGCCGGAAAAACGGGACAGCATGCAATTTCAATGAGAATCGGAGAATTACTAGAAAAAGAAAAATCAATGGGATTAAATGATATTTCAACCTATTTTAAATTAGTAGACGATGTTGATGAAATGAGAAAAAAAGTTTTGACTATTCTTAAAGATTTGAAATTGCAAGGCAAGAAGATTTCCGGTTACGGCGCACCGGCTAAGGGCAATACTTTGCTTAGTTATTATGGTATTGGCGCGGATATTTTGGATTATGTAACCGATGAAACGACAAAAATTAATTTATATACGCCGGGCACTCATATTCCGGTAATAGATATTAAAGATGCCAGGAAAAATCCGCCTGATTATTTTTTGCTTTTAGCTTGGAACTATAAGGATGCCATTTTGAAAAAAGAGGAAGACTTTAGGAAAAATGGCGGAAAATTTATCATGCCGGTCGGTAAAGTGGAGATTTTATAATATGCAACTTTCTTTTAAAAATATTTTGGTTTGCGGCGGGAGCGGATTTATCGGTTCAAATTTCATTCGTTATATTTATAACAAATATCCCGATTGTAAAATATTTAATTTGGACTTGTTAACCTATGCCGGCAATCCGGCAAATCTTGCCGATATTGAAGAAAAAGAAAACAAGAGGAATCCAGCCAATCAAAGATGTCATTTTTTCCGCGGCGATATTTGCGATGGCGCTTTGCTTGCGAATATTTTTGAGAAATATAATTTTGACGCTGTTATTAATTTTGCCGCCGAAAGTCATGTCGATCGTTCTTTCGTGAGTGTTTTTGATTTTATAAGAACGAATGTTGAGGGCGTCAGATCTCTTATAGAAGCTACCAGGAAATATAAAGTTTCCAGATTTGTCCAAATTTCCACGGATGAAATTTACGGATCCGTGCCAGAAGGTTTTTCAACTGAAGACGCGCCTCTTAAACCGTCTAACCCGTATGCCGCTTCCAAGGCCGCTGCTGATTTATTGGTTCAGTCATACATAAAGACGCATCAGGTTCCGGCGCTCATTGTTCGGGGTTCCAATAATTACGGCCCGTTTCAATATCCTGAAAAATTAATTCCTCTGGCGATATCAAATATTATTGAAGGCATTAAGGTGCCGATTCACGGTTCTGGGGAACACCGGCGCACATGGATCCATGTAAATGATTTTTGCTCTGCTATTGACACCGCGCTTCATAAGGCGCCGGATTACAGTATCTATAACGCTTCTGGAGAAGAAAAAACCAATTTGGAAATTCTTGAAATTATAGCTCGGCATCTTAAAAATTCAGAGGATTATAAAGAGCACACCAAAGACAGGCCCGGAGCGGATTTGCGTTATGCCCCGAATTCGTCAAAATTGAAATCAGAATTGGGCTGGCTTCCGCAATATCAAATAGAAAGCAGCATCGGGGAAGTCGTAAATTGGTATTTTAATAATCAAGATTGGTGGAAAAAAATTAAAAATTCGGAAGCTTTTCAATCTCATTATCAAAAACAATCTAAAGCGGAATATTATTGATTATGGATATTAAAGAAAAAATAAATAAAATTCTAGTTACTGGCGGAGCCGGATATATTGGGGCGGTTCTGGTGCCGAAATTATTGAAAAAAGGCTATAAAGTCAGGGTTTTGGATAAAATGATTTTTGGTAACGAGCCGATTAAAGAATTCAAAAATAAAATTGAATTGGTTGTTGGCGATTCCAGGCACGCCGGGCCGGAAATAATGGATGGGATTGACGCTGTGATTCATTTAGCCGGATTCTCAACCGATCCGACTTCGCAATACGATCCTCGCCTTACCGATACGGTAAATCATATCGCCACGGAGCACTTAGCCAAATTGGCTCGGTCTCAAGGAATTAAAAGATTCGTTTACGCCTCTAGCTGTTCGGTTTATTTTACTTTAAACACTCCTTTGGAACCTCCCCTCTATAAAGAAGAGGATCCGATCAATCCTATTTCTGCCTATGCTTTGAGCAAACGCTGTTCGGAACAAATTTTGTATGGGATGATAAATGATGATTTCCAGCCAACAATGTTTCGTAAAGGGACGCTTTATGGCTGGTCGCCGAGAATGCGCTATGACTTGGTTTTCAATGCGTTTGTTAAAGACGCCTTTCATAAAAAACTCTTGACCGTTGACGCCGGCGGAGAAATTTGGCGGCCAATGATAGACATCCAAGATGCGACAGATACTTACATAAATGCCATAGAACTGCCGATTGAAAAGATCGGCGGTAAAATATTTAATGTTGCCCATCAAAATTGGAGCATCGGCAATCTTGCCCGTGAAATCCAGAAAATTTTGAAAGAGAAAAAGGGTATTGATATTGCTTTGGATGTCAAGCCGATAAGTTTGACAAGAAATTACAAGGCGGATACCCAAGCGTTTAATGAGGCCTTTAATTTTAAGCCGAGCCGTTCGTTTGAAGAAGCGGTTTTTGAAATATGGGACCATTTGGAAAACGACTCGAATCACGATTCTAACCATGCGCGGCACTACGGCGATAAATGGTACAAACAATATTTTGAAACCGAAGAAGGTAAGGAATTTAGGCGGCATGCGTAAAGTTTTGATTATCGGCGCCAATGGCCAGTTGGCTTTTGATTTAATTAAAATTTTTGGCGATAGTTATGAAATTATAAAATCTGTTCGCAGTGATTTTGATGTTGCCGATAAAATGGCGGCAGAAAATTTTATAAAAAATTGCGCTCCGGATGTCATAATAAATACCGCTGCCTACCACAAAACCGAGGAATGCGAACTAAATCCCGAAAAAAGTTTTGCCGTTAACGCCATAGGCGCTTTTAATGTTGCAAAGGTGGCAAAAGAAATCGGCGCCAAGGTAATTTTCATAAGCACGGATTATGTTTTTGACGGCACGAAAGAATATTTTGTGGAATCCGATATTCCGAATCCTCTTAATGTCTATGGAGTGTCAAAATTGGCGGGGGAAAATCTAATAAAAATAGCCAATGAGGATTATTATATTATCAGGACAAGCTGGTTGTTTGGAATTCATAAATCTGGTAAGGGCAATAATTTTGTTACTTTAATGCTTGAAAAAGAGAAAAACGGAGAAAACATAAAAGTTGTGGATGACCAGTTCGGTTCGCCGACATATACTTATGATTTGGCGTTAAAAATAAAAGAATTGGTTGATAAAAATGTTTTACCAGGAATGTACCATATAACAAATTCCGGTTCGTGTTCCTGGCATGAATTTACCCAAAAAATATTTGAATTATCAAATCTGAAGCCGAATCTTGAACAAGTTAAATCAGCAGACGGCCCTTCAAAAATAAAAAGACCGAAGTATTCAGTTTTGATAAGTGAAAATATGAAAAAACAGGGGATTGAAAGTTTGAGACCATGGCAGGAGGCACTGGGCGATTTTATGTTAGAATATAATAAGAAATAAATATGCCTCAATTTTACGAATACAGAACTCATTCTGACAACCGCCGAAGTGGTTCTTACGATATTATCCCCGGTATAGAGGGCGACTTTAATTTCACCAAGCATCCGGCCAGTATAATTCCGGAAGAATTGCATATGCACAAAAATCAGACTGATTATTTTATCGTGGTTTCCGGTAAAGTGCTGTTTAGGCTTGTTTCCGATGATGGTGAAGAAGAAAAATTTATAATGACAGATAAAGATAATAAAACTTTAATTATTCAACCGGGAATCTGGCATGGTTACGTGGCGCTTGAACCGTCATGCATGGCTTTTTATTTAAGCCATAAGTTTGATTCTTCCGACGAGTTCAGAAAAAAAACCGACCCGTCAGAATGGAAATTGTCAAAATGATGATAGAAAAATTAAAAGAACATAAAATAGAAATTTTGTGTCTAGCCGTTATTTTATTGTTGGCTAGTTTTTTTTATTTTTATAATATCACCCAAAAAGGATTTTTTGACCATGACGAAGCTTGGTTTTCTTTGACCGGCAATACTTACGCCGCCGCCCCAAAGATTTTAATAAACCATATTTTACATCCGCAAATAAGCGTTGAAGACCTTATTGCGCAATATATACCCGGCCATATCTTGTTTGGCACCTCTTTCAGACCATTTTTTATTTTTGTGAATGCGCTGGGGATATCAATTTTTGGCTACCATGATTATTCTATCTTTATACTCAATAGTATTATCGGACTTGTTTCTCTTTTGGTTTTGTATTATCTGGCGAAATCAATAACAAAAAACAACATTCAAGCGCTATTAGCCGCGTTTTTATTGGCGATTTCAGGATATCAGATTTTTTTCGCAAGAAGCGGCCTTGCTCAAGTATTGGTTGGTTTTTTGTTAATTTTGGGCGCGATATTTTACGTCAAAACTCTGAATGTCCCCGCTGGTTCTGGTCAGGAAAACTATAAAAATCTTTTATGGGCGGGATTTTTTTGGGGCATAATGTCCGTTTCCCACTACAGTATTATTGTAATTTTATTGTTGATTCTGGTTTTTGAAATTGCATTCACTCGCTTTTATCTTAAGCAAAAAATATCAGTTGCCGTTAAGCGGCTTTTGTGTCTCTTTTTGCCGATAGCGCTGATGCTATTAGGGATGCAGGCAATCTCTTTTTTGCGAAATTACGCCCTTGACGAAATAGGGTATCCCGGAAAACCCATGCTTTATTTTGAAGAATTTTTTTATCATTTTAATTCAGTAAGTGGCACGGGGTTTAGCTTTAAAAGCGTCGATTTAATTTTTTATGTTAAATTATTGCGCGACCTCAATGGCTGGCTCTACACACTGTTATTTTTAATCAGCCCGATTATTTTCTTTTATAAGAGATGGTATAAAAATCCTTCGCTGTTTTTTGTTTTTTTTATCGCTTGGGGATTTTTTTCCAGTTTCAGCATTATTGCGTTTAAAGGTACTAGAAATTTGGCCTTGATAGACGTTCTTATAAGTTTTATTTCGGCTTTGGTTTTGTATGAGTTATTTAAATTTTATCAAACCAGATATTATCGGATTTTAATCATAGTTTTCGTTGTGGGTCTCTTAGTCAGCCAGTTGCGGATTGATTGGCAAATCATCAATTTAAAAAGCGGCTATAAAGAAGTGGCGCGATATATTACGGAAAATAATATACCGACCGAGGATGTTTACGGCGAAAATTGGCCGATACTAGCTTTTTATTTAAATAAAAAAGTCCAAATTCTTGATAGAAATCCGCGCATAGCATATTACGCATTTGATTGGCTTGTGAAAAGTGAAAAAGAAAAGGAATTTTTTTACGACCTTCAGCGCAGGGGAAAAGTTATAGCGACGTTCGATAATCCGCCTGCGAATACATCAGCCGTGCTCGGCGAAAACGTTATTGTGCCTAAAGAAGATTTTAACAAGATAAAGATTTATAAAGTGGTGCAATACTAAACAAATTCGGCAAAAATGAAAATTCTCGTTATTACTCAAAAATATGACATTAATGATTCCAATCTTGGCGTTTTTATTGATTGGTGGGACCGATTGGCGGATAAAATGGAAAAAGTCTATATTTTGGCGCTTGAAAAACAATCGGAACCGACATTGTCTAATATGGAAGTTATAAGCATGGGGAAGGAAAAAGGCGCGGGATTTTTTAGAAAAGTTTGGGGTTTTTATGCCGGATTATTTAAAACTATTGGCAAAACAGATGCGATTTTAGTCCATATGATTCCGAAATATGTCATTTTAGCGGCGCCGGTGGCATTTTTTTATAAAAAACCAATATACATGTGGTATACAGGGGTGTCGGTTCACTGGCAGTTGCGCCTTGCGGTTATTTTCTGTAAAAAAGTTTTTACCGCCCATGAAGCGGGGATGCGCGTTAATACGAAAAAAAGAATTATTATTGGTCATGGAATAGACACGCAGAAATTTTCAATTTCTAATTTTCAATTTTCAAATAATAAAGATGAAATTACGATTTTATCTGTGGGGAGAATCACGCCAACCAAAGGGCACGATTTTGTTATACGCGCTGTAGCGGATTTAATAAAATCCGGTTACAATCTCAAACTAAAAATAATCGGCGGGATAATCCAAAATTACCACAAAGAATATTCGGAATCTTTAAAAACATTGGCCAAGAATTTACAGGCAGAAAAAAGCATAGAATTTTTAGGTCCAGTTTCTTACAAAGATATGCCGAGTTATTTTCAAAAAGCCGATATTTTGATTAATGCCGTAACTTTCGGCGGGTTGGATAAAGTTGTGCTGGAAGCCATGGCCTCGGGCGTCATTCCGCTGACTTCTAACAGCGCGTTTCTTACGGTATTCTCGGAAGAGACGGCGCGGGATTTTGTTTTTAAAGCCGGAGACGGGGAGGATTTAAAAATAAAATTAAGGCATATTCTTGATGGAAAGATTTACTTTGATCAAAATCTATGCTCTGCTTTAAGAGATATAGTTGTTAAGAATCACAATCTTGATAATTTAATTGAGCGGATAGTAAAGGAGGTGGCAAATGATTGATTATTTTTCGCAAAATTACAGCGATAAAAGGCGCTGGATGAGTTATTGGCATCAGATTCGGGAGATTTTAAGTTTCAAGCCCGAAAATGTTTTGATTATCGGCAAGGGCGATGGTTTAATCGCGGAATACCTGAAACTAAAAAACATTAAAATCATTACCCTTGACATTGATGAAAATATAAAACCGGATATTGTCGCTTCGGTTATAAAAATGCCTTTTAATGATAATGAATTTGACGCTGTCTTATGCGCGCAGGTGCTGGAGCATTTGCCTTACGAGGACTTCGGAAAGGCGACTCTCGAAATAAAAAGAGTGGCAAAAAAAGGCGCGGTTATTTCTCTGCCTCATTTCGGCCCGGCAATCAGGATTTTTTTAAAAATCCCATTTTTGCCGGAGTTAAAATTAAGCATAAAATTGCCCTATCCGATAAAGCATCGATTCAAAGGAGAGCATTATTGGGAAATAGGCAAAAGAAATTATCCATTGAAATTAATCAAATCGGAAATGATAAAATCGGGCTTTTCCATAAAAAAAGATTATATCGTTTTTGAAAATCCGGCGCACCATTTTTTTATTTTGAAAAAATAAAATGAAAATAATTTACATAAGCAATTCCCGAATTCCCACAGAGAAAGCCAATGGGTTTCAAATTATGAAGATGTGCGAGGCATTTTCCAACGCCGGCGCCAAAGTGGAACTCTGGATTCCTAAAAGATTCAACCGGATTAAAGAAGATCCGTTTTCCTATTACAATGTTGGGAAGATATTCGATATAAAAAAAATTTCGGTTATAGATACCATTCCTTTGGAAAAATTTTTTGGATCGATTGCCGGTTTGGCGGAATCGATATCGTTTTCAATTTTTGTTTTGTTTCATATTCTGAAAAGAGAGCAAAAAAATCTAATTTATTCTCGTGATCAATTTATTTGTTGGTTTTTAAGTTTTTTTAACGAGAAATTTGTATATGAAATTCACAGTTTCCCAAAAAATTTTAGATTATACAAAAGATTATGGAGGAAAACGCATTGCGTAGTGGCGATAACTCAAGGACTGAAAAGCCTTCTTATTGAACATGGGATAGATTCGGGGAAAATACTGGTCGCGTCCGATGGAGTTGATTTGGAATTTTTTAATTCCGTCAATCAACCCAAAGAAGATATCAGAATCGAATTGAATCTTCCGGCGGGTGATTTTTTAGTGGGGTATGTCGGTAAATTTAAAACATTAGGCATGGAAAAAGGCATAAAAACAATGATTTCGGCCATACCTCTTTTGGGTAAAGAAATCAAAATAGTTTTTGTCGGCGCCGAAGAATCCGAGATAAAAGAATATAAAAATATGGCCAATCGCCTCAACGCGCTTTCGCAATGTCTGATTATTAATAATCAGCCGTATTTAAAAGCCGTAAAATATATGAAAGCCATGGACGCGCTTGTCATACCGTTTCCCAACGCGCCTCATTATGCTTTTTACGCTTCACCGCTTAAACTTTTTGAATATATGGCGGCGGGGAGGCCGATTATCGCTTCCGACCTGCCCGCTCTAAGGGAGATTTTGAACGACAAAAACGCTCTCTTTTTTAAGCCGGAAGATGTGGATGATTTGGCGCGCGCCGTTAAAATGCTGAAATTAAGCCAAACTCTTTGTTATCATTTAAGTGGGCAAGCGTTTTCCGATGTCAAAAATTATACTTGGGGAGCAAGAGCCAAAAAAATTTTAAATTTTCTGCCATGAAAAATATTATAGTTCTTCCGACATACAATGAAAAAGAGAATGTCGCTCTCTTGGTGAAAGAAATATTCTTATCGCTTCCCGATATCGATATAATGGTGGTCGATGACAATTCGCCCGATGGCACCGCGGCAGAAGTTGAGAACTTGATGATTCAATATGCCAATCTTTCTATTTTGAAACGGCCGATAAAAGACGGTTTGGGCAGAGCATATATTGACGGCTTTAAAAAATTGCTTGTTCGTGAAGATATAGAAAATGTTATTACAATGGACTCGGATTTTTCTCATAATCCTAAATATTTACCCCAAATGCTTGAAGAAGCAAAAAGTCATGATTTGGTTGTTGGCTCCAGGTATATTAAAGGCGGGGGGATAACCAATTGGGAATTATGGCGCCGGTTTTTAAGCAAAGGAGGCAATTTTTATGTTGGAATGCTGCTCGGGAAAAAAATCAACGACTGGTCATCGGGTTTTAATTGTATAAGAATTTCCGCTTTAAGAAAAATTAATCTGGATGGAATTGAATTTTACGGATACGCTTTTCTTAGCTGTCTCAAGTATTTTTTAGTAAAAGCGGGTGCACAAGCCAAGGAAATCCCGATAATTTTTGAAGAAAGAAGAAAAGGCAAGTCGAAAATGTCGGGAAGTATAATCCGTGAAGGACTTATAGCGCCATGGAAAATATTATTTACAAAATAAAACATCATTGGGTGGCAATCAGCGTTGCGATTATTCTTGGCGTCACGATGATTGCCCCAATTTTTTATTTTCAAGCAAAACTCAACGAAAATTTTAGAGGAATCCCACCGAAAGTTGTAAATGATGTAGATTTTTATTACGCGCGCATCAAAGATGTTGTCGATGGGCATTCATTTTTAAGCAATGCTTATTTATTTGAACATAAAAACGGCCTGCCCCAACAAGTATTTTTCGCGGAATGGCTTTTAGCTCAACCGATAAAAATATTTAATCTGAATATCAACATCGTCCATCTTATCTATAATTTTTTATTGCCGGCGGTTGCTTTCATTCTAACTTATTTAGCGCTGTTTCTGATTTCAAAATCGCGATTTTGGTCAACAAGTTTATCCGTTTTTTTGTTTTTCGGACTATATTTATTATCTTTTATCCGGCCGGTAAGCCCGCAATTTAATTTTATTTTTTGGTTGACGCAGTTTATATTTCTTTGGCTGCTCATAATGGAGCAGAAAAAAAGGTGGGTTTGGTTCTCGGCGATTAATTTTGGTCTGCTTTTTTACATTTATCCTTACTATTGGACTTTTTATCTGATTTTTTTCGGTATTTTAACGGCTGTTTATTTTTGGAAAAACAAGGAACTTGCTCTCAGGATTGCCATCATTGCCGCTGGCGGGCTTATCTTGGCTATCCCGTATTTTTATTTTAATTACTTATCGGCGCGATTGCCTTATTATACCGAAACATTGACGCGCCTGGGAATGATTTATTCCCATTTCCCGTCAGGATTCAGGATAATATTTTGGAGCGCGTTAGGTTTTGTGGTTTTTGGCTGGTTTTTATGGCGCAAAATTATTACTTGGGACGCTAAAACACAATTTTTTATTTCAGGCATTATGGCGAGTATTATCGCAGTAAATCAGCATATTATAACCGGAAAAAATTTTGAATTTTCCAGCCATTATGATATGTCGGCCATGTTTTTTTTGATATTTGTCGCAGCTTATTTGATAAGCCAGTATAGTGCCAATTTAAAAATAATCTTAGGTATTGTCGTTTTTGTTTTTTCTATTTTAGGCATTAAAAATTATTCTGAGAGAGTTTTTGTCATTGATAAAAATGTCGTTTACCGGCAAAATTATGTGCCAATTTTTGATTGGCTTAGTAAAAACACCGAAAAAGACTCCGTAGTATACGCTAATATTGATATATCGGGACTAATTTCGGTTTATACTGCCAATAATATTTTTTATGTGCGTGAGGCTAATCTCTTTTTTATCTCCGACGCGGAAGTTTTGGACAGGTTTATTCTGAATAGTTTTTTCGAAAAATTTAATGAGGATTTCATCATTAATAATGACAGGTCAATTTACGGCGTCAGATATATCGATGCGTTTGGGCATACGGTTCAAGCCAATAAATTACTCCGCCTTTTGGGCTTAAAATTAAAACCGGAAGTATATTTGCCGGAAGAAGCGATTGAAAAAGTTATAACGCGAGCCAAAGAGCTTCAAAAAAACGATTTCATAGATGAATTGAAAAAATTCCGTGTTGATTACTTGATTTGGGATAAAAACAAAAATCCAAATTGGAAAATCAATGCTAAAAATTTTAAGCCCGTTTTTAAAAGCGACAATCTGATTATTTTTAAATTTTTAAGTTCATGAATAAAAATAAACGGATTATTTTAATTTTTTTTATCGCCGTTTTGTCGGGGATTTTTTGGAATCAAAAAATGTTCGGTCAGTCGATTAGTTCCGATCAGCTAGGCTACGACGGTATTGCCATGGATATATTGAACAATGGGCAATTTACTGATTATGGGCAGCAAACATTCAGAGAACCTGGTTATTCTTTGTTTTTAGCTTTAATTTACAAAATTTTTGGTCACAATTATGATGCCGTCAGATTTATCCAGATTATTCTTTTTGGATTATTAGCCGTTATTATTTATCTTCTGGCCAAAGATGTCTTTGGCCAGAAGATTGCGATTTTTTCAAGTTTAGGCACAGCGCTTTTTTACGGCCTTGCCAATCAGGCCGGTTTAATTATGACCGAACTTTTATTCGCATTTCTAATTTGTCTTTTCATATTTTTCGCTTATAAGACATCCGCGGAGAACGGCAATAAATGGCTGATGTTTTCCGCGCTGGTTTTAGGGGTCGCGACTCTGGTTCGGGGCGTGGCCGAGTTTTTCTTCTTTTTTGCGATAGTTAATTTTTTCATCATTTTTAGAAGAAAAATTTCATATAAAAAGATTTTTGCCAAAATTATAATTTTCACGGTTTGTTTTTTTGTCGTTTTAACGCCATGGCTCGTCAAAAATAAATTTCGGAACGGCATTTCCGTTTCGCCGCTGATCGGCCATTTTCTGCTGCTGCAGACCGAACGAATGAAGGCGCTATACCCCCGCTACGCCGGCCATTTTGCGGGGTATTTACTAGGTTATTATACCGCGGAACAATTGGGAATTTACGGTGGCTCGATCGACGATAAATATATTTCCCATTTTGAAGAGCCGATTCAGTTAAGAACTGAAGAATTTATTGCCGCCGGTTATGATTATGAAGATATCAGTAATATTTTTACCAAAGAAGCTTTGCCTAAAATCGCCAGGCATCCGATACAATTTTTATCCGTGTCGGTATTGAATTTCGTCAATTTTAATAGTCCGATTTTAATGCGCGGTCCGCTGTGGCAGAACGCGGCCGATCTTTATCCCCAATTCGCCGACGGCCGCCATCCGGAGATCCCCAGTTATCTTAAATTGATCATTGTTTTAACTCCGCGCCTGTTGTGGTTTTTATTATTCTTTTTCGTGATAAAGGCGGTAATAAAAAACATTTGCAATTGGAATAAAATTAGCTGGATCATTTTGATAATAGCTTATTTCAATATTATGTACGGCGTTTCTTCCGGCCTTAATCGTTACGCCTTGCCGATTTATCCTTTTTATGTTATTCTGGCGGTTATTGGAATTTCAATCTTGTGGCAAAAAATCAAAGAAAAAAAATCGCTTTTATCACGGGAATAACCGGCCAAGACGGCTCGTATTTAGCTGAACTTTTGTTGAAAAAAAAATATGAAGTTCACGGTTTAATCCGCCGTTCCAGCGTTTTTAACGCACAGAGAATAAATCATCTTGAATTATTCCTGCACTACGGCGATCTGGCGGATTCAGGTTCCTTGGAGGCCGTTTTATCCAAAGTTAAGCCGGATGAAATTTATAATTTAGCCGCTCAATCTCATGTTCAAATCAGTTTTGAAATTCCCGAGTATACCGCCGATGTTACGGGACTTGGGGTTTTGAGATTGCTTGAAGCGATGCGGAGGCACTGTCCAAGAGCCAAATTTTATCAAGCGTCATCGTCGGAAATGTTTGGCGCCGTTAAAGAAACGCCGCAAAATGAAAACACGCCTTTTAACGCCCAAAGCCCGTATGGCATTGCCAAGGTTTTCGCCCATGAGTCGGTTGGCTGCTACCGCGACGCCTACGGTTTGTTTGCCTGCTGCGGGGTTTCATTTAACCACGAAAGTCCGCGGCGTGGAGAGAATTTTGTGACGCGAAAAATCACTAAAAGCATCGCCGGAATAAAAGCTGGGATTCAAGATGAAATTTTTTTGGGGAACTTGGATGCCAAACGCGACTGGGGTTTCGCGCCCGAATTCGCGGAAGCGATGTGGCTGATGCTCCAGCAGGAAAAACCGGATGATTTTGTTATCGCTACCGGCGAAGTCCATACAGTCAGAGAGTTTGTTAAAGCCGCTTTTAACTGCGCCGGAATCAAGAATTGGAAAAAATATATTGAAATAGATCCGCGGTTTTATCGTCCGAACGAAGTTAATGTCTTACAGGGGGACGCCTCAAAAGCCAGAAAAATTTTGGGCTGGAAGCCGCGAGTTACTTTTAAAGAATTGGTCGAAATAATGATGAAGGAAGAATTAAAAAATGAAAATCTGTTATCTGGTTGATAACATGGAGCCCAAGCATGGCGGGGGAAGATATGCCGGCGATTTGATCGCCGCAGTTAAAGAAAGGGGTTATGATGCCGGCATTTTAGAGGTAAATTCAATTTTAGACGCCGTTAAAGTCAGAAAATATTGCAAGAATTGCGATATTATCCACGCTATAGACGGCTATCCCTATGGAGTTGTCGCCGCGCTGGCCAATTTCGGATTGAACAAAAAAATTGTCATTACGGTCCAAGGCACTTACGCGGTGGCGCCGCTATACAGGTTCGGCAAAGCGGCGTTTGTCAAATGGGCGTATAGAAAAGCCGATAAGATTATTGCCATAAGCCGATATACCAAAAGAGAAATTTTAAAAAAAATTAATATCCAAAATATTGAAGTTATTAACCACGGAGTTTATTTTAATGAATTTTATAAAGAGCCCATGGAATCGGAAGAAAAATTTATTTTAAGCGTCGGAGGTTTGAAGTATCGCAAGGGGTATCATATTTCCATTCCGGCTTTTGCGCTGGCCAAAAAAGAAATTCCGGATTTAAAATATAAAATAATCAGCGGCTACAAAGACGAAGCGTATTTTGATGAATTAAAAAAAATAGCGATGCGATGCGGAGTTGAGAAGGATATTGAATTTTTAAGCGGTTTAAGCGACGAATCGAGGAATAATTTATATAGGAAGGCAAAACTTTTTATTTTAACCTCGGTAAACGAAAATCATCATTTTGAAGGGTTCGGCCTGGTATTTCTGGAAGCGGCCGCGGCGGGATTGCCGGTTATTGGGACGCTTGAAAACGGCATTGAAGACGCCGTAAAAAATAATTTTAACGGCACTTTAGTTTCTCAAAACGATATTAAAGCGACGGCCGAGGCGCTGTTAAAGATATTAAAAGATGAACAATGGCGCAAAGAATTGTCGCTTAATTCATTTTCCTGGGCGAAAGACAACGATTGGAGCCGAGTATGGCCCAAATATATCGAAATATATCGAAATTTCGCCTAATTTTATGTCAAAAAATTTTGCAAAATATTTTCAAAAAATAAAATGGGATGTATTGGCAAGAATTAAACCCAATTATTTTATTTACTCCGATATAAAAAACAACGACGAAAGCAAATATATAAACAGCGGGCGAGAAGATGTCCAGAGGTTGATAATCAATGACGATATCTTGAAATCAAAAATTAATTTCAGCAACTCTTCCATATTGGAAATAGGATGCGGCAACGGCAGAATGTCTCAATTTCTCAGCGAAAATTTTAAAAAAGTATATGCGGTTGACATTTCTCCCCGCATGATTGGTTTGGCGCGGCAGAGATTAGAAAGTTTTGAAAATATAGAATTTTTAACCACCAATGGCAGCAAGCTGCCCATCCAAAACAACGCCGTTGATTTTGTTTTTTCGTATATTGTTTTTCAGCACTTTCCGAATCTTTGGATGGTTGAAAGAAACCTTAGAGAAATAAAAAGAGTTTTAAAAGACGATGGGATAGCCAAAATACAATTTCGCGGAAAAATTTCCTCGGGAGGAATATTTAGAATGTTCAAATGGTATTATGGCGTATTTTTTTCCGAAAAAGAACTAAACAATATCTTAGTGAGAAATGAGTTGAGGCCGTTAAAAATTTACAAGGGAAACGAAAAAGAATTGTGGGCGATATTCGGGAAATAGAAACTGCCCGTTTTGAAAAGTATTGACTATCATCATGGATTGTTATAGCATGATCGAAATCTAAAAAGTTGTTTAACATTTTTTAAAGGAGGGGAGTTGATGAAGTTGATGAAAAAGAAAGCAAATGAAAGCGTAATAGGGTATGCCTATGTTTGCGCCGATTTATTGCATGCCGGTCACCTTGATCATTTGGAGTTCTGTAAAAAATTTTGCGATAAATTGATAGTGGGGGTTCTTACCGATAATGCGGTAATGGAAAAAAAGCCAAGACCAATTTTTGGTTTTGAAGAACGATTGCGGCTGGTTCAGGCCTTGAAGTGCGTGGATATTGCCGTACCTCAAGAAACCTACTCGCCGCTTAATAACGCGCCCGTTATGGCGGATATTTTATTTGAAAGCGCCGATCATGGAGAAGGGGCGCTTGAAGAAGCGAAACGGGTTATGAGGGATATAGGCAAAAAGGTAATTGTTGACATATTTCGCCCTCGTCACAATAGACGACCGTCAAGCACCGCGATTAAGACCAAAATCAAAAAAGAGTGGCAAAAATAAATAATGGAGGTTTTGTTAGATGGGGACAAGCATGCAAAAGTGGCAGAAAAGGATTTTATTTATTTCGTGGATTACCTATGCCAGTTTTTATTTGTTAAGAGTTAACATTGCCGTGGCGATTCCCGGAATTTTGAGTGAATTTGGCATTTCAAAGACCGCCATGGGCGGAGTATTGACGGCCTTATTCGCGGCTTATGCCTTCGGGCAATTTGTAAACGGTACCATGGGGGATAAATTTGGAGCCAGGAGGATGGTAACAATTGGTTTACTGTCATCTGCTATTCTGAATATTGTCTTTGGGTTTACCCAGGGTTTTCTAATTGCGATGGTGGCTGTTTGGGGATTAAATGGTTTTTTCCAAGCCATGGGCTGGGGTCCGATTGTGAAAACAGTGGCTTGTTGGTTTCCGCCTCAAAAGAGGGGAATGGCCTCGGGTATTTTGGGGACTTCCTACATTCTGGGCAGTTCCATTTCTTTGCTTTTGGCCGGTTTTATCGCGGGTCATTTTGGCTGGCGCTGGGTTTTTTGGTTTCCCGCCATCATTACTATTATCGGCGCGCTTCATTGGGCGCTAAGAATCAGAAATGGTTGTGAGAACGAAGGATTTGAGACCGTCGAGAGAATTGACGCGGCGTTAAAATATGCGGGCATTAAACATTCTCTCGGCATAATTCTTAAAGATAAAAAAGTATGGTTTGCTAGTTTATGTTTATTTGGTCTTAATATCGTGCGTTATGGTTTTTTAGATTGGGCTCCGACTTATTTTTTCGAGGTTCAAAAAGCGAGTATTTCCATAGCCGCTTACAAAACCTTGATTTTTCCCATAGCGGGCGCGGTCGGCGCTTTAAGTTCCGGTTGGCTTGCCGAAAAAGTGTTTAAACAAAAAAAGGCGATAGTAGCCGCTATTATGTTGCTGATGTTGGCGGCAGCGATTTGGTTTTTTGTTAAAATTCCCGTCGGGAATTGGGTTTTGAGCCTTGTTGTTTTAGCTATTATCGGTTTTTTGACTTTCGGTCCCCACATGATGATAGTGACTATTTTGCCGATGGATTTAGGCACAAAAGAGCGGGCATCATCCGTTGCCGGGTTCATAGACGGCTGGGGGTATATTGGCGCCGCCTTGACGGGCGTGGGGACGGGATTTTTGTTGGATCATTTTGGCTGGCATACCGCTTTTTATTTTTGGATATCGGGCGCGATTATTGCCGCCGCGTCGGTGGGGTATGTAATGGCGAGTTTAAAGAAAAAAATTTGATTGATTTATTCAGAAACCTCGATATCAATATCGAGGTTTTATTTTTTTAGGTTGATTTTTAGAAAAAATAGATATATAACAATGTAAACTCCATGCATGAGAATAAACAAATTATCATAGACGGCTGGCGCGTTTATGATTTGCCGGTTGAATATAGCGACGCCGATTATGAAGAAGCGCGGGTTGAAATAACCAATCAAGTCCGCAATACCCCGGGGCTTATCGCCTTGTTTGAATATGGCTGTATTCCTTTTCCCGGAATATCGGATATGGATTTTTGGGCGGTATTTTCGGATGATGCGGGAAAAATGGGGCTTCCTTTACAACCTGCGCTTTCCGAAAAAACCAAATATTTAATGAGCCACCAAATCACGCTTTTTGCGGAAAAACATTATCGAAAAATGCTTTACTTTGATCCTTGGACGACTTATGCCTGGCCCAATGGCCAAAGATTATTATATAAATCGGATGGTATTGAAAGGGATTTAAATTTTGAAAATATAAAATTTACCAAAGAGGAAAGAGATATTTTGAGCTTAGTTCTTGTTGAAGAATACTTGGGGTCGATAAATTCAACAATTTCCTTTTACGCCAAAAAAAAGTTGCCTGTGAGGCATATTCTGGAAACAATTAAAACCTGCGTTTATATCATTGAAGAAATCAATCTTATTACCGACAGAAAAATCAATTCTACTTTTCCGGAAGAACTCAAAGATTTGAGATCCAAATGGTTTAAGATTGACCGGCAAGAAGCCGTAAAAAAACTAATAAAATTATTTTACGACGGATTACTTATCAGTTTTGAAGCCGCTTTTTCTTTGAGCAATTGGGCCAGTCGGCGTTCCGAATGGCTTCGTATTTCGGACTTGGGGGTGGAAAGAATAAATTTTTTAAACCATTTTTGTTTAGATAAAAAAGCCAAAAATATTTATCTTAACATTTTTAACGACTGGCGGGTTTTTACCGATTTCGCGCGCACTCCAGCGCAAGCATTGGAATTATCGATTAATTCCTGCCGGGAAGTTGAAATAAAATTAGGACGATACTCCAAAGTGATTGATTTTTGCGTCGTTTTTCAACCGCTGGAATTGGCCGCTATTTATTTGGGTTTTATTTCCGAAAAAGGCTTATTGAGCGATAATTTGAGAAAAAACACTTTCAGCAATTTAGAAGAAGCACCGGTCTTCCGGCCCAAAATATTTCAGGAAAAAATAAAAATGATAAATGAGATCATTGAAATTTATAATAATAAACGGGTTGCGGATACAAGCGGGAAAGGATGGCATTTCGGAAACGGCAGTTTCCAAAATTCTTTTGAACATAAAACGATTAAAAAGAAAATTTTGGTTTTTTGGCTTAAACAAAAATTTTGGCGCGCCATAAACGCGGCGATAAAAATTTAAATTATGAAAAAAATTTTTGTAACCACAAGCTGGGATGACGGGCATAAGCTGGATTTAAAGGTGTCTGAACTTCTTACAAAATACGGCCTTACCGGAACTTTTTATGTCGCGACAAATCAGGTTAATCGTCTTAACGATGATGATATTAGAGAAATTTCAAAAAGACATGAGATCGGAGCTCATACCGTGAATCATCCGCGCTTGAGCGCTATCAGCATTGATAAGGCCGCGGAGGAAATTAAAAATTCCAAAACAATTTTAGAAAATATTGTTGGCAAGCCGGTTGAGATGTTCGCTTATCCCTTCGGGGACTATAATGAGGAAGTTAAGTGCATTGTCGGTTCTTGTGGTTTTCGCGGCGCGCGAACAACCAAAGATTGGTCTTGGGATTTGCCGGAAGATGCTTTTGAAATGCCAACTTCTTTACATGTTTATCCTCATCCTTTAAGGCCGGGCGTTTCAAGCTTAAGAGCGCGGCTAAAACCGTTGTTCTATAATTTTCCTAAAATTATCCACCACCGGTTGCGGCCGGCGGCGATATTTTCTTGGCGAAATCTCGCCTTAGCAATGTTTGACCGCGCTTATGCCGAAGGCAGCGTCTTTCATATTTGGGGCCATTCATGGGAAATTGAGAAATATGGGATGTGGAATGATTTTGAGGATTTACTTAAATATATTTCCTCGCATGTTGGTATAGTATATTCAACAAATAGAGATATAATAAGGGCAAGTCTTGATAAAAAATAAATAATGCAATTCAAATCAATAAAATTAAAAAATACGCGCGAAGTTCTTAATCATACGCTTCATCACATTGGGGGCAAGGTTTTAGATTTAGGAGCTGGCGGCGCAAAATATAAAGGATTAATTTTGAAAAGAGCTGAGGAATATCGAGCTTGTGATGCCATAAAAAATGAAAGCATTGATGATATTTGCGATGTTCTGAATCTTAAATATCCTGAAGAGCATTTTGACACGATTGTTTCCACTCAAGTTATTGAGCACATACCCAATCCCTATCGTATGGTTTCTCAGATTAGAAAAGTTTTGAAAGTTGGCGGCAAAGCAATATTAACGGCGCCATTTTTGGTTCCAATGCATTCCGATCCGGACGATTATTTCCGGTTTACGAAAGATGGTCTGTCAGAAATTTTTAAACAAGCGGGGTTTGAAATTTTAGAATCTGGCCATTATGGCGGATTTTTTATTGTTATGTCCGAAATGATTCATTTTTCCTGGTTTAATCCCTATAAATACCACAAGACAAGGATTAGTCGGTGGGGGGCCGGAGGGGGGCGGATTATGAAGTTAATTGAAAAAATAGCTACTTTTTTCGATAGATTTATTCCAACAAAATCGATTTTTGCAGGATCATATATTGTGGTAAGGAAATTAAAATAATTATGATGAAAATCATCATCTTGTCGGATTATTTTGATAATCGCGGAGGAGCCGTCAGTATCGCTAAAACAATGGCTTACGGCTTCAAACAAATGGGCCATAATGTCGGCGTGATTACTACAGTCCAAGACAAGGCGCTCGCGGGCCAAAAAATAATTGATGGAGTTAAAATATGGTCTGTTTATTCCAATTATAATCTTTTTTGGCGCGCTTATCGCAGTTTATACAATCCCCAGACCGTAAAACATATCGCGAAAATTATTGAAGAAATAAAACCGGATGTGGTTCACGCCAATAATATCCATGTCCACCTTTCATACCACGCCCTGAAAATTGCCCAAAAAAGCGGGGCCAGAGTATTTTTGACCGCTCACGATGTCATGCCTTTTCATTATGGTAAATTGACAGAATTTATAAACCCGAATAATTTATCCTGTCCCGAAAAATTCAATTACAAAATCAGCGTTTGGCGGCAAATAAAAAGAGCGGGCAAAACCTATAACCCTTTTCGTAATTTAATCATTAGATATTATCTTGAATATGTCGATAAAATTTTTGCCGTTAGCGGCGCGTTGAAAAACGCGCTTAATGACAATGGAATAAAAAATGTTGAAGTAATTCATAACGGCATTGATGTTTCGGCATGGGCAGTAAACGAAGCGGCCATAGAAGTTTTCAAAGAGAAGCATAATATTCGAAACAAAAAGGTTGTTTTGTTTGGCGGACGCCTTGGTTGGCTGAAAGGAGGGCGTGAAATTTGCTTGGCGATGAAAAAGGTGATTGAAACAATACCCAACGCGGTTCTTTTGCTTGCCGGAAAAATAGACGAAGAAGTTAAAGAAATTCTTGATTTTGCCGACAAACTGGGAATTAACAAAAATATTATTGCCGCCGGCTGGCTTTCGGGTGGCGAGCTTAAAGCCGCCTATAATGTCGCGGATATCGTGACGGCGCCGTCGATTTGTTTCGATTCTTTTCCGACCGTAAATTTGGAAGCGATGGCTTGCAAAAAGCCGGTTATCGCCACCTGTTTTGGCGGAAGCCGCGAAGCGGTAATAGACGGCGAAACCGGCTATATCGTAAATCCGTTTAACATAGATAAGTTAGCAGATAAAATAATATATCTATTAAAAAATTCTGAAGTTGCCAGAAAATTCGGCGAAGCGGGGTATGAGAGGGTGAAAAAAGAATTCAGTTCGGAAAAAATGATCGGTGATTATTTAAATTGGTACGGAAAAATTTTTTAATGAAAACTATTTTTATTACCGCTTATCATCCTTTTATCTCCAAAAACATTCTTAATACGAATGTGTTTGGCATTTTGAAACAAAGAAAAAATTTAAGAATCATTCTTTTAGTTCCGGTTATTTTGAAAGATTTTTTTGAAAACAATTACCGTTTCGACAATGTAGTGATTGAGAGTATCGATCTGGCGCCATTCTCAAAATCCCGCCTCAGCAATTTTTTTTCAAGAGCCGCTTTCTTTTTTACTTACAATCACTGGATTAGATATAAAAGGATGGAATATTTAAATGCCCATTGGAGTTTTTATAACCTCGTGAAATTTCGTGTTTTTATGGTATTAACGCGAATTTTATCTGGGCATAAAATTTTAAATAAAATTTTCAGATTTTTTGACTGGCGTTATTCGCCCAATAATTTTTATAAAGATTATTTTGAAAAATACAAACCCGATATTGTTTTTTCAACCGATGTTTATGACGATTTTGACCAGGCGCTGATTAAAGAAGCGAAAATAAGAAAGATCTTTGTTATCGGCATGATCCGCTCCTGGGATAATAATATCAGTAAAGGACTAATGAGATGCTTTCCGGATAAATTAATTGTTAATAATGAGGTAATTAAGAAAGAGGCGATAAAACTTCATAATTATCCAGAAGGAAATATTTTCATCGGCGGCCTGCCGCAGTTTGACGATTATCTTAAGGCGCCTTTCAAAAGCCGAGAAGAGTTTTTCGAGTCGGCGGGCGGAGATCCCGAAAAAAGAACGGTTTTATTTTCACCCGGCAGCCGGGGAATTTCCGCGGATGCCAATATTATTATTTGCGAAGCGTTTAAAGCCGCAAAGGAAAGTGGTGATTTGCCCAAAGATATTCAATTTTTTATCAGAAACCATCCCACCAGGCCAGATAGGGCGCTGGAAAAATTCAAAAATGATTCCGATTTTATTATCGAAATGCCAGGAAAAATTAAAAATAGCGGGAAATTTCTCGAATTTTCACTTCAAGACAATCGCCATCTTATAGATACCATATATTATTCCGATGTTGTCGTCTGGATTGTAACCTCGATAGGACTGGACTCTTTAGTTTTTGATAAGCCGCAAATCGTAGTTGATTTTGACGGCCTTGAAAATAAGTCATACTGGTTAAGCGTCAAGCGGTTCAATGACGAAGAACACATGCTTTTATTCTTTGAAACAGGAGCCGTAAAAATAGCCGATAATTTGGAAAATTTAATTGTTTATATTAAAGAATATCTTGAAAATCCCTCCATTGATCGCGAAGGAAGAAAAAAAGCCGCTTTGCAACAGCTTTGGAAGGCGGATGGAAAATCAAGCGAAAGAATCGCAAATTTCATTTTATCATTCCTTTTTTAAGCTGGCGGAATTTATTTTCCATTTTCTCCCAGTCGGAAGGAATGTTGATGTCTTCATCGTAAAAATCGCTGACAATATAGGGCTCTTGCTTCTCGCCGCCGAAATAGCAGGGATTTTTTCCGTACAAAATTTTTGGCTTCAAAACAAAAACCAGATCATTTTTGACATAATATTTTGGCAGGAGCTGGCGGCGCGCCGGAGCGTATTTTACATTCTGGCCTATGGCGTTTAACAGTTCATAACTGTTGCCCCTTTTTACAGGCTGGACAATCCAATAAGGATGATGATGGGCGGCCGATAATTCGGAAAGAGGGATCACCACATCTGGGTCTTTTTTCAAAAACAGTTCTATCGCCTCGTCAACCTGTTTAACGTTTCTTAAAGAATTGGGAGGCATCAGCAAGACGATGGCGTCGGTTTTATAATTTTCATATTTTTTCAGCCATTCTATGGCGTGCCTTAACACCGGCTCCATTTGCGTCGCGCTCCCGGCTAATTTTTTGGGGCGCAAAAAGGGCGTTTCGGCGCCGTATTTTTTTGCCACTTTGGCTATTTCGGGGCTATCGGTGGAAACAATGGTCCGGTTTATAAGAGGGCTTTTCAGAGCCGTCTCAATAGCCCAGGCAATCAACGGTTTACCGCAGAAATTTCTTATATTTTTTCCGGGAACCCCTTTTGAATCGCCCCGGGCAGGCACAATCGCCACGATTTTCATAATTTATGAAATAACATAAAATTAAAAATCCCGCAACGAACGCGGGATTGTTTTTTACATTTCCAAAATTTTATATATGTCGCCAGAATCAATGTATCCTCTGGCCTTGACGAAAATATCATCCGGCATGTCGCTGTAATTCAGCGGCTCGCCGGTCTTGGAATTGCGCAAAACCTTTGTGGCGTCATCCAGCTCCAAAATATACCGGCGCAGGTTTTCATCGCAAACCGGCTCGCCGACAAAATCAAAAGTAATTCCGAAAACTTCACGCAGAATTTTTTGAACCTTGGATTGGTGGCCCATTTCCGTTCCCGGATACCAGGTGGCGGTGAACATTTTCTTGTTTACCGAGTCGGCGGACTTGCCGCGCGTACCATAAAATATCTCTTGCCACTCGATAAAAGCGACGCTCATTTTTAGGTCCTCAAGGGTCTCGGTTGGGTATCCCATTATCCAGGTGCAATTAGCGTGAATGCCGGCATTTTCGCAATCTATAACGCCCTCTATCATAGAGCTGGGGAATTCGCAAAATTTTCCATTGGCAATAATACCCTTAATCCCTTTTTTGAGAATAAATCCGCCTTTATTCATCGCTTTCAGGACTTTCGGCGAGGCGCTTTCGGCGCCGAAGCCGATATAAATGCATCCGGCTTCCGCCATTAAATTAAATCCCTTTGATTCATCGAGGCGCGCGTGCGTCCCCCAGCGGATATTTAGCGGCTTAAGAAGGGGGACTAAATCAATGATTCTTTTATGGTCGATGGCGAAATTATCGTCCACCATCCCAATGAAATCAACTCCATATTTTTCAATATGCATTCTGAATTCCTTGGCAAGATTTTGCGCTGATCGCGCGCCGTAATTTTTTTCGCCTTGCGCGCCGCGATAGCAGAAAGCGCAATTATACGGACAGCCCCGCGAAGAAACAAAGTTCGTGCTCCGATTCATCGTGAATGAAGCCGCTGAACTGTTGTTGGCGGAAGCGCCCCAAATTGGATTGCAGATATAGTATTCCAGAATCTTATTGCCAAAAACATCTTCTTTTAGAAAATCCAAATCGGCGAAAGGAATGCAGTCCAAATCCCGCGGTCGGTCGCCTTCGTAAACGAAGCGATGCCGGCCGAATATTTCTCCTTTGCCGACTATCGAACCCAAATAATAGGGTTCCAATTTTCCGGAATTAATCGCCCGCAAAAAACCCGTTTTTTTGAGAATTCTCGCGTCGTGGGCGGCTTTGACGATTACATCGTCGCCTTCGGAACGGACTATGCCGTCCAGGTCGGGGATGTAATTGAAAAGCCCCGCTCTCAATTCGGTGGCGAGGCCGCCGCCGGAAACAAGAAAAACGATCGGCGCCAATTTGCGAACCATTTTAGCGACTTTTTCCTGCCAGCGCAATGTGGTGATCATTCCCGAAAGGCCGACCAGATCCGGCTCGCCATGAACTTCAAAATGTTTTTTTATCAGTTCAAAAACTTCCTGTTCGGTAAGGTGCCGGCCGTTTATTCGATAGCCGTTCAAATCAACTATCGAAACATTAACCTCATAGTTATCGCGCAAATTAGTTGCCAGAAGCAGGGGGCCTTGGGGCGTGTTGTTTGGCGCCGCCGCTTCTCTTAAAGGCATATTGATAAAAACAACATTTAAGCCGCGCAGATCGGCCGGTTTGATATCTTTGATGATATCCGCCGGGTGAATATAATCGCAACTTTTCATAACTCTCCTCCGTTTTATTGTTAGATGTCAAAGACCGCTTTAATTGACGGAAACGGTATCATAAAATTAAATCTTTGACAAGGCGATTATTTTATGGTAATTTTCAGTGTCAAAATTTCCCGAACTTTAACAACAACCACCCTTCGGGTGGCCACCCGTAGGGGTGGAAAATTAGGAGGTTAAAAATGAAAAAAATTGGATTCATTGGGTTGGGGACTATGGGTTTGCGGATGGTGCAGAGATTGCTTTCCGCCGGGTATAAGCTGACGGTATATAACCGGACGGCGGAAAAAGCGAACGCGCTGGTGGATAACGGCGCGCGATTTGCCGTCAATCCGAGGCAACTCGCGGAGCGTTCCGATGTAATTATTACAATGGTCAGTGATGGTCGGGCTGTTCGCGATGTTGCCGAGGGCGTATGGGGGGCATTTTCAGTAGCACAGCGGGGAACGGTTTTTATTGACTGCAGTACCATTTCGGTCGGGACAACCAAATATCTCGCTTTGAGAGCGGAAAATTTGGGATGCTATTGGCTGGACGCGCCGGCGCTTGGAGGCCCAGCGGCGGCTGAAGCCGGAGAATTGTCGTTCGTCGTTGGCGGGCCAAAAAATATTCTAGATGAAAATATAGAGATTTTTAACGCCCTCGGCAGAGTTACTTGGATGGGGGAGTGCGGCATGGGCCAGGCGGCCAAAATTGTCCATAATATGGCCTGCGGCATATCGTTAGCGGCATTCAGCGAAGCGATTATTCTGGGCGAAAAACTTGGTCTGGAAAGAAAACAAACGATAGAGACGCTATTAAACGGCGCGGTTGGAAGTCCTTTATTAAAGGTGAAGGCGCCTAAATTTGAAGAAAATGATTTTGAACCCGCTTTTGCGTTAACTATGATGTTAAAGGATTTAACCTTGGCGGAAGACGCCGCCAAAGAATCGGAACTGTTTCTCCCGGCGCTTTCGGCGGTCAAAAAGCTCTACAATTTAGCGAGAATACGCGGATTTGGCGACGAGGACTCGTCGGCCGTTATTAAAGCGTTTCAATTTTTGACGGAGGTGAAGCGATGAATGGCGCGGTGATAAAGATTATCCCCCAGTCGGAATTTGTCCGCGTTTGGCAAACAGGCGCAAATTTTTACGCTACGCTCTCTTTGATTGCCGACATGTGCCGCCTGAACGCGCTTTCGGCGGTTAAACGCGCCGGTTCCGGCCATCTTGGTTCCAGTTTCAGCGCGATGGATATTGTAACATATCTTTATTGGTGGGAGATGAATACGATTCGGAAGGGCTTTGATAATCCGAATCGCGATATCTATTTTTCGTCAAAGGGACACGATGTTCCGGGGTTATACGCCGCGCTTTTTTCGCTTGGTATAATTTCGGAGGAACTTTTTCTGAAACTGCGCCGTCTCGGCGGCCTTCACGGCCATCCGGATATAAACAATTTAGGTATTGAGGCCAATTCTGGGTCGTTGGGAATGGGAATTTCCAAGGGCCGCGGAATGGCTTGGGCTAAAGAATATTTGGGATTGTCCGGACGAGTTTTCGTGATGACCGGCGATGGTGAGTTCCAGGAAGGGCAGAATTACGAGGCGCTTCAGGGAGCGGCGCAGTTAATGCAGGATCGCTTAATTGTGGTTATGGACCACAACAAGGTCCAAAGCGATAAATTGGTCAAAGAAATAGTTGACTTGGGCGATCTTGAAGCGAAGTTCTCGTCATTCGGTTGGTATGTTGAGCGTTGCAACGGCCATGATTTTAAGGCGCTTGAAAAAACTTTCGCCAGAATCGATAAAATTACACAAAAACCAAAAATAATAATTGCCAACACAATCAAGGGCAAGGGCGTTTCTTTTATGGAACACCCATATGCTCTTAAAGAAAATGGCATATATAAATGGCACGCCGGAGCGCCGGATGACGATTCTTACAAGGTAGCGTTTAAAGAATTGTTTGAAAAAATTAACACGCGGCTTGCAAAACTATTTTTGGATTCAATCACTACCAAAGAGGTGTGTGATGAAAAAGAGCCGGTCAATCAGAAAAAAGTATCCGGCGAATATATTGCCGATTCTTACGGCAAGGCGCTTGTGGCATTGGCCGCCGAGCGGGACGATTTCGTGGTATTGGACGCCGATTTGGCGGCGGATTGCCGATTGCGCGATTTTGAAAAACAATTTCCGGAACGGTTTATCGAATGCGGCATCGCCGAGCAGGATATGGTGTCCATGGCCGGCGGCTTGGCGCGGCAGGGGATTCTCCCGATTGTAAATTCCTTTGGAGCGTTTCTGTCATCGCGCGCCAATGAGCAAATTTACACCAACGCTTGCGAACGGTCCAAGATTATCTATGTTTGCCATTATGCCGGCCTCATTCCGGCCGGACCGGGAAAATCGCATCAGTGTCTTCGGGATGTCTCATTGTTCGGCGCGTTGCCGGATATGACTATCATTCAGCCATGCAATGCATGGGAGACGCGGCAGGCGCTTAATTATTGCGTCAATTTTACGGCCAACAGTTCTATGTTGCGTCTCAATATTGGTCCTTCTCCGCGCGTAATTGAGTTGCTGGCAGAATATGCTTTCACAAAAGGCATAGGCGCTGAACTGACAAAAGGGGAAGACGCGATTCTTTTCGCGTATGGGCCGGTGATGCTCAATGAAGCGCTTGCCGCTTCGGAGATATTGGCGAAAAAAGGATTTGGATTAAAAGTTGTCAATATGCCGTGGCTGAATTCAGTGGATGTTGAATGGTTAAGAGCGGTTTTAGGTCCGACTAAAAAAATATTCGTACTGGAAGACCACAATATAATCGGCGGTTTAGGAGATTTTCTGTTAAATCAATTTGTCACCAATAAACTTTTGGAAGGGAAGACGTTCCGAAAATTCGGGATAACCGGATTGCCGGCCTGCGGCCGACCTGATGAAGTATTGAAATTTCACGGCCTTGATGGCGCAACGTTTGCGAAAAAATCCAACAATAAGGAGGAATGAAGATATGGATTTTGAGTTGCTTGAAAAATTGCGAAAAATAAAACTTTTGGTGCTTGATTGCGACGGCGTTCTGACTGACAGCTATGTCTATGTGAACAATGATGGCAATGAATTTTGTCGGTTTAGCCATCGCGATGGCAAGGGGATTCAACTGATTCGGGAAGCGGGGATTGAAGTGGCGATAATAACAAGCCAGAAAAGCCCCTATGTTAAAAAAAGATGCGATAAGATGGGCGTTGAATTTCACCAAGCCATTACGAACAAACTAAGAAATCTTGGTGATATGCTTGAAGACAAAAAGATGCGTTTTCAAGAAGTTTGTTTTGTCGGCGACGATGTTAGCGACATCGCGGTAATGAATAATGTCGGTTTGCCCATAGCGGTAGCCGATGCCGAAGAAGAAGTAAAAAAAATCACCGCATATATTACTAAAAGAAAAGGCGGCGAGCACGCCGTTCGCGAAGTTTGCAATCTGATTTTGGAAGCAAGAAGGTGTCGTAATGAATTCTGAAGCGTATAAAATGTTCTCGGTAGAGAACAAAGTGATTGTCATTACCGGCGGCGCCGGATTTCTTGGGATGCAATTTGCCAAAGCGTTAGGTTTGGCCGGCGCCCAGATTGTGATTTGGGACAATTGTGATTTCAGTTTTCTGCAATCGCAAGCCGTCTTGTTGAGGCAAAAAAATATCAAGTGCATTGCCCAAGATGTTGATTTAACGGATATGGTAGTAGTTAACAAAATGGCAAATTCGGTTATTGAAAAATTTGACCGCATTGATGTTCTTATCAACAACGCCGCGCTCAATCCGGCTGTTGACAGCGCCGAAGCCGAGCAAATGTTCTCGCCTTACGAAAAATATCCCGTTGATCTGTTCAAGAAGGAGGTAGAAGTGGATTTGATTGGAACGCATCTTTGCATTCAGGCGGCGGCGCCGCAAATGATAAAGCGAAGATCGGGGGTGATTTTAAATATCTCCTCCGAATACGCCAATATTGCCGCCGACAATCGAATCTACGGCGAAGGTCAGTTCAAGTCCATCGCCTATATTGCCGCCAAAAGTGGAGTTCTCGGACTCACTCGAGGCTGGGCGTCTTATCTGGGAGAGTATGGCGTTCGCGTTAACGCTTTTACTCCCGGTGGCATGCCCAAGCCGGAAGTGTCGGAAGAATTCCGACGAAAATATTCTTCACTAAATATGCTGGGGCGGACGGCAAATCCCGGAGAATATGACGGCGCGATTTTGTTCTTGTGTTCCGACGCTTCCTCATTTATGACCGGCAATCAGCTTGTCATGGATGGCGGCAAAAGCGCATGGTGAGAGAAGGAGGGCATATGGTAAAAATAGAAAACATATTTGTCGGAGACGACCACCCATGTTTTATAGTCGCCGAAATCGGAATCAATCATAATGGCAGTTTGGAAATTGCCAAAAAGATGATTGATTTGGCGGCCGAATCCGGCTGCGATGCCGTGAAATTTCAAAAACGGACGCCGGATTTATGCGTTCCCGACGAACAGAAAAATATGATGTACGAAACCCCTTGGGGGTTGATACCGTATATCGAATACCGGCATAAGATTGAATTCGGGCAGAAGGGATATGAACAAATTGATGATTATTGCCGGAGGAAAGGAATCATGTGGTTCGCTTCCTGTTGGGACGAAGATAGCGTCGATTTTATCGAAAAGTTCGATCCTCCTTGCTACAAAATCGGCTCGGCGTCTTTAACCGACAGAAATCTTTTGCTCCATACTCGGTTTAAAAACAAGCCCGTTATTCTTTCAACGGGGATGAGCACGATGGAGCAGGTTTATGGCGCAGTTGATACTTTGGGGAGAGAGGACTTAATCCTCTTGCACTGTGTCGGGACTTATCCCGTGCCCGATCATGAAAATAATTTGAGGGTTATCAATACCCTGCGGGAAACATTTCCGGAAGTGCCGATTGGATACAGCGGGCATTGCCGCGGCACCACTTTGGGCGTTTGCGCCGTCGCCTTGGGCGCTTGCGTAGTAGAGAGGCACATCACGCTTGACCGCGAAATGTGGGGGTCCAATCAGGCGGCAAGCTTGGGGCCGGAGGGACTTAAGCTGATGGTCGGCAACATCCGCCGGCTGGAACTCGCTTTAGGCGACGGAGTCAAGAGAGTTTTAGAATCGGAGGTTCCTCTGATTATGAAGCTCCGCCGAAAAGTTGATTTTTGACTATGTTACCAAAAATTGCTGTAGCAATTTTTGGTAACATAGTAATTACGCCCCGTTAACTAACGGGGCTTTTGAATTTCCAAAGCGCGATGCTTATAAAAAATATGATGATATAATAAATCACCTGCGCCAGAACTAATCCCAAAATGCCGCCCCAAATGCCGAGCGCCACATACAAAATTATTTTGACAATACTGGAAGAGATACTGCTTGACGCGATGGCTCCGAACATTTTTTGGGAGTTGATGGCCGTTCCGATATAGCCCACCGGAGCGATGAAAATAAAAGATAATGCCAAAATTTGAGAATAGAAAATTGAGTCAATATATTTGGGCAATAAATATTTAAATACTAAAGGCGATACTAAAATATATCCGACGGCGAGAAGCGCTCCCAAACCGATTGCCTGAAATATTCTTTTGTAAAAAACTTCGTCTATCTCCTCGGTATTTTTAACGGCAAGCTTGGGCAGTCCGAGATTTATGATGCTTTTTATAAACGGCCCGACTTTATCCGGAATTGCTCGCGCCAGAGAATACACCGCCAATGGCGCCGGACCCCAAAAATGAACAAGAACGATGCTATCGGTTTGCGCCACAATCGGGCCGATGAATCCCAAAAGCGTCAGCCGGCGGCCGTATTTGACGACATCTCCGGCCGGCGCCAACGGCGGATTAAAAATCTGCAGTGTTTTCCAATAAAAAAATATATTGGCAATCAGAGTAGTTAAAGCGTAGGCGATAATAAGCGGCAATATTTCCTTGCTTAACAGCGTTGCCAGCAACATTCCGGCGGCGTATATGGCGGTTGAAAAAATACTGAATAAATTATTGATTTTAAATTGTTTTTTGCCGTCAAGATACGCGCCGTAGGTATTGAACGCGAAAGTCAGGGGTGTAAATATGCCAAAAATAAGGAAAGAAATCGCAAGAATTTGATTATCGTTTAGAAAATAATAACCTCCCAATCCCCACATAGCGATTGCCATCATAACATTCCATTTCAACTGGTATCTGACGGAAGTTCTTAACGCCCCTTCATTGCCGGTGGCCGTGGCTTGGCTGACCGCCGCGTTCATTCCGGTCATGGTAAAAACATTGAATATGCCCGCCAAAGACAAAATATAGCGGTAAAATCCGTAGGTTTCTTTCGGAAGCAAATTCGCGAAAGCGATTATCAAAAGGAAGGAAATCGAGCTATTCATTCCTTGTCCGAAAGCCGTCCAAAAACCGCCGCCGGCGAAATATTTTAAATCCAAGCCAAAAAATTCGGTGCCATAGTTTATGAATTTATGGTAAATTTCTTTTTTACTTTCCATTGCCGGATAGTAAAATCTTGATGGTTTTTAGAATAATCGAAAAATCCAGAAATATTGAGCGATTTTTGAGATAATACAGATCATATTGAAGTTTCTCCATTGTTTCTTTGAAGGTTGGGCCGGCCTTAGGATTATGTAATTGCGCCCAGCCGGCAATTCCCGGTTTTATCAAATGGCGCATTTCGTAGAAGGGGATTTCTTCCGATAGTTTTTCAACAAGTTCCGGCTTTTCGGGCCGAGGTCCGATAAATGACATCTGTCCCAATAAAATATTCCAGACCTGCGGCAGTTCATCTATGTGTGTTTTTCGCAAAAATCTGCCGACAAAAGTCATTTCTTCTTTCAAGGGCTTGCGCATTTCGTATTTGCCGCTCTTATCGCTGGATAGCGATCTGAATTTAGTTAGTGTAAATATCTTTCCGTTTTTTCCTACGCGGTGGCGTCTGAAAAAAATCGGTCCCGGATTGGAGATTTCTATGGCCAAAACAGCAAAAGGGAATATCAACAGCGCGATGGTTCCTAAAATAATTGAGCCGATAATATCTATGATTCTCTTTACGATTTCGTAAAGATTTTTTTTGGATTGCCCGATATTTTCCAAAAACCACGCCTCCTGAATGATTGAAATTGGCACTCGGTCTGTTGTAAGTTCGTAAAACTTATCAAGGTCGTTAATAGCGGCGCCTTGCTTAAAATATCTGAAAAGCAAATAGGACAGTTTTTTTGAATGATCGAATTGTTCGGCCGAAATAATCAGTGAGAATCTTTTATCTCGCCAAAGGTTTTCCAGTTCGGAGGAATTATCAGGCGCCAAAATTCCGGCCACTCGATAGCCCAATTGCGGATTGTTGTTCAAAAATTCTTTCAACTCCAATATTTCCGGACTGGCGCCGATAAATACGACGCCGATCTTTAGCGCTTTTGTGGCCCACTTGTTAAAATATTGCCTCCAATAATAAAGAATGGCCACGGTCAAAACTAGATCGATAAACAGATTTATTTTGGGCGTGATTATGAAATATGGTATAAAGTAGAAGAAGGAAATGGCGATTGCCGCGTTAACGCCGAATGTGATGATGAGATTTTTATAGAAGAATTCTTCATTCTTGAGTTTCAACAGATCATAGAGGCCGGCAGTCCAAAAAATAATTAGCCAAAAAGCGAATATTATGCTAAAAGGAACAAGATGAAGAGGGACAGAATTCAATAGCGTTGAAAAATCGCGTTCGATAACCGCATATCGTATCAGAAGAGTCAACCCCAAGGCGACATAGAATATCACAAAGTCGCTAACAACAAGCAAAAATATCTTTAACCGTTTTCGCCACATGGTTTAAGTGTAAAACTTAAAGCGAAAAATGTCTAACATCCTGTTAAAACTAATAAAATTCGGCATCGGTTTTATTTTGTTTATACCGCTTTACATCGGCGGTTCTTTTTATTTTCCCTTTATTTTTCCCAAAATTTGGCTTTTTCAATTGGTGGTTGAAATCATACTGTTCTGCTATATCGTTTTGGCGCTTATGGACGCGCGTTATCGGCCGAAATGGAATTTGGCGATCGGCGCCGTTAGTTTACTCACTCTTATTTTGGCGGTTACCGGTTTTACGGGCGTGGACGCTTTCAGAAGTTTTTGGGGCAATACCGAGAGAATGTCGGGAATAATCGCGTGGTTTCATTTTGTCGCTTTTGCCGTTATTTTATCCGGCGTTTCAAAAGTTGAAAAGGACTGGCGGAAATTTTTTGGTATCGCGGTTTTTGTAAGCGTTTTGGAATTCTTCTATGTTTTGGCGCAATATTTGGGCGCCGGTTGGGTTTGGCTGCCGCACAGTCAAATCGGCACCATCGGCAATGCCGATCTTTTGGGAAGTTATGCGATTTTTAACGCTTTTTTCGCGCTTTATTTATGGAAGAACAAACAACAATCCGGATGGTTTTGGGCAACTGCGTTTTTTCTGAACATAGGAACGCTTTATTTTGCCGGAAGCCGCGGCGCCATGCTTGGTTTCGGCGCGGGAATTTTTGCATTTATGCTTTTTAATATCTTGCGAAATAAAGAAAATATAAAAATTTGGGGGATGATTATCGGAGGACTGCTTGTCGTTTTTGGGGCGATTTTTATGATGCGAAACACCGATTTCGTAAAAAACAGTTATCAACTTTCAAGAATCACGCGCGCATCAATTCAAGACACGACCGTACAACAGCGTTTCACGGAATGGGGGATTGCATGGAATGCATTTTTGACCCGACCGATTTTCGGTTACGGCCCCAATAATTATTTATATCTTCACAATATATTTTTAAATTCCCGCGTTTACAATCTTCAGGAAACAAATTTTGATCGCGCTCACAATGCCTATCTCGATTACGCGTCAATGAGCGGCATTCTCGGTCTCTTAGGGTATATGTTTTTAATCGGCGCTTTGTTTTGGGTTTTTTGGAAAAACAAATTATGGCCATTCGCTTCGCTCGCGGTTGCTTATGCCGTTCAAAGTTTTTTTGTTTTTGACAGCCCCGCCAGTTATATTGCGCTTTTTTTAACAATCGGCTTCGCGATATATGTAGAAATAAGCGGCAAGCGGCAAGCAACAAGCAATAAGCAACCGATAGCTTTTAGTCCTCAAACTGTTCTCGCTCTTTCTACTTTCTACTTTCTACTTTCTACTTTTGTATTCTGGCAGGTAAGCGTTAAACCGGCATCGGTCAATGCCAAATTTGTGAGGGCATTCAACGATACTTCCATCGGTTCTTACGACACTTACTCTCTTTACAAAGCGGCGCTGGCTTCGGAAACACTAGGCGCTTCAGAATTTCGCATGCAATTTGTCAATTGGCTTCCAAAAAATATAAATAATTTCAAACCGGAAGACCGCCTCGAGGTTTTTAATTTTGGCATCGGTCAATTGGAAGACGAGGTCAAAAACCATCCTTCGGTTTTTGCCTATCTGAATCTGGGGCAATTGTATGAATTTGAAGGCCGAGGCATCGGCAATGCGGAGGCGAAAAAGGAACTTTTTAAGAAATCGACAGAATCCTATGACAGCGCCTTAGTGCTCTCCCCAAAAAGATTGGAGGTTTACATTTCTTATCTTCAAGTATCCTTTGATGAGCAAAAATATGATCAAGGGATAGAGATAATGAAACGAGCTGTCGGCGCCGTTCCGGATTATTATGCGAGCCACTGGTATTTGGGGTTGGCTTACGCGGCTTCCGGCATTCACGACAAAGAAGCGGTTGATTCTCTCAATAGGGCTTTAGTCCTGAAGTATCGGAACAATGTTTCTTTGGAAAATGGCAGATTGAAATATGATTTGGACAGCGCTTCTAAAATTATGGTAGATTTCGCTCCAAAACAGGAAATTTTAGGGGCGGTGAATCCGTATATACGATTGAAAATGTGGCCGGAACTTTTATTGCTCTATTTATCGGCCGAAGAGGGTGATCCGGGAGACATCCAAATCCACCAATCGCTTGCGCTGGTTTATCAGAATCTTGGTCTCAATGATAAGGCATTGGAAGAATTAAAGATCATAGACGCTTTGCAGAAAAAGCAATAATATGGCAAATATGAAGTTTAGAATTGTTTTCGGTCTTATTCTGCTCATTCTGGTTTTTATCGGCTTTTTTGTCGGTCTGCCTTATTTTCTCCGGAAAATTCAGTTGAGCCCGATTTTTGAATTTCCCAAATTCACATTTATGTCCGCGCCCGCGCTATCTACATCCACGCCAGGATTTTGGAATTTTTTTAGTCCGGCGCAAGTTCAATCGCGGCGCCAATCCATTGTCCAATCCGGCAATTCGATATTTCAAAATAAAATCAATATCGCCGGCGTTTCCAAATACGGCAGAGAGAGCGTTAATTTGAGCAACGCTTCCCCCTCCCTGGTTAATATTACCGGATGGAGAATCAAGAGCAGAAACAGAGGGGAATTTGTTATTGGCAAGGGGCTGGCGCTTCCCAATTTCAGCTCAGATCTTTCCGATGTTTGGCTTTCTGCGGGCGAATCGGCCGAAATCATAGCCGATATCAGCCCTTTGGCGAACAATTTCAGAATCAATAGTTGTTTCGGAGGTATAAGCGAATTATACAATTTGGGATATGGATTTAGTTGCCCGGCCATCGCGCCGATGGATTTCGCCGGCATGGACAGCGCCTGCCAGGATTTGATAATGCGCAGTTCGTCCTGCCGCGCGCCAAGCGACAATATATTGAACCAACAATCTTCAAAATGCCGGACATGGTTTGAAAAAAATGTGAATTATCCAGCCTGCGTTTCCAAACATATCAACGACAGGAATTTCTATGGAGGATGGAAAATTTTTACCGGCAACAAAATGCAAATTTTCGACCCGCTTCACGACAAAATCGAACTTCGCGATCGCGCGGGACTGGCGGTCGACTCTTATGAGTATTGAACGATTTTTTATTTTTTGGCGGTTATCCAAATATTCATGCCGCACTCAAAATAACCGGATCGCAAGTTTTCTTTGGCAAACGGGATTTTTCCAAATATTTTTTTAATTTCTAAAGGCGTATAAGCATATTTATGCTCCGCGAGTTCCGTAGAACTCACCAAGCGCATTTTAGCCATTATTTTCAGCGGCAACACCGCCCATGTCGATGGAGTGGTTAAAACGCATATTCCTTCGGGTTTTAATATTCTATAAATTTCGCCCACAATGGCGAGCGTTTTTTTTGGTTCAATATGTTCAAAAACCGCAAGAATGGTAATCGCGTCAAAAAAATTATTTTGATAGGGCAGATTGCTTTGACATTCAATATCGTATTCCAAAAAAGAAATCCCATTTTTTTTGAGAATATCTTTTTGGTTGTTGCCGATTTTATCCAAACCGTATTTTTCGGCAAAATCAACGCCGACAAGAAAAAGCGGAAAACTGCCGCAGCCGATATCGAGAATGCGCCCTTTTCTGCAATTTAAAGGAATCAGGTTATCGGCCATTTTGCTTCTTTTTTTAGCCAGAAATTTTTCAAGAAGACCGTATCCTCTGGTCACGGTCTGGTTAAAAGGGCTCATTTAAGAAAGAGTTGAATAAAATAATCGATGTTAATCATGGGCAAAATATATTTATCCATCGAGAAATTCGCCAAAATGTAAATTATAAAAAACGGGGCGAAATAATAAATTCGCGACTCATATTTTTTTAAGAAAATACACGATATTAAAATTACAAAAGGAATCGTAATAAAAAATATCCTTTGAATTATCCCCGGCCATAGAAATATGGGCATGATGGAAAAAAACATGGCGGCAATAAAAATCCACCGCTCTTGATTGAATATTTTGACGCCCCGTTTTATTAAAACGCCAATTCCGCCGATAAATAAGAACCAGCCGAAAGTAAAAAGGGAACCGAAGACCTTGGCGTATGAAAGGAAGTCGAATGATGAATCTTTCATTAAATGTTTGTTAAAAATAAGCCAGTCAAAATAACTGTAATGATAATTAACATATATCGAAGCGTGAACCAAAATGGCGGGCAAAACGGCCAAAGCGCCCAGCGGCAATAAATATTTTATTAAGTTTTTGAAATTATATCCGCAATAAAATAACAAAGACAAAAAAATGGGAATAAATCCAAAATATCCATATTCTTTAAAAAGCCCGCCCAGTCCCGTCGCAAGCGCTCCCCATATTAAATATTTTACTTCCCACGTCTTTAAAAAGCGGAAAACAAGAAAAAAGGCGATAATATAAAACATCCAGCCGCCCATATCCATCAAATAAGCCGGCCCGAAAGTTATCATGGCGTAGTTGGCGGCCAAAAGAAGCATTCCGCAGAAGGCGACTTTTCGGCTTTCAAAAAATTCTTCCAAAAGCTTGTAAAAAAACAAATTCGCGATTATGTAAAAAACGATATTCATAAACAGCCAGGCATTCAATATATCGCCGAAAATATAGGAAAGAAAAATAACGGTTTGGAGGCCGGCAAAAGTCGTGAGAATCCTGTTAGGAACAAAATCCAAGGGAATTTTTCCGGTTTTTAAAACATCCACGCTTTTCAAATATGAAATGCTGTCGCCGAAAAGATGCGGCGGAATAATTATGAAAGAAACGCCGACCAGCGCCAAAAGGAAAATTGAGATGTACAAATAATGGAAACGGCCAATCATGATAATAAATATAGCGGTTGTTTGCTTTTTTTTCAATTTTGTTTACTATAAACATATTGCGATTACCATGGATCATTCTAAACAATTCAAAAAACTTTCTATAATTATTCCGGCTTACAATGAAGCCCGGACGCTACGGGAAATTATTCGCCGCGTTCAAGCGGTTCAGCTAACTGGCCTTGAAAAAGAGGTCATTGTCGTTGACAATGGTTCAATTGACGACACTCCCCTGATTTTAAAGTCGCTTTCAGGAATTCGCGTTCTTACCTTAAACCCCAACCGAGGAAAAGGCGGGGCGGTTAAGGCCGGTTTTACCGCGGCAACCGGCGACATCCTGATTATTCAAGACGCCGATCTTGAGTACGAACCAAATGATTATCCGGCGGTTATTCGGCCGATTTTGGAAGGAAAGACCGAAGTAACCGTCGGCATAAGAATAAATCCGAGCATGGAAAGCCGCAGCAATAAATCGTTATACTGGTTAAGCTGGTTTGGCAATAAAATGATTACCTGGACAACGAATCTGCTTTATGGAAACAAGGCGGGAGAATATGAGGGATGCTACAAAGCGTTTACCAAAGAACTCATAAGCCAAATTACGGTGCGCACCGACGATTTTGATTTTGATAATGAATTGATCTGCAAGATTTTGAAAAAGGGCTATAAAACCGTTGATGTCCCGATTCACTATTACCCTCGCAGCTATCAAGAAGGAAAAAAAATAAACTGGAAGCACGGTTTTAAAATTCTTTGGACGATTATCAAATACCGTTTTATCAACTAAAATGAGATTATCGATAAAAAAATTAGTTATTCCGCTTGCCGGTTTTGGCATGCGGTTTTTGCCGGTCTCTAAAAACTATCCGAAGGAGATGATCAACTTGGTTGACAGGCCGATCGTACAATACTTGGTTCAGGAGGCATGCGAAAGCGGCATTCGCGAAGTTATTTTTGTGGTGAATGGCGGTAAAGATATTATCAAACAATATTTTTCGTCCTACCAATACTCGCGCCAGAAAAAGGCCTGCCGGGTCTCGCCAATCGCTTGCGAGAATTTAAAAGAACTTGAGAGCTTGCTTCGCGTTATACGTTTTAGGATCATCAAAAAAAATATGACGCTCGGCGACGGCCATTCAATTCTATGCGCGGAATCGTATCTTGTCCGCGAAAAGGCGTTCGCGGTTACTATGGGAGATCTGCTCGGCCTTGGTCCAAAGCCGTTCTTAAGCCAGCTTGCCGAACAATACGCTTTAACCGGCGCGCCGATGGTCTCCGTTGAAAGAGTGCCGAAAGAGGCCGTTTCGCGCTTTGGGATTATCGCGCCCGCCGAATCGCGCGCCGGATTGCATCGCGTGCTCGATGTGGTGGAGAAACCAAGGCCGGAAATCGCTCCCAGCAATTTGGCGCTCACCGGAAAATATATTCTGACTCCGGCAATCTTTCCCTATCTCAAGCGCGCCTATCGGGAAAAAACCGATAATGAAGTCCGTCTGGCCACGGCCTTGAAATTTTACGCCGCCGATTACCCGCTCTTCGCCTACGAATGCGAGGGAAAAATCCAAGACACCGGAAACAAATTGGATTTGCTGAAAGCGACGGTAAATTTCGGTCTGACCCACAAAAATTTCGGCGCCGAATTTAAAAAATTTTTAAAATCTCTCCCGCTGGAGAATTAGCCATGAAAGGACAACTTATTAAGATCACGCCGATCTCAAAAAAATTCCATAATGTTTTTCGTTTCTCCCGGAGAACTGCCGAGGTTGCCTTGCGTGGCGGGAAAAAATATAGATTTGACCGGCATGTTTTTGAAACCGGTCCGGCAGTGAGCGTTTTGCCCTATTTTTTTGATGAACAAAAAAAAGAGTGGATGGTTGTTCTTGTCCGCCAATACCGTCCCGCAGTTGACGCTCTTTGCCTTGAGGCCCCGGGCGGGCTTTTAGAAAAAGGAGTGAATCCGCGACTTGAGATGACTCGCGAGCTCTTTGAAGAGGCGGGGATTCGCGTTTCTTCTCAAAAAATTAAATACATGGGGTATCAGCATCTTGCCAGCTCTTTTTGCGATCAGGTCGTCCATTTAGGGAGCGCTCACCTTTCTGATGTGAAAAGCGCCGCTAATCTTTTAGCGAGTTTACGAATACACAATGGTTTAATGAGCGAGCATGAATTTACCGAGGTGGTAGTGGTTCCGCTTTTGGACGCTCTTCGGAAACCAAGGCTTGTAACATACACCTTGGCCAAATATCAAATTCTTCAGCTTGCCGATGAACTGAAAATTTCTTGGCATAAATAAAAACCTAGGCGGAAGGCCTAGGTCGGAACAGTTGAACGAAGAATATAAGGAGGGATTTTGCCTTTTGAAGCGTCGAAGGCGTTTTCGGGAACATCGGTTTGATATGGCTGGCCGAGCTTTTCCCTCAGTTCTCGTTCTGTGTCGTTTCGGAGGCGCCGCAAGTCGTCGGCCGAAAGCGTTTCGGTAAATGCGGAAACCTTTCCCAAACCCTTCCGGTCTCCCCGGTCGCCTTTGTAAAACATGAAGTCCGAAAAGTAGTCCGTCTCTCCGGAATAAAGCTTGTCGCCGGTTTTAGGCGCGCGATAAACCCAAACATCCTTACGGCCGAGGACGGGTTCGGCTTCATCGTAGTATGGCGTTCCGGGATAGACCGTGATTCGGGTAAGGTCAAACGATTCCGGTCGAACTTGCAGAATAAAATCTTTTGTTTCTTTGATTGTTTTTTCGGTTTCTCCGGGATGGCCGATTGACATCAGGGCCTTAACGCGCAGGCCGTTTCGCCGGGCGGTTTCCGCGCATCTGTAATTGTCTTCAAGCGTTGCGCGCTTGTTGATGTTGCGAAGAATTCGCGGCGATCCCGATTCAAAACCGGTCAGAATTTCCCGGAAACCAGCTTCATACATCGCTGTGGCTTGGCGGTCATTAAATAACTCCGCCTTAATGAAGCCGCGCAGCCGCCACTTAATGTCCAATTCTTTGCCAAGGGATATGATGGCATTCATTAATCGGACCAAATTATCGCCGCCGATATTCAGTTCGTCATCGTAGAACATCGCGCCGCACTCTTGGGCCACTTTTTCTTTATAGGCCGTCTGCATAAACCGATATACTTCCCGCAGTTCGGCAATAACATTATCCGCGCTTCGGAAACGAAGCGTTCGGAGAAACGCCGTATTCCGCCCGCCGCAAAAACCGCATCCGAAAGGGCACCCCAGCTGGGCAATGACGCTCGTTGTCGGGGCCCCGTCAATTAAGTAGCGGTAACTGCCGAGATCAATTAAATCCCGCGCCGGAAAAGGCAAATTCTCTAATTCTTCTCGTTTCAGAAAAAGGCTGGAATTTCGATTGTCGGCGTCAATAATTTGGCCATGCTTCGCTTGAAAAATATCAAAAACAGCTCGTTCTCCATCTCCTGCGACTAAAACATCAAAATAATCGAAGATGCGCCGCAATGCTCGGGTTGCCCTTCCGGCAATTTTCTTTTCGCGCTCCCGGCGATAAGCGGCGTTCACGAGCGTGCCGTGCGGTCCGCCCAAAACCAGCTTGGCCGATGGCCGCATGCGTCTGATGGTCTCGGCAATGAAGCCGCTTGCCGGAAGCTGGGGGCTTGTCGCCGTAATCCCAAAAATATCCGTATTGTTTTCTTGGCAGTATTGTCCAACAACTTCCAAGTAGCGAGCCACTCCGGATAAGTCAAGCAGGTCAACATCGATTTGATTTCTTCGCAGCATAGCCGCGACCTTTAAAATACCTAAATGCGGGATCATCCGATCGTCGGAAAGGATGAGCGATGAAGGAATAACCAGGCACATTTTCATTGAGTCCACCTCCGTTAAATATTTTTTAGTGTTAAAGTTCTACCGTTAAGTTATCCACAGATTTAATGGACAATCAAGTTTTATGTTCTATAATAAACAACGAGCGCGTGAAAACGCAAGTAAGAATTTTATAATTAATTTAATTAAAATAAATACAATGTTACGAAAACATTTGGTAATTGTCGGGCTATTTTTGGCTGTAGGTGTTTTGTTTTTTAATGTTTCATCCGCCAATGCCATTATCAGAAGTTGGAACGGCGCGGGCGATGGAATGACTTGGACAGATCCTCTAAACTGGGGCGGCGTGTCAAATGCCAATTATCCCGGTGAACTTGCTCCCGATGATGCGGTAATCGCATCCAGCACATCTGCGCTTGGTCCGCTTGGAGTCAATGCCACTTCCACAATTCCTTTTGGCGTTAACACACTGCAGATTAAAAACGGCTGGACTCTTTACATCGGCGGCACTCTGGGAGCGTCAAGCACGGTTTCTGTTTTGGGCACCAGCACCTTGAAACTCGCTACCAGCACTTACGGCTCCGGCACTCTGAATCTTGGCCAAACCGATCCTGGAGCTCCTTTATCTATAGCGACTGCCAATGCTACCTTTACTGCGGCAACTGGCACAGTTGCTTATATCGGTGGTGGCACTGCTAGTATTATTGTTGCTACAACCACATTTTATAATTTAAGCTTAACCCCAACCTCTACTACCGCCACGGCGGCGATTCGCACTTATATATTTGGATCACCTACCGCAGCTCAAGTGCGGCAGGTAGCTACTACGACGGTATCCAATGTTTTTACTGTTAGTAGTGGCGCGAAAGCGGATTTTAATGGCCTGACCGATCTTTTGCTTTCCGGTTCCGGAACAGCGTTTTCCAAAGCCAATGGCGACTTTATACAAAGTTCCAAAATTGTTTATTCTTCGGCTTCAGCCACCAATATCGCCACGGGCACTTATGCCAATCTTGAATTGACCGGCGCGGCGACAAAAACGCTTTTAGGCAATACTACCGCGACCAGCACGGTGACGATTCCGGCTAGCGGCACTTTGGCCATCAGCACCTATACATTTACCGCCACCGGCGCTACTTGGACTAATAGCGGCACCGTAACGGAAAACACGGGCGGTAAAATTACGCTCGCCGCCGCCGGCGTACTCTCCAATTCCGCGGGCGGTTCGGCCGTAACGGCTTTCGGCAATGCCGATACTCTTCCGGTGATTCATATACAGATTACGGATACCAGTTTGAATCTTTTGGCGGCATCGGCCGAAACCCAAACGGCCACGGTAACTGGGACGAGCGGTATCACCGATTCCGAAACGGTTACTTTGACTGAAACGGGAATTGCCACGGGCATCTTCAGAGGCAGTCTTTCTTTCCAGCTTTCTGGCACCGATGTTAGTGGAGCCGTGGATTTCCAAGGAGGCGGCACCCTTAGCTATGCTTACACCGATTCGCAGGACTCAAGCGACACTCAATCCGGTTCAGCGTCATTTACCGGTACCGCGCCCGGAAGCGGCAGTGGTAGCGTGATCGTCTCGGTCACTCCGACTACTCCAGCGACACCAGCGGTGCCAGCTACCCCGGCTGTTTCGGGAGAATCTCCTGCCACTCCAGCAACGCCTGCGACTCCGGCTGCGCCTTCTCTTGAAAGCGTTCAAACCAAGATCGCGAGCGTGATTGCTAAAATGGCAACTTTATCGGCGAGTCCCTCCGCCTCCGAGTTAACCGATGTTCAGGCGCAGATTGCGGCGATTTTGGCGGACATTCAGGCCATTCAGACAACGGCGGCTCCTCAAGGCGCGGCTCTCGGTTATAATTTTGTTCGACCGCTCGCTTTGGGCATTAGGCATGGCGATGTAACAAATCTTCAAAAGGCTCTAAAAACCGATTCGTCCATTTATCCTGAAGGAAAAGTAACGGGATACTTTGGTCCGGCGACGCTATCGGCAGTTAAGAAGTTTCAGGAGAAATACGGAATCGCTTCCAAAGGCCAGTCGGGATATGGCGTGGTTGGTCCGAAGACCAGAACGAAACTAAACGAACTTTACGGCGCGAAATAATACGGAAAGCAAGTAATAAAAACTTCCCCCGCTTGCGGGGGAAGTTTTTATTGTGATAACATAGAGAAATAATTAATAAAAATATGGAAGAACAAAATAAATTTTTGATACCGGCAGCAATTGTTTTTGCCGGCATTGTCATCGCGGTGGCGGTGGTCTATTCAACCAATGATAAATCGCGAAATGCCAATACGGATAATACGAAAATAGCGGCGCTGACGGCATTGCCGGCAATTTCTTCAAGCGATTTCGTTTTAGGCGAACAAAATGCGCCGGTAACGGTGATAGAATACGGCGATTTTCAATGTCCGTTTTGCGGCAAGTTTTTTAGAGATACCGAATCGGTATTGCGGGAAAAATATATCAAAACCGGCAAAGTGAGATTTATTTATCGCGATTTTGCCTTTTTGGGGCAAGAATCAACTTGGGCGTCCAACGCCGCGCGATGCGCCGGAGAACAGAATAAATTCTGGCAATATCACGATTATCTCTATAATAACCAACAGGGGGAAAATCAAGGCGCTTTCGGCAAGGAAAATTTAAAAAAGTTCGCGTCGGCTTTGGGACTCGATAGAAGTAAATTCGACACTTGTCTCGATTCGGAAAAATATAATGATTTGATCCAGAAAGAAACCAAAGAAGGCGGCGAAGCCGGAGTGCAGGGGACGCCGGCAAATTTTGTGAATGGCGCGCTTTATGCGGGCGCTTTGCCGGTCGCTTCATTTACTAAAATTATTGACGACGAATTGAGCAAATTGGGAAAATAAAATTATGCCGAAAATTAGGATATACACAACGCCCGAGTGCGTTTACTGCAGAATGGCAAAGGAATTTTTTGAAAAAAACAACATTTCTTATGAAGAAAAAGATGTTTCAGTTGATGATGAGGCGCGCGAAGAAATGATTGAAAAATCCGGCCAGATGGGCGCGCCGGTTATGGATATTGACGGTAAGATTATCATCGGGTTTGATGAAGAGGAGTTATCAAAAATTTTAGCCGTAAAATAACATGTACGATTTGATTATTATCGGCGGCGGCCCCGCCGGGGCCGCCGCCGGAATATACGCGGCGCGGAAAAAATTAAAAACCTTAATGATCGCCGCCGATTTCGGCGGACAAGCGCTGGCTTCCGGCAATATCGAGAATTGGATTGGCGTTGAAAAAATGACGGGTCTTGAATTTGCCAAAATGCTCGAAAAACATGTTCGAGCGCAAGAAAGCATTGAAATAAAAATTTCGGAGAAAGTTGTTACCGTTGAAAAAATATCGGACGGGTTCGATATTGTAACCGACAAAAATAATAATTATCAGGCCAAGGTCTTAATTATCGCTTCCGGAGGCCATCGCCGCCGCTTGGATGTTCCAGGCGGCGCCCAATTTGAAGGCAAGGGCGTTTCTTATTGCGCTACCTGCGACGCGCCGGTTTTTAAAAACAAGCGGGTGGCGGTTATCGGCGGCGGCAATGCCGGCTTGGAGACGGCAATCGACCTAATGCCGTATGCCGAAAAAATTTACCTGATAAACAGAAAGAATTTTTTTACCGGGGATGATGCGTTGCGGGAAAAAATAAAGCGGTTTAGTAAAATAAGCGCCATAATGAATGCGGATGTTCAGAAAATTTCTGGCGAAAAATTTGTTTCGGGTATAGAATATCTGGATGGAGGCGATAATTTGGTTAAAAAGTTGGAAGTGGAAGGAGTGTTTGTTGAGATTGGTTCGGTTCCGAATTCCGAGTTTGTAAAACATCTTGTGGAAACAAATCCAAAGGGGGAGGTTATTGTTAACCATAAAACGGGAGCCGCAAGTTGTCCCGGAGTATTTGCGGCCGGCGATGTTACCGACGCGATTTACAAGCAAAATAATGTTTCCGCCGGGGACGCCATTAAAGCCGTTCTCTCGGCGCATAATTATTTACTCAACATTAAAATATGACTCGAATAGCAATTAACGGTTTTGGGCGGATCGGAAGGGTCTTTTTTCGTTGCGCTTTTGGCCAATCGGATATAGAAATTGTCGCCATAAATGATTTGGGCGCCGCCGAAAATATGGCGTATCTTTTGAAATATGACTCGGTTTACGGCCCTTATGAAAAATCGGTAGAGTCCGGTCCGGAAGTTCTGATTGTTGACGGCAAAGAAATTAAAATGATGCGGCAAAAAGATCCCGCTCTATTGCCATGGGGCGATTTGAATATCGATATCGTCATCGAATCGACCGGGGTTTTTGAAACGTATGAAAAATCGGCGGCGCATTTAACCGCCGGCGCCAAGCGCGTGATTATTGCCGCGCCCGCCAAAGATGACGCTACCCCTACGGCTACTCCGAATGTCGGGGAAGAATTTTTGAAATTGAATAAAATAACTTCGGCCGCTTCTTGCACCACTAACGCGGCGACTCCGATAATGTCTGCGCTGTCAAAAAATCCCGGCATTAAAAAAGCCGTTTTGAATACCGTCCATGCCTATACGGCGTCCCAAAAGGTAATTGATGGTTCCGATAATAATAATGATTACAGAAAAAACAGAGCGGCGGCGCAAAATATTATTCCTTCGACAACCGGCGCCGCGCTTACGGCTACAAAGGTCTTTCCGCCGCTAGAAGGAAAATTTGATGGCGTCTCTTTAAGGGTGCCGGTAATTTGCGGTTCCATTATTGATTTTACTTTTGTAGCCGAAAGACCGACTTCCGTTGAAGAAATAAACAATATTTTGAAAAAAGCCGCGCAAGAAAAACAATGGCAGGAAATTCTGGCGGTTACCGAAGAACAGCTGGTTTCCAGCGACATTCTTAAAAATCCCAATGGTTCCATCGTCGATCTCAATATGACCAAGGTCGTTGACGGCGATTTGGTTAAAATTTTATCATGGTATGACAATGAATGGGGGTATGCGGCGATGTTGTTAAAACATGTTTTGGCGGTAAGTAAATTATTATGAGCAAAAATATAAAAATTATTATAGTCGCTATAGTTGTAATTCTTATTGTAGCGGTGGCGTATTTTGTATTTTTTAAAAAATATCGCTTCGCCACTTCAGAAAATAAAAATGAAATTCCGGCTGTTCAAAATATTTTGCCGGAAGCTACAACGACAATAACTGCCAAACCTGTTGCGAAAGTCGATATTTTGATGCCCGGTTATAAATTATATAAAAATTCGGAATTCGGTTTTGAAATTCAATATCCCAAAGAATGGGCGGTGAGCGAAGAAAATATTGAAAATGTCAGAGGCGAAAAAACTATGGCGTTTTATTTCTCCCCCGTGGGGGGATCCGCCTCTGGCGGAAAAAAATCCGAAAGTGATCTCCGATTCGCTATTTTGCCGCGGGATGGTCTTAGTTATGGATTGCCGGATAACGGCGCTTCCAGCGAGGTTTTAATCGGCGGTTCTGCGGGGGTTCAACAGAAATGGGCTTTACCGGACGGCCGGCGACTTTGGCTATTGCATCCTCGTTACGGATTATATGGCTGGTCGGAAGACATCGGCAGAATAGATATTCAATCAAGCGCCGCCGATCCGGCGGGTGACACGGCGATTTTCGAAAAAATGCTGAATAGTTTTAAATTAGCTCATTAAAAACCGTCTAAATAATTTTCCTCGCGCGTTCCGTCGCCCAGCGGCGACTGCACTGTCCGTCCTCGGCATTTTGTCCCCGCCAATGGCGGGGAGCCATGCCAAAATGCCTGTGGAAGCTTCGGAAAATAATTCAGACGGTTTTTTTATAACATAATCATAATCATATGTTGTACATCGGTTCGGATCACAGAGGATACAATTTAAAAGAGACACTCAAAATTTATTTGAGGGAGTTGAATTGTGTTTTTGATGACTTAGGGGCGAAAGAATTGATTCCTGATGATGATTATCCTGATTACGCTTTGATGGTGGCGCAAAAAGTGGCTGAGAATCCCGATGAGAATCGCGGAATTTTGATTTGCGGCGCCGGTGTCGGAGTCGATATTGTCGCCAATAAAATAAAAGGAATCCGCTCGGCGCTGTGTTTCGATATAAAACAGGCGCAAGCCAGCCGCAATGATGACAATACGAATGTTTTGTCGCTTCCAGCCGATTTTATTTCCGAGGATTTGGCGAAAGCAATCGTTAAAACATGGCTCGAAACGCCATTTTCCAACGACAACCGCCACGCCAGAAGAATCGAAAAGATTAAAAAAATTGAAAAAGATTTTTAGTATAAATAAAAAAACCTATTCACAATGTTTTGCGAATAGGTTTTAGAATAGTGACAATTGCTCTTCTATGGGAGGGACGACCCCATAAAATTTTTCCGGTATAATATGCATAGGCATACTAACACCAGGAATACCATAAGACATAAACCGAAGGCTATGCCGATCCCTATGCTATAGCCCAAACCATAACCCAGTCCGAGAGATTGGTTATAAACCCAAACTATCGATAAAACGGAACACAAAAAAACAAAACATCCTGCTAATATTAACCTTGTTTTCATTTCCTCCACCTCCAAAATAGAGCTAAAATTGTTAAACTGCCATCAATCTATCTGTGCCGGATATCATAACATAAGTCAGAATAAAAGGCAAATTTTTAGAAGTCCTATTTTGCGAACTGTTTTAAAATCTCAAAATCTTTTTTTAGGGTTTCTTTTTCGCGGGCATTGTAAATCACAACGGCGGGGTGGTAAAGAGGAATTATTTGTCTCGGTGCCGATGTTGAACTTGTCTTTGACGCCTCATCCAGTTTTTCCGCTTGTCCCTGCGTCTCAACGAAGGGTAATATCGGCACGGGAACGACAAACATTTTCCCGTGAATTTGGCTAATAGATTTGATTTCTGATTCTAGTCCGAATTTTTTCATTATGTAATCCATGGAAAATCGGCCGAGCGTCGCGATTACTTCCGGTTTTATTATTTCAATCTGCCGGTCCAAAAACGGCGCGTAAAATTCTATTTCCTGCGGTTCGGGGTCCCTGTTAAACGGCGGGCGGTCTTTAACGATATTAGTAACATATACTTCATTGCGCGCAATGTCGGCGGACAACAAAAGTTCATCAAGAATTTTTCCGGCCGCCCCGCAAAAGGGGCGGCCGGTAAGGGCTTCATTTTTTCCCGGCGCCTCGCCGATAAACATTATCTTCGCGTAATGATTGCCCTCGCCGATAACCGGCAGAAATTTATTTTTTATTCTAAAATCGTAAAGAGGCGAATTTTTCGCGTTTATAATTTCATCTTTTATTTTTCTTAATTGCTCGGTTCGATCTTCCATTTTTTTGATTTTATTATTATATGGATGTAAAATAAAAACAAATTATGAACGGACAAAATTCAAACGGAAATTTGGGAATCAAAAAATTTTTATTTGTTTCGCTGGAAAGTTTAAGCGGCGACTTGGCATGGCAATTGACTAAAGAAGGACACGAAGTTAAAGCGCATATTAAAGACAAACACGATGCTGATGTTTACAATGGCTTTATAGAAAAAATTGACGATTGGGAATCGCATAAAGATTGGGCCGATATAATTGTTTTTGATGATGTGGAATTTGGCGAGATCGCCGACAAATTAAGAAAAAACGGCAAATTAGTTATTGGCGGTAGCAAATACACGGATGAACTGGAAATGGATCGCGATTTTGGCCAAGGCGAAATGAAAAAGTGCGGAATCAATACTCTCCCTCAATGGCAATTTTCCAATTACGACGAAGCAGTTGAGTTTATCGAAAAAAATCCGGAGCGTTATGTTTTCAAACCCAGCGGCAATACGCCGTCCGCCGGAAAAGGACTTCTGTTTATAGGCCAAGAGGAAGACGGAAAAGATTTATTGGAGCTTTTGAGGCAGAATAGAACCGTGTGGACCAAAAAAGTTCCGGTTTTTCAGCTCCAAAAATATGTATCCGGAGTTGAAGTGGCGGTAGGAGCTTTTTTTAATGGCAAGGACTTTATTCTTCCCATAAACATTAATTTTGAGCACAAAAGGGTTTTTCCCGGCGACATCGGGCCTTTTACCGGTGAAATGGGCACTCTAATGTTTTGGAGCGAATCAAATAAATTATTCAGAATGACTCTCGAAAAAATGAAACCGGCCTTGGTGGAGTCGGGATACATCGGCTATATAGATATAAACTGCATTGTAAACGGCAAAGGAATATATCCGTTGGAATTTACGGCGCGTTTCGGCTATCCGACAATCCAAATCCAATCGGAGGGCATTACAATGCCGGCTGGCGAGTGGCTTTATAAATTGGCCAGCGGCGAGAATTTTGAACTCAAGACCAAAAAAGGATTTCAAGTCGGCGTGAGAATAAGCGTGCCCACCCTTTTTGTTAAAGCCATAGATAAAGAAACGGTTGAGACATATCGCGATTTACCAATTCTATTCAAAAAGCCCGATAGTTTAGACGGGATTCATATTGAGGATGTTAAAATGGAAGACGGCGTCTGGCGGATCGCCGGAACTTCGGGTTGTTTGTTGGTTGTTACCGGTTCGGGGACAACCGTCAATGAAGCCAGGCAGCAGGCCTACACCAGAATTAAAAATATTATGGTTCAAGGAATGTTTTATCGCACCGACATCGGCTTGAAATGGAATACCGACAGCGATAAGCTCCAAACATGGGGCTATCTATACTAGAAAAAGAAAAGCCGTATGAATAAAATTCTCAAATTTGTCATTTTTTCCGCCGCGCTGATTTTTGCGGCGATTTTTATTTATCCCGATTTCAAACGATCGTCGGAAAATGGGATAAATTCAGATTCTCAAATATCCATTTCCACTTCTACAATAGATTTATTTGTTTCCCAAAAAGTTGCCACAACGACCGAAAATATAGCGCCTCAAAACGCCGTTAAAATTGCGAAACCAATACCCAAACCAATTCCTTACGCTGCGCCGCCTGTTGTAATGAATAAAGAGGTTTCTACCAAAAGTTTTGAGGAACTGGTTAATAGTTCAATCATCCAACTTTATTGCGGCTATTTTAATAATAACAATGCGACATTTTCGGATATTGCGAGAGGGACGGGAGTTATTATAAATCCCGAGGGAGAAATTTTAACCAATCGCCATATTATTTTTGACGAAAATGCCAAAAAAATAAAAAGCGACTGTTTTGTTTTGAAAAGTCCGTTTCCTAATGCGAAATCCCAAAAACCGAAAATTTATTATACGGCAAATATTGTAAATTATCCGCTCGTTGAAAAATTTAGCGATTCTTTCAGCGAGGATAAATATTACAACGATTTTGCCGTTTTAAAAATCAGTTCCAAATCCGATAACGAGTCTAAAATCAATTTACTTTTAGGATTTGATTACGCGCTGCCGGAGGATTATTCGGTTATGTCCCCCTACGGGGGATCGCCCGAAGGGGGAGAAAATAATAATAAATTTAATTTTTTGCCGATTGATTGGAATTATCAACCCAAAGATGGCGACCATTTGATTACTTTGGGTTATGGCGTCGACGCTTCTCATCTGGCGAATCAAATCACTTCCACCGTGGGAAAACTTTTTGGCAATATCAGCGTGGACAAAAGTTTAAAACCGCAGATTCTTCTCATTAACAGCAATGCCACCACAGGATTTTCCGGAGGCGCCTTAGTCAATCCTCAATCAAAAGGCCTGGTCGGATTGATAAGCTGGATAACCAACGGCGATGAAGCCGGCAAATACACCGTAGCCATTTTCCGCGACTTTCTCAAAACCCAAATGCTCCGGGACTTAAATTTTGAATTAAAATAATGTATCATTAAATTATGAGTAATTTATTAAAATTTCCGGATAGATTTCTATGGGGCACATCTACTTCGGCTCATCAGGTTGAGGGTAATAATCACAATCAGTGGTCAAAATGGGAAAAGGAAAATGCGGAGCGATTATCTAAAGAAGCTAAAAATCATTGGCAATTATGGCAACGAGAAAAATTTCCGGGGATGTTTAACCCCCAAAATTATATTTCTGGCCGTGCCTGTGACCATTATAATCGTTATGAAGAAGATTTTGATTTGGCGAAAGCGATGAACAATAATGCCCACAGATTTTCAATTGAGTGGTCGCGAATTGAACCGGAAGAAGGAAAGTTTAATCAATCGGAAATAGAACATTATAAAAATGTCGTTAAAGCGCTCAAAATGCGCAATTTAGAACCTTTTATTTCTCTTTGGCATTGGACAATGCCGGTTTGGTTTACTGAAAAAGGCGGATTCGCAAAAAAAGATAATATAAAATATTTCGTCAAGTTTTGCGAAATCGTCGTTGAACATTTCAAAAATGAAGTTAATTTTTGGGTTGTTTTAAATGAGCCGGAAATTTATGCCGGACATTCTTATCTAAAAGGAATGTGGCCGCCGCAAAAAAAGAATTTTTGTTCTTATTTTTTAGTAATGCGGAATTTGATTTTGGCGCATCAAAAAGTTTATAAAAGCATTAAAAAAATTAATCCCTGCATTCAGGTAGGAATCGCGAAGAATAATATTTATTTTGAAGCGCATCAAAATAAATTTGTGAATATTTTTTTAAAAAAAATTATAGAATGGTGGTGGAATTTTTATTTTTTGAATCAAATCAAAAATCATCAGGATTTCATCGGGCTTAATCATTATTTCCACAATCGGATAAATTACGGATTCAATAAAAACGAAAATAAAATTGTTTCGGATTTAGGGTGGGAATTATATCCGGAAGCAATTTATTTTACTTTGAAAGATTTAAAAAAATACAATAAGCCGATTTATATCACAGAAAACGGTTTGGCAGATGCAACTGATAAAAATCGCGAATGGTTTGTTAAAGAATCATTAAAAAATATACACAGAGCTATTCAGGAAAACATTGATGTGCGAGGATATTTTTATTGGTCTCTTTTGGATAATTTTGAGTGGGACAAGGGTTTTTGGCCGAGATTCGGTTTAATTGAAGTTGATTATGGAATGCTTGAGAGAAAACCGCGACCATCAAGTAAATTTTATGGTAAAATTGTTAAAGAAAATGGCATACCAAAAGGAGATTTATTATGAAAGAAACTATGCCAATTTTAGAAGTTAAAAATCTTTCTGTCAGTTTTGATAAACAGGAGGTCTTGAAAGATGTTTCTTTTTCCGTAGACGAGGGTGATGTTTTGGCGATTATCGGGCCGAATGGCGCCGGGAAGTCGGTTCTTTTCAGGGCATTGCTGGGGTTGATTCCTTTTGGCGGAGAAATCAAATGGCGCGAAAACGCGCAAATCGGCTATGTGCCGCAGAAACTTTTTGAAAAAGCCGAATTACCGCTGACGGTCAAAGAATTTTTTATTTTAAAATCGCGAAATTTATTTTTTAGAGATAGGTGGATTATTGAATCCATATCTCATGAATTAAAATCAGTGGGTCTCAATCAGGAAATTCTCGGTCAACAACTTGCGAATCTTTCCAGAGGGCAGTTTCAGAGAGTATTGATCGCTTGGGCAATTCTTAAACATCCGAGCACTTTGTTGTTCGATGAGCCCACCGCCGGAATTGATTTGGCCGGCGAAGACACCGTCTATAATTTATTGCGCAGATTGAGAGACGAAAGGGGGATGACTATTTTAATAATTTCCCACGATCTGAATATCGTTTATCGTTATGCCGACAAGGTTTTGTGTTTGAATAAAGAAATGCTTTGTTTCGGCGCGCCTCAAGACGCGCTGACTGGCGAACAAATCGGGCGTCTTTATGGCGAAGGCGTTTTCAACCACCATGAACATTAATGAAATTTTAAATAATCAATTTTTACTGGTGTTTGTTTCTGGAATTTTTACCGCTCTGGCGGCCAGTTTTTTGGGAGCGTTTATCGTTGTAAAAAAAATGGCGCTTGTCGGAGATGTTTTGTCTCATGTCGCTTTGCCGGGCATTGGTCTGGCATTGTTGTTTAATGTCGATCCGATTTATGGCGCCGTAATCTTTCTTTTGTTTGCCGCTTTCGGCACTTGGTTTATTGAGAAAAAGACCAAACTCTCGGCGGATGCCATTATCGGAACTTTTTTCACCGCGACTCTTGCCCTCGGCGTTTTATTGGTGCCCGACCAGGAACTTTTTGAGAGTATGTTCGGCAATATTTTTATTATTAAACCCTATGACGCAATTGCCGTCATTATTGCTTCGATAATCATATTCGCGCTGACACTGGCTATCGCGCGCCGATTGACGCTTAGCATTGCCGCGCCGGATTTGGCAAAATCAATCGGCGCAAAACCGGACATTTTTTATCTCGCTTTTCTTCTTCTTTTTGCCATGAGCATTGCCTTGGGCATCAAGCTTATTGGATCGGTTCTTATGGGAGCGCTGACTATCTTACCGGCGATTTCGGCGCGCAATTTATCCTGGAGTTTAAAATCCTTTTTAGGATTAAGCGTAATCCTGGGGGTGCTCATAACGGGTTTGGGGATCTTACTCGCCAATGCGCTTAATTTCCCGCCGGGGCCGACCATTATTATTTTCGGAGTCGTGTTTTTTATCATTTCCTTGTTGTTTAAAAAAGCATGAAAAAAACTGTTAGTTTTCAAACCAAAGATAATGTGAAAATCGTTGGCGATTTTTACGATGCTAAATCTGACCGGTCAATTTTATTGTTGCACATTTTGCCCGGCAATCGCGGGGACTTAGATAATTTTGCGGAGTTTTTATGGCAGAACGATTATAATATTTTGAATATTGACGAAAGAGGGCATGGCGATTCGGAAGCGTGGCCCGGAGAAACAGGATCGTGGCAGGAATTTACTCAAGCCGACTATGATAAAATGATTTATGATGCCGAAGCGGCCGCGGAATGGCTGAAAAATAAAATTCCTGGCACAGCTATTGCATTAATCGGCGGTTCAATCGGCGCGAATATCGCGATGATTTTTGGCGCCAAACACCAACCGAAAATAGTCGTGGCATTATCTCCGGGGTTGGATTACAAGGGAATTAAAACGGAAATCGCCGCTCGAAATTATCGTCAGAATCTGCTGATAGTTGCCAGCCGCGACAACCTTAACGCCTTTGAATCGTCGGAGCGGCTTTTTGAAATTTCCAACGCTTCGCATAAGGAATTTGTAAAATATGAAAACGCCGGCCATGCCACGCGGATGCTGGAAGCCGAACCGGAATTGAAAAATAAAATTTTAGATTTTCTAAATAGCAATATAAACAAATGAAATTTTGGAGTATTTTTAGCGGATGTTTAATTCTTGTGGCAATTGTTGGTGCCATTCCGTCGAATACTTTTGAAGTGAGAAAAAAACTGATAGAAAAAAAATTAAATCAACATTTAAATATATTTCCTCAAAAAGGAATCTATTCAACTGTTTGGACGGCGCGCGCTAAGAGAATTAATGACCTAATTCGTATCGTCGGCGAAACAGAAATAAATTCCATCGTTATCGATGTCAAAGACAACAGTGTTTACATAGACGATTATTTAATAAATTTAGTCAAAATGCTTCGCGAAAAAAATATTTACACCATCGCGCGCATTGTTTTTTTTCAGGATGGGTCTCAAATTAATATTCACCCCGACTGGTATTTTAAAAAAAATGACGGAACGCTTTGGCAGGATAATCGGCATTGGTATTGGCTTGATCCGTCAAATCAAGAAACTTGGGCGTATAATGTCGCGATTGCCAAACAGGCGATTGATGCCGGTTTTGACGAAATAAATTTTGATTACATCCGTTATCCCGCCTTTACCAAAGATGAAGATGTTGATTTCCCGCCTGAAGATAAAATAGTGGTGAAAAGCCAAGTTATCAATGAATTCGCAAAATATCTGACCTCGGAGTTAAAAAATTACGATCCGAATATAAAACTTTCGGTGGATCTCTTTGCCTATAACATGTTGAGGTCTGATGATTTGGGGATCGGTCAAAATTTTAGGGAACTTTATGATTATTTTGATTACATCAGTCCGATGATTTATCCGTCGCATTATATTTCCGGCAATTTTGGATTTGAAAATCCGGCGGAACATCCGTATGAAGTGGTTTTTGGGACAATAGAAAAAGGGAAAGCGCAACTTCGGGATAAAATTATTTACGAAATTGGAACAAGCACCCTGGCGCTGGTTAATCCGATTTTTGAAAAGGATTTGAAAAAATTAAGGCCATGGCTTCAGGACTTTAATATCGGCGCGATGTATGACGGCGAAATGATCCGCAAAGAAAAACAGGCGGTCTACGATTCCGGCCTTACCGCCGGCTGGCTTCTCTGGAACCCCCGCAATGTCTACACCGAATCCGCATTGGACAAATAATGCCAAAGTTCTTTATAGTAAAGTACAGTCAATGTTCCTTAACATTATAAAAACAGGAGGTAAATATGGCAGAACAGGTGATTGTTCATAAAAGAGAACTTTGCGGAATGCCCAATGTCCCCAATAACACACCAAGAAGTGATGTTGAGAAAAATCCAGCACATTGTCTTTGCTGCGGTTCGGAAATGGTTATCAGAGAATGTTCTAGTACAGGTATGCAACAGTTGGATATGTACCTGTTGGTTTGCCAAACATGTTCCCAAGTCGGGGCATTACAACATTCATGAGGCACTCATTAGTTACGACATAGAAGGCGTCAAGCCCTATGTCGTTTTTTATTTTTTAGGGGGCTTGCATTGTGGATAAGCATTTGCTACAATCACTTCACATCATGGATAGAGTAGAAACATACAAAGAAAAAGGAGGCGGATCCGTGTAGTTCGTTTGTGTTATTTTTTTGACAGAATCCACCGCTTCCGAGCGGTTTTCTATTTATGAAAGTTCGTTAAAAATTTAAATAAGTAAATTAACAGGTATAAAAATTGTAAGCAAATAATAATGTAAGACCTCGTACTTATGTACGGGATGAATAGGTTATTAAGGGCGTATGGAGGATGCCTTGGCACAAAAAGGCGATGAAGGACGCGGCATGACTGCGATAAGCGTCGGGGAGCCGTCTAGCGGGCTTTGATCCGGCGGTGTCCGAATGGGGCAACCCATGGCGAGTAATGTCGCCATATCTTTATCCGTAAGAGATAAAGGAGCAAACCCGGGGAAGTAAAACATTTCAGTACCCGGAGGAAAAGAAAAAAAGAATCAATCTATTATTCATGGGTCCGGATAGTCGGGCTAATGAATAATATTTTGATAATATTCCCCCAGTAGCGGCGAGCGAAAAGGGAGGAGTCCAAACCCATCCGATACTTTCGCAAGAAAGTAACGGGTGGGGGTTGTAAGGAATAATCGTTCTTGTAGCAATACAAGAGGAAAGTCTATAAACTTCCACCCTTCGGGTGGTCGCCCGCAGGGGCGAAAAAATTGATTAGTTGAACGGTTTTGGAAAAGCCGACCAAAGGGGGTAATAGTCCCGTAAGCGAAAATCTTTTTAATACTTTCTGGTTATTTTCTTGAGTACCGCGGGGAAAGACTGCCCCGCGGGAAGCCGGGAGAACTACACTCCCAAGACTAAATACTTTTTGTGACCGATAGTGAACTAGTACCGTGAGGGAAAGGTGAAAAGCAGCCCGGTGAGGGCGATGAAATAGATCCTGAAACCATACGCTTACAAAGAGCGGGAGCCCGCAAGGGTGACCGTGTGCCTATTGAAGAATGAGCCAACGACTTTATAGGAACGGCTTGGGTAAACCTCGTTTGAGGCGGACCCGTAGGGAAACCAAGTCTGAATAGGGCGTTTTTGTCGTTCTTATAAGACCCGAAGCCAGGCGAGCTTACCATGGTCAGGTTGAACCCCGCAGAAATGCGGGGGGAGGACCGCACCCACTAGCCGTGCGACACTAGGGGATGAACTGTGGTAAGAAGTGAAAAGCTAATCGAGCCTGGGAATAGCTGGTTCTCTCCGAAATAGTTTTAGGACTAGCCCCGCGTGTTTTTTATTGGAGGTAGAGCACTGGTTGGTATTGATTGGCGCAAGCTAGCAAGACCAGTCAAACTCCGAATTCCATTAAAATAACTCGGGAGTCAGTATTCGGGGGCAAAGCTCCGAATACAAGAGAGCAAGAACTCGGACCATCGTCTAAGGTCCCTAAATTTTGGCTAAGTGTAGAAGGAAGTGATGCGTCGAAGACAAATAGGAGGTTGGCTTAGAGGTAGCCATCCTTTAAAGAGTGTGTAACAACTCACTATTATATTTCCCTTTGGGAGATTGACGCATCGCGCCGAAGATATAACGGGACTAAGCCAGATACCGAAGACATGGGTTTGCGAATTTTAATTCGCAAGCGGTAGGAGAGCGTTTTTAGCGCAGCGAAGATTGACCCGCGAGGGCGATTGGAGCGCTAAGAAGTGAAAATGTTGGCATGAGTAACCTGCAAGACAGATGAGAAATCTGTCCGCTGAAAGCCTGAGGTTTCCTTGGCAATGAAAATCAGCCAAGGGTTAGGCGGTCCTAAGGCAATGGAGAAATCCGCAGCCGATGGACAGACGGTTAATATTCCGTCCCTATCTCAAGCGCTTTTACGGAATGACGAAGTTTAGTATGCCGGGCGCCTTATTGGATTGGCGTTCTTTGCATCAGAGTTTTTGGAAGGCAAATCCTTCCAAATGCGTTTAATCGCAAACTTAAGTGTCGAGAAAATTTTCCCGTTCGCGGGAAGAAATTTGGCAAAGCAAGCTTCCAAGAAAACTTTCGTAAATTAGCTTGAGGTATCCGTACCGAAAACCGACACAGGTGGGCAGGGCGAGCAGCCCACAGCGAACGAGTGATCCGTGGTTAAGGAACTCGGCAAAAAAGCGGCCGTAAGTTAGCGATATGGCCTGCCCCGCTTAGCGGGGCCGCAGCTAAAGATTCCCTGGCGACTGTTTATCAAAAACACAGCTCCCTGCTAACTCGCGAGAGGATGTATAGGGGGTGATGCCTGACCTATGCGAGAAGGTTAACGGCGGATGTGGTATTCCCAGCAATGGAGATATTGCTGATGCCCGAAGCCCTCGTAAATGTCAGCGATAACTATAATCGTTCTAAGGTCATGCTTTTGTTGATTTATCAAGGAAGGCATGAGGACTGGAACGATTATAATAATGAAAAAAAACGCTGCCTATTCTAATGAAAATTAGAATGTCTAAAAATTTTCGGCTATATGCTGGAAAATCTGTGGATAAAATCCTCAAGTATCCGAAACTACTATGGTATAATGCGTCCATATAAATATGGCGAAAATATCAAGTAAAAAAGTTATCGGCGCAGATAATCAGCAGGAAAGGCTAAAAATTGCTTGGTGGATTTGCGGTTTTGTTGATGGAGAAGGTTGTTTTTCGGTAAGTATAATCAAAAACAAAACTACCAAATCGGGAATTCAAATTTTTCCAGAATTTGTCGTAACGCAAGGAGCAAAAAGTTTGTTCGCGCTCAAAAAAATTAAAAATTTCTTTGATTGCGGCAATATTTTTGTGAATAAGCGTTATGACAATCACAACGAAAATCTTTACAGATATTGTGTAAGATCTTTGGAGGACTTAAAGACCAAGATTATTCCATTTTTTATGGAAAATAATCTGAAAACTTATAAGCGAAAGGATTTTTCAATTTTTAAAGATGTTGTGAGAATAATGCTTCAGAAAAAGCACCTAAATGATTCCGGTAGAAATAAAATTCTTTCTTCAATCGGTAAAATGAACAGAAGAAAAAAGCGATTTTAGAATCCTCACAGACCATATGCCGAACCCTGAGTTTATCGAAGGGAAGATATGGTCGGGACTTTATGGCGACATAAAGATTAACAAAATCAAGCGTAATTCCTTGTCTGGTAAGTTCAGACGTGCACGAAAGGCCTAACGACTGGGGAACTGTCTCAACCACGAGCTCGGTGAAATTGCAATTCCAGCGAAGATGCTGGGTACCTGTAGCAAGACGAAAAGACCCCGGGAGCTTTACTGTAACTTAGTATTGGCTATAGGACTTTAATGCGTAGCATAGAAGGGAGGCTTTGAAACCGTGTTTTCGGATGCGGCGGAGCCGCCAGTGAAATACCTTTCTTTAAAGTTTTATAATCTAACCGGCGCGGCAAAAACGCGTTGGGACAGTGCTTGGTGGGCAGTTTTAGTGGGGCGCTATCCTCCAAAAGCGTAACGGAGGAGTCCATTAAGGTCGACTAGCTTCGGATGGAAATCGAAGCGATAGGGCAAATCCAAAAGTCGGCTTAACTGCAAGGCATACATGCCGCGCAGATGCGAAAGCAGGGATTAGTGAACTGTTTGTGGTTAGTAGAAACGCAAACAATCATCGGATAAAAGCTAGCACCTCGATGTCGGCTCATCTTATCCTGGGGCTGGAGAAGGTCCCAAGGGTTTGGCTGTTCGCCAATTAAAAAGGTACGTGAGCTGGGTTCAAACCGTTGAGAAGCGAAATAAATTTTGGCTTTTCAACAGTTTGAATCCGAGGTAAAAGACATCAGATTCATGGCGGCTTTCACGAGTAATCGTGATTGACAAATCGACTATATCGGTAAATTCCTATTGAATGACAAACTGTCATATGGTAGGATAATACCGAGGGAAGTTGTGTATGAATAATCTTTCGTTGACACAAAAATCTTATTTAGCGGGCTTTTTAGATGCTGATGGCAGCATCTATGTTCAAGCCAAGATAAATAAAACATATAAGTATGGCTATCAAATAGCTCCATATATTGTTTTATTTCAATCTAAAAAGGACAATAACTTCGAACAAATCTGTAAATTAATTGGAGCTGGTTATATTAGAGAAAGAAAAGACGGAATCACGGAATATATTATTGGCAGAATTGATGAAATTACTGAATTTCTAAGAATAATAGAACCGTATGTTCTGCTTAAGAAAAAACAAGTTCAATTAATGAAAAAAGTTATTGAGGTAAAGAAAAAAGTTAAAAATAAAAAAGATTTTGAAGTGTTAATAAAATTAGTAGATAAATTCAGAGAGCTGAATTATTCCAAAAAAAGAAAAATTCGTACATTAACCCCGTAGAGACTAGACGTCGATCTTCCTGTAAAAGGGAAGAAGATATAGTCCAATGCACATAGCAATATGTGGTAACATGCGTGAGACAGGTTGGTCTCTATCTGCTACAGGCGTTGATACTTGAGGAGCGTCATTCCTAGTAAATAAAATTGCTACTTTGCGGAGTAATCCGCATTGAAAATTCGGCTATAACGGTGAAATCTTCATAAATTATTAAGTCCATGTTAAAATTAAGATGCTTAGGGACCATAATTTTTAAGATAATACCGTGGGAAGTCGTCAGTATGTTGAAAAATGGTTTTGGTCACCGATGTCTATATGCGGTCGGAACAACATTGATATTTTTGGGGGAGCCTTTTTTTGGGGCGTTGAGCCTGAGATATCGTGCCGTAATGTGTATAGACTTTGGATTCCTCGCGCAGAATCCGAGAAGACCTTAATCAGGGGGTGGAAGTTTCCGGCCGGAAATTCTACCCCACCATTTTTCAGCATATTGATTGACCCCGTATCGACTGATCCCGAAAGGGGGAGATCTGTCAACTGGCGGATCACACGCCGACTCTTATCATAAAAAAGCGAAGCCATGGTTTATCCTAAAGCTCGCGATAAGACGAAGATATAGTCAGAGCCATAAGAAATTATGGAAGTGGAACCTCTGGCGTACCGGCTGTCCTGCCAAGGGCACCGCCGGGTAACTATGTTCCGAATTGATAAGCGCTGAAAGCATCTAAGCGCGAAGCAATCTCCAAGATTAGGTATCGTTGTCCCGCTTGACGGGACGAGAGCTTCCTCGAAGATGACGAGGTTGATAGGCGATAGGTGTAAGCATAGCAATATGTTAAGCCGAGTCGTACTAATAAAGCGAAGTCCTATTCATCCCTTACATGAGCGCGGAGCGCTCAATTTACAATTTTTAATTTTCAAACCTGGAAAATTAATCCCATTGTCCTGGTGACAATAGCGCGGTGGAACCACCTTTTCCCATTCCGAACAGAGAAGTGAAACGCCGTGTCGACGATGATACTTAATCCTCGAAGGTTAGGGAAAGTAGTTATCGCCAGGACAATGGGATTAATACAAAAAATCCCCCTAAGGGGGATTTTTTGTTGGTGGATTTTATAAAATAAAAATTTGATGGAATATAGAATTTTGAGATATTCTCGATTAATTTGTGAAATTATTCTACAATATATTTATATGGAAAAAGATTTTGATAATTGGAACGAAAAGAAAAAGAAAACCCATTCGGAAACTACGCAAATAGTGTTCTATGAACGCGAAGTATGGTGGGCTTACACTGGAGTAAATGTTGGAGTTGAAATTGATGGCAAACACGAACTTTTTTCTCGGCCGGTAATTATAGTCAGAAAATTCAACAAAGATATGGCTCTTATTGTTCCGACAACCGCTCAAGACAAGAAAGAAAATAAATATTATCTAGTAGTTTCCGGCGATGATGGTAAGCACTATACAGTTTGTTTATCGCAAATCCGCGCCATAAGCACAAAACGATTTTTTAGAAAAATAGGCACTATAGATAAAACAAATTACGCGATATTGTTAGAAAAAATAGCAGATATGATAAAGGGCACTCTTTAAAAACAACGATCCCGCCTTGCGGCGGGATCTCAGAGGCCAAAGCCCATAATCACTTTTCATTATATCACTCTTATAAACCGTGTCAATAAAGTAGTTATCGCCAGGACAATGGGATTAATGCAAAGCCCCTCAAAATGCGGTTATTCAACCGATCGAAATTTCAACTGCATTTTGATAATTTGATAAAATTGATAAAATAGCGAAAATAATATCTATTGTTTCTTTTACTTTTTTCTCGTTGCAAACTATACTTATTTTGTATGAACGAAAGCAGGAGGGTATTAAAAAGAATTTTTATTGCTGTCGTTTACTTGGCGGTTTTTGCCGGTTTAGGGACCGGAGGATATTTTTTTTTCCGGCCGGCGTCAGAACCATCCGTTCCATCAACTCCCATCGCTACTTCTATTGAAATAATCTGGTCGGACGCCTTTGTTTCCGGGCCGAATTTATATTCCGCCGCCGCCCAAATCAAGAATCCCAATACGAATTTCGGCGCGAATTTTTTGCGGTACTCTTTTTATTTTTATGATGAAAACGAAACTTTACTTGACTCCGCAACAGGTGATTCTTTTATCTGGCCCGGCGAATCAAAATATATCGTTCTTGGCGGCATTAATTTGGCCAAAGCGCCGGCAAAAACAATTTTAAAAATAGAAAATCCGGCATGGCAAGAGATTGAGAATTTTAAAGGCATCAATTTAACGGTTGGCAATGTCAGTTTTAAAAAAGAAGCCGGCGGTTCCGATAAGTTTTTTTCGGTTAACTTTACGGCAAGCAACGACACCCTTTTTGATTTAAGCAGAGTTTACATTACGGCCATTGTCTTGGACGGAGATAAGATGCCAATAGCCGCGGCTTCGACCCTTTTGGAAAATTTAAAATCCAAAGAAAACCGCCCTTTTCTTATTCCTTGGTTTTCCGCTTTTCCCGGAATGCCCGCCGGCGTTATTTTGAATATTTCCGCCAATCTCCGAGAAACCCCGGCGCTTATAGGACAATAAATTTATGTTGCAAGCGCTGAAAAAACTGGATTGGATTTTAATGGGCGCTATTATTTTGCTTGTTGCCATCGGCCTGTTAAGCGTTGCCTCGGCGTCTCAAGCCAGAATAGGGGATTTCTCCAGTTTCAAAAAACAGCTTATTTTTTTTATAATCGGTCTGGCCTTGCTATTGATTTTTAGTTTTATCGATTATCGTTTTTTGAGAAATTATTCAACGGTGGTTTTGGCGCTGTATATTTTGTCCGTCTGTTTGCTCGTCGCGCTTCTATTGCTGGGCAATCGAGTCAGAGGATCGGTCTCTTGGTTTCAAATCGGGTCGCCTATCGGCGAACTGGGGATAGAGCCGGTTGAGGCGATGAAATTTATTTTAATCATTGTTTTGGCAAAATATTTTTCCGGACGCCATATAGATTTCGGCTTGGTTCGGCATGTATTTGTTTCCGGTTTTTACGCGCTGCTTCCCGTGGGGCTGGTTTTGCTTCAGCCGGATCTCGGTTCGGCTGTTTTAATGGTAACGATATGGGTTGGAATAATGTTGGTTTCCGGAATCAGAGCGAGACATCTTTTGGTTCTTTTTTTAATTTTCGCCATTATCGCGGGGCTGTCTTGGTTTTTTCTTTTTAAAGAATATCAGAGGGCGCGCGTTTTAACTTTTCTTCAGCCGCAAAGCGATCCGCTCGGCCAAGGATATAATGTTTTACAATCGATAATCGCTATCGGTTCAGGCGGATTTTGGGGCAAAGGACTAGGGCACGGCAGTCAATCGCAATTGAATTTCTTGCCGGAACAACACACGGATTTTATTTGGGCGACCATTGCAGAAGAATGGGGATTTTTTGGTGTATTTTTCGTTTTGGGTCTTTTTGGCATTATCTTTTGGCGGCTTTTTCTTATTGCCGTTAATGCTAACACTAATTTTGCGCGTCTTTTTATTTTCGGGCTTTCATTATTGCTTCTTACGCATATTACCATTAATATAGGAATGAATATGGGGTTTTTTCCGGTGACGGGCATTTCTTTGCCGCTGTTGAGTTATGGCGGGTCAAATTTAATTGCTACGATGCTGGCTTTCGGAATAGCGCAAAATATTAAATACAATTTATAAAATGTTGAAGAATAGAGCGATAATTTATACCGATGGCGGTTCTCGGGGCAACCCCGGGCCAAGCGCTTTGGGAGTCGTTATTGAAGACGAAAATGGGAAAATTTTAAAAGAATATTCCCGCTATCTTGGCGAAGCGACCAATAACCAAGCCGAATATGAAGCGGTAATTTTTGCTTTGCAAAAAGCCAAGCAGTTAAAAATAAAAGAACTGGAAATCAGAACAGATAGTGAATTAATCGGCAAACAGTTTATGGGGAAATACAAAATTAAAGACCCCGATCTCCAACAGCTTTTTATAAAGGCGTGGAATCTTCGATTGGATTATGACCGAGCCGATATAAAAATAATTCCGCGGGAGCGGAACAAAAAAGCCGATAAATTGGTCAATCAAGAACTTGATTTAAAGAACAAGCTGTTCTAATTGAAAACCCCCGCATGCGGGGGTTTTCAATTATTGACTTAATGAGAAAACTATAAGCCGGATTCTGTACCCCGCCAAAGCGGAGCGACAATTATCTCTCTGGTCCCAAGATTGCTCTCGGGATCTAGCGTCCATACGGACTTGCACCCAGCAAGGATTTAGCCGTTTCACTTTCATGTTGCCATGAAATTCGCCCCTTGACAAACTTGGGGCGCCTTAGTCCTTTCGAACTTTGGCGTCTCTGTTCGCACCTCTCGCGTTATGAATTCCGCGGCGGGTCGTTAACCCGTGCGCTTTTCACTTAACATTTCGAAATATCGATATATCAAGTTGGTGTCCGGACTTTCCTCCCTTCGATAAACTCAGGGCAATTGTCCGTTTTCTCTTGTGAAATTGTTAAAGCCAATAATGTCCTTTAGGGACTTTGCAAATATATCAGATATTGGTTTTTAGCGCAAATTCTGCTACTATGAGTCCAATCATTATGTTTGGCGCCTTAATCAGATTTCTGAATCAAAGATCTCAAAGAATATCTTCCGCCGCTCTAATAGTGGCATTTTTTAGCTTGATCAGCCGTCTTTTTGGACTCTGGCGCGATCGGCTTCTGGCCGGTCAGTTCGGCGCTTCCAGGACGCTCGATATTTATTTTGCCGCTTTTAAAGTTCCCGATTTGGTTTACAATCTGCTCATTGTCGGCGCCATTTCTTCGGCGTTCATTCCCATTTTTTATGAACGGCTGACCAAAGATAAAAACGAAGCATGGCAATTTGCTGCCAATGTATTGAATGTTTTGATTTTTGCGCTGATAATTTTTTCCGCGGTTTTAATGATATTCGCGCCTCAACTTATAAATTTGGTTGCCCCCGGATTTGATAGCGCGTCAAAAGAACTTGCCATTAAAATAAGCCGGATATTATTTTTAAGTCCGTTGCTTTTGGGGATTTCGGCTTTTGCCGCCGCATTATTGCAGGCCTTTTCCAAATTCTTGATAACGGCGCTGGCGCCTATTTTTTACAATTTAGGAATTATTTTCGGCATTGTATATTTGACGCCGCGATATGGAATTTGGGGGTTGGCGCATGGTGTGATCATTGGCGCGTTATTGCATTTTCTTATTCAGGTGCCGGCGCTGGCCGGTACGGGTTTTAGGTTGCGCGCGTTGTTAAATTTTAAAGAATCAGGGCTGATTAAAATGGCGAAACTTTGGCTTCCCAGAACCTTAAGTTTGTTGGCGTTTCAGATAAACGGAGTTTTTTTAACCGCCATCGCTTCAATTTTGGCCACCGGCAGCATTGCCATTTTTCATTTTGCCGATAATTTAAGGTGGGTGCCCATAGGCATTGTGGGGATAGCATTTTCCACCGCGGCTTTTCCGGCCATGAGTTTGTCCTACGCGCAGGGCAAAAAAGATTTATTTTTAAAACGATTTTCGCTGGCGGTAAAGCAAGCGATGTTTATTGTTATTCCTCTGTCTCTTTTCATTTTTGCCCTGCGCGCCCAGATAATAGGAATAGTTTTGAGGACCGGAAATTTTAGTGTGCAAGACGCGCGATTAACGGCGGCGATGCTGGGTATTTTTGCTTTCGGTATTTTTGCCGCCGCGCTTTTTCCTATCTTTACCCGCGCCTTTTTTGCTTTTCAAAACACCAGAACGCCGGTGATTATCAATGTGGTTTCGATGGTTATCAATATTGTTTTAGCGGTTGTTTTCGTATGGTTTTTTTCTAAATATACTTCTGTTTCGGGGATTCTGGGCTTGCCGCTTTCCGTAGTAATTTCAAGCATTATCAATGTCATCTGGCATTGGATTGATTTGAAAAAACATGTCGGCGATTTCGGAATCAACGGTATCAAAAAATCATTTCTTAAAATTCTTGTCGCCGGCGCCATTGCGGTTGCCTTTATTTATTTAGGACTTTATATTTTTTCTTTTATTTTTAATATGACCGGCGTCATCGGTTTGTTGTTAGCGACTCTTGGCGCCGGCTCTCTCGGAGTTATTGTTTATTTATTGGTTGTTTTCGCTTTTGGGATGGAAGAAATTTCAATGTTGAATATTCCGGCATCCTTGCTCAACTGGCGCGGCATCGAAAATCCCGAGTCGGAATTCGGCGGTCATTCTCTTGACGACCAATATTAAAATGAACATCAGAAACTTCGTAATCATCGCGCACATAGACCATGGGAAGTCGACTTTGGCCGACCGGTTTTTGGAGATAACCGGGACGGTGTCGCAAAGAAAAATGCGCGAACAATTTTTGGACCAGATGGACTTGGAGCGGGAAAGAGGGATTACCATAAAAATGCAGCCGGTGCGGATGAACTTTAAATATAATAGTGAAGATTATATTTTAAATCTGATAGATACCCCCGGCCATGTCGATTTTACCTATGAGGTTTCGAGAGCGCTGGCGGCGGTTGAGGGCGCCATTCTTTTGGTTGATGCTACGCAGGGCATCCAAGCGCAAACCATTGCCAATCTTTACTTGGCGAAAAAAGAAAATCTGAAAATCATCGGCGTCATCAACAAACTTGATCTGGTGGATGATCCGGAAAAAATTGAAATGCTCAAACAGGAAATCGCCAAATTGACCGATCAAAAACCGGAAGAAATTTTAGCGGTGTCGGCCAAGACCGGGCTGAACGCGGAAAAAATTTTGGAAAAAGTCATTGAAAAATTTCCTGAGCCGAAAATAAATATTGAAAAACCATTTCAAGCGCTGGTTTTCGATTCCCATTTTGACGCTTACAAAGGGGTATTGGCGTATATCAGGGTTGTGGAAGGAGAAATATCCAAACAAAAATTAATCAACGCGCTGGCAACCAAATCTAAAATTCAGATTTTGGAAACAGGCGTTTTCAAGCCGGAGCTTACAACTGTGGAAAAATTATCGTCGGGAGAAATCGGCTATATCGCCACCGGATTGAAAAACCCGACTCTGGTCAGAGTCGGAGATACTTTAGCAACCAATCCGAATGCCGAACCGCTGCCCGGATATACCGAGCCAAAATCAATGGTTTGGGCGAGTTTTTATCCGGAAGCGGCCGATGATTTTGATTTGCTGAAAGACGCGCTGTCGAAATTGAAACTGAATGACGCGGCTTTGCATTACGAACCGGAAACGCAGGAAGCGCTGGGGCGCGGTTTTCGTTTGGGTTTTTTGGGGATGCTTCATCTGGACATAACCGCCGAACGGTTAAAAAGGGAATATAACAGGCAGGTTATTATTACCACGCCGACCGTGTCGTATAGAATAAAAAATCGCCGCAAAGAAATACTGGAAATCTTTACACCGGCCGATTGGCCGGATTCGTCGCAAATCGAATCGATTGAAGAGCCGTGGATACGGCTGGGCATTCTTATGCCGACCAGATATTTGGGCGGGGTCATGAATCTGGTCGGCAATTATCGCGGCGTTTACAGACAAACGGATTATTTGGGCATGGATCATTTGATTCTTAATTTTGACATTCCGCTTTCCGATATTTTGGTGGATTTTCACGATCGCCTGAAAAGCGCATCCGAAGGATACGCGTCGATGAATTATGAATTTTTGGGATACAAACCGGGAAGTTTGGTAAAACTTCAAGTATTGATTGCCGGGGAGTCCGTTGAAGCGTTTTCAAAAATCGTGTCCAAAGAAAAAGCGTATAATGAAGGCAATGCCTTGGTTAAAAAATTAAAAGACATCGTCCCAAAACAATATTTTCCTGTCGCGCTTCAGGCAGCGATTGGCGGCAAAGTAATAGCCAGAGAAACCATTCCGGCGATGCGAAAAGATGTCACAGGATATTTATACGGCGGCGATGTGACGCGAAAAAATAAGCTTTTGGAAAAACAGAAAAAAGGCAAAAAAAGAAGAGCAACTTTCAACCGTGTTCAATTGGACAGCGAAGTTTATCTGAAAATGTTCAGGAATGCCCAATGATGTTAATATCTTAGAAGGGGGACAAACAAGAATATGACCATGGACAAAACCGCTAGAACGGTGATGACCAGCCACGCGACACCTAATCTTTTTTTAGTTTTGTTTTTCATAAATTTGTTTTATATCTGTTCAGTTTAATCAATATGCAAGAAAAAAACAATTCCAAAGTTTACAAAAAGCTTTTGGCATCAAGATTATTTTTTCTTTTTTTGATTCCGATTTGCTCGGCCTTGTTGATAGGCATTTTTCAGCAATTTTATTATTGGTATCAAATTGGCAAAGAGTCCAATGCGTTAAAAACGGAAATAGCGAATTATAATAAACAAAAAGAAGATCTCGGCAAGCTGATAGATTATTATAAAAATGAATCGAATCTTGCAAACGAGGCGCGGGTGCGGCTTAATTTGAAAAAAGAAGGCGAGAATGTCGTCATAATTTTGCCGGCGGCGACTTCAACGGAAAACGGTGAAGCGCTCTCGCTAAAGGATATTGAAAATATGCCGAATTACCAACAATGGTGGTATTATTTTTTTGGCAAATAATTTTGCGGGTATCGTATAGTGGTATTATGTATCCTTCCCAAGGATAAGACAGGGGTTCGATTCCCCTTACCCGCTTCAATGCGATACAATTGATTCAGGAATTAAGTTATAGGATGCATGGATAAATCAAAAATAATTTTTTATGGTGCGATCCATGCTTTCGGGGTCTTGGCATATATTTTTTTGCTGGTGTCGTTTATGAATAGCTCCAAAAATTTTTTTGGCAAAACGCCGGAAATTTTGATTGGCGCGGTAATGCTGTCAACTTTTGTTTTATCGGCCAGTATTACCGGCTTGTTGGTTTTGGGTCATCCGATTCATCTATATTTCAGCGGCCATAAAAAAGAGGGACTGATTTTATTATTTTTAATTCTCGCTTTTGCGAGTTCAAATATTTTTTTAACAAATTCTTTTCTGGCATAAAAAGCCCTGGTGATCGGTCGGCGTTCGCCAGTTCGTGGGTTAATTCCGCCCGTACCTTTTGTTCTGGCTTGAATCCACTTGCCGTCTTTGCCAGTTAGAGCGCTAAAGCCTTTTTTAATAAGTTTGGCTCTGATAAAATCGTAGTCCGCTTTTATCTCTTTAATCAATTCATCGTCTTCACTAAAATCCAAACTGGCGACTTTGATAAGTTGTCCGTCATCTGAATTTTTACCGTTCCATTTCACAGCGCAAAAAATAATAGCTTTTAATTTGCTCCAGCAATGGCTATTAAAAAATTCAGTTTCTTTCAGTTCTTTTGGATTAATCATCGTAATGGCCATCGTTTCCTTTGGTGTCAGTTTGCTCTTGACCTCGTAAAAGCTAACCGATTTTAATTCCCACGACAAGCCATTCGGCGCTTTGGAAATATTAGTTTCCAATCCCGCCAGTCTTTCCAAAATCAAACCTTTCCACCCTTTGTTTTGTTTACCAGTCTCGTAGGTTGTAATTTTATATTTTAAGGCAAGTTCTCTCAGGTTGCTACTAATATATTTTTTTAGATTATTTATTGCCACTGTACGAGTAATAATTTTCATAAAATTATTTTGATTTTTCTAAATCTTTTAATCTTTTTATTGATAAATCTAAATATTTTTTTTCTAAATCAATGCCAATGAATTTGCGGTCGTTCAGAAAAGAGGCGAGTCCTGTCGTTGACGAACCTGTAAATGGATCAATAATCAAGTCGCCTTTATCCGTGCTGGCTAAAACAATTCTAGCTAATAAATCAATCGGCTTTTGTGTTGGGTGCTTGCCGAATTTTTTTTCGCCGTTTCTCGGCGGATAAATTGCCCAAACGCTTCTCATTTGCAAACCGGGTTTTTTAATAAAATCTTCCGGCCAATTTCCCTCTTTCATCGCCTTGTAATTAAATTTGTGTTTGCTTTTTTGATCTTTGCGCGCCCAGATAAGCGTTTCGTGGCTGGCGGTAAAAAATCGGCAAGATAAATTAGGTGAGGCATTTGGTTTTAGCCATGCAATATCATTGAGGATGTGAAATTTAGCAACCTGTAGTGCAAAACCGCACTGATAGATTGAATGATAAGTTCCGCTAATCCAAATTGTGCCACCCGGCTTTAAAACACGTTTGCACGCTTCAATCCAAGAAAGATGAAATTCAAAATCTTTCTTAAGGCCGTTGCTGACATCCCATTGACCTTTATTTACGCTAACCATTTGACCAGCATGGCAAGTAAATCCACCATTCGAGAGTAAATAGGGCGGATCGGCAAAAATCATATCAACTGAATTTTCTGGAATTTCGGCTAATATATCAAGACTATTTCCGTGATATAGAGAAAAATTGCTGTATTTGTAATATGGTTTGGTTTTCATGCTTTCATTATATCAAAAATAAAAAAAAATTTCGCCCCCCAAATCGCCGAAGGCGATAAAAAAAGTTTTTGGAATTGTTTTTAAAATATTTCGCCTAACTGGTTATTATGCGAACCAATTGTTAATTAACAGCCAAAATTTGCGTATTATGCGAATAGATGATACAACTGTATTATCAATAGTCATAGAACCATTAAAAGTTATGTGGGTTGCGTGGCTGAATATTTGCGCGCCAAAGCAAAAAATTTTTAACAGTTTGATATGATTTTCTCCGCCATTTAAGGTGGTTTTTGTTTTTGAAGATTTTATGTATAATTACGGCAGTAACTTTTGCCGCCTTAGCTCAGTCGGCAGAGCGACGCATTCGTAACGCGTAGGTCCGCGGTTCGATTCCGCGAGGCGGCTTCAAATATTATGATTATAAAGAATATATCCGCCAGAGGCGGATCCGCCTTTGGCGGAAAGGAAAAAACTCAGGAATTGTTAAATCGGAGCCGCTTTTTGGCGGACCATCTTTGACTTTGCCGGAAAAAAGAAAAGAATTGAAGAATTAAAATTGCAAACGGAAAATTTCGATTTTTGGAAAAATCAGGAAGAGGCGAAAAATGTCCAAAAAGAAATTTCCGATTTGGAAAAGGAAATTAAAAATTGGAGCGATATCGAAACCGAAACGCAGAATTTGGCGGAATTTGCCGATTTGGCTGAAAAAGAAAACGATGAGGGAATCTTAAACGAAATGGCAGAAAAATTGAGAACTCTGGAATCCAAATTCGATAAACTGGAAATTCAAACATTTCTTTCCGAAAAATACGACAAAAACAATGCCCTTCTGACAATTTCATCCGGAGTGGGCGGGCGCGATTCGCAGGATTGGGCATCAATGCTTTTTAGAATGTATAACCGCTATTGCGAGTCCAAGGAATGGGAAATCACTATTTTGCATGAATCGCTTGGCGAAGAGGGGGGGATAAAAAGCGCTACTATAGAAGTGCGCGGATCATATGCTTACGGTTATTTAAAAAATGAAGCCGGCGTTCATCGCTTGGTCAGAATTTCGCCGTTTTCACCGACTAAACAACGGCACACTTCTTTTGCCGCTCTGGAGGTCTTGCCGGAAATAGAGGCCAAGGATGTGGAAATGAAAACCGAGGATTTGAAAATTGACACTTTTCGTTCTTCCGGACCGGGCGGTCAGAATGTCAACAAGCGGGAAACGGCCATAAGAATAACGCATTTGCCGACGGGCATCGTGGTGGCGGTTCAGTCGGAGCGCTCCCAACAACAAAATCGGGAAAAAGCCATGCAACTCTTGGCGTCAAAAGTGCATTCTTTGCAATTAAAAAAAGAGGAAACAGAACTGGCGAAATCTAAAAAAATAACCAAATCGGCTGAGTGGGGCGCACAAATCCGCTCATATGTTTTTCATCCGTACCAAATGGTCAAGGACCACCGCACCAACTACGAAACCTCCCAAATCGAAAAAGTCATGGACGGCGATCTGGAAGAATTTATTGAGGCGGAGTTGAAATTTACAAAATAAATTAATGATAGAAACAAAAGAAAATAATTTTGCTTTTATAGACGCACAGAATTTAAATTTAGGGCTACAAAGTCTCGGTTGGAAATTAGATTGGAAAAGATTCCGTATTTATCTTAAAGAAAAATATAATGTTTCAACCGCATATCTTTTTATAGGTTATTTGCAGGAGAGGCAGGATCTTTATTCTTCGCTACAAAAAGCTGGTTATGTTCTTATATTCAAACCAGTTTTTCCCGATGGCAATGGGGAAGTTAAAGGTAATGTTGACGCCGATTTAGTACTGCAGGCGATGATTGATTTTGTAAATTACGATAAAGCGATTATAGTTACTAGCGATGGGGATTTTTATTCTTTGGTTAAATATCTCTATGAGAAAAATAAATTGAAATTAGTAATGAGCCCCTATAATAAAACTTGCTCAATTTTGCTTAAAAAATCGGCAAAAGAGAAGGTTACATTTATGGATAATTTAAGAGAAAAGTTAGAATATAAGAAAATAAAATGAAAAAGCACCGCCGAAGGACGAAACCTTGAGAGGTGCTCTTTCCTGTGAATTCTAGTTAAATGATAGCAAATCAAAAAACAAAAGTCAATAGTTGTCCACAGGCATAAAAAATTCTTAAATGGTTAATAAAATCAACAAAAAATGACAAAGAATAAAATTACAAAAAGGTCAGAATTAAAAATCCCGCAAGAAAGCGCTCTTTCTGAAAAACAAAAGCGCGAAATCGAAAAATCGGTAAAAAGAACAATTAAAGAATACGGCGAAACATTGAGATTATTAGGAAAAGAATAAAATCAAAAAAATAAGTTTATGAAAAATATTTTAACTATAGCAATTATCATCTTGTTAATATTCGTTGCTTATAATTTTTTTAAAAAAGAAACATGGCTTGGATTTTATTATCCAAATGGTTGCTTGACTTGCCAAGAAGATTATATTTATAGTCCGACTTTTAAAGATAAGACATCTTGCTTATCATGGGCGACAACTTTAAAACAACAAAGAGGCAACCCGATTGATACATTTGAATGTGGGAAAAATTGTAAAATTCCAAGCACTAAATACGAAACATATGTGTGCGAGGAAACTGTAGATTATTAAATATTATGGAAAAATTAACGGAAGAAGAAATGTTGAGGATGCTTAAAGAGAACCCGGACGAATTGATTAAACATCTGGAAAAATGTCCAATTAATTTAGAGGAGTTAGGGCAAGAGATGGATATTGCCAGAAAGTTTGTTAAAGAAGGGTATAAAATAAACGATGAAGATATTCTCGCTGTTGAATTTGTTTTTTGGTTTGCTTATTTTGTTGAGAGATCAATTCAGGATTTTATCGTAGAACCGGAAGTTGGTATGGGCGGTAGGAGAGAGACAATACAATCTCTTACAGATAGATTAAGTTTCGGGGATAAAATCTCTGTAATTTCTGAGTTGTACAAAGAAGATCTTAAAAAAGGCGATCTCTTATCTCTATTGTGGAAAATCAATGAAATAAGAAACCATGTTGCACATGGTCGTTTTGATAAATTGAAATATAAAGAGTGCGAACTTTCAGATATTAGAGGCCAATTAAAAATTATTGTTGATTTTAAAGATGCCTTATTTGGAGTTAAAAATGATTAAATAAAATACATTTCAATTACTTTATAGAGTAATTGTTTTTTTGGTTCTGATTGTGATAAAATAATCGCAATGAAACGGATTTTTATTGAGGAGACGGTAAATAAAATAGGGGAGAAAGTAAAGGTTTCCGGATGGGTGAATGTTCGCCGCGATCACGGCAAGATTATTTTTATTGATTTGAGAGACCGTTCAGGATTATTACAAGTGGTTTTTTCCGGCGATATTGTAAAAAAAGCCGATCAACTGCGTTCGGAATGGGTTGTTTCAATTGAGGGAAAAATAAAAGAACGGCCGGAAAATTTAAAAAATTCCAAAATAGAAACCGGCAGTATTGAAATGGAAGCGGAAGAATTGGAAATTTTAAACGAAGCCAAAACATCGCCGTTCCCACCCTACGGGTGGTCCCCCGAAGGGGGAGAAATCGGGGAGAACGATAAGATAAATGAGGAGCTCCGCATGGAATATCGTTATCTTGATTTGCGCTCTCCTAGGATGCAGAAAAATCTGGCTAAACGTTCCGAAATTTTGCGTTTTTTGAATGATTATTTAAAAGACCAAAAGTTTATTGAAATAGAAACGCCTGCTTTAACCAAGGGGACGCCAGAAGGAGCGCGGGAATTCGTCGTTCCTTCGCGGAAACATCCGGGCGATTTTTATGTCCTGCCTCAGTCGCCACAGCAATTCAAACAACTTCTTATGGTTGCCGGATTTGAAAGATATTTCCAGATTGCCCGGTGTTTCCGCGATGAGGACTCGCGGGGCGACCGCCAGCCGGAATTTACCCAGTTGGATGTTGAAATGAGTTTTGTTGAGGAAAATGACGTGATGAAGCTTATTGAAAAAATGATGGTTGATTTGGTTAAAAATGTTTTTCCGGAAAAAAATATAACGGATTTTCCATTTCCAAAATTAGACTACGGCGAAACAATAAAAAAATATAATACAGATAAACCGGATTTAAGAAAGGATAAAAATGATCCGAATGAACTGGCTTTTGCGTGGATAGTGAATATGCCTCTTTTTGAATACTCAAAAACAGAGAAAAAACTAGTTTCCGCGCATCACCCGTTTACTATGCCTGTCGAAACTGATTTGGAAAATCCGGAAAAATTAAAAGCCGAAGCATATGATTTGGTTTTAAACGGCTACGAAATCGGCGGAGGTAGTATCAGAATTCATCAGCGTGAACTGCAAAATAAAATTTTTGAAATTTTGGGGCTGAAAGAGGCGGAAATCGAAGCGCGGTTTGGGCATATGCTTAAAGCGTTTGAATATGGGGCTCCGCCCCATGGCGGCATTGCCTTGGGTTTGGATCGGTTATTAATGATTCTGATGAATGAAACATCTATCCGAGAGGTTATCGCTTTTCCCAAAACCGGTGATGACAGGGATTTGCTTATGGGTGCGCCCTCGGATATATCGGAAAATCAATTGAAAGATATTCATATAAAATGTATCAAGTAAGTTTGGAAAAATTTAATGGGCCATTAGACCTTTTGCTTTCGCTGATAGAAGAAAGAAAGTTGGCAATCGGCGAAGTCGTTTTGAGCCAAGTTACCGGTCAATTCTTGGAGCATTTGAAAGAGGTTCAAGAAAGCGAGAATTATCAGAGAGTTCTGGCTGATTTTTTGGTGGTTGCCAGCCGTTTGATTTTAATCAAATCCCGTTCGCTTTTGCCAAATTTGGTTTTAAGCCAAGAAGAAGAAGGGGATATTAAAGAACTGGAAAATCGGCTTAATGCATATCGGGAAATTAAAATATGGGGTCGTGAATTGGGGAAGTGGGCAAAGGATCGACTCTCATATTTCGGCAGGGATTCGTATTTGAATATGCCGAAAATTTATTATCCGCCACAAAATATTTCAGCGAAAAGTTTATGTGAAAAGTATACAACATTCCTAAAAACTTTGCCGCAAATTGAGAAGTTGGAAGAACAAAATCTGCAAAGGGTGGTAACGCTCGATCAAAAAATGCTGGAATTGAAAACCAGAATAACCATCGCCGTGGAGGCGTCGTTTGCGGATCTTTCGGGCGGGATAAAAAATAAAATAGATGTCATTCTGAATTTCTTGGCGGTTTTGACGCTGTTTCGCGCGCGGGTCTTGGAACTTTTCCAAAACGAAATTTTCGGCGACATCAAAATTAAACAATGCGCTGAAATTTGATATAATCATCGATATGGATCAAAAGAACATTTTGGAAAGTTTGTTATTTGTTTCGGGGCATCCGTTGAGTTATAAAAAATTAGCCGAGATTTCGGGATTTTCAGGGGAAGAAATTACGAATTCATTGAAAGAATTGGCGTGCGAATATGAACAAAACAATAGGGGATTGCGGCTGATTTTTTTAGACGACAAAATTCAGCTGGTAGCGGCTCCGGAATCAAAAGAAGCAGTGGAGAAATTAATTAAAAGTGATCTCAACGAAGAATTGACGCCGGCGGCTTTGGAAACGCTGGCAATAATCGCGTACAATGGACCAGCGAGCCGCGCCGTGATTGAAAATTTGCGCGGCGTCAATTGCGGTTTCATTTTACAGAATTTGACGATTCGCGGTTTGATAGAAAAGAAAAATAATCCAAGCGACGGCCGCTCTTTCGTTTACAGCGTTTCGTTTGATTTTCTAAAACAGCTCGGATTGAGCCGACTCGAAGATTTACCAAATTATAATGAACTTAGAAAATAATGGAAGAAAATAAATTTTTTTATTTAAAAATATCATTAATTTTGGCGGCGGCTTTTTTTGTTTGGTTTTTTGGCTCTCCAAAAGATAAATTAGTGGTTTCAAAAGAAATTTCTCAAGAAAAACAATTTAATGCGCCGGCGGCGCTTACAAATTTCGCGCCGCCGGCGCTGATGATTTTCGGCGACTCTGAAAACATGACCCCCAGGCGCGATTGGACGGTCCCGTTTTTGGAGCTTGAAGCGCCGGCGGCGCTGGCGATAAAAACCGACGGCAGCAGGGTCTATTACAACAAAAATATCGAAACGCGCAGATCTATCGCCTCGCTGACAAAATTAATGACCGCAATCATTATTTTTGAAAATTATGATTTAAACGAAGTTATGGAAATTCCGTTAAGCGCCGTTAAAAGAGAGGGATCGATGGGCGATTTGAGGCCGTCGGAATCGATAACCGCGCGGTCGCTTTTGGACATTATGTTGATTGATTCTTCTAATGACGCCGCTTTTGCTTTTGCGAATCACAAGCCGGGTTTTATTTCGTTAATGAATCAAAAGGCGAAGGAACTGGGCTTGAATAATACCCGTTTCAGCAATGCCGACGGGCTTGATGACGCTAATAATCACTCTTCCGCGCTTGATGTTTCGAAAATTTTCAGCTATCTTGTAAGCAAGCATCCCGAAGCGTTGGAGATTATGAAAATTAATAATATGGTTGTCTATTCCGCCGACGGAAAAATCGCGCACCGCCTTCAAAACACTAACGAACTTTTAGAGAAAACGGATATTGTGATTGCCGGAAAAACCGGATATACCGAAAAAGCGGGCGGGTCTTTAGTTCTGTTGGCTAAAGGCGACATTATTACCGTTGTTTTGGGATCGCCGGATCGTTTTGGAGAATCGGAAAAATTAATTAATTGGTTAAAATCGGCTTATATATGGGAGAAATAACGCGGCTTTTAATTTTAACGGCAACATCTTTCGCGGTGGCGTTTTTTGCCGCGCCCCTGCTTACTCATTTTTTATTTAAATACAATTTAGGCAAACAAATCAGAACCGAGGGGGCGCCGATTTTCGCTAAAATTCACGGCGTCAAAGAAGGCACGCCGACAATGGGGGGAATTATTATTTGGGGCACGGTGTTATTTTTGGCGATCGGTTTTTGGCTTCTCTCACTTTTTTTTGACGGCATTTTCGGCCAGCTGAATTTCTTGAGCCGTTCCCAGACATTTTTACCGCTTGGCGTCTTAATTTTTTCCGCCGTTTTGGGATTTATGGATGATCTGCTCGGCGTCTTGAAAATCGGGCCGAAGGGCGGTGGCCTTGCGATGAAACACAAACTTGTTCTTTATACCGTTATCGCGGCGGTTGGCGCCTACTGGTTCTATTTTAAATTAGGATGGGACATCTTCCACATTCCGTTTTTGGGGAATTTTATTGTCGGATTTTGGTATATTCCTATTTTTATTTTCATTATCGTGGCCGCGGCTTTTTCCACCAATGAGACCGACGGTTTAGATGGCCTTGCCGGCGGTGTTCTCCTATTCGCTTTTGCGGCGCTTGGGGCGCTCGCCTTTACCCAACGGCACTATGATCTTACCGCTTTCACCGGCGTTATCGTCGGGGCGTTATTGGCATTTTTGTGGTTCAATATCTATCCGGCGCGATTTTTTATGGGTGATACCGGCGCCATGTCATTGGGCGTCACTCTGGGCGTTATCGCCATGCTGACCAACTCGGCTATGTTGTTGCCCCTTTTTGCCTCCATTTTGGTTTTGGAATCCGGTTCGGTGATTATTCAGGTTTTGTCAAAAAAATTCCGAAAAAAGAAAATATTTCTTTCAACGCCAATCCATCATCATTTTGAAGCGCTGGGCTGGCCGGAGACCAAAGTCACGATGCGCTTTTGGATTATTTCCGCTGTCACCGCCACCGTCGGCCTCATTATCGGCCTTTTGGGGAAATAAAATAAAATTGTTGATAAATTGGTTATAAGCTGTTTAAAAGCGTTTTTTTACGCTTGAAAAAAATACTTGACCAAAAACTTGCATTGTGATAGGGATTAAGGCAATAAGTGTTGCGGCAAGCAATCATGCGCCGCAAAGTTGGCTTTTTTAGTAAAAAATTACAAGTAAATAAAAATTTAATAAATATGAAAAATATCATTTGGGGGGGGGCGTTAAAAGGTAAGGAATCTTTTTACAATAAGAAAGGAATAGTTTTAGCCGTTGCCGCAATCGTTTTGGTTAGCGGTTTTTTTGCGCCTAGTTTAGCTTTGGCAGCGGCAACGGTTACACCCGCGAGCGGAGGCACAAATATTTCAATTGATACAACTTCTGCTCCGCTAGGAAGCGGAACTTATAAAACACTAAGCGGTCCCGGCATAAACGAACTTGTAGCCGGAGATATCTCTACAGGAATACACACGATTACATTGCCTGCGGGTTGGGAGTTTGAAATCTCCGCGATCAGCATTACCACTTTCGGTAGCGACATAGCATTTCAATCTACCAGTATTACTCCAAGTCCAACATCTTTTTCTTTCAATGTGACGGCACAATCAACCACTGGCGGCTTTGTGGGCTTTGGCGGTCTTAAAGTTAGACCGACTGGCACTACTCCAAGCACCAGCAACATAACCCACTCGGAAGCAAGTATTGTCGGAGTAACAGATGGAAGCACGAATTTCGGAACTCTCACGACTATTCCGGGAACTGTTACAAAGCTTGCCTTTACGACGCCGCCGGGTGCGACTACGGTATATGGCTCTAATTTAAGCACCCAGCCGGTTGTTAAGACACAAGACCAGTTCGGTAATGAATCATCAAACGGAGCATCCGGTAAAACAGTAACGCTCACTCTGGTTCCCGACACGGGCAATATAGTCGGTACGGCTTCGCTCGACATAAGTAGCGGGACGGCATCGTTCAGCGGCTTAACCGTAGATTCGGTTGGTACGAAACAATTAACCGCTATGGTTGAAGGCCTTACAAGTGCCAATAGCGGTTCTTTTGAAATCACTCAAAAGGAACTGACAGTTTCCGGTTTATCAGCTACAAGCAGGCCGTATGATGGCACCACAGTCGCAGAGGTGACTGGCACACCGGCACCTGTCGGCGTTGTTGATGGTGATGATGTCTCTCTAGCCGGGACAGCCGTTGGGCCATTTGACAGCGCAAATGCAGGAAGTAGAACCGTTGCTGTCACAGGTTTATCTCTCGCAGGAGCAGATTCCGCGAATTACACTCTCACACAGCCGACGTTGGATTCAAGTATTACAGCAAAGGTAATTACGATTACTCCAGATTCTGGTCAAACAAAAGTCTATGGCGAAGTCGACCAAGCACTCATGTATACCAATACCGCTTTGATTGGCGGAGACTCCATTACTGGCGCCTTGAGTCGCATTTCAGGAACAGATGTCGATGCTTATTCCTACACGCTCGGCTCTCTGTCTGCAGGTGGCAACTATTCTCTGAGTCTCGGAGGAACTGAATCATTCACAATTACTGCGAGGCCTCTCACGGTTACTGCAACTGGAATCACTAAACCCTATGATGCCAACACGGATGCCACCGTTACTCTTTCTAGCGATAAAATTTCAGGAGATGACGTGACACCTGCGTACACGTCTGCCTCATTCTCGGACAAAACTGCTACGGATGGCAAGACAGTAAGTGTAAGCGGCATTAGTATTAGCGGCGCTAAAGAGGGGAATTATAACCTGCTTAACGAAACTGCTGTAACAACAGCAAATATCACCAAAAAGTCGATTACTGCAACTCTTAATGTAAAGAATAAGATTTATGACGGTACTACAAGTTCGTCATTCCAAGCGCTGCCGACGCCCCATATTGTTCTGAGTGACGTCATTCCAGGTGATGATGTAACTGTTTTAAGTGAAGGTACGAAGTCTTTTCTAGACAAGCATGTAGCTAATGACAAGACAGTAAATGGTTCCGGCATAACTCTTACAGGAGTGGATAAAGACAACTACATATTCAACGGCACCGGAACAGGTATAGCAAATATCACTGTTCGGGCTATCGCTGTTACTGCTGTAACTGACTCAAAAACGTATGACGGCACAACAGGGTCCCTTGTAGAACCGGCAATTACAACCGATCTTGAAAGTGATCCAATAGCTCCAGGTGACACAGATGATTTCTTCCAAACTTATGACACTGAAGATTTTGGGATAAACAAGACACTCACACCGGACGGAGTAGTGCATGACGGGAATCCGATAGAAGGTAATAACTACACGGTTACACTCGCTCTAGTTTCAACAGGTGTAATTACTAAGGCACCCCTTACTGCCACCATTACCGTTTCAAACAAGGTTGTTGACGGAAACACTTCCGCAACAATACTCACTCGCATCCTTGTTGGTAAAATCGATGGCGATGATGTTACTCCAAACGCAGACGGTGTAGCGACCTTCGCTAGCGCAAATGTAGGAAATGGTCAGACAGTGACAGCTTCCGGCATAACTCTCGCTGGCGATGACAAGGACAACTATTCTTTTGACGATACGGCCACAGGAACAGGAAACATTCTGCCAGTTCCAACGACGGTTTATGTAAACGGTAGCTGGGCTGGAACAGGGGCATGGACAGACCCGGATGGCGCAGGTCCTGCAACATACTTCGGCTACGACGCATTTGCCACAATCCAAGAAGGTATTAACGCGGTAGCGGCAGCCGGAACTGTGAATGTCGCAGCTGGAACTTATGTTGAGAATGTATCGCTTGATAGTAAGCCAAACATCACGATTCAAGGAGTCGGTGATACGACTGTTGTTGAACCGGGAACTGGCATTGGCTTCGCTATTACGGATTCAAATGGGGTGACGATTAAGAATCTTAAAATCCATACGACAGGAGCCGATGCGCACGGCATTTGGGTCGCTGGTACTCCTAATGAAGGCAGTGCCGTGAACGGTCTAACTGTGCAGGACACGACAATAGTCGTTGATGGTTATTCGACTGGCATCTATGCAGAGCAAGTGAATCCCGCTCATACAGGCTGGCTAATAGGAGGTTTTGGGCATGGCAACACGATAACAATAAACCAGGGCACCGGAGTTACTGGCGATGGATTGGACCTGCACGATGTCTCGGGCTCAACAGTAAGTTACAACACCATTACGCTTAACACCCCGACTAACAGCACCAATGTGCTGTGGACGAGCGAACTCTCTGATCTAACTAACCTGGTATTCAACAACAACACAGTAAGTGGTTCTAGCGGAAGTGAAATAGCTTTCGTTCCAAACTTTGTGATTCCGACGAATTCTTCAACAATCACAACTGTAACGGTTTCTGGAAACACATTCAGCAATTGGGGTTCAAGAGGATTGAGAATTGGAAGTGGGGTTGCTTCCGTCATTGTGAGCGAGAACAAATTTCTCGGAACAGGAGAAACATTGAAGAATGAAGATGTTTCAGAAGTTAATGCCGAGAATAACTGGTGGGGTACGGCAGTTGCTTCCACAATTGATGGCAAGACAAATGGGACGATAGACTTTGAACCCTACTATGTTGAAAGCGGAATGAGTGTTCTTAGCAGTGATGCTGTTGACACGGTATATGTTGATGGCACTTACATTGACGGTAGTGCTGGTATCCATATTTTCGGCTACGATGCCTTCGCCACAATTCAGGAGGCGATTGACGCGGTAGCGGCAGCCGGAACTGTGAGTATTGCGGCGGGAACCTATGACGTAACATCAACTCCGGGTATTACGGTTGATAAATCAGTTACTATTAGTGGAGCTGGTGCCGACACGACAACGGTAACCGGAAGAAATAAAAACGGAAGCGTTGTAAACGGTTCAGACATACTATTCAATGTTACCGCGAACAATGTAACTATTGAAAAACTGACCATTGACCTTGGAGACTCGGATTCTGATTATGATGTAGGCGTGTTCACGGCTAATTCCAGTGGAATAAATAATTTGACTGTCCGAAACAGCGCCCTACTATTTGCCGCCTTTGGCAATTCTATTGGCGAGCAGTTGATTCACTTGGGCGGTGGCAGCGGTTCTACTGTCAGTGACAACATTCTTGAGACAGCCAGCGGAAATTCAGGACTATATGTGGGAGACGGTGCCAACACATCATTAACGGTGAATGGTAACACCGTCGCGCCTCAATCAGTCGTATCCGCTCCGAATGCGGCAGGTGCAAACGATGCGGATGGCGGAGGAACGCTCTTTAATCAGATGGGCCCAGTAACCAACAGCACCATTAGCGGCAACAACTTCACCAACACTGGGATTGCAATTTACCTTGGCGCCGGCAGTTCTAACACCGACACTGTTACTGTAAGCAACAACATCTTTACCAGCAATAACGGTCATTCAGCTGGTTATGGGGCGCTTGCGATTACATCGGAAGTTAACGGAGTGGATACAAAAAATATAACGGTTACCGGGAATACTTTCACCGGTTCGCAAGTTGCGGCTGCTATAACGATTTTTGATTCAACCAACACGACCGTTCCGAATGTTATTGGAAGCACACTTACCATTAACGGCAACAAATTTAACAGCGATAACTTCGGCGGAATAAATGTTGGGGATGGTGTCAGCGGTACGGTAAACGCAGAGGCAAACTGGTGGGGGACAACTAACGGCGCGACTATTGCCGAGGCTATTAGTGGCTTGGTTGATTATAGGCCATGGTGTACAAGTGATACTTGCACTCCAGTTGACCCAACTTCGCCTACTATTGCCGTAAACGAACTTCTCACCAATGATACAACTCCAACAATAACCGGCACTGTTAATGAAAGTAGCGTTGTAAAAATTAATGTCAATGGAACGGATTATACAGCTTCAGTCATTGGGACTTCTTGGTCAGCGGATGTAACTAACACACTTACAGCGGGAACTTATAGCGTTACTGCAACTGCCGAGGACTTAGCCGGAAATATTGGGACTGACACTACCAGTGATGAATTAACAATTGACACTATTGCACCGACTGTCGCTTTAACTAAAAATCATACCGATCTTATTGTTCGCGATGCCGATACTGTTATCATAACGGCAACTTTCAACGAGGTAATGACCGCCCCTACAATTAGCATAGGAGACATAGTATCAGGAGCAATTATGACAAATACTAGCGGTAACATCTGGACATATTCTTGGGATGTTCCGGCCGGAAATGATGGAGTCGTAGCGGCTACCGTAGTCGGCGCTGATTTGGCCGGCAATCCATACGCGGGGGCGGATTCAATTTTGTTCACAATTGACAATACGGCGCCGGCAGTTGCGATTACTCAGCCGGCGGCAGACAGCAGTGTCAATTCGGTAAAAGTAATTATATTTACAGATAACGGGACAGCCCCGCAATGTTCAATTGATAATTCTATCTGGGTAAATTGCGTAAGCGGAACAACGACGCTTGGGGATGTTGCAGGATTTAACGCGCTCGCAGACGGAAATTTTAATTTATATCTTCGCGACATTGATGTAGCGGGCAATTCCGGGACGGCACAAGTAGCGCTTGTGAAAGATACAACCGCTCCGTCAATAATGGGCAAAACCCCAAGCGCTAACGCAGTGGGTGTCGCCCCGTCATCCGATATTACGGTAACGTTTAATGAAGATGTCGTTTTCACCGGCGCCAATGTAACCATTACCAATAATCCGGCAAAAACCGTAACTTTTGTTTCTGGAACTAAAATCGCAACCATTGACCCAACGGATAATCTTGCTAACAACACTAAATACACAATAACTCTTACGGGGGTTACAGATACTATTGGAAATGCCTTGCCGGATACCAGTTGGTATTTCACAACTTCGGCTAGCTACTCTATTTCTCTTACCACCGGATGGAATTTAATATCGCTTCCGGTGGTTCCAACAGATACGAATGCTTCAGCGGTATTGGGCACTGTTCTAAATGATTCGGCAAAAATTGAGACCATTTGGAAATATGACCCTGAAGCAGGCACATGGGGGGCATACCATCCAGGCGTTGGAATGCTAAGCGATTTTTCTGATATGACCGCGGGAGAAGGATATTGGATAAATTATCTCTCTAGCACTGCTGGCACTATTGCCGGAACGGGAAATCTTTTTCAGGAGGGAAACAGCGCTCCTCCGCAAAAGACCCTTGCCGCTGGATGGAATTTAATCGGCTACTATCAACTTGAGAATGTGATTAATACTACCGCCACTAAGGCTCTTTCAAGTGTTTCCGGACAGTGGACTCAATTACGCACTTACGATAATAGTTTGAAACAATTCCAATCTGTGACGGAAAGCAACTATATGAAGCCGGGAGAAGGGTATTGGATATTTATGAAATCATCCAGCTACGCCCCGTATCTTTACGGTCCGGGAGACACAGACTAATCTTGCTAGAATTACGGTATGAATAATTATTCAATCAAAATATCAGCGCTTATGTTTCTTCTGTTGCCTGTTACGGCGCATGCTGTTACTGTCACGCCCGGGATTCCGCACCAGTTTTACGGCACGGCAAGTTTTTCTACAGGGATTACTCCCGACGGATTAACCGTTGAAGCAAAAATAAATAGCGCTGTAATTGGCAGCTCCGTAACTAAAGACGGAAAGTATGGCTACAATCCGAATTTGTTATTTGCCACCGACCCTGATAACTCTCGCTCCAGCCAAACAATTCACTTCTTCGTATCCGGCATTGATACCGGACAAACGGCTATTTTTGCGAATGGAGGATTCAATAGTTTAAATTTAACCGTCCCGGGCACCATCGGAACGATAACAAAAACCGCGGATGACGTAATTACGAATCAAAGTGTAACAATTACTTCTTCAGCACCAACGGTAATAAAGATGGGCGACTCTGTGCAAATTACCGTTTCATCGCAATCTAACACATCGGCCAATATTGAAACGGTGCAGAAACTTTCAAGCACATCATATACCGGTGGGATGGCTGTTATGTCGGGCAAAACAGTGTTGAACGGCTATGAAATAAAAATAACGGATGGTTCTAACATTTCCATTTCGGTTGTGATGAAATATGACGCCACAGGCATTGATGAAAGTACCATTAAGCCGTATCGTTTTAACGGCACGAACTGGGTGGAAATAACTCCTTACACTCGCGACACTGTGGCTAAAACAATTACATTCAGTGTTTCTTCCGCGCAAACTCCCTATTCCATATTTGGTTCTCCGGCGGTGGCGGCGGCGGTTACTCCAACTACGAGTAGTGGCGGCGGAGGCGGGGGAGGAGGCGCCGCTGTTAGTACGACTTCCACTATTCCTACTACATTGAGCGCTACGGCGCAGAAAGTTGATGCCAATAAAGATGGAAAAATTGATGTTTTAGATTTCAACTCATTGATGGTGAATTGGGGAAGCACGAGCGCCAATAATGTGGCTGACTTCAACGGTGACGGCAAGGTCGATGTATTTGATTTCAACTTACTGATGATTAATTGGACGCTCTAATTACTATGAATCTTGCTAAAAATATAAAATTATATGAATAACAATAAAAGTATGTCCGCCAGAGGCGGATCCGCCTTTGGCGGAAAAAAAATATTAACAACAATTGCATTAACAATACTTGGCACGATAATTTTAACAGCGCCAACATTGGCGGCTACTTTGGCGTCTCTTTCGCCGGCCAATGTCAGCGTAACTTCGGGAAAAAGTTTTAATATAACAATTGCCGTTAATCCTCAAGGCGTTAGCAATTACACCGAAAAAATTGAATTGACTTATCCGGCCGATATTCTTGAAGTAAAATCATTTAATTTTGGCGGCAGTTGGATGCCGTTATCTCAAACGGGATATGATTTAATTGATAACGTCGGCGGCAAATTAATTAAAACAGCCGGATATCCGGGTGGGCTTTCTTCGTCTGCCAATTTTGGAACGGTATCTTTTTATGCAAAGAAAACCGGAAGCGCGATCATTAAATTAGGAGCCAATTCTCTTGCTCTTGATGCCAATAATCAAAATGTTTTGAACGGATCGCCGGAAGTTTCCGTTGCCGTGTCAGCGCCGGTAGGCGCTCCTTCAACAGAACCGGCAATTGCGCCTGCAATTGCGCCTGCAATTGCGCAGCAACCAGCACAACAGACCTCGCTTGTAGCGGCATTAGGCAGTATTATAACACTTGGTACAAATAACGCTCTAATTGGCATTATTATAGGTCTTATAATTCTTGCGATTATAGTTTACGGCGCGTATTGGTTTGGCAAAAGAAAAAATTCCGGACAGATATAATTGAAATGCAATAAAAATACTCCCGCTATGGCGGGGGTATTTTTATTTTGTTTCATTTTTTTGCTATACTGATTAGTAAAGGCATTTATATATGGCTCTGGACATTCTAATTAAAAACGGGACGGTGTTTGACGGCTTGGGGACACCGGCGTTTCGCGCCGATATCGCGATAAAAGGCGACAAGATTGAGAAAGTCGGTTTTTTGGGCGAGCCCAGCGCCAAAATGACGATTGACGCCGAAGGCCTTTATGTCATTCCGGGCATCATAGATATCAACAACGCCTCCGACAGGTATTGGACGCTATTTGATCATCCCAATCTGGAAAGCCATTTGTATCAGGGTGTAACCACGATTATCGGCGGCAATTGCGGCTCTTCTCTGGCACCGTTGACTACCGGCAATATTATTTTAAATATTCAAAAATGGGCCGATGTCGACAAAATCAATGTTAATTGGCTGACCATCCGCGAACTTTTGGAGGAGGTCAAAAAAAAGAAATTGATGTTGAATTTCGGAACGCTGGTTGGCCATGCGACTTTACGCCGGGGCGTTGTGCAAGATGAGTTCCGCGAACTGAACGAAAAAGAATTTTTGCAAATGAAAAAACTTTTGGAAGACGGCCTGAAAGACGGAGCGCTGGGATTTTCAACCGGCCTTAATTATTCCCACGCCAAAGTCGCGTCGCAGGAAGAATTGATCAATTTAGCGTCTGTTTTAGAAAAAGGAAAGGTTTATAGCACGCATTTGAGGGATGAGAGCGCCAATCTTTATGAAAGTGTTTTAGAGACAATCGGAACCGCCAATAAAATTAAAATCGGTGTTGAAATCTCGCATTTTAAGGTTGTCGGCAAAAACAATTGGCCGCTTGTCGACAAATGTCTGGAGGAAATCGAAAAAGCCGCTAAGAATTTGGATATTAATTTTGACATTTATCCCTATGGCTCCACTGCGACGGTTCTTTATACTCTTTTGCCGGATTGGGCGGCCGTCGGCGGCCGCGCCCGGTTGGTTGAAAATTTAAGAAATAACGATTTTAAAAACAAGATTATTGGCGAACTCAATGGCAGGGAAGACGAATTTAAAAATATCGTTATTGCTTCGGGCAATATCGACAGAGTTTTTATCGGCAAAACAATTTCCGAAATGGCGGAAAATCAAGGCATTGGGATTATAGAGGCCATCATCAATGTTTTAATCGCGGCCGAAGGAAAATTGGTCGTTTTTTGGCAGGCGCTGTCGGAAGAAAATTTTATTAAGGCGCTGAAAAGTCCTTTATCCATTATCGCTTCCGATGGCGCGTCATATAGCGCCGATGATGCCAAAAACGGATTTTTAACGCATCCGCGCTCTTTCGGCTGTTTTACCAGGGTTCTAAGCCGCTTCGTTCAGGATCAGAATGTTATAGAGTTTAAGGAAGCGGTGAAAAAAATGACCGCTTTGCCGGCGCAAAAATTCGGGCTGTCTCACAGGGGCGCCATTAAGCCAAACAATTTTGCCGATATTGCCGTGATAAATCCAAAAACTTTAAAAGGTCCGGCCACAATCGACAACCCTTTTCAATATTCGCATGGCGTCAGCGCCGTTATTATCAACGGACGCGTCGCTTTGTTAAACGGCCAGATTCAAAATTCGGCCCTGGGGAAAATATTATGAAAATTAAAGCGGTAAAACTTGGCAAAATCGATAGGCCGTTTTTGATAACTTTGGGCCTGATTTTGGTTTTCGGCCTTTTTATTCTTTTTTCGGCGTCATTTATAACGGGAGCCAATAAATTCAACGATCCGAGTTATTATTTGCGCGAACAAGTGTTTAAAGGAGTTTTTCTCGGGATAATCGGCTTTTTTGTATTTTTAAAAATACCCTTGGAGTTTCTTAAAAAATACAGTTTTATTTTTTTGATTCTTTCCATAGGGCTTTTGGTATTGGTATTTTTTCCGAAACTGACTTTTTCTCATGGCGGTTCTGCGCGCTGGCTTAATTTTGGCGCCCTTACTTTCCAACCGAGCGAGATATTAAAATTATCTTTTTTGATTTATTTGGCTTCATGGCTGCAGTCGCGGCAAAAAGACATTAAAAAATTCAATGGCGGCCTTTTGCCGTTTTTGATAGTTATAAGCATCATCGGGGCGTTGCTTTTAATGCAACCCAATATGGGGACTTTCAGCGTTATAGCAATTTCTGCCGTAGCGACTTATCTTATCGCCGGCGGAAAAATCAGCCACTTGGCGATTATGTTTTTAATCGGCGTCGTGGCTTTATCCGTATTCATTTTTTTGAAGCCATATGCCGCGCAACGGCTAAAAGTATTTTTAAATCCTCAAGAAGATATTTCCGGGTCGGCTTATCAAATAAACCAAGCAATGACGGCTATCGGCATTGGCGGTTTGAGCGGCATCGGAGTAAGGCAGAATTTGATTTCCCCATATTTGCCGGAAACAATCGGCGATTCTATTTTTGCGGTACTGGGCGAAAAACTGGGGCTTTTGGGGGTCAGTTTTTCCATGGCGCTTTATTTGTTGTTTGCTATCTTTAGCTGCAAAATTGCCATGAAAAGTTCCGATTATTTTTCCAAGCTTTTGACGGTGGGCATCGCTTCTTGGATTATGGCGCAAGGCCTCATTAATATGGCGGCAATTTCCGGACTTATTCCGCTGACCGGCGTGCCGTTGCCGTTTATGAGCTATGGCAGTTCGGGCTTGGTCGTTGGGTTAATGGGCGCCGGAATTATTGCTAATGTTTCAAGACGAATATGAGAATTATGCTTACGGGCGGCGGGACCGGCGGACACTTGTTTCCTTTGGTGGCCGTTTCGCGAAAAATAAATGAAATTTGCCGCGCCGAAAATCTTGGCGAACCAAAAATTTATTACTTGGGGCCCAAATTATTTCTTGAAAGCAGTTTGGCAAGAGAAGAAATGAATTTTAGTTATACGATTTTGGCAACCGGTAAATGGCGGCGCTATTTTTCTTTCAAAAATTTTATCGACTTATTCAAAATAGGCGCCGGCATAATCCAGGCCTTGTGGCATGTCTGGATCGTAATGCCAGATGTAATTTTTTCGAAAGGGGGGTATGGCAGTGTTGCCACGGTTTTCGCCGGATGGCTGTATTGCATTCCGATTGTCATGCACGAATCAGATAGTGTTCCGGGGCTTGCCAATCGCTGGCTCGCTCCTTTTGCCACTTTGGTGGCGGTTTCTTTTAATGAAGCTGCGGAATTTTTGCCAAAAGATAAAACATATTTTACCGGCGAGGCCGTAAGGGATTCTTTTTTCAAGCCGGCAATGCCCGAAAAAGAGCGCGCGTTGCTTCATTTAACAACCGATAAACCGGTTATTTTGGTTCTCGGCGGTTCGCAGGGGGCTCAAAAGATAAACGATATAATTTTGGATATTTTACCCAATCTGCTTGAAATGTGCGAAGTGATTCATCAAACGGGGGATAGTAATTATAAAAGCGTCTTAAATGAAGCCAAGGTGGCGTTGGATGGTCTGGACGGCGCGCGCTTTACTTCCTATCATCCGGTAAATTTTTTGCTTGAAGAAGAATATCTGGCAGCCATGCATTCGGCCGATCTGGTTATTTCCAGAAGCGGCGCCGGCGCTATTTTTGAAATTGCCGCCATGGGCAGGGCCAGTATTCTGGTTCCTATTGCCGATTCTCCGGCCGACCATAATCGCCGCAACGCCTATGTTTTTGCCGATAATGGCCGAGCCGAAGTAGTTGAAGAATCAAACTTAACGCCGAGTTTGTTATTATCCGTTATTCGTTCTATATTAAGTAATCTGGAAAAAAGAAAAACCATGGAGGAAAAAGCCAAAAAGTTTGCCACACCCAACGCCACGGAACTCATTGCTCGGGCGCTGTTGAATTTAGTCCATCAATAATATGTTTTGGAAATCCATATTTTCCGCCAAAAGCGGGGGAGAACAAATAAGAACAAGATTCGCGCCAAGTCCCACGGGCTTATTTCATATCGGCAATGTCAGAACGGCGCTTTTCAATTTTTTATTCGCAAAAAAATATAACGGCAAATTTATTTTACGCATTGAAGACACGGATTTTGAAAGATACAAACCGGAATATGAAAGCAATATTATCGAGACCCTGAAATGGTTGAAGCTTTTTTGGGACGAAGGCCCTTACAAGCAAAGCGAACGGCTTGATATTTACGCGAAATATCTCAGGGAGTTATTGGACAGCGGCGACGCTTTCTATTGTTTTCACAGCAAAGAGGCGATTGAAAAAGAGCGCGCCGAACAGATAGAAAATAAAAAAGCGCCGGCGCATCATTGCGAATTTAAAAAAATACCGCTGAAAGACGCGGAAAAACATCTGACGCAGGAAAAAGCGTTGATTCGTTTCAGAATGCCCGTCGATGTGGAAATTGCCTTTCACGATTTAATAAGGGGCGAAGTGCGTTTTAATTCCAACGCGCTGGAAGGCGATTTTAGTTTAGCCAAGGCCGAGGGTCCCAATAAATTTTTTCCGCTTTATAATTTTGCGGTAGTGATAGATGATTTTGAAATGGGAATCAGCCATGTCATAAGAGGGGAGGATCATATTTCTAATACTCCCAAGCAAATTTTAGTTCAGCGCGCCTTGAGAATTCCGATGCCGCAATATGCCCATCTTCCGCTCATATTGGGCTCCGATAAGTCAAAATTGTCCAAACGGCACGCGGCGGTGTCGGTTGCCGAATATCGCGAAGCCGGATATTTGCCTGAGGCGCTGTTAAATTTTATCGCTTTGCTCGGGTGGAATCCCGGCACCGAAAGGGAGGTGTTTGCCCTGGAGGAATTGGCGTCGGAATTTGACTTGAACAAAGTCCAAAAAAGCGGTGCGGTTTTTAATACTGAAAAACTGGACTGGTTGAATGGATGCTATCTAAGGCAAATGTCGATAGATCAATTGGCGGAAAGGGCGATTCCCTTTTTAGAAAAAAATAAATTGATAACCAAGGGAAATTATGATCTGGAGCGCGTAAAAAAGATTTTAACCATTGAACAGCCGCGACTTAAAAAATTGGGAGAAATAGGGGATCGGAGATTATCTTTCTTTTTTAAACAGCCGGAATATGAACCTCGGCTTTTAATATGGCGGGATATGTTATTTAAAGATATTGTCACTTCATTAAAGATTTCTCTTGCCGCTTTACAGGGGATTATGGAAATTGAATTTATGCGCGCTAACCTGGAGAATGTTCTTCTGAAAGAGGCGGAAAGGGCAAAAAATAAAGATAAGGGCCGCTTGTTATGGCCGTTACGAGTTGCGTTGACCGGTTTGGAGGCATCGCCCGGTCCGTTTGAAATTCTTGAAATTTTGGGTAAAATTGAAAGTATCGGGCGCATAGAAAAAGCCATTAAAAAATTACTATGAAAACTTTAATAATTTTTTTCGTGTTATTGGGAATTGTATTTTTTTATTTTATTGCCGGCGCCGAAAAATCAATAATGCCAAAAGGCGATGAAGTGACGCCGACGGGTATTGATATGGAAAAGTTTGCGGAAAAGGGCAAGTTAAGTGAAACCATATCGGGCGCGATAAGCGGTTTGCGAACGGTAAATGACAGCGGCAGTGAAACGGGCGCCGGCGCGGCGCCGATAGTTAATCAAGTGATAAATAAAACCAAGGAATTAGCGGGGAAGGCGATTGATAAAGCGGAAAACCTAATCAAGAATCCAATCGAAAATAAAATTAACGAAATTTTTTGTCCCCAAAAGTAATTTTTTGAGAGGGGGATTGGAAAAAACTAAATGAACAGCCAGTAATGTCGCAAAATGGATATTGTCCGACATCATCAAATCTTCTTTTAATCTCTCCCCCATTTTAGTCATTATTATCAAAAAGCGCAATTTTGCGCCGGTTTGTAACCTTGCGCTTCGGCTTCTTGACGGGTTGTAAACCAAATCCTGTTTTCTTCTTTTATTTTATTTGCCGCCGTACATCCCTTCGGATAGTAGGCCTTGCCGTTTATTGATGCCAAAAAATTTCCCAATAGTCCATTGCCGATATTCTTTTGCGCCATAAATTGCGTTTGTTGAGGCAAGCCGATTTTCATGTTTTTATCAATGACAATCGGGGCTGATTGACCGTTCTTGATTAACAATCCTATACCCAGGCCAATTAAAAAGACCAAAATCAAAACCGCGCCGGTAAAATATTTATTTGACCTTAGATCGATATTTTGGTACATTGTAAGAATAAAATATGGCTCATACAAAAGCGGCCGGCTCGACGCGATTAGGCCGTGAATCACATTCAAAACGATTGGGAGTAAAGCTTTTTGACGGTGAAAAAGTAGCGGCGGGCAATATCATCATAAGGCAAAGAGGGTCCAAATGGCTTCCCGGGGTTAATGTTAAACGGGGCAGCGATGACACTTTATACGCTTTGAAGGCTGGCAATATTAAATTTTCCACCAAAAAAATTAAACGATTTAACGGCTCAAGACGCATAGTAAAAATGGTTAATGTTCAATAGTTATTTTTAATTCTACTTCCATTCCTTGCAATAGTTTTATCTTGACGCGGTGTTCTCCCAAGGTTTTTATCGGTTGCGCCATAATCTGATTCTTTTCTATCGCCAAGCCATTTTTTTCAAGTTCTGACGCTATTTTTGCTGGCGTCACCGATCCAAAAGTTTTTCCCGTCTCCCCCGTTTTCATTTTAATAATCAAACGCAGATTTTCTATTTTTTCTTTTAGAACAGATTGGTTATTTTTTATGGCTGAGAGTGTTTTTTCTCGGCGATTTTTTTCTTGTTCTAATTTCCGCGCCAAATCCGGCGTCAAAATTTCCGCCAACTTATTTCTGATCAAAAAATTGCGCCCATAACCATCATTTACTTCCTTAGTCTCTCCCCTCTTGCCCAAATCTGGCACATCTTGCAGAAGGGCCACTTTCATTGATTTGATATTATTTTTTCCAAGATCTCCACGGCCTTGTCCAATTGCGCGTCTTTGCCATCGCGAGTATTTTCTTCATTCAATGCCACTTTGAAATCCGGTTCCAATCCAGATTCGGAAATAGAATATTTTTTAGGCGTCAGCCATTTAGCGACAGTTACCTTCAGCGATGATCCGTCATCTAAATTCACCAGTTCTTGCACTGATCCTTTGCCGAATGTTTTATCTCCGATTAATTTAATGCCGCGATTATCGCGCAATGCTCCGGCCAAAATTTCGGCCGCCGATGCCGTTCCCTGATTAACCAAAACAACCATCGGATAATTTTTTAGAGCGCCCAAACCGCTGGCTCTGAATTCAGTCGTTTTATTTTGGCCGCTTTCTTTTTCTTTTCCGAAGTCCTCAATGGCGACGAGGTCTCCGGTGTTGAAAAACCATCCCGCAATATCAACGGCTACTTCCAAATATCCTCCTGGGTTATTGCGCAAATCCAATATGATGCCTTTGTAATCGGCCGTGGCGAGAATTTTCGCCGCAGCTTGCTGAAATTCAAAAGGGGCGGTTGAAGTAAAACTGTAAAAAGACAAGCGGGCTATTTTATTATCTTTTATCGCTTCCAGTTTTGTAATTGGTATTTTTATCACCGCCCTTTCTATCTCTATGTCTTTTGCCTTGATATTGTCACCGTTTCTTAAAATCGTTAAAGTAACTTTGGTTCCGGTTTCGCCGCGAATTTTGGAAACGGCTTTCTCCACGCTCAATCCTTCCGTCGATTTTCCGTCGATTTTTAAAATTTTATCGCCGGCCACAAGCCCGGCCTTCTTGGCGGGCGTATCTTCCAACGGCGCTATGACGACCAAAAGATCGTTTCTAATGCCAATTTCGGCTCCAATGCCGCCAAAACTTCCGCCGACATCTTGTTTGAAACTTTCCGCTTCTTGAGGAGGGAAAAATACGGTATAGGGATCGCCCGATCCTTTAACCATTCCCATAACAGCTCCGTATAACAAATTACCGTCGTCCAGTTTTTCTTTATCTACGAAATTCTCGTGAAGTTTATCCCAGGTTTTCCAAAAAAGTCCGAAATCGAATTCTTTCGGCTGGCCAAACTTCTTGTTGATAATCCCCTGCACCGGATGAGGCAATTTTTCTATCGCACCATAGGTAAAGCCGGCGCCGAATGCCGATACGATCGCTACAATCACCATTGCCGAATAAATGTATCGATTATTTTGATTATCCATTTTTTATTTATTATATATGCAAGCTCGCCGGAAGTAAAATGACAAGGGGCGCATTTTATGTTAATTTAATGGCGATGGCGATAACAACAAGACATCAACTTCTGGCTTGGGATTTGGTGGAAGCGTTGGGCGACAAAAAACATAAAGGAGTATATTTTCGATTGGCGAAAATCCATGACGAAGCGCTGTTGCGAAGAATTTTGAGTAGCGTTAAAGACGCCCATAGGCAAGGCAAAATTAAAGATGCAGACCGAGGTCGATACTTTATGGGAATATTATCCGCCGAAAGCGGAAAAAAATATGGCCAAGATATTAAAAATAATACAAGAAAAAAATCTCATTCTAAGAAAAAAAGCCGAACCGGTAAAAGATCCAAATAGCGCCGAAATCAAAGAACTAATAGCCGATATGATTGCGACCATGAAGGATGCCAACGGTATCGGTTTGGCGGCTCCGCAAGTCGGCGTATCCCAAAGTCTTTTTGTGGTTGGCTTGGAGGATAAGAATTATGTTTTTATAAATCCTATTGTAAAAGACATATCGGATGACGAAACGCTATTTGAAGAAGGGTGTCTTTCGGTCCAAAAAATTTGGGGGCCGGTTGTACGGCCTAAAAAACTGACAATCAAAGCCGTTGATGAAAACGGCAATCCGGTGAAAATTCGCGCTAAGGGATTATTGGCGCGGGTCATCCAGCATGAAATGGATCATTTGGACGGAAAATTGTTTATCGACAAGGCCGAAAAGATTTACACCATTGAAGGGCAACGCTCATGAAATATGTATTTTTTGGGACGCCGGAATTTGCGGCGACAATTTTGGAAAAATTAATCGATGTCGGATATATTCCGGAAGCGGTGGTTTGCAATCCAGATGAACCGATTGGCAGAAAACAAATTCTCACTCCTCCATCGGCAAAGATTATGGCGGAAAAATTCAACATTTCTGTTTTTCAACCGCTGAAATTGCGCGACAATCTGGAATTTTTTGACTGGATTAAAAAATTAAAACCGGATTTAGCGATTATCGCGGCGTATGGAAAAATTGTTCCAAAAGAAATTTTAGGCATTCCCATTTATGGATTTATTAATGTTCACGGTTCGCTTTTGCCCGCCTATCGAGGAGCTTCTCCGATTCAAAGCACCATTCTTAATGGCGATGAAGAAACGGGAATTACCCTCATAAAGCTCGATGAAAAAATGGACCATGGCCCCGTTTTAGGGAAATCCGAAATCCGAATTTCTAAATCCGAAACATATGATACGCTTTCCGCAAAGCTTGCAGAAGCGGGGGCGGAACTTTTAATAAAAACAATCCCAGATTATATTGCCGGAAAAATTAAACTTACTGAACAAAGTCATGCCGAAGCGACCTATGCGGGAATCATTAAAAAAGAAGATGGCAAAATTAACTGGTTAAAAAGCGCGGAAGAAATAGAAAGGATGGTGCGGGCGTTTTATCCTTGGCCGACGGCGTGGACAATTTGGAACGAAAAAACTCTGAAAATTTTAGAAGCGATAACTTCAAGCGGCGATAATAAAAAAACTGGAGAGGTATTTTTAAAAAACAGCGAATTGGCCATTAAATGCGGCGTAGGCGTTTTAGTAGTAAAAAAACTGCAGCTGGAAGGCGGCAAGATTTTAACGGCCAAAGACTTTTTGAACGGCCATAAAAACTTTGTCGGAAACATTTTTTCGTGATAAAGTAAATCCAAAAAGATATGGGTAATTTGGTTTTATACAGAAAATATCGGCCGCAAAGTTGGGAAGAAATAATCGGGCAAGAACATATCGTTCGCACTTTAACCAACGCGTTGAAACTTGGCCGCGTTAATCACGCGTATTTATTCAGCGGACCGCGAGGCACCGGCAAAACCACCATCGCCCGCCTTCTGGCAAAGTCGGTCGGATGCTCCAATCTGGATCTTTTGGAAATAGATGCCGCTTCCAATCGCGGCATCGATGAAATAAGGCAATTGCGCGACGGCATTAAATTCGCGCCGACGGCCGGAAAATACAAAGTATTCATCATTGATGAAGCGCATCAGCTCACCAAAGAAGCGTTTAACGCGCTTTTGAAAACGCTGGAAGAGCCGCCGGCGCACGCCATTTTTATTTTGGCCACGACGGAGGCGCATAAAGTGCCGGCCACGATTGTCTCCCGCGTCCAGCAGTTCACTTTTAAAAAATTGGCGATAACGGATATCGTGAAAAAACTTCAAAAAATTGTCGAGGCGGAAAAAATAAAAATTAACGACGATGCTTTGCGGCTGGTTGCTTCTTATGCCGACGGCAGTTACCGCGACGCCGAATCTATGCTGGAGCAATTAAGAATTTGGAACGAAAATATGATTACGAAAGAAGATATTGAAGAACTTTTGGGGGCGATTGATTTTGAAAAAGTGCGGGTTTTATCGGATCATCTTCAAGATTCCAATGCCAAGGGGGCAATTGATTACATCGGAAAACTAATTGAGGCGGGAGTTGATTTAGAGGTATTTGCCAAGGCGTTTATCAATCATTTGCGGAAAATAATGCTGATAAAAGTGGATAGTTCTTTGGTTGATTTGATGTCGCAGGAATTAACGGTGGATCAGGTTGAAATCGTTAAAAAACAAGCGGAAAGTTTTTCTCTGAATAATGTCGCGCAGGCGATAAAAATATTCACCAATGCCAGAAACGACATCAAACGCTCGCCCATCCCCTCTCTCCCCATCGAGTTGGCAGTTGTGGAAATAATTAACAATAAAATATAAATATTCGGGGATCGTCTAATGGTAGGACAGAGGCCTTTGAAGCCTTCAATTGGGGTTCGAATCCCTATCCCCGAGCAGAGGATTTTATTTTATCGAGAGACCGCCCCTATCGAGGCGGTTGCGGGACCGAGACGCTCGGAAAAACCTATATTTGCCTTTTGCGATTTCCGAAATCGAGGAATCCCGCCTTGGCGGGAGGGATGATTTCGGAAATCAAGGAATTATTTGTTGTTTTGACTATTAGGCACTAATCTTGCGGGTTCATTAACTCTTTCTAATTCTTTATTCTTACATTTAGAACAATCGTATTCTTCAATTTTAACGCCTTCTGGTATATTAATTTCTCCTTTAAAATCACAATTTTTACAAAAAACTTTAGCTTTGTACATAATTATTCATTTTTAATTTTTATTTTTCGATTAATTTTTCGACCTTTTGTTTGGCTTGTTCTAATAATTCCTTCGCTTTTTTGCGGGCTTCGTGAGATTTTCTGACTAAATCGGCGATTTTTTGCTGAATGGATTTCGGTAAAATTGGGATTAAAATGTTTTTAATTTGCTCCGGTTTCCAATGAGCGATAATTGAACCGCCAGCGTCTCGTTCGGCTTGCGTCTGTCCAACTATTGAATTTATGCAAAGCGCTAAATATTCGGCATCAATATCTTCTTTAATTTTGAGGCATAATACGCCGCCAGAGACAATCCCTTCTAATGGTTCTTTCAAAACATAAGCAATGCCCGGTGTCGCGTCTTTTGTTAATAAAATTTCGCCAGTTTTCGGCTCAAAATCTTTTTTAAGCTCCAGATATAATTTATCGCTTAAATATTTTTGATCTTTATCGGTAATTCCCTGTTTTGATAAACTGCTGACGCGAATAAATAATTTTCCCTCCTCTTGATATTCTTCGGCCCCAGGTTCAATTCCTTTTTTCGCGCGAATTAGAGACGTGATTTTATCGTATTTATTCTGAAAGTATTCCGCGTCAATTCTGCGCGCATTTTTCACTTCCGATAAATTAATAATGTTAAACAAATTTTCCTCATTTTTAAAATCTTTCAACCCCAATTCTTCCAAAAGTAAATTTTCGGCTTGGAAATAAAGATCTTGTGAGTTATCTAATTCATTTTTTGATTCGACAACATTATTTTTGATTTCCTCTCTAAAATTCTTGTCTCCTAAATATATTTTTGTATTCAAAATATCGTCCGCAGTAATTGCAGGGTACATGGTAGCCGTTGTTGATCTATCTAAAAATGCAATGATGGGTTTTGTTTTTAAATAGATAAATAAATATTCCGGTTCAATTTTTTCTGATTTCAAAACCGTGAATCCAGAAGAACAAACTAAATTTTGGGCATCTTCTCCAATTAAACTAACTGCATTGCGGATAGGCCTAACAGTAGAAACAATTACATCGTCTTTCTTAATAATCTGTTGTGCTCTGTCGGGCGCATTTTCCCCTGAAATTTCTGTTTTATTATATTCGCCAGTCGATAAATCAACCTCTGATATCTCAATATATTGAAAAGTTTTGCCTTTTTGTGGCTTAAATTTTCGCTGTGGATTTATTGCAACATTTTCTATTGGTACCGCTTCTAGATTATTAAGATTTTTTATTAAATCCAAATACTCCTGCTGGTAATATTCCGCGTCCAACCGCAAAGCGCCTTCAAGTTGTGATTTTTGGATTATAGAATAGGAAACCATTTTAAATTTATTATTATTGAAATTGCTATAGCCAATAAAGCTAAACTTATTGAAATTCTATTATATGCAGCGGTACTCTGTTCTGTTAAAATTCTATCTATGTAACTTAATAAGCGAAATCCTTCGTTAAAATGCCACATAACTGCTTGCTGAGATTGAAAATAATCAGCCATAACACCACCAAAATTAGAATTATCTTTTGGATTAGTGTTTAACTCTTTAAAAAGTATATCGGGCGTGTTCCACTTGTGATAAGCATTTATAAATTTTACAGAAATATCTTTATACAAGTCCTCTAATCTTGCAAATTTGTATCGCAAAAAACTTCCCCAAAATCCTACCCTAAATTGCGAGACTTGGATTGCCAAAGTTTCAATCTGAGCTGTCAATGGAAGTAGTTCATCTTTCGTAAATTTTGCGATGATGTCTCCCCCTTCTTTAGTTTGAAATGGCCCATAGGTCATATTTTTATTCTTTAAAATTAAATTTTTTGATTCATTTTCGACTTTTTGAGGTTATACACAGTTTTTTGCTTTATTTGACATCTATTTGATTATTGCCAACGATCCATATATAATAACCTTATTGAAACTACATTGTCTTGTGGGGCTGAAATGCAGAAAATCGGCTCTACTGCGGGGCGTTAGTAGACCCCTTCACGGGGGTATCCAACGCGCTACGATGGGGGGCGCCGTCCTCCCAGCTCCACAAGATAGTGTAGTTTTTTATGTAATCTTTATCTCGCATTCTAAATGCTGTGCTGATTTGAATTTCTTCCCTTTCTTTTTCGGCGCCGTATTCCGAGACGCCAAAAACTGCTTTCCCAAAAACAGCGGGTAAAGTTTTGACTATTTCTATTGAACAAAGATACTCTTCATTGCCTATTTTCTTAATCAAACAAAACGCGCCTCTTTTTCCTGTTTTGTTTTTATAAATTTTATCGGGATACTTTACTACTTCGTGCAAATGATTGATTATGAATAAAAATTCCTCCGCCGGTTTTTTATCAAACAAATGTTTTATACATCTTGAAGTAACAAAAACATTTTTTGCCGAATGATCTATGCCTACCCCTTTCATAACCGCTTTTGTAAGGCAGCATAAAAAAATTTTACGATCGGCTACTATCGCTTTTTCCGGAGTACCTTCAATATACTTTTTAAAAAATTCTTTCAAATGCATATTTAAAAATTAAATTTTTGGTTTTTTGCGAATTTTATGAACGCTTCGGCAATTTCGTCTAAGTCGTGGTCTAAAACTTTTCGGCCTTTGGTGTCATGAACGTATCCGCTTTTTTCGTCTTTTTTGTAAACATAATTTCCGGAATTGTCTTTTCCACCTTTTTTAGAAACCGCCATAAAAATCGGATAATCTTTCGGAATTTCTTCGTTCTCATCCCATTTTTGCAAAAACAAAACACTTGTTTTTGTGCCCGTATGAGGTTTAAAAGTATTACCATGAAGTCCGATCACGCCTAAAATTCTGGCTTTGTCCAAAAGATAATTCCGCACATACTCCATATTTGTATTATTCAAAACGCCTTGCGGCAAAACAATTGCCATTCTGCCGCCGGGTCGTAAAAATTCCAAATCACGCTCAATAAAAAGAATGTGCCGTTCCATTTTGTTTACTAATTTTCCTTTCTTTCTGCCAAATTCATATTGCCTTAATAAACCCGGATCTTTTATTTCTCCGGCAAAAGGCGGATTTGTAAGCAAGACATCAAAAGTGAAATTTTTAAAAGTATTTTTGTTTTCTTGTTCTTGCGTGTAATCTTTAAATTTTTCTAGTCGAGTTAAAAGTTCGCTTCGCGCGTGCAATTTATCGGGGTCTTCGCCCTGCCATTCGCGTGGGTCAAGAGAATTTAATTTAAAAAGATGCGAACGGCCATCGCCGGCAATAAGCATTAAGGCCCGCGAGACTTTAGCCGTTTCATCGGCAAAATCTATGCCGTAAAGATATTCTTTGGCATATTCTTGTTTTTCATATTCCGATTTTAAGTAATTCTCTTTAACCCAATTCATGCAGGCGATTAAAAATCCGCCTGAGCCACAAGCCGGGTCAATAATATATTCATCCGACTTTGGATTAAGCATTTTAACGGTCATATTTATTACATGCCGCGGAGTAAAATACTGCCCCTTTTTACCCTTGGCAACCTCGGGAATCAAATATTCAAAGGCCTCATCAATTACCATTAAATCAGAACCAAAAAGCTTGGCTTTTTCCATTTCACCGATTACAATCGCCAAATGTTCGGGCGATAAACGAATATTATCCTGTTCAAAAAAAGTTCCTGGCCATTTTTTAATTGCCAAATGGAAAAGAGTATTTATAGAAGAGTAGGTTTTGGAAGGGTCCTTATATTTTCTAAATAATATTTCTTTTTCTTCCCTTTTTTGCGCCTCTATTTCATCAAAAAGTTTGGCGTAAATCAATTTAAAAACTTCCGTAAAGACATCCACGCCTGCGCCTGCTAAAATAAGTTCTTCCGCGATTTGAATGATTTCCTTTAGATTAGTTTTTGGGTCTAAATCGGATAAGGTACGCTTTTCCGACAAAAAATCATCTATTGTTTTGTCGGCAGGCGGAATTTCTGAAAGCGTATCTTCAAAATTATTCGGGTAATTGCGATATAAAATAGTTTTAATACTTCCATTTGACCAAACGCCGATTTCGCAGCCCTCCGCATTTAAGTAACTTTTTAGCTGGTCTATTCCTTTTTCAAAATTTGGTTTTTTAACTTCTATAACTATATAGGGAGTTGTTTTATCGTTTTTATAAACTACGATATCCGCCCGAGCAAATTCTTTTGAACCAAAATGGATGCTCTTTTCTATATCGATTCTGTCAAAAGGATATTTGTAAAATTTATTTAACTTATAGAGCCATAGCTGGCGGATAATTTCTTCGGGTTTACCGCTTTGTTTTGTTTCGTCGTAAACAAACTTTTTTCCGCCCGATTTGAAATCTTTAATATAAAATCTGTTTTTTTCTTCTTCAGTTATTTTCAAAACATCTTCTAAATCAATATTTTCAAATTCCTTAAGACCATAAACAGTCTCGCTATCTTTAAAAATTCTATCTATTATTTCTTTTGTTTTATTTAGTTTTTTTGTTGGCATGTTATTTTACCGGTTTCCAATAATTATTTTTTAAAACTGATATAATCTTGCCTTTAATTTCGGTTTCATCGGTAAAAGGAATTACTTTATGATTAGGATTTTCAGGTTTCAAATAAACATACGGCGGTTTATCATCGGAAATAAATCTTTTTACCGTTGAACCATCACCGATTTGAGCAAAAACAATATCTCCGGAAACAAACTCTTTTCGATTCTGAACCAAAACAACATCCCCATCATCAATTCCGGCATTAATCATTGAGTCGCCTGAAATTTTTAAAAGGAAAACTTCTTGTTTTAATCTTGCTACTTCGCCCGGAATTTCTTGCCACCCCCCTGATATTTCTATGGTTTCAATCGGAGCGCCGGCGCTTGTAGCTCCGAGAAAGGCAACAAGAGAAGGTTTTCCTAAAATTTCATAACCTAGTGGCAGAATTTTAATACCTCTTGCCGCTGATTCGTTCTTTTTGATAATCCCTTGCCTTTCAAGCTTTGCCAAGAAATCAATCACCGATTGATTGGATGATACTTTAAGGCCCTCTCTCATCTCTTCAAATGTCGGCGGATAGCCCGAGTCTTTTATATAGGTGAAGGCGAATTCTTTTATTTCCGACCTTACTATCTGATCGCGCTTAAGATGCTCCTGTGTTTTGTCGAAAAGTTCTTTTGTAATAAGCGGCTCATGTTTTCCATCATACCAATTGCCGCTTTTTTCATAGAGGCAATATCTTATCTTTAACATGTTGGCAACTACACGCCTGCGTTTATCAGATTTCTTGTTGCATTTTTACCATAGAACAGATAAAATGGAACAAAAAATAATTATCAATCAAATCTATGAATAAATCAGGAATTATTTTTCTTACATCAACAGGCCTTTCCAGCAAAAATGTATATGACAAGTTTAAGGAAATTGCTAATTCAAAAGGTTTTAAGAAAGTAGTGATTATTACTACGGCTTCTTTAGATAAAGAGAATAATCAATACTCTCAATTGGCCTTATCTCAATTAAAATCAGTTGGTTTTGATGTTCTTGATTTTTATGATTTTGAGAATGATGGACTGAAATACCTTTCTCAATATGATGTTATATATGTTTGCGGCGGCAATACTTTCAAATTGATGAAATTTGCCAGAGAAATGAATTTTGATAAAGAAGTAGAGTCATTATTAAAAAGAGGCGGTATATACATCGGAGTTAGTGCGGGCAGTCTTATAATAGGTCCCTCAATCCAAATAGCAAATGAAATTCATCCCGATGTGAATGAGGTCGGTCTCGCTGACTTTAAGGGGTTTAATATCATAGATTTAATTGTTTTTCCTCACTATTCCTCTGAATTTGGAGAAGAAATTAAATCATTTGAAAGTAAAAATAATATTAAAGTTGAAAGGCTGACCAATTCTCAGGCGATTTTAGTGAAAGATGGCAAAAAAACATTAATTGAATAAAACACAAATCGTTAATTGACTTAAGCTGATAAAATGCGTAGGTTAATGTTAGTTCACTGAGAGTGTTTCTCGGCTTTGACAAGTTAAAAGGATGAGACAATGAAAAAAACCATCGTATTTATAACCGACTGTATTGATGTGGCATACAATGAATTAAGAGGAGTTGTCATTTCCCAATTGCGCAAATTGGGCGATAGCATTGAAGTAGAAATTGAACCAGTCGCACCGGTCAAGCCATTCTCAATTCTTAATGGAAATTTTGTCTTGCGTCTTTTGGCGGACATATATCCTGAAGGCACAATTTTCTCTGTCATATTAAACCCCATGAAGGAAAGGCCAGCTCGCTTAATTGGAAAAACAAAGAAGAAACAGTTGTACTTTATGGGCGCAAATACGGGGGTATTTGAGTGGTTTTTCAGAGATTTTGAAATTAATGAGCTTTACGAATTATACGATCCTGGATTTGTGGCATTTGGGGGCAAGTATGTGCACGCCCCTGTTATCGCTCAAATAGCATCTGGGCAACAGCTAAATCTCATCGGGAAGAAATTTGACGCCGATAACCTAACGAGATTAGACATAGCTGATGGGACGATTGTTCACATAGATAATTTTGGGGTGGCAAAGTTTACGGGCGTCTTACCCAATATGAACGAGGGCGACAAAAATTCCAATATCTGAAATAGCAACGGATATATTTTGCGTTTTGTATCCGTGATTAGCCGATTGAATCAAAAAAATCAACCAAGTTTCAATATGAGTTGATAGGGCAGACAGTTCAAATTTATTGAATCCAACAATATCTCTCGCGCCAGAGACAAGAGCAAAAGCTCTGAAATGCAGAGACAAGAGCAAAAGCTCTGAAATGCGCGGTAAGACCAGAGCTTTCAGGAAAAGCCCGAAGCCTTAGTGTACGATGGCTTGTTGCAAGATGGGTTTCGGTATCTTTTTTAGTAGTTCGTAGTGATTTTTTTCTATGCGCGCACTCAATAGTTAGCGCCATACTTGGGTCGCTAACTACTTCTACATTTCTTATCGTAGATAGCGCTATTTTGGGGTCAAGCGAAGTAAGAACTACGTTTGCTCCCATAGCACTCACTGGCGATAATTCAACTGGCGAGAAATAGTCAGGAAGAATACCATAAAGAATTCTATCAATCTCAAGTAATTCTTTTGGATTTGCATCCGCCGCAATACTGAAGTGATTTTTCTTATAGTTCCTCATAATTTCAGCTGGACTTATACTTTCAATTTTTTTCTCAAAAATATTCAAGAGTAAAGTATGAAGATCTGCCCAAGTGATTTTATTGGATGACAGTATCTCAATGATGTTTTCCAAACCGATATTTGCCAGAATCCTCTCAAGCCCTGATTTCATAATAACCTCCTTGTTAAAGTGCTTCTATATTTATTTAATAAAACCATCTAAACTAGACGCAATATTGTACCGTATCAGGCTATTTGTATCAACTTTTTCTTTACAAAATGATACATTGAAACAAGATACTCATCCAGTGTCTCATTTGTCTCATCCCCCTCACAAAAGGCAAAAAATGAGACAGACCGACTCCCATAAAAATGTTCTCTGGAAAGATCGCCTGAAAAGCCCTACAATGCTTGTATAAGTAAGGTTCTAAAGCGACCCACGGAGCATTAATTTATGAAAATATTTACTTGGAATGTGAATGGGATACGGTCGATTTTTAAAACAACATTTATCGATTGGTTGAAGGCCAATGATCCCGATATTGTTTGCCTGCAGGAAATAAAAGCGGATTTTAAAGAATTGCCCGCGGAATACACGCAAATTAACGGCTATTACGCCTATTTCAATTCTTCTTTTTTGAAAAAAGGGCATTCCGGAGTGGCGGTTTTTACCAAAATCAAGCCAGTTTCGGTAGAGACAAAATTAGGAATCAAAAGATTCAATCAAGAAGGGCGATGTCTCAAATTGACATTTAAGGATTTTATTCTTTTCAATTTTTATATTCCAAATGGCGGCAGGGACAAGCGCGATATGGCGTATAAATTGGAGGTCTATAAAAAACTTTTCCCGATTTTTAAAAAAATGGTCAATAAAAAAGTCATTCTTGCCGGGGACTTCAATATCGCCCATGCGGAATTGGATGTTTTCAACGCCAAACAGAATCAGAACAGCACAATGTTCACTCCCAAGGAGCGGGAGCAAATATCCAAGCTTTTAAAATTGGGGTATATTGATGCGTTCAGACATAAATATCCGGAGAAAAAATCATACACTTGGTGGCCCTATTGGAGAAATTTGCGCGAGCGCGACATTGGTTGGCGGATAGATTATTGCTTTGTCTCTAAACCGTTTAAGTCCCTCGTTAAAAATGCGCTTATGCAAAAAGAAGTTCTCGGATCCGACCACTGCCCTTTTGGAATCGTTTTATGATAAGATGGACACATGCTTATAGATGATGTGGAAATAAAAATAAACGCCGGGAATGGCGGGAAGGGCGCGGTGGCGTTTAATAAGAATCTTGGGAGTTTGGGGCCTGTCGGCGGGTCGGGAGGCAAAGGCGGCAGTGTTTACGGCGAAGGGGTTTCAGATCTTACGGCTCTTCGGCAATTCCGTTTCAAAAAAGAATTCTTTGCCGAAAACGGCAAAGACGGCCGCGATCAATTTCGCGACGGCCGCGACGGAGCCGATCTTATTTTAAAACTTCCCGTCGGAACCGCGGCTCACAACCTTGCAACCGGGGCCGAAATTAATTTTGAAAAAACCGGAGAGAAAATTCTTTTGGCAAAGGGCGGAGAAGGCGGAAAGGGCAATTTTCATTTTCGTTCTTCAACCAATACTTCGCCGAAACAATTTGAATCGGGAATGACCGGAGAACAATTCTCATTCCGCATGGAATTGAAATTTATTGCCGATGTTGGATTCATCGGTCTCCCCAATGTCGGCAAATCGAGCATGCTCAATAAACTTACCAATGCCGCCAGCAAAGTCGGCAATTATCCATTTACTACGCTGGAACCGCATCTGGGCGCGTATTATGAGCTTATTATTGCGGACATCCCAGGGCTTATCGAAGGATCGTCGGCCGGCAAGGGATTGGGCATAAAATTTCTTCGCCACATTGAACGAACGCGCATTCTTTTTCATTTTATTTCCGCCGAATCCCCCGCTCCCTTGAAGGATTATGAAACAATTCGCAAAGAATTGGACGCTTGGAATGCCGCGCTTCTTGAAAAAGCGGAAAGAATTTTTATAACAAAAAGCGACCTTGTGGAGTCGGAAGAACTTGAAAAGAAATTATCGTTGCTTAATAAGGCCGGTCTCAATGCCATGGCGATTTCCATAAACGACGACAAAAGCATAAAAGAGATAGAAAAAATATTAAATGAAATTAAAACCGAAAAATAAAATAAAAATATTTTTTATATTAACGGCGATTTTAATTTTGGTTGCCGGATTTTCCGTTAAGGCCGCCACCAATGAGCCCTATGATTATTTGCGGATTTTTTATTATCGCGAAGGAAAAATGGCGCGGGAGTCATTGTTTGCCAATCCCGAGCACATTGATGTTTTGGCGCCGCAGATCTATTCATTTAACGCGTCGGGAAAACTAGTAGGAAAAATTAATCCGGATATTTTGGAATTTGCCAAAAAACAAAACATTAAAATTATGCCCCTTGTTACCAATGGCAATTTTAATAAAAATACTTCTCATGCTATTTTGGACGATTCCGCCAAGCAGGCCGTCGCCATAGAAGCGATGATAAATGAAGCCAAACAAAATAATTATTGGGGCTGGCAATTTGATTTTGAACAGATAGATGCTTCCTATCGCGACAAATTTTCCGCTTTTATAAAAAAAGCTTCCGATGCTCTCAAAAAAAACGGCTTTATCGCCAGCGTTGCCGTTGTGGCGCAGACATCGGAAAATCCAAGCGATTATCCGAACGACATATGGAAAAAAGTTGCCGGCGTTTATGATTATCAATTCTTAGGAGCAAGCGCCGACTTTATCAGCGTCATGTCCTATGACGACCCATGGTCGATTGGTCCGGTGACCAGATATCCTTGGCTGAAGAAGGTCTTGGATTATAGCGTGAGCCAAATCCCCGCCTCCAAAATTTCTATGGGAATTCCGTTATATTATTGGCATTGGAACGACACTACCGGCGTGCGCCTCGGTTCCGGCGGCCGCCAAGGAATTTATAATATTTTTAAAAAATACAAAACCTCAATCGGCTACAATCCAGAATTGGGGGCATCCTTTGTTACCTATTGGAAAAACGCTAAGCGACATATTATTTGGTACGAGAATGCCAAAAGTATCACCAAAAAAATTGAACTAATATCGCAATATAAACTGCACGGTTTTTCCGCTTGGGCGCTCGGTTTGGAACTCCCCAGCGTTTTTAGCGCGATCAAATAATATGCTATAATCTTCGTATGAATGCGCATAATCACAAAAATAACTATATATTGCAGGATGTCGGGATTATTTTTTTAAGTATTTTAGTTGCGATTATTTTGGTGCAAACCGAAACTTTAAGCAAAATCCTGACGGCAACGAAAGAATTGAAACTGATCGGAAGTTTTGTAGCGGGAATGTTTTTTACTTCCGTATTTACCATTACGCCGGCGGCGGCCGCTCTCGGAGAAATCGCTCGCGCCAATTCGATTCTACTCACCGCTTTTTTTGGAAGCATCGGCGCGGTTATCGGGGACTTGATCATTTTTAGATTTTTTAAGGATAAGCTTTCTGAGCATTTGATGGAATTGGTTGAGCATCAAAAAGGGTGGAAAAGAATCAGAGCATTATTCAGATTAAGATCCTTTCGATGGCTTACCGCCCTTGCCGGAGGTTTGGTGATCGCCTCTCCCCTTCCCGACGAATTGGGGATTTGCCTTTTGGGTTGTTCGAAAATCAAAACCTCACGATTCATTCCGTTATCGTTCATATTTAACTTTTTAGGTATTTTATTGATAGGATGGATCGCCCAAGCAATATAGCAAAATATAAACTCTGGTTTGTGGTCGCTATTTTTGTTGTAACCGGCTTTATCATATACGCCAATTCTTTTGTTGTCCCCATTTTTTGGGATGGCGATGACTTTTTGACGAATAATTTATATATCAAGAACTGGAATTATTTTCCGCGATTTTTTTCTGAAAATGTTATCGCCGGCGCCGGCCTTGTAAGCAACTATTGGCGGCCAATGTTTCTTACGGTTAGTTCAATTGGTTGGCATATTTGGGGCGACTGGCCGGCTGGCTATCACTTTATCAATATTTCTCTACATATTGCCAATTCGGTTTTACTTTTTTTGGTTTTTGTCGGTCTTTTTAAAAATCACTGGCTGGCGTTTTTTACTGCGGGCGCTTTTCTTGTTCATCCCCTGCAAACCGAAGCCATTACCTATACCGTGGGCACAGCCGATCCATTATGGGTTTTCTTTGTTTTTTTGGGAATATTTTTTTATCTAAAATTTAGCGCTTCTGAATCAACGCCTTTTAAAAGTAAATATTATTGGTTATCGCTGGCGTTATTTATCGCCGCTTTAATGACCAAAGAACAGGCCATTATTATGCCGGCGCTCATTTTTATAGTCGGCTGGTTTTTGGATATCGATAAAGATTGTTCCCTCAAAGAAAGAGCGGTAAAAGTTTGGAAAAGTTTGTGGCCGTTTTTAATCATAGCGAGTTTTTATTTGTTTTTAAGAGCGACAGCGCTGAATTTTAAAAACAGTTTTAATTTTTATGATGGAACAACCAGTGTTTTCGCTTCAAATTTTTATATTCGCGTTCTCACATTTTTCAAGATTCTCACTACCTATTTTGAATTGATTTTTTGGCCGCACAATCTCCATATGGAGCGAACCATTGATATAGCCGCATCATTTTTCGCGCCGGATGTAATATTGGGCGCCATTGTCTTTGCAGCCCTTTTGATTTTAGCTTTTACGCAGCGCGGGCGTTGGCCAATTTTGAGCTTCGGCGTCCTATGGTTTTTTATCGGTCTTGTTCCTGTGTCTAATATTTTGGTGCCGATAAACGGCTTGCTTTATGAACATTGGCTTTATTTTTCGCTGGGTGGCGTTTTTCTGGCGCTTTTTTGGGCAATATTCGCTATTGGGCGAAAATTAAATCTTCAAAAAATTTTTTCCGCAATTATTATTTTTTATCTGGTTTTTTTAGGGTACCTGGCGATCAAAAGAAATCGCGATTGGCAGGATCCGATCGGTTTTTATAATCAGATTCTGCAATATACGCCGGATAGCTATCGAGTGATAAACAATCTTGGCATGGAATATGCCGAAATTGCCGATTATAATAATGCCGAAATCACATACAAAAAGGCCATTGATCTTGCGCCCGATATCGCGGTTGCTTACAATAATTTGGCGAATGTTTACAAAAATACCAGCAAAGAAAATCTGGCGGAGCAATATTTTAAAAATGCCATAAATATCGATCCGGGATTTCTTTATGCTTACAATAATCTGGCGGGCATTTATCTGAAAAGGAAAGAATATCAAAAAGCTCAAGAACTCTTTGAGAGTTATCTGACAAAAAATGGAGATAGAATTGATACTTTATTTTTGCTTGCCCAAATTGCCGTTGCCGAAAAAGATTCTAAAGGCGCGCTCGGTTATCTGGAAAGGGCCCTGAAAATAGATCCTCAAAATCGGTCAATACAGTCGGCCATTCAACAACTTCTTTTTACTTTTTGAATACAATAAATTTGTAGCCGAAGAAATTACCAAGAAAAGCGGTGATAATCGTAAAAGCCAGCGCTATATTTGCCCAAATTTTCTGATCGATATGCGCGGGAGCTCCGATCGTGTTTACGATAAGGTGCAAAATGACCATATTGATTATCGCTACCGCGGCCGATACGCCAAAAAAATTAACCGCCTCCTTCCCCAAAGTCTCAGTCCGTTTTTCCTCAAATGACCAGTATTTGTTCCAGAAAAAACTATTCACCACAGTGATAATAAAGGCGGTGATAAAAAATAAATCTATTGTCAGTCCGGTTGAAGTATCGGTTATAAAAATCAAGAGATTATAAATTCCGGCATTTAACAGAGTGTTTAAGACGCCGATTACTCCATATTTGCCGAGTTGGAAAAATCCAATGCGGTTTTTTATTTTGGCTATGAAATAAAACATTCCGAGCCCCAAAACGGCTCCGGCGGGCATAAAGAAAATCCAAAAAACCATAAACCACTTGAATTCAATCCCCCGCGCCGCCAAGATGTCCAAAATTTGCAAATTTTTTAAAGTTGGCAAAGACAACCAAGTGATAATCTCTCCCGCCAAAACGGCCAAAACAATATCTTTTTTTGCGTATTTTATTTCCATTCTTCTATCTCTATATTAAATGGCGTTGTCAAAGCGTTATTAATCGATAATTTCACATGGGCGTGATTTTCGTCTATATTGATAAAATCGATTTCTCGAAGGAGCGGATGGAACTGTCCCGCCAAAATTTTCACATCTTCAAAATCGGGACGAAAAACAATTAGAGACCCGGAATTTTCAAAAATATTTTGGCAAGTCGTTCCCGGCAATCGCGCGATAGAATCGCTCGAAATGATAAGATTGATATTATGGCGGCGCCGGGCGTCTTTGGCAAGAAGTTTCAAAACCTGATCGACATTGGAACGACTCACTTCATTTATATAAAGATAGAAATCGCGATTTGCCATGCGGCTTAATTTTTCGGAACGTTCCAGAGCCACTTTGTGGAATTTATTGATAAGGATGCTTTCTAAGGCGGCATTTTCTATTTTATCAGCTTCATTTTTGGAAAGATCGGCTAAAAAAATTTTTCCGTTATCTACAATGGCGTGAATATCGATATCCGGCAGTTGTTTGCTGCTTGTTGGGCTAAACGAAATAATATCTTGGCGGCGCCAGTGCGGTATGGAGGCCATTGCGCCATTGATCAAATCGCCTCGCAAATCAATAACGCCAAAACCGGCGCCATTGCGCATGTCTTGCCGAATCAGATTATTAAGAAAAAGTTTTTTTCCGAGACCTGATTGTCCCGCTATAAAAAGATGACGTCTGCGATCAAGATAGGGAAGTTTTATGGCGGTGGTTTCTCCTCTGAAGTAATTCTTGCCCAAAACGATGCCTCCTTTCGGGGCAATCATTGGCGGCGGAGCAGAACGAGCTTTTAAATATTTTATTTGCGGGGTCTCTATCTTTATAATCGGCCAATGAAAAATGCTGGTCAATTCTTCGGTTGTAAAATGTGTGAGCGTTTTTTTATCGAATAGTTTAAAATGGAAATTGCGAAAAAATTTATTAAGCAAATTGCCTTGCGGTCTGAAACTATAAAAACCGTTCATGTCTGGATTTTCAAACTGGGAAAAGGCGCTTTCAATTTCTGATAAGTTTTGATTCGCCTCTTTTTGAGTATCGGCCGATGCCGCTATTCTTATGTTTACTTCAAAATTATCTTTTTTTATCGGCCTTATCAAAATCTGAAAGATGGCGGCGTTTTCTTTTCTTAAATATGCCATTGATTGAGTCATCGCATTGATGGCGGTGGCATCGAGTTTTTTATAGGTATGAAACGGGGCATGGTCGTATTTTAGTTTTAGAGATGAACATGCAAGCGCTTTTTTATTGCTTAAAATATTCAAATTATCCACGGGTTCTATTTCTGCTTCTGGAAAAAATCCAAACAATTGTTTTTTTATTCCGTGATAAAATTTTTTTGAAAAAGCGATATAAAAACAAATATCGTCTACGCCGCGAGGTTTGGCAATTTCAAAAACAAAATGAGTTTTCATTCCGGATAGCGAATCATAAAAGCGTTCCATAATTAGCAGGTTATTTTCATTTTGTTCCGATGCACCGCCGCTTAAAATTTTAGGAAAGCGAATTTCAAACAAAACAAAATTAAGAGAATTGAACAGCCAATCCCCGCGCCATATTCTATGGAATAAAACCCAAGCCAGTCCAATTAAAATAAGCGGAGCCAACAAAAATAATAAAAAATATGGCATACCTTTTAAGGTATATGTTAACATAAATTAATTTCTGGTAAAATAGAAGCATGTCTAAAAAGCACAAATATGCCCTGATCTGCATTGTTGCCGTGGCGGTATTTTTCAGATTTTGGCAATTTTCTTCAATTCCGAACGGGTTATATCAAGATGAGGCAATGAACGGAGCAGACGCCCTGGCTTCTTTGCAATCCGGCGATTATCGGATTTTTTATACCAACAATAATGGCCGCGAAGGTTTGATTATCTGGCTGGACGCTCTGGCAATTAAGCTTTTTGGCTCCGAGCCGTGGGTTTTAAGATTGTTTCCCGCCATGGCTGGTCTTTTGGCGGTTTTAGGCCTATATTTTTTAGCTAAGGAATTATTTGGCGAGAAAATTGCTTTGGCCTCTAGTTTTTTTATGGCGGTAAGTTTCTGGGCGGTTAACTTTAGCCGCATGGGGTTTCGCGCCGGATTAATGGTTCCGATTTTAGTATGGTCTTTTTATTTTTTACTCCGCGGTTTTTATAGCGATAGACATCGGATGTCTATCGCTTGGTTTGTTTTGGCGGGGATTTTATTCGGACTGGGTTTTTACACTTACATTCCCTTCAGATTCGCGCCTATTTTGGCGCTTTTGGCGCTTGGTCCTCTTTTGTTAAATAAAAAATCAAAGCCGTTATGGAGTGGAGTCATATTTTTTGTTGTAGCGGTTTTTATTGTTGCCCTGCCCATCGGATTATATTTTCTTAATAATCCGGCGGATTTTTTTGGCAGGAGTTCCGGCGTTTCGGTTTTTTCTCAGGATTCCCCTATTAAAGCTTTGTCAATTAGCGTCGTAACAACGCTTGGAATGTTTAATATAGTCGGGGACTTCAATTGGCGGCATAATTATGCCGGCGCTCCGGAATTATTCTTGCCGGTTGGTCTGTTATTCCTGTTGGGATTAGTTTTGAGCGTCAAAAGACGCGCCTTCGGAGATAGATTGTTATTGTCATGGTTTATAATTTTTCTTTTGCCGAATTTTTTGGCCAGCGAAGGCAATCCCCACGCTCTAAGGGCCATCGGCGCCATGCCAGCGGTGATGATATTTTCCGGGATCGGTTTTGTGTGGGTTTATAAAAAAATACAAAAATATTTTGATAATAAAATTGGCGATTCTAATTTTTCAAAATACAATGATCAACTTTTAAGATTTAAAAAAGAAACCACCTTATTTTTTATTGTTTTTTTGATTTTTGTCGGCGGATATAATTTTAACCAATACTTTACTCGCTGGGCCTCCAATCAGGCAGTAGCCAACGCTTTTTCTTTGGGACATGTCAGCATTGCCAGGTATTTAAATGATCTGCCTGAAGAAACAAAAATATATGCTTTGTGGCATTCGGATGACAGGGCAACCGACAATGGTTTGCCGGTATCGGCCCAAACCGTTTATTTTCTCACTTCTCAAAAAACAAAAATAAACTATTTGAAATCCAATGAATTGGATAGAATCATTTTGGGACAAAATGGCACGGTGATTGTTCCGTTATATTTTAATTCGGACCTATTACATGCCATAAGTAATAAATTTCCCGGCGGTAAAATTAATTTTGTCGATTTAAACGCGGCGGCAGTAATTATTCCATAGTATGAAAAAAACAAATATTTTGGTTGGCGCGCTTCTAACAATTTTTGGTCTGTTGGCCGTAACCAGCATGTGGAATGACAGCGCCAATTACGATGAAAGAATCCATCTTCCGGCCGGTTATGCTTATGTATCCCAAGGGGATATGCGTCTCAATCCGGAACATCCCCCATTGGTAAAGGACTTGGCCGGTTTGCCGTTGCTATTGATGAAAATAAATTTTTCTTTTCAGAGTTGGGGTTGGAACACGGCTTTAACTGCCGATTCGTCGCGGACTCCGGTCTGGCAAACCGATGTCGGTTTCGGCAATGATTTGCTTTACTATTCCGGCAACGACGCGCAAAACATGATGAGATACGGCAAGATTCCGATGATTTTAATCGGAATTCTTCTCGGATTTTATATTTTCAAATTTGCTAAAGAACTGTGGGGAAATTTGGCGGGCATTATCGCTTTATCATTTTACTCGTTCTCCCCTACCGTTTTGGCGCATACGCGATTTGTTACCACCGATGTCGCCGCCGGCGCCGCCTTTTTCATCGGTTTTTATTATTTATATCGATGGCTCAAAATTCCATCGCGAAAAAATTTGCTGATTTTTGGAATTGTTTTGGGAATCGGTTTTCTGACCAAATTTTCAACTTTTCTTCTGGTGCCGATTTTCGGATTTATAATTCTGGTTTGGGTTTTGCTGAACGGGCAGTGGAAAAAATATATCGGCGGTTTTATTTTGGCGCTGATTATCGCCTACTTGGCGGTTGGCGCGATTTACGCTTTTCATGTTTGGGATTATCCCGCTCAAAAGCAAATCGTTGATACCGAATTTATTTTATCCACATTCGGTTTCAAACCGTTGGTCAATTTGAGCGTCTGGGTTTCTTCACAGCCGTATTTGAGGGCTTGGGGGCATTATTTTCTTGGACTTTTGATGGTTATTCAGCGATCCGGCGGCGGCAACACCACTTACTTTTTGGGCGATATTTCCGCCGACGGTTCGCGCTGGTATTTTCCGACGGTTTATCTGCTCAAAGAGGCACTGCCGTATATTTTGCTGATTGTTTTTGCCGTATTTTTGGTTTTTAAAAAATGCGTTCGCCATTGCCGTGAGCGAAATGTCAAATTATGGTTTTCCGATTTTTTGCGGTTGCTGGAAGATAATTTTGTGGAAGCCGGAATGCTGTTTGTGGTGGGCGTCTATTGGGTGTTTTCCATCAAATCCAATTTAAATATCGGAGTGCGCCATATTCTGCCCACCTTACCCTTTATTTACGCCCTAACGGCCCGCCAAATCGGGTTTTGGATACAATCCTCCCCGCAAATTTTAGGGCTAAAATGGCGGCGCTTCAAGAGGAGTTTTGTGATTGTTGTTTTGTTTGTTTGGGCGATAATTTCCGTTGTTTTGGTGTGGCCGTCGTTCTTGGCTTATTTCAATGAAATTGCCGGCGGTCCGAGCAACGGTTATAAATTTGCGGTTGATTCCAATCTTGATTGGGGGCAGGATATTTTGCGGCTGGCGCGATTCGTGGAGAAAAATGATATTAAAGAAATTAAACTGGATTATTTTTCCGGCGCGCCGGCGGAATATTATATCAAAGATGCCAAAATAATGTCTTTTGACCGCGAGGCGCCGCAAAAGGGCTGGCTGGCGATTTCGGCGTCGGTGCTCCAAGGCGCCTGCAAAGGCGGCAAAATCCCCTGCTCCTATAACGAACGCGCTTACACTTGGCTCGATCAATACCAACCCGTCGCCAAAATCGGCTATTCAATCTTTGTCTATAAAATTGAGTAAAAACTAAAAATGTTGTTTAATTTGCTATCGCAATAAAAACGACATTTTTTTATTTCACTTGTCCCAAGTTTATTGAGCGGTGAATTTTAAAGTGGAAAGGATTTGGTTAAAAATTTTTTCATTTTCTTCACGGCTAATCACCCCCGGTACTTTTAATACCTCATTTCTAATAGACGCCTCAATAATACCCGACAACATCTGAACTTGCTCGTTTGTAATAACTAGTGTTTTAGTGGTTGTTACTGGAAAATAATATTTTCTATCTCCACAACCTTCCGCTCCTTCATAGATGCTGAATCCCCTTAAGACGCCATTTTTGTACTCATCTATAAATCCCGGACTAATCACCAAACTATCGCCTACAAAATTTTCTTCCGTTAGATAAGGCGATAATGTCTGTACAGTTTTCACTAAGGGATTATCAATTACTTTTATGGCCATATTTAAATCGTCAAGCGTAGGATAAGTTTTGCTATCTCCTTTCATATCACAAGAACCATGGTTTTCATATGGAATTTTATGATTTAGAACGATCTGGTTTTTATTTTCGGTTAATATAACTTTTGATGGGTATTTAAATTCATACTGATCATTTTTATATGTCTGCCAATCTGCGGTTGGGTCGGCCGGACATTCCGCAAATTCGCAGTTTGGACCGGTGCGACTAACGGAAGAACCATCGGAACACAATTTGGCTTCTTGAGTGCAAGCCACGGGTTTATTTGCGTCTATTAATTTTTGCGTCTGCCAATAGTAATAAGCTCCATAGGAGGCGCCGCCCAATATTAAAATCCCGATAACCGCCAATATTATAACTTTCCAGTTGCTTTGAGACGGTCGGGCAACTACGGGAACCGGTTGAACTGGCTGTTGAGCTGCTGATTGCTCACTGGGTTGTTGCTGAACAGGTCGTTGTATATCCATTTTATTTTTATTTAAGTTTGTAATCTGCCAACACTTTCACAAGAGAAAAAGCTAAAAGCGATAAAACAGCGATGTAAAAATATTCCATCGTTCCGGCAATAAATCTGAACATCCTTCAAAATCATCATCAGATACGAGGTTGCGGTGATTGCGTAAAATATAGTATATATTTTTAATACTGGCGCCAGGATAAATGCCAACTATTTTCCCATCTTTATCGGCAATTGTGATAATCTTTTGCGCATCAATATCAAATCCAACACCGCCGAACCCATAATCAATCACCTCGCCAATATCTTTGTATCCTGAAATCCAACCGCCGAGGCACTCAACAAAATATCCGCCCATACCACAATCGTCGCTGATGCACATAGTTTTATCGCCCAGCGAGTACACAAAAAATTTTGATTCTTCGGGAACTCTATCATATGGTGGAGCCCACCCAATATAATCATTGGCTTTTTCTGCGGCAGGCATACCGAGAGTAATAGTTTTATATTGCGTAACTCCGAAATTATATTTTTGCCACGCAAATACAAAAATAGCTAAAAATATCATTGTCAAAAGAGCAGGCGTGATTTTATACAGAAAATATCGTTTCATAATTAATCAATCACTTCAAGAACGCCAACGCTCATAAAATCAGGCTTGCGCGCCTTGATCAATAAATCATAAATTTCACCCCAACGAATGATTTCAGTAATAGTGAGACATCCACGCGATACGGCGCCTGTGTGTAAATATTTTTCTCCGCTATGTCCGATTCTAAACCAAGTTTTAGCTTTTGGCGCTTGTTTCTCATATCTTGCTCCACCGGGGTGAGGATAATCGGGGGTTTCAATATCATATAATCCCTTTTCCCAAGGTTCGTTTTTATAGTCAGTAGCGTTGTATACTTTGCCGTTTACTATTGTGAGCGTTTTTTTAGATATAGAATATATGGCCAGCGCTTCCGGGTTATGCTGAATATCGGATATTAAATGAGATGTGCCATCTTTTTTAAGTTTGATCGATGCCAATTTATCGCGATGCATACCTTCTAAAATAGTGAAATATTCTCGCTTGTTTTTTATATACTCAACTTTTACTTTTAAATATGCCGATAAGGATTCAGTAGTTTTAGTATTTTCGATTAGTACTTTAAGCCACCCGTTGCCTTCATCTGGAATGTATCGCACAGCATTAGAAAATAGTGCTTCTAAAGTTATTTCAAAAACAGTGATTGCTTTTCCCCAAAATTTTCCCAAAACAGAACGGGTTTCTTTGATTTGAATTTTATAAACAAACTGTCGCGACTTCGCAATATTTGTATCAATCTCTATTTCGCCATTCACATTGCCAACATCGTTAAATAATACATCCTTTTCAATAACAGAGATTCGAACATTGATTTTAAATAATTTTTGATCTGTTTCAAATTTACCTATCTCTTTATTGATTTTCGCTGTTGTACCAGATTTTATTCTCTTATCAATGCGCGAAAGCTTATTTAGTATTTCAATTTCTACGCGAATATCATCGCCGATAGAATCGCCGCTATATTTTATGTTTAAAAGTTTTAAAGTAATAGATCTGGCCATGATATATGTAGTTTTTATAATTTTTTAACGCTTTTATTATAGAACGAACCAAATAAATACGCTATACACAAAAGAACATCAAAAATGCAGTTATAAAACCGATCGGCCGAATGACTGCATTTTATTGTTTTATCCGTTATTTTAGGTTATAGAAAACCCTGCTGGGGATGCGGAGGTCTATGTATCGTAGTGTAGAAAATTTACCTTTAATCGTTTCATTTAAAATAGCGCTTAGATTATTCGCCGCCAAAGCGGGATCTTGATTTTGGTCCAAATAAATTGACCAGCCGTAATTGGTGATTGCCTCTATATTGGAGGAATTGGTTGAAGACGCCATTTTGAATTCTATAACCTGGATTTTATTATTTTCCGCCGCCTTGTTATTAAAGGTTGTGATAAAATTTAATTGTTTTTCATTCAAAACCCGTTCGCCTAAAGCGACGATGTTTTTGCCGGCATCTTCAACTTTCAATATTAAAGAGCCCTCGGTTTGGGGAGTTTCTTGAAACACAATCCCCTCTTTATCGAGGTAGAAACAATTATCACCCTTTGGGTGATCACCTGTAGGGTGACACCAAATTCCGATTGGAATCCTTTTTTCAAAATTTATAATCAGGGTTTGAAAGGGCCGTTTTTCAATATTGATATCGGTCAAAATAGGAAAGGCCGCCGCCAATTTTGTTTTTATATTATTTTTGGAAAGAATGAAAAAATTCTCGTCCAAATTAAAAGACGTATTGTTAGCGATAACTTGGCGGACATCGGCATTGCTAACAACATTATTTTCTGACAATTTTATTGTGACTATTCTGAAAACCGATGAAATCAAAAAAAACCAGATCATACCGATCAAAATTAGAATACCGAAAATCCAAAAAAACACAGTCTTCTTTTTTTGGTAGGTTTGCGCTTCGGAGTGCGTTTTAAATCTATAATAACGGCTTGAGGGCATCGGGGATTTTTATTGTTCCGTCTTCTTGCTGATAATTTTCCATAATGGCGATAAGTATTCTGCCGACGGCAAAAGCCGTGCCGTTCAAAGTGTAAACCAATTCATTTTTTCCCGTTGCTTCATTTTTATATTTAATGTTCAAACGGCGCGATTGAAAATCGGTATCGTTGGATGTCGAGTGCGTTTCGCGATATTGATTCTGCCCCGGCAGCCACGTTTCTATGTCATATTTATTAGCCGCCTGCACGCCCAGGTCTCCCGTACATATCTGCAGTACGCGATACGGCAGATTTAGCGATCGCATCAATTTCTCTTCTAAGCCGAGTAAAAATTCATGTTCTTCTTTGGAATTTTCCGGCTTAACGAAACTAAAAAGTTCAATTTTGTCGAATTGATGAACTCGTAAAATGCCCTTCGTATCTTTGCCGTAGGAACCGGCTTCTCTTCTGAAACATGAAGAAAAACCAGCGTATCGCAAAGGCAGTTCTTTTTCGGTAAAAATTTCATTCATATGCATAGCGCCTATCGCCTGCTCCGAAGTGCCGATAAGGTATAGATCATCTTTTTCCAGATGATATACTTCATCTTCGTTGTAATCCAAATAGCCCATTCCGCGCATCGCTTCCGGTTTTAAAAAAACCGGCGGGACAATCGGGATAAACCCTTCTTTTTGCAGTATGCCAAACGCAAATCGAACCAGAGCGAATTCCAAGTTAACCGCGTCCCGCAATAAATATCCAAATCGGGAACCGATGGCCTTGCCGGCCCGTTCCGTATCTATCCAGTTCAATTCATCATTGAGAGCCAAATAATCTTTAGGAACGAATGGAAAGTTTGTTTTTTCTCCCATCTCCCGCAAAACAATGTTGTCGTTTTCGTCTTTGCCGTAAGGAACTTCCGGCAGAGGCAGGTTAGGCATCTTTCTTCGCAGTAATTCGATGCTTTCATTTAAGGATTTTTCTTCGGCTTCATATGCATTTAATTGCGATTTTAACTTTCTACCTTTTTCGGCATTTTTAATATCGGCGTTATTTTTTCGCTCGGTATTAAGCGTTTCGATTTTTTTTCTTAATACTATTCTTCTCCCATCTAAATCGAGCAGGGCGCCAATATCGACATCAAAACCTTTGGCTTTAATGCCGGTTTCAGCGATTCTTTTATTTTCCCTTATGAATTTTGTATCCAGCATTTTAATTTTATTGTTCTTTATTTTTCATTGTGGGGAACAAGATAATTTCTCTCAATGTATGGGAATTGGTTAGAAGCGCCGCCAAACGATCGATACCAATGCCGGCGCCGACGCAGGGGGGCATGCCGTATTCCATCGCTTCCAGAAAATCTTCATCAATCCGTTGCGCTTCTTTATCACCATCCGCTCTTAATTTTTCCTGTTCTTCAAATCTTTTTCTTTGCTCTATCGGGTCGTTTAATTCCGTAAACGCCTTAACCAATTCCAACCCGCCTATAAAAATTTGAAAGGCGTCGGCTATGGCCGGATTATTTTCCATAGTTTTGGCAAGGGGCAATAATTCCTTGGGAAATCCGGTAACAAAAGTCGGTTGAATCAAAGTTTTTTTTGCCGTGTCTAAATCGCCGAATTCTTTTATTAAATCGCCATATTTTTTTTCTTGAAACGGCCGGGAAAAATCAATCAAATTATTTTCATACGATAGAATTAATTTGTTTTGATTCAATTTATCCGCCAAAAATCTGAATAGGTTTTCAAAAAAATCTTTCAAATAATCTAAGTCATTATAGGCAGTATAAAATTCCAACAGAGTAAACTCGGGATTATGCTGCGCGTCCATGCCTTCGTTTCTGAAGTTTCGGCCAATTTCATATACTTTTTCGAAGCCGCCCACCAGCAGGCGCTTGAGATATAATTCCGGGGCGATTCTTAGATACAGGTCCAGATCCAAAGCGTTAAGGCGCGTCTTGAACGGCCGCGCCGTAGCGCCTCCCGGTATTGATTGCAACACGGGCGTTTCAAATTCGACAAAGCCCAAATCATTGAAAAAATTTCGCAATATGCCAATGATTCTAGAGCGGGTCAAAAAATTTTCTTTTATTTTTTCATTCATCAAAAGATCCAAATATCTTTTGCGATATCTTTCTTCTACATCTTTAAGGCCGTGCCATTTTTCCGGCAACGGCCGAATAGTTTTGGCGATGATTCTAATTTTCTTGACGCGCAATGTTTTTTCTTTTTGTTTTGTTTTGAATACGGCGCCGCCAACTTCCACAAAGTCGCCTATATCAAAAAAAGCTGTCATTTTTTCATGGTGTAAAAAGCATTGAATTTTTCCGCCGCCGTCTTTCAAGTCAAAAAAAATAATTTGGCCGTGTTCTCTTATCGATTGGATTCTACCGGTTAAGAAAACGGTCTTATTTGTCAGTCGCCAAATCCAAAAATTGTCAAGAGCTTCTTTGATTGTGCATTCTCGTTTGACGCTATTCGGGAAAGGATTATTACCGGCGCCTTTAAGCGCTTCCATTTTTTCGATTCTTGTTTTGCGCAGATCTTCTATGTTGGGCATAGAACCGGAATTAATTTTCTATTTTAATAATTTTGTATCCGATAATGCTGCGAGGCGTCTTTACCTCTATTTCTTCTCCTATTTTTTTACCCAAAAAGGCCCGCCCCAAAGGCGACTCGTTGGAAATTTTTCCTTCCTGCGGCTTTGCTTCGGTTGAGCCGACAATAATAAATTTTTCCAAGTTGCCGGCGCCGGACTTGACTTCGACAGTTGATCCCACTCGGACAACATTTTCGTCATTTGAATTTTCGATTACTACGGCATTTTTAAAAAGATCTTCCAATTCGGCGATGCGATTTTCATTGAACGATTGCGCCTCTTTGGCCTCAAAATATTCCGCGTTTTCCGACAAATCGCCAAGATCTTTGGCTTCTTGCAAGCGCTTGGCGATTTCTTGGCGCTTGGTTGTTTTTAATATTTGCAATTCTTTCTTTAAGGCGTCGGCGCCTTCATGGCTTAAATATGTTTGTCGCGACATAGTATTTTATTTATTTATATTAGCACGATTCTGATTGTAATACCACTGGAAAATTTCTTGCGCAATGGGCAGGGCGGAAGTGATACCTTGGCCAGAGCCCTCAACAACAACGGCAATTGCTATTTGAGGATCATTATACGGGGCGAAACCGGTAAACAAAGCGTTAAGTTTAGTGAAATCGGAATAAACTTGAGCGGTACCGGTTTTGCCAGCCACTTCTATCGGTAAGATATTTAACGCATGAGCCGAACCTCTCGGATCGGTAACCGCTTTTCGCAGGCCTTCGCGGATTATTTGCAGTTTATCGTTTCCGATTAAATTTTCTCTTATTGTCTCCGGTTTGAATTCTTTGATAATATTGCCGCTAGAGTCGATAACTTTTGATGCCAGCGTCGGTTTCCAAAGCGTTCCTCCATTGGCGATGGCGGCCATGGCCGCGACGAGTTGGAGCGGGGTAATTTTAACATCACCCTGGCCTATGGAAACATTGTAGGTGTCGCCGGTGAACCAATTTTCATTTCTGGTTTTTTTCTTCCACTCCGTATTTGGCACCAGTCCATCGGCTTCTCCCGGCACATCAATGCCGAGAGTCGAGCCGAAGCCGAAAATTTTCAAATATTTTTCGATTCTGTCGATACCAAGCCCCTTGATGTTTTTGTAGCCGCCGCCTATTTCATAGAAATAAACATTCGCCGAATATGCCAGCGCTTCTCGCATATCGATAAAGCCATGGGGACGCCAATCGCGATAAGTATAAATCACGGAAGGATCATATGCATTTTGTATGGATATATAACCCAAAGTGTCGTCGATTTTATAATTGGGATCGATGGTATTTTCAGCCAAAGCGGCCGATGCTATGAACGGTTTAATTGTTGACCCCGCCGGATAAAAACTACTTATTACGCGATTAAAAAGCGGGCGATTTTTATTATTTATGAATTCTTTATAAGTTTTGCTTGCCAAGTTGTTATTGAAAATATTGTTATCGTAACTCGGCAAGCTCACCAGCGATAAAATTGCCCCCGATTTAACATTCAAAACAACAGCGGCCGCTCCCGGCGCATTGGTTTGTGCCATTTTGGAAATAAGAGCATCAGCCGTAATTTTTTGAAGGTCGTAATCGATATTCAAAACCAAATCATTTCCAGACTTGGCCTCCACAGCCGCCAAAGTTTTTAAGGCGGTATTATTGGAATTAACCACTACCGCCATTTTACCCGGTATGCCTCTCAAGTCCTTTTCGTATTGAACTTCAAGACCGGCTTTTCCGATAAAATCCAGTGGCGAATAGTAAGTGTCTTTTTTCAGATCGTCACCGGACACTTTTCTGGTATAACCCACCAAATGGGCGAAATAAGATCCTTCCGGATAGTCGCGTTTTGTTTCTTTGTCAATAAAGAGCCCCGGTAAATTTGACAGTCGCGTTTCAAGTTCTATGAGAGTTGCTTGATTCAAGTATAAATCGTTAAACGCAATCGGCTGAACGGAATTGCGATTTAAATTCTTAATAAAATCGGCGATTTCCGAATCATTTTTTTTTAAAATATTGGCAAGTTCTTGGATCCATTTGTTCATTTGTCCACCATCTTTCGGTAAATCGGTCGGTATTACCAACAAACTGAAATCGGGAACATTGCTCGCGATTATCTTATGACTGCGGTCATAAATTATTCCGCGCGGCGCCTGACTGGAGTAAAATCGCATGCTATTTTGATTGGCTTTAACGGTATAGTAACTGTTTTGCCAAATTTGCAGCCAAAAGGCCCGCGTCAAAAATAATATCAAAATCAATGTCGCGATCACAAAAACCGCGAGGATTCCAGTTTGTTTAATGGGGATTTCCAATTTAGCCGCGGCCTTTTTATCCAGCAGTATTTCTTCCATTTCTATTTCTACGCGATTTTTTAGGGTTTTTTTAAACATGAGATTTTCTGAAAATTATCGATGATATTATTATTGTTGCCGCCAGTTCAAAAACAAAGGAATAATTAATGAAATAAAAGCCCAAGCTTTCCCAAGTATTATTTTTTAAAAAAGATACGGCGCCGATTATCAGCCAATTTAACAAATAATACGATATCACCCCGATTACGCCGATGGCAACCACGCTGGTCGATTTCACCCTTAGAAAAGCGATATTATAGGCGCTAATTAAAATCCCCGCAAGAATTAACAATGCCAAACTGCTTGTGCCGAAAACCGAGAAATGAACCAGGTCCAAAAAAATACCGGCGCACCAGGCCAGAATTATCGCTTGAATATTTTTTTTTGTCAGCACCAGATATATTATCCATATTAAAAATAAGTTTATTTTTAGAAGAGAGGCGTTAATGAAAGCGATTTGAATGCCCGCTAAAATTAAGAAAAAAAATATCGCGCCGATAATTAAAAAAAGTTTTTTATATCTCAAACTCATTGAAGGATAATAAAAACGCCGTTTAAACTTTGGGGCGGCGACAACAGTTCGATGCTGGCAGTGTTGAATACTTGATTGTCGTATGATTTTATTTCCCGTATTTTCCCCAAAATAAAACCTTTCGGCCAAACACCATCGGTTCCCGAAGAAATAATCAATTCCCCCGCCTCGGGAGTTTTATTTTTGGCTATTAAATCAAAAATTGCATCCGATCCAAGGCCGCGAACCAAGCCGGAAATTTTACTATTTGCCGTTGTGGCCGCGATGCGGCTGTTGGCATCCAATAAAGTTTGCGCTTTGGCCGTGCCGCGACTAATATCGGCAATGCGTCCGATGATGATTTCGTCTTTGGTGATTAGGGTCATTCCGGCGGCGACTCCGTCATCGGAGCCCTTGTCGATTATAAAAGACCGGTTATTTCCCAGATCCCGTCCGATGATATTCGCCAATAAGACATTGATAGATTTTTTTTTCAAATTCAAATTAATTCTCAACAACGCGTTTTCTTCTTCTAAAATGGTCAGTGTTGATAGTTTGCTGTAAAGATCTAAATTTTCGGAAATTAAACGCGCGTTAGATTCCTTCACGCGCCTGGCGTTTAACATCGCGTCCTGCCAAAAAAACAATTTTTGCGCTGATTTGCTAATAATAATTATTATTGGTCTCAAAATATCGCTGGCGTAATTTTTTAACGATACGACCAGTCGATTATGATCCGATAAAATAAAAAACAAGCTTAACAACACGAGAACCAATAATACCGTTAAGGCGGATTTATTCATTGCAGGGTTAGTTATTATGCACCAAGATCTCTCTCAAGGATTCTACATTTTCGAGAATGATGCCGCAACCGCGAACTACTGCCGTAAGGGGGTCTTCGGCTAACCGGGTGGGAATTTCAGTGGCATTTTCAACCATTTCGGCGAATCCTCTTAATAAACTGCCGCCTCCGGCTAAAATTATGCCCTTTATCGTTAAATCGCTGATTAGTTCAGGCGGAGTTTCTTCAACTACGGAACGGATTTCAGCAATGATGGCATTAACCGATGACGCCACCGCTTCGCTGACTTCCGAGTCGCTAATCAATACCTCTTTTGGTAACCCGCTTATGAGGTCGCGCCCTTTTATTACGGTTGTCAGTTTATCTTTTTGAGGTGAAGTCGCGCCTATGGAAATTTTAATCTCCTCCGCGGTTTTTTCGCCGATAAGCAATTGGAATTTATCTCGAGCGTATTGGATAATATCGTCATTCATTTTTTCACCGGCAACGCGCAAGTTTCTGGAGACCACGATGCCCCCGAGGGAAATGACCGCAACATCCGTTGTGCCGCCGCCGATATCGACAATCATATTGCCGACCGCTTCGGTAACCGGCAGACGCGCTCCTATGGCGGCCGCCATCGGTTCTTCGACAAGAAACACTTCTCTGGCGCCGGCGTTTCTTACGGCGTCTTCAACGGCGCGCCTTTCCACCTCCGTTACTCCCGATGGAATGCCAATGACAACGCGCGGCCTCGACAAGAAACTATAAGCGCTGCGATGCACTTTATTAAAAAAGTATCTCAACATTTGCTCGGTAATTTCAAAATCGGAAATAACCCCGTCAATCAGCGGTTTAACGGCAACTATATGGCTTGGGGTGCGGCCGATCATTTTTTTTGCCGCTTCTCCGATACTAAGAATTTGATCCGTTTTTTTATTGATGGCGACTATCGACGGCTCGTTGATAATGATGCCGCGCCCTCTGACATAAATCAGGGTATTGGTCGTGCCGAGATCTATTCCGATATCTTGAGAAAAAATTTTAAATAATCGATTCAACATCGGATATTTTAATTAATTTTACCGCTTTTTTATTCCTCTTTTTCAGTTCAATCGAGTTATTTTCCAATGTTTTAGCGCTTATGACGATGCGTAAAGGAATTCCTATCAAATCCGCATCCGCGAATTTTTCGCCGGCCGTTTTATCGGCGCGATCATCATACAATATTTCAACGCCTTTATCGGCAAAAATTTCATAAATTTTTTCTGCCTGCTTTTTAACGGCGAGGTTATCTTTTGCAGAAAGTTCAATCAGATGAATTTGGAATGGCGCAATATTTTTGGGCCAAATAATTCCTTGGTCGTCGTGATAAACTTCTACGGCCGTTCCTATAACGCGTCCCAATCCAATCCCGTAAGACCCCATGACGACATTTTCTTTTTTGCCGCGCGAATCAATAAATTGCAGGTTGAAAGCCGATGAATACTTCTCGCCTAAAGGAAAAATATTACCAACCTCAATGGCGTTTTCTATTTTAATTTTCCCGCCGCATTTAGGGCACTTATCGCCATCTCCCAGTTTGGAAATTTCCTTGTTTTCTGCATATTCGCATTTTAGGCACAATAATATTTTATCTTCTCCGACTTGGCTCAACACTTGAAACTCGTGAGTATTGCTTGAAGTAAAGTTCCCGCCGGCCGCTACCGTGTAAAATGATTTGAGCCCGCATTGCTCAAAAATTTTAAAATACGCCTCTTTAACAATCGCATAATAATTTTTAAAGTCTTCTTCAGAAGAATGAAAACTGTACAGATCTTTCATCATAAACTCGCGACCGCGCAATAATCCCGATTTTGCCCTCGGTTCATTCCTGAATTTTGTTTGGATCTGATAAGCGCCGAATGGCAGGTCTTTGTAAGAACTGATATAACGCTTGGCGATTGCCGTCAGAACTTCTTCGTGTGTCCAGCCCAAAACAAAATCGGCGGTTTTTTCATTTTTTCCTTTTACTTCAAAACCCACCGGAACATCCCAGCGGCCGGTGGCGTCGAGATATTTTTTTTCCACCAGCGCCGGCATAAACATTTCCTGCCCGCCGATAGCATTCATTTCTTTGCGGATAATGCCGGCGATTTTTCCCAGCACTCTCCAGCCCAACGGCAAATACGAATATACTCCGGCGGAATTTTTATAAACGAAACCACCTCGCTCCAAAAGCCGGGCGTTGACGCTGGTCTCGTCCTTGGGGTTCTCCCTTAGCGTCTGTCCAAAAAGTTTCGATTGCCTCATAAAATTTAATAGTTAAGATTTTTTAAGTTTTTCAATTTCCTTTTTTATTTTCTCAATTACTTCGGGATTATGAATTATTTTGTTTTTACCTTCAGTTATTGAAATAACATAAAATACTTCACCTCCGTATTTTAATGTAAATTTTTTGTGCGTTTTTTTCTGCTGTTCCCTCTCATTTATTATTTGTGTAATATATTCATACCCCGCAGGTTTTATTTGAAGGCCAATGTATTTGTTTTTAATTTTAATAAAATAATCAACATTGTATCCCCTGTCCCATTCATCGGGGGCTGGCTCGATTTTAATTTTAAGAATTTTTTCAAGCTGTCCATAAATTGTTTGAATTTCTGACTGATAACCGTCAAAGGTTCTATTTACTACCAAATTGTATATAAAATTTATGCAATCTTCTTCGGTAACATTTTCTATTTCAGCTTTACAAATATCGGTAACTTTAATAAATAAAGTTTTAACTTAATTTTTATATCTATTGTTTATGATACATTCTTGAAATACAACAGCACTTAAAGAACAGTTTTCGAAAATGAAATTTAAAGCTTGTTCTGGCTCGTAATCGTTTTTTCTTAGAATTCTAAAAAAATCCCAAAAAGAAAATTATCATGAAGAATAAAAAGATTTTTGTTATTTTTAATAAATTGTCGATTAAAAATTTTCTTCATAATTTATTTTGCTAGACTAATATAATATCTCTTGCTAGTATAATAACATGAGATATTATATTCTTACAACTGTCAAATTTGCTAATGAATGTATAGAATTTAAAAAATATGGTTCTACCAACTCCAATTGGTTAGCCAATATTAATGTCGGAGATATAATTTTTATATCACAGTTTAACTTTAAAAGCCAAAATATCTACGGACCATTTAAAGTTACAATGCCTTTATTTTATGATAAAAAGATAATATTTCCAAGTCAAAAGTATTATTATAGGATTAAAATTGAATATGATAAATTACAATACATTAACGAAACGGATCTTTACTTAAATGGAATAGATTCTGAAAAAAGAAATTTTGCTTTTAAACTTATATGCCTTTTACAACAAAATAAACACTTGCATTCAATATGTCTTAATAAGCAAGAGGGTGAATTTATATTAGATACTATAAAAAATTATGGGGATAATTCTGGGTCGATAAATAACAAAGATTACATCCCAGAATACGATAAATTAAAAGTTGACCAAAGCTTTATTGCAGATAAAAATAAACTATACAAAAAATTATTTTTCTCTTCTGAAAGTGATTTAGAGACATTCATTATTTTTTGCTTAAAAAATCAAAAAAATATTACATATACTAGCCTAAACAATATTTTAAATATTTATTCGGGAAACGACTTAAATAATTCAACTATTTATAACCAGTTTATTTTTGGCAATGCCTACCCTTCTGATATTGTAATTTTGAATAAAAATAACATAAACATACTTGAACTTAAAAAAACCGGACTAAAAAAAGATATGATCTCTACAATTGAAAAAGAGATTATTAAATATTGTACATATTCTCTATATTCTGATCGCCTTGGAACGAACCAAACGCAAATCAATTTTTTCTTAATTGTCCTAAAAGATGAAAATAATATTAGTCTTAAAAAATATCTTGAGGATTATTTCCAAAAAAATATAAACAAAACTTCTAATTTTAAAAAATATAATTTTATGATTATAGAGTACTATATTGAAAATCAAAATCTATTGTTTCGCAAAACTTAATTATTTCTGTTCTAATTGGAATAATTTTATAACGGCCATAATAAACAGAACGAGCAAATTGATCGCCTATATTTATACAAAGACGGCAACCATCACTTAAAACCCTTGAACATTCTTTCCAAACTAAATTGAGATTATTAATATAATCTTCATAACTATCGTTAAAACCAATTTGGTCGGAAGTGCCATAATCTTTTAACTGCCAATATGGCGGCGAAGTAATAACAAGATGAACAGATTTATTTTGTAATTCCGTCATATCGCGCGAATCGCCAATTATAACTTTATGCTTAGTTGCGGTCATAATCTTAATCTTAATATGTCCCTATATGTTATTAATATGAACAGGATGAGGATTAAAATCAAGCCCATAGAGTGAACCGCGTTTTCTATTTTGGGGTTGACCTTGCCGCCTTTAATTTTTTCTATGCCGAAAAATAAAAGCCGGCCGCCATCAAGAGCCGGAAACGGCATGAGATTTAATACGGTTAAGTTTAAAGAAATGAGCGCTACGAATTGCAATAAATAAACAAACCCCAGATTCGCCGCCTGGCTTGTCAACGACATAATGCCGACCGGGCCCGTTATATCTCGAGGGATTTCTCCGGAAACAACAAGATTTTTAATTAAATTGCCGAATCCTTTTATTATTTCCCAGGTTACAAAAAATGAAGCTTTGGCGCCAAACCAGATACTTTTGTACCATGGATAAGAAATGATGCCGGTTTTGGCCATGGCGATGCCCAATGCCCCTTCCCCTTTCGGCGGATTTATTCGAGGCGCGACGGTAATTTCAATAATATCAGAATTTCTTTGAACAAAAATTGCCGTTGTTTCGCCCCTGTTGTCGTTGATAATATTTTGAAAGGCCTCAATGTCTGTAATATCCTCATTTTTCTCGCCGATTTTTATGTATTTCAAAGCGTCTCCTATTTTCAGTCCGGCTTTTTCCGCCGGCGAGTCGGCGTTTATGGCCACGATTTGATTTTTTATATTTTTGGCCATTCCTTCATTATTATTATCGATAATCTGCGGAAGGCCGATATAAAATCCAATAGCCAATAAAAAAACCGCCAATAAAAAATTCATAGCGACACCGCTTATCGTAATTAAACTGCGAATACCCACTGACTTGGAGGAAAAACTGTTGGGATTGTCAATCTGCTCGCCGTTTTCGCCTAAAATTTTCACGAATCCCCCTAGGGGCAAGAGATTTATGGAATAAATCGTGCCATTTTTTTTAAAACTGAAAAGTTTTGGCGGAAAACCAAAACCAAATTCCTCGACTATCAGACCGCTTTTTTTGGCGGCAATAAAATGTCCCCATTCATGGACAAGAATTAAAATTCCTAAAACTATTATAAAGATTACTATTGTCATTCTTCCCTGATCTCCCTTTCTTTTGAATTTAATGAGCTTTCCAAATTTCGATTTGTCTCATTTATAAGTTCTTGCGTCTTTTCTTTTTTCTTGAATTTTTCGTCTTCTGTGATTTTTTTAGCGCTTAATAAATCTGCCAATTCTTTCATCGCTTCATCGCGGATTGTCCGGCATTTTATTTTTGCGTCCTCAAGTTTGGATCCGGCAATTTTTATTAAGACCTTGCGCCGTTCTTCGGTTAATGACGGAACATTGATTCTGATTGTATTTTTATCCACAATGGGGCTCAACCCCAAACCGGAAGCGAATATCGCCTTTTCAATATTCGGAATGGCGTTTTTATCCCATGGGTCTATTACCAGCGATCTCGGTTCGGGCGCCGAAATCGACGCGATCTGCTTTAACGGCGTTGTCGTTCCGTAATAATCTACGGAAATATTTTCCACCAATGCTGGAGTAGCTCGGCCCACTCTCAAAAAGGATAATTCTTTTTTGAAAGAATCTTCAACGCTCTTTAATTTATTTTTTAGTGTTTCCGAGTCCATTATAGCAATAATAGCAGTTCGTCGTATGCGAATTTTGGATTAGAATTTGTTTCGATCAATTTAAAATAAATATTCTGGCTTTTTGACAAAAGAATTCTTAATTTTTCGTTTGGATTATTTTTAAGTTCAATTCTTAAAAAATTTAACCAGTATTTAAAAAACGCCAATGGATTATAGGAGTTTAATTTTTCCATATCTTTATATTTATTGGTGGAATTTTCCGTAAAAATATTGGCAACAATGCCGTTAAACGCTTTATCTGGTGAAAAAATTTCCGGCTGTAAACGCCAAAAGGGCACTTTTATCGCTCTTGAAGCAATAGTGTCGGGAATCGCGCTCAATGTGTTCACGCCAAGAACTATGACGGCATATTGCGGCGCTTCCTCGAAAATTTTTAGGAGAGCATTTTGAGCGGCGCTGTGTAATTTTTCCGCCGATTCCACTATTACTACTTTATACCGACTCGAGTATGGTTTCAATACCAGGAAACTTTTAATTTGTCTCACCAGAGATATGGCCGTTTCTTCGGTAATCATTTCCGCTTGAATGATAAATAAGTCGGGATGAAATTTTTCTGGTTCATTTTTTAAAATTTGATTGGCAAACCAAATGCCCGTGTTAACTCTCAGTGCCTTATTCGGCCCATAAAAAATATAGGCATGGGACAGAGCGTTCTTTTCTATGCATTTGTTCAAATATGATCTAATTTCCATAATTTATCTTTTTGCCAATATACTTTGTTTGTAAAGTTCGAGATTCTCTAAAATCAATCCCGCGCCTTTGGCAACGCAAAAAAGAGAATCTTCCGCGACATAGGCGGGCACTCCAGTGGCCTTTACCAATAATTCATCGAAATTTCTTAGCAATGATGTGCCGCCGGCTAAAATTATTCCCTTATCCATAATATCCGATGACAATTCCGGAGGTGTTTGCGATAAAACCAATTTTACAGCTTGAATAATTTCTTTAAGCCGTTCGGAAATTGCCTCGACCACCTCATTGGTTCCGATAGTGATATTTCGGGGGAGCCCCGTTAAAATATCGCGGCCTTTTACGCCTATGTATAATTCTTCCTTAACGGGCAGGGCCGAGCCGATTTCTATTTTTACTCTTTCCGAGGTTCTTTCACCGATGGCTAAATTATGCCGGCGCTTGAAATAATCGGCTATTGCTTGATCTAATTTATTACCGCCCACTCTTCTTGAATGGGAGGTTACGATGCCGCCCAAAGAAATTACCGCCACTTCGGTAGTGCCGCCGCCTATACTCATAATCAAATTACCCGATGCGGAGTTTATGGGTATATTGGCGCCAATGGCGGCCAAAACCGGCTCTTTTACGATATATGCCGCTTTGGCGCCCGCATTGATAGTGGCGTCAATTACCGCTCTTCTTTCGGTTGAACTGGAACCGGACGGAATGGTAACCAAAACATCAGGTTTTACTATTTGCAATTTGCCTAAACTTTTTTGGATAAAATACCTTAACATCGCTTCCGTTATCTTATAGTCGGCTATGACGCCGTCCCTCATGGGCTTTTTGGCAATAATATTTTCCGGAGTCCGCCCAATCATTGTTTGCGCTTCAAGGCCAACGGCCAATACTTCGTTGGTGTCGAGAGAAATAGCCACTACGGTCGGCTCGTTTAAAACGATTCCCCTGCCGGGAACGAAAACCAAAGTGTTAACCGTGCCCAAATCGATGCCAATTTTTTTATTGAAAAAACTCATATTTAACTATTGACTCGTTTAATGTCGGCGCCCAGCGCTTGCAAGCGCTTGTCTATTTGATCATATCCCCTGTCTATTTGGTAAATATTGTCAATCGCGCTTTGTCCTTTGGCTATGAGAGCCGCGATCAATAATGCCATGCCGGCGCGGATATCGGGGCTGTTAATTTTTTTTCCATAGAGAATTGTCGGCCCCTTCACTATCACTCTATGGGGATCGGCCATGGTGATATCGGCGCCCATTTGATTCAAGATGTCGGTGTAAAAAAGCCGGCCGTTGTAAATAGTTTCGTGAATCAACGACATGCCCTCCGCCTGTGTCATCAGAACCGTAAAAGGCGCCTGTAAATCGGTGGCGAATCCGGGATATTCTCGCGTTGTTATGTCAACCGATCTTAATTTCTTTGAGGGCTTGACCGTAATGTAATTTTTGCCTATTTCCAGGTTAGCGCCGACCATTTCAAGCATCACCAGCAAAACATCCAGATGATTCGGGTCGCAATTTTCCACTTTGATATTGCCATTGGTCGCCGCTCCCAAAATCACGAATGTTCCCGCTTCTATTCTGTCGGGCATGCCAGCCCAAACACCTCCTTTGAGCGACTTAACTCCATCTATAACTATTGTCGGCGCCCCGGCGCCGGAAATTTTAGCGCCGAGAGAATTTAAAAATATCGACAGATTTTCGATTTCCGGTTCGCAGGCCGCGTTTTTTAAAACGGTTCTCCCTACCGCCAAAACGGCGGCCATCATCAGGGTCTCAGTGCCGGTAACGCTTACCATCGGAAAAACGAATTTATTGCCTATCAGTTTTTTATTTTGTGAAGTTACCACAAAATTAGAACCGCTTTTTTTCACTGAAGCGCCCAAGGCCTTAAAACCGTCTATGAAAAAATTAATGGGGCGTTTGCCCAAAGTGCAACCGCCGGGATGAGGAAAAACGGCTTTACCGAAACGGGTCAATAACGGGCCGGTTAGAACGATGGACGCCCTAAATCGTTCCGCAATATCATAGTTTAAAGCGGTTTTTTTTAAATGCGAGCAATCGAATATATCGGAAGAAATTTTGGCGCCTAAATCAATCAGCAATTCTTTCATCCGGTTTATGTCTTCGATTTGAGGCAGGTTGGCGATTTTTACCGGTTGGGAAGCGAGAATGGAGGCGGCCAGAACCTTTAACGCCGCGTTTTTCGCGTTGTAAACCGGAATAGTTCCGCTCAATTTTTTCCCGCCATTGATAATAAAATGCTCGCTCATGAGATGACTATATTCTAAAAATATGGTATTTGTAAAGTATTATGACCAGAAGATTCAGAAGGGTTATTTTTTTCATATTCGTTTGCTTTTTTATTGCCGCGAGCGTTATTGTTGTATTTTTCGCCCAGGGTTATAGGATCGATTTTAAGTCCCTAACCTTTGTCAAAACGGGGGGAATTTTTGTCGAAACATCCATTAACGACGCCAAGATCTATGTTGACGATAAATATATCGAATCGACAAATGGCATTTTGAATCACAACACTTTAATAGAAGGTTTGACTCCCAAGGCATATAATGTATTTATTTACAAAGAAAATTATTACCCGTGGAATAAAGTAGTCGAGGTAAAAAGCGGAACGGTGGTAGGATTAAACAATGTCATTTTGTTTCCCTTGATTCCGGAAAAATCTAAAATCATCGATTTGCCCGTTCAAACAATTTCCGAATTTTTCGTGGAAAAAAATACGGTAAAAATTAAAAACAATAATGTCAAAACCGCAACGGTTTATAATCTAAACGACGGAAAATTGTTGTCAAAAGAAAAATTCATAATGGCCACTTCGGTCAAAGAGTTTATTTCGCCGGACGAAAACAAAAAACTTGAAGTTATCGGCGATCAGTTATGGCTTGCTTATCTAAAAGACATGAATAAAGACCCCATCAAAAAAGCCGGAGACAAAGAGTTAATTGCCACTTACGAAACGCCCGTTAAGTTTTTTAATTGGCTAAACGATTCAGAACACATTATTTGGTTCGCCGATGGCGCGCTAAACATCGCCGAATTGGATGATCGCGGAGGAAAGCGCAACAGCATTAAATTTTATCTCGATATCAACAGCCCCATTTTTTGGGACCGCGATAATTCCCTGTTTTATTTCTTCGAAAAAACAACTCTCTCCGCGCTTAATTTTAAAATATAATTGTTGTTATTGGAGCAATGCTTTCCACATCCAGGAGCATCTTAGAATTTCGCGGACTCCCATCAGAATTTCTAAATCCTTTTTGAAAAGAACCAACCTAGTATAAGTCCTGCGCCGCCAAATTGTTTGATTGCCTTTACGACGGCTACGCTGTCATTTATTATGACTTTCTTATTGTCTTGTCCGTTTGCATTTTTATTCGGATGCGCTTTAAAGTCCCATGGAATTTCTGAAAATCCATCAAACTCCACTCTGCCATATTTAGGGCCTGGTATTTTCATTAATGGAGCTAAATTTTTATCACAAAAAAACTGGAAATAAAAACCTATCCATTCCATTTGTCGCCATTGCGGATAATCTGCGTCTCGCATTTCAAGAATCGCTTTTTGCCCGTCCCAATCTGTGGGCATTTCTGATAATTTTTTCTCTAATTGTTTAACTAATTTTTTTGAAATCATAGGATTAAATTACTGAATTGCTGTGTAATATTTCCAGCGCATTTGCAAAATTCGGGAAAATGCATTTATTAATTTCCTTTACTAAAGATGGATCATGTTTAACATTTTCATTGTCTTTCCCCGCATTTCTTTTAATAACGCGGTTTGTTTTTTCTGACCGTTCGATTTTTAATAAGAGATCTTTATCAACTACAAGATTATCCATAACTGGAAGAGTTAGTAAAGTTTTTTCTGATATTGTCATCCCGCCATCATTTATTCGCCACCACCAATACATATAACTGCTATTTAACAATAGATACGCGATATCTCTTTCTTTTTCGTTATAGAAATAGAGCGTTTTAAAAGATGAACGCTCAACAGATGTTTTTAAAGCGGATATGAAGTATCTCGGAGTCGAAGGCACGATCAGCTTATACGGCGTTGGCCGATATGATACCAGATGAGCCAATATTTTTTCTTGTTTTCTCGCGATGCTATAAAGGGGCAATAATTCTTTTTGTAGTTTTGGAAACATGTCCTCTCTCGGCGCAATTTCAGTCAAATAGTCATCCACCGAATCGAGAAGTTGCTGTCGTTCTTTAACTCGCCATTTTAATAAGGAAGTTATTCTGAAAATTCGTTTTGCGCTATTTTGATTAGCGATAATAATGCCTGCCCGCGTGCTGTTTGCTATGTTTGTATTTTTTGAACCAAATTTAATTCCTCGAAAAATGTTATCTGGGACATTGTCAAAGCAATAGACATCTATCTTGTTAAAATTATTAAGTAGCAGTCGTCTGAGAGAATTAAACTTTTGGCCATTTGTAAATGTTTGCGGCGTGATTGAAACAAATCCAGTAGATGTTTTAATGACTCTTTCTAAGAAATAGGCATATAAATCTCTTGCACTTCTCGTTTCAAAACGCATATTTGGTTCTACAATGACATAGGGCGGATTTAAAATTGCATAATCATATTTTGGAAAATTATCGGATAATAAAAAGTCCGCAACAATAAAGCGGGATTTTATATTTTCAAATAGTTTAGGATCTTTTTTTTGGAAATTGATTGCCAAAATGAATCGAGCGATAAAAAGCGCCAATTCGTCGCGATCAACCAGAAATATGTTATTTTTCAAAAAATCCTCTTGATTTTCTTGATATTTGATAAGCCAGTAAGACAAATTTCCGATACCGGAACAAGGATCGATCCAGATTTTATTTTTGGGAAATAAACACGCTTTTTTTGCCATGACTTGCGCGACATCGTCGGGTGTAAAATATTGCCCTTCTTGTTTGCGCTTATTACGATCTACATACGCAAGCGAGTATTCATAGAGCGCCGATATTTCGCCGACAGTAAGGCCATCGATAAAATCAAAGGTTTGAATTTCTGAATTTTTGAATTCCTTTTCATCAAGAATATATTTCAAATCCATTCTATCAGTATTATACAGATTAGTGGCCAAAACCGAATACCATGTTTTTTTCAATCCCAAACGATCAAGCGCGCAATTAAAATCGCATATTGGTAAAGTATTAATTATTGATTTGCTCTTGCCCATAATATGCTTTTATTATACCCTGTTTTAGTTTATTCATCAAAAAAGCCCCGAAAAGGGGCTTTTTTGAAGCGCACGATTATCGTTTGCTCCACTGAGGGGCGCGGCGGGCGCCTTTGAGTCCCGGTTTCTTTCGTTCTTTTTGTCTGGAGTCCCTGGATAAAAAGCCCAAGGTTTTTAAAATGTTTTTTGATTCCGATTGCAATAAAACCAGCGCTCGGCTCAAACCGTGGCGCGAAGCATGCGCTTGGGCGCGCAATCCCCCACCGGAAACCTTAATGGTGGCTTCAAAAGCCGCCGTAGCAGTTTTTATAAACGGGCTTAATAGCGTTTCCTGCTGTTCCTTTTCTTTAAAATAATCCGTAAAATTTTTTCCGTTCACGATAATATTCTGCTTTTGTTTGGCATTGGTCTTTATTCTGACTCTGGCAATGGCGGTTTTTCTTCTGCCGATCGCCGCGCAATATTTGCCGAAGGCATCCTCTACTTCTTTTTTTGGTTTTTTAATCGCCATTTTATTTATTAATTACTATTCGCTTCATTAATTTTGCTCTCAATCGGTTTTTATTCAACATTCTTAAAACAGCTAAATTTAAAGCTCGCGACGCGCCTTTTGCCGTTAATTCCCGATATTTTACGGTTCTTAAACCGCCAGGATATCCGGTATAATGATAGTATACTTTTTGCGACGCTTTTTTTCCGGTCAAGACAATATCGCTTAAATTAGAAACGCGCACCGTTATCATAGGATCTGCATATGGCAAATAATCCACTTCCCTTTTACCTCTTAGAAGAGACGCTATTTCTGTGGCGAGACGACCCAACGATTTTCCTTTTGCGTCTATTGTATATGTTTTGGACTTTTTCATATTATTTGACAAATTCTATTACAGCCATTTTAGCGCCGTCATTTTTTCTTGAATCCAATTTGGAAATTCTCAAATAACCGCCGTTTCTTTTACTGAACCGCGGCGCCAAATCGCCGAACAATTTTATTACTTGTTTGCCAGTCAGTGTTTTCATCAAAAGGCGCCTATTGGCCAAAGTATCGGTTTTCGCCCTGCTTAAGGTTTTTTCGACAAGAGGCCTGATTTCTTTGGCTCGCGCTTCGGTGGTTCTAATGCGCTCCTTCATAATTAAACTGCCGCTCAAATTCCATAAAAAGGCCTTTCTAAAATCGGCCGGTCTGCCAAATTTTCTGTTTTTTCTTAAATGTTTCATCAGAAATAAATTATTCTTCTTGTCTAAGCGTTAACCCCAATTTGCCAAGCGATTTTTTTATTTCCTTTACCGCTTTTTCTCCCAGATCCTCCATATCCAACAGATCATCCTTGCTTAACCGCAGAAGATTGGCCACGGTCTTTATATGGTTAATCAATAAAATATTTTGGGTTCGATTAGACAGTTTTAAATCCTCTATTTTCATTTTGGCGCCGTCAAAATCCTCTTTTACGGTTTCTTTTTTTACTGTTTTTTCTTTTTTTATTTCGATCGGTTCTCCATCGATTATTGAGGCCTCGGCTGGTTTGGCGATCATTTTTAGGTGTTCCATCAGCAAATCAGCCGCATTCTTCAATGCTTCGTCGGGAGCTATGGTGCCATCGGTTTCTATATCAAATATAAGCCGATTATAATTTGTTTTTTCGCCTACCCTCATATCCTCCACATCGAACTTAACCATTTTAATGGGCGTGAAAATAGCGTCGATGGCAATGACGCCGGTTTCTTGCTTGTCTCGCCGGCGCGATTCAACCGTTACATAACCGATGCCCTTTTCAATGTTGAGTTCCATTTCTAACGAAGCGTTTTTAGTCGTTAAAGTCGCGATTTGCGCGTCTAAATTGACCACTTCTATTTGTGAACTTGTTTTGATATCTTTTGCCGTCGCTTCTTTTTCCCCTTTAACTTTTAAAGTCGCGCTTTGCGGTTCATCGCCGTGGACTATAAAGCGAATCTGTTTCAAATTTAAAATAATTTCCACCATATCTTCCCGAATGCCGGGCAGCGTGGAAAATTCGTGGCTGACATCTTTAATCTTTACCGAAGTGATGGCGGCGCCCGGCAAAGAAGAGAGCATGACACGGCGCAGGGCATTCCCGATAGTTAAACCATATCCGGGGTAGAGTTTGTCGATTTCCAAAAGCGCTCTTGTCGGAGTGAGTTGTTTAATGACTTTTGGCGCTTTTGGCAATGAAATAATTGTTTCCATAATTTTTTATTTAATATTTTTTTATCTTGAATAAAAGGCGATAATTGCGTTAATGTCAAAATTTTTCGGCAAATCCTCAACCGGCGGCATTGCTTTTACGGTAAGCTCAAAATTTTTCTTATCAACCGACAACCAAACCGGAGCATCGTATTTTTTTAGTTTATTGGCCAATTCCAAAAAAATTGCCTTGGGACGGCTTTGCGATCTGATAGTTATTATATCGCCCGATTTTGTTGAATAAGAAGGAATGGTAATTCTTTTATTATTTACCAAAAAATGCCCATGACTCACTACTTGTCTCGCAATACCTCTTGAGAGCGCAAAACCGCTTCTGTAAACAACATTGTCTAACCGCTTTTCGAGAGCGCGCAACAACAACTCTCCGGCAATCCCTTTCTTTTTTTTGATTTCCCTAAAATATTTTCTTAATTGTTTTTCGGTAATGCCATAGGTGTACTTCAATTTTTGCTTCTCCAAAAGTTGCGTTCCAAATTCAGACATGGCTCTTCTGCGCCCTTTTAATTTGCCATGAACGCCCGGTTTATAGGGCTTTCTTAAAAACGCCGATTTCGGCGAAAATGATCTCTCGGCTTTTAATCCTAAATTTTCGCCGACTTTTCTTGATAATTTTTCTTTTGGTCCTGTATAACGCATAAAATTATACTCTTCTTACTTTTTTTGGTCGCGGGCCATTATGGGGAATGGGGGTAATGTCTTTAATAGATATGATATTTAAGCCGTGCCCGGCCAGAGATCTGACGGCTGATTCTCTCCCGGATCCTATGCCTTTGACAAATATTTCCACTTCTAAAAAGCCGCTTTTTTTAATTTTTTCAAATACAGCCTCAGCAACTTTTGAAGCCGCGTAAGGAGTGGCTTTTTTAGGCCCTTTAAAACCCAACGAGCCGGCAGAAGACCATGCCACAACTTCCCCATTTTCTCCGGTAACGGTAATGAATGTATTGTTGTAACTTACCCTGATAAAAATCCTTCCTTTAACGGCGCGGCCCGGCTTGGCATCAATCGATACCGGAGTTTTCTTTTCGCCAGAAAGCGCCCCGCTTTCTTTTAGGAGTTCTTCTTCAGTTTGTTTTTTTATTTTTTTCTTTCCCATATTTAGGTTTTTTCCGATGATTTTTTGCGTCCCGATCCCATTGTTTTTCTTACATTTCCTCTTCTGGTTCGTGAGTTTGTTTTAGTTCTCTGACCTCTTACCGGCAATCCCCGACTGTGGCGATGACCGCGATAAGACCCTATTTCTTTAAGTCGTTTTATATGACCCTGAATAATTCTTTTTAATTCTCCTTCTATTTTGTGATTTTTTTCCACAAACTCTCTTAGTCGGTTCAATTCATCATTGGTTAATTCCGACGCTTTTTTAGCGGTATCCACCTTCAAATCGGCAAGGATTTTATCCGCTAATTTTCTGCCTATGCCATAGATGTAAGATAGCGAAACGGCTATTTTTTTATTTTCCGGGATATTAACCCCTGCGATTCTTGGCATAATAATCAACCCTGACGCTGTTTATGTTTAAGATTGGGACAGACGACGAAAAGCCGTCTGCGACGGCGTACGATTTTGCATTTAATGCAGATTGTTTTTACTGAAGCTCTAACTTTCATAATCTCTTGGTAATGCGGCCCCTTTGTTTATCGGCAGACAGTTCAATCTCCACTCTGTCGCCCACCAGGACCCTAATAAAATGCATTCTCATTTTACCCGATAAATGGGCTAAAATTTCTTCGCCACTATCGATTTTTACTTTAAATGTGGTATTGGGCAGTGCCTCGATAACGATGCCGCTTGCCACAAGTCCCTTATTACTTATCATGTTAGGTATTATTTGTCAAGAGAAATATTAATTTTATTTGGATTATTTGGGGCTTGTTTGACCCAAAATGGCCACAGGTAAATCGTGGCGTTATTAACGAAATTTTTATTGGACACCACATCCCTAATGCTGTTTTTATCCAGTCCCATGACTTCTTTTTTTAGATTGGATATGTCAACCGCAAAAATATTGTCTTTATCGATGTCAAATGTGAAAAATGTCTCGCCCTTCTTATAGTCCGATTTTGTCGCTTGGGAGTATACCATGTCGCCCTCAAATTTAAAATTTTTCAAATCCCGATATTTATTGGATATGGAATATTCGATCAATTTTTTAAGATCGCTCTCCTTGAATAAGACCGCCTGCAATGAAAGTTGCATCGATAGCGTTGAGCCGTTTACTTTCCAATCGTTAATCGTAACGGCGGACGCTCCGTCAATCAGTTTTAAATCAGAATTCTTGAGTGTGTTTAAAATATCATTTTCCGCATCATTGGCCAATGTATTTTCCAATTCTTTTTTGGTTTTTTCGATAGCCGCATTGGCAACCGCGTTGCCGCCTTTCAAATATGACATCGACTCCGCGCTTTTGGCGTAAAAACCGGCATATTTTGGCGACCCTTCAAATCCGGGAATCGTAAAATAAGAGGGCGCCAACAAATAAGATTCTCCGGTTCCGTCACTCACTACTCCCGCTTTTATGGAAGCCGGGGATAGTTTGGGCCCGCTCATTCGCGCCCCCGGAACTATAACCGTTTTTTGAATTCTGAAAATTTTGCCGTCTTTGGTTTCAAATCTCGTTTGAGCAACTAATTTTTGCGGAGCGGCGCTATAGGCATTGTAAATATCAACCATTCCTCCGGTTTTGAGCGATGTCGCATCGTCAGTATTAGTATTGTCTATTGTTTTGGATCCCGATTTAGTCAATAAAAAATATTGTCCCGGAATGATACTATTGGCGAAATCAATGGAGTTAACATTTTTGCTAACCGCGACCGAAATTGATTCTTTTATGGGAAGTTTATTTAAAGTAATTTTGATATTGGCGCGCGGCAGTATCAAATACAACGCGGTGGACGCGAGCGCCACGCTAATGCAAAGAAAAAATAAAACCAAACGGTTGAAAAATGGCGCCTTTTCGATTATCGAATCTTCTTTTTTTACCAAGGTCTCATTGTAAAAATCTTCCACACTTTTTTCCAATTCAGAATCTTCTTTTTGTTCCTTTTGTTCTTCCGTGGATTCTATTTCCATTGCCCGTTCTATTTCCGGTTGAATCTCTATTTTGCGAATCGGAACGACATCCAGCATTCTTTTTAGTTCTTGTTTTTGTTCAAAAAACGGCAATCCCAACTCTTTGGAAAATGCTTTAATGTCTTCATTTTCCGTATTGATAAATAATTTTTTATCAACACTTTCGGCTTCTTCTCGCAGGGCGCGCAGAGTTTCCAAATTGGCGGCTATGATGGAATTTTTTGGCAACATCAAAACCACTGTTTGATTTTTTGATTTCATCAAACGATCAATCAAGACTGCGGCGCTATCTTTTGTGCGAGCGCGAATTATTTCAACTTCTGCCATCGATGTTATTATAACTCATTTTTATTTATTACTCCACAATGGCTTTTATCCGCCTTACGCCGGCCGAAGAACTTTCTTCCTTAATAATTTTAAACCGGCCGATTTCACCTGTTGAGTTGACATGGGGGCCGCCGCAAATTTCTCGGCTGAAAGCCGACGCCGAGCTTGTCGAGGAGCCAATACTATAAACCTTGACTCGCTCGTCATATTTGGATTCGAACGCTCCGGTCGCTCCAAGAGCTTTGGCTTCTTTCAAAAACATTTCCTCCATTTTTACCGGCAAGTTTTCTTTAATTTTTTCATTTACCAAATCTTCCACTTGTTTGATTTGTTCCGGAGTCATTTTTTCCGGATAGGAGAAATCAAAACGCAAACGTTCCGCCGTAATATTGGCGCCTTTTTGCGCAACGCCGTCTCCCAGCGCTTGCCGCAACGCCGCCAGCATCAAGTGAGCGGCGGTATGGTATTTTATCGTCCGCTCGCTCGCATCCGCCAATCCCCCTTTGAATTTTTGCTCCGAACCGGCGCGGGAAATTTCCTGATGTTTCTTAAATTCTTTGTCAAAATCTTTTTGGTTTAAACTTGCCGCTTTGGTTCCGGCAAAATCCTTGATGACCTCAAAAGTCAGTCCGTAACTTTCGAATAATTTAAACGCCGAAACGGCATCCAATTTTCCCACTTTCTCAAGTTCGCGCAATCCCTGACGGATCGCTTTTTGGAATTTTGAATTTTCTTCGCGAAATACGGACAGAACCGATTCTTCATTTAGTTCCGGATAAAATTTTTTATATTCTTCAATAATCCGTTTCAGTAAATTTTCAATATTTATTGATTCTACGCTTTTTTTGGCCATTACTCTTCGCATTAGTCGTCTTAAAATATAACCCTGCTCCTTATTTGATGGCCTTACTCCATCGGAAATTAAAAAAACAATGGCTCGGCTATGGTCAAGCATAATTCTATTTGTTTCAATAAGCGGCGTAAACAAATCCGTTTCAAAAATCGTTTTTTTATTTTGAACGACCATTGCCAACCGTTCTAATCCCATTCCCGTATCGACACCTTTTTGTTCAAGAGGTTCCAACGATTTATCGGCGGAGCAATAGTATTCATTAAAAACTATATTCCAAACTTCGATACCGTCAACATAAATTTCCGTTGTCGGCCCGCACGGTCCTTCATCGCCAGTTGGCCCCCAAAAATTATCTTTTCGCCCGCATTTTTTTATTTTGTCATCGGTGAGCCCCAGATCTTTCCAAATTTCTACTGATTCTTTATCTTCGGGAACGGCGGGGTCGCCCTCAAAAACAGAAACAAAACACCGCTCCGGCGATATTTTCATTTCTTTTGTTATAAACTCCCATGCCCATTTTATCGCGTCTTCTTTGAAGTAATCGCCAAAACTGAAATTGCCGAGCATTTCAAAAAAAGTTAAATGCGATTCGTCGCCTACCGAATCAATATCGGAAGTTCTGAAACATTTTTGAATTGATGTTGCGCGCCGCGCGCCAAAATTCTTTATCGGGTCTTTTTCGCCGGTGTAATATGGTTTGAACTGCTGCATTCCGGCGGTGGTGAAGAGCACGGTCGGGTCGTTTTCCGGAATTAAAGAAGCCGAAGGAATTATCGTATGCCCTTTCGACTGAAAAAAATCCAGATATTTTTTCCGCAATTCATTTGCCGTCATTATTCCATATTATCAAACAATGACTCCTCCGCCAAGCATGGCGCCGGATTTATCGTAGAATACCGCGCTTTGCCCGGGCGTAATCGCTCGTTGTGGATTATCAAAAACAACATTTATGCTATAAAAACGATCGTTGGGATAGGATAAGTTGCCGTTAATTTTAATAAGACAAGATTGCAGCGGTTGGCGATAGCGGATGCGCGCCAGACATTTTAACGGAAACTTTGGCGCGGTCCCGTAAATCCAATTGATATTTTTCACAACCAATTCTTTCGAAAACAATTTTTCACTCTCGCCTTCGGCGACCCACAGCGTATTGGAATCAATGTCTTTTGCCGCGACAAAATAAATTTTTCCCTGTTCGCCGGGCAAACTGCCTTTGATGCCGATCCCCTTTCTTTGTCCGATGGTATAAAAAATCACTCCGTCGTGAGTGCCGATAATTCTGCCATCCATGGTTTTTATTGGTCCGGGATTTTTTCCGAGTTTTTCTTTCAAAAATCCGGCAACATCAATTTCACCGACAAAACATACGCCTTGGGAATCCGGTTTTTCGGCTGTTGGCAATTGATATTTTTTCGCTAACGCACGCACCTGCGGTTTAATGTAATCCCCTATCGGGAACAAGCAATGCTTCAATTGTTCTTGTGTCAGCGTCCACAAAAAATAACTTTGATCCTTGTTCAAGTCCTTGGCAATTTTCAATTTACAATTTACAATTTTCAATGAATTTTCAATGTTTAAATGTTTAAATTTTTTAATTTTGGATTTGTTTGGGATTTGAGATTTAGAATTTAGGATTTCCCGACAAAGTCGGGTGTAGTGACCGGTGGCGATATAATCGGCGCCGAGCGCCAGCGCTTTTTTTAAAAATAAACCGAATTTTATTTCTTTGTTGCACATTACATCCGGATTCGGCGTATCGCCGGTGGCGTATCCGGATATCATATAATCAACGACCCGCTTTTTATATTCCTCTTCAAAATCAAAAACATAGAATGGGACATTCAAAGCGCCGGCCGCTCTTCGGGCGTCCGTCGCATCCTGTTCGGCGCAATCGGTCAATGACCAGCCCTTCATATAAATCCCGACCATATCATATTCTGGATTTTTTGACAGTAACAAAGCGGCCACGGAAGAATCCACTCCCCCGCTCATCGCCACAAAGACCTTTTTTCTTTCGTTTTTAGCCATCTGCTTACGGTTATATTATATAACGGGACAAAAATAAAGCCCCCGCTTGGCGGGGGTGAATATTTGTTTTAAATTATATCTCACACTTTCCGGCAGTACATGCCAGTTCATGTGCGCCTTTTTCATCGTATGATTCATACGCCAAAATTTGCGAATAATCAATTTCAGGAAATTCTTCCACTTTTTGCCTGTATTCTTTTTCGGTAATTTCCTCGTAAGGCGCTTGAGGATAAATACTATCGTCGCGAGGAAGAAAAGCAAGGCCGCCAATAATGTCCCAATTGTCCCAAACCCAATTACCTACCTTCAACCATTCATCGTTATTGATATAAATTGTTATTGAAGGATTGTGTTCGGTATAGTTGACCTTAACCTTTTTCCAATATTCAAGTTGCTCAAGAGCATTCAGATCATGTCGAGTGATGGCATTTTCTGGAGATTTTATTGGAAATTCCAAAACATAATTGGTTGCCTGACCGTCCGGCTGGCCATATTTGGGATGATAAGGCACCTTTTGATCTCTCAACATCTTAAATAACGGATCGGCCGTGTCAATTTCAACGCGTCTGATATAAAACTTTGCATAACGCGGATGCATGCCCGACGAAGCGTTAACCAACTGCGAAACGGTGCCTGACGGTTTAACGCAAGTTGTGCAAGTGGAAGCGTTAATGTTAAAACGCTCGGCAAAAATCCTATTAACCCGGATAACTTCTTCTTTTAATTTCTGCAAAACCGCTTCATCGCGAACAATCGGTGAATCCCATTGTCCGGTTATGGATACGCCCAAAAGTCGTTCTTCTTCGGCATTTCTTTTCCAGTCCGGAGATAAAAATGGGAAATTGGTTAAAGTAGCTTGATAAGTCCCGAGCAAAGCTCCATAGAAAATCTTTTCCATCAGATCTTTAAAACTATCTGACGCTCTGGCAATCAACTCGGTAACATTACAAAATCCCTTCGAACGCAAAACAATTTCACCGCAAGGATTTGTGCCGCTTTTTTCAAAGTAAGTACCGAAAGTTAGCAAGCGCCGATGCGGCAATTGAAATTTTAATCCTCCCCTATTAAAGATGCCTCGCTCGCCGGATCCGCTATTCATCAAAGAAACCCATTCTTCGAGAAATTCCGGTAAATTGGGTTTTTCATTGTAGGCAACCGAATTATTGGCCATTTGCCGTTCGGGGTGTTGCTCAAAAAATCGGCCGACTTTAGCCAACCGCATATCCATATCGTCTAAATCGGACAATGAAAGTTCGGCGCTGCGCCTAACACCTCCCATAATGACCGCGTCGCCAATTTTGCACATAATATCATGCACATCAATGGGTTTAAGCCGACGACCCTGCCTGTTTAAAACTTTTGCGCGCGCAAATTTTAACAAACCTTTCAATGGTTCGGGACCAGAAGCCCAGCCGCCCATGGTGTTCAGGCGCGCTCCATGAGGACGAATCTCGGAAAAATTAAAAACTATCTCTCCCCCACTCATCCAAGTTTCGATTCCTAAATTCAAAGCCTCGGCCCAACCCTCTTTGCTGTCGGGTATCTTAAAAATCGGAAGAATTAAACCTTTTTGTTTTTCAACTTTGGGTAATTCCTGGATAAAATTCTCTTCTACAGAAAAACTGATTCCGGCGCCACACATTAGCACATATAGTTGTTCACCGAAATCTCTAATTCTTTCAATTGCTTGATAAGCGCAATTATAAGCGGCGACATTGGTAGCGCGCGCCGCTTTGCCCGCGCTCCATATTAGGCGCATTGACGGCATTACCTTTTGAGATAAAATGACCTGTCTTGCCCGTGCATATTCTTCGGAAGTCAAACAATCGCCAAGATTTTCGAACATAAAATCCATATAGCGATTAACTGTCTCAATCCAGGTTTCTCGGCGATTTTGATCCGAAATCCACCGAGAGTAATGGCCAAAGTAGATAAATTCCTCATAAGGCCCTTGAAAATATTTACTGCTCTCATCGGCAATTTTTTTCGTTTCCACAGGCACTTCTTTTTTCGAAGATCGAATTTTTGCCCGTTCATGCCGATAAACAATGTATGCTTTAGCGGTTTTTGGATAATCGCCAAGGATAAGTTTTTCTTCAACGATATCCTGGACGTCTTCAATCGTGGGAACGCCGCCGCTCCGATAAATTCTTTTCAACTCCGCAAATACTTTGTCAGAAACAAATTCGGCATCGGCAAAAGTCAATGCTTTTTTATCAATACCAATCGTTTCAATACCGACTGCCTGCATGGCTTTCCAAATAGCCTTAGTAATTTTACTTTGATCGAATGATACTATTCGACCATCTCTTTTTCTAACTTGAGACAATCCATTTTCTTCCATCGTTCTTTCCTCCTCCATTCTATTTTTATTTTGTCGTTTATTTTTTAAAGATCCAAAAATAAAAGCTGTAAAAACATAACACCTGCTCTTGATTTTTGTCAAAAATTATGTAAAATAACAGACGATGATCAACTACAATGAATTAAAGCCCGGCGTTGCTTTTATTTTGGATGGCGAGCCGTATGAAGTGCTGGAATTCAGTTTTTTGCGAATGCAGCAGCGAAAACCGGTGGCGCAAACCAAAATCAGGAACATCATCACCGGCAAAATATTAAGCCGGAATTTTCAGCACACCGACAGTTTTGAAGAGGCGAAAATCGAGTCAAAAAAAGTTAAATTTTTATATTCGCATCGCGATAAATTTATTTTTTGCGAAATTCAAAATCCTTCGGCGCGCTTTGAACTGCCAGCCGATATCATTGGCGACAGGTCGAAATTTTTTAAAACAAATTCGGAAGTTGAGGTATTTAGTTTTAAGGAGAAAATAATCAACATCAAACTGCCGATAAAAATGGAATTCAGGGTTGTGGAAGCGCCGCCGGCAATTCGCGGCAACACGGCGCAGGGTGGCTCCAAAACCGTTACTCTGGAAACCGGCGCGCAAATCCAGGCCCCATTGTTTATCAACGAGGGCGACATCGTCCGCGTCAACACCCAAACCGGCGAATATGACGAACGGATAGAAAAAGGAAAATAAAAAATGTCATTTTTCTTGCGATAGCAAATAAAACGACATATTTTATTTGTTTATTTCTTAGATACGTTTTCCAAGATTTTTTTGAGTTCCGAAAGATTGACGGTTTTGCGGGGTTTTTTGTCCGGTTCGGTGATTTGTCTTGAACGCATCGGCTCGCGGCCGCGCGCCGGTTCTTTCCTGCTTTCCGCAAAACATTCTTTGCAATAAACCGGGCGGTTTGGATCCGGCTTGAAAGGCACTTTGATGTCTTTCTTGCATTTGACGCAGACGGCGTCAAACATCGCGACGGATGACGGTTCCGTCGTTTTGAATTCCGTTTTTGATTCCGCCGGCGATTCTTCACTGCTATTGGTGGCTTCAACAATCATTTTTTCAACATCATCTCTGGGCGTGCCGTAGATTTTTCTGGAATGTTCAATCACTTCGTCGGCGCAGGAAGTATTCGGTTTCGGTATCGGCGGCAAAGTCATGGCCGAAAACGGCCTCGAAGGAACCCCGTCAATCATCAGCCGCAAATAAACATTGTAATTCGGCAAATTAAGCAGGTCCTCGGCCACGATGTTCGGGCCGAATTGTTTTTCTTCCAAAAACGCGACATCTTCCCCGCCGGTTCTGAAAGCGACAAAGGTGCCGACATTGCCGAAAACCGCGTCTTTAACTTTGGTATTTTGGTCGTGGACCAATTGCCCGATGTATTGATTGGTGATGACAAGATTCAGGCGGTATTTTCTCGCTTCCGACAATATGGTGGCGAAACTGTCGGTGACAAAATTCTGGAACTCGTCGACATAAAGATAGAAATCCTTGCGGTCGTCTTCGGGAATGTCAACGCGGGTCATCGCCGCCAGCTGAATTTTGGTTATCAGCATGCCGCCCAGCAATTTGGAATTATCCTCGCCGATCCGCCCCTTGGACAAATTCATTATAATAATTTTATTGTCATCCATCGCTTTTCTGAAGTCGAAGGAAGAATTTGGCTGGCCGATGATATTTCTGATGACCGCGGCCGAACTGAATTGGCCGATTTTATTTTGAATGGCCGCCGTCGCTTCCTGTTCGTATTTTTGCTGGTATTTGGCGTATTCCTGGGTCCAAAAGGCCTTGATAATGGGATCTTCAAGACGGTCCACAACCGATTTTCTGAATATTTTGTCGGAGAACATCCGATTGATGCCCAGAAGCGTCGATCCGGGAATTTCCAGCAAAGCCAGCACCGTGTTGTTTAAAATATATTCCATTCGCGCCGACCAGACATCCGGCCAGATTTTTTTGAAAACGCCCATCAAGCCGGAGGCCACCAAATGCCTTGCTTCCTGATCCACCTTCTCAATGGCGTTGAAAGCGATGGGAAACGCCATATCGGCGGGGTTGAAATAGATGACATCTTTGATGCGTTCTTTGGGGATGTAATTCAGCAAGCTCTCCGCCATGTCGCCGTGCGGGTCGATAAATCCCACGCCATGGCCGGCCATGATATCGGAGACCAGCATATTCATTAAAAGCGTGGTTTTGCCGGTGCCGGTCTGGCCGATAATATACATATGGCGCCGGCGATCGTCGGTTTTGATGCCAAACTTTTTTCGCTGATTGCGAAAATTCGTTTCGGCAAAAAATGTTATTTCATTATTGGTCATATAGGTCGTATAGGACTTATATTGGTAATGAAATTGGCGGTTCGGCCGTTTTGGCCCCGACGCGCCGCATAGTCGGCGTTTCCACCACCAGAATCGGATAATGATAAATTGTCGCCAGTTCTTCAATATTCAAAATAAAATCCTTTTTATTTTTGGACATCTTGCGATTGATATATCTGTCCACAAAAGCCAATTTTCTTAAAAATTCCCGCCGGGTTTTTATGAAGGGAACGATTCTCGGCTGATCGGCCGTAGTGCCCGCTCTGCCGTTGCCCTTAAAACCGTTGAGATTCACCGTATTGAACTGCTTGAAGGCGCCCATAACGGCTGATATATTGGCCTTGTTGAAAGAATCCTTTTTGGCGATATAGGCGAAACGAATGCAGGTCTTAAACGCCAGTTTGGAAATTTTATTGTCTATGGCTTCAACCACTACTTTATCGGTGGACGACAGCGAAGCCGATGATTTTGACTCTTCTTTTTTGGCTTCTCCCCATTCGGGATAAACCGCAACAGCCATAAATAAATTGACTAAAAACTCGCCAAGACCGCTGAATAATTCCGCCAATAAACCTTTTTTAACCTCAACTTTTTTACCCGACAGCTTGTTGATAATTTCCGCTCCTTTGGCTCTCCATTTTTTGTCGTATTCTTTGTCTACCGGCTGGATGAGATATTGGATGAAAATATTTTCTTCCGGCTTAAGCCCAGACATGATTTCAAGAAAGGCCGAAATGGGATCCAGTCGCCTTTCTTTCTGCCTTTCGTCAAAGGACAAATAGGTTCTGACGGGATAGCATTCGTCTTTTTCCAAAATAAATTCCACACCGCCGATATCATAGGTTTTGGACGGAATTTTTTTTACCAAATTACCGGCATAATCGATGACCTCGCCGATTTCCGCTTCCGGATATTGGGAATGAATCTGGGCTTCCACAAGGCCTTTGAATTGTTCCGGCGTTCTTATGAAAAAATAAACCGCGCCGTCAATGCCGGCAATTTCCAAACTGAACCATTCCTGCACCTTGCCCTTCCAATATTTGTCCAGAAATTTAACGCTGGTGGCGATGCCGTGCAATCCGGAAAAAATCAATTCCATCGCTTTGGGGGTTTTTTCGATGGTTCTGGGGATTCTAACCTCCAAAAGAATCCATCGGATTTTTTTTATGGCTTCTTCTTTAAGATATTTGACCCAAAGTTCGATAAAAAGCGCGATTAAAAACGGCGGCAGCCACAGCCACCAAAAGCCCATAAACATTTTTAACATTGTAAAAAAGATGGCCATTTATTGCAGAGTAAAGCGCTCGTTTTCTTTTTTGAAAAATTTTTTATTTTGAAGATTGAGAAGTATCGTATTTTCTTTTACCAACCGTTTGGCTTTAATAGTTTCAATCAGTTCATTCTTGGTCATCCCCATTTTAGCATTTTTTAACGCGGACACCAAAACATCCCGCACCGTTCCCGGTTCATAACCCCAATCGGCCAAGGCGTATGTTCCCCTCCCGATTAAAACGAATCGTGAATCCTTAATCAATTCATTATGAACCGTTTGGGAATGCGCTTTCCGATCCCAAAAACCGACCTGATTAATTAATGAAGCCACCTGCGTGAAATGAAGCGGTTTTTTCTCTTTTTTGAAAATTAAATAGGCCTTGTCTTTTACTCCCCTCGGTGAAATTTCCGGCGAACTGATAGCCCCCCATTCGCCAAAAGGATTTTGAGAGATTGATCGGCACAATTCGATATGAGAGTCCAAAATTTTGTCGTTCATTCCGTTATTCAGAGAAAGCGCGTTTTTTAACAAAACATCTCGCGATATCGGAAATTTTTTCTCGATTATTATTTTTTCCAGCGCGTTTACCAAATTGATCGCCTCTTTGTAAGAAGCGTTGCTTAGCGCCCAGGACGCGCGCCATTTCGGGGTTTCTTTAAAATACTGAAATTTTTCTCCTCCCAGCGCCAATAAAAAATTAATCAGATTGTCCGAATTTTTTTCTTTCAAACAAAGCAATTCGGCCAGTTCTTTTAGAAGGACATCTTCTTTTCTGACGCCGCCATAATCGGTCAAATGTTTTTCGGCAACGGCAAAAGCCGGCCTTAACAACTCCAAGGCGTTTTTATGCGACAATTGTTTTAATCCAAACGCTTCTATTTGTCTTACCCTTTCTCTGGTAACTCTTAAATTTTGGCCTATTGCCTCCAGGGTGTTTCGAGAAATGGAACGAAGCCCAAAGCGTTTCTCAATAACTTCGCGCGTTCTTGGGTTAAGATTTTTTAATATTTCTTCCGTGGCTTCTTTTAAATTTTGTTCCCTCATGGTTTTGGTATAATAAACTAATACTATAAGAATGTCAACTCTTGCGCTTTAAAAACCAACTGGCCAATAATGGCGAAGCGATAAATATGGAAGAATAGGTCCCGAAAAAAATACCGACCAACAAAGTGAGAATGAAATATTGTAAGCTTTCTCCGCCAAAAATATACAAAGCCAGCAAAGTGAGCAATACGGTTAAAGATGTATTGACCGAGCGCACTATTGTCTGGTTGACGCTTTTATTTACCAATGCCGTGAATTCCAATGAAGAATGCAGTTTCAAATTTTCACGGACTCTATCGAAAACAACGATGGTGTCGTGCACCGAAAATCCTAAAATAACAAGAAGCGCAACGATAAAATTAGTGCCTATTTCAACGCCGTAAAAATGCCCAAGATACGCAAAAAGGCCTATCGGGATTATCAAATCATGAAATAGCGCCGCCAAGGTAACCGCTCCATATCTCCATGACCCCAATGGTTGAGAAACATTTCTGAAAGCCCAAGCGATGTAAAGCGAAATGCCTAACAGCACCAAAATAATGGCTTTAATGGAATTTTGTTTTAATTCCGCTCCAATGGTCGGTCCAATGGAAGAAAATCGCCTCTCTTCCGCGCCATTGGCGGCCAATATGCGCATAATCGCTTGATGCGTATTCTCATCCGTTTCTCTAAAACGCAAACTAATATTATTTTGGCCAACGGGCGAAACTCTCAAATCGTTTAGATTCAATAAAATTAAAGATTCTGTTATTTGTTTAATTTCCGGCCGCTTACCGTCCGGATAGGCAATTTCCAACATCGCGCCACCCTTAAAATCAATGCCAAACTTCAATCCCCACATTAAGACAGCAAGAACGCTGGCAAAAATAAGAATGATGGAAATTATATAGTAAATTTTTCTTTTGCCGATGATATTCATATTATTTGACGCCCATTAGTCGCGGATATTTGATTAAAAAGTTTATGGGAAAAAGCTTCAAAAATGACCGAGTCGTAACGATGGCGGAAAACATACTGACAATAACGCCGATTCCCAGCGTCAGGGCAAAACCCTTTACGACGCTGGTGGTGAAATAATACAAAACCAAGGTGGTTATCAGCGTGGAAATATTGGAGTCCCTTATAGACGGCCACGCGCGGGCAAAACCGTCGTTAATCGCAAAATTCAACTCTTTGCCAACCCGAAATTCTTCTTTCATTCTTTCAAAAATCAAAATATTGGCATCCACCGCCATGCCTATGGAAAGGATGAAGCCGGCGATTCCCGCCAATGTCAAAGTCACCGGTATTAGTTTGAATAGCGCCAAGACCAGCGCCGCATAAATTAACAAAGCGATCACGGCAACGATGCCGGGAAAACGATAATACAAAATCATGAATATCACCACCGCCAAAAATCCGATAAGACCGGCCATGATGCTTTTATTTAACGAATCCTGGCCCAAGCTGGCGCCCACCGAGTCCTGCGATATAAGTTTAATCGGCACCGGCAAAGCGCCGGCGTTCAAGCGCTCGGTTAATTTTTTCGCTTCATCAATTGTAAATTTTCCGGAAATGACCGCCGATCCTCCACTGATCGCCTCGCGAACCACGGGAGCCGAAATAGGCAAACCATCGAGATAAATGCCCAATTGTTTTCCGACATTTTTTTTGGTCAGTTCTTCAAATATTTTGGCGCCGTCATCGTCAAACTGAACGCTCACTTCCGGCTGGTAAGTGCTTTGATTAAATTCAACTTTCGCGTTTTTAATGTATTTTCCGTTTAAATTGGTTTCGGAAAAATAGGGATCCATTGCCAGATATTCCGGAATTTTATTTTTTTGCTCTTTTAGAATCTTCTCCGCGTCTATTTCGCTTCTGGCTTCTTTGAATTCCAAAAATGGAGTCTCACCTATCAAAGCGATGGCCTGAGAAATATCTTTTACGCCGGCGAGCTCCGCTATCAACCGCCAATCGCTTCCGGCATTTTCCACTTCGATTATTGGTTCGCTGACGCCGAAAAGATTGACCCTGCGCTCAATCACATCTCTTAAACCGGACATGGCCGAAGCGGTGTCTTCTTTAACGCCGGAAACATCGGCCAAATAAACCAATCGAGTGCCACCGGCCAAATCCAATCCGAGTTTAAATGATATTTTGGAAAAACTCGGAAAGGCCACCGGAGAAAAGGTATTGATTTTACTTATCGTTTTATCCCAAGCGAGCGGATAAACAAAAACCGCCGCGATAATGGCAAGTAAAAAAATCGCCGCGGCGACAAGACGAACTTTTTTTTCGGCATCCAATTTGAATATTTTATCCGGAGAATAACTTGATGACATAGATAAAGTATTAAACTATTGCTTTGATTTCGTCAAGAATTTCTTTCGGAATCGGGTCGCGAGCCGAACTTATCCCCGGATACCGCCATGCGGTAATTATTTTAATGCTTTTTTTCATCACCATGTACATCACCCAAATCTCTCTATTTTTATCGGGACACATAACGGCAATCATATTGGGCACAATCGCCTCTTCGATTCGCGCCGGATGCCTGATTATTCTTTTGATTCTCTGCGCCGACAAACCGTAATGGCGCATTTTGTAAATTGAATGCCGGGTCCACTGATATTTGTCGTTTATTTTTACCGCCATTTTATTTCTCGAATCCGCCGGCAATTTTTCGATACAAGCAATGGTCGCACTCGCTGTTTTCCTTTGGTATTTTATCGTCCATGAGACATTTTTTGATATCAAAAAGCGTTTGCTCAATCCAATCATCTTTTCCGGTATACGGAATTATTTTGACATCAAATTCCAGCCGGCCGTCAAACGCTTTCCTATCGGTCTTGCCGTTGACATAAACAAAATAGCCGGTATCGGAGATCTTAAAATCATTTTTTCGGAACAGCCACTGATAAATTTCCATTTGCCGCTTGTAACTATTCTGCCATTCCGCGTCCAGAGTTACTTCGCCGGTTTTAGCGGTGGCCTTGTAGTCGACAATATGAAGCTCGCCGGTCAGATTGTTTTTCCAGATGTCGTCAATGCCACCACGCAGGATTATATTGGTCGGTTCGTGAAAAAAACTGATGCCGCGGCGGAGAGAATCTCGCCACTCTTCAATCTTTTCGTGAGCAAAAGGCACAACATCCAACCCATATGCCTTTGCCAATGGATGTTGCGAGCCCTTAGCGCGATGGGTGTCAAATTCTTTTTTCAACAAAGCGTCAACGGCGGAGTTTAAAGTAAAAGGAAACCCCGGCGGCTGGGCGACGCCGAATCTTTTGTCAAAATAAAAACAGCGCGAGCATTTCATGAAAAGCTCGACGCCCGTTCGGCTCATGGTGAACGGTTCTTTTGTATCGGGGTTGAAATTCCCCCTCCCCCTCGGTGGATTATAATATTTGGACATAACGATTTATTCTAACACATTCTAAACTTTTATTTTAATTCTAACGCTATCAGCCCGTATTCAAGGCCGTAATGGTTTTATAAATTTTTACTTTTTTCACTTTCATTTCAAATGAGTATTTTCCACAGATTAATTTTATGGTATCCCCAATTTTTATATTTCGATATCTTTCAGTCGCGGCTCTGGTCTCGACTTTTTTCTTCCCATTCCTAATCGCCTTAAAAATATCTTTATTAATTGCTCTAAATCGTAAAATAGCCACTTCTTTATGATATTAAATCCATAAACATTTTGATATGCGGGATTCCGACTTCCATAAAAACCTCTCCCTCTTGCTTAAATCCTAATTTTTCATAAAATTTTCTAGCATGGTCTTGCGCATCCAACGCATATTCCATCATACGACCGCCTATATTTTGACTTCTAAATTCCTGTAAAACTGCCATTCTTTCAATTTTAACGATTTTATCGTTATCAACATATCTGATCCTCATTGTCCCTACGGGTTTTTTATCAAAATAGGCAATAACATGATCGGCTTCGTTATCTTTATTATCAAAATCTAATTCCTTAGCAATTCTCTGCTCTTTTTGAAAAACCTCTATTCTAACTGATTTTGCATCAGCTAATTCTTTATCTGTTTTAACAGTTTTTATGAGTATTTTGGCCATTTTGTTCTTTGTGATGGTTTTTAATCTTTTCTTTCAAATCCCCATAAACTCCCTCTACATTAGACATTATATCACTATTTGTATAACGAATAACTTTAATTCCATAGGCGTCTAATTTTTCAGACCTTAATATATCATATTCCTTTTGCATTGCATGAGAATCTCCATCAATTTCAATAGCCAGCATTAATTCGGCGCAATAAAAATCAACAATAAAATTATCCAACGGTTTTTGTCGAAGAAATTTATAGTTTTCAAATTGCTTACTTCTTAATATCTCAAACCATATCTTTTGTTCCGCCTGTGTCGGATGTTTTCTATTTTCTCTTGCCACTTCAATAAGTTTTTTATTGTAGGGAAAGTAAAGTTTTTTTATACTTTTATAAAACCCCTCCTAACCTCCCCTTATCAGGGGAGGAATTCAATTAGCTCCCTCCTTGATAAGGGAGGGCTGGGGTGGGTTTTATTTCCCATGGCACTTCTTATATTTCTTACCTGACCCGCAGGGACAGAGATCGTTGCGCCCAATCCTGTCGGATTGGGAATTTTCAATTTTCAATTTTGAATTTTCAATATTTTGGTTGATTGTATTTTGTTGCGGTTGAACCTTGGAAATTATTGTTGCCACTTGCGACTCAAAATTTGAAAGCAGGTCTTTAAATAATCTCTGGCTTTCGTTTTTATATTCCACCAGCGGATCCCTTTGGCCGTAGGCGCGCAGACGGACGCTGTCCCGCAGATATTCCATATCTTCCAGATGATTCATCCATAGAGTATCCAGCGTATTGAGCATCACAAATCTTTCAATTTGTTTCAATAATTCCGGTCCCATTTCTTTTTCTTTTTGTTGATATATATCATCTGCAATATTTGCGTGATAAGTTCCTGATAAAATTTCTTGTCTTTTTTTGTAAATCAAAGAGCGATGCTGGTTCATCACATCGTCATATTCCAAAACATGTTTTCTGGCGTCAAAATTAAAACCCTCTATTTTCGTCTGTGCCGATTCTATCGCCTTGGATATCATTCCCGCTTCAATCGGCTGGTCATCGGGAATGTTAAGCGTTTCCATGAGACCCTTTACCCGGTCGCCGCCGAATATCTTTAACAAACTGTCTTCCAAGGAAACGAAAAATTGCGACGCTCCCGGATCCCCCTGTCTTCCGGAACGGCCGCGCAACTGGTCGTCAATTCTTCTCGCTTCGTGGCGCTCGGTGCCGATGACATACAAGCCGCCGAGCTCTTTAACCTGCTCGGCCGCCTTTTTATCTGGAGGATTCCCCCCCAGAATAATATCAACTCCGCGGCCCGCCATGTTAGTTGCTACGGTAACCGCGCCTATCCTACCCGCTTGCGCGTGAATTGCCGCTTCTCTTTCATGCTGTTTTGCGTTTAAAACCTCATGTTTAACGCCTTCCATTGAAAGCATTTTGGAAAGTTTTTCATTATTATCGATGGAAATCGTTCCAATTAAAACCGGTTGTCCCTTTTCGCTCCGCTCTTTTACCTCATGAACCACCGCTTTGAATTTTGCTTCTTCGGTTTTATAGATTCTGTCGGGTAAATTTTGCCTAATCATCGGCTTGTGAGTCGGAATAATGGCCGCGCCCAGATTATAGACCTTGTGAAATTCCTCGGCCGAAGTGGCGGCGGTTCCGGTCATTCCGGCCAGTTTGTTATATAGGCGGAAAAAATTCTGAAAAGTAATCGTCGCCAAGGTCTTCGATTCCTGCTGGACTTTAACGCCTTCCTTGGCTTCAATCGCCTGATGAAGCCCTTCGGAATACCGTCGGCCCTGCAAAAGCCGGCCGGTAAATTCATCCACGATAATTATTTCCCCGTTTTTGACGACATAGTCCTTATCTTTATGAAAAAGCGCCTCGGCGCGGAGCGCCTGCTCCAAATGATGAACATATTTTATGCCCTTTTCGTCGTAAATATTTTCCATTCCCAGCATTTTCTCTACTTTATCCAATCCGGCGTCGGTAATAATCGCCGTCCGCATTTTCAAATCAACGGCGTAGTCCTCATTTTCTTTTAGCCGGGGGACGATTTTGGAAAATGTTTCATAGAGTTTAGGCGATTCGGCGTCGGGCATGGAAATAATCAGCGGGGTCCGCGCCTCGTCGATTAAAATACTGTCCACTTCGTCAACGATGGCAAACGCCCGGCCCGGGCTGATGACCTGCGATAAATCGCCGACCAGATTATCTCTCAAATAATCAAAACCGAATTCGGTATTGGTGCCGTAAACCACATCGCAATTGTATGTTTCTTTCTTTGTTACCGGCCGTAAAAATTCATGAACAATTTTAAAACTCCCCAGCGTATCTCTTGTCTCATCAAGTTTTTCGCTATGCGCCGGGTCGTAAATATAACTTCCATCGGAATTTACACAGCCAACCGATAGCCCCAAAAAATCGTATATCTGCCCCATCCAAACCGTATCGCGGCGGGCCAAATAGTCATTAACGGTGATGATGTGGACTTTATTGGCGATAGCGTTTACATAAGCCGCCAAAGTAGCGGTTAAAGTTTTGCCTTCACCGGTAGCCATTTGGGCAATCTTCCCTTGATGCAATGCGATTCCGCCGAGAATCTGCTCGTCAAAATGGCGCTGTTTGAGAGTTCTCTTGGCCGTTTCCCTGACCACCGCAAATGCTTCCGGAAGAATCTCATCAAGCGTCGCGCTTTTTGAAGGGCGCTCCATAAATTCTTTTGTTTTGTTTTTTAATTCGTCATCAGAAAGTTTGGAAATTTTATCGTCAAAAGAATTAACCTCTTTAAGCAGAGGTTTAATATTATTCAAATACCGTTCATTCGCATCCCCAAAAATTTTAGATAACAAACTCATTTTTATCGTATAACCATACAATAAACTGGAATTTTAGGCAATAAAAAACAGGCCCGTTGGTGGAGCCCATACCGCGGTTTATTCGCCTCCTTTTATTTGTTTTATACTTATACGGTTTTCCCAGTAAATCACCGGACAAAATGCCAGCGCAAAGCAAAGGCCAACATAAACAAGAAAGTAAAAACCAAAGGCAAAAAGTGACCACGCTTCTGGCAATGAACGCATCCATTGCCCAAATCCCCAGTAGTTCTCGGCGAAGTAACTGCCTTCGCACATAACTACTGCCCAAAAACACATTGAACAAAACAATTTTCTTTCCATCTCTTTTCCCCTCTCGATATTGTTTTTTTATAAAAGAACTTTTCTCACAGCATATTTATATTATACCATAACCAAAATATATAGTCAAATGTTTTGACAGGTTTTGGAGTATTTTGGCCTAAATAAGCGGTTTTTTGCTTAATACTTTAACTTGACGCCTAGTTTTTCGGCTATTTCTAAAAGCCACTTTTCATGGCGATCAACTTTGTGCGATAAGACAACCATTTCTTGAAAATATGTGTCGGCTTTTTGAGCATAAGCGTCAACGGCATTGGCAAGATTATTGAAATCATTATCCAATTTTACAAGATGCTTATCTACATCGGTAAACTTATCGTCCAAATATTGAATTAATTCGGAAAAGTCATTATTCATGATAGATCAATTTTATAATAACAAAAATATTGTGTCAATTTCGCCTCAAAAGTTTCTTCAACAGGCGGGCGCCGCGGCGATAAAGAGAGATGTTTTTTTCTTTGTTCATTGTAATTTCGCGCTGAAGCTCGTCTTTCATGGCATCAATCGCCGCGCGCAAATCCCAGGTTTCGTTTACGGCGCGAATCAACCTCCCCGGCATCGTTAAATTAACTTCAGCCCTGAAAATATCGCCCTTTTTATGGTGTTTGGTCGTTTGAGCGAGTTCCACCTCGGCAAAAATACTTTCGTCTTTCGGCAAAAATTTATCCACCGCGTTCAATTTATCCTGCAGATAATTCCTGATACTCGGCGTTATTTCAAAATTTTTTGTTTTTAAATCGATTTTCATAACATTAATTGTACTTCTTCTTCCAGTTTAATGCCAAATTTTTGATCAACTTTTTCTTTAGCCAAATTTATTAATTCCAAAACATCGGTTGCTTTGGCGTTATTAAAATTATGAATGATGTTGGAATGTTCTTCCGTTATGCGCGCCCCGCCGATGGCTTTGCCTTTCAGGCCGCAGGCCTCTATGATCGCTCCGGCGGGCATCCCAGAAATATTTTTGAAAACACTGCCGCAACTGGGCATGCGATGTTTGGTTTTTCTGTATTTTATATGATCAAAAACCTCCGCTTTTAATTTTTCGCGATCGCCTGATTTCAGTTTGAAAACGGCGCTTAATATAATTTCTCCATTATGCTTAAACGCGCTATCTCTGTATTCGAATCCGCAATCGCCGCCGGAATATTTTTTTATCTCACCATTCTCCGTCATTGCCATAACTTCAACAACCGCATCCTTGGTCTCGCCTCCGAAACAACCGGCATTGCCGCGAATGGCGCCGCCGATAGTTCCCGGTAATCCTCCCGCCCATTCCAATCCAGCCAAGCCATTTTCAATGCTTTGACTCACCAAGTCATTCATAAGCGCGCCGGCATCAGCGGTTATTTTATTGCCAGCAATATTTATTTTTTTAGAATCAATTTTTATTATCAACCCTCTATATCCTTCATCGCTGAATAAAACATTACTCCCGCCGGCCAAAATAAATTTCGGCAACGCATTATCATCGGCGAATTTCAGCGCCTGTTTTAATTCATCAATATTTTTAACGCCGATAAAATAATCGGCAGGGCCGCCAATTTTATAGGTGGTATGTTTCGCCAAAATAACATTTTGTTTTATTTTCATAAGCCATTGTTAAAGCGAGATAACTTTCCAAATTCCATTGGCATTTTTTTCCAGTTCTATTTCCAAATCGGCAATTTTAAATCTGTATAAATTATTATTTACCGCTCGCCCTTCTTTAATGCTTTTTAGATCCTTTATCAAATCGCTCAAAATATTAGCGTTATATAGTTTTGTCAGATCTTCGGATTCCACCCCCCTATTTTCCGGAATAAAATATTGAACCGCGGCCGTTAAATCGTTTTTTTCTAAGCTTTTTATTAACAAATCAAGTGTTTCCTGAGGCGTAGCACCGCCGATATTGGAAAATTGATCCGCGCTCGTATTTTGTAATTTTGAATCTGTCAACGCGCCGTTATTGACAACTTTGAGATCGTTTTCATTCAAAATCCACAAGCCGAAAAAACCGGCGCCTAACACAAGCGCCATAACGATAAAAACTCTTAGAATGCTTTTGGCGGCAGCCATGGGCTGATTGAAATTAAAATAATAATTAAAATAACGGCGATGGTAATATTTTTTTTCAAAAACCTATAAAAACCAATTTCTTTTAAACTAACTAATGCATTCTCTTGTTGTCGTTTAAAATATTCTTTCAAAATATTAAAAACGATCACAAATGTGATTGAAAAAATTCCTCCCAATATAAAAAAAGAGAATGGCAAAAAAGAAAGCGTCCAAAAAATTTCCACCAAAGCCAGCGCGGCAATCAGGGAAACCGCCATAATTTGTTTTCGTTTTTTCAGCCCCAATAATTCTCCGGCGCTTCTAAATACCAAAAAACCCCACCGGATAATAAAAAAAGAGAACACTATCATAACAATGATGCCTATGAGAAAACCGATAGCTTGCGATAAGATTAAAAACCAAACCGATCCGGACGCGACAAGCGCCAAAAGCGAAAATACCGGCAGAAAATTATTTGAGGCAATTCTCATGGTTTTTTTGGATTCAGAATGTCGTTTACGATTTTTTTAACTTGATTAACCGGAATCGCAAAACCGATACTTTGAGCGTTTTGGGCTATAGCCGTGTTAATCCCCATTACCTCTCCCCGCAGATTCAATAATGGCCCGCCGGAATTTCCGGAGTTAATGGAAGCGTCCGTTTGAATGACATTGTAAATTGTTTCCGTCATGCCGCCTCCGCTGGCGGTTATTTCGCGCGAAAGCCCGGAAACGATTCCCATGTTGACGGTATTTTTAAACTCACCGAGCGCGTTGCCGATGGCGATAGCGATTTGGCCGACTTGAATCGAGTCGGAATTGCCGAGTTTGAGTTTGGGCAAATTTGAGGCCTCAATTTTCACTATGGCAATATCCATATTCGGATCGCGAGCTAAAATTTTAGCCGGATATTTTTTTCCGTCATTGGTAAAAACCGTATATTCCGCCGTTTTATCCTGCACTACATGTTTATTGGTTAAAATAACGCCGTCGTTAGAAACAATGAAGCCGCTGCCGCCGCCGACTTCCTGTAATTTCGTCCCCTTCTGACAGGGTTGGTAAAATTGCATACCCTGGCCGAAGAATTGTCGAAATTCCGGCGGTAAACTGGAAAACGGATCATAGGGGCATTGTTCGATAATCGGAACATTTTTTGAAATGATAATGGCCACTACCGCCGGCGCGGCGGTTTTAACCGCCTGGATAACCTGCTCCTCAAAATCTAAGGGCTTGTAAAGTTCCTTGGATGGTTTTAAATCCAATAAGCCCTTTGGCGTGCTGGTGGCGATAGGTAATTTTGTATCAAAAAAATTGGTTATAAAAGTAAAAGAAAAGAAACTGAAAATTGCCACTATCAAAAAACCAACTAGTATTGCCACTAAAATTAATTCTCTGATTGAATAATTTTTCATAATAAATTTTGAATAGTTTTATTTATTATTTCTGTTGCCATTTTTATTTCGCGAGCGGTAATATCTTTGCCGAGAGAAATTCTGATACTTTCTTTCACCTGTTTCGGCGTTAAGCCGATGGCGATTAAAACATGGGAAACAGCTAACGCTCTGCTCGAACAGGCCGCGCCGGCGGAAACCGCCACCCCCGCCCGATCCAAGGCGACAATCAGCGTTTCGTTGCTCAATCCGGAAAACCTTATGCTCAAGATATTCGGAAGGCAACTTTTCGGGGAACCGTTCAACTTTGCGCTTTCTCCGCTATGTTTAATTATATCCGCCAGCATTTGATTTCGCAAATCGGACACTTTTTTGAAATTCTTGACTTTGTTATTGAATGCCGATTCCACCGCTTTCGCCAAGCCCACAATGGAAGCGACATTTTCCGTTCCGGAGCGCAACCCGAATTCCTGTCCGCCGCCAAAAATAATCGGCGAAAGCGGAGAATTTTTTCTGATGTATAATCCGCCGATTCCCTTCGGCCCGTAAATCTTGTGGCCGGAAAAAGTCAGCAGATCGATTTTCAGCCAATCCGGGCGGCATTCCAGATAGTTGATCGCTTGAACCGCGTCCGTGTGAAGATATATTTTTGAAAGTCCGCCTTCTTTTCTTTTTTTGTTTATTTTTTCCAGCAATTTTCCGATTTCTTTAATCGGCTGTATCGTTCCGATTTCGTTGTTGGCGTAAATAACACTAATTAAAATCGTGTTATCTTTTATCGCTTTTTCCAGATCGGCAATTTTTATTAATCCCGTTTTATCAACCGTCAAATAAGTTATCTCGTGTCCGCTTTTTTCCAATTCCTTCAATGGCTCCAATACTGATTCATGTTCTATTTTTGTGGAAATAATATGAAATTTTTGGACATTCTTTACAATTCCCAGAATTGCAAGGTTATTCGCCTCTGTTGCCGAGCCGGTAAAAATAATTTCCGAAAAATCACAATTAAAACATTGCGCGATTGTTTCTCGCGCCTTATCTACCGCCGCTATCGCTTCTTGGCCGAATGAATGAGTGGAAGAAGCGTTGCCGAATTTTTCGCTAAAATACGGCATCATCACCTTTAGCACTTCCCTATCAACCGGCGTCGTTGCGGCAAAATCAAGATAAATCTTGTTGTTTTTCTTAGACATGTTCCAGAGTGGCGTTGCGTTCTTTGACTTCCTGTTCAGCTTTGGCGCGCCAGTCGCGGCCGGCGCACAATTCGTGATAGGCGCAAAAATCACAGACAAAATTTACGGTCCATTTCCCCCGCTCTTTGTCAAAAACCACCGGATCCGACACTGGCGGAAGCTCGTCCATTTTCCAAGAATTATTCAAAATTTCCAACTGGTCAATGACGGGTTTGATGGCGCTTTCGGAATAATCTACGGGAATAATCAAGCGATTCAAATCGTCTCGGGAAACATAAATCAGCCGACCCTGCAGATTGGAAAAATTTATTTCCGGACAATCCTGATGGCCGTAATTGCGCAACCGCCATAAGTAAAAAAGCGCTTGCAGTTTATGCTGGGGCTGGGGTTGCTTATTCTTCATTTTATATTTGAAACTGAAGGAATTAGTCGATTTTATTTCGTAAAGAATCGGCTTGCCGCCCTCGTATAAAATTAAATCGACTTTCCCCGACGCTTCATATTCCGGCGCTTCGATTCTCAATTGTTCGGCAATCAAATGCCCCGATTGCTTTACTTTATTAACAATCCACTCTTCGACGATCTTACCCACCTCCATGATACCCATTCTCCCCGGCGGGATGATTGATGTCGGAGGCAGTCCTTTGCGGCGATAAAAGGCGCCCCTCAAACAGGAATTCAGATCCGTCGCCCACCAGCTTTTCTTGGCGTAGGGCTCGCGGACAAAACTTTCGTTTATTATTTTGTCTAAAAAAGTGAAGGAGTCCATAATATTTTTGTTTTTCCGCCAGAGGCGGGTCCGCCTCTGGCGGAAAATCTTCGACTTGCGAAGTCAACTTTTAAAATTTTAATATACGGCAGATTGGCGTCGCGGGCAGTGAATTTTATTTCTCCATTTTTCAATCCGTATTCATACAGATCGCGCGTCAGCCGCACATCATCGAGGCAGTATTTTTTTAGTTCGTCCATTCTCCCCTGCCGCCAATAATCGACGGCGATGAGGCCGTTGGCGCTTTTCTTTTTTCCCAAAGTGTTAACACAGAGATCGTCCAAGCTAACCCGATGCCCCATGGCATTGACGATTTCAGTCATAATGTCCAAACTGGGAATTTTCATGATGTCCACCGATAGATATTTTTTTAAAACCGGCAAATCAAAACCGTCGGTGTTGAAGCCGATAATCAATTCGGTTTTTCTCAACAAATCCTCAAACGCCGGCAATTCTTTTTCCGTGAAAGTCAGGAATTTTTTATCGGCGTAAGAATAAACGCCGGCCACCGACAGCAGAAGCTTATGCAGATTTTCTTTTCCGCCGACATCGGAAAATAAATTTTGCGTTTCAATATCCAGAACAATATGATTAGCCATAAGATTTTATTCTTCTTCCTCGATTGCCGGTCCTTCGATTTGCAGGGGCTCGATTTCCCCCGCTTTTCCCGTAATTTTTATCACATCTTTGTCGACCTTGCCGAATTCCTTGGAAGCGCGATTATAGGCATTAACCGTCGTGCCCAAATTATTGCCCAATTTTTTCATATATTCGTCATAGCTCAAAAGATGTTTTTGCAGCATTTCCACATATTTGCGGATTTCTTTCGCCGATTCTTCAATTTGCAGCGCCCGCAGACCCTGCATAACGGTTTGCAGATAAGCGAAAAATGATGTCGGCGAAACGATAATGACATGCTTTTCCTTAAAAGCGTATTCAATCAAATCGCGCGTGTTAACCTTAATCGCTCCGACCTGGTTAACCAATAAATCGTAATAAATTCCCTCGGCGGGAATGAACATAAACGCGAAATCCATAGTATTTTCATTCGGTTTGATATATTTAGCCGTTTCGTCAATACGGTTTTTTAAATCGGCTTTAAATTGTTTTTCCAGTTCTTCTTTCCTATCTTGGTCTTTTTCATTCAAAATCCGGTTGTAATTTTCAAGCGAGAATTTGGAATCGATGGGAATAATTTTATCTTTGACAAAAACCACCGCGTCGACAATGTCGCCATTCTTAAATTCGTACTGCATTTGGTAATTTTTCGGCGGCAGAACATTTTTTAAAACATTTTCCAAAAAATATTCACCAAGAACGCCGCGATGTTTGGGATTTTTCAAAACATCTTCCAGACCCTGCAATTGGTCGGCGACATTCATCACTTGCTTGTTGGTTTCGTCCAGTTTCGTCAGCCGTTCGGTAACATCGCGGACAATTTTGGCGCTTTGCGCGAATTGCTGTTGGAACATCTTGGCCGAATCCCCCATTTTATTTTCCACCTGCGAACCGAAATTCTGCAGGGTTTGGCGCATTTCTTTCAACTGATCCTGAATCATTAAAATCGCTTGATTGTCCTGCGGTTTTTCTCCGGACTTTTTTCGCAACAAAAAATAAACCAGCATGGCGATTACCCCTGCCATCAAAATTAAAATAGTTAATAAAATTCCCTGATCCATTAAAATGATTTTATCATGCTTTTTGGATATTTCACAATTTGGTGTAAAATAAAACCAAATACATGTTGCTTGATTCCAAAAGACCGTTTTATTTAATATCCGGAATATTGATTTTGGGTTTGTTGGGTATTGTTTTTTATTTTCAATATCAAAAAACAATTGATAAAAACTCCATTACTGTTATCACCGGCGATAAGCCCATAAAAATTCAAGTTGAGTTTGTCAAAACTTCTGAAGAATTGACTCGGGGATTGATGAATCGCGTTTCATTGGACGAAAATTCCGGAATGTTTTTTGTTTTTTCCGACGAAGCAACGCGAAGTTTCTGGATGAAAAATACTTTAATCCCGCTTGATATAATTTTTATTTCTTCAAATGGCCATATAAACGAAATAACAACTATGAATCCTTGCCAAGAAAATAATATCTGTCAGCCATATGAATCAAAATTGCCGGCGCAATTCGTTTTGGAAATCAATGCCGACCAAGCCGAAAAACGGAACATATCCCCCGGCGACATCATCCAACTCCCTCAAAAATAATTTACTTTATCAAATAAGTCAGGGTGACGCTTATGGCGATGTCCTGACTGCCGGGTTCGATTTGCGGAGATGATTTTGCTATCGCGCCTCCCATGCCCATCGCTTCATAAAACATCGGCGGTTCTCCGGCTGAATTTTCGCTAAAACCAATGATGCGGCCAAGACGGAAACCTGCCGTTTTGCCGGTGATTTTAGCTTTTTCTTTCGCCTGCTTGACCGCTTCCTCGCGCGCTTTATTTCTTAATTCTTCCGGCCTGTCCACCAGCATCGATATGGAATTGATTTGATTGGCGCCATTGGAAACCGCGCCGTCCAAAATGTCGCCAACTTTGGCAATATCGCGAATCGTAACGGAAAGCGACTGATTCAAAATATAGCCGGCTAGCGTTGACTTGCCTTTATTGTAATCGTATTTCGGAGACAGATTATAGTTGTTGGTTTTGATGTCCTCATCTTTTATTCCCTGATTTTTCAGAAATTTAATCACCGAGTTCATCTTGGAAGAATTCTCGTTCTGGACCGAAATTGAATCTTTGCCCTCAGTCGATAATCCAATCTCAACTTTGGCGGTATCCGGCGCGGCTTTTACCTTGCCTTCTCCGGAAAAACTGACCGTTTGATAGGCATTCACCGCTCCGCCGTTGCGATAACTGTTTACCGCGCCAACCAATTGATTGAAACCGGCAAAAACCAAAAATAGCGTCAAAATGATAAGACCGACGCACACAACTCTTCGTTCGCATTCCGGCAATTTATTATAATCAAAAGCCATATTTTTTATTTTAATGGTAATTGACAACCGCTTTCTTGCGATAATTTTTCAATGCCCTGTTCCCCAACTAATTTCTTCCCATCCGGAAAAATCCATGTCGGATAACCGGTAACGCCTTTTTCCAGACACGCTTGCGGATTTTTGGGACATTCGACATAGGATACGAATTGAAACGAACTGCCGAACGCCCTTTTTTCATTCTGGCAATGGGAACACCAGTCGGCGCCGTACATAGCAACTTTCTTTTCCGCCAAACATTTGGCAAAATCATCATATTGGGAAATGGCCGGCGGCGCCGATTTGTAAAAATACCACGCGACAATAACAAGTGCCAAAATAATCAAACCGATTATGTATAATAATTTTTTATTCATAAAAATTATGCACATCATTCATCGCAGCAATCGACTAATTTATTCATAATGTCCGTCAGCGTCCACGGTTTTTCTTCAGACGCGATTTTCTTCAATTCGGTGGTGTCAATCAATTTAAGGCGCAACGCCCAAAACAGGGAGTAAATTTCATTGGCTTTGCCGTAAATTTCCTTGGCTTCCTCTTTTTTGCCGTCGGACTGTAATTTGGTACCCACTTCAATTAACCGCATGGTCGTCCCCAAAAGATGCTTGGAAATGCACCAGGTCTCGCCTTCGTGCTTGTCAATTAATTTTTTCAGCAGCGATTTTCTTATTTCCCGCGCTTCCAAAAGAAGATCCAAATAACCGTCTTTACCGGTCTTGGCGTTGGTAAAAAAGAAGTGTTCCTCCAAAGAAACCAAATTCATCACCGCGATGCTTAAATCCTCTTCGGTCGATAAATCAACCTCACCGGATTTTTTCATCCGTTCTATTTTCTTCATCAATTCAGAAAATTTGTCGTTTTCTTCATTCATATTTCTATTATAATACAAAAATCGCGATTCCCAAAATTATCATGGCGATTCCGCTCCACAATTTGATTCTGATATTTCCATCCTCTTTCCACGACTGCATTTTGGCAAGAAGAGTTTTATTGCTTGCGATTAATAACGCAATGACGAGAGGCGAAACAAAAACCAGGTTATAGTATATCAAATACACCAGACCCTTCGCAAAAGTGGCCTGATCATGCAGAAGCCCCAAAATCATCAGATACGGACCTCCGGTGCAGGGAAATTCATAAAGGCCGACCAAAACGCCGAGAAAAAACGCCGCCGGAATCGAGCCCTTTTCAATCAATGTCGCCATTTTTGGCTTGATAAAAGCGGGAATTTTAAGTTTTATCGGAAAGGCGGGAAAAAATTCATTCAATATACTGATCGCTCCCGCCAAAATCAAAATTGCCGCGCCGATCTTGCCCATAAAATGAGGCACATTAAAAAAATTGAGCGCCCTCATGATGCCGAGCCCGATTGATACATATATTAAAAATATGCCTGCAATATACACCCCGCCGATTTTTATAATATTGGTTCGCGTCTTGCCGGCGTTAAAAAGAAAAGCAATTGTCAAGATTAAAACCGAAAAAGCGCAAAAATTTACGCTGTCGATAACAGCGGCGATTGTTACCAGAGAAATACTCATATTTCCTCTTCTTCGTCGTCGCTTAATGGTTTAGGCAAGATTGAGAATTTCATTTTAGGTCCGTTTAGCGAAGTATACTCCATCGTTAAAAATTTTCCAAGTCGCGCCGATAATCAAAAATCCCAACAGCCAGCCGGCGATAACATCCGATGTCCAATGAACGCCGAGATATATCCTTGAAAATCCGATAAGAAAAATGAACGCGCCGGCCGCGATTGAAATTATTATTTTCTGCCATTTTTTACGACATAATTTGTAAATAAAATAACCGATTATTCCGTAAAAAATAATCGCCATCATCGCGTGGCCGCTGGGAAATGAATAACCGCTTTCCTGTATCAATGCCAAACTCGCATCAGGTCGCGGACGGCGAACAATAAATTTCAAAATTTCTTTGATAATTTCGCCGCTTATTAAAGCGGCGACAAGAAAAACGGTCTCTTGTTTTTTTCTCAATAACGCCAATATCGCAACCGCGACAACGCCAAAGCCGACAATAACTTGCCAATTTCCGAGATAAGTAACAAAAACCATAATTTGAAACATTATTTTTATTATATAACTTATTTAAACAAATAAAAACCCCGTCTTAGCGGGGTATTTAATTACCTACCGTGTCTTATTTCGGAAATGTGTTTTACACCGTCCCTGATCATCAAATCTTTCAACCCTTCATTGATCTGATGGACGATGGCGGGGCCCTTATATACAAGGGCGGAATAAATTTGGATCAGATCGGCGTATTTTAACATTTCATACGCCCGCGCCGCGTTGGAAATCCCGCCGACCGCAATAATTGGAATTTTTTTATTAATTTTAATGCTCAAATATACAATCGTGGTAAGCGCTTTTTTCCAAAGCGGTCTGCCGCTTAATCCCCCTTCCTCGGTTGTCGGCACAGTTAGTCCGTCGCGAGTGACAGTGGTATTTACGGCAATCAAGCCGTCAACGCCACAATCAAAACAAACCTCTAACACATCATCAATCTCGTCCAATCCTAAATCGGGCGAAATTTTTACCAAAATTTTTTTGGGCTTTTGTTTAGTTAATTCCGCAAGCGCCTTATTCTCTTTTTTCAAGAATGAAATTATATCTTTCAAATGCGCTTTTTCTTGCAGCTTTCTCAATCCGGGCGTATTCGGCGAGCTGACATTTATTACGAAATAGTCGCCACAAAGATACAGTTGCCTGAATGAATAACAGTAATCCATAGCCGCCATTTCAAGCGGTGTATTTTTCGATTTTCCCAAACTGATTCCCAGCGGAATATCCGATCCGGCAGTTCTTCTTAAATGCCAAGATACGGTGTCGGCGCCGGCGCTTGGAAACCCCATGCGATTGATAATTGCTTCATCTTCCGGAAAGCGAAAAATGCGCGGCTGTGGATTTCCCGGCTGTTCGAATCTTGTCACCGTTCCCATTTCCAAAAAACCGAACCCCAGCGATTGGAACCCTCTTAAAACGACTCCATTTTTGTCGAATCCGGCGGCCAGTCCGACAGGATTGCGAAATTTCAACCCAAATATTTCCCGCTCCAAAGCAGGGTCTTCAAAAGTCGCGCATTGCGCTACCAACTTTGCCAACCATCTTTGATTTCCGACAAAACTTAACAGGGCCAAAACCGCTTCATGAGCATCTTCCGGGTCTTTCCTAAACAACTTAAACAAAATCGGCCTCACCATCCATCTGTAGATCATCTTCTCCGCCCTCCTTTCTTTTTATACTTTTTTAAACAACTTGGTGACACTAAAATAACACGCAATGCGTGTTATTTGTCAATAACTGCGGGACAGGGAGTCGAACCCCAATTTCATGGTTCAGAGCCATGCGTGCTACCATTACACCATCCCGCAATATATCAGTTTTCAAACTTTCAAATATTTTCGCACTGCCACCCAACTGGAAAAGACGCCCAATATTATGCCACCCAAGGTTTGAAAAAGCAATAATGGCCAAAAATTATCGCCGATGTAACTTACAAGATTTATGTTAGGAAGAAAATCAAAAAGTTTCGGCCCTAAGAAACCGATGCCCGGAATAACAATCATGAAAGAAATTATGGACGCGACAACACCATGCAAAACGCCTTCGACAATAAAGGGCCCCCTCACGAACCAATTGGAAGCGCCGACTAGTTTCATCACCGTTATTTCTTCCCGCGCGGAATAAATCGCCAGCCGCACCGTGTTGAAAGCCACCAGAAAAGCGATAAAAGCCAAAATTAAACTCGCCGCAACCCCGCTCTCGCGCAACACTTTGATAATATTACTTAACCGATCAATGGCGTCTTTATTTTCCGTATAGGTAATATTGGTAATGATGCCCTTATATTGATCTTGATTCAAAAAAGCGGTGATAGCGGGATATTGCGATAAATTCTTAGCCAAAATATTTAAACTTGCTTCCAGCGGGTTGATTCCAATTTCTTGAAGCGACTTAATAAAGATATCGTTATCGGCATGCCGTTTTTTAAAAATTGGCAGGGCCTGTTCCGCGGAAATATATTCGACGCTATTCACTTCTCCCATCCCTTCTAATTTTGACTTTAACGCCAAAATATCCATTTCTTTGGCGCCCAAATTGAAATAGACGCTGATATCAACCTTTTCTACCAACACATCCAAAACCGAAGTTAACACCACATTTAAAAGAAAAATACTGGTCCAAACGACAAGAGTAACCGTCATTATCAAAACCGTGGCGGTCGATAGCCAGCCATTGCGCCAAAAATTTAACATTCCCGCTTTTATTATTCTATGGAGCGTTGTAAACATAATAATTATGAAAGAATGTAGCGACCGGGGTTTTCGTCTCTCGAAACCACGCCATTTTCCAAACTGACCACGCGCCGTTCGAGCGCGTTGATAATTTCTTTGTCATGCGTCGCCAAAATGACCGTAGTGCCCAGTTCATTAATTTTAATGAGAAGCCGGATAATATCCCAAGTATTAATGGGGTCAAGATTGCCCGTCGGTTCGTCGGCGACAATAACGCTCGGCCGGTGAACCATGGCGCGAGCAATGGCGACTCTCTGTTTTTCACCGCCGGAAAGTTCTCGGGGAAAATTGTCCTTTTTATTTTTCAGGCCTACCAAATCCAAAACCCTGCCGACATCATTTTGAATTTCCGCTTCGCTTTTACCGGCTACTTCCATCGCAAAAGCCACATTTTCATAGGCGGTTTTGTTGGGCAATAATTTAAAATCCTGAAAAACCGCCCCTATTTGGCGGCGCAAAAAAGGCAACTCTTTGGCCGGCATTTTCAGAATGTTTTGTTTGTTAAAAAAAATTCTGCCGCCGGTTGGTTTCTCTTCCGCGATTAAAAGTTTTAAAAGCGTCGACTTCCCCGCCCCGGAACGGCCTACGACCGACACAAATTCTTGGGGCTTAACCTCAAACGAAACGCTTTTCAAAGCCACGGAATGGCTGTTGTAAATTTTGCTGACATGTTCAAATCGTATCATCGCCGTGTATGTCGGTATTTTACCAAAATAAAAATCCCCAGGCAAATCTGAGGATGGTAACCGACTCAAAAAAAGACAATACACGCCGCCCGCGCTTTTGATTTAGCCCGCGCAATTCTGTATGTATCCGCCTCTTTCGAGACCTTTCGAGCAACTTCCGCCCAGAAATTTGGCATATCAACGCTTTTCCACATCTTTTCGAGCTCGTCCGCTCTTTTGACAATCAATTTTTTATGTTGTTTTTGAATATTCATTCTTTTCTTAGCCATAATCCCTCCTTTTATTGTTAAAAAACCGTTTATGCGCTCAGAAGAATTCTGAGCCTGCGTCCAGGGTTGTTTATTTCACATAATTCCAAACTGCGCCCAGCAGGATTCGAACCTGCGACCGTCTCCTTAAAAGGGAGCTGCTCTACCGACTGAGCTATGGGCGCAGTTTGAAATTATATTTTTATATGAACAACCCGTTAAAAGTAATAACATTACTTTTAACCCATCTCCAAAAAGGGAGCCATTTCACTACTAATCTATGGGCGCGAATAACTTAATATAATATAAACCCAAAAACCGGCGCATAACAAACTCAAAAATATAATCTGCCATGTTTTTTTGTTCAATTCTTTTCTTGAAAAACCGGATTTTACCAAAATCCAAAAGATAAACAATGTAAATACAAAAAAAGAAAACGATTTCAAAAACACCCCTTGCGAGAAATTAAGACGGGATAAAAATCGCGCTTGATACGGAATATATTCATTTATCAAAGTAGCCGGATATGACGCCAACAATAACACGATTATCCTGTTTCGTCCAACGATAAGCCCATACAAAAAGACCGCGGTAAAGAGAAATAAAAGCAATAAAATTTCGTTATTTAAGCTCATCGCGCAATTTTTCCAACAATTCCCGCGCTTTGCCGGATAAATTCTTGGGCATTTTTATATTCACCACAAAAATTATATCACTATTCTTGCCGTGATGCACCAAGGCCTCGCCGTTTTGGACCCCGGCGGGGATCTTTAATTTTATTCGTTCCCCTCTTACCAATACCTCAATATCGCCGCCGAGCGCCGCGGTTGCAAAATCCAAATTCAAAGTTGTTTGGACGGTTGATCTGGCTCGGCTGAAACCGCCGAAAAAATCATTAAACCCGCTGCGTCCGCGACTGCCTCTAGCGGAGAACCCGAATAATTCTTCCAGAATATCGGAAAATCCGCCGATATCTTCGAAACCGCCAAAATTTTCCCAACCCGGCGGCGCTCCGCCGGGAGCGCCGGAAAATGTTTGCCCGAATCGATCGTATTGCTGTCTTTTATCTTTATGACCCAAAACCTGATACGCTTCGTTTATTTCTTTGAATTTTTTGTCTTCCCCGCCGCTTTTGTCGGGGTGATGCTGATGCGCCAATTTTCTATAGGCCCGCTTGATTTCATCATCGGACGCGCCTTTGTTTACGCTTAAAATTTCGTAATAATCTTTCGGCATTTAATTATTTTTTCTCTTCTTCAGGTTTTGTATTTTGGTTTTGGTCATTGGGATTTGTTTCGGATTTAGGATTTTGGTCATTAGAGTTTTCCGCCGCTGGTGGATTATACATTGCCTCGCCGATTTTTTGAATTTCTGTTGATAATTCCTGCGACGCTTTTTTAATTGCTTCTATATCATTATTATCTTTTGTTTTTTTCAGTAATTCTATTTTTTCTTCAATCAATTTTTTGTTTTCCGGTTTTATTTTATCGCCCGCATCTTTAATCGCTTTCTCCGACATATAAATAAGCGACTCGGCGGAATTTTTGATTTCAATCTCCTCTTTTTTCTTGGAATCCTCTTGCGCGTGAATTTCCGCTTCTTTTTTCATTTTTTCCACTTCCTCCTTTGACAGGCCGGTCGAGGCGGTAATGGTTATTGCTTGCTTTTTGCCGGAGGCCTTATCAACAGCCGAAACATTCAAAATGCCGTTGGCGTCAATGTCAAAGGTGACTTCAATCTGGGGCACGCCCCGCGGCGCCGGCGGAATGCCGTCCAAAATGAATTTGCCGAGCGTTTTGTTGTTGGCGGACATCGGCCGCTCTCCCTGAAGAACATGAATTTCCACCTGTGGCTGGTTGTCGGCCGCCGTTGAAAAGACCTGCGTTTTGGCGGTCGGAATCGTTGTGTTTTTGGCAATCATCGGCGTGGCGACATTGCCCATTGTTTCAATGCCCAAAGTAAGCGGGGTAACATCCAAAAGCAAAATATCCTTCACATCCCCCTGAAGCACGCCCGCCTGAATCGCGGCGCCGAGCGCCACCACCTCGTCGGGGTTAATGCCCTTGTGCGGCTCTTTTCCGAATAAATTCTTTACCGCGTCGGCAACCGCCGGCATTCTGGTCTGACCGCCGACCAAAACAATCTCGTCAATATCCGAAAGGGCAAAATTTGCTTCTTTTACGGCCTGCTTGGTGAGTTCAATAGAAGTGGCAATAAAATCATGGACCAATTCTTCCAGTTTCGCTCGCGTCAGTTTAATAATAAAATGCTTCGGCCCGGAAGCGTCGGAAGTGATGAATGGCAGATTAATTTCCGTTTCCATAACCGTTGAAAGTTCGTGCTTGGCTTTTTCCGCCGCTTCCTTAAGCCGCGACAGGGCCATCGAATCCTTTGATAAATCAATCCCCTGTTCTTTTTTATGCGCGTCAACCAGATAATTGGTGATTCTTTGGTCTAAATCGTCGCCGCCCAGATGGGTGTCGCCGCCGGTCGCCTTTACTTCTATGGTGTCGTCGCCGATTTCCAGAACCGAAACATCGAAAGTGCCGCCGCCGAAATCGTAAACCACAATTTGTTCCGATTTTTTCTTGTCCAGCCCATACGCCAAGGCCGCGGCCGTCGGTTCGTTGATGATTCTCAAGACCTTCAACCCGGCGATTTCTCCGGCGTTCTTGGTCGCCTGTCGTTGAGAATCGTCAAAATAGGCCGGCACGGTAATGATGGCCTCGGTGATTTTCTCGCCCAATTTTTCTTCCGCGTCCTGTTTCAATTTTTGCAGAACCATTGCCGAAATTTCTTCCGGCCGATACCACTTGCCGGATATATTTATTTCCACGCCGCCCGAACTTGATTGCTGAATTTTATAGGGCAGCCATTTTTGGTCGCGCGCAATTTCCGGGTCGTTCCATCTGCGGCCGATAAGCCGCTTCATCGAGAAAATGGTGTTTTCCGGATTGACCACCGCCTGCCGTTTCGCTAAAAGCCCGACTAACCGTTCGCCGTTTTTGGCCGTCGCCGCCATCGAAGGCGTCGTTCTGTTGCCTTCCTTATTTTCAATTATCTTCGGTTCACCGCCCTCAACAATCGCCATCGCCGAGTTTGTCGTTCCTAAATCTATACCAAGTATCTTGCTCATAGTTTTTTATTAATTATTTTAATTATTAATTGTTTAATTAAATTTCGACGCTTAATTTTCAATTTCTAATTTTCAATTTTCAATCAATGCTTCAATTTTCTAATGTTTTAATTTTGAAAATTAATTCATTGGAAATTCACTGGAAATTGAGAATTGAAAATTGGTAATTTTTATTTGTATACTTTCACCTTCGCCGGCCTCAAAACCTCGCCTTTCATTAAATATCCTTTTTGTTTTTCTTCCGCCACTACGCCCGATTCATCTCCATCAACCGATTCCATCGCCTCATGTTTCAACGGATCAAACTTCTCTCCAGCTACTTTCATTGCTTCTACCCCATTCGCTTTTAAATAGTCTTCCAGCTGTTTTTTGATGCTCTCGATGCCCGCGTCCAAAGTTCCCGCCCTGTCAAAATTATCCATAATTTCCAAAAGGGGCAAAATAAACATTTTCGACATCCACTCTTTTATTTCTCTTCCCTGTTGCTCCATATCCTTCTTCAAGTTGAGGTAATCGGCCTTGGCGCGCTTCCATCCGTTCAGATACTCCTCGGATTGTTTTTTGCATTGTTCCAGCTCGCTTAATTTAGTTGTTTCACCCTGCGGGTGACCACCCGAAGGGTGGTTATTTTCTTCGTTCATAATTGTTAAATATTTTATCTATTAAAAATTTTCTTAAAAACTCTTCGGACATTTCAGGAAAAATTTTTGAAGCGCATTCTCTGACCTGCAATGACGCGCTGATTAAATTGGAAACGGAATTTTCAAATTTTAACGCTTCCGCTTCTTTTATAGAAGATGGTTCCCAAACCTCTTCCATAAAATAATGCCAGCCGTCGGCCGTGGGCACCCGGCCTCCGGAAGTGTGCGGTTTGGTCAAAAATCCCAACTCCTCCAAAAAAGCCAAATCGTTTCTTATTGTGGCCGAACTGACATCCAAATCATAATTTTCGGCTAAAAATTCGGAACCGATCGGCTTCGCCGTCTTGATAAATTCCCCCACAACGATCACAAATATTTCTTTGGGCCTGCCTTCTAAGTTCATGATATTTAGAACTCTATCAGAGTTGGCAATGTTTCGTCAAGAGTGCCAACATTGCCAATTTGTTGCCGAGGAGGAGGATATGTTAAAATAATTTGTATTATTAATGAATTTCATAAATATCTAACAAAAAAATAAAATGAAAACTATAACCGAAAATGGATTAACTTGGACCGATATTGAAAAGCCGACTAAAAAAGACCTTGATTGGCTGAAAAACAGTTTTAATATTCATACCATTGTTTTGGACGAGTTAATCCCCGCATCCCAAAGGGAGAAGGTTGAATATTTTGACAACTATATGTTTTTGGCGATGCATGTGCCGGTTTTCCATCAGACGAAAAAAACTACCAAGCCGATTGAACTGGATTTTTTGATCGCCGAAAATCATTTGATAACAATTCATAACGAACCGATTGAACCGCTCAAGGATTTCCTCAAAAAATGCGAAAACAAGCCCGAATTGAAATCCAAGTATTTCAATTCCACAACCGGACATTTGTTTTACTTTATCAGCGAAGAACTGCTTAATTTCGCTGAAAGGCAATTAGTACATATCGGTAAAAATATCAACCAAGTCGAAGACGATATGTTCAAGGGCGCGGAACGGGAACTCATCAGAGACATCTCGGTCATCAAGAGAGATGTTTTGGATTTCCGAGTCGCCATCAGACCGCTTTGCAGGATATTTCATTCCTTGGCGAATCGGGGAATAAATTTTTGGCCGGAAAAAAGCGAAGATTTGAAAATTTATTTCAACGACCTCATCGACGATTACGAAAGAGTGTGGAATGAAATAGCCAACTACACCGACACCATCAACGCTCTGGAAGACACGCACACTAATCTGTTGAGCCACAAAACCAGTACCATTATCAGAACCTTCACCATCCTATCTTTCATCACTTTTCCGGCGATGCTGGTCGTCGCCGTTACCCAAATGAATCCGGCCGATTTTTGGATTGTGGCCATAACCATTCTCTTTACAACGACATTTATGTGGGTGTATTTTAAGACCAAAAAATGGCTTTGAAATTCTACAATTTTCTTACCCGTAAAAAAGAAAACTTTAAGTCCTTGCGCCCCAAGCAAGTTGGTTTTTACGCTTGCGGGCCGACGGTTTACGACTACGCGCACATCGGCAATCTGCGGACTTATATTTTTGAAGACATTCTGAAACGAACACTGGAATATAACGGCTATAAAGTTAATCACATAGTAAACATCACCGATGTGGAAGATAAGATTATCCGCGAGTCGCAAAAAACCGGTAAATCCATCGCCGATTTCGTCAAGCCCTATGAAAAAGCGTTTTTTGAGGACTTGAAAAAATTGAACATAGAAAAAGCGCAAAAATATCCGAAAGCGACGCGGCATATTAAAGAAATGATAAAAATTATCGAGGCGCTTCTCAAAAAAGGATTGGCTTATGAATCCGACGGTTCAATTTATTTTGATATTTCCAAATTCTCCGCCAAAGGCGGATCCGCCTCTGTCGGAAAGTACGGAAAATTGAGCGGTCTGAAGAGCCGGGAGCTAAAGGCGGGCGCGCGAGTTGATGTCGATGAATACGACAAGGCAAGCGCCGAGGATTTTGTTTTGTGGAAAGCCCCAAAGGAGAGCAATCTCCCTACTTGGAGCGCGTCTTTCGGCGCCGGCCGCCCCGGTTGGCACATAGAATGTTCGGCGATGTCCATGAAATATCTGGGCGAAACATTCGATATTCACGCCGGCGCCGTTGATTTGCTGTTCCCCCACCATGAAAATGAAATCGCCCAGTCCGAAGGAGCGACCGGCAAACCGTTTGTAAAATATTTTATTGAAGGCGAACATTTGTCGGTTAACGGCGAGAAAATGTCCAAATCCTTGGGCAATATATTCAATCTCCACGATTTGGAAGCGAAAAAATTCGATCCCCTCGCCCTTCGTTATTTGGCGCTTACCGCCCACTATCGTTCAAAACTGAATTTCACTTGGGAGTCGCTCCAATCCGCCCAAAACGCGCTATCTAATTTAAGAGACTTAATTGTTAATCTGAAAAACCAACCGCGTAGCGATGTATTAATACATGATAACCAAAAAATCGTTAACCGATTTAAGAAAAAATTCTTGGGCCGCATCAACAACGATATGGAAATGCCGGCCGTCGTGGCGCTTTTATGGGAAGTGGTAAAATCCGAAAAATTAAGCCCCAAAACAAAATACGATTTGATAATTGATTTTGATAAAGTTTTTGGGTTGAATCTCGGCAAAATAGAAGTTAAAAAAATTCCGGTGAAAGTTTTGCAATTGGCAAAAGAACGCGAAAAATATCGTCAAGCAAAAAACTTTGCCAAATCCGATATCCTCCGCAAAAAAATAGAATCCCTCGGCTGGCTCATTGACGACTCCTCCTCCGGCCCGAAAATAAAAAAGAAATAAAAAAATCAGCATGCGCTGATTTTTTTGTCTAAAAACCATTTCTACCGAAAATTAATTTAACTCCATTAAATAAACACATCAAATGCGAATGATTAATGCTCGAGCCGCAATAGTGTATGGGATTTTTAATTAAAGCACCTCTGATTCTGTCATTAAAAATTACAACGTCATTTCGATTTCCAACCACATCGATGTCGTGAACTGTCCAACCTCTCTTGTTAAGGCCGCCAACTATTTCTATGTTCAAATCTTTAATATGCCATCCCAAATCTTTTTTATAAAGTTTCTCCCATTTTCTATTTAGTAAAAACATAAAAATTCTTTTTCCCAGCAAGTGAGATATCATTTCGCAAAAGATACATCTTCCTCTCTTTTGTGCCATCCTTACACCTCCTCTTAAGAACTACAGAAATAATAACGCAAATGCCTATTTAATGTCAAAATAATTTGATTTTTGAATTTAACCTATTTCAACGATCGTTGAAATAGGTTAATAGATGATTTTATAATAAATCAAATTTCGATTTGAGCCGGTCATCGTCCGCGATGGTTTTCGCTTCAATAAAATTTATATATGGCCCAATTTGAAAAATTTCTTCAATAAACTGAATTTCGTTTAAACAAGGGTATGGATGAACGAAAACGCTTTTGTGCAATTGGCAAAATCCCAATTCTTTCAATTTATCGCGCAATGCGTTGCGGGCCAATTTTTTCTTTTCCGGAATATCAAAAGTCACAATTCGCCAAATACCGTCCCATCTCTTGGGTTTTTTAATTTCCAAGTTATCAAGCTCATATATTAGTAGTTTTTTCTTCCCTTTTTCGGTAATGGTAATTTTAGAAATGTTCCCATCTTCCCTAAAATCAATCAACCTATCTCGTTTTAGAATTTTTAATGACTTTGTAAAACTATGTTTTTTGGTTTTAAACTTTTTAATCAACGGACTAAACATTATGGCCGAGCCAGGCAATATCATCGCGGTAGTTATAATAAAACCAGCGGCCAAAGCCAACAAAATTTGTTTTCCCACCTCGCCTTTTTTGTTCATAGTGATTTTTTATTACTTGTTATTCACACTGCTCCCATTACACTATTCCAACGATCGTTCAAATAGTGTAAATATTTATTTTTAATCTTGTTTAATTAAGTGGTCTTTAATTAAATCATTGACCATTTTAATTTCGTCGGAGATGCCTTCAATAAGATCATAGTTTTTCAGTTCTTCAAAAGTTGCCCAAGCGTAGTTTATGCTTTCGTTGTCTAGTTTTATTTCTCCATTTTGATATGGGGCGTAAAAACTTAAAACAATAACCGGAACACCATCCGGTCTGATAAAAGTGATGTCGCAACAATAACTCATTTTTCCGACTTCGATACCGGCCTCTTCTTTGATTTCGCGCCTTAAAGAATTTTCCAAAGCGTAATACCAATGATCGGATGTCGTTTTGGGAGTATTGATGTAATCGTCGGTAGACAGTCCCCCGCCCGGCACCGTCCATTTTCCCGGAAATGCCTTCTTGTTAAAACTACGCTGAAGCAAGAGAAATTTACCATCTTTATGAATGATGCAAGTTGATGTTATCCTATGAAGTTCTTTGTCCATTTTATTTATCCGTTGGATCTTTTTTCATATTGCTTTAATACTACATCGACTTGCCACTATATACAATTCACAGGTTTTCAACTTTTTTATTTGCGGGAATTTTATCAAGCAACTATACTACTTTCTGAGATAGGGAAATGAAATTTTAAAATTCTAGGTGGGGGCGAGCCATTCCGAGCGGGACAGCGAGGAATGGGGCTAAGGAATTTTACAAATTTTATTTCCCTATCTCAAATCACCATGCCAATAAAGACCTACAAAAAAGAAATAAAAAAATCCCTTCCGTTCAACCCCAATCAGTTGCCGCCGCAAGACATTGAAGCGGAACAATCGGTTTTGGGCGCTCTTCTCATAGACAAAGACGCGGTTATTAAAATCGCCGACATTATCACTGCCAAAGATTTTTATCGCCGAACGCATGAAATAATCTTCGAATCCATGATGGAGCTCTACGCCAAAAGCGAACCCATTGATCTTTTAACCGTCAGTAGCAAACTAAAAGAAAAAAAACAATTCAAAGACATCGGTGGCATGTCGTATTTGACGACTCTCGTGAATTTTGTGCCGACCGCGTCCAATGTTGCACATTACGCAAAAATCGTTAATCAAAAAAGGGTCTTGAGAGATCTGATCAGCGCTTCCGGCGAGATCTCGGCTCTGGCGTGGAATGAAACCGGCAACATCGATGAGATTTTGGACGAAGCCGAAAAAAGAATTTTCGGGGTCTCACAAACATCGCTCATTCAGGAATTTCAGCATATCAAGCCGCATCTTACCGAAGCGTTCGAGAGATTTGACCGACTGCACAAAGGCGATGATGTCTGGCGCGGTATTCCGACCGGTTTTTTGGATTTGGACAAGCGGTTGGCCGGATTGCAAAAAGCCGATTTGATAATTCTGGCGGCGCGTCCGTCTTTGGGCAAAACATCGTTGGCGCTTGACATCGCCCGCCACGCGGCCGTTAATGAAAAAATGGCCGTCGGCGTTTTCAGTTTGGAAATGTCCAAACAGCAACTGATAGAACGGCTCATCGCCGCCGAAGCCAATGTCGATCTGTGGCGGTTGAGAACCGGGCAATTGTCAGACGAGGGCAAAGATAATGATTTTGATCGAATAGGCCAAGCTCTCAACAGTCTGTCTTCGGCGCCGATTTACATAGACGACGCCGCCTCGCCGAATGTTCTGCAAATCAGGACCATGGCTCGGCGGCTGCAGGCGGAAAAAGGCCTCGATCTTTTGATCATCGATTATTTGCAACTGATGCAGGGAACTGGGCGAATAGAAAACCGAACGCAGGAAGTCAGCGAAATTTCAAGATCCCTAAAAAATCTGGCGAGAGAATTGAATATTCCGGTGATGGCCCTGTCGCAACTTTCACGCGCGCCGGAGGCGCGCGTCGATCAGGTCCCGAAACTGTCGGATTTAAGAGAATCTGGCGCCATTGAACAGGACGCCGATGTCGTGATGTTCATCTACCGCGAAGATAAGGCCAAGCCCAACAACGAGACCGATCGGAAAAATATCGCCGAAATTCATGTCGCCAAGCATCGCAACGGCCCGACCGGAAAAACAGAATTGTATTTTAATGAAAATTATGTCAGTTTTAAAAACTTAGACAAATTACACTAATATGTATCCGAAACCGATAAAAGAATTTATAGACAATTTTTCCAAGTTGCCGGGAATCGGGCCGCGCCAGGCGGCGCGGCTGGCTTTTTGGATTTTAAACGGAGAAAAAAAAGTCCGAGATAATTTAAAAAAGGCGCTGGAAGGATTGGAGCATGATATAGATATTTGTTCTGTTTGTTTTTTTACCATGGAACATTCTCGGCACGGGGAAGATAAATGTCATTTCTGCGACAACCCCGCCAGAGATCATAAAATGATTTGCGTTACTGAAAAAGAAACTGATTTGGCGACTATCGAAAAATCGGGAAATTACAAAGGACTCTATCATGTTTTGGGCGGTTTGTTTTCCGCGCTGGATACGGCCATCCCCAAAAACCTGAAAATGCCGGAACTGATAAATCGGATAGAGAGCAAAAAAAACGGAGGTAAAAAAATTGAAGAAGTTATCTTGGCGCTTTCCTCCACTCACGAAGGCGATTTGACGGCGCATTATTTGGAGAGATTGTTGAAGCCGTTGAAAGTAAAAATTACCAGATTGGGGCGAGGATTGCCGTACGGCGCCGATGTGGAATTCGCCGACGCCAAAACGCTGTCCGGAGCGCTGGACGGCAGAAAAGAAACTAAATAGAAATAATTTCGACTTCCGTGAAATGTTGGCGATGGCCGGCTTTTTTCTTGTAGCGGGTCTTGTTGTGATAATGAAAAACAATGATTTTTCTGGAACGCCCCTGTTTTAAAACCTTAGCCGAGACACTTCCCCCTTCAATTAGCGGCGCCCCGATTTTCGTTTCTTTGTCGGCCACCAACAACACTTCATCAAAACTGAACTCACCGCCTTCCGCAGTATCGATTTTGCTGATTTTCAGCTTATCTCCCTCTTTAACCAGATATTGCTTGCCCCCGGTTTTAATTATCGCGAATTTCATATTATTTCGTTTAGGTAAGATACAATGATTGCCGACCGGCCGTCAAGAATCACTTGTTTATCATATACAAGGCGATGCCGCCGATCACAAGAAAACACTGGACTATGAGCGTTACCGCCGTTAAAAAATATGATAAAAAACGATTTTTTTTCCAAATTTTAAGCGCCAGAAATCCGTTGACCGCCATGATAATCACGCCGACCAGAGGCAGAATGAAAATGCTTTTTACTTCTCCTAGATAATCGACGCCCCAGTCCACATTATAGTGGAGTACGATGGGAATATTGTTTTGTTTTATGAAAAAATAAAAAAACAAAAACAGCCAGATTATGATGATGGAACTTGCGCCGAGCAATATTCGATTGATGGCGTCTCTCAAAAATTCTTTCATGATATTTTTATACCGCCACCGGGATTCGAACCCGGGTTACCTGGATGAGAACCAGGCGTCCTGGACCGGACTAGACGATAGCGGCACTCTTGATACTATAGACCAAATCATGTCATTATTCAACATTATGGATTCGCAAAAAACGATTATTTTTCTTCACGGCTGGGGCATGTCTTCCAAAATATTTCGGCCATTTTATCATTATTTCAAAAATGATTTTATCGTCTATTTTTTGGATTTACCAGGTTTCGGCGATACCCCCATTGAGAGGCCAATGGTTTTGAATGACTATGCCGAATTCGTTTATAAATTTATTCAAGATAACAATATTGTAGATCCTATAATTGTCGGTCATTCTTTTGGCGGCGCGGTTGCCACAAAATTGGCGATTATTCACCCAGAAATTTTATCAAAATTAATTTTGGTCGATGCCAGTGCCATTCGACAACCGCACCACATCATTAAACTGGCAAAAAAATTGGCAGATTTATTAAAACCTCTCATGCCATTTGGATTGAGAAAGTGGATTTTGAAATTATTAAATCTTGATAAGACCGACTATGCGCAAATTGAAAGTGACGAACTTAGGACAACATTCAAAAAGGTCATACATGAAGACCTGTCCCAATATTTGCCATCAATAAAATCGCCAACACTTGTTATCTGGGGCGAAAATGATACCGCGACACCACTTAGTGAAGGAAGACTTATCGCCAATTTAATTCCAAATGCTAAACTTTCAGTTATAAAACACACCGGCCATTTTTTATTTTTGGAAAAACCATTAGAATTTGTAAATGAAATTAAAAAATTTATTGTATCTCCTACAGCTTGAAGAATACGATTTGGAACGTTTTGACGAATGGTTGAAACGCAATCCGGGGCGAGTTGTTTTGGAAAAAAAGAATCATATAAATTGGACTCCCAAAGCCCGCGCGATTTTTATATTGGCTAAAATATTCGGCATAAAAAACGCCGTTTATATTTTGTCGCCAATCGATTCGTTATTGAAAAAACTGGTTGTTTCCAGGGCGCGCGCGAAAATAAAAAAGATGGCTGATTTGACGATAATCGGCGTTACCGGTTCCTACGGCAAGACAACAACCAAAGACGCCATTTCGCATGTATTAATACATAAATACAACTTATTAAAAACCGAAGGAAACCGCAATACCCTTTTGGGCATAGCCAAGACCATTGTTAATGATTTGAAACCGGAACATAAAATTTTTGTTTGCGAAATGGCCGCGTATCGGCCGGGCGATATAAAAGAAATCTCCAAATTGATTAAGCCAAAAATCGGCATCGTTACCGCCATCGGTCCGATGCATTATGAAAGATTCGGTTCGATGGAAAATATTTTGAAAACAAAATTGGAACTGATTGAATCATTGCCAGATAACGGTATTGGTTTTTTGCCGAAAGAAATTGAGCCGCAAATAAAACAAAAAAAAATTGGCGCTAAAACAGAATTTTTTTCTTCAAAAGAAGCATTATTGGTGAAAATCGGAAAACTATTTGAATTGTCCGAAAATGAAATTTTGGGACGCTTGAAAACCATGCCTCCGATATCGCGCCGCCAAGAAATGATAAAGACCTCCGGCGATATCACCATCATTGACGACTCATATAATTCCAATCCTATGGGATTTTTATCGGCCTTGGCAGCATTGAAAAATATGGCCGTTCAAAGGAGAATTTTGGTTACCCCGGGAATGATTGAACTCGGCGAAAAGCAATTTGAGTTGAATAAAAACGCCGCCATTGCGGCGGCGCAGGTCGCCGACTATGTAATCATAGTCGGCGAAATCAATAAATCCGCTTTGGAAGATGGTTTGAAAGAAGAATGGAAAGATAATTTCGACAAAAAGGTCTTTTGGGCGCCAGATCTGGATTCGGCCAAGAAAAAACTATCCGAAATCACCATCCCCCATTCCGCGATTCTTCTGGAAAACGACCTCCCCGATCATTATTTTTAACTCTTGACAAATTCTATGAATTTGGTAAAATAGTCACATAAATGGCTCCTGTGGACACAGATGAGTGCAATGGATAGCAGAACGGTTCGAAAGAACCGGAGACCCCCGTCCGATTCGGGGTCTGTGTCCCTTGAGCCAAATATAACCTCCCAAAGCATTGGGAGTTTTATTTTTACTTTTCACTTTCTTTACTGGCTTCAGAAATCAAATCAGAATCGTAACTAAATATCAGTTTTTTCCGTTCTTTATGGCGTTCAAAGCCAAGATTTATCAGCCGATCAATTAATTCATCTATATCCAATCCGCTTTTTTCCCAAAGATAGAAAGACAAGGAGCCAGGCAAAGTGTTTATTTCATTTATCCAAACATCACCGCTTTGCTCGCTGACTATAAAATCAATTCTGGCAACACCGGAAGCGTCAACTGATCTAAAGGCGGTTTTTGCCATTTCTTGAATTCTCCTGGCTAATTTTTCACTGATGGGCGCCGGCACCAAGCGTGAAAGTCCGGCCATACCTTTCATTTTCCCACCCTTCATATACTTGTCTTCATAGGAAAGCATTTGTTCACTACCTAATGGCTGTTCGCAAACCGACGCGATCAATTCGCTATTCCCTAAAACGGAACAATTAATTTCGATAATATTCTCTTTTCCTTCTTCAATGATAATCCGCCGATCAAACTGGGAAGCGATATTAATTGCCCCTTCTAATTCTTTAACGCCACTAGCCTTGTTAATGGCGACACTGCTTCCCAGGTTCGCTGGCTTAACAAATACTGGATAACTTAATTCTTTTTCTATATTTTTAATAATATCAATTTTATTATCTTCCCATTCGCTTTTTAAAAACCAAACATATTTTACAGTTGGCAATCCGACCTCTTTAAACACAGATTTTTGAATAATTTTATCCATCCCCACGGCCGAGCCCGTAACACCGCTTCCCGTGTAAGCAGCATCAGCCATTTCAAAAAGACCTTGCAAAGTTCCGTCTTCTCCAAAAGTGCCATGAATCGCCGTAAAATATATGTCGGCTGAAATTTTATTCAGAAATTTAAACGCAGATTTCGGCGCCAGCGCTTTAACACTCGGCGAGACATTAAAAATATATTCCGGCGCTTTAATGTCAGTAAGTTTTAAATTCTTATAGCTTTCCAATTTTTCCAATTTCTTATCAACAAACCATCTGCCGGTTTTATCTATATAAATCGGAATAACTTCGTATTTGTCGCGATCGATATTTTTGAAAACCTGCATTGCCGTCATAATGGAGACCTCATGCTCCACCGAACGGCTTCCAAAAACCACCGCTACTTTTGTTTTATCGTTTCTCATGCTTAAAGAGTAGGTTTATCCGGAGGAATTTGCAAATAATTGAATAAAAAATGAAACAGGTCCTTAGCCGCCGGCACCACCGTGCTTTCGGCGAATCTTATTCCTTGAGGACGATCCAATTTAATCAGGGCGATGAATTTTGGATTATAAGCCGGAGCGAAAGCCACAAAGGTGTGAATATATTCATCAAGATAACCGCCGTTTTTTAAATCCGGTATTTGGGCCGTGCCGGTTTTCCCGGCAATGGTATACCCGGATACTTGCGCCCGCCGTCCGCTGCCATTTTCCACGACCTTAATGAGCATATCGATCAATTTTACCGATGTTTCAGAGGAGATGACTTGTTTTGATTGTTTGTTTTTCATTTCGCCGGTCTCGTTGCCATGGGAAATTATTTTGGCAACCAAACGCGGCTGAATTAATTTGCCTCCATTGGCTATTACCGACAAGGAACGAATTAATTCCATAGGCGTTACGGCAACCCCTTGGCCAAACGCAGCGGTGGCATAATTAACATCGCGGCCGCTCAAAAGCTGTGAAAGATCTCCGCTCATTTCCGGAATATCAATGCCGGTTTTGCTGTCAACGCCAAAATTTTTCAGATATTTCAAAAATATATCCTTGGGCACTTTTTGCTGGACGAAAACCGCTCCGGTGTTTAAAGATTGCTCCAGAACCGTGGTCATGGTCTGCCAGCCCAAAATTTTATCCGATAACGCGTTAGAAATGGTTCTATCGGCGACCTGAACGCTACCAGTGTTATAGTATTTGGTTTCCGGCGTCACGGCGCCCGTCTCAATGCCAATAGCCATAGTGATTGGCTTGAAAACCGATCCCGGTTCATAGCGCTTCAGGGTTGCCGGATTAATAAACAAATTTTTGTCAGAAACGGCGGAATAATTATTGGCATCAAAACTTGGCGAAGAAGCCATTGCCAAAATATTGCCGTTTTTTGGATCCATTACGATAATGGAACCCTCGCTTGCCCGCCATGTTTCAACCGCCTTGGAAATCAACGATCCGGCTTGCGCCTGAATCGCCGAATCAATGGTTAGAACCAAGTCCGAACTGGAAATAAAACCGGAAAGATTGTCGTTATAATATTCTTCCAACCCATATTGGCCGGTTTGCCCGTTTTTATCGAACCCCAAAAACCCAATAACCTGTGAAAGATGCAGCCCCTCAGGATAATATCTTAGGGTCTCGCTACCCACCTCAATACCGGGTTCATTCAGCGCTTTTATCGCGTCAACGATTTCGTCGGAAACTTTCTTCTTCAAAATCTCATGCGGATCGTTCGGTTTTGATAATTTTTTCATCAGAGAGGCCTCGTCAAGTTCTAAAATAGGCGCTAATTTTTTGGCCAAGGTCATTGGATCGGTGATTTTTTGAGGGATGGCATAGATTAAAGAAAATTCCTTATTTAAAGCCGCCGCGTAGGGCGCATTGTCTTTATCCGTTAAAAAAATACTGCCACGAGGAACCGCGCTATTATTGTTATCGCTTATATTTTTAGCCCTGGCCAAATAATAATCGTGGCGAAAAATTGATAAATAAAAAAAACGCCCCCAAACCAGAAGAGTTAATAAAATAAAAAAGAATATCAAAAATAAAATTCTATTTTCAGAATTGTATTTCGGCATATTTATTGATTCTTGGCGACCGAACCGGATATTTTGATATATTGAACTTGATCATTGGGAACAAGATTTAAATCTTGAATCGCCTGCTGGAGAAAGCCGATGCTGCGCTTGCCGGAAAGTTCCAAATTGAGAGTTCTTATTTCAATTTTTAAATTTTCAATATTTTTGTGCAATATATTTTTTCTATAATTCGCCATAATCACGCTGTTCACAATAAACAAGTAGGCGATTGTCAACCCGACAACGGCGAAAATAAAAACTGTGTTTAAAGTTTCTATTTTGATGGTTTTTAACATATCTATTTTTATTGCGATACTTGTCATATTTTTTCTATTACTCTTAATTTCGCGCTTCGACTTTTAGGATTAATATTAATTTCTTCATCAAAAGCCATGATTGGTTTTTTATTTAAAATTTTGATGATGTTTTTCCGATGCAAATCTCGCGACCAATTTTTTATTAAACGATCTTCCAGCGAGTGAAAAGAAATGAAGGCGGCTTTTCCTCCTTTTGCCAAAACTTTCAAAATGTCGGCTAATGTTCTTTCTATTTCCGCCAACTCCTGATTGACTTCAATTCTTAAGGCCTGGAAAATAAGAGTGGCAGGATGCAGTTTGCCATGACGTCTGGATACTTTTTCTATTATCTCCACCAGTTCTTTCGTTGTTTTTATTCTTTTCATTCTTCTGGCGGCCGCTATGGTCTTGGCGATTTTCTTGGCCTTTGTTTCTTCTCCGTACTTTTTAAAAATGTCTGCCAGCCGCGTTTCGGAATAATCATTCACGACATCTTCGGCCGTTAGCGGATTGTTGGAATCAAAACGCATATCAAGAATTTCATCTTTTTGAAATGAAAATCCCCTTCCGGAATTTTCCAGCTGGCTGGTGGACATCCCGAAATCAAAAAGAATTCCGCCAATATTGTTAATTCCGTTTTCTTCCGCAATCTTTAAAATATTTCCGAAAGAATCGTTTGTAAAAAGAACTCTATTCCCGAAATCCCTCAAATTACTCTTGGCTCGAATTATTGATTCAATATCTCTGTCAATCGCGATTAATTTTCCATTAGGCGCCGTTTTTTCCAATATCGCCTTGGCGTGACCGCCATCGCCTACCGTGGCGTCAATGAAATTCTGATTCGGCTGCGGATTAAAATACTCCAACACCGCATTTAAAAGAACTGGAATATGCGCCATATTTATATGCCAAACTCGCTTAGCCCTTCCGCGATATCACCGGATAATTTTTCCGATTCGGCAATATATTTGTTCCAGACATTCTCGCCCCAAACTTCAATGCGATCCTGAACGCCGATAATCACGATTGATTTTTCAAGCTTGGCGTATTTTTTAAGAGAATCGGAAATTAAAATGCGCCCCACTTCGTCAATTTCAATTTCAATCGCACCAGAAAGCATAAATCTCTTGAAGTCCCTGGCTTTTTTATAACCCAGCGGTAAATTATTCATTTTTTCCGAAAAGAGCTGCCAATCACGGTTTGGATAGACGAACAAACAGCCGTCTAATCCCCTTGTCAAAACCGGCTTTTCGCCCAATTCCATTCTTAACTTAGCCGGAATCGTCAGTCGGTTTTTGGAATCCAGATTGTGTTTAAATTCGCCTAATAGCATATGGTTATCCCCTGTTTAGCATACTTATCCACAAAGTTACCCACAATCTCCCACCGACAGATTTATATTAATACAAATTAAAAAGGCCTGCAATAGGCTTCGTTGTGGATAAGTCAGGTTTTGGGCATTGCTGGAATCGGACCAGCGGCCTTTCCGATGTGAACGGAACGCTCTGCCACTGAGCTAAATGCCCTATATTTTCAATTTATCTACGAGTTTTTCGTGTTTGAAATCCAAAAGATCGCGAAGGAAGCGATCGTACATGCCGTAGCGATAGTAAAATTCTTTGGTTGTCATCAGCGCGTATTTTATTTCCTTGCCAACCTCCGCTTCCAAATCCTTGATAAAATTATTGAACTTGGCCGGTTTTACATTATCGCCGACAATCAGAAGGTCGGCGCGAGAAGTGTCGGAATTTATGAACACCCCCGCCAGCAATGCCAGTTTGATTCTCCCCAAACTTTTAATGCGGTTCAGCATTTTATTTTTTGAAGCCGGACTGGTCTTTGCCAGTAATTCTTTGAGTTCTTCGTAAAATTCAAATCCCCTGTTGGCTCTAAAGGTTTTTTTGCCCTTTGAACCTTTTCGGATTAAAAATCCGATGTTCGCCAAATCGTCGAGATTTCTATTAACTTGAACTAATTTGAAATCAATTTTTTTTGAAATGTCCTGCGGTCCAAAACTTTCGTCCGGATTGTACAAAAACAGTTTCAAAATCCGCACTCGCACGGGCGAATCGAATAGCGCATCTAAAGTTGATTCGGATAATATCTTGGCCATCGGGCGTTTTGATTAGTTTTCTATTTCAATTCCACCGCGGCGCCCGCTCCTTCCAATTTCTTCTTGAGTTCTTCGGCCTCGGCTTTGTTAACCCCGCTCTTGATAACTTGCGGAGCGGAATCAACAAGCTGTTTTGCCTCTTGAAGACCCTTATCGGTCGCTTCGCGAACTATCTTGATGACCGCGATCTTCTGGTCGCCGGCGCCGGCTAAAACGACATCAAAGGCCGATTTTTCTTCCACCGCCGCCACGAGCTCGCCCGCTCCGGCCGCCGGCATCGCCATCATCGGCGCCGATGCCGAAACCCCAAATTTTTCTTCCAGCGCCTTTACCAGTTCGGAAAGTTCCAGCGCCGTCAATTTTTCTATTTCTTCTATGATCTTGTTAAATTTATCACTCATATTTTTATTTTTTTATTTATTATTTTATTATTTTTTCGACCTTATATTATTTAGTATGCCAACTAAATTGCGCATATTGCCCGATAACACGGTAACCAAACCGGAAAGCGGAGCGGCAATGGTTCCGACCACTTGCCCCAAAAGAATTTCGCGAGAAGGAAGTTTTGCCAAAGCGATAATTCCATCTTTGCCCTGCCAAGTTAATCCGAGAAAGCCGCCTAAAATTTTAAGCGCATCATTGATCTTGGAAAATTTCCAAATGGAATTCGCCACGGGCGCCGGATCGTCATAACCGAATACCACCCCGACCTGTGTCTTAAAATCATCAATTTTGGCGTCTTCAAACTTTCCGAATCTTAAAACGCGGTTAATCAGGGTTTTCTTGGCGACTTTATATTCGGCGTTCATCGCTTTCAGGGCTCGCCTTAATTCCATCGCCTTGCTGACCGGCAATTTGTTGAAATCCACCAAAAACGCCGCTTTGGCCCGGCTGAATTTATCGGTTAAATCGTTTAAAATATTTGATTTTTGCTCTCGCGTTAATGGCATATATTTAAAATTTTCAATTATTAATTTTCAATTTTCAATAAATGTTTCAATTTTTGAACATTAATACATTAAAAAATTCATTATAAATTAGAAATTTGAAATTTGAAATTAAAAATTGCGAACTAATGTTCGCAAACAACAGAGCTAAAAGCTTTTGTTCTCGGAGAGACTTACCGCGCCCTTCGTAGCTTTAGCGAAGAAGGGTATCTTGCTCTCTGTCTGCGAACATTCTCACTCTATCAAAAATAAAAAGGGGCGTCAAGCCCCTGTTTATTTTTGATGTTTTTTGCGCCACTCTTCTATTTTTTTGTGGTTGCCGGAAAGAAGAACTTTAGGAACTGGATATTTTTTATTTTTATATTTAATGACTTCCGGACGGGTATATGTCGGAACGCCGACGCCGTATCTTTTTTCTTCAAGCGATTCGTCTTTGCCTAAAACGCCCGAAATGTGGCGCGACACCGCGTCAACGACGATCATTGCCGGTAACTCTCCTCCCGTTAAAACATAAGGACCGATAGATAATTCGCTAATTTTTAATTTCAAATTTCTAATTATTTTTTTAATTCGTTCGTCTATCCCTTCGTAGTGACCGGCAATCATTACAATATGTTTATATTTTTTTGCGAAGTCGCTCGCCATTTTAGAATTAAATTGTTTGCCCGAAGCGGAAAAAAGAATTACAAGGGGGTTTTTCAACCCCTCTTTTTTTCTCCCCTTATCAGGGGAGAATTTATTGAGCGCTTTTGCAAGCGGTTCGATTTTGAACACCATCCCCGCTCCTCCGCCGTATGGTTTATCGTCAACCCGCCCGAATGACCATTCGGTCGGGCGGGCTTTCTTATGTTTGTCGTTAGTAAAATCGCGGAGATTGACTATATTTATTTTTATTTTCCCGCTTTTCCGCGCGCGTTTAATAATACTCTCGTTTAGATAGGAATCGAAAATTTTCGGAAAAATTGTAATTATGTCGAATTGCATATTGCTTAACCAAAACCCCTCCGCAACTGCGGAGGGGTTTTGGAATAGATTATAGTTGTCTTAAATCGTCAACAACTTGATCCATATCTCTTGTCGGTCTTTCTCTCACGGGACGAGTCGAACCCTCCGGCTCTTCTATCTTCAAATTGACGCGCGCGTTGTGACGGGCACCAATTATGCGAAGCAGAGTTCGAATGGCTTTCGCGGTGGATCCCTGTCGGCCGATAAGCATTCCCATATCTTCTTGGTTTACTTTAAGGTCTAAAAGGACTCCCATCTCGTCCACCTTGCGGTCAATTTTGACATCATCCGGATGATCAACAATCGACTTCACAAGGTACTCAAGAAATTCCTGATCAACATTAGCCATTTCTTTGAACAATCTTTTTAAAGTTTTAGTAGGTCGACCTCCCCAAAGGGGTAGCTACTAATTGTCCGCAATATATCAAAAATTGATATGCTTGTCAAACGATTTTTTAATACTTACCATGGAGCCAAGAGCCGGCAAACCGGATGGACGAACCGAGAAACGGTGTTTATTGATTTTCCCAGCCCTGTGGACAACTGTTTGCAACTGTCAACGCATTGTGCTAATATAAGAACGATCGAAAGATCGAGATTTCTAAAGCTTGGAGGCCTCGCAAGAGGTCTCCTTTGCGTTTTTATTTTGTTATTTCTTTTTTCCAACAAATGAAATCCTTTATTTTCTGTATATCAAATATGAATAACCCGCCCTCGACTAATTCGCTTAATTCACTGGAAACCCTTCTCGCAGTGGCAAATAATGTAACTCTTTTATCGTCTTTTAACAATTGTCTAACGGGATCGGCGAAATCACTATCCCCGCTCCATAAAATAAAATTATCAATATTATTTTTATCATAATCAATTAACATATCCCTTCCGATTTCAACATCAAAATTACATTTTAAATCTTCAACCGATTTGACGCCTTGATTGTTAAGTTGCTTTAACTGATTGTTTAAAAATTCTATCGTTTCAATTGTTAATTTTTGTAATAAAGGTTTTCTAATAAATTCTTTTAAAATATTCGGCGAATTCGGGGGGACACTGGAAACATCTATAGAAAGCCGCATTATTTTTACAGGTTTTGTCTTAACATCGTATCCGAATCTGCCGATATCTTTTACAAACCGTTCTGATTCAGCGTCTCCTATTAAAGTGCCATTGTAAAATTTGACGGCGTTGATAGTGTCAAAAGAATCTAAAAATTGTTTTAATCTTTTGGGCTCAATATGCCAACCCAGTTTAACCGACCATGGCTTAACATTCGCATAGTCAATATAAATATTTGTTTTTCCGCCAAAAATAATTTCTAATTCTTTAATCCTGTCGGGGTGCTGGTTGGATAATTCTTTTAATCTCGGAGTTTTAGGATTGAACATTCATTTTTTAATTAGTTTTATTCGTGGATTATTATAAGATAATCTCAAATTTATGTAAATAAAAAAATCGCTTCACAATCGTGAAATGATTTTTTTTGCGCGATACTCGCCATGGAGCCAAGAGCCGGCAAACCGAATGGACGAACCGAGAAACGGTGTTTAGAGGAGAGAGATTTATACCCTCTCCGAATAAACGGGTCGGGCATTTCTAACTCGCACTGTCACCCGATCCGATTCCGTTTACCGACTCGTTGGCTCGATAGCGATTATCTTTTCTGTTTCGTCCTCCGCAACTTGGAACCATTCCAAGCGCCGGACTTAACAAGAGGATTTATCCTCTTCTGAAACTTCCACTGAATAAGTGAAAATCTCGGAATAAGAGGGAGAGTTGCGTATCTCCCATGGCTTGCCGAAACCACTCGGCTGCCATACGGCGGGGAACCCTCCCCGCAAACTTCTTGATGGATCGAGTCTAGTCCCATTTTGGGAATCCCTCGTCAAGCCGTCCATCAACGGCAACGGCAACCTATGAGAGCGCTGCCCCTATAACTTCTATCGCGGCCTTGCGGCCTGCCTCCATCCCCCGGCCATGCGCAAACCTGGCCGCATTCTGGCCCTGCCCGGACGGGTCTCTCTTAGACTCTCCGGACTCATCTGCCCACCTGGTATACTCTACATATGCCAGGTAGCACTCCTTTTTATAGGCCGCATTAGCGGCCTTTTCTGCCACTGCCTTTACAGCAGCGGCCTTTTCTGCCACTGCCTTTACAGCAGCGGCCTTTGCGGCTTCAGTGCCAAAAATTCGGCACAAAAAATTTACTAATTTTTTCATTTTTTCCTCCTTCGCCCCGCCTCCCTTTCGGTGAGGGCTTATGGGCACTCCATACTCTAACCGCTAGTAAGAAGGTTTCTGGAGACCAGACGGGTTTAGGTTTGCTCTCCAGCTTATCTCATTACTAAAAAAGGCGATTGAGAGCTCTTTACTTACTATACTTAATATAGAGAAGAGAGTTTACAATCGCCTTTTTACAAGATTTACGGCTCTTATACGCCGCCTGTCCGCCTCTGGCGGAACCCTCTCCTCTAAAGAAAGTATTTAATATTAAAATGTTAATATTCAGCCAACTTTCACCTTACCTTTATAGTATAGCGTATCTAACAAACCCTGTCAAGTTTTTTGACGGGTTTTGGCGGGTTTTGGCTTAAATAAGCGGTTTTTTGGATGCTTTATGAACCGGTTTTTTGGCGCCGGAAATTATGCCCTGCGAAATAAGCAAATTATGAATTGAATCCGACGGTTGGGCGCCCTTGCCAATCCAATATAGGATCCTGTCTTTATTCAAACTGACTTTCTTTGTTTTGCGGTCAATGTTGCCGAGCAACTCCAAATACTTCCGGCGCGGGCCGGCGGTTTTTTGAGTCGCCACGACTCTGAAAGTCGCGGTATGTTTTTTTCCTACTTTCTGCAATTTAATGGTGAGCATATTATTTAAAACTTACATTTCCGGCATCCCCGACATTCCGCCGCCCATTGGCGGGTTATTTTTTTCCGGCAGATCGGCCACAAATGTTTCGCTGGTCAACAGCATCGAAGCCACCGAGACGGCATTCTGCAGGGCGGTTCGGGTAACTTTCAACGGATCTATGATGCCGTCCTTAATCATATCGGCGTATTCTCCCGTGACGGCATTAAAACCGATTCCTTTTTCTTTGCTCCCCACAACTTGAATCACCTCATTGTCGTCTTTGTTGGAATTTTTGGCAATGGCGCGCATCGGCGCTTCCAGCGCGTTGACAACTAAATTGACGCCCTTGGCTTCGTCGCCGAATTCGGTTTCGCCGACCAATTTGGCATTCTTGATTTCCTTAGCCGCTTCAAACAGCGCCACTCCGCCTCCGGAAACAATCCCCTCCTCAATGGCCGCTTTGGTCGCCGAGACGGCGTCCTCAATCCTGAATTTCTTTTCCTTCATTTCAATTTCGGTGGCCGCGCCGACTTTAATGACGGCCACGCCGCCGGCCAGTTTCGCCAGCCGTTCCTGCAGTTTTTCTTTGTCAAAACCGGATTCGGTCTTTTCCATCTGCGACTTGATTTGCTTGATTCTTTTCTCTATTTCCGCCTTTGAACCGGAACCGCCGACAATGGTGGTATTGTCTTTGGTGGCGACCACTCTTTTGGCGCTGCCCAAGATATCCAAATCGGCGCTTTCCAATTTCATTCCCTTATCTTCGGAAATAACTTCGCCGCCGACAATGGCCGCGATATCTTCCAACATCTCTTTCCGCCGATCGCCAAACCCCGGGGCTTTAATCGCCAGAACATGAAAAACGCCTCTCAATTTATTGACCACCAGAGTCGCCAGCGCTTCGCCTTCAATATCATCGGCGATAATGACCAGATTTTTATTTCCCGATTTCACCACTTTTTCGAGCAATGGCATTATTTCGGCCAGCGAGGAGATTTTCTTGTCGGTTATTAAAATAGAGGGTTTTTCCAAAACCGATTCCATCCGCTCGGTGTCGGTTACCATATAAGCGCTGACATAGCCGCGATCAAACTGGAGCCCTTCAACCAATTCATAATCCACGCCCAGAGTTTGCGCCTCTTCAACGGTTACCACGCCTTCTTTGCCGACTTTATTGATCACCTCGGCAATCAGCGAGCCCATTTCTTCGTCGTTGGCGGAAATGACGGCAACATCTTTTATCTTTTCTTTGGTTACCGGTTTGGCATTCTTCTTTAATATATCAGAGACCTTGGACATCGCTTTGTCCATCCCCTTTTTCAAAACCATCGAGTTGGCGCCTGAATTGATTAAATTGATGCCTTCGGCGATCATCGCCTGCGCCAAAACCACCGCCGTGGTGGTGCCATCGCCGGCGACATCGTTGGTTTTTGAGGCCGCCTCTTTCACCAGCGAAGCGCCGATATTTTCAAACTTGTCTTTCAATTCAATGTCTTTGGCGATGGTGACACCGTCGTTGGTGATGGTCGGCGCGCCGTAGCCCTTGTCCAAAACGACATTGCGGCCGCGAGGACCGAGAGTAATTTTTACGGCATTGGCCAATTGGTCAACGCCCCTCTTGATAGCTTCTCTGGCGGCAACGCCGCTGATTATTTGTTTTGCCATAAATTTATTCTAAAATCGCCAAAATTTCGTCCTCTTTCAATATCTTATATTCCACGCCGTCCATTTTAAATTCCGTGCCGGCGTATTTTTCAAATACAATCGTATCGCCTTTTTTGACGCCGGATTTTTTTATCTTGTCGCCCGCGCCCATAGCCACCACTTTGCCCTGCGCCGGTTTTTCTTTGTCGGCCGTTTCCGGCAGAATAATTCCCGATTTGGTTTTTTCCGATTCTTTTGCCGGCGCGACCACCACCCTGTCGCCCAAGGGTTTGATTGCCAACCCGAAATTTTGTTTTATTTGTTTGATTTTCTTCTTTGCCATATGCGTTATATTGTATCCAAATCCCCTGTCTTGTCAAGATTTTTGCAACGGCATATACTTCAATTATGATTTTCAGATTCTTGCTTCGCGTCATTGCCAACGCGCTGGCGGTTTTGGTGGCGGCGCGGTTTGCGCCGGGAGTCACTTATAATTTTGAGCCATTCACTCTGGCAAAAATAGCGTTAATTCTCGCACTGGCCAACGCTCTTTTGAAACCGCTATTGAAATTAATCATGGGTCCTATTATACTGATGACGCTCGGACTTTTCACGATTGCCATAAATATCTTTCTTATTTGGCTGACAGCCTATCTCGTCCCCGCGCTTCATATCAATGATTTCAGCGCTTATTTTTTCACCATGATAATAGTCGGTTTATTTAATTTCGCAATCTCGACCATAGCAAAAAAAGACGACGACTAAATCAAATATGTCGCAATTTTTACCAATAATTCAAATAGTAATCGCAACGCTCTTGATCGGAGCAATTCTTTTACAGTCGCGCGGCACCGGCTTGTCTTCCGTTTTCGGCGGCGAGTCGTCTTTTTACCATACGCGCCGAGGCATTGAAAGAATTATTTTTTGGGCGACAATCGTCCTGGCGACATTGTTTGTCATCACTAGCATCATATCGTTTTTGATCTAATACCAACATTCGTAAATTCATAAAAGTTAAAAACTGGATAAGAGTGTGGAAAAAATTCAGCGCTTATGAAAAACTTTGGGCTGTTGCGTTTTGCGTTGCCGCGATTCTATCGCTGATGCTTTTGTTCAATAATTTCTACCGCGGCCGCACCAGCGAAGTCCCCACTTCGGAAGGCGCTTTCGTCGAAGCGGCGCCGGAGTCGCCCCATAACTTAAATCCCCTTTTATCGGTTAATGATTCCGACCGGGACTTGTCGCGTTTAATTTTTTCTTCGCTCCTAAAATACAACGAAAAAAATGAATTAACGCCCGATTTGGCGGAAAGTTATGAAATTTCCAAAGATGGCAAGACTTATACAATAAAATTGAGAAATAACATTTTTTGGCATGATGGAGAGCAATTCAGCGCCAGTGATGTGGTATTTACTGTTAACGCCGCTCAAAATCCCGAATATAACAGCCCCTTGAGAACCGGTTGGCAAAGCGTCAAAGCCGAGGCAACCGACGCAAATACGGTAGTATTAACTTTAAAAACCCCATATAGCGCCTTTGCCGAAAATTTAGCACTTTTGGGAATTTTGCCAAAACATATTTGGGAAAAAGTTGTGCCTCAAAATTTTCCGCTGGCCAATTTCAATTTCAAACCCGTTGGCACCGGTCCGTATCGCTTCGTAAAATTGCAAAAAGACGCGCTGGGCAGAATTATATCGGTCACTTTAATCGCCAACTCAAATTATTTCTCTTCGGTTCCATTCATAAAAAATTTTATTTTCAAATTTTATTTATCCGAAGAAGAAGCGGTTTCGGCTTTTAACAGAAAGGAGGCCGACGGACTATTGCTCCAGACGGCGCAAAACAAGAATCAATTGCGCGGTTTGCAAAATTCTTCCGTTTTTTCCCTGCCTTCTTTAAGGGTCTATGGTTTGTTTCTCAATACCAACGACCCATTGCTGGGAGCGAGGTATATTAGAGAAGCCATTAGTTATGCTGTTGACCGTAAAGAAATTTTAAGTAAATTATTTTCCGACGAGGGTAAAATAGCCGCGGGCCCCATTCCTCCGGCGGCGCTCGGCTCCAGCCCGGATATTGCGGGTTATTCTTATGACCCCAAAAAAACCGCGAAAATCTTAGAAAAAAACAAGTGGATAAAAAATGAAGAAGGAGTTTACGAAAAAAAGATAGGCAAAAATAAAGAGGCCTCACCATTGAAGTTTACTATCATTACCGCCAAATCAATGGAACTGCCGGCAACGCTAATCCGCGATTATTTGAAAAATGTCGGTATAGAAGCGGACTTGAAAATTCTTGGATTGAGAGAAATTCAACAGGACTATCTCCGAACTAAAAATTACAACGCTATTTTAATCGGCGAGTCCTACACCGATTCTGTCGATCCTTATGTATTCTGGCACGGAACGGCCATAAAAGAACCCGGGCTCAATTTATCTTTATATGCCAACAAAAGCGTGAATAAAATTTTGGAGGACGCACGCCAAATAACCGATTCCGTAAAGCGCGCGAAGAAACTTGAAGAATTTCAAAAACTAATTTTGAAGGACGCGCCGGCGGTTTTTCTTTATTCGCCCAATTATATTTATGTTGTCAATAATGCGGTTAGAAATATAAAACTGGATAGTTTGGTCATCCCGTCATATCGCTTTTCAAAAGTTAACGAATGGTATGTGGAAACGAAAAGAATATGGAAATGATGAATCTTCAGGAAATATTGGGATTGCCGATTTTGTTGGATAAACAAAAATTGGATTTAATTTTTGACGGCGATTTCGCGCCTATGAAAAAATTTGAGCGAGAGTTGAATGAATTAAATCCTTTTCTCCGAGATTCCGACTCTCAAAGTGGCCCCGATCCAGTTTATTATGTTTGGCGCGGCGTTTATTTAAAAAACGATAAAGAAAAAATGAAAAATTCCGGCTTGCGTTTGGATTTAACGCTCATGCCGCCGGGCAAGATCGGCAATGAGTTTGTAAAAACCGCCGGCCATTATCATTTGCAATATCCGGAAATGTATTTTATTTTATGCGGCCGAGCGCATATTTTAACGCAGTTGTATAAAAAAAATCCAAAAATTATAGAAATTGTTCATTTAACAGAAGCAAGCGCCGGAGAGCAGGTTTTTATTCCTCGAGGATTCGGCCATAATACCATTAATGTTTTTGACAAACCGCTTGTGTTCGCGACTTTAGCGGATGAAAAATTGGAAGACGATTACGAATCATATAAAAACAATCGCGGCGCTTCTTATTATTTTTTGACTAAAAATGGCCAAGTTGATATTGTTAAAAATCCGAATTATGATTCGATTCCGGAGTTAAAGAAAACCCCCGCCGAAAAAGCAAGCGCGGGCGCGTGGCGGAACTGGAATACGCGTACGCTTCAGGAGCGTATGGACGAAAGTCATTGAGGGTTCGACTCCCTCCGCGCCCATAAAATTAGGCATAAAAAATAAAAAACAAATGTTAAAACAAAGAATTGCGCCGCCCGCAGTGGCGGCGCCGACAAAACCCCATGCTAATAAAGAAAAATTAAGGATTATTCCTCTGGGAGGACAGGAAGAAGTGGGCCGCAATATGACCGTTTTTGAGTATGGAGAGAATATTGTGATTCTTGATATGGGGCTCCAATTTCCGGAAGAAGACATGCCCGGAATCGACTACATTATTCCCGACACTCATTATCTAAAAGGAAAAGAGAAAAATATTAAGGCGGTAATTTTAAGCCACGGCCACCTTGATCATATTGGCGCCGCCCCCCATATTTTACCGCTTCTCAATTGGCCTCCGGTCTTTGCAGGCAAACTTACGTTGAATCTTTTAAAAAGACGACTGGAAGAATCTAATTTGCTTAAATATTTAAAGGCAAAAGAAATTCAATCGACCGACGAAACATTAATTTTCGGACAAATGAAGATCGGATTTTTTGAGGTCACTCATAGTATAATGGATGCCTTGGGCATTATTATCCAAACTCCTGTCGCCAATGTTTTAGATCTTGGCGACTGGCGATATGATCTTGATCCGGTAAGCGGATCTAAAACGGATTTTTCCCATCTTGCCAAATGGAATACCGAAACCATCCCCTCTATTCTTATGATGGAAAGTTTAGGCGCTACAAAAGAGGGCTCTCAACTTTCAGAACGGGAAGTCTTAAACAATATGCGCAATATTATCGTCAAAGCTCCGGGCCGCATAATCGTGGGCACTTTTTCATCTATGATTGAAAGAGTGGGGCAACTTATCAGCATTGCCGAGGAACTCGGAAAAAAGGTGGCGCTCGACGGTTATTCAATGAAAACTAATATGGAAATAGCCAAAGAAATCGGCTATCTTAAATTTAACCCTTCCACTCTTATTGATGTTAAAAATATCCATGACTATCCAAAACAAAAAATTATGGTTATATGTACCGGCGCGCAGGGCGAAGATCGCGCAGTATTGATGCGGATCGCCAATGGCGAACACAAATCGGTAAAAATTGAAAAATCCGATACGATTATTTTCGATTCTTCTATTATTCCGGGCAACGAGCGCACCATTCAACGGCTTAAAGATACGCTCTATCGCCAAGGCGCCGATGTAATTCATAAAGAAATCATGGAAGTGCATAGCGGAGGTCATGCGTTTATTGAAGATATCAAACTTCTAATCAATCAGGTGAAACCCCGCTATTTATTGCCGATTTATGCCAATCATTATTTACTGCGAGAAGCGGCTAAAGTAGCCGAGACAATTAGCTTTCCTAAAGAAAATATTTTTGTTCTTGATAATGGCAATGTCGCGGAATTGGACGGACAAAATTTAAAAGTACTAAAGGAAAAAATTCCAATTGATTATGTTTTTGTTGACGGTTTGGGCGTGGGTGACATCGGAGAAGTGGTTTTGCGCGACCGGCAATTAATGTCAGCCGATGGGATGTTTGTTATTATCGCCGTTGTTGACAGCCAGACCGGAAAAGTTAAAGGCGAACCGGATGTTATTTCGCGCGGATTCATCTATATGAAAGAGTCCAAGGACTTATTGCGGCAAACCCGCAAAAAAATAAAAGAAACTATCGCCAAAAGCGCCATTCCCAACTCCGAGATCAATTGGGTTTATATCAGAAATAACCTGCGGGATAATATCGGCAAGTTTTTGTACACAAAAACTCGCCGCCGCCCGATGATATTGCCTGTTATCGTAGAAATATAATAAAATAAAATCATGAGAATACTATCCGGGATACAGCCATCGGGAGAACTCCATATAGGCAACTATTTGGGAGCGATAAAAAATTGGATCAAACTGCAAAACGAAAAAAATGAGTGTTGGTTTTTTGTTGCCGATTACCACTCTCTGACCGAGAACTACAACCCCAAAGAGAAATCGAAGGAAATTTTAAATTTGGCAACCGATTTATTGGCGCTGGGTTTAGACCCCAAAAAATCCACAATTTTTCAGCAATCGCAAATTGAAAGCCACGCGAATTTGGCCTGGATTTTTAATACATTGGTCAGAATGTCCGAACTGGAACGAATGACCCAATATAAAGACAAGGCGTCAATTCAAAAAGAAAATGTCAACATCGGGCTTTTCGGCTATCCGATTTTGATGGCGGCGGATATTTTGATTTACAAAGCCGACGCCGTGCCCGTTGGCGAAGACCAAATCCAGCATTTGGAATTGACCCGCGATATCGCCCATCGTTTCAACGAAAAATTCGGCCAGACATTTCCCGAACCGAAATCGCTTTTGACCGAAACGCCGCGAATTATGAGTTTGCTGGATCCGACCAAAAAAATGTCTAAATCGGGCGGAGAAAAATCGTATATCGCGCTTACCGATTTTCCGGAAATTATTCAAGAAAAAATAAAATCCGCGGTCAGCGATACCGGAGGCGGCAAAGATAAAAGAGGCGGAGAGAATTTGTTGGAAATTTTTAACGCCTTCGCGGAAACAAAAAACGGGCAATCGGAATATTCAAACTATAAAAGATACCATGAAGAAGGAACGCTGAAATACGCCGAATTCAAGCCGGCGCTCGCCGAACTAATCTCTAATTATTTCGCCGACTATCGCGCCAAACGCGCCGAACTTTTAGAAAATCCCGACTTTGTCAAAAATGTCTTAACCGAAGGCAATAAAAAGACCTCTGCCATAGCGGAGGCAACCCTTCAAGAAGTTAAGCAAAAACTCGGCTTGATTATTTAGTGTTTAAATATTTTTTTATTTACACTATCCCAACGATCGCATTTATAGTATAAATTTTATTTATTTTTTATCAGATTAACTAAATTATCTTTTACTCGGTTCAAAACCATTTCATTGGTGGCCTCTATATTGAGGCGGAGCAATGGTTCGGTGTTTGAAGAACGCAGGTTCAGCCAGAAATCCGGAGTTTTAACGGTTAATCCATCCAACCAATCAATATCATAGCCCTCAAAATTTTTAGCGACTTTTTTTATCACTTCTTCCGGATTATCAACGGGGAAATTCATCTCCGGAATGGAAATATATTTATTAAATTCCGATGTCAAAACCGATAAATTTTTATTTTCGTTACTTAAGATATCAAGCATTGTTAGAAAGCTAATAATTCCCGAATCGGCGTAAAAGTTTTTTTTGAAATAATAATGACCCGAGGCCTCAATGCCAAAAAGCCCGCCCACTTCTTTCAGTCGCCTTTCAATGAAGGAATGCCCCGCCCTTTCACGGATTCCTTCGCCGCCGCAGGCGGCGATGGTGTCGGAAACAATTTTACCCGTCGTCGCGCTGTAAATAATTTTTCCGTTATGATTTTTCTTTAAAAAATATTTTGCCATCAGCGCGCCAATAATTGATGGATTTATTGCCACCCCCCTTTCGTCCGTAAAATTGATTCGATCGCCGTCGCTGTCAAAAGCGCAGCCAAAAGCATAATTTTCGGCGTTTATTTCCACCGGCAGTTTTTCAAGAACCGATTTGAAAATTTTTCCGACGGCATCCGATTTCATATCAACAGCAATTTTCATCGGTCTTATTTTTTCCATATCAACGGCTCCCAAAACATGTTTGACATATTCATCCTTTATATCTTCCACGATGATTTTTCCTTTTTCTCGCGAAACGCCCGACTTTTCTTCATTGATTATTATTTCCAGATCTTTGGCGGGAAAAAAATCAACGGCGCTTTTCATTAATTTGAAACCGTTCCACTCATTTGAATTGTGAGAGGCCGTAATCATAACGGCGGGAAGATTAAAATGCCCCGAAGCGAAATAAACCATATCAACCGTGGCAAGGCCGATGTCCAAAATATTAATTCCCTCGCTTACCGCCCCTTCTATAAACGATTCTTTTAAAATTGGCGAAGAAGCTCGTGAATCGTGTCCGACAACCATTTTTGAAGACGCGATATTATTTTCTTTCAAATACACGGCAAAAGCGCGCCCGATTTCATGGGCAGTTTCTTCATTTAGATCGCTCGGATAAATCCCGCGAATATCGTAAGCCCTAAAAATTGACGGATTGATAAACATGAACTTACTATTAAGTATAACACATTTTCATGTCTCTTAAGATAGGTATAGTTGGGATACAATCAGACATGATACCAGTGGCTCAAGCGTTAAATTAATACCTTTTGTTTTCATTATAAAACTACCGCCCCCGATGCAGAGAGGAGTAGATTATGGCTTTAGACCGGCTAAAATGGCCCCTACAAGCCCGCTTCAAGCTTCTGCCTGATGAATGACATTAGAATAAATGCGTTATAATATTTTTATGCGCACACCAGAAGAAATTGATTATGAACTATTAGATAAGTGCCTCATTTCCGAGGATGCGAGAGCCCCCTTATCAAGGGCTTTGTCTTATTTGCCAAATGTTGTCATTGATTTTGTGATTGAAAATTGTGTTTTTATTTCTCCGGGTAAGGATGACAGAGGAATATATATAGCAACTGGTGATTTTCGTCTTAAACAAAAACAGTGCTTAATTATCTTGCCTAACATGCTTTGGTCCAAAAACAGAAAAACCATAGCATTTGTTGTTGCCCATGAGGTCGCACACGCATATAAAAAACATGGATTTAAAAGCTTCGAAGACTCGGATCTTGTTCTTAATGGCAAAAGGGAAAGGGACGCCGACAAGCAGGCCATTCTATGGTTGCGCCCTCATTTTACGGGGTCATTCAAAGAATGTATGTATAAGAGTTGGCAACTATCGTAGACAAAGAAAAAATATTATTTATTCAAGCGCAAACTCCTCCTTATCAGCATTCCACACATAATGATATATATGTGATGATTCCGAGCAATCCTTATCACTCCCGTCTTTTGCGACGGAACAAATTTTCTCGGTGGTTTTAATATCCACCGCTGAATCATCCGGGTAACCCTCATTCATTATGTCTGTTCTCCCATATTCGTTTTTACCACTCTCACCGGGCACCCCAAGAGTTCGTGATTGATAAGACATTACCATTTTCATTTCTCCTGACCTTCCCAAGACATACCATTCGTCATTATCAATTTGCATTCCAGTCCCCCAAGTTACCATTTTTGTAACAACAAGCCAGTCGTGTTTGCTACCCTTAATAATACGATAATCGGGTGTCCCACGAGCTGGATTTGTGATTGAAAGCGTAGTTACAATTTCGCCTGTTTTATTATCTAGAAAAATAAAATTCCTACTATTAAAGTATTCATTTGTAAGAATTTTTAGTTCCCATTCGTCAAAACTTGGCATCAGCCTCGCTATTTCGAACTCTTCTATTTCCAGTTTTACTGTTGTAGACGCCGGCATGGGTTGATGCGTAGAATACCAAAAATAAAAGAACCCCACGAAAAAGATGGCCATTATAGAGATGTAAAGTATTTTATTTTTCATAGTTTAATTTACTTATCACAACTCTTTAATTTTTGTTTTATTGCAAAACTCCCCACCTTAATATTCTCCCTATACTCTCTATTTCACCTACCATAGAGGAGGTCGGTATACCAAAATAACAATCGCTTTTTGTAAGTATCGCAGCTCCACCAGAATTACCGTGATCGATTTTTGCATCTGTAAGGTAATAATTCCCATCTATGCCCGAAATAATTCCTTTGGTAGCCGTAATGCTTCTCTGAGAGCCAATAGCGGGGTAACCTAAAACCAAGATATCATCTCCAATACCAACATCACTTAAGTCGCATATTTTAGGATTTTTAGGTGTGAATTTAGAAAAGAAGGGGTCTTCCGAAAGCAATGTAATCCACCCTATGTCTTGCGAATATTCTTTGGTAGCAAAATGTATATTTTCTCTCTCAACTATAAAGTCTTTTCCTGCAGAAAGAAACAAGATTCCACAATATGTGGGACGATATTCTTCTTCATCAGCCAAGACATGTTTATTTGTTAAAATGTTAAAACCGATTGTATCGAAATTAAACAATGTTCCCGATCCCATGACCGTTCTGTAAAGTTGTCCTGTATCAGCATTTTTCCAAAAACATCTAACAAAAACTACTCTAGGGCTCCATTCTGCGATTATTTGAGCCGTTGTAGGGTCTTTTTTAATAGGTGGTGGGGTTTCCAAACTTTCTATCTGACTTTTAAAAGCATCTATTTCGTCTTGCTGATTATTTTTTGATACTGGTGTTGGCGGAGAATCGCAATAAGCATCACTTTTACCATTTGTGGGGCATATAAGCGACTGCCCTGTTTCACACTTTTTCCAATAGTAGCCATTACAAAAAATATCGCTTAAATCTAAACCCGTACCTTTTGTTGCGAATTTTTGCGTAGTTGGCGTTGTTGGTGGAATATAATTCGGGACATTTATTATAAAAGTGATTATCGAGGCAATTAAAAATGCAATTGCCCAAGTTATTTTTTGTTGTTTTTCACTCTTTTCCTTTCTGATTATTGAAAAGATATATGCGACAAGCCTTGATATTGTTAATCCTCCTATTGCCATTCCTAATAAACCAAAAAATGGAATCTTGCTGGAGCCAAAAAACAAAATAATATAGATCAATAATCCTATGCCCATTAAAAACCAAAAAGTTTTTGAGCCATAACCTTTTTCTTTTTGCGTCTCTACAATTTTTTGCTTTAATGTTTCTAAATCTATGCGATAAAAAGTTTTCCTTATTATTGGCGGTACTGAAGTAGGCGTTGTCGAAAAAGCCACAATACTATGCCCACAGTTTTGACAAAATCCATCTCCTTCTTCTATTTTACTTTCGCAATTTGAGCATTTCATAGAATCGTATTCTTATTCAACTTCACGAAACGGTTTCCCACATGAGGAACAAAATTTTGTATCTTTCGTGTGCCTTACCCCACAATGCCCGCAATATTTTATATTGTCATGCTGCATAGCCGTGTTTGTTGTCTTGTCTGGTTTAGCGGTAATTTTGATATTCTGATTATAAACACCCCCCACTCCCCCAACTTCCCTTGGATCAAGCCCATATTCGTTATTACCCCTAGTTCCGTCAGTGCAAGCCAGTATTAAGTTATAAATAGGGATAAGAAGGTACCAACCGCTTTTATTAACATCGTGCATCCGGCGCACACCAACAGCAATAAGCGGAATCACAGTAGCTAACCAGTAGATGCCGTTTAAAAAATTCCAACCATCTTCAGAATTGATATCGGCTATCTTTCCGATAATACTTAGCGCAAGAAGAATAAGGAAATTGAAAAGAAAAAACATCCAATATTCTTTTCTTCTCGCACGCCCATCAAACACAGCATACTTTTTAAATACTTCAAAATAATAATTCATTTTTTTAATTTGCCGTTCTTTAATTATAATTTTTTCCTCCTTAGTTTTAATTTTTGTATCTATCGCATCAAGTAGACTGCCCTTACCAAGTAGTTGGTCACACAGTTTATCAAGCCAATCTTGTTTTTTATTTTCCATACTTTTTATTGATAACCCCCCCAAATAAGTAAACAAAAAGCCCGTGTCCACTAGGTCTTGCGACCCAATATTTCTTTCGAAATATTGCCCATCGAAGAGTTGTAGAACACGGGTTCTATATCTTCGATGGGTCTTTGTACCATGCCAGTATTGCTACTTGGTTTAGGCCACTTACTTATTAAATTTTATACTTATTACTATATTACAAATTTTTCTAAAAATCCAATAACAAATAAGCGGAGCTTGCTTCAGTTCTCAGTTAAGGTGTAGTGATTAAAAAAACCTACGAGCCATATTTTTCTTTAATTTTCCGAATAATTTCTTTTTCATGCTCCTGGAGAGCACTTACCACCTCATCGACTGCCCGTGCCGGCTCCTTGTCGTAATTTGAATAAATAGTTGAAGAAAAATTAAGTTTTAAATAAAAGAGATCAATCGTACTTTGTATGATTTTAAACAATGTCCTGATTTGTATCCCAGTAATTTTAACATCATCTTTTTTTAAGTCATTGTGAACTAAATACTGATCTCTATATGTTTTTAAATCACTAATAAGTTCTTTGTTTCTTAGCAGTCGGTTGCGGATTCTTCTTATATCTTGAAGAGTAAATGGCTTATAACCCTCAAGAAGTGCTGGAATAAAGTTTTTTTCAATATGGTGTGCTAAAAACTCGTTTTTAGAAAATGAAGAAAAATTGTTTTCAACAAAATCTAACAATAACTCTATGGTTAATGATTGTTTTTTCTTATTTTTATCAAAAAACTTTGCTAACTCAACAAAGAAATAACAACGGGCGGCTTCTTGCAGCGGTGAAAAGAAATATGGGTACTTGCCGAATATTTTAACATTTGCATCTGCGTTCTTTTTCCCAACTACATTGGGTGCGGTAAGTTTTCTAAATCTCTCGTAAATTCTAAGAGCAGCGAGAGTATTTAAGTATTGATCCCTCAAGTCCCCAGTCCATTTAAGCGCTTTTGCAAAGTTATTCTGATGAGAATACATAGTTTAAAAATTAAAGCTCCTCGAACTTTGATTCTATCTTAACTATATTCGCACCCACTTTAAGCCCGCTACTTTCCGGCTTGTAAATCATTGAAAATTTCTTTGAAAATCAGGAATCGTTTGTGTAAAAAAGTATTAAATCTACTTCGTATCTTATTTAATTTCTTCTTCTTCTTTTTTCTTATTAGAAACGGACGGTCAAATTGTTCCAGGTTTTTCAAATCCTTGAAAGGCAGCAGTTCAGATTTTAAATAGTTGTTAATTTTTTCTATACTTATATTTCCATAAAATTCAATTTCAGATTTAAGCCATTTAGATGGAACTTCCTTACCTTTGCGGATATTTTGGTCCTTGTTAAGATAATGCAGATTTAATATATTATTTACCTCGCTACCAAGCACCCCCTTCTTATACAAATCAAATGGATAAAAATGGTCATCCTCCGGACTGTGTTGCTTTGTTTCTACATCTATTCGGTTGGTAGGATTGCCATCAATATAGACCGGATGCTGTTTCCATAAAGCTAATTTGACGATATTCCTTACAGAAGACCTTCCGGCTTTTATATCTGTTGTATCGAAAAATGATTTCACTATGTCAACTTTCTTTATAGTAAGATTTGTTTCTTCTATTGCCAGTCGCTTCATTTCTATAGCATCCGGACCAATATTTCTATTATAACCAGAACCAATATATCTATTAGAAAGAGATGCTCTCCAAAACCATTTTTTAAGTTCTGTTTGCTGTTTTGAGGTAGGCTTGTTATTAAAATAAAAGAATATACTTAACACAGTTAACAAAGTCTGAGACGGTAGTTCACTTACTGAAATAATTCCATATTCTCCTTTTAGATACTGCATTGCATTAGATACGGCTTTGATACCATCATCGAATATCTTATTGTATTTTTTAGCATCCGCTTCCTCACGAACGGCTTGAGCAATTTTCTTCAGTGCTTTGATATCTATCTCTATAACACCTTTATCCTTTTTATTACCCATCTGCAACTGGCAAACAAGGGCGAAAACATGAATAAATGTTACCGTATTTATATCCCGAGTCAGGGATTCTCTGTTATGTCTTTTCCAAACTCTAAGCATTCTTTCAAAATCAGTATGCTTGGTCCATGTTTCGGACAAGAAAATTGATTCCGTTGCTATCCTTGTCCCTGCTTGATTTATTCTTTCAAAAATCTCAATAGCATTTTTATAATTATCTAAAGAAATAATAACCACCGGAAACATATAAGATCTCCCGATTAGATTAAGCAGTTTCTTAAATTTAATATCTCTAAAAACACGTTTATCATAATCAAGAAAATATCCCTCCTCATTTTTATTAATGAAAAATTTATCAAAATCTATCAATTGGCTATAGCGAGTATCGCAAATATCATGAAAACTATCCCTAACTTGATGCTGTGAAAATACCTTTTGCCTTGCCAAATAATAAAGAGATAGAAGCCTTTGCTGACCATCTAATACAAGAAATCTTTTAGCCGGCACGTTATCCCCATCAATGGTTCGAGCATCAATTTTTTGACCAGTTTCCCACAATACAAGGCTGCCAATAGGATATTTTTTTCTAAGACTATCGAATAGTTTCTTAACTTGGGGAATTTTCCAAACATAACCTCGCTGAAATTCCGGAACGGCTACATGGTTTCTTTCAATAAATGAAATTAGCGTTTTTAGATTAAATTTATATACTTTTGTAGACATTTTTTATCAAGCAATGATATTACCATTCAAACATCTCAACTATGTTTTCAATGGCGTTTTTAATGCGATCAATGATTCCCTGTCGTTCTTTGATTCGAGGCGCCTCCGGTAATAAATCGACAATATCTTGTCCGTTAGGCGGTTTTTGCGCGTACAGGTATTCACCGATCAGATGTTCAAACTTTTCAATCGGGATATTTTCAGTTTGAGCGATAATCTTCAAACTCTCGGAACGTTCACTTGCCCAAAATTCACTAAACGCTTTTTCAACATCGTCTGACCTGCCAATTTTGGGCAAATTTTCTTCAATGAATTTCTTGATTAAATCTTTCTTCTTACGAAGTTTGACATCCCTATCAAATAGACGCAAAATTTCTTCCGTTTTCTTTTTACGGACCACATCGGAGCTAATATTTTTAAGACCGGCAATGAGTTGGATAATATAGTCAAAGTTAATAATATCCCGAACGGTCAGTTCAATTTCAAAGTCAATTTGGTCCAAAATAGATTCAATTTCGCTATTATTATTTTTACGATCCTCATAAACATCCAAGTATTTGCTTTGATAATCATAAAATTCCTGCTCCGTTATTCCAATGTCATTAAAAGAAAATTCTGCGAATGTCTCGAGCGACGATTTGATACGAAGTAAATCACGAAATATCTTTACAAATTCCGCTTTTTCTTCTTCTCCTTGCAACCCATCGACACTAGAAACAGTCGGCACCTTTTCTCGTAATTCCGCCAGTTTATCTTCAAATTCTTTTTTCTGGACTTCATACGGTTTTTTAAACACAACATCTTTGGCGTTTTCATCACCAAAAAGCGCCAATGCTTTATCGGTTGCTTCTTTTAAGTTTCTAAATGAAACAATATTGCCGTGAGGTTTGTCAGAATTTAAAAGCCGATTTGTTCGTGAATATGCTTGAATCAATCCGTGATATCGCAAATTTTTATCCACATACAGCGTATTGAGCCGTGGACTATCAAACCCCGTCAAAAACATATTAACCACCAAAACGAGATCGACTTCCTTATTCTTTATTCTCTTCTGCAAATCCCGGTAATAATCATAGAAACGATCAGTTGAAAAGTTTGTTGAATATCGTTTGTTGTAATCCTTTATACAGTCCTCTAAGTAATCTCTTGAATGTTGATTGACAACTGCCCCCTCGTCGTCAAAGACATCAACATCAAGTATGTCGGAGCTCTCGTCTTCGTTCGCTTTATAGGTAAAAATTGTCGCAATAGAAAAATCTTCCGCTTTCTTATCCTTGAGTAATTTATAATACTTTTTTAATACCTCAATAGATGAAACGGCAAATAATGCATTAAACTTTCCCTGTTTTGTTTTTCGTTTCCAGTCCGCCAGTATATAATCCGTAATTTTATTCAACCGGTCGGCGCTTTCAAGCACTTCTTGGGTATTAATGCCTTCAATCATAACATCGGCAAAAATATCTGCGTCTAATGTATCCGGATCTTTTTGCGTGTATTTCCCAACATATTCAACAGCAAAACCAAGCACATTATTATCTGAAATCGCATCGGTAATAATATACTTATGCAAACATTCGCCAAAGACATCAACGGTCGTTACTCCTCCCACATTATTATCAGCAAAGATTGGCGTTCCGGTGAAGCCAAACAATTGAGCTTTTTTAAAGAATCCTTTTATCCGAGCATGTGTCTGCCCAAATTGACTTCTGTGACATTCATCAAAAATCACAACCACTTTTTCATTGGCTAAATATTCAAAATGCTTGAGATGAGATTCTCTCCCGATAGCGATATCAAGCTTTTGAATTGTAGTAACGATAAGTTTTCTATTTTTATCTTCAAGTTGCTTCACAAGACTATGCGTGTTATCAGTGCCATCCACCGCCCCTTCGGAAAAGGAGTTGAACTCTTTTGTTGTTTGAATATCCAAGTCCTTTCTATCCACCACAAAAAGCACCTTTTTAACTTCAGGCATTCGTGAAAGTACTTGACTTGTTTTGTATGAAGTTAATGTTTTGCCTGATCCTGTGGTGTGCCAAATATAGCCATTTTTATCAGATTCACGCACTCGGTCCTCAATCGCTCTTACTGCATAATATTGATATGGGCGAAGGGTCATCGGGATTTGCGTTGCTTCAGCCAATACAATATATTCAGCAATCATTTCTGATAGAGCGCATTTTTCCAGAAATGCATCGGCAAACTCATCTATCTTGGTAATTTTTCTATTCTTCACATCCGTCCAGTAGAAAGTTTGTTCAAATGATTGTTTTGGATTATTTGAAAAATATTTTGTATTTACTCCGTTTGAAATCACAAATATTTGGATATATTCAAACAGTGTTCCCGTAAATGAGTGTTTGTGATAGCGCTGGATTTGGTTAAAGGCCTCTTTGAGTTCCATACCTCGGCGCTTAAGTTCAATTTGCACCAATGGCAAGCCATTCACCAACAAAGTCACGTCATAGCGATTTTCATAGCGTCCGGCTTGAGTAATTTGCTGCGCAACTTGATATTCATTTTTGCACCACTGATCCATATTGAAAAACCGCACATAGAAAATGCTCTCATCATCACGAGTCAGGACAAGGCGATCACGCAAGGTCTTGGCTTTTTGAAAACGGTCGCTTTTGTTTATGTGATTCAATATGCGAATAAACTCATCATCAGAAAAAGTTGTTTGATTGAATTTTTCAAGCTGTCCTCGCAGGTTCGCAACCATCGCAGCGGCGTCTTCCAAGACAACCGAAGAAAAACCCAACCGCCCAAGCTGTTCAATCAAGGTCTTTTCAAGTTGTTGCTCACTTTGGTGGGTCATATTATTTTTTTATAAACGGTTGAATCGATCCATTAATAAAACTTTTCAACATAAGAGACCTTGGTGTTTTTTTGTTTTCAAACTTTTTTTCTATTTCTTTAATCCCACTTTTTAACCTTTTCTTTAATTTTTTGAGAAATGGGATTTCCTGCTCAATGCCATTTATTTGAGTCCTTAAATTTTCATACCTATCTTTAAAAGTTTTCTGTAATATATGTAACATAATTGGCCTACCTTTGATTAATATTTTTGCTATTTCTTCTACATCAAAATATTGAAAATAAGCATCTCCATTTCCTGTATTATGCAAAAAATTATAATTTATTAATAAATCTAAGCTCTGTTCAGTGTTTTTTTCTCCCTTTAAGATAGGCATCAATTCGTTTTTAATCTTTTCTTTGATGAATATTTCTTTATGGCTCTTTATCTTTTCATTAATTAATTCAATCAATTTTCCCCACTCTTCATTTTCCATTCCAAAATATTCAAGCCCATAAGTACTTTTTCTCCAACTAAAACCCCACTCCTGTTCGCATAACTTTAAAGGAAATTTCTTTTCTTTAATTAATAACTCGATGTATTCTTTGCCCTCTTTAAAAATATCTTTTTTGTCTTTCTTCAATAAACCTTCTTTAGAAAAATTCAAAAAAATTCCAAAAACATGTAACACCACATAAAAATCATCATAGTCTCTATTTTCCCACTTTTTTTGTACATCTTTTAAGTTACTAAAAAAATCCTCATCGCTGTGATCATAGCGATGCCAAAGTTTTTGCCATGATTCTTTGTTTACACCAATAAGATTTTCAAAATTACCAACTAATTCTCCATTTTCTTTTTCTGATAAATTAATTCCTTGTAAAATTTTTCCTAATATATTCACATCAAAACAAGTGACCCAATGAGACAGTCCTTCGTCATATTTATCTAAAAAGTGGTCCTTATTTTTGTCATCTAATCCTTTAAAAAATTGGGGATACTTTTTAAAAAAATCTTCACTTTTTATATTACCTCTCTTGTATTCAATAAAAATGACAACAAATTCATAGAACATTTTTTCAAACAATTCAACATTTTCTTTTACCTTGCTTGAAAAACTTTTAAAGAAATACTCAAAGCTAGATAACGCTTGCTGTATTAATCTTAAATTATCATATTTAGACTGGGTAAAGATTTTTGAAAGTAATTTTTTTATATTTTCAGAATAATTTATTAAATCATCGCCCATCACCCCCTCGGTAAACAAAGTTATTGCCTCCTCCTGTGAAGGATTAATGCAAAATTCTTTCCCAATCAATTTTTCTTTAATTTTTCTATATTTATCACCACTCTTAGACTCTAGAAGATCTTCTTCATTCGCAACTAAAATAACCTTTTGATTTTTAAATTCAACGAAATTATTTATATACCCGAGTAATTTATCAATTTCAATATTACATCTTTCAAGATCATCAAAAACAAAAACACAGCCCTTACTTTTCTTTAAGAAAATATCCACCAACAACTCATCAGCGTCAGAAGGAACCCAGTCTCTAATTTTTGGTATTTTTTTAATGTTTCTGAGTATGCTACTTGCAAAAATATTATATTTTTCTGGGACAAAAGGAATCAGTTCAATGATTATTTTTTCTTTTATCCCGTTAAAACTATCAACACCATACAAGCTAATATGTAAAATCTTTTTTTCTTTTTTTATATCAATGTAGTTCTTAATAAAATAAGTTTTCCCGCAACCCCACTTTCCTTTTAATAAGACAGCAAATGGAAGATTATTTTCGAAATCACAATAATAATCCAAATATTCTTCTATATGTTTGTTTATTATCATTGTATTTATACAAACAACCCCTGCATCAAGCCCCTTTTCCATTGCTCGGCTTGGACGATTTGTTGTTGTTTTGATTCTATTATTTTATCTATTGAAGTTAAAAATCCCGCAATTTTTTGCTGTTCTAAGAATAAGGGGACCGGCACAAAAAAATTCTTTACAATTTTAGCATTCAAGTTTCCTTGCGTGCCGGTTTCAATGAAGCTATGCACTAACTTTTTATAAAAAAATAAATAATAATATAAATATTCTAAATTAATAATTTTACTATTTGGTATTAAATTGATCATTGCCTGAGATGTTGCAAGAGGTATTTGGTTTATAGCAACAAACCCGACGCTTGCATACATTGAATATATGAGTGAACCCTTTGGCACAATCCATGCTGATGAATTTTTTAGACCCTCTTCACTTATACTTTTCTCAGTTTGCAATATATATTTTCCACTCTTTGTCATGTCGGCAATCGAAAGAAATGGGATACTGCCATCATAGTATTCTTTCTTTGTTGAGGTTGGCGTTCCTCCACTCTTTGCCTTATCACAAATTTCCCCCAGTTTCTTCTCCTCCCACTTCGGGAACTCCTTTCCATCCTCATCCTTGAAACGGATTTCTTGTGCAAAGATTTTTTGCATCATTCCTTTTTTGTAAGATTCAAAAGATTCTTTTTGCGCCTGCAGATTTTCAATCCACGCATCCGTTGATCTTAAAAAATCAGAAATTTTTTGTTGCTCTGGAATGGATGGAAAAATAACCGGGCATCTTAAAACTTCATCTTTTCTTAAGTTTGTTTGACTTACGCCATTATCAAATTTTAAAAAATATTTATTTCGATTTAATATTCTAATCAAAAAGGGACTTACAATTTCTTTTGATTTAATTCCACCAATTCTTTGATTGAGTGTATAAGTATTATCCTCATTAACTAAAAAGCACTTACTTATTGCCTTACCATTCGGAATATCACTCATAACAATAGCAATGTCGTCTTTTTTAAGTGAGGATATCTGTTTATCTGAATATTTTTTAACCTCGCCATTTTGTGAAATAAATTTTGAATTTACAACAATATATTTTCCATATTCTGAAATATCTTGCTCGTGAGCTTTTCCATTCCAAAATTTAGAAACCTCCCCCAACTTATTCTCCTCCCACACACCAGAAAAACCTGGAAAGCGAAGTTTCGGTATTTTTTTAGTTTCTAATTGTACAGCTTTACTTGGCATAACTAAAATGGTTTATTGATTTTCAATTCATTGCAAAATTTTTCAATCTTGTTTTTCAGACCGAGCTCGTTTGCGTGCAATTCTTTCAACCTCTTTGAAACCTCTTTAATATCCACTGCTACTTCTTCCTCAACTGTGTCCACATAGCGTGGGATATTTAGATTGTATTCATTTTCTTTGATTTCTTTTATGCTTGCTCTGTGTGAATATTTTTCTATTTCTTTGCGACTTTTATAGGTATTAAAAATCTTCTCAATATTTTCATTGGTGAGTTTGTTTTTATTACCAATCTTTTCAAAGCCTTTGGAGGCATCTATAAACAGAATGTCTTCATCATCTTTGCGACATTTTTTAAAAATAAGAACTGTTGCTGGAATAGCTGCCCCATAAAAAAGATTCGAAGGAAGTCCAATGACTGCATCAAGATAATTTTGCTTTTCTATGATGTATTTTCTAATATGGCCTTCGGCGCCGGACCGGAAAAGCGCCCCATGAGGCAATACAATAGCCATAGTGCCATTATCGCCGAGGTGATAGAGCATATGAGTTACAAAGGCATAATCAGCTTTATTTTTTGGAGCTAATCGCCCATATTGAGAAAATCGATCATCATGCGCTAGTTGTGGGTCGCTATTGCCTTTCCACTTTGAGGAAAAAGGTGGATTGGCGACGATTGCCTCCGCCTTAAGGTCTGCGTGCATATCCTCTCTAAGGGTATCGCCTTGGCGTATTGAAAAACGATCAAAGCGCACTCCGTGCAAAATCATATTCATTCGGGCAAGGTTGTAGGTCGTCGGGTTGAGCTCTTGTCCATAATATTTTACAACTTCGGTAAATTCGCCAAGACGAAGTAAAAGCGAACCAGAACCACAAGTTGCGTCATATGCTGATTTGATGCGTTTTTTATCTACAGAAACAATTTGAGCAAGCAAGCGTGATACTTGAGCAGGAGTATAGAACTCACCACCTTTTTTACCAGCGCCGGCAGCAAATTCTCCAATCAAATATTCATAAGCATCGCCAAGAAGATCGCTTTTGGCGTCTTCAAGCTTAAAATCAATACCATTAAGCAATGTGAGCACTTCAACAACAACTTCATTCTTTTCACTCTCACGAGAACCAAGTTTCGTGGAAGTCAGGTCCACATCATCAAACAGTCCTTTGAAGTCATCCTCACTTGCGGTTCCTGCCGAGGTTTTTTCAATAGCATTAAGAATATTTTTAAGATCCTCCAGAATAAAAGTTTTTTGATCTTTTATTTCACCTTTTCCCTTTTTGACTAAATATGAAAAAAGCTGTGACGGTCTTAAGAAAAAACCAAGTTCATCAATGCAAGCCTTTTCTATATGCTTCAAATAGTCCTTCCCCTCCTTTGTGTTTTCTTTTATTTCAGCAAAAGTGATTTTTTCACGAGCAAGAAGTTTTTCATTTACATATCGCTCAAGTTTTTCAGAAAGATATTTATAAAAAATAAAGCCAAGAATATAGTTTTTATATTCATCGGCATTCATTTTGCCTCGCAGCACATTAGCCACGCCCCATAACTGTCTCTCTAATATCCTTTTTTGTTCTTCTGACATAAAATTATTTTTGTTTGAGTAATTTTAATATATCACCTCTTCTATACCGCCTGTCTTTCCTTGTACCATAGCGGATTGCCTTTAAAAACCCCGAATTATCCCATTTTCGCAGGGTATTTGGATGAAGAGCTAGAATTGAGCAAGCTTCAGCCAGAGTTATAATTTGATCTTTTTTTGTGTCGGTCATATATAAATCGCTTACTTACCATCACTTTACACCATCCAATAATTGAAATCAATAAAAAACGGCGATCCCGTCTGTAGGACCGCCGTTTTTGTGCGACACTATCTTCTTAAGGATTGAATGGCTTCAGAGGCCTCACTTCTGGTGAGCCCATCAACTTGTGATTCCCACCGGCTCTTTTCATCCTCGTCTGTAATATTCGTGTGTACAAGCTCAAGTAGATAGCTTTTCTGCCGGTCGGTTATAGAATCGTCTCGTTCAATCCCCGCCCCTTCATATACATTTTCAAGCCGCAAAATGTCTAAGCTCTTGCACGCTGAATTGGCTGCTGACATTAAAGCGCCGTTCAAACAGGAGAAAATAATGCGCTCTATACCGCTATTGATTCTCGAGATAATCGATGAGCCGTGACCTATGCCCACAGGCCGGCCATCCTTGCTTAAGATGCATTGTACCGCAATAAGGCCAGGAGTCTTTAAGGTTGACAGGGTTCCAGTATCTTCGGAGAAAGTGGCGCTAAGATTATAGGTTCCACAAAGCTTTCTTACTTCCTGGCGGATTGGATGACTCTCGGACTGCGTGTCGAGCGTCTTCTCCATCGCCACCCTTACCGGATGTGGTTGAAAAGTAGCTATCGCCTGACTTTTGTAATTGTTCATGGTTTTTAGATTTTGTTAATTGTGATGAAATTGTCCGAATATTCGACCTCAACTTTACTGCCGACGGTAAACCCGGATTCGAGAAGGAACCTATTAGCAATTCTAAGCATCGGCTTTTGCTTATCATCGCCGGGAGCCTCTAATATGGTCATTTCTCTTTTCGGACCATAACTTAATCTCATGATTAATTTAGCTTCGTTCATAATTTTCGTTTTTCTACTTGTTTACAATAGAAAAGGCAAACACCTCTTTTGATTTTCTTAATAATGTTTCCTACTGGGTCTTTTACCTCGACGAAAGTAATTGACCGAATGGCTTTTTCTCCCTTTTTTACTCGATACCCAAGCTTCCACCATTGGGCGAAAGTAAGGGCATTATTATACGGGTCATACTTCTTCACTTCTTCATGACCCCAGCGCTTTTCTATCTGTTTGGCTACCAGGTCATAGGTAACCGAAGACCCTGTATAGGGAGATATACGGGGAGGAACACTCATAATTTCATTTACACTTTGCATATACGGCTTGATTATCACTAACGCCAAAATACGCTCGACTAGGCATATTAATGAAGAATTTGGCTAATTAATTATTTTTCTTCATCAATAATCAAGTGGTGTGAATTAAGGTTTGGGGGGTGATTCGATAGTTTAAAATAGAGGCTATGGATGTTATAAAAGGGAACCCGGAGACGGTTTTTCTTGATGGGGGGGCATTTTTGGATTCTTTTTGGGCTTTAAAAATCAACTGGCCTAAAAATTTTTGCGCAGATTTTAGAAAAAAGAGGCACAGATAAGCCAAAATAATATTTTCTCGCAGAGAAAATATTATTAAAGTCACGGCGTGACTTTATTGACTTTATTAATTTTAACTTTTTCTAATTTTTCAAACTTTCCTTAAAAATCACTTGGCCTAAAAAAATTTTGCGAAAAATTGAGGTTAAAGGGTGGGCAAGATAAAAAACACGGCTATAAAAGTCGTGTTTTGGCTTATTTATGCCAAATTGGTTGACTTCCGTAGAAATTTTTGACCTTTAGTATAATTTAATAAGAATCAAAGTTGTAATTCGATTTTGGTTCCTAACTTTTAAAACAAATGGTGAGCGGCCGGAGATAATAAAGCCCGGTACGTTGCAAAGGCAGCAATGCCAATGCGGGGAGATACTGGCAGGGTGTGGGGGCGATCGTTAACCCGCCTGTTGGAGGCCATTAAAATAACGACTCTCTCTGATGCTCTCTAGACAGCATTCTAGAGTCCTTATGCGGACAGTGCCTGATACGAATCGGACATTGTCGACATGAGGTTCAGATAGGGATGCAAACGCCTACGTAGTCCAACAGGTGAGCGTGGGTATCGCATACCAAAGCGGCGGGGCCTGAGGCAAAACTAATTGGTTCGGTGGCTGTAATGCCATGCGGATGAGCTAGGGGTACCCTGTACGACAGTCTGCCTGACGTGTACACCGAGAGACAGCGGGATTATGTACACAGGACCAAATGACGTATCCAAATAGGACGGCATTCTCCCCCCTCTTGTCCAAATCGGTAGCAGGGTAATTCACAAATCAATAACTGAAGTTTTTAATAGTAATATTTAAATCAATGAACAATCATTACATGATTGAAGAATGTTTTTTTATAACGCCGAGAAATGTCGGGGGAAGGTTTGGCCATGTTAGGAAGTTAGGAATCAATGAGCTCGAAAACCGCAGTGATATTTCTTATTGGTTTGACGATATGTCTGAGCCAACATGCCTATTTGTCAGCGTAAATGGCAATGAGCCGCAGAAATTTGATTGGGAGCCGGTTGATATTACTTTTGGAGAAACAGCCTATATTCGCTGTCATTGCGGTTATAGAGCAAGAAAACTGTATCTACCTCCTAATGGCAAAGAATTTAAATGCCGGAAGTGTCATAAATTACAATATCAGCTCACCAAATTCAACCGCCACTCAATTGCGGGCAGGTCTCTATATAAAATGAATCGTCTTCAAAAACTCGCCGATAGCAGGGCGAATATAGGTAGAATTTTATACAATGGCAATTATACAAAAAAGTTCACACGATTTCTTGGATTGTGCGACCGGGCTGGCTTGGAAAGCATTGTGCGGGGTGCTAAAGATCTAAAAACACTAATGAATGGATAGGTTATTTTAACGAAGTCAGAATATCCCCTATGTCTGTTTTAAGACAAATTGTTCGCTACTGCCGTGGCCCCGTTAGGATAGAAGCCGGTTATTGTCTTAAATTGTATTCCTAAAGATGCTCAATTTTACCTTTTGGTACTGTAGTATACTAAGAATATGACTACAAAAGAAAACAAAATAAAGCTGGCGAGTATCATTTCGGTGTTTGTGCATGACGATATTGGCATTTTGGAAGCGTACACTGCAACATCATGTTCATTTGTCGTCATTGAGGGTATCAGTTTTGGTTATCAATTCATTGAATCTGAAAATAGTGAAACTAATTTAAACAGGGCTTTTGACATTCTTTTTGACGAAACACTCAAGCGTTTAAAATCAAAGGGCATCCATTTGTCACTATAGACAATTAAGTATAAAATAAACATATGGAATTTTTTACAAGAAAAGAAGTCGCAGAATTTTTTAGAGTTAACCCTAGAACAGTGGAGCGTTGGTTGAGAAATGGAAAACTAAAGGGCTATAAACTTGGCGAAGGCAAGACAGCGCCATGGCGCATCGATATGGTGGAAATAAAAAAGTTTTTAGCAAAGAATAAAGTATAAACATATGGCCGATATCAACAACACTGAAAAACATTGGCTAATCGCCTTTTATGGTAGGGTCTCAACATCGCTGCAGGAGGAACAAAAAACAATTGAGACTCAACTCATGGCAATGAATGATTTCGCCGATAAGAAATTCGGTAAAGGTAACTATACTGTAGTCAAAGAATATCTCGATGAAGGTTGGAGCGGAGACAATATTGTAAGACCTAGTCTTGACCAGCTTCGGGTTGATGCAAAGAAAAAGATTTGGGACGCAGTAATAATTTATGACCCGGACCGATTGGCTCGCAGATATTCATTGCAAGAGTTGGTAATGGACGAAATAAAAGATGTCGGGATTGAAGTTATTTTTGTTACCGTATCTACTCCCAAAAACATAGAGGATAAGATCCTTTATGGGGTACGGGGACTGTTCGCTGAATATGAGCGAGCAAAAATATCGGAACGTTTCCGCCTTGGGAAACTTCTTAAGGTTAGAAATGGCAATATTCTTACAACAGAGGCTCTTTATGGATATGATTACATTCGCAATGACAAGATAAATAAAAAGCCCGGCTACTATGTGATAAATGAAGAAGAAGCAAGGGTTGTAAGAATGATATTTGCTTGGGTTGGCGAAGAAGGATTAACGCTCCGGCAAGTAGTGAGACGATTGCAAGAAATGGAGATAAAACCAAGAAAAAGTAAAAGGGGGGTTTGGAATACAAGCACTTTATCTACTCTACTAAGACACAAAGCGTATATAGGAATGGCTCATTGGGGTAGTTCCTATGCGGTAGTTCCAAAGAATCCTACAAATAAGGAAAAATATCGGCAAGTAAAAAAGAGTAGTCGAAAAATCAAACCGGAAACAGAATGGATTGCGTCGAACATCCCAGTGCCACCTATCATTGGGGAAGAACTATTTATGAAAGTGCGAGAACAATTAAAAACCAATTTTGCGCTGTGCCAACGGAATACCAAAAATGAATATCTACTTGGCGGTAAAATATTTTGTTCTTGCGGCACAAAGAGATGTGGCGAAGGTCCTCAACATGGCAAACATCTTTACTATCGTTGCAGTAATAGAATCTATAACTTCCCTCTGTCCCCTACATGCAATGAGAAAGGAATTAATGCGAGAATCGCTGATAAATTAGTATGGCAAAAAATCAAAGAGTTTATGACTTCTCCGAAATTATTATCACGACAAATCAATCGACGGAAAGATATCCGGAAAAATAAAACTCTACCATTAATTGAAAATATAGGAATAGCGGAAAAAGAACTTGCGAAACTGAAAGCGCAGGAAGACCGCTACATCAAGGCATATGGAAACGGCGCATTAACTATTGAACAATTAAAAGAGCAAGTAACATCAATAAAAAGTCATATGGCAACATTTGAATCGCAAATAAGAAAGGTCAATCAAGAAAAAAGCCGGATTGATACTGCTCCAACACCAACTGAAAAAGAAATAAAAATATTTACAGATGAGGCAGCCAAAACTATTAATGACTTGAATTTTGAGACAAAACGGACAATCATTAGAAATACTGTAGGAAGAATTATTGGCACACAGCGACAGCTACAGGTGTCTGGCGAAATACCATTAACACTAAATTATGTCACATACAAAACTAACTATCGGTATAGTTGGCCTGCCTAATGTGGGTAAATCCACTTTATTTAAAGCGCTGACCAGAGAAAAAGTTAATATCGCCAATTTTCCCTTCGCCACCATCGATCCCAATGTTGGGATTGTTAAAGTTCCCGATCAACGGCTTATCCGACTTGCTGAAATGTCGAAGTCAAAAAAAATCGTTCCGGCGGCAATAGAATTTGTCGATATTGCCGGCTTGGTCAAAGGCGCCCATGAAGGCGCGGGGCTTGGCAATCAATTTTTGGCGCGCATCAGAGAAGTGGATGTTATTGTTGAAGTGGTGAGGGATTTTGAAAACCCGGACATTATTCATGTTGAAGAAACCGTTAATCCGTCGCGGGATATTGAAACAATCCAACTGGAACTGGTCATGGCCGATCTGCAAACGCTGAATAAGCATCTGGCCACGATTGAAAAAGATGTCAGAGCGGGCAAAAAATACGCCCAAGAAGAAAAGATAGTTTTGGAAAAAATAAAAACGGTTTTAGAGGCCGGAGAAGGAGCCACAAAAGCAAAACTTTCCGAATCAGAATTATTGTTGATAAAAAATTTACATTTTATGACTCTAAAGCCGTTTTTATTTGTTTATAATATTTCAAAAAATATCGATAATGGAAATCGACTGGCAATTAATTTGCGATTGGAGGCGGAAATAGCGGAAATGAGCGAAGAGGAAGCCAAAGAATTTGAAAATGAATCGCGTTTGCCGGAATTGATAAAAAAGGCCTATGATTTATTGGATTTAATTACCTATTTCACCACCGGAGAAGATGAGACCCGCGGCTGGACTATTAGAGCCGGATGGACGGCGCCGCAGGCCGGTTCGGCAATCCATAACGATTTTGAACAAAAATTTATCAAGGCCGAAGTTATAAATTGGCAAAAATTGCTGGAGTGCGGTTCTTGGGCCAATGCCCGTCAAAAGGGATTCTTACGAACGGAAGGAAAGGACTATGTGGTCGAAGACGGCGATGTCATAGAATTCAAAATTTAAATTGACAGGTTGCCGCGCTCTGTGATAAATTATCACCGATGAATGAAGCGGAAAATAATATAAAAGAATATGAAATGGCGTATCTTTTGACGCCCGAAATTCCCGAGGACAGAATCGATTCGGAGATCGCGGAACTGAAAAAATTAATTGTCGATGGCAATGGCCTGGTAAACCAGCTAGGCATGCCCGAAAGAAGATCTTTGGCCTACCCCGTCAAAAAGCAAAATCACGCTTATTTCGGGGTTGTTTATTTTGATATAGAGCCGGAAGGATTGGATAAAATAAAAAAAGCGCTTGCGCTTCATAAAAAAATTATCAGATATCTGATATTGCGCAAACCGGTGGAATCGGCGCGTAAAAAAACCGAAACAAAACAGCCGTCGGCATCCCAAATACCCGAGCAAAGTTTTGATCAACGGCTCGAAAGTTTGCTAAAAAGTTAAAAAATAAAAAAGTGAATTTAAACAAAGTATTCATATTGGGAAATTTAACCCGCGACCCGGAATTAAGGCAGACGCCATCCGGTCAGAATGTAGCCACTTTCGGCGTGGCAACCAACCGCATCTGGGGAGGACCGACGGGCAAGCAAACACAAACCGAATTTCATAATATTGTCGCTTGGGGCCGTTTGGCGGAAATTGCCAGCCAATATCTGGCAAAAGGCCGCCTCGTTTTAGTTGAGGGCCGATTAAACACCCGCACCTGGCAAGATCAAAGCGGTCAAAAAAGAAATCGCACGGAAATAGTGGTCGAAACGATGCAATTGGGACCGCGCCCGGCGGGAGCGTCCGGTCAGTTCACACCGCAACAACAAAACATTACCCAAGATATGCAACAAAATGAGATCCTGCCGGAAGTGCAGTTAGAGGATTTTGGCGAACCGGTTAAAGATAATGAAGAAGTAAAAGTGGAAAATATACCCTTTTAATATGTATAACAATCCCATCAATCTAAAAAATCAAAAAACCACCTGTTATTTCTGCGCTCAGAACTTGCAGGAAATTGATTACAAAAGCGCGGAGCTTTTGCGTCGTTTTATTTCGGCGCAGGCAAAAATTATGCCCAGAAAACGCAGTCATCTATGCGCCAAACATCAGCGCCGTTTAGCCATGGCCATCAAACGCGCCCGTTTCATGGCGCTCCTCCCCTTCACCGCCAGATAATTATACTACCGAAGATTTTTTCACTTCTTGAGTCAGTTTTTTGGTTAGATCTTGGTTCTCTTTCAGATATTGGCGGGCGGATTCAAGGCCTTGGCCGAGTTTTTGGTCGGCGTAGTTTATCCAGGTGCCGGATTTCGATAAAACGCCGGATTTCAAGCCGCAATTTATTATATCCCCTTCTTTTGATATCCCCTCATTATACATGATGTCAAATTCGGCAATTTTAAACGGCGCCGCCACTTTGTTTTTGACCACTTTAACCGTAACCCTGTTGCCGACTATATCTTCTCCTTTTTTAATTTGAGCGTTTCGCCGAACATCGAGCCGCACCGAAGAATAAAATTTAAGCGCCATGCCGCCCGGCTGGGTTTCCGGATTGCCGAAAAACACGCCGATTTTCATTCTTAATTGATTTATAAAAATAATGGCCGTATTGCTTTTAGCGGCGATGGCGTTTAATTTTCTCAACGCCTGCGACATCAGCCGCGCCTGAAGCCCCATGTGCGAATCGCCCATTTCTCCTTCAATTTCGGCTCGGGGCGTCAAAGCGGCCACCGAATCGACAACAACGACATCGCAAGCGTTCGATCTTACCAAGCTCTCCACAATCTCCAACGCTTGCTCGCCATTATCCGGCTGGGAAATTAAAAGATCTTCAATCTTAACGCCGATTTTCTTGGCATATTCAGGATCCAAGGCGTGTTCGGCATCCACAAAAGCGGTTTGCCCGCCTCTTTTTTGCGCTTCGGCGATAATGTGCAACGCCAGTGTGGTTTTTCCGGATGATTCCGGGCCGTAAATCTCGATAATTCTGCCTTTGGGTATGCCGCCAACGCCCAGCGCCATATCCAAAGAAAGCGACCCCGTTGGGATAGCGTCAACATTAACTTTGGCGACATCGCCGAGTTTCATTATGGAGCCCTCGCCGAATCTTTCTTTCAATCCTTTAACGGCATCGTCTAAGGCCTTATTTTTAATATCGATATTTGCCTCTTTTTCTTTTTGTTTTACCATATATTTTTATTGATTTCTAAAGACCTGCCTGACGATTTTTGAGGTTTTCCCAAAATTATCAACCGCTTCCACTTCCACGATATTTATTCCATCGGCCAATTGAACATCTTTTGAAAAATTACCATCCGAAGCAACGAAAACATTTTCACCGTTTATCGCCAGATTGACGCCGCTATCGGTTTTGCCGGTTATCGCAATTGATTCCTGTTTTGTAATTGTATCTTCTTTTAAATTAATTGCCAAATTTGGCGGCCCCACCAAAAACGCGACCTGATACCAAAGATAAATTAAAAGCAATGATGCCAAAAAAATTCCGGAAAATATTGCTATTTTTTTAGGCGTTAAAATGAATCCATTAATGTTTTTTAATTTGGCAACCGGTTTATTATGGAAATCTTCGCTTTCCCGCGCTTCTTTGCCATACGCCCGTATCAATTCATTGGCGCTAAGATCCAAAAATTTTGCCAACCGTTTAAAAATACCGACTCTATAGACCAAGGGAGGCAATTTTTCAAATTGGCCCGCTTCCAGCGCTTCCAAGTAATAAATTTGTATTTTCGTAAGCTCGCTTAATCTTGCCAAACTAAGATTTTTTTCTTGTCTTGTTTCTTTTAATAATTCCGCTAAAGTTTTTTTATTTTCAGATTTCATCTTCCTTGTTTTGTTCATCGGCAGGCGAATTGAATTTATCCGCATAAACCTCCCGCGGTTTGGCGCCGTCGCCCGGTCCTATTAAACCCTGCTCTTCCAAAATATCCAGAAGGCGCGCCGCTCGGGCATATCCTACCCGCAACCGTCTCTGTAAAAGAGACGCCGAGGCCTTGCCGGCTTGCACGACGACATCTCTGGCTTCTTCGAATAACTCATCATCACCGTGATCACTGCTGTTATCGGCGAATTTATCAATGGAACCGGATTCTCGCCGCGCATTTTCTTCCATAGAGACCTCTTCACTAATGGCGCCTGTAGCGGGATTTTTTTCCAAAATATAACTCACTACTTTTTTAATCTCTTTTTCGGAAACAAAAACTCCTTGGATGCGCCTCGGCTTAGAACTGTCGTTCGATAAATACAGCATGTCGCCGTTTCCCAAAAGTTTTTCGGCTCCCGCCATATCCAAAATAGTGCGCGAGTCAATTTGCGAAGGAACCTGCAACGCAACTCTGGCGGTAATGTTGGCCTTAATTAGTCCCGTCAAAACCTCCACCGATGGTCGTTGTGTTGAAATCACAAGATGAATCCCAACCGCGCGCGCCATCTGGGCAATGCGGATAATCATGCCTTCCACTTCCCTGCCATAGGCGGCCATAAGATCAGCCAGCTCGTCGATAACTATTACCAAATACGGCATGAAGGACTCCGGTTCGCGATTCTTCAAAATTTGATTATTAAAACCAAGAATATCTCTGGCTTTATATTCCGATAAAACCTCATAGCGGCGCTCCATCTCTTTAACGGCCCATTTCAAAGCGTTGACAGATTTCTTGCCGTCGCTGATAACCGGAGTTAAAAGATGGGGTAAATCCCTGTAATATGCCAATTCGACGCGCTTGGGGTCGATAAGTATAAATTTTAACTGAGACGGACCATTGCGCCATATTAACGAGGTAATAATGGTGTGCATACAGACTGATTTGCCGGAGCCGGTGGCGCCGGCAATCAGCAAATGGGGCATTTTAGACAAGTCGCCGAAAATCGGAGCGCCGCTGACATCGCGGCCAATCGCGAAACCCAAAAGATCCAATTTTGAAAAACTTTCACCGCCAAGCAAGCTGCCGAGACGCACTAAAGCGACCGATTTATTGGGCACTTCGATGCCCACCAGCGCCTTACCGGGAATCGGCGCCTCGATTCTTAAAGGATGCGCCGCCAGCGCCAAAGAAAGATCATTTTGCAAAGTTATTATTTTCGACAATTTAACGCCCTGAGCGGGGCGCAAGGTATATTGCGTAACCGTCGGCCCCACATTAACTTCGCCCATTTCCACTTCAATACCGAAGTGCTGCAAGGTTCTTCTAATGATATTGGCATTCGCCTTAATATCGCCGGACATCGGCCGGCCTTCAACGCTTTCAAGCAACTCTATAACCGGCGGCCTATAGGCGCTGCCGATAAATTTGGGCATCTTGAATTCTTCTTCCTCTTTATCCGCTTTAAAAATCGGCTTGGCTGAATTGGTCTGTTTTTCTTCCTTCGCGTTAGGTTGATTGATAATCGGATTAACTTCCGCCGGTTTTTCGTTTTTTATTTTTTGCGCCATTTCTTCATCCTCTTCCTCATCATATTCTTCATCATCGCCCCTGCCGATTCTAACGGGAATATCCAGCGCCATTATAAGGGCCACCAAAATAAACGCGATTAAAAGCACAAGAGACGCCCAAAAACCGAATATTTTTTCCATAAAAAACGACACAAAATAGCCGATTCGGCCGCCGGCATCGTTGTTCAAAAAAGACATTTCTAAAATTCCTAAAACTGAAACAAAAAGCAAAAGGGCGCCGAAAATCGTGGCAAAATAAACATTTTGGCGCCGTGATTTTAAAAATTCCAGCGCCATCATCAAAAAAACTATCGGCAGGACAAAATATCCCCAACCAAACAAATAATTAAATCCTCTGAAAATCAAATCACCCAACGGACCGGCTTTATGCCAAATGCTTAAAACGACAATAATGGCGAAACTGAAAAAAAGTATTGCCAAAATGGCTTTTTTGGTCTGATCTTCCAAATCAAAGAGGGGCTTTTTGTTGTAATCGGATGAGATTTTTTTTGTTTTTTTCCGCCTGGCCATAGAAACATTTTAAAATAAAAAAAAATCACTGGCAATAGCTTGCGCGGGATGGAGGAATCGGACCTCCGCCAACGGTTTTGGAGACCGTAGTACTGCCACTATACTAATCCCGCACCAAAAAATTACTTTTTGGTCTCTTTGTGCGCCGTGCGCTTGCGGCACCATTTACAATACTTTTGAAATTCCAATTTTCTTTCAACGGCTTTCTTATTTTTCTGCTTGTAATAATTAAGCCGTTTACATACGGAACATTGCAATTTTACCACTTTTTCTTGCGCTTTCATAGATTTTATAAATTTAAATTTTAGCTGGTTATTTTTATTACAAGCCGGAGGCGAGATTCGAACTCGCGACTTGCTGTTTACAAAACAGCTACTCTACCGCTGAGTTACTCCGGCAAAATAATTGGGAGTATCTCGCAGGTAAGATATTAGCAGATTTTTCTACTAGCGGCAAATTTATTAAAATAAATGGGCGCCCTACTGGGCGTCCATATTTTTATTCAGGAAACTAGCCATTCCAAAAACCAATCCCACAATTCTTGAATCCATCTACTGGTGATCCTCCAGGCAGATGGAAAACAGAGACCAACAAAAATCCCTGAAACTAACCCCTGCCACCATTCCAGATTAATCATTTCTGAAAATAGTTCGGTAATTAGTATCATAACTATCCTCGAGGCAACTTGTGATACCAACTGCAACGGAATCGCACTGTTAACAATCCTCAATTTTTCTTTGGTGGCAACCAATTCAGAATTCGCAAAGCGAATACCTAAAGAATAAAAGATAGAACCCCAAGCAGAAATGCATTCTGCGAGGGGCCCTGTGATGGGAACTGCACGACTTCAGATCGGAGAGGGTTGGGACTGACCCGTCTTGCCGTCCCATGCGGCGATGAGCCATCCTCGAGGCGATTCCCCGCGGCGAAGATCCAAGAGCATAGCAATTCGCTTGCTACCATCCCTAGACTTAGCACGGATGAGGCTGCCGCGGTTTGGCATCTCGATCTCGCCACTTCCGATCATGATCATCTTCGTCGTACCGCTGATGGTCCCGTCCTCAAGCTTCTCTTTCCGAACTTCTTCGCAGGCCTGCCTGACCCAGTCCGGCGTCTTCTCACACAGGCCGAGCTTCTCGAAAAAGTTGGAGAAAGCTGCTACCAGCGAGAAACCACCCGGTGCAGCTGGAGTGGCGAAGTTGAGAGGCCGTCCATTTGGAAAGTCCCGATAGAGGACGTCCAACTCCTTTTTCGCAAGTATCTTCACATTCGTCATGCCTTATTCCTCCTTTCAAGGTTCGTGATTTCATCCAAGCGCCATGCTCGGATTTCACGTTACCTTAGCATAATTGAACCATTGCGTCAAGGGCAACAAAAAATCACCGTTTCTGGTGTTTATCGCTTCATAACTCCTAAGATTAAAAAATTTTCTTCTCTCAAAATGCGAAACCGCCAATTTGTTTTTACCCCCAAAATTAAATACGAATTAGTCGCCGAGCGAAGCGAGGCGGGCCTCCAAAACTTGCAATTTCCTTACTGGTGCGTTTGTTTGACGAAATCCGAATTCGCGCGCCAAACCGAACGCTCGGGCGGGCAAAAAGGAAGGGGGTTGGGGGGAAGGAATTTTTGCCCGCCCTCGCTTTCCGCCGCCGCCGAATTTCGTGCCAGTGAAACTGGCGCGCCGCAAACTAATATATCACAGGTCCACCTCGGAAAATACCAGAAGTCAATCCGGATTGAAAAAGCACGAGATAGAGAACAAGAAAAATCACAAACCACAGAAATTCCGCAATCAAAATCGAAACAAGCGATTTCCAACCATGTTTGATTGCTACAATAATCGCCGGTCCAAAAATGACCAGCACATACAGCAAAATTATTGTGATGAAACCGACAATACCAAACACGGGATCAATGTTCATGGAGCTGAGCAAATCGGATTCAAGTAAAAATCTAAGCAGATATGTTAGTCCTACTACCAACACAACGGAAAGCAAGCTCACTGAGGCATTGGTTAAGTTGAATATGCTGATTGAACTTTGCGATGCTTGAGAGGATACTTGCTGATTTGCTCCGCTCTCAAATTGACCGCCTTGACCGCCACGCTTCTTCAAAAACCTTGCCAAAAAATAAACTCCAGCGAAAATAGCAATGATTATAAATATAGTTAGAAGTATTGAGCTCAAATATAATCTAAACCAACTTGTTGCGTATTCGCCTTTCACCATAAAACTTTCGTTTGGCGAAAGATTTTTTGCCTCCTTCACCAATGGCCCGTAAGAGCCGATTTTCCCAACTACATTATCTAAACTGCGACCAGAAATAGCTGATGGCGCAGAGAGTTCGCTTGATTGCAAACCGATTGTGTTGTAATTAACTGATGATTTTTTACCTTTCAGTAAAAGGTCGCTATCAACATCTACTGCAACTCGGATTTCTTGAATCCTTGAAGGAACTTTTAAGGTTTCAAAATTAAATTTGAACAGACCGACACTTTCGCTAACATATCCTTTCGCGGCGTAAGCAACAATAATTGCAGTAGATTTATACGCCTCAACCGGAGTCGGTAAAGTAAATTTATAAAGGTTTCCGGACTTTGTATATTGAATTTTTTGATACTCGGCTTTGCCATTGCTGTAGCCGTAGTAGTAATACTGTTGTGCATAGTCGGGGTCACGGTACTGCAAACATGGGCGCGCTGGGTCGTTGTAATTATAATTAACACACTCTTGTGGAAGCTTCATTTGGTAAATGACCATTTCAGTCGGAGAAACTTTTGGCACTTCAAATGAAAACTCTGTTAAAGGTTTTTCGTCAGGATTTGTAATTGCTATTTTGGCGTAGGTAATGGCTTCGCCATTACCGCGAAAGATAACAGTATAAAAATGATTTTGACCAAACAATAATTCGCTTTGAGCAGAAGTTGTGCCGGCAAAACCAATCAAAACAAATAATGATAGCGATACCACTCCAACGATTTTTCCAAAAAATTTGTTCATATTTTTTGTCCTTTCTTCTTTGACTATGTATTAGCCGATAAAGAAATTAAAGTTAATTTTTATTAAAGTTTACGACTTTACTTATAGTTTACCCCCCCCGACACTTTTTGCAATACCTCTTTTATTTTATCAAATCCTCGATTGAAACGCCAAGCGCTCTGGCGATTTTATCCATAGTTTGAACGCTTGGCTTATTCACTGTGCCACTTTCGACTTTCATAAGCGTTGTATATTTAATATCCGCTTTCTTGGCTAAATCGTCTTGGGTCAAGCCAAGCTTGGTTCGCATTTTCTTGATATTTTCGCTAATTGTTTTTCCACTTGTCATATAAATAATGTTTTGGTAGTATTGTAGTATATAAGGTTATTACCCTTCTTGTTATACTACCAAATAAAATGAAAATAGACAAGCAAAATTTATGGCGGCGCATTTCGCAAAGCGAAATACGAAATTCGGCGGCGGCGGAAAGCGAGGGCGGGCAAAAATTCCTTCCCCCCAACCCCCTTCCTTTTTGCCCGCCCGAGCGTTCGGTTTGGCGCGCGAA